>Ga0137403_10000007_pt1 | contig 205215 bp, 211 predicted proteins | sample CZOMad2_1_16fung_FD_122057 | JGI IMG/M metagenome (GOLD analysis project Ga0137403, IMG submission 122057) | Vadose zone soil fungal communities from Angelo Coast Range Reserve, California, USA - CZOMad2_1_16fungal (Hybrid Assembly) | ecosystem: Environmental > Terrestrial > Soil > Vadose... | reverse complement strand
CCGTTTCAGCGTTCTCAGGATCATCATCTCCAATGCCCCAGGGAAGAGGTCGCGCTGTTCAGGCTTTTTCATAAGGGTCAATTTTCTCCGTGCCTCCGAGAAAGAAGGCATTTCAGCTCTATGCCTAGACTAAAATAGGGTCGGATCCGTCTTGAGTCAAGCGATTTCGCAACGAAATTGAGCAAAGGGGACTGCCACGGGATGCTGGAACAGCCCACTCGCGTCTTATGCACCTAGCGAAGTTGAAATGAATGAGCCAGAGAAGGGAGTTGGATGGTCGCTCGGGTGGGTGCTGCTGGTCCGAAAATGGTAATTAATCAAGGCGAGCAATCGGAAGAATGATTGCTCGCCTTGATTTTCCTGCCCGTTCATTTTCTTCATCTCTCATTTTGCTGAGAGATTCTCATCTACTTATTCTTTGCATCCGCAGTGCTGTGATCAGCTCGGCGAGATTACTGCGAATTTCCTTCGGTCAACTCCGTAGAAACCGCCGTCAAATAACCGAACAAACCTCCGGAGCCGTGGTTTGGTCCCGCGGTGAAGAATATCTCTGCGGCCGGTGCTCCTGCGGCATCGCTGTTAGCCGGGCTGACGTTCCCAGGGCTGAGTGCCCAGATGCCATTGATGGCTAGCGGCTTGCCGCTTGCATCCTCGAGAAGTCCATCGAATTTTCCCGTAGCCAGGTCATAGGCGGCGATGAATCCACTCGACTCGGTATCTCCGCCGCCTGCGAACTGTCCGATGAGCAGGTCGTGGCTGAAGCGCCCGAAATCGAGCGGAGCCAGAGCCACGCCCCACGGAGCGTTCAGCCAATCACCGTGCTCGAGACGCTGCAAGAGCTGACCAGTGGAACTATAAATATCCACGAAGCCAAGTCCCGGGCCGTCCGTTTCAAAGCGCGAACCTTCCTCGTGGAGCACATACGTGACGACAATATTGTTGCCGATGGCTTGCACGTTGAAGGGCACGTAGAATTTCGGCAGTTTCTCATCCACAAAAGAATTTTCAGAGGAGTTATCGTGATCGGAGGAATTCTGGTCGACGCGTCCCTTGGACAGGTTTACGGGTTGAAACGCATTGTCATACACATCCACGCGACCTTTAGTGAAGTTTGCCGCGTACAGGTAGCGCTTGCCTTCAATGAAAGCGCTGGTCAGGCCTGTGTAGCTGGAGCCGTCGGAAGTCTTGACCACGGTCACTGCTAGCGTGGAAGGAGGCGCGGCGCCTTGAGCTACAGCGACAGTTGGATTCCATCCAGCAATCGTTCCATCAATCGTGGAGAAGAGGAACGCCGCCGGTTTGCCTGGGGCCAGCAAGAAATCTGTTGGACTGCTATTCGCGATGGTGCCGGTGGGTGTGCCTAGTGGTGTGTTCTTGTTATTTGGATCGGCTTGCGGAATGGTGACGACAAGGCCCTGCTTGGCTCCAGCGCCGTTGTAGAGCGTACTGAGCCCAGTCGCGTTGTCAGAAATCCACCACGGGCTGCTGGAACTCCGCGACAAACCCCACGGATTGACCAACTGAGGGTCTGTAACCGGGGCCACTCCTGACGTGTTAGAAACCAGATTGGTTTGCGTGTAGTGCTGCGCAAAGCAAACGGCCTGTGTAGTGAGAACCAAGAGTGCACCGGCGGTGAAACGTAGCGACATCTTCATCTGCAAATCTCCTTTGTATTTAGAAACGATTCTGTAAGTGCGGTTGTCGGGACTGAGAATCACATGGTTGATTTAAGCGATGATTCAAACGCGGTCAGTCTTGGCCAGCGTGATTGTCGGAGTGCTCGCCGTGATCCTTCTCGCCAGCCAGACTAAAGGCGAACACTTTGTTATTTCCGGTTCCTTGAATATTTCGGTAACCCGATCCCCAATAGAGGGTTCCGTCCACAATCGATGGCCCATCGATTACCGTGCCGCCGCTCGCGAAGTTCCAGAGAATATTTCCGTTTGTCGCGTCCAGCGCGTACATCTGTCCTGAATTAGAGCCGGCATACATGACGCCGTTTGCAACGCTCACCGAGCCTCTGTCAATGGTGTCGGGAGTAGGATCTGCAGTCTGCCAAAGGATCTTTCCAGTGGCGACATCCAGAGCGCTCCATGCGCCCCAGGTTATTTGCTGTCCCGAGGGCACCAACGTGTAAGGGAGATGGTCGCTATTCGCGATAGCAACGTAAATTCGCTGACCATCGGTGGCGGTACCCCACTCGATGCCTCCGAGCGAAGCGCCTGGACCTACCGGTGTGCTCCAAACGATGTTGCCGTTATCGGGATTGAGTGCCCAGAAGATTCCGCTCTTCTGGCCAAAGCCAACGATATTGCCCACGAGATTGGGTCCTGATCCTCCCAGATCGAAATCGGGGCTGGTGGGTACAGGACAGTTGGCTTTGGGTCCTGTGGGAGTAAGGCACGCCACTGTCCACGTATCAAGACCTTGCAGCCTCTTGCCCCATTTGATCTGCCCCGTCTTGAGATCCACTGCAAGCGCGGCATCGAAGAAATCGTCAGCGGCAGCGCAGTTCGCAGTCGGAGTTGCGTTCTGGCAAGCTTCCACATCCGCGGGCGCAGTGTAGTTGTTGCCGGTACCAACGAAGAGCGTGCCGCGCTTTGGATCGATTGCGGGTGGTTGCCAAATTGCGCCGCCGCTGTATCCGTCCGGCCGTCCGCCATTGTCGGGCATGTCGAAGGTCTTCCAGAGCATCGCGCCGGACTTCTCATCGAGCGCTACGATACTGCCGCGAAAACTGCAACAGGGATACGTTGGGTCAAGTGCCAGAGCTTCCTCGCTCGATGAGACGCCAATGTAAACAACGCCGTCGAAAACAACCGGTGATCCGGTAATGATTGCCGCCGGATGAGTTTCCACCTGCGTAATCCACTGGAGCGTTCCTGATTCGCGATCTACAGCCATGACGTTCGCGCCGTTGTGAACCTTGTTGCCGCTCAGAATGTCGCCAATGATTACGTGGTTTGCATCCACGGCAGGACTAACGCGAGAGATCGCGCCTTGGACGCCATCGTACTCGGAGATTTTGTGAGACCAGATCAGGCGGCCGCTGTCCTTCTTCACTGCGAAGAGATTGCCGGCCCAATCGGGGAAGTAAACGGCGTCACCGTCCACTGTTGGAGTAGCAGAAACATCGCCATCCGTTGTGAACACCCATTTCGGTTTCAGCTCCTTGACATTGGCCGGCGTGATGGAGTGCTCAGCGGGCTGGCTCCAAGTATTGTTTAGATTCTGTCCGGCTATCCGCCATTGGCCAGATTGGGATTGATCTGGCGGACCGCTATGCACGCTTAGAGCTACTGCGAGCAAAACGGCGCCGGCCAACGCGCCCCGTAGAAATACGACGTTACGATTCCTCATACTCTGTATTTGCCTTCTTCTCCCTAAATTAGTTGCGATCACGCTCGCCCGGTGCTCGTTTGGCGCACCAACGGTTTGCACCGGTTTGCACGAACGCTATATGGATTGAAAAATGCAACCGGCGGTGACGGCTAAGCGTCTAAAGTAAATGGCAGATCGTCCACAAGTTGAGGGTTTCACGAATCCGCTGTCAGAAGTTTTGGGATCAATCAGAATTGAAAAAGCAGAGTGCACGCGTTTGGAGGCGACGTCCCCTTGGGGATTTCGCAGTTCGGGTTTAAAGGGAAAGCGTGTATTGATAGTTTTCGTAGTTGGCGGCTCGGCATTTCTGAAATTCGAAGGCGAACCGGAACGCACCGCTCTCTCCGGCGGCGACCTTCTCATTATGTTCGATGATCAGCCGTTTTCGATGGCGGACCATTCGTGCTCGAGAATTGTTGATTCCAGCGAAGTGAGAAAGCTAAGAGTTAACGGCGTAGTTCGTTACGGCGGCGGTGGCCCGGTCACAACGGTGATGTTCGGGAAGTTCAGTATGAACACGCTCGAGGCCTTGCCGATTCGCTCGTTTTTGCCACAGCCTTTATATCTGAGCTTAAGCCAGGACCGGAGCCGTGCGTTTCAATCCGTACTGGACCTCTTGGCGGCTGAAATCGCTCAGCCTGCAATGGCCTCCTCATTCATGATCAGCCGTCTCTACGAGTCACTTTTGGTCTATGCCATTCGGGCGTACGCCAGTAGCACGGCGGCTCCGCAATCGGGCTGGTTGGCAGCCATTTCCGATAGCCATCTAGGCAGAGCCATTCAAGCGATGTATTCGGGCATCCACAAGAACTGGTCTGTCGAGTCCTTGGCTCGTGAAGCCCGGATGTCGAGGTCTGCCTTTGCTTCAAGATTTAAACGTGTTTTGGGCCAGACCCCTCTCGCATATCTCACTCGGTGGCGGCTGCACAAGGCGGGTGCCATGATCCGGTCCGGCAATACATCACTTTTTAAAGTCGCTACAGCCGTTGGATACGAATCAGAGGGTTCCTTGAGTCGTGCGTTTAAGCGAGAGCTGGGTGTGTCTCCGAACGGATACAGGCGCATGCATGCCCAAGAGACTGAATTGTCTGGGCGTGAAAAGAGTTGAGAAGGGCAGAGGTCACCGCGGCTCCAAATCTGGCAAGCGCCGGCTGGCATCCAAGCAAGCCGCGGACGCCAAGAAGCGCGGCAGCGACGTGAAGTATTAGAACTGGATCTGGCATGCGCGACAGCAAGGCCTTGCGAGCGGCTACGCGGTCGCGCTGACCTTGCTTGAACATCGCCCGGCTTGGTGGGCCCGTGTTTCTATTCGGAGAAGAGTTTGGGTTGGGAGGCAGAGGCGGCTGCCGCAGGTTTGCGGCGGGCGATGCCGACGACGCCGAGGACGGTGAGTTGGGAAATGGCGGAGCGGGGAACGAAGATGCGGTCTGTGTTGGAGGAGAGGTCGGGCGGAGTGAACTGAACGCCGTTGTCGAGAAGGGAAAGAAGGTCGTTGGGAACGACGCCTTCGAGCACTTCACCGTCGGTGTAGCGGAGGCGGATCCAGAGGCCGTCGAGTTTAGGACGGCTCAAGAAGGATTTGCGTTCGGGTTCGAAGTCACCGTTAAATTCGCGGACGAAGTAAAGCGAGCGGATGCGATCGAGGGGGATTTGCTCGTGCTCGCCATCGGGAGTGAGGAGATCGAGCGGATTGATTTGGCCCAAGCGGGCAGGATTGAGGTAGCCCCTCAAGGATTTGCGGTCCATGAGCGAGACAACCACTTTCTTATGCGTAGAGGCTGGGGTGCGAAGCTTCAAGGTGACCGTTTCCGGCGCAAGATTTCGTTTCAGAAGCTGCCGGCTCTTCTGGCCGGTCAGTCTGAATTTTGTCTTATTGTGCCACGATTCACAAACTTCAAACTGACCTTGTGCCTTAATCCGGCCCCAGTGGGTAAGTAAGAAACGGAGAAAAGTCGACCCCGAGACGCGCCAAAACGCTAAAATTTGCGCTTTGGGAAAACGTATGTTATGTTAAGCGCGATTTTCCTGTCAACCTATTGTTTTCATTGGGGTTAGGCCTTGGAGGGCCACCCGTTGACCGACAAGAAGCAAATCCTCAAATCAGCGTCGATTATAACCCTGGTGACCATCATAAGCCGTATTTTAGGCTACGTGAGGGACCAGCGGATCGTGCTTTTGCTGGGTACGTCGCTGGCGGCCGATTCGTTTGTGCTGGCGTACCGGATCCCGAACCTGTTCCGGAGACTGGTTGGCGAAGGCTCAATGACGGCGTCGTTCATACCGGTGTTTACGACGTGGATGAGGGAAAAGCCGAAGGAAGACGTGTGGGACTTTGCGAACCGGCTGTTCTGGACGCTGGCGCTGGTGGCGGCGGTAATTACGGTGCTGGGGATTGTGTTTTCGCCGAGCGTGGTGAAGGCGTTTACGTTTAGTTCGGGCAACGCCAACTGGACACAAGCGATTGAGCTGAACCGGATTATTTTCCCCTACATATTTTTCATTTCGCTGGCCGCGCTGGCGATGGGGATTCTGAATTGCTTTCACATTTTTGGATTGCCGGCGGCGACGCCGGTGCTGCTGAACCTGTCGATCATTGTGTTCTCTACGGCGGTTGTGTGGAGGTATTTTGACAAGCCGGCGATAGGGCTCGCCGTCGGCGTGCTGGTGGGCGGGGCGCTGCAGTTTTTAGTTCAGGTGCCGTCGCTGGTGCAAAAGGGGATGAAGTTCGATTTCGGGATTTCGTTTTCGCATCCGGGGATTCGCGCCGTTGCAGCTTTGATGGTGCCGCGATTTTTTGGAATCGGCATCGGGCAGATCAATTTTTTCGTGGACACGTATTTCGCGAACGCCGCGATCATGCCGCGCGGAAGCTTGACGGCGCTCTATGTGGCGGACCGAGTCATGGAGCTGGTGCTGGGCGGTTACGCAATCGCGGTGGCGACGGCGATTTTGCCGATGATGTCGCATCAGGCGGCGGCGAATGACTACGAGGGGCTCAAGAAGACGCTGACGTTTTCGGTGCGAATTGTGGCGTTCATCACGATACCGGCGGCTTTGGGATTGATGATCTTGCGCGAGCCGATTATTCGCGTGCTGTTCCAGCACGGACTATTCGTGGCGGAGTCCACGCGACTGACGGCGCGGGCGCTGCTGTATTACGCGGTGGGATTGCCGGCGCTGGCGACCGTGAAGCTGATTGTGCCGGCATTTTACTCGACAAGGGATACAAAGACGCCGGTGATTGTGGCTTCGATTTCGCTGGTGCTGAATATTGTGCTGAACATAGTTTTCCTGGAATTCTTGTTCAAGCGAGTGCAGAACGGCGGGCCGGCGCTGGCGACGGCGCTGGCGTGCTACTTCGACTTTTTCGCGCTGTTTATTATTTTCCGGCTGCGTTATGGGGCGCTGGGCACGATAGAGATTTTGCGGTCATTCGCAAAGATATCGCTGTGTTCGGGAATCATGGGAGTGGCGTGCTGGCTGGGCGGGCACTATACCCAGTTCACGATGCACTCGCGGTTTATCGTGCAACTGATGGTGTTCACGGCGCTGATAGCGGGAGCGACGGCACTTTATCTGGGACTGGCTTGGATTTTCCGGTGCCATGAAATTGAAGAGATTTACGGAATCGCGACGCGGCGGAAACGCGGCGGGGAAGCGTACCTGGAAGCATGATGGAACTCTCGAGCGCCATTTCGTCGTTTTTGACACACGTGAAGGTCGAAAAGGGCCTCTCCGTGAATACGTATTCCGCGTACAAGCGCGACCTATCGAAATTTGAAGAGTTTGCGAAAAAGAGAAAACTCGAACTGGCAAAAATCACGCGCGATGACCTGGTGGATTTTCTGGCCGGTTTGTACCGGCAAAAGCTGGAGAGCAAGACGGTGGCGCGCCACCTTGTGAGTCTGCGGAATTTTTTCCGATTCGCGCAGATTCACGAGGCGATCGCGGACGATCCGGCGGTGAACCTGGAATCGCCAAAGATACGAAAGAGTTTACCCGGGTACTTGCGTCTGGAAGAGGTAGAGCGGCTGCTGCAGCAACCGGACGGGAGCACATCGTTGGGACTGCGGGATCGCGCGATGCTGGAGGTTTTGTACTCGACGGGGTTACGCGTATCGGAGCTGACGGGATTGAAAGTGACGGACATGGATACGAAGGTCGGATGCGTGCGGTGCATCGGGAAGGGCGACAAAGAGCGCGTGGTTCCGGTGGGGCGCAAGGCGCTGGGGATCGTCGAGCGGTATTTGCGGGAAGGCAGGCCGGAGATTGTGCGGAGCACGCGAGCCGGCGCAAGCAGCGCGTTTTTGTTTGTGAACCGGCGCGGAGGAAAGATCAGCCGGGTGGGAGTCTGGAAGATTTTGTCGAACTATGGAAAGCAGGCGGGATTGCGGACGTCGCTTACGCCGCACATGCTGCGGCACAGTTTTGCCACGCACTTGTTGGAGCGTGGTGCGGATCTGCGGTCGGTGCAGTTGATGCTTGGCCATGCCGATATCTCAACGACGCAGATTTATACCCATGTGGTCGAAGAGCGGTTGAAACAGGTGTACAAAGCGCATCATCCACGCGCATAGCGTGGGGGCCCGAAGTGATCGCGGGTGCGCCGCGAAGCTGAGGCGGCGACCTTACGGTGAGGGAGTGCAATGCCTGACTATATGTTTTTGCTGGAGAGCCGGCTGTTACCGGAGCAGAGAGCCGCGCTGCTGCGCGTGCAGGAACTCTCTGCTGCGCTGGGCTACAACGTGTATCTGACGGGCGGAACGGTGCGCGACCTGATTACAGGCGCGTCGCTGCGCGATTTGGATTTTACCGTGGAAGGGAATCCGTCAAAGATTGCGCGCGAGCTGGAAAAAGGCGGCGCGAAAGTAGTGACGGAGGACGAAAAACTGCGGCACGTGGAGATTCTGTTCGCGGGCGATTGCGAAGGGAGTATCGCGGCGGCACGGGACGATCACTACGTGAGGCCCGGAACGAGGCCGGAGATTCGCTGGTCGACGATTATGGAGGATTTGCGGCGGCGGGATTTCTCGCTGAATGCGATTGCGATTTCGTTGAATCCCGCGTCGCGCGGATTGCTGCTTGATCCGACGAATGGACTTTCGGACATCGAGCGCGCGGAGGTGCGTGCGCTGATTATTCACAGTTTTACGAATCAGCCGGTCCGATTGCTGCGCGTTCTGCGGTTTGCAGCGCGCATGGGATTCAAACTGGAGCAAAGGACACAGGAGTGGTTTGACCTGGCGATTGAGCGCGATTTGCACCACACCATTACGCCCGAAGATGCGGGATTGGAGTTGCGCGGGCTTGCGCGAGAGGAAAATCCGGCGGCGATTCTGAAATTGTGGGAAGAGCATGATCTGCTCGAGACGGTGCATGCGGTGCTGGCGAAAAAGCACCCGGACTACGACGCGATCAATCGCTTGAGCAAGGTGCGGGACGATTTGTTCATGGCGGGACTGCGGCCGCGGCTGGCAACGCCGATGATGTTGGCGATTTTGGGAAGGCTGAAGGATCGTGAGCAGGGAAGTTTGCTGCACAAATTGGGATTCCGGGCGGCGGAAGTGGAGCGCATTCTGGGATTCGAAGAAGAGGCACATGCCGCGGGGAAAGAGTTGGCGGGAAAAAAGCTGGCTGCGCCGATCGATGCGTTTCGGTTTTTGGAGAAAATGCCGGTGGAAACGCTGGCGCACTTGCTGGCGTTTTCATCCAATTCCGGAGCGGTTTCGAAAATTCGCGCGTATTTGAACAAGTGGCGTCCGCTGCGGCAGGGAATCCCGGCGATCACGAACGAGCTTACGGCGATTGGAATGGCTGCAGGACCGAAATTTGATGCAATCGTGAATCAGGTTTTTGCAATGCAACTGACGGGCAAAGGAAAAACGCCGGAAGAACGCGAAAAGATCTTGCGGAAACTTTCCGGGATTAAAGAGCAGCCAAAGCCGAAAGAAACAAAAGGTAAAGACAAAAAAGGCGCGAAGGTTGCGGCGAAAGGCAGTGCGCCGACAGCCGCAAAATTAGCGGCCCACGCAGAGAAGACTGCGGCGGCCGCCGCAGCGGCGAAGGGCCAGAAGCCAGCGGCCGTGAAGAAGCCGGAAAAGAAAAAGAAGAAATAACGCAGAGAGAAAAGCGCGGCCTGTTGAAAACGAAAGATTGCGGGTCGCAATTCTCGCGCAAGCGATTTAGAATCGGGATTCATGGGACGCCCTGAGTTCGTTCACCTGCACGTACATACCGACTACAGTTTGCTGGATGGGGCTTGCGAGACGAGCGAGCTTCTGGACGAAGCGTCGCGGCAGAAAATGCCGGCCGTGGCGATTACGGACCACGGAAATTTATTTGCGGCGGCGAATTTTTTTTATGAAGCGAGCAAGCGCGACGTAAAGCCGATTATTGGCTGCGAAGTGTACGTGGCGAAGGGGAGCCGCCACGAGCGCGGTGAAAAAACACCAACGAATGGCGACCGCGGCGAGATGGAGCCCGGGCAGCGCGGCAACAATCACCTTGTGCTGCTTTGCGAAAACCTTGAGGGCTATCACAATCTAATCAAGCTGGTGTCGGCGGGATTCCTCGAAGGGTTCTACTACAAACCGCGCATTGATTACGACCTCCTTTCCAAACACAGCAAGGGATTGATCGCGCTTTCGGCGTGCCTGCGCGGAGCTGTGACCGAAGCGGTGGTGGATGAGAAATTCGATCAGGCGCGGGAGAATGCGTATCGGCTGCGCGATGTTTTCGGAAAACAGAATTTCTTTTTGGAGATTCAGGACCAGGGGCTAGAGATTGAGAAGGGCGTGAATCCGCAACTGGTGCGGCTGTCGAAAGAGACGGGAATTCCGTTGGTGGCGACGAACGATTGTCACTACTTGCATCACGAAGACGCTCACGCACAGGAAGTGCTGCTGTGCATTCAGACCGGCAAGACGATGAGCGATGAGCATCGCATGAAGTTTGCGACGGATCAGTTTTACTTCAAGACGGCGCAAGAAATGGCGCTGGTGTTTGGAGAGATTCCGGAAGCGCTACAGCGGACGGTGGATATTGCGGCGCGTTGCAACGTAAAAATTGACCGGATTGCAAATCCTTTCCCGGAATTCAAAGTGCCGGATGGCCATACGGCGGGAAGTTATTTTGAGAAAGTGGTGCGCGAGGGATTTGTGACGCGCGTGCCGCATCTGGAGCGGCTGGCAAAGGCCGGCGCGTTGGCGAATCCCCTTGCGGAGTATGAACGGCGGCTCACCAGCGAAATTCAAATGATTCAGAAGATGCGGTACGAAGGATATTTTCTGATCGTTTGGGATTTCATTCATTACGCGCGAAGCCAGGGAGTGCCGGTGGGACCGGGGCGCGGATCGGCGGCGGGAAGTCTGGTGAGCTACGCGCTGCGAATTACGGACGTCGACCCGCTGCAGTACAACCTACTGTTCGAACGGTTCCTGAATCCGGAACGCGTTTCGATGCCGGATATTGATATTGATTTTTGCATGAGGCGGCGCGGCGAGTTGATTGAGTACGTGACGCAAAAATATGGGCGCGAGAATGTGGCACAGATTATTACGTTTGGAACGATGGCGGCGAAGGCGGCAATTAAGGACGTGGGCCGCGCGATGGACCTTCCGTATAGCGAAGTGGACCGAATCGCGAAGATGGTTCCCACGACGCTTGGTATTGAGCTGGATGACGCACTGAAGGAAGCGCCGCAATTGAAGTCGGCGATCAACGCGGATGAAAAACTCAAAGATCTAATGGCGGTGGCATTGCGACTGGAGGGATTGGCGCGACACGCATCCACGCACGCGGCTGGAGTAGTGATTTCGCCGGCGCCGCTTACGGATCTTGTGCCGGTTTACAAGACGAATCGCGATGAAGTCACGACGCAGTACGACATGAATGCGCTGGAGCGAATCGGCCTGCTGAAGATGGATTTTCTCGGGCTGACGACGCTGACGGTGCTGCAGGATGCGGTGCGGATGGTGGAGCAGAACCGCGGGATTCAATTGGATCTGGAAAATCTGACGCTTGACGACGAAGGGACGTACAAACTTTTTTCGCGCGGGGACACCACGGCGATTTTCCAGTTTGAGTCGCATGGGATGCGGGATATTTTGCGGCGGTATCAGCCGACGCGCATCGAGGATTTGACGGCGCTCAACGCGCTGTACCGCCCGGGGCCGATTCAGGGTGGGATGATTGATGATTTCATCAACCGAAAGCATGGAAAGACGAAAGTTGCGTACGAGCTTCCGCAACTGCAGGACATTTTACAGGAAACGTACGGTGTGATTCTGTATCAGGAACAGGTAATGCAGATTGCGAATCGGCTGGCGAGCTTTTCGCTGGGTGAAGCGGATATTTTGCGCCGCGCGATGGGAAAGAAAAAGAAAGAAGAGATGGCGGCGCAGCGGGCAAAGTTTTTGGACGGTTGCGCGAAGAACAAGATTCCGGAGAAGAAGGCCGAGCGCATTTTCAATTTGATGGAAGAGTTTGCGGGATACGGCTTCAACAAGTCGCACTCGTGCGCGTATGCGTTGCTCGCGTATCAGACGGCGTACATGAAGGCGCATTATCCGGTGGAATTCATGGCGGCGCTACTGACTTCCGAAACAGGGAACGCGGACAAGCAGGTGAAGTACATCAACGAAGCGCGCGGGATGAGCATTTCGATTTTGCCGCCGGACGTGAACGAGTCGGATTTGTATTTTACGCCGGTGGGAGAATCCATCCGGTTTGGGCTGGCGGCGATCAAGAACGTTGGCGAGAACACGGCCAAAGCAATTCGCGATTCACGGTTGCAACAAGGGCCGTACAAATCGCTTTACGATTTTTGCGAGCGGATTGAGTCCCGGTTTTTGAATAAGCGCGTGTTTGAGAGCTTGATCAAGTCGGGAGCAATGGACTCGGTAGGGCCACGGGAAGCGATGCTGGCGAGCGTGGATGACGCGCTGGCGGCGCTGCAGAGAGCGTCGCGAATACGGGAATCGGGACAGCATGGCTTATTCGGCGGAGGCAGTGCAACGCCTGCGCCGGCGCCGTTCGAACTGCGCGACGCTGCGCCTTGGGGCGAAGAAGAGCGGCTCGCGAGCGAGTATGCGATGCTGGGATTTTATGTTTCGGGCCATCCGCTGGAAAAATATGCGTCGCGGCTCGCAGAGTGGAAAGTGGTGAGCCTGGGTCAGGTGGAAAGCGAGAGGAACGGCAAAGAAATCGCCGTGGCCGCGTTGATTGTGGGAACACGACCAATGCGGTCGAAAAAGGGCGCGCGCTGGGCCATTTTCACAATTCAGGACATGACTGGGATTCAGGAACTGCTCGCGTTTCCCGAAAGCTTTGCGCGGTTTGAAAACACGCTGAAGCCGGGGGCACCGCTGCTGATGAAGGTGCGCGTGCAGGTGGAAGAGGCGGGGACGCGGCTGTCGCTGCAGGAAGCACGCCGCGTGGACGAGATTGTGGAACGGGTGACGAATCAAGAATTTCGGGTACGGCTGGATGTACAGTCTCTGAGCGAAAAGACGCTGGACGAATTGGAAAAGTTGTTTAAGGGAACGCCCGGGATGAGCCAGGTTGTTTTTGAACTGGTTTCGCCGGACGGGACGATTGCGACGATGGCGTCGCAACAACGAGTGAAAGTGACGCCGGAATTGGTGGCGGCAGTGCGAACGCTCAAAGGGGAGCAAGCTGCGGCTTAGGAAAACGAATGAAGGCAAAAGACAAGGCAAGTCCCGTAGTGAGCGCAGAACGGCAGCGCGAAATCGAGCGGCTTGAGAAAGACGTCGAGGATTTGAAGCGCCTTGCTGGGAATGCGGAAGCAGAGGAAGAACTCGAGCGCGTCCGGCGGGAAGTTGCCGAGCTGCGGCGTGAATTTTACGCGCACCTTGGCCCCTGGCAGAGGGCGCAAATCGCGCGGCACCAACTGCGGCCATATCTACTGGATTTCACGCAATACATGTTCACGGATTTTATGGAGCTGCACGGAGACCGCGGGTTTGGGGACGACAAAGCAATCATCGCCGGGCTGGCGAAATTTCATGGACGGCCCGTGGCGGTGATCGGCCACCAAAAAGGGCGCGACACAAAGCAGCGTGTGATACGGAATTTTGGGCAGCCCAAGCCGGAGGGCTACCGGAAAGCGTTGCGCGTGATGCAACTTGCGGCGAAGTTTTCCCGGCCAATACTGACATTTATTGATACACCGGGCGCATATCCGGGAATTGATGCGGAAGAGCGAGGACAGGGCGAAGCAATTGCGCGCAATTTGCGCGAGATGGCGCGGCTTCCTGTGCCAGTGATTGTGACGGTGACCGGCGAAGGGGGATCGGGCGGGGCGCTGGCGATCGCGGTCGGCGACCGCGTGAACATTCTCGAAAATAGTTTTTATTCCGTGATTACCCCGGAAGGATGCGCGGCGATCATGTGGCGCGACGCGGCCAAGGCGGAAGCGGCCGCGGAAGCGATGAAGTTTACGGCGAAGGACTTGAAGGATTTCGGAATCGTGGACGAGATTATTCGCGAGCCGGAGGGCGGGGCGCATTCGGATCATGAAACGGCGGCGAAGTATGTGGGTGACGTCATCGAGAGGCAATTGGCGGAGCTGTCTCTGGAGCGCCCGAAAGACCTAATGGGAGCACGTTACGAGAAGTTTCGGAAAATGGGGCAATTCTTCGATATGCAGGGCTGAATAGTTCTCTATTGAAGGGCTTGGCGCCGATCCCCTTCGGCACGGGAAAGTTCTTGGACTTTGCAGGAGGCGACAATCTCCTTGAATTCGCCCCCCTCTCAGCTAAGGCTCTATGTTTCAATGGCCTGGACTGGTACTAGGATTGCATATAGTCATGGTTGCTGAAGCATTTCGCGGCTCACTATGGGGTTTGTATGCAACGTCTGAACGTTCTTCTAGGGCTTTCCTTGTTTGCGGTTCTAAGCGCCTCTCCCGCCTTTGCGGATTCGGTCCAATACACAATCTCGGGAACGTTCGGACCTACCATTGACTCGGCGCCGCTGAGCGGGCCGAACGGAGCCTACTCCATTGCGTTTTCCCTGCCTCAGACGCCTACGCCAAACTACTCCGACTCGGCTGCCGGCGACTTCGCGCTGTACAATGTGCCCATCAACTATTCGTTCCAATGCGATGGCTGCTCGACTGCGACTCTTTTTGGTGGAACCGCTGACGTGGTTGATTTTGGCATGACCAATTCGGGCTCGACACTCGTCGTGGAGTTTCTGACGAGCGGTCCAGACCACGACTACTACTGGCAATTTGCGGGCGACCAACTTTTTAGCGGCACGGTCGAGCAACCGACACTCGGTACCGGCTCCTTCAATCTGGGGAATGGCGGAATCTTTGAGTTGGACAACGGCGACTTTACCGGCCTCGGGAATGCCACGCTTTCAGCGCAGTTGGTTTCCACACCTGAGCCTTCATCTCTCGCATTGCTCCTGGCGGCGATGGGAACCCTGGGCCTGCTGGCATATTTCAGAACATCGCGAGCGTAACTCGCAGCATTTCTCACCCGTAGCAGATAAGAAACGCAAGACGCAGATTGTGTGGGCGGCATCTCCGTCCGGCGCTAGTCTGAGTGTGTCTTTGGGAAGCGGGTTGGTTCCAGGGGCTGGTTGTGGCAGCAGCCGATCCGCAGAAAATGGAAATCGTTATGTCCGAACCCTTCCGTCCGTACGAAAAACTGGTGGAGATCACCGTTCTGGGAAAGAAGTTCAACGTTCCGGAGCGGAATTCGCTATTGCGCTGCTTTCAGTTCATGAGCCCGGAAACGATTCCGTACGGGCGATTTTGCTGGAACCAGGATTGCCAGTATTGCCGCGTCACCTGCCAATTGCCGGATGACGACGAGCCGCGCGAGATGTTGGCGTGCAAGTTCATTGTGATGCCGGGAATGGAGATTTCGGAACTGAGCCAGGAATTGAAGTGGTGCCTGCGCTCGAAGCTGCCGCAAGACGCGACCGTGCCGCAGTAATTGCGTCCAGGAAGATTTCCTTGTTTCGATAGCCGCAATCCCCCCTAACTCGAAAACATTATTGGCGCGGCGGTCTGTGCGCCATAAGGTTTGCTCCGGGAACAGCACTCTACTACGATGGAAGTGTCCGATGGCGCGAGCACAAGCAGCGGTACAAAAAGTGACGTGCGACGGGTGTGGACAGGCAGCCACTTCCGAGCACATTGCGCGGCGACTGGCGCGGCTCGAACAGACCACTCGCTATAGGCCGATCCACATCCAGGCAGTCTTCTTGAGTGCGCAATCGCCGGCGACTCCGGATGCATTTCTATACGGTCCGCAGAATGGATTCCAAGGCGAGGCCGCGGGCCTTCTGAATGCATTGCAGATTGAGCGCGAGGGGCGAGCGGCGGAAGCCGTGCTTTCGGAGTTTCAGAGAAAGGGATTTTTCCTGACCCATGTACTGGAGTGCGCGGCCGATGTGGAAAGTGCAACATTTGACTTAGGCGAAGCGCTAAAGAACAAGCTGCCGAGCGTGTTGCGGAGATTTAGAACTTCGCTGCGTCCGAAGCGCGTTTTCGTGATTTCAAAAGACATGGCCGCAGTGACCGCAGAGCTCAAGACGGCGCAGGCCGGGGAAGTTGTGCTGGACGGGGACGCACCGTTCGATTTGGACGATGCAAGGAGCGTGATGCGGTTGCGTTCAGCGCTGTAAAACCGTTGTGTTAAGATTGTTTTGAAGCAGAATTTGCAGGTACTCGCGATGAAGAAACAAGTGAAATTCGGAATTGGAATCGGAATCATCGTGATTTCGATGGGTTTTTTGGCGTGGCTGGGCTACGGCGAGAGCAAAACGTACTACCACACGATTGCGGAAATTGAGACATTGCGGGGTTCGGCGGCCGCTCACAGGATGCGCGTGGGCGGAACGGTGCAGGCGGGCAGCATCCATCATGTGACGGGGCGCACCGATTTTGTGCTGCTTGGGGAAGGAAAATCGCTGCCGGTGAGTTATGTGGGGAGCGATCCGCTGCCGGATTCGTTTGTGGACAATTCACAGGCGCTGATTGAAGGGAAGATGTCGTCGGACGGCCGGTTTGTTGCGGAGCACGTGCAGGCGAAATGCGCTTCGAAATACGAAGCGGCTCCGGGAGAAGTGCCACGGCCGACAAGCTCCAATTCGCCAGCCGGCCGCACGTAGGAAGATTAGAACTGCATTAGCGGCGAGCGCGCTCTAAATTTGCCAACGGAGGCGGCGTGGACGTATTTGGTTCGTTTGCACTGTTGCTCGCATTTGTTTGCGCGCTGTACGCGTTGCTGGGCGGCATCGCGGCCATCCTCACGCGGCATCCCCTTCTAATCAAAAGCACTCGGCAAGCCGGAATAGCGGCGTGTTGCCTGATTTTTCTGGCGACGTTGAGCGTGGTGTATCTGTTTGTTACCGACAATTTTTCGATGTCGTATGTGGTTTCGCACAGCAACCGCGACCTGGCGACGTTCTTCAAGGTGGTCGCGCTGTGGTCGGGGCAGGAAGGTTCGCTGCTTTTCTGGTGCTTCCTGCTGTCCATTTACATTTTCTCGGTGCTTGTGGCTTACCGGAACAAGCACGGCGAATTGATGCCGTATGTCGGTACGATTCTTGCCGGAGTGCAGCTTTTCTTTCTGACCATCAGCAACTTTGTCGCGAGCCCGTTTAAATCGCTTGCGATTGCGGGATCTTCAGGCGGATTGGAATATTTTGCGAAGGCAGACGGGAATGGATTGAATCCGGTGCTGCAGTATCCGGAAATGATTATTCATCCGCCGAATCTTTACTCGGGCTATACGGGATTTACGATTCCGTTTGCGTTTGCCTTGGCGGCGTTGCTGGCGCGATATCCCGGCGAAAAGTGGATTCACCTGACGCGCAAGTGGACGATGATCGCGTGGTGTTTTCAAACTGTAGGCATTTTGCTCGGGGCGCATTGGGCCTATGCAGTGCTCGGATGGGGCGGCTACTGGGGCTGGGATCCGGTGGAGAATGCGTCCTTCCTGCCGTGGCTGACGGGGACGGCGTTCCTACACTCAGTGATGATGCAGGAAAAGCGCGGCATGATGAAGGTCTGGAACGTTTGGCTGGTGTTCATTACGTTCATGCTGTGCATTTTGGGAACGATGCTGACGCGCAGCGGCGTGGTGAGCTCGGTGCACGCTTTCGCGCAATCGAATATCGGGAGCTGGTTTGTAGGATTTTTGCTGGTCGTGATTGCGGTTTGTCTCGTTGCGTATTTCAAGAACCGGGATTACCTCAAGAGCGAAAACCAGCTCGATTCGATGGTTTCGAGGGAATCGAGCTTCCTCTTTAACAATTTGGTGTTGTTGGTGGCTTGCATCGCGATTCTGTCGGGCACACTGTTCCCGGTGTTTTCGGAATGGTTCACTGGCTCGCGCATCAGCGTAGGAGCGCCATTTTTTAACAAGGTGAATATCCCGCTGGGGTTGCTGTTGCTGTTTCTGACCGGAGTTGGGCCGCTGCTGGCGTGGCGGAAGACTTCCGGTGAGAGTTTGCGGCGGAATTTTCTGTGGCCAATCGTGATCGGGCTTCTTGGGGGCGCGATTGCATTTGCCTTGGGCGCGCGGGATTTTTATGCGCTGGTTTGCTTTTTGTTGAGCACGTTTGTGGCTGCAACGATTGGCGCGGAGTTTTACCGCGGCGCGAAGGTGATTCGCGCGCGGAGCAATTTGACCTGGCTGTCTTCCGCGGTTGAGCTGACACTGCGCAACACACGCCGGTACGGCGGATACATCGTGCACTTCGGCATAGTGATGATTTTCATTGGCCTGGCCGGACAGGCGTTCAACCAGGAAGTGCAAAAAGAAATTGGCGTGGGCGGAACGGTGAGGATCGGCCCGTATGAGCTATTGCTGCAGGCTGTGGACCAAAAGCAGGAAAAGAACTACGTTGCCGAGAGGATGATTGTGGAGGTTTTGAAGAATCACAAGCCGGTGATGATTCTATTTCCGGAGCGGCGGAATTTTCCCACGAATCAGGAATCAGGAACGATGGTGGCGATCTATTCGACCTTGCGCGAGGATTTGTATGTGGTGTATGCGGGCGTGAATCAAGGGAGCGAAGTGCCGACGATTCATGTGTTCCTGAATCCGCTGGTGAAGTGGGTGTGGTTTGGCGGAATTGTTGTGGTGATGGGAACGATTGTGGCGCTGTTGCCATCGCGGCATGCGGCACTGGTGCTCGCAGGGTCGAAGGCGCCGGAAGTCGCGCCCGGCTTCGCGAACGCAGTGCCGAGTTCAGTTGCATTGAGAGAAGGGCATGACTAGAACACGCCGGATTTTGATCATGGCATTGGGGCTGACGATTGCGGCGGCCCCAGTTACGGTGTTGCGTGTGCGCGCGGAACTCGATCATGCGCATGAGCTTGGCAAACGGATTAAGTGCTCTTGCGGTGGCTGCGAGCAATCGGCCGGAACTTGTTATCACGTCGGCGGATCGTTTTCCGGTCCGTGCGATCTCGCGAAGACGATGATCAAAGAGATCCAAGGCCATTTGGACAAAGGATTGAACGACGATCAGGTGATTCAGGCGATGATTGCGAAGTATGGCCCTGGGGCGTATGTTGAGCCGCCGAAAACCGGATTTGGATTGGTGGCGTGGGTGATGCCGGGAGTGTACTTGCTCGCGGGCGCGGCGCTTGTGGTATTCGTGATCAGTCGATGGAGAAAACGCGGAGTGGCCGCAGAGGCGACAGCGCGAAATACCAAGAGCGTTTCACCAGAGATATTGGAACGGGCGCGCGCGCTGGCGCGAAAGGCAACGGAAGAATGAGCCTCCCGATGATTGCGACATTTGCGGCGGCGGGCGCTGCGGTGAATGACTGGGCAATTTTGGGCGCGTGTTTTGCGCTGGCTCTCGCGGCGGTTATTTTTGTGTTTTTTATTCAGCCGGACGCATCGGATCTGGCTCCGCACCGATCGAAGCTGGATCAACTGCTGGAACGGCGCGATACGATTTACGACAACTTGCGCGACTTGCGATTTGAATACCGCGCGGGGAAATATTCGGAAGGCGATTTTGAAGCGATGAAGAATTCGTTGGAGTTGGAGGCTGCGCAGGTGCTGGTGGAGATTGACCAGGTGACGGAGTCGCAGACCAAGCGTCCGCGCGGGCCGAAGGTATCCACTGCACAAGAGAGCAGACGATGAAGGTTTTGAATCGGGGGTTGTGGACCGCAGCGCTTCTGATATTGGCCATGGCGACTGTGGCCGACGCGGGAACGGTAAAAGGCAAAGTCGTCAACGGAACGACGGGAAAGCCGGCGGCATCGGTCGAAGTGATCCTGATTCAATTGCAGGGCGGGATGCAGCCGGTCGCCAACACGAAGACCAATGCCCAGGGAGAGTTCAGTTTCGAGAACCCGGGGATCGGCGCGCAGCCGATGCTGGTGCGCGCGGTCTATAAGGGCGTAAATTTTCATCAGGCGCTGCCACCTGGGCGGGACTCCGTGGACGTGAGCGTCTACGATTTGTCGAATGACGCGAAGACGATAAGCGTGCCTTCGCATCTGGTCATTTTTCAGCCGAACGGCGCCACGCTAACGGTTGCGGAGCAGATGTTGGTGCGTAACGAGACGAAGCCACCGATGGCATATTTTCGTCCGGATGGAAGCTTCCACGTGTCGCTGCCGGAGAAGGCTCATCTCCGGCAGATTGCGGCGTCTGGGCCGTCGGGAATGCCGGTTGTGCAGGCGCCGATTGATTTGGGAAAGAACAAGTACGCGATTGCGTTTGCTTTTCGTCCGGGGGACAACGAAGTGCGGCTGGCATATGAGCTACCGTACGCAGGAGATTCGGCGACCGTGAAGATTTCGCCGTCGTATGGAGAGTCGCGCGTGATTGTTGTAGTGCCGCCGACTATAACCGTGAGCGGCGACCACTTGCAGTCGGCTGGGCAAGAGCAGGGAATGAATCTGTTTGAGCATTCGTTCGCGAACGGAGCAGCGCCGTTTACTGTCAGCCTTTCGGGGACTGCACCCGCGCAAGATGCGAGCAGCGGAGGCTCGGAAGCGCAGGGAGCAAATGGGCGGCTTGGCGGGGAAGAAGGCGGCGGAGGAACTCCGATTCAAGTTGTGCCCGGCAGGCTGGACGCGCTGAAGTGGCCAATTCTTGCAGTGATGGTTGTTGGATTTGCATTTGGCGGATATTTGCTTGCGCGCAAGTCGGTTGTGGTCAGCGCCGGCGGCGAGGCGGCCATGCAAGCGAATGCAGGCCTGAAAACTGCGTCGCAAAAATCAAAGCCGACGAGTCGAGCGCCGGAATTGACGAACACTCTGGCATCGCTGGACCGCGAAGCGGCGATGAGTCTCGATGGGTTGAAAGATCTTATCTTCAAGCTGGAATTGCGGCGGCAGGCGGGAACGATTTCCGAAGCGGAGTATGCATCAGAGCGCGCACGGGCCGAGCAAATTTTGCGGGAATTGGTGCGAGGCTGAAGCAGTGAGCCAGCGCATCGGCCGCCCTACCGGATTCAAATTCACAAAAATCGAAAAGAGATTTGGGTCGCTGCACGCGTTGCGGCGGCTTGATTTGGAGATTGCGGCGGGGGAGTGCGTGGCGCTGACGGGCCGAAACGGTTCAGGCAAGACGACGCTATTGCGCGTGGCGTCGCAGCTGACACGGCCGACGCGCGGTGAGGTTACGTTTCCGGGGATGAAGGACGGCGAAGCGCCTGCGATTGGGTATGTCTCGCACGCCGTGATGCTTTATGACGAGCTGAGCGCGGAAGAGAATTTGCTCCTATTCGCTCGACTAATGGGTGTTTCTGAGCCACGCAAACGCGCCAGCATGTTGCTTGAGGCGACCCATCTCGCATCGCGGGCTGGGTCGCTGGTCCGGACGTTTTCGCGCGGTATGAAGCAGCGGCTTGCGATTGCGCGCGCGTTGCTTCATGAGCCCGGGCTTCTTTTCCTGGATGAGCCGGGGACGGGACTCGATACGGAAAGCATGGCGTGGCTTGTGAAGACGGTGCGTGGGCTGCGCGATGAAGGGCGCACGATTGTAATGAGCGTCCACGGAGAGTCCGCGCTGTCGCAATGGGCGACGCGCGCTGCGCGTCTTGAGGCAGGGGCCTTGATAGCGGATACGCGCGGGGGGGCGACGTTTCAAACCGTATTTGCGGGGGGCGAAACGTAGATGGGGCTCCTCTCCAATACCGCAGTCCTGCTGCAGAAAGAGATCCAAGCAGAATATCGCTCGCACGAACTGCTCACCACGGCCACCGTGTTTATCCTGATCGTAATCGTTTTGTTTAGCTTTACGTTTGATCCGACAAGCGCGGAATCGCGGCAATTCGGACCGGGCCTGTTGTGGCTGGCTTTCTTGTTTTCCGCGTCGTTGATGCTGCAACCCTGCTTCTTAAAAGAGCGGGCAAACGACACACTGAGCGCACTGCGGCTCGCGGTGAGCGATCCCTTCGCGATTTTTCTGGCAAAACTTTGCGCGAACACGATATTCCTGATTGTGACGGAATTGCTGCTGCTGTTTGTGTTCGCCGTTTTCTATAACGTGGGCGTTTTGCCGGTCTTCCCTCAGCTTGTGCTGGTTTTCTTCCTGGGTAGCCTGGGAATTGCCACGACGGGGACGGCACTATCCGCAATCTCTTCGCAGGCGCGGATGAGAGAGGTGCTGCTGCCGCTTCTCCTGATGCCGTTGCTTGTGCCAGTGCTGATTCCGAGCACGGAGGCGACGAAAGCGCTCCTCGAGAAGGATCATGCGCTGCGCTGGGATTGGCTGGGAATTCTGATAGCGTTTGACGTGGTTTTTTTGACGGCGCTGTGGCTTTTCGGCGAATATCTTCTGGAAGAATGAGCGTGGCATGATCAAAACCGGCGTCTACACATTTCTGGTTTGCGCGCTGATGGGAGTTGCGGCGTACGCAGCGTTTTACGTCGCTCCCACGGAAGCGACGATGGGCCTCGTGCAACGCATTTTTTATCTGCACGTGCCAAGCGGCATGACTTCACTGCTGGCATTTCTGATTTCGTTCGTTGGGTCCGTCTCTTACATTTTGACAAGAAAACCAAAATGGGATTGGGTCGCGGTTTCCTCTGCCGAAGTGGGGATTGCGTTTTGCACGGTCGTTTTGCTGACGGGGCCGATCTGGGCCAAGCCGGCGTGGGGCGTGTGGTGGGCATGGGATGCACGCTTGACTGCCACGCTTGTGCTCTGGCTACTTTATGTCGCGTTTCTAATCTTGCGAACGATGATGGAAGATACGGACCGCCGTGCGCTGGTCAGCGCCTTTTTTGGCATCTTCGCTTTTCTCGATGTGCCGCTGGTTTATGGATCCATTTGGTGGTGGCGGACGCAGCATCCACAGCCAGTGATTTTTTCCAGCGGCGCTCTCGATCCAACGATGCGGAGAGTCTTCAATTTGTGCTGGCTAAGCGCGACCTGCTTGATGGCGCTGCTGATTCGCCAGCGGTACGAACTCGAGGAATCGCGCGAGGAACTTCGCGCTTTGGAGCAGGAACTGGAGGCCCGGTGAAGAATCTGGATAGTGTGTTTGCCGCTTATCTGATTGGATGGGCGGTGTTTTTCATATTTTCGCTGACTGTCGCGAAGCGCGCCGCCGGCTTGAAGGAAGAGTTGTCGCGCTTGAGAGAACGAGTGCAAGATTCGGTGCAAAAAGGGAAGTGACCGAAAGGGAAGTCGTTGAGCGGCAGAAAAAAGATTGGAATTGTGCTTTTTCAACTGGGTGGGCCGGACTCGCTGGACGCGGTCGAGCCATTTTTGCGAAATCTTTTTCTGGATCCGGACATCATACCAATGGGGCCCTTGGGGTTCCTGAGAAAGCCGCTGGCCAACTATATAGCGAAAAAGCGGTCGGTGCCGGTGCGAGGCCGTTACGCACTGATTGGGCGGCGTTCGCCAATCGGGATATTGACGGAGCGCCAGAGGCGTGCCCTGGTGGCCGCGCTTTCTCCTGACCTCGATGCTGTGGCCGTAACCGCGATGAGGTATTGGAGGCCAATGACTGTGGATGCCGTGGAAGCGCTTCAAAAGGCCGGAACGCTTGACGAAATTGTATTGCTCCCGCTCTATCCGCATTTTTCTTACGCGACGACGTTGAGCAGTTTGAAAGAGTGGAAGCGCGTGTACGGAAAACCGGCCGGCGCTCCGCCAGAACGCACCATCGGCCAGTTTTACAATCATCCGCTTTATATCCAGGCGCTAGTGCAAAAAATTGGCGTGTGTTTGCGGCAGTTTCCAGATAGTTCGCGAATTCAACTGGTCTTCAGCGCACACGGATTGCCGATGAGCCTTGTGGAGAAAGGCGATCCGTATCCAAAGCAGGTGCAGGAGACGGTACGACTGACGTGCGAGCTGGGCGCGCAAAAGTACGCGAACTGGCCGCGGCAGCATTTGCTTTGCTACCAGAGCCGCGTAGGCCCGTCGAAATGGCTGGAACCCCCCTTTGTGGAAACGCTGGAGCGGCTCGGGCATGGGGGCGTAAAGGAAGTTTTGGTGGTGCCGATTTCGTTTGTCACAGAGCATATCGAGACGCTGCACGAAATCAATATTGAAGGACGGATGGATGCGAAGAAGTTTGGAATCGAGCGATTTCGCATGATGCCCGCGGTGGGAGATTCGCCATTGTTCATCGCAGCGCTAAAAGATTTGGTGTTGACGGCAGCCGAAGTCGCAGAAGAACGCACTGAGGTGCCGACGGCACATTAATTCGCGGGCCGGGAGGGCTTGCTGTATACTTTCGGGTCGACAACTTCCATGAAGGCCAGATATCAACCAGGTTTGCATCGTTTCGCGGTGTTTGTGTTTGCATGGACTATCCTCCTCTTCGTTGCGGGAGCGCTGGTGACCTCCAACGACGCCGCGCTTTCCGTGACCGATTGGCCGACTTCGCACGGAAGATTGGTTCCACATCTAGATCAGTTGCAAGGAGGAGACCGCTTTGAGTTTTCTCACCGCGCGATCGCTGGCGGGCTCGGAATTCTATTAATCATCGAAGCCGTATGGATTTGGCTGAAGGAAGACCGGCGCTGGCTGCGATGGTTTGCCGTTGCTGCGGTCGGGGGAGTGGTCGCGCAAGCGGTCCTTGGGGGGCAAGTGGTAATCCGTTTACTGCATTACTGGCTGCCCGTGTTGCACGCGTGCTTCGCACAAATCATGTTCGCGGCAATTTTGGGAATGGCAGTGTTTACGAGCAAGTGGTGGACGGATGAGCAACCAATGCTCGAAGACAAAGGCTCACCTTCGATTCATTCGCTGGTCATCGCGAATGCAGTGGTGACATATCTGCAAGTTTTCCTTGGGGCAGGGTTCCGCCACCAGGACATGCCGATCTGGCCGCACATGGCCGGTGCGGGAGTGGTGCTTGGCGTAATGATTTGGACCGCCGGTGCATTGCGGCGGCGATTCGATGCGTCGCGTGAGCTTTCTTTCGGCAGAATATTGTTGCACTCAATGGTTGGAATACAGATTTTACTTGGCGGCGCGGCGTATTGGTCGCGGCTGACGACGCAGGACGCACCGCAACCGATGCCGGTGATGGTGACTCTCACAGTGATTCACACGGTTTTCGGCGCGCTGGTTTTTGCGAGCGCGGTATTGGTCGTCCTGATGTGCTATCGGCTGGTGCCTCGTCGCAGCGAGGTTGCGGTAGCTTCAGAGCGACAGGCGGCGATCTGATGGCGACCGTTCAGACGACGGAAGTGACCTTGGCGTCGCGCGCGGGGGCGTATCTCGCGCTGACGAAGCCGGACGTGTCGCTGCTTGTGCTGATGACGACGGGCGCGGGATTTTACATGGGCGCGCGAGGGCCTGTAGATTGGCTGCGTCTCGTTCATACGGTGTTCGGCACGATGCTGATTGCCGCGGGTACGGCTGCGCTCAATCATTACATCGAGCGCGAGTCGGATCGCTATATGCGGCGGACGGCTTCGCGGCCATTGCCAAGCGGTCAATTGCAGCCGCGCGAGGCACTGGTTTTTGGCGTTGCGCTAGCGATTGCGGGCGCGGCGGATTTGTGGATTTCGAGCGGAGCGCTCGCATCGGTGCTCGGCGTCATCACCTGCTTGAGTTACCTTCTGGCGTATACGCCACTCAAGAAACGCACGGTGTGGGCCACGTTTGTCGGAGCATTTCCGGGCGCTGTGCCGCCGATGATTGGATGGGCTGCGGCGAGTGGATCGCTTGATCGCGGGGCATGGCTCCTGTTTGGCATTTTGTTCTTGTGGCAATTTCCGCATTTTCATGCAATCGCGTGGATGTACCGGGAGGATTATTCGCGGGCGGGAATTCTGATGCTGCCCGTCGTGGACCAGGACGGAGCCCGCACATTTCGGCAGATTACTCTTACTGCGATTGCGCTGATTGCCGCCAGTCTTCTGCCTTCGCTCTTTGGCCTGACTGGTGTGCTTTATTTCTTTGGCGCGCTGGTCGTGAGCACCGGCTTGTTGCAGGTTTGTTTGTGGGCGGCGAGCTCGAAATCCAACGTACGCGCGAAATGGCTGATGCACGCGACGGTTCTGCACATTCCTCTCCTGCTTGGCCTGATGATGTACGACAAGGTTGCGCGTTGATCTCCCAGGCTGCTCTGAATGCCGTTCTGAACGGAACGAGCGCCGTGTTGCTGGTTTGCGGCTATGCGGCCATTCGTAGCGGCAAAATGGCGGTGCACAAGGTATTCATGGTTTCCGCGTTTTGGGTTTCGACTGCGTTCCTGATTTCCTACCTGATTTATCACTACCGCGTGGGGCATGTTGTTTTTACGGGACAGGGTTGGATTCGGCCCGTCTATTTCACAATTTTGATTTCACATACGATTCTTGCTGTCGTCATCGTGCCCATGATTTTGGTAACGCTGCGGCGCGCGTGGCTGGAGCGATTCGATAAACATAAGCTCATCGCTCGGTGGACATTGCCACTGTGGCTCTATGTGAGCGTGACGGGTGTAATTGTCTATCTGATGGTTTATCAGTGGTACGCGCCCCGAAGCTGAGAGTTACCCCCCCCTCCCCATTTTTTCGCAAGTGTTCATTTCAAAAGACTTCAAGCGGCGTGTTTTGTATGAGTCTTGTAAGTGCTGATTCCAGGGAATTTACGAGCCAAGTTTGCGGACAAAACACGGCAAAACGCGGAACTTGCCCACAAGTGTTGATTAGGAACGAGTTGCAGAGCTAACTTAGGGCGCCGATCACGGCGTCTGTGAATTCGGCGGTCCCTGCTTTGCCGCCGACGTCCTGCGTGGTGTGTTTGCCTTCGCGATAGACTTTTTCGAGAGCAGCCTGGATGCTGCGCGCGGCGGAGCGTTCGCCGAGATGATCGAGCATCATCACACTGCTCATCAAAAGGGCAGTGGGATTGGCGAGGCCCTTGCCGGCAATATCCGGAGCGGTTCCATGGACCGCTTCAAACATGGCCGCTTGATCGCCAATGTTGCCACTGGGAACAACGCCGAGTCCGCCCACCAAGCCTGCCGCCAGGTCGCTCATGACGTCGCCGTAGAGATTTGGAAGCAGCAGAACGTCATACTGCTCCGGCTTCAAGACCATCTGCATGCAAGCGTTGTCCACAATGAGTTCTTTGTACTCGATTTCAGGAAACTGCGTGGCGACGGCGCGAATGGATTTGAGAAAAAGGCCGTCAGAGAGCTTCATGATGTTGGCTTTGTGAATGGCGTGAATCTTCTTACGGCCTTGGCGCTTGGTGTATTCAAAGGCGAAGCGCGCGATACGGGTGGAGGCGCGCTCCGTGATGATTTTCAGGCTTTCGACGACGCCAGGGACGACTTCGTGCTCGAGGCCGGAGTACAAATCCTCTGTATTTTCACGGACGAGCACGACGTCCACGTTCTCAAAGCGCGATTGCACGCCGGGCATGTTTTTGACCGGACGCAGGTTGGCGTAGAGATCGAGTGTCTTGCGCAGAGCCACGTTGACGCTGGGCGCGCCTCCGGCAATGGCGGTGCCCATCGGACCTTTTAGGGCGACGCGATTGCGTCTTACCGATTCGACTGCGGCGGTGTTGAGCAGCTGGCCCTTCTCAGAGCCTTCACCGGCGCGAGCTTCGAGCTCCTCCCAATCAATTTTTGCTCCGGTAGCATCTATGACACGTCGTGTGGCTGCGGCGACTTCTGGGCCAATTCCTTCGCCGGGAATTAAGGTCACTTTGTGTCTCATAGGTGCATCTAAGTGTACGGGAAGAGGCGCGCGTAGTGGAAATGAGCAGGGAAGAAACGTTTCCGATAGGCAACACACGGGAAAACTAAGCGCGCTGCAAGGCGGATAGACTTTTGTTATACTGGATAGGTAAGATTCCTGCAGCGCAGCTGCGGGAGGAGGCTAAGGATTCCATGATTCGACTGACGTCGGTTGCAAGCACTAAGGTGAAGGAAATCATGAGCATGCAGACCCCTGTGCCCTCGGCGTTGCGCGTGGCCGTGGTGGGCGGAGGCTGCTCTGGCTTTCAATATCACATGGCGTTTGAAAACCAGACCAATGACAGCGACGAAGTGCTCGATTTTGACGGCCTGAAAGTGGCCGTAGATCAGATGAGTTCAATGTATCTCGATGGAGTGGAAATTGACTACATCGAGACGCTGGAAGGTGCGGGATTCAAGTTCAACAATCCGAACGTGAAGAGCACTTGCGGCTGCGGAAGCTCGTTCAGCGTTTAAGAGTTTTTGAAAAAGATTGACTCCTGAGGTGAAGGCGACGAGCCAAAATCTCAGGAGTTTTTTTGTGGGCGCCGGATTTGCGTACCGCGGAGGCAGGCGTTATTCTGAAGTCCGCGCATGAAAATAGCTCTCGCGCAGTTTAATCCCACCGTCGGCGACTTCGCGGGAAACACCGCACGCATTATCGCCCTTTCCCAAAAGGCGAAACAGCGAGGCGCGGATCTGGCCGTCTTTTCAGAACTTTGTTTGTGCGGATACCCGCCGCAAGACCTCCTCGAACGTCCCACATTCATTGACCGCAATCAGAAAGAGCTGAAGGCGTTGGCCAAAGCCCTAACGATTCCGTCCGTTGTGGGGTTCGTAGGACGCGTCAAGAATGGGACCCTAAAGTCCATTGCCAACAAAGCGGCGCTGCTGTGCGGCGGTAAGATTGTCTTCGAGCAGAGCAAGATGCTGCTGCCGACGTACGATGTGTTTGACGAATCGCGCTACTTTCATCCCGCAGAGAAGCAGCAAGTGATTGAGTTTCACGGCCAGGCGCTTGGCGTGACGATTTGCGAAGACGCGTGGAACGATGAAAATTTCTGGCCGAACCGCCGGTACGACCGCGATCCCGTGACGGAGCTGATTGAGCAGGGAACTCAGGTGTTACTCAATATTTCCGCTTCGCCTTACACGATAGACAAACGCGCTTTGCGCGTGGATATGTTGCGCTCGATTGCCGTGCACAATCAAAAGCCCGTCGTGTACGTGAATCAATTCGGTGGAAACGACAGCCTGATTTTTGACGGAGCGAGTGTGGCGCTGACGCCGGATGGAAAAGTGGCCGCACAGGCTCTGGCGTTTGAAGAAGACCTCGTCATGTTCGATACCGAGACGGGCGAAGGGGAAATTCACGAACAGCCGCGGCAAGAGATTGAATACGCGTACAGGGCGTTAGTCATTGGCACGCGCGATTATGTGCAGAAATGTGGATTTAAGAAGGTGCTCGTTGGACTGAGTGGAGGCATAGATTCCGCCGTCGTGGCCTCGATTGCCGTGGAAGCGCTAGGCCGGGAGAATGTTCTGGGCGTGTCCATGCCCGGGCCGTTTTCGTCGGAAGGAAGCAAACAGGACGCGGCCGCTCTGGCGAAGAATCTTGGCATCGAGTTCATGACACTGCCCATTGACGGCGTGTTTGAAGCGTACCGTGGCGCGTTGAGACCAGCGTTTGGGCGGCGCAAAGAAGATGTGACGGAAGAAAACATACAGGCGCGCATACGCGGCAATTACTTGATGGCACTGTCCAATAAATTTGGTTCGATGGTGCTCAGCACGGGAAATAAATCGGAGAATGCCGTTGGATATTGCACGCTGTATGGCGACATGGCAGGAGGGCTTGCCGTCATTTCCGACGTGCCGAAGCTGATGGTCTACGAGCTGGCAAAATGTGTCAATCGGGAAAGGGAACTGATTCCCAGCTCGACGATTGAAAAGCCGCCCTCGGCTGAACTACGTCCCAATCAAAAGGACGAAGACAGCCTGCCACCTTATGATGTCCTGGACCGAATTCTAAAAGCCTATATCGAGGACTTGAAGAGTCCGCAAGAGATTGCGGACAAATATGATTTCGATATTAAGCTGGTGCGGGATATTGCTTCGCTCGTGGACCGCAACGAATACAAGAGGAAGCAGGCGGCGCCCGGGCTTAAGATAACTTCGCGCGCATTTGGATTTGGCAGGCCGTTTCCGATCGCTCAGAAATTCATTCCATAAAGAGGTCTCCGGTGAAAGCAATCAAGTTTGTCCTTGTGAGTGGTCTAGCTCTGCTGATTCTCGGCATCGCCAGCGGCAGCGTTGCACAAACAGCGCCACAATCCGAATTGCAGAAAAAGATTGAACGCTTCCTCCGTCACGTTTATGCGCTTGGACCAGACGTGAAGCTGGTCGTTCCTGAACCGAAAGACTCGGAGGTCGCGGGCTTGTTGGTGACTACGGTTGAACTGGTTTCCGGAGACGGCCACGACACGGCCAAGATGTACGTCAGCAAGGACGGCAAGTTCCTGCTGCGGGGGGACGTCGTGGATATGGGTAAGGATCCCATGGCGGAAAACCAGGCCAAAATTGATTTAAAGAATGTGCCTTCCGTGGGCAGCCCCACGGCCACAGTCACGGTTGTAGAATTTGCAGACTTTGAGTGCCCGGTCTGCCGCCAGCTACACGAGCAGCTGCGCACGCTTCTGCCTAACTATCCGCAGGTAAAGTTTTACTTTAAGGATTTCCCGATTGAGCAGATTCACCCGTGGGCTAAGACGGCCGCGTTGGCGGGGCGATGCGCGTTCAACCAAAACGCGAAGTCTTTTTGGAAAATCTATGACGGCTTCTATGATGGACAGGAGCTGATCTCCGCCGCGAATGCGTGGGACAAGGCCGTGGACTTTGCCGGCCAAGCGGGCCTAGACCAGGCGGCCTTTAAGACGTGCCTTGCTTCGCCTGAAGCTAGCGCAGCGGTTGACGCAAGCGTCGCGAATGCCAAGCTGCTTGAGGTGACGAGTACACCGACAATCTTTGTGAACGGCAGGCGCGTCGTCGGTGCGGATTCTGGCACAATCGAGAGATTCATTCAGTACGAGCTTGCGACTCAGAAGAACTCCGCAGCCGCAGCAAAACCATAAGAACAAACAGAGGGAAGAAGGGGAACGGCGTTTATCCACAGGCCGTCCACAGGGGCGGAAACGCGCCTCGTTTTATAGTTAACATAATATAACTTATGGGACGCACTGTCAAGGGGAATCTTTAGGGAAACAAGGCTTCTGTGGATATTTGAGGCTCTACCGCTGGGGTTCTCCTATGGGCCGTAAAGGAAGGTTCCCTGGCTGGCGCGGGGGGGGGTGCGCCAGGCCAGGGCGAACAGGCGCGCCGATAAAGCGTTTGATTGCCGAGCTGCACGTATAAATTGCGCGACGCGCCCATGAAATACACGCGGGGCGAGTTAAATCCCGGTGTGACATCGGATTCCGCGAAATAAAAAAGCCCGGGCCGCGCATTTGCCGGGTCAGAAACCGACAAATCGAACCAGCCGTTTGCCGCGCGAACTGTAAGGGAAGCAATCGGCGACGGCGAGGGAGTACTGGGGTCCACGCCCGCGCGCTGGCTTGCGGAATTCACCGCCGACACAATCTTGACCAACGTTTCATAAAGGTACGGATCGCGGTCCTTTAGGAGCGCGAGTTGTGCAACGGTCAGCATGGGAGAGCTCTGCCGGTTCCCTACCCTTTCGGAACACCTGTACTTCAACTCGATTGACGACCGCTATCGCCGCCACCACACTGGATTTATTCAGCCTGATTCAGCACGAAGTACGTTCGGTTTGAACGACTTAGCTGACGCAGGGGTTTGTAAGTACAAACCCCTGGAACCCTGGCTGGAGTGGCGCTTATCAATCTCATGCGGCGAAAGTCCTCGACTGCCCCTCTCGACGCCGCGGGTCCCTCGATCGCCAAGGCGCCCGCTAGTGGCGCCCTCGCGTCCATCCTCGCGCCCAATGAGGCGCTGTACCGCTCGCTGATCGAGCGAGTGCCGGGAATCGTCTACATTTCCCAATTCGGGCCGGATGCGCGATGGCATTACGTCAGCCCGCAAATCCAGGAATACCTTGGCTATACAGCCGAAGAATGGCTCGCGAACCCTTCGCTATGGCTGGAGCATGTCCATCCGGAGGATCGCGAGCTGGTCCTGGCGGAAGAACAGCGGCTGCACAAAACCGGAAGCGCGTTTTTTGCGGAATACCGCATGGTGGCAAAGCACGGCCGCGTCATCTGGTTCCGGGATGAGAGCGTAATTATACGGCCGGAAGGAGTGAACACTCCTGTCCTCTACGGAATTCTGTTCGACATCAGCGAGCGCAAAGCTACTGAGTCCGCGTTGCGCGAATCCGAAGAGCGATTGCGGCTCGCGCTCGAAGCGGCGCATCTCGGCATGTGGGAATGGGACCCGGAAACCGATGCGCTTTTCTGGGACGATCGCCACTGCTCGCTTTTTGGCTTGGATCCGAGGCGCGCGCCGGCCACGGCCGCGAAATATCTGGAACTGGTACATCCCGAAGACCGCGAATGGGTGCTGCACGCCGTGCGGGAAGCGCTGCACAGCGATGAATCCTACGGCGCGGAATACCGCGTGCGCTGGCCCGACGGCAAAGAGCATTGGCTCGCGAGCGCCGGACGCGTCTTGCAACGCGACAGCAATTCACGGGCGCGCCGCATGCGCGGAATTACCTACGACGTGACCGATCGCCGTGGGCTCGAAGAACATTTGCGGCGCGCGCAAAAAATGGAAGCCATCGGCCAGCTTGCCGGCGGCGTCGCGCACGACTTCAACAATCTCTTGATGGTCATTCGCGGGCACGTGGAGCTGCTGCTCAACCGGCCCGGCGTCGATGCCAACGTCGCGCGCAATGCCGGAGCGATTCAAAAAGCTTCCGACCGCGCGGCGGGAATCACGCAGCAGCTGCTTGCGTTCAGCCGCAAGCAAGTGTTAAAAGCGCACGTCATCGAGATGAGCAGCGTGGTGAAAGATATCGCGAACCTTTTGCGGCAACTGCTTGGGCCGATGGTCGAATTTCGGTTGCAGGTTCCGCAGGAGCCGCTGTGGATCCGTGCGGACGAAAGCCAACTCGAACAGGTCGTGCTAAATCTTGCGATTAACGCGCGCGACGCGATGCCGCAGGGCGGGACGGTCACAACAATCCTCGATTATGCGACCAAGGATTCGCATGTTGTGCGGCGGCGGCCCGGAATGCCGGAGACGGACTATATCCGGCTGCGCGTGATTGACACCGGCACGGGCATGGACGCCGCGACGCAAGCGCGCATCTTCGAGCCGTTTTTCACAACAAAGGAGTTTGGCAAAGGCACGGGCCTCGGCCTCGCGACGGTTTATGGCGTCGTAAAACAGAGCGACGGCTGGATCTGGGTTGACTCCGAGCTTGGCGAAGGCACAACCTTTGAAATTTTTCTACCCGCGGTGAGCGCTCCAGAGGAGGACGCTCTGAAAAGCGAAGCGAAGGCGCGGCAAGCCGGCGGCAGCGAAACGATTCTCGTCGTGGACGACGAAGAAGGCGTACGCGAAGTTGCGACGCAGTACCTTTCCTCGCGCGGTTATCACGTTTTGTCCGCGGAATCCGGCGCGCAGGCATTGGAAATTGCGGCAGCCCAGTCTGGCCCGATTCACGCGCTGGTGACGGACACAGTGATGCCCGGAATGAGCGGACCCGCGCTGGCCAAAAGACTTTTGGAGCAGCGACCCGATACGAAAGTGCTTTTCATCTCCGGCTATGCGGAAGACACTTCCCTGCTCGAAGACGCGCGCGTGCGCGGCGATACGTTTTTGCAAAAGCCGTTCGGGCTTGATTCACTGGCAGAAAAGCTGCACGCGCTGCTGAGCAAGTAGCGTTCCCCAAAAAACTAGTTCAAGCCGCGCACGGGCGCCCAGGGATCGGTCCGCACGGACGGAATGACTTTTTGCAGGCGGACCCACGCGCCGGCTTGGTTTGTGCTCACCTGAAACGCGACGCGTTCGCCGAGAATATTGATTGGCAGCTCGAGGTCTTTTGCAGCAGGCGAACTCATGGGCAATGGCTGTTGCGCTTGCGGAGCGCTCGCTGCATCAGTGAAAGAAGTTAGCCCAAGGTTGCCCGCGCCTTCCACGTACATCGTGAGATAGCTGGAGAGTTTGCGGTGCGCCCCGAGTCCCAGCGATTGTTCAACCGCGCGCTCGGGAAAATAATGCGTCGTGTAATAGCTCGGAATGGCGACACCAAGCGCGATGATCGCTGTTCCGTCCACGCGCCGCGCAGTTCGCCGCAATCCTCCACGGTGACCATTCGCGCGTTTTATCCGTCGCTGTTTTTCGGCCTGTGTAGGTAATCGTCAACGGCGGCCGCCCCGCGATGTCTTCCGCGGAGTCTAGATCGCGGTAATCAAGCATCAGGATTTGGTTCGGAGAAGTTGCCGTGCCCATGGGAGCGCCGATAAAAATGCGGCGCTCTTTCGTGTCCACGGCGACCCGAAGCGCGTGACCGTACTGCCAGTTGATTTTGTTCCACGTCGGTTGAATTTCTTGCGAAATCTTGACGGGTTCGCCGCCGCTGAAAATGTAAAGCCCCGTGCGGTGTGCAATCACAACCCAGTCTTCGCCGATGCCGACTCCGCGCACGGAAGGCGTACCGACGCGGCGTGTGACTTCCGCGATGGACCAAAGCGCACGTCCAGCGAACCGAAATACGTGCGGTGGCGCGGCGGCCATTTTTGCGCGGAGATATTTACGAGCACAGCGACGTCGGACTGCCCTTTCACGGCTCACCTCAATGATTTTTGTTTTCAGAACGGAATTCCAGGGGCTTACTGAACGCAAAGCAGCGTCAGCGATTGCGCCGTACGCGTTTCGTTAATCCGATTGCCGGAGAAATCGCGGGCCACTCCGCTTCCGCAAGGCACCAAAACGTGCTGCGATTCCAACTCTTCGTATTGCTGCTGGAGGCGGGGTGGATACTCGCCTTCCTTCAAGACCCATCGAATGTTTTCGCGGCGGAGGAACTGCGCCAGATCCGCGCCGGAAGGCAAAAGTGCCGGATCCAGGAACCAATTCTCTTGCTCCATTCCACTGATGAACGGAATCCTCAAGTAATACGTGTGCGAGAACGTCACCAGGACTTTGCCGCCGTCTCTCGCGCCGGACAGCCGCTCGTTCAGGAATTCCGTTCGCGAGTAGTCTGGCGCCCGTTCGCGAAGGTAATCCTCGCGGGATTGCAATCCCGTGGCAGCCGCAAGGGCCGGCCGCGTATAGACAAGAAGGCCCGCCAAACCGATTCCCAAGTACCCAATGAGGATTGCCGCCAGGACGAGCCTTGCGAAACGCATGTTGCTGTTGCGAAGGGTTTCCACTCCTGCAAAAACCGCGGCGAGCGCGATCGGATAAACCGGCAAAGTAAACCGCGTCATGCCCGAGGTTACACCAATGCCGAGCGAGCCGCCAATCCAAACAATCAGCGCCACACGCCAGGGCAATGTATTCTTCGGCGCAAAAAGCAGGAGTGGCGCGCAACACAGCACGACGGGACCGAGCATCTGCCAAAAACCAAGATGCGCCGGATCAATCGCCGAGAAAAAAGGAAACTGCAAGAGTGCCCAGAAGCGATGCGCCGCACCGGCACCTGTATCCGCCAGCAAGGAACTCACGGCGTATTGGTTGACGTGCGCCAGTCCAAAGCGCTCGACGAAAAACGGGAATACCGGATCTCGCGTCCAAAACCAGTTCCGCGCGTAAGGCCAGACCCCCGTGCACACCGCGCTGGCGCTAAATAGCGAAAAACGAAGCAGCGAGCGGGATTCCGCCAGAAAGACGCAGGCAAGTACGAGCGCGAAAATCGCACCCGTATACTTCGCTCCGGCAATTCCCCCGGCGTAAATTCCGGCGAGCGCCGCGTAACCGGCCGCCCTGGTTCTTGCAGCGCGGATTACCGCCAGAGCGGTCAGCGGCAACAGCAAGGCCATCCAGACATCGGGCGCTCCGGACGCAGTGATTTGCCAGAAGCAAACCGGTGTGAGCGCAAACGTGATCGCGGCAACCCAAGGCAACGCGCCGCCCATCCATTCGCGCGCAAGCACAACGATGGACAGCGCCGCCGCGGCTCCGCCGATAAAAATAATTCCAAGCGCAAGACGGTCGCTGCCGAGGGCGAGCCCCGCTAGGATCAGCTGATGCGACTGTCCTAGAAAAAAACTATGAGGATCGAACCAGTTCGCGTGAAACCCTTCGCGCAAAATTTGCGCCGGCAGCGTGAAATGGTAGTGCAGCGCATCCGAGCCAGTCAGAGGCGCCATCGCCGCAAGCCCTTCGATGAAGAGTATGCAGCCAAGGGCGCCGGCCAGGAATTTGTCGAGCCGCGGCAGCAGCCGTATTTGCTCGATCGCCTGCGAGAGTGTCCGCGCAGCGCGCGTAATTCCAAAAAGTCCCAGCACACATGCGAAGGCAACGCCAGCGCGGACTCCCGTGCGCGGGTCGCGAGCAAGCTCGCCCGCGGTCACACACAATTCCAGAAGAATCGCGCCGCACGCAAGCGAGTGCAAAAGCGATTCACCGCCGGACGTTTCTATTTTCAATTGACGCAGGATCAACGCGCCCGCACCGGTCAAGAGCAGTGCGAACACAGCGCTTCCGAACAACGAGCCCAATGAGAGGAGCAACGTCATCGCCGGAAGAGAATACGAGTGACGATGCCAAGAAGCGGCTTAAATTGCAGAAAATACCATGCGAACGCCACGATAAACCAAACACACAATCCGGCTTCCGCCGCGCGCATCCGGTTTTTGCGGGGTTCGCTCATCGCGGACGCAGTATAGCATTCGTCTCCTGTTTGTTAATTCGCGATGACCGCAATTGAATTTGCGCGGCATGCTCGCTCCGGACGCTATTGCATCCGGTGTTGCACGATTACATTCACGTCCGCTGGGCTCTTCGTACATCCCGCTGCCGCAGTTTGCACGCTGACGGTCAACGATGCGCCCGCCAAGTAATTCTGGGTGATCGCGCCGGAATCGTTCGCGGCGCCGTTGATGGTCACGTTGATCGGCGTGGTGCCGTCGGTCACGCGGACCACTGCATTCGTCGTGCAGCCTGCCGGCCCGGTCTTTGCCTGTGCCTGCACTCGCGTCACGGTGAGGGCTTTGTCCAGCGTCCAGGTCGCGCCAGTCCACGTCGTCGTCAGCGCGCCCGGCAGGAAAATATTCTGTTCGGCGCGTGGTGAGGCCGTGATCGCTTCACCGTTAATCGTCACTGAGCCAACTCCGCCGGCGCGTCCGCGGTAACTCTTGCGGCTTTGGCGCTTCGGGGAAATCCACCGGCGGAAACCCCGCCGTGCCAAGCAACGAATTCGTCAGCGCGCGATTCTCCGCGCGCAAACGGAGCAGTTCCCCTTCCAGCAAGCCGACGTACCTCGACTCGAGCAGTTTTCTGAAGAACTCGATCATATTTTTGATTTACGCGTGAGAAAATCGAACTACTTCGCCGCCGCCCGCGTCGTCGCGCGAATGTTCACAAAAAACATGGCAATCGCCGCGCCGAGTAGCACGTACAACTCGAACGTGTAGCTATCCATCGCCAAGTCCGGTAAGCGGGAGAGCATGGACACCTGCGCCATCACGACGATGCGAACGAAATCAATTAGCCATGCGAACGTGAGGCCTAGATGCACTTTCGTCATCCAGTTGTCGTAGGGCACGCTCTTCCGTCCGGCATGGAACCAATACGCGAGCGAAAAGACTCCAAACGGGATCGCGCCCATCAACCAAAGAAATCCCATCGCGAGAAAATGCTTTTGTCCGCCCCACAAAATCAGAAACCGCGCATCCGGCATGACCAGGAAAATCACCGTCCCGCCAAGAAATAGAAAAATTGCCGAAACGCCGAATTTCTCCACCGGATTTTGCGGCTTCAGCCACATGGAAAAATCGGATCTCGCTTTTTTCTGGGCCTGCAGTTGCGGAATAGGTTTGAGTTCAGTTTGCAACGGCGCGGGTGTCAGCGGCCGCGCTTGCGCCGCCGGGACTAGAGCCACGGCCGATTCGGGCTGAAGCAACATCCAGCAAACATTTACAACGAACAGCGCTTCACCAAGAATCGCAATCGTGACCGCCATGTTGTCCGTGTTAAACAGGGCAGGCGCGCCCATGTTTACGATCCACACCGGAAACAATCCGAACAACAACAGCGCAAAGCACAAAAATGTCTGCACAAATCCGAGTGCAGCATTGAGCCGGCGTCTTAAGAGCCTCGGAATCCAGACGTACTGCCCGTAAAAAAGTCCAAACAGAACAAACGCGAAGAAAAAATACGTGGTCGCATCAAAGAACCGAGAGCCGTACGGCGTGTCATAGCCCGGATACTTCATGCGACAGATCGCCGCGATGCCCATCGCCACCAAGCAGAAGAGCGCAATCCCTCGCAGAACCTTTTCTGGCGGAATCTTGGCGTTCACGAAGTTCACTTCCCTCTTCGTGAATGTACCATTCGCTTATGCCGGCAATCCTGCCTTGCGGTACAGCTGCAGCGAATCTACCAACTCCTGCGCCGCGGCAACTTCGCTGGCCGGAAAAACTTGTCCGCCTCTCCTTGCAAACGCTGAAAATGAATCGCGCGCGAAGTCGGGTCCGTCGCGGTAACTTGGCGGGCGATCTGCTCGCCAAGCGACATGCCGTGAACGAAATGTGGTTCGCCGCTTCCTTGCGTACGTGCCGGACCCGGGAAACGCTTCGTTATTGAAGCTGAAACCTACGTCGCCGGAAAAAAGGCAGATGGGCGGCAGCGTGTTCTGATAAGCGGGCATACAGGCTCCTCGATAAATCCTCGAAAAACGGAGGCCCCGGCCTCCACGGAAATTGTTGTAAAAAAACGGGATGATTAGCTGGCACAGCCATGCTTGCTTGCCCTGAACTGCGAAGGGGCTGTGCAGAATGTGCGGCTGAAGCGCTTTCGACGCGGCATTGCCACAAAAAGCAAAACGGCCCCCGGACTCTCGGAGGCCGTTGGATACACTTATCTATGAGTGGAAGTACATCAGAAGATAATTTTATGTCAAGAGAATTTCGCAATTTCCAAAACAATTTTGCAAAAACGGAAAAACTCTTTTCTTTTCAATGCGGTGCTACACTCTTCCGCAAGGAGTCCCCCGCATGAATCGTCACCGCCGCACCCTCATGACCATCCGCATCGTGGTCATTCTCCTCGTTGGTCTCGCCTTCCTGATTGCGCGGTTCGCGAAAGGACAGCAACCTTCCGCCGCGGAGATTGCTAAAAAGGAGACGGTCGCCTCCGCCTTCACCCGCGGCTTCGGCTACCAGGAATACCAGGTTCGCTCCGCCGCCGAGGCCATGCCGGAGGACAAGTACGGCTACCGCCCTGCCGAAGGCAAGTTCAAGAATGAGAAGCCCGAGTTTGGCCCTGCTGAAGTGCGCGCGTTTGCCGAGCAGGTCAAGCACGTCGCCTGCGCCAACTTCGCCTTCGCCGCCGAACTCGACGGCACCAAGCCACCCGAAGCGTGTGACAAGGGCGGCCCCAGTCCCGCCAAGACGAAAAAGGAATTGCTGATCTATCTGCGCGACTCCTTCGCCGCCGTCAATAAATCCCTTGCCGCCGTCAACGAGAAAAACATGTTCGACCCCATCGAAGGCCCCTACGCCGCGCCGGCCACCCGCCTCGGCCTCGCCACCACCATCATCTGGCACGCCGCCGACCACTACGGCCAAATGGCCCTCTACCTTCGCCTCAACGGAATCGTTCCGCCCTCCAGCCGCCCCAATCCGCCGAAAGTGCAAGACACTTACTAAAACACGCTTTTTGTAGAAATTATTCATTTGTACGTTTTTGTACATATCTGTTAATTTGTACGTTTTCGTACAACTAATAGTTCTTGTACATTGTCGTACAAATTGCTATTCTCAGGCAGGATTTACCATGGCTGCTAAACTCTATGCCGTATTAATCGCCGATGTCGTTGCCTCCACTTCGCAGCGAGGCTTTCGCAAGCGCCTCGGCGCGACGCTTGCTATTGCTTCCAAGCGCCACCTTCGCCGCAAGCTCATCCGCCTTCCCTATTCCGTTACCGCCGGCGACGAATTTCAAACCGTCTGCGCGGACCTGCGCGCCTTGCCTCAACTCATCCTGGACTTGCGCATTCTCTTGCAACCGCTTTCCCTGCGCATCGGCGTCGGCATTGGACGCATCTCGGATCGCATCGCTCCACCCGTCAACCGTCTCGGCGGCGAAGCCTTTCAACTTGCCCGCAAGGCGATCGACGCTGCAAAATCGGGAGGCGCCTTTAAATTCGGTGGACTGACCGTATTCTTTTCCCGGGACGCTGCCTTCAACGAAACCATGAACCTCATCTACGGACTCAACGACACCCTGGTCTCCAGCGTGACACGCAAACAGTGGAACACCATCGCCGCATTCACCCGCAACCCCGCGCTGGCCAACACTTCCAAACGCCTGAACCGCGACGCTTCCACTATTTCCAGAAATCTCAAAAGGGGTTATTATTGGCAGCTTTCTGCAACCGTTAAGGTGGCGGAATCGTTACTCGGCCGCGCGTTTGGCTGATTTGTACGAAAACGTACAAATTCCGCTTTTTGTACAAAAACATGCAAATCCTTTTTCGCACACTTCTTGCGATTTTCCTGGCCCATTTGCTCGCCGATTTCGTTTTCCAGACGCAACATCTCGTCGACAAAAAACGCGCCGGCAAATGGTCCGGCTATCTCTTGCACGGCCTTATTCATTACCTCTCGGCGCTTGCGCTCGTCGGTTTTTTTATAAAAGCCTCAGCGCTCTCCGCCAAAACCTACATCGTTCTCTTGCTTCTGACGACGATTCACTTGCTCATCGACTTCACTAAAATGCGCCTCACTGCTTCCAGCCGTTTGCGCGACGGATCGCTAGCGTATATCGCCGACCAATTTCTCCATTTCTTTACGATCCTGCTCGCCGCTTGGATTCTTTCTCCCGGCATCACTTTCCATCAGTTTTTCTCTCCAGTTGCAGGCCTTCGCGCCACACAAACCAAATGGCTTGCCGTTCCCGTCGTTTATATCGCCGTCGTTTTCGGCGGGGGTTATTTGATCCGCTATCTCACGCGCACCTTGTCGGAAGGAATCAAAAACCATTCGCCGGAAAAAGCGACCGAGCAATTGCAAAACGCCGGCCTGTACATCGGCTGGCTCGAACGCTTCCTCGTCGTCACCGCCCTGCTCTTGCAATCGCCCGCCACCATCGGGCTCATCCTCACCGCGAAATCCATCGCGCGCTATCCCGAGTTCAAGTCCGAACGTTTCGCGGAATATTTCTTGATTGGCACGCTGCTGAGCATCTCCATCGCAATGTTGGGCGGCATATTCCTGTCGAAACTTCTCCTGGGCTTCGTGCAATTCTCCTGAACGCCATCATCTTCGCGGGCGTCCTCTTGACTCCCGCTTCTCTGCGGCGCATAGTTTCCGCCTCCTCGGAATGCCGGTCCTCAAGGAGTCCTTTATGCCGTTTTTCCTTCACCAAGTCAGTTACACGCCGGAAGCGCTCGCGCGCCTCATCGCCAATCCACAGGATCGCTTTGACGCAGTGCGCTCTCCCATCGAAAAGCTCGGCGGCAGGGTCATGAACTCATACTTCGCCTTCGGGCAGTATGACGCCGTGCTCATCACCGAGATGCCGGACAACGTTTCCGCCGCGGCCATTGCGCTCGCGTTTGCCGCCGGCGGGTCGCTGCGCAATTGCCAGACCACCGCGCTCATGTCCAACGCGGAAGGCCTCGAAGCGTTCCGCAAAGCGGCTCAGTGCGGTTACAAACCCGTGCAAGCAGCCGCCAGCGCCGCTGCCGCGACTCCATAACGCGATAACGCACTCGCAAACTGCGCTTCACGCCGCAGAATCGCCGCACGCGACTCTGCTAAACTTTGTGTGTGCCCAACTCGAATCACACGCCACATCTCACCGGCATTCGCCTTCATCCGATTAAATCCCTTGATCCGATCGGCGTGAACGAGGCGCGTATCGGCCCCAACGGCGGTCTCGAGCTCGATCGCGTCTGGGCTCTCTATTCTCTCGACGGCAAATGGATTAACGGCAAGCGCGCACCGGCAATTCATCTCATCCGCGCGACTTACAAGCCGGATCTCAGCTCGGCGAGCCTCTCCGCGCCCGGCGATCACCGCGGTATCGAATCAGTCCGCTTCAAATTTCCCGAAGAAACCGAGCGCGCTTCCAAATGGTTCAGCGAGTATTTCGAGCAGCCCGTCATCGTGCGCTATGCGCGCGAAGGCTTTCCTGATGACGGCCTCGCCTCCGGCCCGACAATTGTTTCCACCGCTTCCCTGCAAGCCGTCTGCGACTGGTTCGCTGGAATCACGGTCAACGAAGCCCGTGAACGTTTTCGCACTACGCTCGAAATCGAAGGAGTGCCTTCGTTTTGGGAAGATCAGCTCTTTGCTGCCGAAGAAAATTACGGGGTGCGCTTTAAAATCGGTGACGTCGCATTTGAAGGTAGCAATCCTTGCGCACGCTGCCCGGTTCCGCCGCGCAATCCGCGCACCGGTGAAGACTGGCTCGGCTTCTCAAGACTTTTCAGCGAACTGCGTCGCGCCACGCTGCCGCCCTGGTCTCCCGTCCCGCGCTTCGACCATTTTTACCGCCTCGCGACAAACACGCGCGTCCCGAGTACCGAACAGGGCAAACTCCTTCGCATCGGCGACGCCGTGTCCCTTTAGAATTTCGTTATGACAACGATCTTGGATTCTCACCAGATTCAGCGCGGACTCGCCGAACTTAGAAAACGCAAAATGCCGGTATTCGGCCCCGAGGCTCATGGTTTCAATCTCAACCCACCGCTCAGCGAAAAGGTTATCGTACAGTTTGAACTTGATCACGGGATTTCTCTTCCTCAGGACTACAGAAATTTCCTAGCATCAATTGGAAACGGCGGCGCGGGGCCGTTTTATGGCGTTTTCCGCTGGGTCACACCGACGGCCTTGGCACCGATCTGGCGCCTTGGAAGGAGGGAAACGGTTTTATTGGCACGCTCAGCATGCCCTTTCTGCTGCGCGATTCGTGGAACGACCTTTCTCTATATCCGCCGGAGGAGTTGCTTGAGAAAGATGAAGCCGAGTACGACAGGCAAATCGAAAAGTTTGAAGCCGTTACTTTGATTCTTCAAGAATGAATGGAGCTTTGCCCATTTGTCACATGGGATGCGCGTTGCGAATCTGGTTGGTTGTTACCGGTGAAGAGGCCGGTTACCTTTGGCGAGATGGCCGCGCAGAAAATTCTGGCCTCTCGCCCCTGTTCTTGCGTGACGCTTCAAAGGCACAGTTCTCATCCTGGTATCTCGAGTGGCTTCAAGACTCTTTGGCCAACTCGAAGCCGAAGCTGTTATGAAACAAGACCGGAGAGCGCGAAGCTGCGTGCGCTCGCCGGTCTCTCCCTCGGGCACATTTTCACTTAGTGTTTCACGGCCGCCTTGGCGTACTTGTCAAAACGTGCCTTCGCACTGCTCCAGTCTGGCGGTTGCGCCAGTCCCTTGGTGACCTCTCGATTGCCCAGAGCATGAGGCGTTCTGCAAGCCACGCCCGGAGCAGAAAGCGGGCCGATCGGCTTCGCCAGGTCGCTCACCACCCACGAACTCGAGTCGCAGGTGATGATTCCGCCTTGCGCGTTTCCAGAAAAGGTGACGCCGGTAAAGTCCGCACTGGAGTTAACGAGAGCGAGGATTCCCGGTCCGTAGTTTTGCGCCACTTGCCCACCACGAAGAAAAACCTCCGAGTTGCCATCCAGGCGAATACCGGCGCTGCGCGGGTCCGTGCTGGACCCGTTTCGCATCACCTGGTTCGTGCCGAGAAAGTACGCCTGGCTGTTGGCGTAGAGCTCCACTCCGGCGCTGGTGTGGTCCGTAATGAGCGCGCCGAGGGGGCCACTAATGTTTGCAAACGTTACCTGGCTCCCGAACCCGGCGAGCACTCCCACCGGCCCGTTCCCTTGAATCTGGTTGGGCTGCCCGATGCTCCAGAAGGAGATCTCCGCATTTTCCTGCAGTGATGCGCCGCCATTGGGGTTCCCCGAAATGAGATTCGGGCCAAAGAGCGCTCCCATTTGCGCGCGGGCACCACCACGCAAATCGAGTCCCAATCCGGGAGCAAAAAAACCGTTAGGAATATTGTTGGTGATCGTCGTCGGTCCCAGGCTCGCGAAATCGCCCTGAGACGCCCACACTCCTGCGCCGACATTGTTGCTGATGTCCACCGGACCCGCCCACGCCACCAGCGCTACGATGGAATTGCCGACAATGTGAATCCCATTCGACGCGTTGTGGCTGAACGTCCCACTAGCGCCCACAACTACATCGGACATTCCATCCACATTCAGGCCAACTCCGGAATTTCCGCTGCTCGAGCACACGTTCAGCGAAATACCTTTGCTCGAATTCACCGAAATGCCGTTCCCATAGGGATTGGTCACATTCAGTCCGTAAAGGAACAGGTTTTGCGAATTGGTGATGGAAATCGAGCCGTTGATCGTGGCCGTTTGTCCGTAGTACGCACCCAGATTGATCCCGTTCAGGCCATTCAGGGAGACGTTCTCCGTACACGGCCCCGTGACCAAAATAAAAGAGCCGAGCGTCGCGTTAGGCAGCGCCGCGTTAATGCTGGGATAGGCGGAAGGATTCGCTCCGGTGCAGTCAACGATCAGGTACTGCGCTCGAAGCGTTCCCGGGAAAAACAGCAAAAGCAAAAATAATGGAACGATGAAATAGGGGCCCTTGGCCGTTAGCTTTTTGAATCCGTTCATGGTCGCTCCTTCGAGCTGCAGCCCGGTGATGCCACTTAGAGCCATGCCCCGCGGTGGCTCTTGGTTGGTCAGCTTGTGCGGTTGCCGTCAGCTGCGGGCCATCATAGTGAGCGCCCTATCCCACGCAAGCGACATGCTGCGACACTCGCTCCAGTGCCACGCTCTGTCGCTTCTTGTCGCCTGCGCACTGCCTTCTCAGCCCTACTCAGAAATCAATCCCCCTTCACCGATCAATTTTCATGCCGTGCAAAGATATTTTCTCGGCGGAAACATGCCCCTTCTGAGCATCTCCGCCCCACACCTTCGCCGAATCTCTTCGCTCCAGTGCACCCAATTCATTTCGCTGAGCCCCAGAAAATGCGGCGCCGTCTCATACGGCGCCATTCCGAGGTAGTACATGCGAAACATCACCATGGGCGACGCGCGCTCTGGCTCGTCCAGCGCCGCCTGACCCGCCAGCGCAAAATCCGCCACCCACTCGTTCAGCCGCGCTCGCACGTCCGGCCGCCACAAAAACTTCCCCGCCTTCTCCGGCTTCAGCGCGGGAATGCCCGCTTCGTCTCCAGCGCCTCCCGCGCCCCGCGATGCACTTCCCAGCAGACATCAAATGCCAGTTCCGGCTTCACGGACATGCTCCACCTCCGGCTTCAAGCTCATCGCACCCTCCGCCCCCGCTCAATTTTCCAAGACGTGGAATAGACTTCAGTCTGTTCCCGATACATCCACTGCCAGATGTCAGCACGCCGCCATCTCCGCGGCTGCATCAGCCGGATTTGGCATCAACGTTTCTTCCTTCCGGTTTTTCTTAACGGCAATCTTTCCCGTGCCCTTCGTTGCTCGCCTCCGCCGCGTCAGGCGGTACTCCCACTCGACGTCGTGCCCGTCCTCAAGACCCGCGCCGGTCCGCAGACGCTTCTCCAGGTCAAAATTTCCGAACTCCGGCTTCTTCAAGTGCCGCAGCTGCGCCGAAATACTCGCCGCCGGATACCGCGTCATCGCCCCCAGCTCCGCCAGCGTCAGCCACGCACCGCACTCATTCGCGTTCAACATCACATCCCGCAGCACTTCCTTTTGCGTCCGCAACCGCACCCGCCAGGCCTTCCGCTTCCTTTCCCTCCGCATACTCCCTGCTCATTCCTGCGGCCCCGTAACTTGTTGCATCGTTTCGCCGTCCAGGAAATCCTCCTCGCGGGCCATTCCGCGGCCCTCATCCTCGTCCGCCAGTTCGTGCTCGTGCGGCGGCGCCGTCCGATCGGGATCCTCGTAGTCTCCCGCGCAAGCGCTGCATGCGCTCCAGGAAGTTGAGTACTCGATAGCAACGAGCCCTCGCGTTTCCATAATTTTCCACAGACCCCGCTTTCGCATATACCTATTGTCTAAGATTACTGTACATGTATAATGCGCACAGTTGCCCATTACTCTGGAGGAACGCGGTGCCCAGCCACTACGTTCAACCGCCGTGGGAATTCTTGCTGTCCGCATCGCGCAATAGTCTTCAGTCCTACGAACTTTCGCGTCTCAGCCATGCCGCGAACCTTCGGAAAGAGATGACCGCCCTCATGAATCAATGGATTGAAGAGTCCGCGGCGGCCATGCTCGCGCGCGCCGCGACATAAGGAATTGCGCGACGCTTCGCGTCGCAAGCTCGCAGTTAGCGAATTACTGCCGCAAAAGTTCTCTCTCCCGAACGCGCGGAGCGATGCGTCCAGACTTGCCCGCGAAATCACGCTTTCGTTCGCCGCGCGCTCTCGCACGTCCTCGCCCCACCTGCTTCGGCATTTCGCATCGCCGCTCCCGCGTCGCCGCGCCCGCCGCACTTCCCCGCGCGCCGACTTCTGTCTGTTCAACTTTGTATGAGTTATGAGAACCAGCGAGAGACATCACAAGACACACAAGTCTTTGGTGGAATTTCTATTGGAAATGTGAAGGGAAAATTTGTTACTTCAACGAACTAATGAGCGGCTGACTTCTTCGGCAAAATATCTTTTTCGAGCATTTGCTCTTTGCGATAGACGAGTGCGTTAATATCGTACGGCGCCAGCTCGAATCCATGGCCGTGCGTGATCGCATCCGTCGGGCAAGCTTCCACGCAATAACCGCAAAAAATGCAGCGCGAGTAATCTATGTTGTAGACGGAAGCGTAACGTTCGCCCGCGGAAATTCGGTTGGCGTCTGTATTTTCTGCAGCCTCGATATAAATACAATTCGCCGGACACGCCGCGGCGCACAAAAAGCATCCGACGCACTTCTCCAGCCCGTTTTCATCGCGATGCAACACGTGAATGCCCCGATAGCGCGGCTGAAAATGTACGGGCTCGTGCGGATAGTTCTCCGTCACCGTCTTTCGGAACATGTTCTTGAAGGTGACACTGAAGCCTTTCACCATCGTGGTGAACGTCGCGAATACTTCGCCGATCGGATTTGCCATGGAGGTGAGTTTAGCAGAGCGGCGACAGGCGGGCAAACCTCGCCCGCCATGCCCTCATTGCTTCAGCGCGTTGATAATTTGCTTCCCATGGAAACGCCCATTCTCAATAAAAATTTCGCTCGTATGCCGCCCGCCAATCACCACGCCGGCCAAATGCAGTCCGGGCACATTGCTCTCTAGCGTCTCCGGATTCAGCGCGGGCTTTTTCGTGTGTGGATCGAGCTTCACGCCGAAGCTTTCAATAAACTCGTAATCCGGATGATATCCCGTCAGCGCAAACACCTGCCGCGCCGGCAGCCGCTTCTCTCCACCGCCATTCTGCACGATCACTTCGTCCGGTGTGATTCTCATCACATGCGTATTGAAGAGCGCCGCCACCTGCCTCGCTTTGATTCGATTCTCGATGTCCGGCCGCACCCAATACTTAATCGTCGAACCCAACTCCGCGTTGCGATGCACCAGCGTCACGCGCGCCCCATTGCGGTACAAATCCAGCGCCGCCTCCGCCGCCGAATTCTTCCCGCCGACAACCACGACATCCTGATTCCAGAACTCGTGCGGCTCCGTGTAGTAGTGCGAGACGTGCGGCAAACCCTCGCCAGGCGCTCCGATGATGTTTGGCAAATCGTAGTAACCCGTCGCGATTACAACTTTCTTCGCCGTGTACCGCTGCTCGATTCCCTTATCCGTTTTCGTTACGACCGTAAAATTCCCGTCGCTTCCTTCAAGCCGCAAAACTGTTTCGTACAATCGCAGCTCCAGCCCGTAATGCTCAGCCGCCTTGCGGTAATACTTCAGCGCCTCGATCCGCGTCGGCTTTTCCGCCGCGCACACCAGCGGCAAATCGCCGATCTCAAGCAGCTCCGGCGTCGTAAAGAAATACATATTCACGGGATAGTGGTAAATCGAATTGCAGAGACAGCCTTTGTCAATCACCAGCGGCTTCATCCTCGCCCGCACCGCTTCAATCGCGCACGCCAGGCCCGTCGGACCCGCGCCAATACAAATCACGTCATATTTCGTCATGGCATTTCAGTGTGCCGTGACTGTTTTTTATTTGCAAATGCGGCTGGTCTTATTGTGGGGAACCTTCAGCGAGAATCTCTTCCAAACCTTTCTGAAATTCAGCCAATTCGTTTAAGCGCCCTTGCGTTGCTTCTAACTCTTGCTGCTTGAAAACGAAAACCTCTTTCGCGCCACGCCTTACTCGCACGCCAAACTTTCCTGCCACCAAAAACGAAGCCGGCGCCAGAACTCGAAGTCCCCCGTTCTCCACCGGCGCTAGAACCGCCGCGCACTCGCCTCTTCGCAAACACAACGCGCCCTCGTAAGGCGGAATCGCAATCGGACGAAACCCCGCGTCAAACAGGCGTTGCATCACCTGCATCTGTCGTTCAGTCAATTCCATATTCGGTTTGATTGTAGTGGCCGATCTTCAGATCGGCATCCGCAGGTTACGCCGCCGTCGAATCCGCTTTCGATCCTGCCGCGCCTTCCAGCTGCGCCAGAATCTCCCGCAGCGTCACGATCAACTCATCGCGCGAAACGTGGCTCTTCTTGAATTGAATCCGGAATTTGAACGACTCATTCTGCGGCTCAAAATGAAAAATAAACGGCTGCGGCCGGTGCGGACCGCCTTGTTCTTCTTTGCGTTCGCGCCGCGCTTCGTCGCGCGTCAACCCGCCCTGCAAGATGCGGTGGAACATCTCCGCCATTTTCTTCTCGGTCGGCTGCCGTGCAATCTGCAGGAGCAACGACTTCGAACTCACTCCATGCTCCATGCACTTCTTTCGCAGCGATTCGGGAATATTCCGCAGCGAAAGAGTCTCCGTCACGGAAGACCGCGCCCGCCCAATCTTCTTCGCAATGTCCTCATGTGTATATTCAAACTGCGTCGCAAGACCGTACAAGCCGTCCGCCTCTTCGAACGGCGTCAAATCCTTGCGCTGAATATTTTCAATCAGGGCAATTTCAAGTGTCTCCGCATCGTCCGCCATCTTTTCGATGCACGGCAATTCGCGCAAGCCCGCGGCACGCGACGCGTGGTATCTCCGCTCGCCGGAAATGATGTAGTAGCACTCCTCGCGCGGCACGTAACGCACCAGCAGCGGCTCCAGCACGCCTTTTTCGCGGATGGACTCCGTCAATTCCGTCAAATCGCCGAGCGACTTGCGCGGCTGCTCCGGATTCGGGCGAATCTGATCCACGCGGATCATCCGCCCGACCGCCGCTCCGCTGTAACTCGTTAGTTGTTCAACGTAGTGCGCGTCATGCCGCATCTTCAGCGCGACGGGTAGACCTATTCTCTTCGACACGATGCATCACCTCCGCTGCAAGCTTTTTGTACTCCACCGCGCCCGGCGACTTCGGCGCGTACGTCAAAATCGTTTCTTTGTACGCAGGGCTCTCTTCCAGCCTCACGTTCTTCGTGATCTTCGTCTTAAACAGCACTTCCCCGAACACGCTGCGAATCTGCCCGTGCGTATCCTTCGAAATATTTGTCCGCTTGTCGTACAGCGTGATCACCACGCCCAGCACTTTCAAATTTGGATTCGGCCGCGCGCGAATTCTTTCGTACGTCTCCAGCAAATCGTCCGTGCCTTCAATCGCAAAATAGGCCGCCTGAATCGGCACCAGCAAATGCGTCGAGCTCACCAGCGCGTTCACCGTCAAAATTCCCAGTGACGGCGGCGTGTCCAGCACCACATAATCGTAATCCTTCACCACCGGCGCCAGCGCGTCTTTCAAACGATACGGCGCGTCAAACTGCCCCGCCAAAACTTGTTCCAATTTCGCCAGTGCCAGCCGCCCGGGGCCCAAAAACAGATTCGGATCCTTCGTCGGTTTGATCACGCTCGCCATTGTCGCGCGCGCATCACCCAACACATCGAACATGGACGCAGAAATTTCCCCGGAATTGTAAAATGCGATCGTTGAATTTGCCTGTGGATCTAAATCAATGAGGAGAGTTTTTCTGCCCTTATCGGCGATTGCCGCCGAAAGATTGATTGCCGTTGTTGTTTTTCCGACTCCGCCTTTTTGATTCGCTACGGTGATGATGGCGGTCATTCGATTCTACCTCCGTCGGCTGTCTCCGTATTTATTCCAGAGACGCCTCCGCGTCGCGCCGCCGCGCTCCAGCAACCGCATTGCAAGATATAGGTGCCGTTCGTACAAAACCCCCTAGACCTAGCACAACTGTACGTTCCTATCCTATTCTAGCGCAAGGGAAAAGTGCCAATTTCCCAGGCGGGCGGTGGAAAAGTCTGGTTGTAACTCTGGCTTGTTACAGGCTGGCTGCCGCGACGGACCGTCCTTCAAACGTTCGATTTCTGGGCGTCTCCTAAAACTCCACTCCCCAAAAGTCTGCCGGCGGCTCCTGCAATTCCAGCCCTAGCTCCCAGCCTGTCCGCCCCTCATGCCCGCGCCAAATCAGAACCGCCTCACTCACCAGGCCCGTCACCTTGTTCACCAGCCGCATCTTTTGACCCACGGCAAACCCTTGCGGCACAATTGCCAAGCACCCTTTGGAACTCACGTCCATCGTGACTCCCGATTCCCGGTGCAACTGCCCGTCTTCCATCCATTCCACCATCACAGGCACGCGCGAATTCAGCCGGACGCTCGGGCGCAAATGCTCGTTCCGGGCCCCAGAACTCGAAACCTTTTCAATTAGCACAAGCTCTCCTGTTCCTCAGGCGCGATTTCCAATCTAAAAGTCCGCTTCTCACTCGGTCAATGGAACCTGGGTCCTTATCCGCCGTACCAGTAAACGCGAGGAGCGCCGCACCAACTATCGCTCAATCTCGGCCAGCATCGAGTCCTTCGGCGCCGCCTTTCGGTTCTTCGGATCCTCCAAATAATCCTGCATTTCCAGCCGCAAATTCCCCGCATTCGTTGCAAAACCAAGGGCGGTTTCGAAATCCACCAACCCGGCCCGGATAAACTTGTCCAGTTCTCCGTCAAAGTGCTGCATGCCGTCCGTATCGCCGTCGCGCATTGCGTCCAGCAGCGACTTCCCCTCCGTCTCGCCCTTTTCCACGTACTCGCGCGTGCGCATCGTGGACTTCAATACTTCCACCGCCGCAACTCGTCCCTGCCCGTCCTTCCGCGGCAGCAGTCGCTGCGACACGATGAACCGGAAGGCCTTCGCCAGCCGCGTGCGAATCGCCTGCTGATCGGCCAGCGGAAACACACCCACAATTCTCTCAACAGTCTTCGACGCATCAATCGTGTGCAGCGTGGACGTCACCAGGTGACCCGTCTCCGAAGCCTCCAGCGCAATTTCAATCGTCTCTTTGTCGCGCATCTCGCCGACCAGAATCACTTTTGGCGCCTGCCGCAACGCCGCGCGCAGTGCCAGCGAAAACGTCGGCGTATCGCTGTGCAGCTCTCTCTGATGAATCGTCGCTTTCTTGTGCCGGTGCAAAAATTCGATCGGGTCTTCAATCGTCAGGATGTGATAAGCCTTCTCCGCGTTCATCTTGTCCAGAATCGCCGCCAGTGTTGAGGACTTCCCCGAACCGGTCGGCCCAGTCACCAGTACCACGCCGTTTCTCAGTTCCACAATTTCTTGCAATATTTTCGGCAGCTTCAGGTCGTCGAAACCCGGAATCTTATCCGGAATCACGCGCATCACGATTGCGTTCGTCCCACGTTGCCGGAAAATGTTTACGCGGAACCTTCCCACTCCATTGATGGCATAGGACAGGTCCGCCGACCCCTCCCGCTCCAGTTTCTGTGTCGGAATCTCGTTGCCCGCCAGCAGTTCGTTCGCAATGAACTTCGTGTCGTGATGCGTCAGCATCTCGAGCCCTTTGAACTTCAGCTCCACGAGCTGTCCGCTGACTTCCACCTGCGGCGCCCGCCCGGGCGAGAAAATCAAATCGCTGATGTGCGCGCCGCTCTTCAGCATCGCCGTAATCAGCTGCACGATCGAAAATGTCCGTTCTTTGACTACCGTCGTGTTGGCAACTGTGCTTTCCTGCGGAAGCGTTCCTGTTGGAGTGCCCATAGGCCCATGTGCCTTCTTACAGAGGAATTGGCTAGCTACGAACCGCCCAAACCTGGTTCGGGATTACCTCTCTCAGTATGCAGTCTCGGCCTCCGTCTCCCCCTCGGAACTCCTCAGTAGCGTTCCCTGATGATTACCTGTCCCTTTCCGTTTGGTGCCCAAACACAGCACCGCCCTTGCCCGGTAATTTTCCGGTCAAGGGCGGCTCCTTCTCTCAACGTATTCGTTCTTTACTTGCCAATCTTTCGACAATTTTCGTTGGTTCGGCCCAGTCGGACGGATCGGCCTTCTTGCATCTTCCCTCCTCTATGGTTCAAACCGCGTCGGCAGGGACCTCCGTCGCGGCATAATCTCCCATTCTCGTCTTCAGTGAGTCCGTGAACTGTCGGACATCGAATCCCCATATCTCCGCCACGGCATCTTCGTCCAAACAAAGAGCGAGAATTCATTGAACAGCGTCTCGCTCAGTTGCCCGCAACGCGTTTCCCGATTCATGATGGTCAGCGTCTCTTCGACCGACAGAGCTTTGCGATACGGCCGATCGGTCGTCAGTGCGTCATAGATGTCTGCCATTTGCAAGATCTGCGCGGCCAGTGGAATCGCATCTCCGCGCAGCCCGTCCGGATAGCCGCTTCCATCGGCGCGTTCGTGGTGGTGCCGGATGACCGGAAGCACATGCCGGAAGGACTTCAACGGAGCGCAAATTTCTTCCCCGACAACCGGGTGTTGCCGCATGATTTCCATCTCGGTCGGTGTCAGTCTTCCCGGCTTAAGCAGAATCTGATCCGGCACGGCCACCTTGCCGACGTCATGAAGCAGGCTCCCCGCCCGCAAAACCTCCAGCTCCTCGGAGGAAAGGCCGAGAAGTTCGCCGAATTGCACCGCATGTTCTGCCAGCCGTTCGGAATGGCCCACCATCATCGTGCCTTTCGATTCGATGCTACGCGCAAGCGCGAACAGGACTCCCTCCGCTTGCTGGTCTATGTACGATTTCATGAGCAGGATCGAGTGCAGCCGGCTGAGTGCGTCCCATCGCGAAGTTGGCTTGCTCCAGTAGTCATCCGCTCCGGCTTTATATGCGCGGTTCGCCTCGAAAGGCACTGAATCCGGCGCAATCATGATCACCGGTGTCAGCCGGTTTTGTGGATCCGATTTCAGCCGCTCGCAAACCTGAAATCCTTGCATGTCCGGCAAAGTGCTGCTAAGCAAAACCAAGTCTGGCTTTAGCCGCAGGCAGCGTTCGAGCGCTCCCCTTCCGCTCTCCGCTTCCACAACTTCATATCCCTGATTCTGTAAAAACGCTTTCCAGTCCGAGCAGTTTCCTCTATCTGCGTCCACGAGCAGGATTGTGGCAGCCATCGTTTCTTTTCCTCTCTGACCTGTGATGTTTCACCAGTTGTTTGGGGACGGCGCAGTTCGATACCATCGGCTGGAAGAATGGTTCGATTTTTGAATTTGCAGACACGTCTCCCCCCAACAAGGTTTCGTGCTGGCAATGAAGTTGGTCACCGGCTCTTGCTCTGGTGACTTCTTTCTTGAGGACGCTCTTTAGCGATGCGATTGCGATTCCATTCCGGTAAGAACCTATGGATTTGTTATCTTTTTGAGCGCGCGGCACTTGTCTGCGTCGCAGGTTGTAGTATCCCCGCCCGCCCCGTACCCCGAAATTACATACCCGTTGTAGGACTGTGTAGGAATTACGCGTCTCAAAACGAATTTGTCACTTGCTTCGCCGCTTCTTCGCTCTGGAATCTTGCTCTGGAGTAGAGTCACGCTTTTCCTCGGAAAAACCTAAATTTTTGCATTTCAATTTGTAGGAAACGCGAGGAATGGGTGCCCTGCATCTTTGCCCCATTTGCTCCATCTATTCTCCTCCACGTACACTCATTCAACTTTATTCCGCCCATGTCCCTTCTCTCCCATCTCCGCGACGAACTTCGTCCTACGATTCGCCTCGCCATCCCTCTCGTTCTCGCCGAGCTCGGCTGGATGACCATGTCCATCGTAGACACCATCATGGTTGGCCACCTGCCGAACAGTGCTGTCGCCATCGGAGCGGTCGCCCTCGGCTCCAACGTCTTCACTGCCATCGCCCTCTTTGGACTCGGCATTCTGCTCGGCCTCGATACGCTCGTCTCGCAAGCCTTCGGTGCCGGCCAACGCGAAGACTGCCACCGCTCGCTCGTCAACAGTATCTATCTCAGCATCGCCCTCACGCCGCCGCTCCTGCTCCCCGTCTGGCTGCTCGGCTATTTCTACCGCGGCGTTGGTGCCGATGCCGCCGTCATCAGTCTTGCTGTGCCTTACACGAAAGCCCTCGGCATCGGCTTATTACCTCTGCTTCTTTATTTCGCGCTTCGCCGTTGTCTACAGGCCATGAACATGGTTCGTCCCGTGGCTTTCGCGCTCGTCTCGGCAAATGTCATCAACGCCGTCGGCAACTATCTTCTGATCTACGGCAAGTGGGGTTTCCCTTACATGGGAGCAGTCGGCTCAGGCTGGTCAACCGCCGTCGCCCGCGCCTACATGGCATTCGTTCTTGTTGTCTATTTACTCTGGTATGACCACAAGCACCGCACGGAACTTCTCAAAACGCCCATAGACATCGACTTTCCGCGCCTGAAGCGTCTCATCGTTCTCGGCTTCCCTGCCGCGATGCAAATCACCTCGGAAAGCGGCGTCTTTGCCCTCGTGACTGCGCTCATCGCCCGCCTCGGCCCCGTACCCCTCGCCACGCACCAGATCGCTCTGAACACAGTCGCATTCACCTACATGGTTCCCCTCGGCATCGCCAGCGCCGCCGCTGTCCGCGTCGGCCAGGCCATCGGTCGCCAAGATGCACGCGGAGCCACGGCTGCCGGCAACACTGCCATCTTTCTCGGAGCTGCATTCATGGCCCTCGCCGGCGTCGGCCTTCTCGTCTTCCCCAAGTGGATCGCGCTTATCTACACGACAGATCCCGCGGTAATTCGCGCAACCGGCGCTTTGCTCGCCGCAGGGGCCGCTTTTCAGCTTTTCGACGGAATCCAAACCGTTGCCACCGGCGCTCTTCGCGGCGTCGGCGATACCCGCAAGCCTATGATTTGCCACTTCACCGCTTACTGGATTATTGGATTGCCCCTGGGAGCCTGGCTCACTTTCTGGCGCGGCCTCGGCGCACTTGGCCTGTGGGTCGGCCTCAGCCTCGCCCTCATTTTGATTGGAATCGTCCTCCTGTTCGTCTGGCGCAGCGCCGTTCGCAAGATTCAGAAGGAATTTTCCAATGCGTAAGCGCCCGAGACGCATTTGTCGTTCTGATCAAGCGGGAATCTTCTTGGTCCAAGGCAACTGTACCAATGGCCAGTTTTATGTGTTTAATGCGCTTCCTAACTGATAAGAAGAGCTGTACCTCAGGCCAATTACCCCCGTACAAAGTTTTCCCCATACTTGCCCAATGGCACGGTGACCTGGGGAAAACCCATGAAATCTCGCCGACTGCAGAAATCTCTTCTCCTGCTGCTGCTCTGTGCAGCCGCGTCATGTTTCGCTCCGCAACTCCTCCGCGCACAGGATTCCGATTCAGGGGACGACAATTCCCCCGAGCATCAGAAGCCTTACGTCGATCTATATATCCGCATCGCCGCAAACGATTCGGCCAACGTCACACTTTCCGCAGGCGCCAGCAGCGGATTCGCAGTGGATTTGTTGGCCGAAGTCGAAACGCTTCTTGGCTGCAAACTCCAGAAGACGAACACTTACGCCAACGACGCCTTCATGTACCTTGGCGCCTGCCGGATCAACGCCGCACAAAGTGGGCTGCTACGCACAAAGACGATTTCACCGACGCGAATGGCCGAAGCGGCAAGGAATCACGGCACGCAGGTTCTCTCGCTGCGCATCGAATTGCCGGATACGGAAGCCTCCGAAACTCTCCCTCGAGCACCCGTACCGCAGCTTCCAGGGGCAAATATCTCCGCCCGCGTCCGCAAACAACTCGCCCTCACTTCGGCCTACACATGGACCGACCTGACGGCCGTGCCTCCCGCCATCCGCATCCAGTACGGCTATCGCCAGGGAACCGTGATGCGCGCAGGAGCAATTCTTGTCGCAATCCTTCTTCTTCCGCTCATCGTCGTCTCGTGGCTTGGACGCAGAGCTCTAGCCGCGCCTCAAGAACACGCCGCCACGGTCTGGTTCAGCTACATGCGGTATCTCAGCTGGATTCTGAATTTTTCTCTGATTGGATGGCTGGCAACCGCAGAAACGCTTCACGCGAGCGAGTTGTTGTACTTTTTCTTTTCGCCGGCGAATGCACGTTATAAATGGCTGCCGCTTCTGGTGAACCAGCTTTTTCTGTGGTGTACGCCGGTCATAATCTGGGTGAGCTGTCTAGTTCTCTCCAAATCCGTGCAGGAGAAGCTTCGCAGAGTTTCCTGGACGCACCGCGAACTCGCTCTTCAGGCGCTCTACTCGTTCAGCGCAGCCTTTGTCCCGCTGGCCATGATTATCGGAGCACTGATTTCCTTCTCGAGCGGAGCGTACCGGGCCGCAATATTCCTTTTCGTCGGAGCACTGCTCGTAAAACTTTTCGCAAAGGGAAAACTGGCAAAATTGCTCGGAATGCAGCCGCACGCGCTGACTTCCGGCGATTTGCGCGATGTCGCGTTCGCCATTGCAGGCCGCCTTGGAGTCCAACTGCAGCAAATTTATCTGATTCCCTCCGGCAAAGGCAGAATGGCCAACGCCTTCGCGAGAACGGGAAACACGATCGCGTTCACCGACTATTTGTTGAATCAAATGACGAAACGCGAAGTGAATTTCGTCGTCGCGCACGAGCTTACGCATCTGCAGAAAAAACATCCCAACAAGATTGCAGGCATCAGCGCCGGAGTTGCAGTGGGAATTGGAAGTTTCGTCGGGACGTTCCGCGGTTTATTCGACCTTCCGCCGTATTTGAGGTACGGCGTCATCATCGTCGTGAGCACTCTCGTAACTTATGCGTGCACGCGGCGCTTCGAGTACGAAGCGGATGCCGGCGCTGTTGCGGCAACGAACGACCCCGAGGCGGCTATCTGCGCGCTTTTCAAACTCGCGCAACTCAATTTGCATCCGCTGCAATGGAGTGGCTGGAGCGAAAAGTGGATCACGCATCCTTCGATGATGCGCCGCGCGAAGGCCATTGCGGCACGCGCGCAAATTCCGGAAGTCTCGATTGAGTCCATTGCAGATCGCGGCGTCGAACCCGCGTTGCATTACGCCGTGCCGGACGATTCGCAGCGGAAGACAAGAGTTTTGTCCACGGCAGGCAAAGCGCAAAATCTTCGCGGGGCCGTCTTTTTGCTGCTCGGCGTGGCGCTTCTTCCGCCGGCGATTTCTGCTTTCACAGTCCAGAAATTCGCAGTACTCGCTCCATATCGTTTCCCGATGTACGGTCTAGGTGTGTTGGTTGCTATCGCGCTGCAATTTTATTTCACCAACTTTATGTCCGCGTGGAGGCTCCGTCCGTTGCTGGAGCGCATGCGAGAAAAGTTGGCGGCGAACGGGGCAGTGCAAGCGGAATCCTGGGGCGGAGTTCCCGTGGGACTCGCTCCTGCCGACCGTCCTCGCGTGTACGAAGGATTCACACACTGGGATTTGGGATTTTTGTTCATACGTTCGGACCGAATTTGTTATGTGGGAGAAGAGGCTCGCTTCTCGCTTCGGCACGACCAGATTACGGACCTGCGTCTCGGCCCGGGAAATCCGAGTTGGTTCCGCAGCCAAAGAATTTACATCGCGTGGAAAGATGAATCGCTACCGTCTTGCGGGGTTTTCAGTCTTGCGGCGGCGCACCCGGAATCCGCAAAAAAGCTTTATGCGCGCACAACTGATTTGTTCCAGCAATTGAATCGCTGGCGCAGTGCGAAGGCTGCGAGCCGGCCGCTCCCCGAGCCGCTTGCGAAATTGGAGACGCCGCAACTCCGGGAGGTCACTTCGCAATCGCCGGGAGCGCTGCTTAAGGGCCAAAAACTTTTTTCGGAACTATTCCTAACGTGCCTTTTGGCCGCAATGACTGCGGCACTCTTCGGTTTGCCGTTTCATTTAGGCGCGTTTTTGACTGGCATGTTAGCTCCGGGTCAGAGTCCATTTTCCGGCCCCGGCGCAGGTTGGTACGTGGTGGCCGGCGCCCTCTTCATTCGCTTGTTCCAAATCGCGCCTTTGTTTTCTTACAAGGACCGACCGGCAATGAGCCCTGCGCCAATTCCAGCGCGAACGATTCAAGCTGCCAGGATGGCGCCGCCGGCGGCGGTGCAAGCGCATAACAACGCAACGCTCGTGGGCGAGAAAAAATAAATTAGACAGCGCTACATTTTGTACCGGCCGAGATCTTCGTCGGAGAGACCTTCGAGATAGTTGCTGGTGGTGCGCTCGGCAAGGGCGTTTGTAACTTTGGAATTTTTCAAAACCTGTTCGTCCACAAAAATCGGGCAGTCCATGCGCAGCGCGAGAGCCAGCGCATCGCTTGGCCGGGAATCGAGCATGATGAGCTGACCGTCGCGCTCGACCCAGATGACGGCGTAAAACGTGTCGTCCTTCAAATCGCTGACGACAATTTTATCCACTCGGACTTCGAGGCCTAGAAAAACGTTGCGAAGCAAATCGTGCGTCATCGGGCGCGGCGTTTGCACCTTCTCAATTTCAAGTGCAATCGCGTTCGCTTCGTAAACACCTACCCAGATCGGAAGGACCGAATTCCCCTGCACATCTTTCAGCACAACGATGGGCATGTTCGTGACGGGGTCCATCATCAAGCCGCGGATTTTCATCTCGACTTCCATCGTGTCCTCCCGCTCGAGTTTCTACCACTCTGCAACGGCCGCCGCAAGAACCAATCTCATTCGAATGGAGCGTGTTCGCCAATCAGGCAATTTGGCGTCGCGCCGGTCACCCTCACTTGGACGCAGCCCCCGAGCAAATCCGGCTGCGTGGAAGAAAAATTCGCGACGCGATGGCAGGAAGTGTGGCCGCTCCACTGATTTTCCTTGCGTGACTTCCCTTCTACGTGGACTTCGAAAATCTGTCCAATCAATTTCTCATTTGCTTTGGTTTGGATTTTTCGCTGAAGTTCGAGAAGGATCGCGAGGCGGCGGCTTTTTTCTTCTTCGGGAATTGCATCGTGCATGGATTGCGCGGGAGTATTTGGCCGCGGCGAATATTTAAAAGAAAAAACGCCTTCATATTTTACTTCTTCGAGCAGGCTGAGTGATTCCTCGAATTCTTTTTCTGTTTCGCCGGGAAATCCGACAATGATGTCCGTGGTGATCGCGATTGGGCGCTTCGCGCCGCGTATCATGGCGATTTTCTCGAGATATCCTTCACGTGAATAGGTCCGCTGCATCGCGCGGAGAATACGCGTTGAGCCGGATTGCACCGGCAGATGAACATGGTTGCAGATTCGTTCGTCGCTATCGATCGCCTCCACGATGTCCCGAGAAAAATCGCGCGGATGAGAAGTCGTGAAGCGAACGCGGCGCATGCCGGGCATTCCGGCGGCGGCGCGGAGCAATTCGGAGAATTTCAATTTGTGCGGCGAAGGATCTGAGTAGGAATTTACGGTTTGGCCAAGAAACTGGACTTCCGTGTAGCCGAGGTCCGTGAGCTGGCGGAGTTCGCGAAGAACAGAATCGCTGGAACGGCTGCGCTCGGGACCGCGCGTGTACGGAACAACGCAATAGGAACAGGCCTTGTCGCAACCTTCGATAATGGTGAGGTAGGCGCGCCAGGGATTGCCGCGGCGGGTGAGCTCCGTCTCAAACGTTTCGTCGGTGTCGGTGTCAAGGCCGGTGACGCGCTTTTCTCCGGCTTCGAGCTGAGAGAGCAATTCGGGAAGTTTGCTATAGCTGGCGGAGCCGCAAACGAGGCTGACCCAGGGTGAGCGGTGAAAGATTTTCTCGCCCTCTTGCTGGGCCACGCAGCCGAGAACGCCGATTTTTTTCGGTTCGCCGGGCATATCGCGAAACTCGCCTAGACGGGAAAAAACCTTTTGCGCAGCCTTTTCGCGGATGCTGCAGGTGTTGTAGAGAACAAAGGAAGCGGCTTCGATAGAATCCACCTGGCGGTAACCGCGAGAGAGAAGAACGCCCGCGACTTTTTCGGAGTCGTGCTCGTTCATCTGGCAGCCGAAGGTTTCGAGGTAAAAGGTTCCGCGCTGGGGTGCGCCAGCGACAAAGTCACTCTCGACAGCTGCCGCGGATTTCGTGGCGACGAGTGAGTCGAGACCGATATCAAACCCTTTTTGCATGCTAAACAAAAAGTTTATCACAGCGACCGATAGCGCACACCTTCGGGCTATTCATCGTCGAGGGTAAAGACTTCTTCAGGATGGTAGCGATGAAGGCCACGGATGACCTTCGATTCGGGCTTCGGACGCAACACATAGACGTAGGGACGAGGAGGCGCGGCGAGCTCCGCGCCAGCAATTTCGTAGAGCTTCTCCTCATACCTGACCGTCATCCACTTGTCCCAATTCTTGCGCGGGCGGCACGTTGTAATGCGCAGCTCATCGGCGCTTCCGTCAGTTCGCTCGATAAGATCGGCAACGAGCGGGCACTCTTGTTTTCGCAGCCTGCGCCGTTCGAACGAATCGCGGATCCAGGCGAGAACGTAGAGTGGAATCGTTCCGACTGCTTGTCCCGCGACTGCGGCGAGGAGCCGGATGACGCCATCCAGAAAAACGAAAGCGAGACAGAGCCCCTGCCAAGTGAAGAAGTACTCCAGAAAGGCCGCGGGCGCGATCGATGCATTCGGAATGTAGTCAACGAAGCCCCTCGCATATAGAACGCATGCGATGACGATTTCGGCGAAGGCGGTGGCCAACGCGGCAGGAACAAGGAATCCGCCGGCTTTGTGAGACAGCGCGTTGCGGTAGCGCGGGGGGAGAAGCGAAAGCAACAATGCGAGAAGAAAATCCATAGCAATGGGCTGCGCGGAGAACGATACCTTAGACATAGGATCGAGACCAAACGCGAGAAAGGCCAACCGGGGCGCACCGCGCCGCAACCGAAGCGAGGAGATGGCGCATCCAAATGGGCGCCCGCAGCTCAAGCTCCTGGTGCGCGTTTTCAGCAATTTGCAGGGATTTTGTCTTTACCGCTCTGGGAAGCGTGTGCTACGGTGCGATTGCGGGGAAAAATTCGCTTAAATTGAGAGGAAAGCCATTTCTTTTCTGCTGACATTCTTTTACGCGGCTGATCTTTTAAACATTCTCGAGCAAACGGGCTGGGTTGCCCGCGGGGTGCTTGCCCTCCTTCTACTTTTTTCGCTCATTTCGTGGGCGATGATTCTGCAAAAGCTGAGCGTCTTCGGAAGAATTCAACGCCAGAGCGATCAGTTCCTGAGAATTTTCCGCGCGACCAAGGGCGTCGCGAATCCACAGGCGCTGGCTTCGGCGGGTTCCCCGTTCGCCAATGTTTACGCGGCGGGCTTTCGCGAACTACAGAGCCAGGTAAGCGCGATGACGGGAAACCCATCGGCGCCAAAAATCAAGAGCCTGCAAGCGGTGACAGTGAACATGCAACTGGCTTCCGCGGAGGAAGTGCGACGCGTGGAAAAAGGGATGACGTGGCTCGCGACGACGGGTTCAGTGACGCCGTTCATCGGATTGTTTGGAACGGTTTGGGGAATCATTGACGCGTTTTCCGGATTGGGGAGCGCAGGCGCCGCTTCCCTGCGCGCGGTGGCTCCGGGCATTTCGGAAGCGCTGGTAACCACGGCCGCGGGACTTTTTACGGCGATTCCCGCGGTCATTTTTTATAATCAGTTTTTGGCAAACATTCGCGAACTGGCGCAGCGGATGGATACGTTTGCGCTGGAAGTGGCGGCGCAGATCGAAAAAACGTTCACCTGATTCGAACGCGGAGAAGTTTGGCCATGCCTACAATAGGAAAAGGAACCCAAACGTCGCTGTCCGAGATCAACATGATCCCGTTCATTGACGTGGTGCTGGTGCTGCTGATTATTTTCATGATTACGGCACCGATTCTGCAGTCGGGGATTGAAGTGGACGTCCCCAAGACGAAGACGGTGCGCGAGATTATCGAGCAGCGAATCGTCGTCACGGTGGACAAGGGACAGAAGGTTTATATCGGAAATGACCCCGTGAACATTCACCAGCTTGGGAGTAAGCTGAAATCCCAGCTCAAGAAGCCCCAAGATGCAGTATTTCTACGTTGCGATGAAACGGTACCGTTTGGAACGTTTGCAACGGTGATTGATACGCTGCGGCAATCCGGAATCAGTAATATCAGCATCGTGACGCAACCGATTACGGATCGACAGAAGACGAATTAGGAAATCATTCTTAGCGGAATGAGCGCGACGATCGCCAACTCGGACTATCCAAGCCTGAAATCGTACATGAAGGTTTCGGCGGTTCTGCACGCCCTGCTGATTGGGTTGATGGTCGCGTCCGCGCTTCTGAAATGGCCGGGCAATCAATGGGCGGGCACAGGCGGTGGTGGGGACAACGTAAAGGTAAGTCTTGTGGGAAGCGCGGGCATCCCGATGCCGAAGGAACCCGTGGTGACCGAGAGCAACGTAGTGGACCCCACGAAATCTCTCCATAAAGAAGAAGAGAAACCAAAGCCGCCGGAGCCGCCAACGCCGGCAGAAAAGATTCCGAAATTCAAGGAAGAAAAACCGCTTCCCCCAACACGCAAATCAAAAGTTTTTGAGAACAAGAAGCCTGAGCCAGAAAACGCCGTTCCAGGGCATGGCGGAACGCCGAATTTGCCAACGGGAGTGGGGAGCACGCCGGGGAGTTCGCCCGGGCTGGCGATTCAGGGACAAGGCGGCGGGGATTTTGCCACGCGGTATGGCTGGTACGTAGCCGCGACGAAACGACGCGTGCAACAGAATTGGCTGCAGAACACAATTGACCCGAATGTGCGAGCGGCCCGAACGGCGAAAACGACGATGCAGTTTACGATTCTGCGCGACGGCACGATTAAGGACATCAAGATGGTTCAGTCGAGCGGCAATGCCTCGATGGACAATTCCGCCATGCGAGCCCTCTTGGGAGCAAGCCCATTGCAGGCACTGCCGTCCGACTATTCTGGGTCGAGCGTGAATGTGCTGTTCGATTTTGACTTGAGCGAAACGCGATGAAACGAGATTCGGTCGAGGCAGTTCAACCTAATGGAATGAGGAGGCATCGGTGCTGACGCGCCTTGCTCGGATAGGTCTAGCAGTCGCAATGCTAATGTTGATAACGAGGCCAGTTCTTGGACAGGAACGCGACTGGTTCCGCATCAGCACGGGACTCGGAGTTGAGAAGCCGCGAGTGGCGGTGGCGGATTTTACGCCGCGCGCGGACATAGCCAAAGCGCACTCTTCCCTGTTTACGCAAGTGGTGCGCGATGATTTGGGATTTAGCGGAATTCTGGAGCTGGCGAGCCCGAGCTTTTATCCACAACTGCAGCCGAGCATTCCGTCTGAGCTTCGCTATACGAGCTGGTCGGACTCGCCGGTCAATGCTCACTTTGTAGCGTTCGGAAATCTGACGGAGTCGGCGACAGAGGTGGCGATTCAGGCATGGTTTTACGATGTAACCAACCCGAGCACGCAGGCCGTCATATCGAAGGTTTACCGCGGGGCCCCCACGGACGCGCAGGTGCGGAAATTCGCACATCAGTTTGCAGATGAAATTATTGGAAAGCTTTCGGGCGGATTGCCGAGTGTGGCGTCGACGCAGATTGCGTTTGTAAGTTCGCGGACGGGCGCGAAAGAGATTTGGGTAATGGACTACGACGGGGCGAGCCAGCATGCGCTAACTTCGCTGCGGTCCATTGCGCTGACGCCGAGGTGGTCGCCGGATGCGTCGCGGATTGCGTTCACTTGCTTCGCGTACGCGAGCGGAGTGACCGGACCACAGATTTGCATGTATTCGCTGGACGCGGGAAAGACGATCGCGTTTCCGCGTTACAAAGGCACGAATAGTGCGCCGTCGTGGTCGCCGGATGGAACGCAGCTTGTTTTCTCGTCTTCGATGAACGGGAATCCGGAGCTGTATGCGGTCGGGGCAAACGGAAACAATTTGAAGAGGCTCACGTTTGCGAGCGGGGCGAGCACTTCGCCGGTATGGAATCCGAAGACAGGACAGACGGTGGCGTTCGTAAGCGACCGGACGGGCGTCCCAAAGCTGTACCTGATGAATTCGGACGGAACGAACACTATTCCCTTAGATTTGCCGGACAAGGGATACTTGATTGACCCGGCGTGGGCTCCGAACGGACAACTGCTGGCGTTCAGCTGGCGGCGTCCGAGCGGAAACTACGATTTGTATGTGATGGATGTTGCGACGCAGCAGATTATCGAGCTGACACGGGACGCGGGACGGAATGAACGGCCGTCGTGGGCGCCGGACGGGCGGCATATCGTGTTCGAATCCACGCGAAGCGGGACAAGGCAGATCTGGGTGATGCTGGCGGACGGAACGCAGGCGCATCAATTGACGACTACGGGGCATAATGAGTCGCCGAACTGGTCGCCACGATGAGCCACGACGAGCACGGGGTTGCCGCTTAAGGTGAAACAAAAATATATCGCGATACGATGTATATTGTGGGCCAGAAGTGAATGGTATGATGAAATGGATCGAATCCAACTGGGGAATATCCGTCGAGGAGGAAACCGTATGAAAAAGGTCTCTGGGCCTTTGCTGCGTGCAAGTCTAACTACTCTCTGTGTTGCTGCCCTGTTTGTGGCTGGTTGCGGCAAGAAAGTCCAACCGGCACCTCCTGCACCTGCCCCGGCCCCAGCGCCTGCGCGGCCGACTGTGACGCTGCAGGCGAATCCGACTTCGCTGAATAAGGGCGATGTGACGACTTTGAGCTGGTCCTCGACGAATGCGACACAACTGACGATTGCGCCGGATGTGGGCGCGGTGGCTCCAGAGGGCTCAACCAAGGTAACGCCGGGCGATTCGACGACGTACACGATTACGGCGAGCGGGCCGGGCGGTTCGGCCGACGCAAGCGTGCGCGTGACGGTTGCTGCCCCCCCGCCCCCGCCTCCTCCTGCGCCGGCAGGGCCGTCCATCGAGGAATTGTTCATGAGGGAAGTGCGCGATGCGTACTTCGACCTGGACAAAGCGGATCTGCGGCCTGATGCGCGCGAAGCGCTTTCGAAGACGGCGGAGTTCTTGAAGAACTATCCGTCGGTCAAAGTGAACATCGAGGGCCATTGCGACGAGCGGGGCTCAACGGAGTACAACCTCGCGCTGGGCGATCGCCGGGCGGCGGCCGTGAAGCAATTCCTGGTTTCGCAGGGAATTTCGGTTGACCGGATGAGCACGGTGAGCTTCGGCAAGGAAAAGCCGTTCTGCATGGAGAGCAACGAGACCTGCTGGCAGCAAAACCGGCGCGGCCATTTTGTGATGGCCCGCTAAGCCCAGCACGACGCCTCTATTGACGTTTTGTGCGAAAGACCCGCCGCGCGCAACCGCAGTTCTTGCTTGCGCGCGGCGCTCTCGTTAAAGTGGAGTTTGGCCCGCTTTTGTATTGCCCAGCTTTCATTTAGGGCGCACAGCCAGGAGTGGCTGTGCTATCTGTTCCTGAGGAGGCAGTGCCATGAATTTCCGCAATGTTGCAGCGTTTGGCGGCGCGCTGATCGCCGGAGCAATTGTAGGCAGCCTGATGGGACCCGCACCGGTGAACGCCGTGGCGCGCGAAATGATCGAGTTGCAGCGCGACGTCACTACCCTTTTGCAAGGGCAGAGAGACCTTTCGACGCAGATCACACAGGACAATACGGTGATGAAGACGCTGATCCAGCAGTCCGGCGACAACGTCACCAAACTAAATACGACGATGAGTGGCTTGCAGAAGTCCGTGCAGGACGTGCAGGCGAACGGAGGCGCGCGGCTGGACACGATGTCCACGCAGGTGCAGGGCGTCTCGGACAATCTGGAAGAGATCAAATCGCGACTGGGGAAGCTGAATCAACAGCTCGTGGATTTGCAGAATACGGTACAGAGCCTGGACGCGAAGATTTCGAGCGGCGCAGGTGCGCCTGCCGGAACGGTTCCCGCGGGCGGCGGGACAACGGCGACGCCGACGGGTTCGACTTCGATGCCGGCGACTGCTACGCCAAGCGCGGATACACTGTATTCCAGCGGATACCGGGACTTGAACGCGGGCAAGTACGAACTTGCGCGCTCCGAATTTCAGGACTACTTGAAATATTTTGGTACGACGGATCTTGCTTCAAATGCACAGTTTTACGTGGCCGAAAGTTATTACATGGAGAAAAATTATCAGCAGGCGGTGGCCGAATACGACAAGCTGCTGACGAACTATCCGAAGAGTTTCAAGCTGGCCCCCGGACGTTTGCGCAAAGGACTTGCGCTCATCGAATTGGGCAGAAAAACGGCTGGAGTACAGGAACTGAGAGAGGTCATTAAGCGGTTTCCCGGGTCGGAGGAGGATCGCAAGGCGCGCTCCAAGCTGACTGATTTGCATGTACCGCTAACCGCGGCCACACGCTAGCGCTAGAGATCGAACCTACCGCATCGCAAGATCCCTCTCACGATCCCCCGCCAGTCCCTGCCCACCGTTGTTGTATTATTTTTCGCATGAATTATTCCTTGAATGATGTGGAAGCACGCGTTTTGGGAGCGCTGGTAGAGAAGGAAATCACCACGCCGGAATACTATCCGCTTTCGTTGAATGCGCTGATGAATGCGTGCAATCAGAAATCGAATCGCGAGCCGGTAATGACGCTGGATGAGGATGCGGTGCGGTCGGCGATCCGCTCACTCAATGATCTGGGGTTATCGCGGTTTGCGAGCAGCGCGGACAGCCGCGTGGGCAAGTATGAGCATCGTCTGAACGAGACATTCAATTTCCACCGGCATGAGATTGCGATTTTGTGCGTGCTGATGCTACGCGGGCCGCAAACGCCGGGCGAATTGCGGACGCGGACGGAACGGATGTACGCATTTGAAGATTTAGAGTCCGTGCACAACGCGCTGAACTTGCTGGCGAAGCGCGAGCCGCCGCTGGTGCAGGTGCTGCCGCGGCAGCCGGGCACGAAGGAAGCGCGGTACGTGCATCTGCTCTCGCCGGTTGTGGAGACACACACGCCCTCCGGCGAGCAGCCCGCGGCGCGCGAATCATCTGCTGACCGCGTGGCCGCGATGCAAGCGGAAATTGAAGCGCTACGCGCCCAGGTTGCCGATTTGCAGCAGCAGTTTGCGGCGTTCCGCAAACAGTTTGACTAGAAACGGTCTACAAAAACTCCGCCCTAGTTCGGACTGCCGGAGGATTGTGTTGCCACGGATGCGTTACCGTCCGCGCTGAAGAGCGTGACTTCCACGCGGCGGTTCTTCGAACGGTCATCCTTTGTCTTTTGATCGTTGACGGGCTTGTCCTTGCCCAGTCCCACGATTTGGATGCGGTAGACGGGCAGGTTGCGCTGGGCCACGAGGTATGCCTGAACGGCCTGCGCCCGGCGGCGGCTGAGATCAAGGTTGTACTCCGGCGTGCCGATTTTGTCGGTGTAGCCCTCAATCGCGATGAAATAGCGCTTCAGGGCGCTTCCCTGTGCGGTGACGAGCTGATCGAGGGCCTGTTTGGCCTCGTCCGTGAGCTTCGCGGAATTAAATTTGAAGAGTACGGTAGCTTCGCCGGCGGATTTGTAGTCATCGAGATCGGCGATGCGGTCGTTCAGTTCATTGCGCAGGTCGCTTTTCACCTGGTCAGCCTTTTTCGAGGCTGCGTCGGCGCGGCCCAGGGCGTCGGTCGCACGGGAATCCGCGCCGGTCGCCTTTTCGTCGGTGGCGCTGAGTCTTCTTTCGTCTTCTTCCTGAGTCTTTTGGACGTCGCTGATTTTTGAATTGACTGGGTCGACCTGCTGCGCGACGTAACGTTTGGTGGCGCAGCCACTCGCGAGGATGAGGCTTCCCACCCATGCGACTGCAAGTGTCTTCTTCATACCATTGGCTCCTAGAACGTTTTGATTGTCTGAGTTCGGCGGGGCGGCTCTGGCTAGGGAAGTGAGGAGCGTCTGAAAGCTTGCTGGGAGAGTTCAGAGAACTCAATTTGGCCAAACGGGAGGGTTGCTCGGCAACAAGAGCAGTTTACATCCGAGGGGAAGACGGCGCTAGAGGGAGAGGTGAGTTTCCGTTTTTGGCGGTTAGCGTATATTCTTGACGAATCGTTAGGGGGATTTCATGTCAGTGAATAAGGTGATTTTGGTCGGGCGGCTGGGGCGCGATCCGGAAACGCGGTACACCGGCGGCGGGCAAGCGGTAGCGAATTTTTCCGTGGCGACGGATGAATCATATAAAGACCGCAACGGCGAGCGGCAAAAACGCACGGAGTGGCACAAGATTGTGGTTTGGGGAAAGCAAGCCGAGATTGCGCAGCAATATTTGAAGAAGGGCTCGCTAGTGTTTATTGAGGGAAGAATTCAGTCGCGCGAATGGCAAGACAAGGAAGGCCAGAAACGAACGAGTTTTGAAATTGTGGCCAATAATTTCCGGATGTTAGGGGGACGCGGCGATGGCGGAGGTTCAGGCGGCGGAGGGGCGACGAGCGGCCGCGGAGGAGATGAGTTTGATCAGGCCGGGCCAGGAGACGAAGTAGGCGGCGGACATAGCGGGCCGGAGATTTCCGACGAAGACATTCCCTTCTAAAACGGGTATCTTCCAGAGTGTCCAGTTTCCTGGGGGAGAGGTGCTCTTTCGGCGCCTCTCCCTCTTTTCGTTTTTGTTCTCTTCATACGTGCAAGTCGCGTAGGGCGTAGCCCGGAGCGATTTGCACGGCTGACAGCGGGTGCTGTTCCGGGTATCGGAAGCCCTCTCACTTACAGCGTAGCCCTGTCCATTTTTCCTTGAGCCTTCTAATGCTAGAACGGAGTTCCGGTCTAGTGTTCACTTTTCATCTAAACATAATCAGCGTGTGAGGTTTCCTCTGGACACTGAGGTTCGCACGCACAATCAAGATGAACGAAAGTGAACACCGCAGCCCCATTCACCGTCCTCAACGTCGTCCTCGATTCTGGGGAACGCCTGCCGTGTCTGGTCGAGACGGCGACCTGGATTCCTGTTCGGGTCGCCACGCGCTGGGCGGTTCGTTACCGGCGCTATCGTGTGCAGTCATCAACGTTGGCGAACAACCTGCGCGTTCTTGCGCATGTGTATCGTTGGGCACGCGAGATGACCGCTTACGACTTGGACGATCATCTCACCGGAGGAGAGACGCTTCGGGGGCGGGAAATTGAATCCCTGGCAAACAGTCTGCGCGTTAGGGCCAGCACTCCGGCTTTGGATACTGGGGCGTTCGATCACCAGCTTGCAGTTGTTGAAGACTTCCTAAAATGGTCACTGGACAGTGAGAACCGCGGCGGACAGAACGCTCTGTCGCTTGAACAACTGGCCGCAGAGCGGGGCTGGCTGCAAGAGGTGTTTCGCTCACTTCGCGTTGGCGCTCGGTCTCCAGACAGGATCGAACCGTTGGAAGAGGCACAGGTGGAGGCGATTCGTTGCGCCATTGGTCCCAGGCAGGGATCGAAAGGAACACTGCTGTTTCCGGAGTCCTTTTCTCCTCACTCCCGAGTGCGGAATTGGCTGATGTTCGAAACCGCTTTGGAACTTGGCATCCGGCGAGGTGAGTTGCTCAAGTTGAGACTGGATTCCCTTCCTCGCGGCGGTGAGGATGGTATCCGCGTGCTGCGTCGTCCGGATGACCCTTATGATTCACGCGCAAAGGAGCCAGCCGTCAAGACTGCGGAAAGAGTGATTCCAGCGTCCCGCAACTTGCTCGCGGCTCTGCGGGCGTATCTAACCTACCCTCAACCATTGGGACGCATTTCCGGCAAAACTCCGTACTTGTTCGTCGCTCGCTCTGGCAGCCCAGTCTCCATCGACACCGCAGATGATGTGATCGTGGCAATTGGCCGGCATAGCGGTGTGACGCCACTTTCCTGGCATCGTCTTCGGCACACTTGGGCCGAGCGGATGGCAGAAATGCTTGCGGACCAGCCCAACGGCATGGACCGCCTCGTGTACCTGGGTGGATGGACTAACCCGCTTTCTGCCAGACGCTACATCCAACGGGCTCTGGCGAGACAGGCGGAGGAGGCCGTGCGCGAATACCGCAGGAAGCTCTACAACGAGGGGTGACGGGGTGCGCAGCGCAACTTCCAAGACGGATCATCGATTCGACCTGCCGGCTCTTCCTGCGAGCGTCGTCTCATTGGACGGGCAGGTCGTCGGCGCCGATCAAGCTTCCTGGCTTCTGCGCTCTTCGGCCGATGGCGGCAAATTGCTTGCTCTCAAGTGGTCACGACTGGACGACTCGGCGATTCTCACGCAACGCGCCCGTTATTTGGTAAAGCTGTTTCTCGCCGACAAGATTTCGCGCAAGAAGGCCCGGACGATCGAGAACGATTTCCGCATGTTTTTCCGCTTTCAAGGATGGCTGTGGTCGATTCACCGCGTGTCTTTTGAGTGGTCTGATCTGACGGAAGGAATCGCGCGCGGATATCTGACGCATGGGCTGAAGCGCACCGCTGATAAAGGCAACGATTTCTCGCGACTGCGCACTTTCTATCGGTGGGGTGTGGCCAGGCAACACACGGACTTCGATCCCGAACTGTTGCGTGTTCTACGGGCAATCACGGCAGCAGGAAACGCAAAAGGACACCACGTCCGCTTCCGTGACACAGTCAAGGGGCCATTCTCACCGGACGAACTCCTGTTGATCAGCAATGCCATCAGTGCGGGCAGAGGCACGGACGAGGATCGTGCCATCGTGATGCTCCATCTCGAGCTTGGGCATAACCCGAACGCCAGCGCGCGGCTTCGGAACAAAGACTTGATTCGCTATGAAACAGAGGCCGGGATCTCATATCACCTCGGCATCCCACGGGTCAAAAAACGAACAGCCCTTCGCGAGACCAAACGGCGGCCGATCAGTAGGAAGCTGGGCCACCTCCTGGAGAACCTGCGCACAGGGGCATCCGAAGATACGCTCCTGCATTGGCTTTCGCCGATGAATCCAGAGGGCGCTATTAACCGAATGATGCGGCGCTTCGTCAGGGCAGCTAGCCTCACTTCACCGCGCACGAACCGCCCGCTGGTTATCAACGCGCGGCGTTTTCGTTTTTCGATTGCCACGCATATGGCCGAAGAGGGCGCATCGGCGTTCCACATCGCCGAAGTCCTCGACCACACAGACACTCAGAACGTGAGAGTGTATGTCGAGACTGTCTCGTCGATCGCCGATCCCGTGGCGAAAGCTACCGATGCCGCGTTGGTGCCCTTGGTCAATCGGTTCCGCGGCAAAATTATCGACTCAACAAGAGCGCCTGCCTTTGAAGGCTTGCCCAATCAAGTGATCCCAGCGGTGGCGCCCGACCTGGCGATCTTTCACCCCAACGTCGGAGGGATAGGGATATGCGGCCGCGATGTCCGCAAAGATGGTCTCTGTCGCCTGCTCCCACCCCTGAGTTGCTATTTATGCCCGTCCTTCGCTGCCCTGCGTGATGGCCCGCACGAGGAGATGCTTCACTCCATCGAGAGTTTTATCCGGCACAACGAGGGTGCAAGTGATCAACGCGTCTTGATGCAGTTGGAGGATGTGCGAATCGCGATCCATCAAGTCATGGAGCAGCTCGCTGCCAACAAGGGCGAGCAATGATGAATACCCTCGCCATCCTTCCGCCCATCCAGCGAGCGAATGAATCGCTCGCAAAGCTCGTTGCCACCGCACGAGAGAAGTTCGCGGCAGAGTTTCCAGATGGCACGGTGGAGTTCGATGCCCCCTCCTGGGACATTAGCGGCTTAAAAGAACGGAGCACCAATCCCGCCAGCCGGAGGATTCACTTCACCCGCCGCGATACTACCGATCAGGCCTTGCCGCCGTTCTATGCGAACGTTTTGAAGAGCTGGGTCATTCTTGAGCGGCGCGTTGCGGAAACCATGCCCCGTAAGGTCGATGCTGGCCGCATGCTTTGGGAGGCCATCTTGCTGCGCCGCAAAGGTAAATCCGAGGCTTTCCATTGGGGAACGCTGGCAGAAGAGGATCTGAACCAAGCCGAGTTGCTCATGCGCGAGAAATGGGCCGCTTCCACAACTTATAAACAGATGGCCTATTTACTTGTGCTGACTCGCTTCCTGGCCGCCAGGGGTGTCTGCCGAACGCTGCACTACACTCCTCACACTCCGCGTATCGAGGATTTCAATCGGCACACGATTGCAGGGCAGAAGGCGCGCAGCGACAGACTACCTTCCGATGCGGCTTTGAATGGCTTGGCCGACATCTATCGACAACACGCCAAAGAGCCACGCGACCGCTTGCGAGCGGCGGCGCTGGCGATCCTCGTTGTCACCGGTTTGCGCATCAGCGAACTCCTCACGTTGCCAATCGACTGTGAGGTTGAAGAGGTTCGCGCCGCAAGACCACGCTACGGACTCCGCTATTACAAGGAAAAGGCTCGGGGCGCGCCGAAAGGATGTTCGCCGTTCGGTGGCTGACACCAACAGGCGCCGAGCTGGCTCGTGAAGCAATCGCTGAGATTCGGATGATCACGCAGGCAGAGAGAGAGAGCTCGTAACCTCGAACAATCTCCTCACCGGGTTGCGATCCCGGGTTTTCACTGGGCAGCGCGGATGACACCGGTCGAGGCAGCTCTCGCACTCGGTATCAGAGAACCAAGCATCTACGCCGTTCCTCCATCTCGGTTGCGCCGTCACCAGCACGAAGGAGGATTTTTCTACCGCGCCTTCGAGGTCGAGGCTTATCTCCTGTCGTTGAGGGTTAAGCGCCTCTGGACAGTGAACCGCCGCGACGGAACCTATCAGATGCTTTCGGAAACGCTACTGATCGTACCCAAGAACTTCTTTGGCTCGCACAAACTTGCTCACCCTTTGCTCGTTGAGCCCGTGGCCATCCGCCAGTTCTCGGACTTCCTCTCCAGCCGTGACAGCAGACGGGGACGCAGCCGGTCCGCCTTCGAACGGTTCGGCATTTGCGAAGCTGATGGTTCGTTCTGCGAGATGACCACACATCAGTTCCGGCACTGGCTGAATGACCTTGCCGACAAAGGCGGCCTGCCAACCGAGTTGCAAACACGCTGGATGGGCCGAGAACACACCCGGGACACCGACGCTTACCGTCATGCAACGGCTGATGAACGGCTTCGGTGGGTTAAGGATGGAATTCGAGAGGGAAAACTGGCTGGCCCCCAATCGTCCTTTTATTTCGGCCTGCCACATGCACAACGAGACAGTTATCTCGACGGCGAAATTCAGGCCGTTCATGTAACCCCTCTTGGGCTGTGCCTGCACGATTTTGCTGTTACGCCGTGTCCCTACCATCTGAACTGCGTGCGCGGCTGTTCGGATTATCTGCGAACCAAGGGCAGCGAGAGCGAACGCTGGCATTTGGTCCATATCCAGAAAGCCACGGAAAACGCACTTTCATCGGCGAAGAAGTTTTCAGGTCGCGGTGACACCAGGATCGCCGAACCTTGGATTCGTCACTGCGAGGAAACACTCGAAGGCGTGAAGAAGGCCCTGGCCATCGATGACGAGCCGAGCACTTTCGCGGGTGACCTGGTCCGTGCATCTCCAGACCAGCCGAGCCGGTTTGAGAAATCTCAGGGCTGAACGATGGCACGATCAAGCATTCGCGAAGAACTCAGGCGTAGGTTGTCCGAGTATCTCGCTGTCGCGGAGACACATCCACCGGAAGAGTGTCCGCTCGATGTACGAAGCGTGGCAACGGCGCTTCGCATCAGCCCCACCACGCTCTACAAATATGACTTGAACCGGGATATAAATGCGGCGGAACGACGCCAGCGAGAAAATATGTGGCTTTCGGGCGCGGCCATCGAGCAACAGTTCTACACGAATCGAATTCATGACCTTACAGCAGAACTCCAGCAAGAGCGCCAGCGCAGCAAAAACCTCATTGCTCGCATCGCCACCATGGAAGCTAACGCGGCCCGGCTCGGCTTCGACCCCGAGGAGATGTACAAGCCGATCTTGAAGCCGCTGCGAGCCGTCTCTCGAGCAGGCAGCGGCGGGAAGTGGCACGGCAGAACGCCGCCCGGCTCGGCTTGACGCAAAGCGGTTCGCCCAGTTTCGGCGTACAATCCCCCCGCCAGCGATGAAGAAAATCTATACAGAAAAACAAGGGCAGTATCTCGCGTTCATTCATTATTACGGGAAAATTCACAGATGCGCGCCGTCAGAGGCCGAGATGCAGCAGTACTTTCGAGTCTCGCCGCCTTCCGTGCACCAGATGATTTTGACGCTCGAAGCGCGCGGCCTCATCAAGCGAACGCCGGGGCACGCCCGATCCATCCATCTGCTGATCCCGCGTGAGGAGTTACCTGACTTGGAATAGGTCGATCGGCGGGACCGCAAAAAGGGTGACATATAAAATCTTCTGAAGTTTCCTTCGGGTCGCAGGCTTAACGCTGGTCAAATAACCCAAAAGTCCGCAGGGGTGAAAAGCGCTCCACACGGCTGCAACCACTGTACGATTATCCAATCAGGTTCTTGGATGCCGTTCCGCTTAATGAACCGGAACAACAGTAACAGACAAAACGTCGATACTGCCATCGCCGCCATCATTGATACAGGCGGAAATCGCATCAGAAAACTCATCTACCAATGCGAGGCCATTCAAGTCGAAATCATTGTCGACCTGCAGAATGAGTCGAGCCCCATCCCACTCACAACTCACGTTCTTATGCCAGGGCCTATGCTTGAACTCTTCGCCGATGTCACGTGCGCCAGACGGACCCGCATGAGCCGGAATGCCACTGCAAGCCAAAACTATTCGGTACATTTGTCAGACGTTTCCTCGACAGACGGCTTGATCATCCCACAGTATCGAAGTTAATCATCGGTCAAAGGACGAATTGGCTTGTCCAGAAACGCGAACTGATCGGGCACAACAGCCGATACTCAAGAGATACTTCCCGGTATAGAATGTGCCCGAGACGATAGAACACGATGCCTCGCAGCCGAAGAATTGTGGTCATCATCGGAATAGGCGCCTTCCTAATTTCTGCGGAACTGCTGGCTTCCCGTTCACTGAATCGTTCTTTGGACAAATTTGCTCACGGTATGGGAACCCTCTTTCAAACGCTTAATGTGGCCGTGAACTTTGTTTCTGCTGCTTCCAAGCTGGTACCTCATCATGCCCCAGTTTCTGGGAACTTCCAGTGGAACTGGAGGAACGGGCAAGAGCTAAAGGCAGACCAGTCTCTAGGAAGCGCCAAGCTAACAGACAAGCGAAGGAAAGCAATCGCTAGCGCAATTGCTGACCAGATTCGTCCGATGATGGCCGACGTTGAAATTGAATCGGAAACCGAACTTCAAAAGGCTGCCCTGGATACAAGAATCAGGATGATTGACTTAAACGGTGACGGAGTTCCTGAGGCAGTGGCTCAAGGAATGGTGGGCTGTGGAGCAACCGGAAATTGCCCATTCTGGGCCTTTCGGAAAACGAAGTTGGGTTACGTGTTGCTCCTAGACGGAGAGGCCCAAACCTTCACTATTCAGACATCCAGCACCAACGGGTTTCGTGACATTGTTTTGTCCCGGCATGGTTCATATTCCAGCGGTGACCTAGCTCACTACCAATATCACCAAGGCACCTATCAGCAGGTAGGTTGCTATGACTACGATTGGACTGTGCTGGAAGGCGAGAAGGTTCGTGAACTCAAGGAACCACGCATCACTCCCTGCAGCCAACGAAAAAAGTAAGACTGCTCATGACCGCGCAGACTGATTCCGAGCTTTAGCTGGCACGGTCGAACTCGCCAACTCCTGATAAACGCTAGAAACGCCGAAATCGGAAGCTTACCCACTACGTGAAAATGCGGAAGTTCAGCAGCTTCTCGCCGACCAGATAGTCCACAGCGCTCTTGACGCCGAATCGCTCTCTGAGCGTCCAGCTTGCTCCGCACTGCTCGACCCAGATCATGTGGCAGTTCAACGCACGCTACTCTATTGCCAGCCGGACCACACGCCAAGCACTGCGATCAAAGTGAACGCGACGTCAAGCCAAATCCGTGCAATACTTTCAAAACGCGGGCGATATCAATCTGAACAGATCGCAAACCGCGTAAAACCCTTCTAGATTTAGACCCGGTGAATCTAGGCGCTAATCGGGAGATCGGCGTTCCCAACGCTATTGCACAATTATTGCTGGCCGGTGCGTTTGCGTTCCTCGTCCAACTTCCTCAAGTACGTTTCATACTTCGGAAGCTGGTCCGCGTTTAAGGACGCTCGAACCTTCTCTCTTGCCTGTTGACGTATTGCATTAACCTGAGGCTGGCTGGCATCGCGGACTACTTTCATTTTTTCCTGCGCTTCGCGAATGGCATCATCCAGAATCTTCTGCTGGGACGAAGTGAGGTTCATCTCCCTGGTCAGATACGCGACTTTTTGCGCGCGGCGTTCGGCTTCGGTCTGGGCTGGAGCCGCGTATGCCTGGCTGCGAGCGAAATGGTAACCGAGGACTCCTCCCAAAGAAGCACCGAGAAGGAACACCACGAAAACCCATAGTGCAGCTCGCTGCTTGGCATTGCCGTTCGATTCAACGCTCATTGCGCGTCCTCAGTAGGCGAGACAAATACTTCGTCTTGATTGGACTGTTGCGCATTGGAAGCAATGTCTTCGACAAGGGCGCTGGCGGTTGCGGGCTGACGATGGCCGCCGGTCCACAGCCAAGTGCCGGCCATGACCAGGAGCAGTGCGGCGATTGCAGACAAGCGCGAGGCAAAGGCAGGAACAGCGGCCCAGGCGCGGCCGCGCCGGCCAAGTTCAGCCTCCTGCGCCTCAATCGCAGCCATGACGCGCTTCGCAAAGAACGGGCTAGGCTCCACGCGGCGAGTTCCCAAGTCGCGCAGGAGCATCCGCACCTCCGGAGCGCCTGCTTCTTCGTTCATTGGCTCGCTGCCACGAGCACTCCAGTTCCACATAGTCAACCTCCCTGCATACCCGACATCCGGACCGTTCAGGTTTCTTTCGCTTTTCTGAGTTGCGAAAGAATACGCTGCCTGGCCCGAAAAAGCCGCACTTTCACCGTATTCGTATTCAGATCAAAGAGCTCGGCAATCTCTTCAATCGCAAAACCTTCCACTTCTTTCAGCACGAGCATTCCGCGATCGCGTTCATCAAGGAAGCCTAGAAGGCGCTCGACCTTCTGCTGCGCATCGAGCCGCAAGGTCAGATCGGACTCATTCGAGTCCCGCTTCTCCGAAGCCTGGTACTGCCGGCCCTGCTCCTCGCTGAAATCCGCTTCATATACCAGGGGCCGCACTTTGCGCTTTCGCAACAAGTCCCAGCACTCATTCACCGTGATCTTATAGAGCCAGGTCGTAAAGGCCGACCGCTGATCAAATTTCTTGAGAGCGAAATATGCCTTTACGAAGACTTGCTGCGAGATGTCTTCCACATCCTCCTGGCGCTTCAGGATCCCGCGGGCGACGGCGAAAACGCGGTTCTGATGGCGCTTGACCAGCTCTTCAAACGCGCCCTTGTCGCCTCTCTGGGCCAGCCGAACCAGCTCGCGGTCATGAGGAGCGCCGGCTTGCCGGGACTCCTTGCCCGTCGAACTCCCCGCCGGAACAGTCGGCTGGGAAGGCTCCGTATTTGTGACGCGCGCCATGGGATTCAGGTTACGTCCGTGTGCTCCGTTGGTGATTCCCTACTCTGCTACAGGCGTTTCACATCGTCCAGAAAAAGTTTATGCTTGCTTAGAGACTTACCGACATGGAATAATGCCTCCATGATTATTGGTGACCGGCTTCGCGTTATGCGCGAAGAAAAGAAACTCTCCCAGGGCGACATCGAGAAGCGTACCGGTTTGCTCCGTTGTTATATCTCCCGCGTAGAGAATGGCCACACTGTCCCCGCCATCGAAACGCTGGAAAAACTGGCCCGCGCACTTGAAGTCCCTCTCTATCAACTCTTCTACGACGGCGAAGAGCCGCCGCAGTTGCCGAATCTACCCAAGCGGAAATCGTCTGATGACATCGCCTGGGGCAGCGCCGGCAAAGAAGCACGCTACCTCAACAAGCTTCGCCGCTTGCTGAGCAAGGCCGATGAAGAGGATCGCAAGCTGATTCTCTACATGGCCCAGAAAGTCGCGAACCGGTAAGACGCAGTTTTGCTCGCCTTGCCGAGTGCAATATTCGGTAATAGAAGAGCCGCGTGTGTCCAGCCAACGCGGCTTTTTCCTTTAGCAAACTACTCCCACTCAATCGTACCGGGCGGCTTGGAAGTAATGTCGTATACGACTCGCGTAATTCCTTGCACTTCGTTGACGATACGAATAGACATGCGCTCCAGCACTTCGCCGGGGAGCCTCGACCAATCCGCAGTCATGGCGTCATCGCTCTCAACGACGCGGATTGCAGCGGTAAGACCGTAGGTACGGCCGTCGCCCATAACTCCGACGCTACGCACGGGCAAGAGCACGGCAAAGGCCTGCCAGATTCTTCCGTACAGCCCCGCTCGTTTGATTTCCTCACGCACGATGGCGTCGGCTTCCCGTAAAAGCTTCAGATGTTCGGCTTTTACTTCGCCTAATAACCGAACTGCCAAACCAGGTCCTGGAAACGGATGTTTCAGCAATATCTCGTCTGGTAACCCCAGGTCTTTTCCGATGCGGCGAACTTCGTCCTTAAAGAGGTCCCGAAGAGGCTCAATGAGCGCAAAAGGCATCTTTTCGGGCAGGCCGCCGACGTTGTGGTGGGTTTTGATGGTAGCGGACGGTCCCTTCACGGAGACGGACTCAATTACGTCCGGATAGAGAGTTCCCTGCACAAGAAAGCCGATTTCGCCGTGCGCCTCGCCCTGTTGCAGGCTGCGGGCGGCTTCGTCAAAGACGGCGATAAATTCCCTGCCAATGCGTTTGCGCTTTTCTTCAGGATCGGTAACACCCTTGAGTTGGGTGAGGAAACGGTCGGTCGCGTCCACGCCGATGACATGGAGCCCGAGCCGTTCCCGGTACATGGCGAGCGTGTCTTCAAATTCGTTTTTGCGAAGGAGACCAGTGTTCACGAAGATGTTGGTCAGGCGATTGCCGATAGCTTTGTGAACCAGAACCGCCGCTACGGTCGAGTCCACGCCGCCGCTTAATCCACAGATGGCCCATTTGTCGCCGACTCTCTGGCGAATGGCCTGTACCGTTTCTTCGACAAAGGCCGCGCCATTCCACTTGGGCTCGGCTTTGCAGACTTCAAACAGGAAATTGCGCAGAATCTCCGTGCCGCGGTCCGTGTGATTTACTTCCGGATGAAATTCGACCGCGTAGATTTTGCGCTGGACATCCTCGATGGCGCCGACGGCATTTTCGGTTTTAGCCACGCAGCGGAAACCAGGCGCGAGCGAGCGGACGTGGTCACCGTGGCTGTTCCAAACATTTGAACCGTGAGGAATGTTTTTGAAGAGTAGCGAGCCGTGGTCCCCCGCATTTTCGAAGTGCAACTGCGCACGGCCGTATTCACGGCGGCCGGCAGGCTCGACGTGACCACCCAAAGCATGCGTGATCCACTGCATTCCGTAGCAGATACCCAAGACGGGGATACTTTGGGCAAGAACAGCGGGATCGCATTTGGGTGCTTCGGGATCGTAAACGGAATTTGGACCACCGGAGAGAATGATGCCCGCCGGCTCATATTTGCGGATTTCGTCCACGGACGTTGTGCAAGGCAGGATTGCGCTGAAAACCTTTTGCTCGCGGATGCGCCTCGCAATGAGCTGGGTGTATTGGCCGCCAAAATCCAGAACGACCACGCCGCCGCGCTCCGACTGTGGCTTGAGATGCTCTTCCTGCATTTTCGCTCCAGTCGTCATCGCGTTCTCCAGTGCCATGCACTTCAGGCTACAACGAGATTGAGCAATTTGTCCGGCACGTAGATTATCTTAACTACGCGCCTGCCATTCATATGTGCAGCGATAGCAGCATCCCGCAAAGCCATTTGAACGACGGTGTCTTGTTTTGCGCCCGTGGCAATCTTCAGCCTGCTCCGGACTTTTCCGTTTACCTGAACAGGAATCTCCACTTCGTCCTCGCGCGCGAATTCTTCGTTATGCGCTGGCCACGAAGCCTTCCAAACGCCATCGGAATGCCCGAGCATCTCCCAAAGCTCTTCGGAAAGATGTGGGGTCATCGGTGCGAGCATGAGGGTGAGGAGTTCAAGCACTTCCCTGCGCACTTCCGGGCGGACGGTTTCTTCCAGTGGCTCCACAGCGTAGATTTCGTTGGTTAGCTCCATCACGAGCGCGATGGCGGAATTGAAATGCCAGCGCGTTTCAAAATCGGAAGTAACGCGGCGCAGCGTTTGATGGGCTTTGCGCAGAAGCCCCTTTTCTTTTTCGTTCAAAGTGTCAGTGTCGTACTTTGCCCGCGAGACTCCGCGAATCGCCTCGGCATGCCGGTCAACAAGGCGAAACACGCGATTCAAAAAGCGCCAGGCGCCTTCGATGCTTTCTTCACTCCACTCGAGATCTTTCTCCGGAGGCGCGGCGAAAAGGGTGTAGAGGCGGCCCGTATCGGCGCCGAATTTTTCCGCCATTTCATACGCGCCGACAACGTTGCCTTTGGACTTGGACATGGCCGTGCCGCCCTTGAGTACCATGCCTTGCGTGAAGAGGCGGCTGATTGGCTCGTCATGCGTGACGAGGCCGAGGTCGCGCATCACTTTGCACCAGAAACGCGAATAGAGCAGGTGCAAAATGGCGTGCGTGATGCCGCCGATGTACTGGTCAATCGGGAACCAGTAAGCGACTTTAGCCGAGTCAAAGGGCGCTTTGGAATTGTGTGGATCGCAGTACCGGTAGAAATACCACGACGAATCCACAAACGTGTCCATCGTGTCTGTTTCGCGTCGCGCGGGACCTCCGCACTTGGGACAAGTCACGTTGACGAATTCAGGAGTGGACGCGAGAGGCGATTCGCCCTCACCGGTGAGTTTTGGATTCGGCGGAAGCAGCACCGGCAAGTCCTTGTCGGGAACGGGCACGAGGCCATCTTTCGCGCAATAAATCACCGGGATCGGGGTGCCCCAATAGCGTTGGCGAGAGATTCCCCAGTCGCGAAGGCGGAAAATCGTTTCGCGCTTGCCGAAGCCCTTTGCTTCCGCGTCAGCGCCCATTTTGGCGATCGCTTCGTCGGGAGAAAGGCCGTTGTAGGCGCCGGAATTCACCAGCTTCCCCTGCTGGTGCTCCTCAAACGCTTCCGTCATCGTCGTGCCATCGAGCGGTGCGCTATCCAGCGGCTGGACCACAACGCGAATCGGCAAGCCGTACTTCTTGCAGAACTCAAAGTCTCGCGCATCATGCGCGGGGACGGCCATGACGGCGCCGGTGCCGTATTCCATGAGCACGAAGTTCCCAACCCAAATTTGCATTTTTTCGCCGCTAAAGGGATTCGCCGCGTGGCGGCCGGTGAAAAACCCTTCCTTCTCGGCCGTAGCAATGTCTTCGGCTTTCACCGAGGTTTTCTTCAGCCGAGCGAGCATCGCTTCGGCGTGATGGCGAACCGGCGAACCATCCAGTAGCTTGGCGACGTAAGGATGATTTGGCGCAAGAATCAGCGCGGTCGCCCCGAAAATCGTGTCAATGCGCGTGGTGAAAACTTCAATCGGATCGAGACCCGGAACATCCGCTACGGCGAATTTTACCTTCGCGCCCTGAGACTTGCCGATCCAGTTGCGCTGCATGGTAACGACGCGGTCGGGCCAACTGCCTTCGAGCTGCTTCAGGTCGTCTAGAAGCTGGTCGGCATAGGCGGTCGTTTTGAGGAACCATTGTTCGATCTCGCGCACCTCGACAAGCGTGTCCTCATGACGCCAGCAATATCCGCCGTTGACGACCTGCTCGTTCGCAAGCACGGTGCAACACTTGGGACACCAGTTGACGCGGCTCTTTTTGCGATAAGCGAGGTCCCTCTCGCGCATGCGCAGAAAGAACCACTGATTCCACCGGTAGTATTCCGGCTCGCAAGTGGAGATCTCGCGGCGCCAGTCGTAGCTGAACCCGAAGCGGCGCAGCGTACTCTGGAATTCCGTTATGTTCTTGTTGGTCCACTCGCGCGGGTGGGTCTTGTTCTTGATTGCCGCGTTTTCCGCAGGCAGGCCGAAAGCGTCCCATCCCATCGGGTGAATCACGTTGAAGCCGCGCATACGCTTTACCCGGGCGACCACGTCGCCAATCGCGTAATTGCGCATGTGGCCCATGTGCAGCGTGCCGGAGGGATACGGCAGCATTTCGAGCGTGTAATATTTCGGCTTTACGGGGTCGGCTTCGGTTTCAAAAACGCGCGCGTCTTCCCATCGCTTTTGCCATTTGGCTTCGATGGATTGTGGGTTGTACTCCGCCACTCGCGGTTATCCTTTACCCCGTAATTTTGCTTTCTTTTTTGCGCTCGCAGCTCTGGCAATCTTTTTGGCTTCTTTTGTGCGCGCAACGAGTTTTTTCTTGAGGGCACTTGTCAGCATGGAGTAGCCCTTCTCTGCCCGCGGGGCGACGTCTTCGAGGCCGGCGAGTTCCCAGAGTTTTGCGATGTTGCGGCGATCGTCGCCGGGATCGTCAATCGGAGTTTCGAGGAGAAAGGCGCGTCCCAACACGCCCACCGGTGGCATGGGGCCGAGCCGCGGATGTTTTAGAATTCTGCCGAATGCGGCGGCGCCAATTTTGCCTTGGCCGATATGCTCGTGACGATCCACACGGCCTCCCAGAGGAATTTTTGAATCATTCACGTGGAAGACGGGCACGTTGTCGAGGCCAATGGTTTTGTCGATATGCTCGACGGTTTGCTCGAGCCCTTTTTCAGAGCTGATGTCATAACCGGCAGCAAAGAGGTGCGCAGTGTCGAGGCAAGCGCCGACGCCCAGTTCCGAAAGGCCCGCGACAATGTCCGCAACTTCTTCGAGCGTCGAGCCGACCGCGCTGCCCATGCCCGCGGTATTCTCAATGAGAATGCGCAGATTGCCGAGCGGAACGAGCTTGGCCGCTTGCTTCACGCTTTCAATGACGGTCGTGACCGCCCGCTGCGACGAAACTTCCCCGCGCGAACCGGGATGCACGACCAGAAAATCAGCGCCAAGAGCGATGCCGCGCACCAGCTCTTCATGAAACGCTTGAATAGAGCGAGTTCGCAGCATCGGCTGGGATGCGGCGAGATTAATCAGATAATTGGCATGGATAACCAGCGGGCCAAGGCCTAGTTCCGTGCGCCGCGCGCGAAAGCCGGCTGCGTCGGTGTCCGGGATCCTTGCCCCCCCTCCCGCCCACATCCGTGGGCTTGCGGAGAAGATCTGCAGCGCGTTGCAGCCGAGCTTCCGTGCCGACTCGAGTGCGTTGACGTAGCTGCCGGCGATTGAAGTATGGATGCCGATGCGCGCGCTGCCGTCCATCCAGACGGGTGCCTGGGGTTCCGGCTCAGGTTCGGGGCGGTATTCGTCTTCCGGATCGAATTGAGTGTCTAGAATCTGCGTTTCTTCTGTCATTCTCAGGCAAAAATTCCAATGTGTGAGTAACACACTATTCTATCATAATCGTCAAAATCGATTTTGACGGGCGGGCCATGCCTGTTTGGGAAGCCTTGCTATGCCGTTTGCTCCCGCAATGCAGCTCCAGTAGACTGACGTTTCCCCACCCGCGAGGTAATTCATGCTGATTGTCATGCAGTCGCACGCCACGGAAGCGCAGATTCGCGCGGTGTGCGAACGGATTGAAAGCCTGGGGCTGAAAGCGCATCCCATTCCCGGGTCGCTTCGCACGGCCATCGGCATTACGGGAAACAAAGGCTCCGTGGATCTTGGCGTCTTGGAGTCTATGGCAGGCGTCATTGAATGCATCCCGGTCAGCAAGCCATACAAACTGGTCAGTCGGGATACCAAGGAAGAAGACACGGTCCTGCGGATTCCCACGCCTTCAGGCGAGGTGCTGATTGGCGGGAAGCATTTGGCGCTCGTGGCTGGCCCGTGCGCGGTGGAAAGCGAAGAGCAATGCATGGCGGTGGGAGAGCGGCTGAAGCCGACTGGCGTGCGGCTCTTTCGCGGAGGCGCTTATAAACCACGGACTTCCCCATATAGCTTTCAGGGGCTTGGCGAAGACGGGCTGAAAATTCTGGCCAAGGTCCGCAAGAGTTTTGGTTTTGGGATTATCACGGAGGCGATCGACAACGAGAGTTTGGATCTGGTGGAAGAGTACGCCGATGTGATTCAAATCGGCGCGCGCAACATGCAGAATTTCTCTTTACTGAAGCGCGCGGGGCGGGCCAAAAAACCGGTATTGCTGAAGCGAGGGATGTCCGCGACGCTGGACGAATTCCTGATGGCCGCCGAATATATTTTGAGCGAGGGAAACTACAACGTGATGCTGTGCGAGCGCGGAGTACGCACGTTCTCAGATTTCTCAAGAAACACTTTAGATCTTGCTGTCGTGCCCGCTGTAAAGAAGCGCAGCCATTTGCCGATTCTTGTGGACCCGAGCCACGGTACAGGCAAGCGCCACAAAGTACTGCCGCTTTCGCGCGCGGCGGTGGCTGTCGGGGCCGACGGGCTGCTCGTGGAAGTTCATCACGATCCGGAAAGGGCGCTTTCCGACGGGATGCAATCCATCATCCCGGAAGAATTCGCGGAGCTCAGCGAGGAAGTAAAACAAATCGCCGCTGTCCTGCACCGTATAGTGAATTGAATTCCAGACAATCCCCATCAGGTTTACTAGCGTCCACACTTCTGCTCATGTCACAATTCCGTCCTCCATGAATCGCGTTTCCAAATTTCGTGTGATTTTTTTGTTGTCTGTTCTGTCTTTGGGCGGCTTCATTGTGCTGCTTCGCGAGCATAGGCCTTCGTTTTTGCGACCTGATTTGCACAGCATGGCTTACGTCAGCACTGCAGGAGGCGTAGTCGCTGTCGTTGACCTGGTGAAGAACTCAACGATCATGCGCGTGAGCGTGGGACCAGACGCCGGACAGCTTCGCGCGCATCCTACGCGGAAAGAGATCTGGGGGGTGAGCCCGGCCGGCGGACACATTTGGGTTCTTGACGCGCCCAGCAATCAGGTCAGCGCGAAGATTTCTTTGGGCGGCACTCCCTACACGATTGATTTCTCTTCCGATGCGAAGCTCGCGTACACAACATCCAGTTCAACAAACTCACTTTTGGCAATTGATTGCGCGACCAAGCAGGTCGCGGCTCGCGCCTCTACCGGAGGCCAACCTGTTCTGGCGCAGGTCACGCCAGATGGGAAGTCCATTCTCGTCGTAAATCATCGGGATGCCACGCTTGGCATTCACGATGCGCACACACTGCTCCAACGCGCCGCGGTGCCTGTAATTTCCAACCCGGATGACGTTGCGATCCTTCCCGATGCGTCAGTCGCATTCGTCATCAGCCGGTCCGAGAAAAAGATATCCGTAGTGGATTTGAAACGTGCCGCACTGCTGGCAAATCTCGAGCTTGCGGGCAAACCATCCCAAATGATTTTGAAGCCCGACGGCGGTGAGCTTTTCGTGCTGTCGCCGGAATCTCATGGCTTGCAAGCGATTAACACTTGGACGCACGAGGTGGGCGACTATGTCGTACTCGGGTCGGCCCCGACCCGAGCGGCTCTGCTTGGCGACGCAGGCACGCTCTTTATTTCAGACGTAGCCGCGGGAACAATCACTCCGCTGGACATGGTGACCCGCCGCTTGAGCCCCTTGAGTTCTGTCCCTGTGGGCCAATCGCCCGGTGCCCTATGCTTTGATCCAGGCGAGAAACCCAGGCTGTTACTCGTTGTCAGCGAAGCATCCGGCGATCTCAGTGTTGTGCGCATCAGCTCCGATCGCACACCAGCGCTCTTAACGATGATTCCCGTCGGCGATCGCCCGCGCGAAATTGCCGTCAAACTTTTTTAGGCTACCTGCCGCGTTAGACCGCAAGCTCAATCGGCCACGCGAAGCTCTCTTCCCCCAGTTGCACGTCCAGATAGCCTTCGGCGGGAAGAACGTCCACGGGTAGGCCGGCTTGCCAAAGCGCTACCCCCACGCGCAGCCTTTGCGCTCCTCGCATCTGCAGAATTTCCTTTTGCACGGCCACTTCGAGAATTTTGTCGAAAGCCACTTCCGCAACGTGCGCGTGCGTAAGCAGGCAAATGTGGGACTGCTCCACGGAAAATTCCATCAGTTTTCCGCTCTCGACCTTGGCGATGATCGTCAGCTCGTCGGCGGCTTGAATGGTTACTCGAAATTCGAACGCCTCCAATTCGGCCATGGCGTCGGCAAAACAATCCAGGCGAAGAAAAAAACGATTTTCGTCGAATCCGTACCGCAGCTCACGCAGATGATAGGTGCGGCCATGCATCGCGCCGCTGCGGCGCTCGGGCGAGTAGAGCCCCGCGCCCAGCCATTCGAAATAGGACGATTCCCTGCCGTCCACTTTGACTTTCAGCAACTCGGAGGGGGCGATGTGCAGTGCGTGTTCCGGCAATTTCTTGATCGGCTTTGCCAGGTCGTCGGGTGCAAGCTGGCCCAGCGCAACGTAAATTCCCGTCAAATGCTTGCGGTAGAGGGCGTCAAACTCCGCGTCGTTCGCTGTGCTGTGCTCCGGGCCATACCACCAGCACCAGTCGCTGCCCTCGGCAGCCAAAAGAGACTCTTTCGCGGTCGCCAGCGCTTCCGTACTTGGCGCATTTTCGCGGCCCTCTTTGTGCGCCGCTTCCGCGCGAGCATAAGCCTCCCGCGCGTCCCACAGAAGTTCCCACGCTGCCACGTCTTCGCTATTGCCGATCCAAACGTCAAAGTTCGCGTTAATCCATGACGCCGGAAAAATTCCATTGTTTTGTGGAATTTCTCCCGCCGCAGCGATTGCTTCGCTCACCGTCAGCGCGTTGAAGTCACCGTCACCCTGAATTCGGCCGTAAAACTCACGCAAAAATTCCCTGCCGTTGCCCGGAAAATATTCCCACGCATTTTCTCCGTCCAAGAATATGCAAACAGTCAAAGGATTCTTGCTCGAGACGCGTTCGCCGAGAAAACGCAAGCGACCGTGCAAATCCGCGGCGGCAGCCTTTCCGTCCATGCGGCTATAGACGAATCCAATTAAGTCGGAGATGTGATGATCCCGGAAGAAACCTATGATGTTCTGTGCGCCAATTTGAATTTTCCAGGGCTTGTACAATCGCTCCGCATTTGCCGGAAGTCCGCTTGAATCGCGGAAGAATCCTACATTCAAGGTGCGGCCAAGAACGCCTTCGTCTGTTCCAAACCACTTGAAGCCTTCTTCCGCCGCGATCGCCAGCGTCTGATCTGAAACGGAACCTTCGGAAGGCCACATGCCGGCTGGCGGCGCGCCAAACATTCGTTCGTGATACTGTCGCGCGCGGCGCAACTGCTCGCGCCCATCCTCAGGATGCCGGTACGCCCTTCTTGGCAACGGCGTGCTCGGGTTCGCGACCCTTGCGATATCCGAATCGCAGACCAGGGGCAGGATTGGATGGTAAAACGGCGTCGTGCTCAGCTCGATCTGCCCGCGGGCCGCGGCTTCTTTGTATATGGGCAGCACTAGCCTAAGAAATTCGAGCTGCTTCGCCTTCAGAACAGCCTTATCTGCTTCCGAATAATTTTTTCCCCGCGCCGAAAGCCGGTTCACCTCCACGTCGCGTGCAATCCATTCCTCGTCCATCCATGCCAACTGCGAAAGCAACTGTAGATCGCGCCAATCGCGCGGGGTGAAAGTTACAAGCGCCTGCGCCCCGCCGGCTGGCCGCGACCATTCGTACAACTCCAAGAATCTCGGCCAGCGCGAAAGCAATCGTTCGTGATTCACTTGAAACGCGCGTGAGAGAATTTCTGTTTTGTCTTCCCGTGTGAGTTGTTCCGCATTCTTGAGCGCGAGGTCGAACCACGGCTCGTTAAACTTGCCGCTCGCGTATTCCTCAAGCTGCAGCCCCAACGAAGGCACGACGTTGAACGTGGCGTGAAACTTTGGAAACTCCTCCAGAATCTTGACCATGCCCCAGTAATCCTTCAGCGCGTGCAGCCTTGTCCACGGCAGCACGTACCGCCCCGTTTCCGGGTCACGGTACTGCGGCTGGTGCATGTGCCACAACAAAACCAAGTTGATTCTGTTCATCGCGCGTACCGCATCCGTGGCTGCCCCCTCAACATGCTACACTCTGCCTTTGCCTCATGCGCATCCTGGACCGCTATATCGTTCGCGAAGTTTTTCGTCATGCGCTCCTGGGCCTCGTTGTCTTCACCTTTGTCTTTTTCGTTCCCCAACTCGTTCGCCTTATGGAATTGCTCGTACGCCATTCAGGTTCCGGCGGGCAATTGGTCAAACTTTTCCTTTGCCTTTTCCCCGGCGTCCTGACGTTTACCGTGCCGATGGCCATTCTCGTCGGCGTGCTGCTTGGCCTTGGCCGCATGTCCGCGGACAGCGAAATCATCGCGCTTACCGCGCTGGGGATTGGCCGTAGCCGCATTCTGCTTCCTGTTGCCGTCCTCGCACTGACCGGAACGCTTATCACCGGCTGCATGACGCTTTGGGCTGGACCCGTCTCCCTGCGAGCATTTCGCGGCATTGAAGCCGACCTCATCGCCAACCAGGTTTCCTTTCAGGTCCAGCCGCGCGTTTTCGACGAGCGCTTTCCCAAGACGGTGCTTTACGTTAACGACGTCTCCGCGAGCGGTACACAATGGCACGGCGTGTTTCTGGCGGAAGCCGGGGACCAGAATAGTTCTCAACTCACTCTGGCGGAAAACGCGATTGTAATTGCCGAGCCGCAACTCGGCAAGTTGGAGCTGCATCTACAGGGCGGCGCCACGCACGAATTCAACCGGCTGGACCCGAATCATTACTCGGTGACGCAATTCGGACAGAGCGATCTCCCCATCGAAGTGACCGGGCTGCTTCCTTCGAAAGAACGCTCTCTAAGCAATCAGGAACGCTCGTTAGTGCAGCTCTGGTTCGACAACGGGCCAAGCTGGCGCGAAGCCCGCGTTGAGCTTCATCGCCGTATCGCATTCCCTTTTGCTTGTATTTTCTTCGCGCTCGTTGCCGTACCACTCGGTTCGCAACCGCGCCGTGGCGGCCGCGCTGCGGGAACGCTTCTCGCCGTTTTGCTGATCGCTTCTTACTACTTGCTTTTCGTGTTCGGCGCCGGCCTTGCGAGACAAGGCGCCGTCCCCGTTCCTGCTGGTATCTGGATAGCGAATCTTGCGCTCGGGCTGCTCAGCGTAATCCTGTTGCCGCGCATGGAGCAGCTTCGCGGAGATCGTGCCTGGCTCATGGTCCTTCTCCGGCTGCGCAGCCGGGGTAGGCTTTTTCGCCGCCGCAAGGCCGCGCGGGACAGAGAAGCTTCAGCAGCCCGCTCTCAGAATGGCTCGCGCGAAAACGGAACCCAATACCCGCAGAGCAACAGCTTCCCCCGCCTGATGGATATATATCTCCTGCGGCGTTTCTTCTCTTATTTCTTTCTTTTGATGGCCACGTTCATTTTTCTTTTTGAGACTTTTACGTTTTTCGAATTGCTTGACGATATCGCGCGCCACCGGATTGCGTTTCTTATCGTCGTCAAATATTTCAGCTATCTGGCCCCATATCTTGCGTATCAGCTCGCGCCGCTGGCTGCTCTGGTCGCCGTCCTCGTGACGCTCGGCGTGATGAGCAAGAACAACGAGGTTGTTGCTTGTAAAGCCAGCGGCATCAGTCTTTACCGCCTTGCGCTGCCGCTGCTCCTGGCTGGCGTCACGCTCGCCGCGGTCATGGTCGTCCTCGACGATACCTATCTTCCCTACGCCAATCAGCAGCAAGACGCGCTCCGCAACCAGATCAAGGGGCGCCCCGCGCAAACCTACACCCGGCCGCAGCGCTGGATCTTTGGCGAGAATTCGAAAATTTATAACTACGATCTCTTCGATTCCACGCAGAATCTTTTTGGTGGGCTTTCCGTGGTTGAGCTTGATCCCGCCACGTTTCATATCAAACGGCGTATCTTTGCCAATCGCGCGCGCTGGTCACCGGAACAGAACGTGTGGATCCTGGAAAACGGGTGGATTCGCGATTTTGAGGAAGGCGTTGTCTCCAAGTATCAACAATTTGGCGCCACAACGCTTGCGGAATTGAAAGAGCCGCCGACGTACTTCAACCGGCAGGTGCTGCAAGCGTTTCAAATGAGCTGGGACGAATTGCGGCTCTATATTGACGGTCTGCAGCGCGCGGGATTCGATGTTTCCGCCCTGAGAGTCCAGTGGCACAAGAAGCTCGCTTACCCGGCCATCGCGCCTGTCAGCATGCTTCTTGCGATTCCTTTCGCGCTGCTGGTCGGCATGCGGGGAGCTCTAGGCGGCGTGGCTCTTGGCGTGGGCATCGCGATCGGCTATTGGGCGGCTGCCGCGCTGCTTGAAGCGATGGGTGGCGTTGGGCAATTGCCTCCTTTGCTTGCCGGTTGGTCGCCGGACTTGATCTTCTTTTTCTTTGGAATGTATTTTTTCTTCAAAATGCCCACGTAGCGCGTCACGCTTTGGGTTTGCTTAGCTGACTGAGTTTCCAGCGGATTTTGTGCAGCATTCCCAGAAGCACTTCCGCATCGGCAGCTTCCAAATTCAGCCTGCGCACCAGCCGCCGCAGCTTTTCTCCCGCCAATTGACCGGTTTTGGGATTGATGTACTCGCTTTCGCGCAACGCACCGAACAATGCCTCGGTAATTCGCTCCACGATTTCGAGTGTGGTCAGGTTTCGCTTCTCGACTGGCGACGCCAGTCCTTTCGCGCGCACTAACTCATAGAGACACACCGCCACTGCTTGCCCCAGATTCATGGACTGGTGTTCTTCGCGCGTGGGGATGTGCAGAACCCAATGGCAATGGCTTAATACATCGTTCGAGAGACCCCACTTCTCCGAACCAAATAGAATCGCAACCGGCGCCGAAGAGAGTTTGCCGCGAATGGACCTCGCTCCATTCACCAGAAGCTTTAGGGGCTGCTGCAATTGCCGATGGCGAACGGCTGTAGTCCCGACCACCATGGTGCAATCGGCAACGGCATCGGCTACGGTTGCGAAGTCTTTGGCATTTGCAAGGACGGAAGAGGCGCCAACAGCCGACTTAGCGTCTCTAAACGCTACTTCATACGGGTTCACGACGCGAAGTTGCGTAAACCCAAAATTGCTCATCGCACGAGCAGCTGCCCCAATATTGAGTGGATTCCTCGGCGCCACCAGGACGACGCGAAGAAGTTGCAATTTTTCAGGGCTCAACACGGCAGCAATTTACCTCAACAAAAGCTCGAAGCCGCCGGAAAGCAAACAATCACTTGTATTGTCCGCTCGCCGACGGCTTCAAGTATTACTTTACTTTGCAATTCTTCGCAAAGCGGCCGCTATTTTCTTTTCGTTCTTGCCGCCTGCTTCTCTTCAACTATTACTTGAGCTGCAGCCAGCCGGGAAATCGGCACGCGGAAAGGCGACGCGCTCACGTAGTCCATGCCGATCTGATGGCAGAACTTGACGCTATCTGCATCACCGCCATGCTCGCCGCAGATACCGACCTTCAATTTGCCACGCGTCGTGCGTCCCTTTTCAATACCCCAGCGCATCAGCATGCCCACACCTTTCGTGTCGAGCGATTGGAAAGGATCGGCCGCAAAAACACCGGCTTTTTTCTCATCCACGTAGTCCGGGAGGAAGCGTCCCGCGTCGTCGCGAGAGAGCCCCATGGTCGTTTGTGTGAGGTCGTTTGTGCCGAAAGAGAAAAATTCGGCGACTTCCGCGATCTCATTCGCAAGCAGCGCCGCGCGCGGTAGTTCAATCATAGTGCCGACGAGATATTCGAGTTTGACTCCCGCTTTTTTGATGAGGTCGTCGGCAACGCGCCGTGTGGCTTGTTCGAGAATCCACAATTCCTTCTTATCCAAAACGAGAGGAATCATGATCTCAGGTAAAACTTTAATCTTGTTTTTTTGGCATTCAATCGCCGCTTCGATGATCGCGCGCACCTGCATCTCGAGGATTTCCGGATAGGTGATTGCAAGTCGACACCCGCGATGGCCCAACATCGGATTCGCTTCGTGCAATTGCTCCACGCGGCGAGCAACTTTCTCGACGTCAAGACCGAGGTCCTTGGCCAGCTCCGCTTGCTTGGCGCCCTCGTGCGGCACGAATTCATGCAGCGGTGGATCAATCAGCCGAATCGTCACGGGCAGCCCATCCATCGCCTGGAAAATGCCGATGAAGTCGCGCCGCTGGAACGGCAGGAGCTTGTCCAGAGCGGCCACGCGCGCCTCTTTCGTCTCCGCAAGGATCATTTCCTGAATGGCACGCTGACGCTCCGGCCCTTTTTCCGGATGCTCGAAGTCGGTAAAGAACATGTGCTCGGTGCGGCACAGGCCGATGCCTTCCGCGCCCATTTCGCGCGCCTTGCGCGAGTCCTGCGGCGTGTCGGCGTTGGTACGAACCCGCAGTTTGCGGATCTCATCAACCCATTTCATCAGGGTCGTGTAAGCCTTTGGCAATTCAGGAGTTACGAGTGGTTGGGCGCCGAGATAGGCGATACCTTCTCCGCCATCCAGGGTCACCCATTCGCCCTCTTTCACTGTCTTTCCGCCGGAGCTCATTGTCTTGCTCTTGTAGTCGATGCTGACTTTCTCCGCGCCGACGATGCAGCACTTGCCCCAGCCCCGCGCAACAACAGCCGCGTGGCTTGTCTTTCCACCGGTAGCGGTGAGAATGCCCTGGGCTACGGCCATACCGCCGACATCTTCCGGGCTCGTCTCGCGGCGAACGAGAATCACCTTTTCGCCCTTCTCAGCCCACGACTCGGCGTCTGCCGCCGTGAAGACGACCTTTCCAACCGCTGCGCCCGGCACCGCGTTGATGCCGTGTGCAAACACAGTTGATTCGAGCGACTTCCTGTCCACCCTCGCATCAATGACGGGATAGAAGAGCCGGTCAATGTCTTCCGGCTTGATGCGCAGAATAGCGTCTTCTTTGGTAATCAGCTTTTCGTTGGCCATGTCCACAGCCATTCGAAATGCAGCCGTTGGTGTCCGCTTGCCTGTGCGCGTCTGCAACATGTACAGCGTTCCGTCTTCGACGGTGAACTCCATGTCCTGCATGTCGCGATAGTGTTTTTCAAGTTTCACTCGAACCTTTTCCAACTGCCCATAGACTTTCGGCAGCCGATTCCCCATCTCTCGAAGCGGCATCGGCGTGCGAATTCCTGCCACAACATCTTCGCCTTGCGCGTTGATTAGGTAGTCTCCGTAAAACTCCTTTTCGCCGGAACTGGGATTCCGCGTGAAACAGACACCGGTGCCGGAATTTTCTCCCGTGTTGCCAAACACCATTTGCACCACGTTAACGGCAGTGCCGAGCAAGCCCGTGATTTTTTCCACGCGGCGGTATGTTACGGCCTTCTCCGCCATCCATGAACCAAACACCGCGCCGATGGCGCCCCAGAGTTGTTCCATCGGATCATCTGGGAAGGCACTCCCTGTCTTCTGCTTGAAGATTTGTTTGTACTCCGCGACCAAATCCTTCCAGCCGCTCGCCGGAACAGCCGTATCTTCTTTCACGCCGAGGCGTTTCTTCATGTCCACGAGGCGATGCTCCAAATCCTCTTTTGACATACCCATCACGACCGTCGAGTACATCTGCACAAAACGGCGGTAGGCGTCGTAGGCGAACCGCTCATTCTTCGTGGAGGTAGCAAGCCCAGCGACGCTCTTGTCGTTCAATCCGAGATTCAGGATCGTTTCCATCATACCGGGCATGGAACGCGCTGAGCCGGAACGCACGCTCACAAGTAACGGGTTCTCCGGATCCCCGAGCTTCTTCTTCGTCACGCGCTCGAGCTTCGCGACGTTGTCTGTTACCTGCTTCCTGAGCTCCGCTGGGAATTTCTTTCCGTGATCATAATAGTAGGCACACGCTTCCGTTGAAATCGTGAACCCCCCAGGGACCGGCAATCCAATCTTGGTCATCTCTGCTAGTCCTGCGCCTTTGCCGCCCAGGACTTCGCGCCAAGTGCCGTCACCTTCCGCCTTACCTGCGCCAAAAAAATAGACCCATTTCTTCACTGTTTTCCTCTCATGCGTTTGGAGTGTGGTACGTGACCTTTGAAATCAAACTGTCACAAGAAATTTTCGTTAGAAATCCGCACGACACCATGTCGGCATGCCGACGTTTCAAGCAAGCCTCGCAAAATGAATTGTTCAAGTAACACTTCATGCTGCTCAGATCTTGCTCTCGCCCCCGAGTTCAGAGAAATCGGCAATCGTCGAGAACTCGCGAAGCAACTCACTTAGCAGCGCGAGCCGGTTTTTCCTGACAGCTTCATTCTCAGCCATCACCATCACTTGATCGAAGAAGTTGTCCACGTCTGGCCTAAGCGCTGCAATGACCTCAAGTGCTTCTTTATAGTGCCCCGCGCGCTTCTGCTCTTCGACTTTCGGTGCAGCCTTGCGCATTGCTGCAAACAACTGCCTCTCCGCTTCGTCTTCGAACAGGTCCTTCAGGACGTCTACGCCATCTGATTGCTTTCCGGACTTCTCCAGAATCTTTCGAATGCGCTTAAAGGAAATTGTCAGCGGTTCAAAGTTCTTGGACTTGCGAATTGCGCGCAGTGCATCCAGGCGCTTGCGCGCGTCCACGAGGTCATCCGCGCCGGCACTGAAGACAGCGTTCACTTCGTCATAGTTGAAGCCGTCTTTTTCGCGGAACACGTAGCGCGCGCGGTCGCGCAGAAAATCCAGAATCTGCGCTTCTTGCTCCGGGGTCACGGCCTTCTTTGGCGGGTACATGAGCAGAGTTTTCAGAGCATAGCTGACCGAGAGCGCGAGCGAAATCGGCAGCTTCTTCTCCAGGACAATTTTGACAATCCCCAGTGCCGCCCGGCGCAGCGCAAACGGATCGCTGGAACCGCTCGGTACGACGCCGACCGCAAAACAGCCCACAACCGAATCGAGCTTGTCTGCAATCGCCACCGCGCACCCGGTCAGGTTGCGGGGAACAGGATCATCCAGGCCCACGGGCCGATAGTGATCGTAAATTGCGTCGGCCACTTCTTCCGGTTCGCCCTGGGCTTTCGCGTAAAGTCCCCCGACCACACCTTGCAACTCCGTGAATTCCCTAACCATCTCCGTGGCGAGGTCGCACTTCGCAAGTTCCGCAGCGCGGTCCGCCTCGGCCACATGCGCTTGCACCAATCCGAGATTGAACCACTGCTCCGCAAGCCACCGCGCGATCGCGCGCACACGCTCGACTTTGTCGCGGTAGCTCCCGAGCCGCGATTCATAGGTCACGCGCTCGAGCTTGGGCAGATAGTCGGCGAGCCGACATTTTTGGTCTGACTGCCAGAAGAATTGCGCGTCCGCGAACCGTGCCCGCAGCACCCTCTCGTGGCCGCTTCGCGTCAGACCCTTCGGGTCTTTATCCAAATTGATTACAGCAAGGAAACTTGGCGCCAGCTCCCCGCCGCGCTTTTCCACCGCAAAGTATTTCTGGTGCCCGCGCATCACGGTGATCAGAATTTCGTCCGGCAAGGACAGAAACGACGGATCGAATTTTCCTTCAATGACCGTCGGGTATTCGTTCAAATAACTCACCAACTTCAGCAGCCCAGCATCCTCATGGACTTTGTAGTTGCCTTGCTTCGCTAACGCAGCAAGTTCTTTCTCTACTTTCTCGCGCCGCGCCGCCGCCCGCACAATTACGCCGTTGGCCCGCAGTTTTTTTTCGTAGTCCGGAAAGTCCTTCACGCGAATCTTCGACGCACCCAGGAATCGGTGCCCGGATGTTTCCGTTCCACCGGTCAGACGCGCAAAGGAAAACTTCAACGGCTTACCGTCGAAGATTCCGACAAGCCATCGCACGGGCCGAATGAAGCGAGCCCCTTGGAGGCCTGTCCACGTCATCGTCTTCGGCCAGTACAGGTCGTGAATTACGCGAGGCAAAATCTCGCAAAGAATCTGCTCGGCGGTGCGCCCGCGCTTGGTCTGCTTCGCCGCCAGGTACTCGCCCTTCGGTGTTTGGATAAGATAAACGTCGTGCAGGCCGATGCCTTGCTTCTCGGCGAAGCTCACCGCGGCGCGCGTCGGCGCGCCGACAGAATCATAGGCTACAGACTTCGGCGGCCCGGTCACTTCGCTCACTACGTCCGCCTGTTTCGTCCGCAAACCACGCGCCCAAGCGGTCAGCCGTCGGGGCGCACTAAACGATTCCACGGTTACGCCGTCCGCCAGGTTCTCCGCCGTCAGGAGCTTCTCGATTCCGCTTCGCAAATCTTCTTCGGCTCGCGGCAACATCCCCGCAGGAATCTCTTCGCAGCCGATCTCAATCAACAGCTCGGCGCGCCGTTCTTCTGCTTGCTTTGTCGCCGCCTTCATGCGCGCACCGCCGCTGCTTTCACTCCACCGATCTGCTCGAGGTAGGCCTGCGCCGTCCGGCAAGCTACGGCTCTTACCCGCGCCATCAACGCTGCGCGCTCAGTCGTGGAAATCACGCCTCTCGCATCCATCAGGTTAAACAAGTGCGAGCACTTCAGACAGTGGTCGTAGGCCGCCAGAAGCGGGTACCGGACGCGCCCCTCGCCTTGCGCCTTGGGCCACCCATCCAGCAATTCCTTTGCTTGCTTCTCGTGCAAATCAAACTCGGCGCGAATAGCTTTCGCGTCGCTGCGGTCGAAGCTGTACTCCGAGAACTGCTGCTCCTCCGCCAGCCGAATGTCTCCGTACGACTTGTCTTCCGACCACCGCAAGTCGTACACGCTTTCCACTCCCTGCAAGAAGGCGCAGATCCGTTCGAGGCCGTATGTCAGCTCCACCGAAATCGGATCGAGGTCCACTCCCCCGCTCTGCTGAAAGTAGGTGAACTGCGTAATCTCCAAACCGTCGAGTAGCACCTGCCAGCCGATCCCCCACGCACCCAGGGTCGGCGACTCCCAATTGTCTTCCTCAAACCGGATGTCGTGCTCTTTCAGATTCAGTCCGATGGCGGCGAGGCTTCTTAGATAAACATCCTGAACATCTGCCGGCGAGGGTTTCAGGATGACTTGAAACTGGGAATGCTTGTAAAGCCGGTTGGGGTTCTCGCCGTAGCGGCCGTCGGCGGGCCGACGACTCGGCTGCACGTAGGCCACGCGATATGCGTTTGGTCCGAGCACCCGCAAGAACGTTTCCGGGTGCATGGTGCCTGCGCCCACTTCCGTGTCGTACGGCTGCTGCAGTACGCAACCTTGCTTCACCCAAAAATGCGAGAGGCTCAGAATCAAATCCTGAAACGTAAGCCCCTTTTTCTTATTCTCAAGTTTTACTTTAGATTTCAATTCGTCTCCAACATCTCGCGAGTAAACAATTTGCGTTCAGTATGCAGCTCAATCCAGTTCAAGACTGTTTCTCGAAGCTCCACTAACGGCACGATCGCCTCTGGCGTAACCGAAATTTCATCCAGCTTCGCCGAGAACTTCGCCCCGAATTCCCTGCCGGCCGCGGAGATCGGTTTCATTCCCACCTTCCGGCAATCCCCGCAATGCAAGCGGTCAAACAAGGCTGATTGAAACGCTTGGGCATCCCCAAATCTCTTGCCGCAACTTACGCATCTGTCGAGCGGCGGCATCCACCCGCCCAACTTCAGCGTCCAGTAGGCGAAGTATGCCAGAGGCAACTGCCATTCTCCGCGGCGCTCGATTTCTCGCGCGGTTAGCAGGAGAAGCCGGAACATGGGCTCGGCAACTTCCTGCTCCGGCAGAACTCTCTCCGCAATTTCACTCACCACGGCAAGCCCGGTACTCAGTCCGTAATCCGCTTGCGCCTTGTGGAACGACTCGAGCAATTCGCACTGCTGTATCCGGACGAGATCGCGCGTTTCTTTCTCCACGTACCAAATCTGTACGTGAGAGAGCAATTCGAGCGAGGAGCCATAGCGGTTCTTGATCCGCCTCGCGCCCCCGGCCACTCCGCGAATTCGCCCAGACGTTCGCCCGAAGAAACTGACCAGGCGATCCGCCTCGCCCAGCGGGAATGTCTTCAAAATGATGGCTTCCGTTTCCCGGGCAGGCATGAACGGTCGGCGCGCCGACTCTGGCTCGCCCTTCACACGCGATGCGTCACAACTTGCGCGCAAATGCGAACTTGATTTTTTAACACACGCGCGACTGCGGTGCAATCCTCCCGCGCTCTTTCCCACGAATTTCAGAAAGAAATATCGCGAATACGGCCTCTCGCGTGGAAGAAACCAGCGTCCAGAATTCTGTTAACCAGCATACATCGCGCCGCAAGATTATCGGACACGCAAATCCGCTTGCATCTCTTCCCTTTTTCGCTACCCTGCCAAGGACCACTCTTTCCCTATGTTTATCCCCCTTAAGGACGAAAATCCCTCTCGCTCAACTCCGTTCGTCAACTACGCGCTCGTCTTTGCCAATACTCTCATTTTTCTTTACGAAATTACGCTGACTCGCCATGCGCAGGCTGTCCTCGCCAATATCTACGGTACGGTTCCGACGCACTACGCCCAGCTTCTTGCAGGACGGGGCAACATTGAAGCCGCATTAATTCCCCTCTTTACGAGCATGTTTCTTCATGCCGGTCCTGCCCACCTACTCGGCAACATGCTCTTTCTTTGGATCTTTGGGGACAACGTCGAGGACTTCTTCGGTCACATCGGCTATTTGGCTTTTTATCTTTTTTGCGGAGTGGTGTCGGGGCTAACCCACATTCTCTTTAATCTTCACTCTCCTGTTCCAGCGGTTGGGGCAAGTGGAGCGATCTCCGGCGTGCTCGGTGCCTACATTCTTCTTTACCCACGCAACCGAGTTCTGACGCTCATTTTGATTTTCCTTGTCCCCCTTCCGGCCTTCCTCATCCTAGGCTATTGGTTTCTGTTGCAGTTCATTGCGGGAATTAGTTCCTTCGGAGCCGCCACCACAGGCGGCGTTGCCTGGTGGGCACACGTCGGCGGGTTCTTGACGGGACTCTTCATTACTGCAATCATCCGGACGAAGAAATAAGATGGTTTCCACACAAGGAAATCCGGTCGACACAATCTAAAGCTTTACTTGAAGATAGAGAGGTGTGCTATTGCTGGACCCGCTGGGCCAGCCAGTCCCCGACTTCGACTGTCTTACGTTGGCCACCGAGATCCGGCGTCACAAAATCTTCGCGCAAAGCTTCACGTGTGGCCGCTCGCAATTTTTCCGCCTCGGGTATCCAGCCCAGAAACTCAAGCATCATCGCTGAGGTTAGGACTGAACCCAGCGGATTTGCAATCCCCTTGCCGGCAATGTTCGGCGCGGATCCATGCACCGGTTCAAACAGAGAGGTCCTTCCGGGATGAATATTCCCCGAAGGCGCCAGCCCCAGCCCGCCAGCCAATTGCGCACCGAGGTCGCTGATAATATCGCCGAACAGATTACAGGTCACGATCACGTCAAACTGCCGTGGGTCGCGCACAATCTCCATCGCTAGGGTATCAATATATTGGTGCCGGGATTCGATGTCGGCGTACTCTTGCCGGACTTCCTTAAAGACGCGCTGCCATAGGTCGTGTGCGAAGGCCATGGCATTGGACTTGTCGCTCATGCAGACCCGCTTCGGCCCTTTCTGCCGAGCGTACTCGAATGCGTGCCGGATGATGCGTTCTACACCTTTGCGGGAGTTAACGTCCTCTTGCACGGCGATCTCATCTTCAGTGCCCTTCTTGAAAAAACCGCCTACACCTACGTAGAGCCCTTCCGTATTCTCGCGGAACACCATGAATTTTACGTCCGGCTCTTTGCGGTCGCGCAAAGGAGTCAGTCGTTCGTGAAACAATTCCACTGGCCGCGCATTGACGTAGAGGTCCAGCTTGAAGCGCAGGCCGAGCAAAATATCGGCCGCGTGCTGATTTGTGGGCACGCGTGGGTCGCCGAGCGCGCCGAAGAGAATCGCATCAAACTCATCGCGCAACATCTCCACAGCACCTGCAGGCAAAGAAACGCCTTCGCGCAAATATTTGTCGGCGCCCCAGTCGAACTCGACAAATTCAATTTGTCGTCGCGCCGACATTGTCGCCGCGCGAATCACTTTCACGGACTCCGGCGTCACTTCCTTGCCGATGCCGTCGCCGGGAATCACGGCGATTCGCGCCGCGGCTCCGCCATTTCGCATTGCAATTCCCGCCAAGTCAATCCTCCTGCCTGCGATCTCCGAAAGCTATTCCCCAAGAATTTCTTTCCGGATCGTCAGCGTCTCGATCCGATCCATTCGCGGCGCGTATCCGATTCCCGGTCCAAGCGGGGCTTTGATTGTTCCACGCGAGGAGACTACCACCTCCGGTTCGATGACGTCTTCCGCCCAATACCGCTTACTGGCAGCCACATCTCCCGGCAGCGTGAAGTTTGGGAGCGTTGAAACGGCGACGTTGTGCGCCCGCCCGATTCCGGTTTCCAACATCCCCCCGCACCAAACCGGCACGCCACTCGCACGGCACAGGTCATGAATTCGCCGGGCCACAGTGTACCCGCCGACACGCCCCATCTTGATGTTGATAATCCGGCAGGCGCCCAGTTCGATGGCCGCCCTCGCTTGCTCCTCCGTGTGGATGCACTCGTCCAGACAAATCGGGGTCTCAAGCTTTTTCTGCAACGCCACATGCCCATACAAATCGTCCCAACCCAAAGGCTGCTCGATCATCATCAAGTAAAAACTTTCCAGCTCCTTCAGCAACAGCCAGTCTTCCGCGCGATATGCAGAGTTCGCGTCTACCATTAACTTTATGTTTGGAAACTCTTTCCGCAAACGCCGCACCTGTTCCAGATCCTTGCCCGGCTTAATCTTTATCTTGATGCGCTGATATCCGGCTTGAAGTTCCACTTGAACTGCGCCAACCAGCTCTTCAAGTGACGCTTTAATTCCAATAGATACACCACTCGCGATCTCCGGCTGAACTCCTCCCAGCATCTTCCAGAGCGGCACGCCTTTTTGCTTCGCCTCGGCGTCCCAGACCGCGGATTCAAGCGCCGCTTTCGCCATATTGTGCCCGCGAATCCGTTCCAGCATTCCCCACACATCGGCCGCCGAGGCAAACTCCCTGCCCCTCAAGAGCGGCCAGATGAAGTTGCGAAGAACATGCCAGGCAGTTTCTGTCGTCTCCGGACTGTAGGCGGGAGTCTCGCCAGCCACGCACTCGCCCCATCCGGTCGTCCCGTCGACATTCGCCTCCACCAAAACAATTCGCCGGACGGTCGTCCGCTCCATGCTGGTTTCGAACGGAGTCACCAACGGAATGCGCAGCTCGCGGAGTGTGCATCCTTTCAAGCGCATCGGCTAAAAGTCGCTCCAGGGCGCCATCACGTACGATGTCCCATGACTGTCTGTCTTCAATCCAACCGCTGCATAGTTGCGGCCAAACCATTCGTCGAAGTCCCGTCGCAAGTGCTCTTGCACGTCCAGCAATCGCTCGGGCTCCTGCGCCTTTCTTCGCTCCAGGTCCGCGGGCAAGGCAACGTACCCGGCTTCCAGTACCGGATCCACGCTTCCCTGCACTACGGCGGCAATGGCGCGCGGTGAATCAAGCGCCCACTCGGCAAGGAGTCGATCCGTTGCCAGGCCCCGGTGCAGCGGGCTCGTCGTCACGCCATAAAGATTTGGCAAATACCGCCGGCAAATCGCGCCGAGCCGGTTCAAATTAAAGTGCGCGTTGCGCGTCTCTAGAGGATCGAACGTCCATTCAATCAATCGGATTCCCCGGCCTAAAGCTTCTTCCCTTTGAGAGAGTTTCAACAACCGGCCGACGCCGCGGTCGCGGTACTTTGCGAGCACGCCGGTCATGTGCGAATGAAGATAGGCGACACCGTGGCGAACGGCGGCGACCGCCAAGGTATAGCCGATCAATCGGTCCCCGTCAAAAGCGCCTAAAACCTGTCCACCCGTCTGCGAAGCAACGACGAACAAAGTTGCTGGCTCCACTTCCAAATCCGCTTCGCCCCAAACTTCCCGCTGCAACCGCACGCACTCGTGGAACTCTTCGATCGCCTCGCACTTGCGAACGACGATTCCCTCGCTCATCGCGCAGTACCCATCGCGTGTCCAGTTTCACTCTTCGCTCGTTCCCAAAGCGCTTCCATCTCAGCCCGAGGCACATCCGCGAGTTCCCTGCCGCTTTCGCGCGCCATGCGCTCCATCTCGCGAAACCTCACAGCGAATTTCGCGTTGGCTTTCTTCAGCGCAATCTCAGGGTCCACATGCAGGAATCGCGCCAGGTTGACGGCCGCGAAGAGCAGGTCACCGGTCTCCTCTTCCGCGCGCTTCGTATCGCCAGAGGCGATTTCCTTTTTCAGCTCCGCAGCCTCTTCTGCCAGTTTTTCGAGCACTCCTTCAGCGGAATCCCAGTCAAACCCGATCCGCGATGCGCGTCTCGTCAATTGAAAACCTTCCATCGTGCCGGGCAGCGCATGCGAGACGCCGTCCAACAGGGACGTCGGCTTTGCGCTTTCTTTAGTCCCTCTCGCCTTTCGCTCTTCCGCTTTTATCTTTTCCCAACTCTTTAGAACCGCCTTAGCATCCTTTGCCCGCTTTTCTCCAAACACATGGGGATGCCGCCGTACCATTTTTTCGTGGATTCCTTCAATTACATCCGCCACATCGAATCGGCCCTCGTCGCGCGCAATGTCGGCGTGAAATACCACCTGCAATAACAAATCACCGAGTTCCTCCGCAAACTTCGCGTCATCGCCGCTTTCGAGGGCCTCAACCACCTCGTATGCTTCCTCGATCAGATATGTCCGTAGCGTCATGTGCGTCTGTTCGCGATCCCAGGGGCACCCGTTCGGCGCGCGCAGTGTCGCTTGCAGCTTCACCAGTTTTTCAAACCATTTCCCCGCCGCGCCGTCCTGTGCCTTTCCCCGCACGGTGGCTTCTTTCAGACTCTTCTTCCTTTTCTTGTCTTTCTTCATATCGCCCCGAAAAATTCGTGTCCAACAAAAGCACAACTCTAAAGTGCAGCCTCCCGTTTGACAAGCAGCGTCGTTCCAATCCTTCCGTCTGACCGTGCTAAAATAATGCTTTTACAAGTCGAAGTGAGGTTGTCCCTTGACAGAGCACAAATCCGAAGATTCTTTTCGAGTAATCGACCGGCGCCTGTTTACCGAGCAAGGCGAACTGCGGCAGGGAGCGCTTGCCGAAGAAGCGCGCGAAGCGGTGAAAGAGGCTGTGGCGGCGAAGGAAGCTCCCGCTGTGCCTCCCTCAGATGCGCCGGACGCCCAGCCGGCGGAAGCGCCAAAGCGCTCTCCCGCCTTTGAAAGCCTGATTCGCATGCTCGGCAGCAACGCCGCAATGGTCCTCGGCGCTTACGCCGATCCGCGCACAGGTCAACCAATGATTGATCCGGACGCCGCGCGCGAGCTGATTGACATGCTCGACGCGCTGCATGAAAAAACTAAAGGCAATCTCGCGCCTGAAGAAGAGTCGATTTTGTTGGACCTCCTCGGCAAGCTGAAGCTGACCTATCTTGAAGTCAATCAGGCGCTGGCCGCGCAGGCGACGCAGGCGAAAGCCAAGACCCGCTGAGCGGCAGCCGCCCCGCGGGACAATAAAATTTCTTGCAATGTCAGGAAGCCCGCTCAAACTTACTCTTCTCGGTTCCGGCACATCCATGGGTGTGCCGTCGCTCGGTTGTCATTGCCGTGTCTGCACGTCCAGCGATCCCCGCGACAACCGCCTCCGTCCCTCCCTGCTCCTATCGCGCAATGGCCAAAATGTCGTCATCGACACGACGCCTGATTTCCGCCAGCAGGCGCTTCGCGTTGGTATGCAGCGCCTCGATGCAGTTCTCCTCACACACGCTCACGCCGACCATATCTTCGGCTTCGACGACATCCGCCCCTTCAACATGCGCCAACGCTCTACGCTTCCCGTTTTCGCGACGAAGGAGACTTTCGCGATCCTTCGCGGCGCGTTCTCCTACGTTTTTGACGGCAAGCCCAAACTCAGCACCGTTCCCCAAGTCACGATGAATCTCATTGACGGGCCGATTCATCTCCTTGGTACAACCATCGCCCCCATCCCTCTCATCCATGGCGACCTGAATGTTCTCGGCTTTCGTTTCGGCAACGCCGCCTACCTCACCGACTTCAGCGCCGTGCCCGAATCCTCGATTCCGCTATTGCAGAACCTCGATGAACTTATCGTGGACGCTCTCCGCGATACGCCTCACCCAATGCACCAAACCGTTGAGCAGGCTCTCGTCCTCATCGATCGCCTCAAGCCTCGTCGCGCCTGGTTCACGCACATTGCCCACGAACTCCCTCACGCGGAAACCAACGAACGCCTCCGCTCGCTCGGCTACCCCCACGTGCAACTTGGTTACGACGGCCTCGAACTCGAAGTCGGAGTCGGAGTCGAGGTCGAAGACGCGGAGCCCGCTCTTCGATCTGACGCGCCTGATCGGGCCAGACACACTCCCTTTTCCGTCTTTTCTTCTCCCGCTGCGTGGCACGCCCATTACACGCCGCTTCATCGCGGTGGCGTTCTAGCCATCGGAAACTTTGATGGCATCCATCTCGGACACCAGGAGATTTTGCGCGATGTTGTCGAGCGCGCTGCAGTCTCCGGCGACGTAGCCACTGCCTTAACTTTTGAACCCGCTCCGCTAAAGGTCCTACGCCCCGAGATCGCTCCAAAGCGTCTCTCCACTTCCGAACAGCGCCTCACCTGGTTTCGCGTCGTCGGCCTTGAATCGGCTGTTGTGCAGCGTTTCACCCAGGAACTCTCGCAACTTTCTGCCGAAGACTTCGTCGAACAAATCCTCGTGAATCAGCTTCGCGTCAGGGCACTTCTCGTTGGAGAGAATTTTCATTTCGGCCACAAGCAGGCCGGCAATACACGGCTACTGAAGGAACTTGGCGCGCGCTTCGGATTTGAAGTTATCGTCGTTCCACCTGTCATCTATCACGGCGAAATTGTGAGCAGCACGGTCATTCGCCGTGAAATAGCCGAGGGCAACGTCAACCACGCCGGCCGCTTGCTTGGCAGGCCCTTCGTTCTTACGGGAGAAGTCGCTTCCGGCGCCGGCATCGGGCACCGCTTCACCGTGCCGACGCTCAACTTGAATCCTGAACAGGAGCTTCTGCCCGCCCGCGGCGTCTACATCACTCGCACGCTTCTTGACGGAGAAACAAAGAGCCGCCGTTCCGTTACCAACATCGGCATGCGTCCCACGTTCAACGGCACTTCTCTCACCGTGGAGACGCACCTCCTCGATGCTCCCGCGGCGTTCGAAACAAAACGCATCGAAATTCGTTTTTGGAAGAGATTGCGTGAGGAAAAGAAATTCTCGGGTCCCGAAGAACTAAAGGCTCAAATCGCGACGGACATCGCGAATACTCATCGTTTCTTCGCGCGCCTCCGCAAGTTCCGTTCATCTCGCCTGAACCTGACGTCCGCCTAAAAGTAAAAGCGTCCGCCGCGGCGAACGCCTCTACCTAGCACCATTTAAGATTTGACGGTTCCTACGACGCGCCCTTCCCCAAACACTCCGCGCAATACCCGCCCACTTCCGTCCGCGATACCGTCACTTTCATTCTAAAATCGCGCTCGATCTGCGACTTCAGTTGCTCGTACAACCGGCTCTCGAACTCCCGCACTTTGCCGCACTTCAGACACGCCACGTGGATATGATCCCGCGGCCCATGTGTTTCGTAGTAATGCCGGTCGCCGCGCAAATGGAGCAAATCCAGCTCGTCAATCAACCCATGCTTTTTTAGAAGTTCAATCGTGCGGTAAACGGTGACGAGGTGCACGCCGGAATCAATCTTCTGCGCGCGCTCCAGAATCTGATCCACGTCGAGGTGCTGCTCCGCCTCATCCATCACTTTCAGGATGACGCGCCGCTGCCTTGTCAAACGGATGCCCCGTTCGCTCAGACTCTTGATCAGCGGTCCAGTGTTTTCGGCGCTGTTGATGCGCTCCGTGGTGGATGCCCGGTGCGCCTGCGTTGCAGCCATCAAATTCTCCCTATGATCCCGCGGCGAAACTGTCCGAACTGTTCTGCCGCTCCTCAGGAGTGGATTGGCAAGTGCCGCATCACGTCATTGTACATAACGATGCCAAACAGCAATAAAAGAAACACGAATCCAACTTGGATGAATCTCTCTTTGAACGCCAGACTCAAATCTCGCCGCCGAATTCCCTCAATCGTGAGCAACAAAATGTGCCCTCCGTCCAGGATGGGAATTGGCAAAAGATTCAAGATTCCAAGATTCAGGCTAATCACGGCCATCAAGGTCACCACCGCAAGCGAACCCTCCTGCACCGCCCTCCCAGCCTGATAAGCGATTCCAACCACGCCCTGCAACTGTTTCACCGAAAGTCGTCCCGTAAACAGTTTCCCCAGCACGCCGAGGAGGTCCTGCGTCCAATTCCAAGTCGCCTGGCTGGCGTTCGTAATCGCGCCCAGGAGACCGACCTTGCGATAGGACCAATCGGGCTTCGGCATCACCGTCACGCCAACCTGGTATATCGGCTGCGCGTCTTCTCCCTTGTCGGCCGTCGCCTCCGGCTGGATCTTCACCGTCATCAACTTTCCCGCACGCTGAATCAAAATGTCCTGAGGCAATCCTTTCGACTTTTGAATCTCACCGATAAACACCGCACGGCTCGTCACCCGGACGCCCTGCACAGCCACGATGGCATCGTCTGGCTTCAATCCGGCCTTGGCTGCTGGCCGCCCCGCCAGGACATCCGCCACCACCGCCAGGTCCGGCGTATACCAATGAAACGCATCGATTTTTATCTGCTCCTGCGAGTTCACGGTGATGGTCTTCTTTACACCTTCATGCTCAATGCCCAATCGAATCGTCGGCTCTTGCACAGCTTTCGCATAAACTTCTTCGGCCTTTTCCCATGTGGGCGTTGCGATGCCGTTTACATCCACAATCTTGTCCCCGGGAATGATCCCTTCTTTCGCCACCGGGTCTTTGTCAGAGATTGCCGCCATCACCGCAGGCCGATCCAAATAAGATTGATACGGCAATCCGCGAATCAGGAAGAAGCCCCCAAGTAATAAAACGGGCATGACCAGATTCACCGCCGGTCCCGCAAACGATATCAGCGCTCTCTGCCACCGCGTTTTGCTCATCACTTCATCGGGAGCACCGGTCGGAGGTTTTTCACCTGCATCAATTTCGGAAAGATCCTGCCCGGCCATCCGCACATAGCCGCCCAAAGGCAGCGCGCTAACCCGGTAATCGGTTGCTCCGCGCTTCCAGCCAAACAGCCGCGGTCCAAAGCCGATCGAAAAAACGTCCACGCGCACGCCAAAAAGACGTGCAACGATAAAATGGCCCCATTCGTGGACCAAAATCATTACGCCCAGGACCAACACAATTCCAAGTACCGTATTCATCAGCCGTTCGCTCCGTCTTTCTCGCCTACGACGCTGCCTTCGCCACCGTTGTCAACGCCGCGACCTCTTCCTTGGCCATTCGACGCGCCTCCGCATCCGCAGAGAGCACATCGTCCATCTTCTGCAATTTTAGCCGGGGCATCCGCCCCAAAACCTTCTCCACAACTTCGGGGATTCCCAGGAACGGCAGCTTCCTTTCCAGGAACGCCGCCACAGCCACTTCATCTGCCGCATTCAACGCACACGGCAAAGCCCCGCCTTTCTTCATCGCTTCTCGCGCGAGCCTTAGGCAGGGATAGCGTCTGGTCGACGCCTTCTCGAAATCCAGCCTCTTCAGTTTCGACCAATCTAGCGCCACCTGGTTCGATGCGACCCGCTCTGGATAGGTTAACGCATATTGAATCGGCATGCGCATGTCCGTTGGCCCGAGTTGCGCCAGGATGGAACCATCCACATACTCCACCATCGAATGAATCGTGGACTGCGGATGAATCACCACGTCAATCTGGTCGGGCCGCATGCCAAACAGCCAGTGCGCTTCGATCACCTCGAAGCCCTTGTTCATCATCGTCGCGGAATCAATGGTGATGCGATTCCCCATCCGCCAGTTCGGATGCGCTAGCGCCTGTTCGACGGAAACTTTCTCCAAATCTTTCAACGGCGTCTTGCGAAATGGTCCGCCCGAAGCGGTCAACACGAGCCGCGTCACTTCTTTATGTACGCCCGCGCGCAAACACTGGTGCACCGCGTTGTGCTCGCTGTCCACGGGCAGCAATTCTTTTCCCGCCTTCTCTACGGCGGCCATTACGAGTTCACCCGCCGCCACCAGCACCTCTTTGTTCGAAAGCGCAATCGTCCGCCCGAGTTTTACAGCTTCATACGTCGCTTCCAGCCCAACAACACCCACCGCCGCTGACACTACGATGTCAGCCTTCGAATGTGTTCCCGCCGCAAGCATTCCCTCTCGCCCATGGTGAATCGATGGCAGAGGCGAAACACCCTTTTCTCGCAACCTTGCTGCGAACTCATCCGCCTTAGCCGCATCCCCAACCGACACAACCTCTGGTCTATGCCGTTCGACTTGCCCGAAGAGTTCATCTAGATTCGACCCCGCCGCCAGCGCTACAACGCCAAATCGCCCCGGTAGCGCTTCCACAACCGACAGGCACTGGCGCCCAATCGAACCAGTCGAACCCAATATCGCGAGTTGTTTCACGAGGCCGTTCTTCCTTTTTGTGCGCTCTGGTGACGCTGGGGATTTACGACTGCGGTGAGCAAAACCAAATCCAATAATACCAGACAACAGGAATCGTCAAAATAAGTGCGTCAATCCTGTCGAGCATGCCGCCATGCCCTGGCAAGATCGAGCCTGAATCCTTCACGCCCGCGCTCCGCTTGAAGGCTGACTCGAGCAAGTCTCCCATTTGCCCCGCAACATTTCCTGCCGCCGCGAGCCCGAGAACGATTGGCATCGGAACGTTCACACGAGTGGAAAGCCACCAGCCCAGCAGCAGCGCGCCCACCATGCTGGCAATCGTGCCTTCCCACGTTTTCTTTGGGCTCAACTTCGGCGCAAGTGCACGTCTGCCGACTGCGCGACCCACAAAGTAGGCCGCCGTATCCCCCACCCACGTAATCACCAAAGCAAACAACAAAATCCACGGCCCAACGCGCCCCATCCCGTGCAACCGGATCGCATAGCTCAATGGCAAGGCGACGAAAAGCAATCCACTTGAACTTGCGCCCGCCGCCGGCAAAGCTTCCACTAACGGCCTTCTTGTCCAGAGCGAGATTGCCGTGACGCCAATCAAAAAGAAAAAGAAAACGTCCTCGACGTGTAATCCGTACAGAAAAACAAATTGAATCGGCCCGGAATACAAAATTCCCTCGCCCGGTTCTCTCTGCCGTAAGACCACCTGCAGCCATTGCACATAAACAATTCCCAGTGCGCACGTGGCCGTCCAGAAGCGATATGCCCTGTGCCCAATCGCATCGCCTAGCGCAAAGAACTCAAACAGTGCCAGCGATATCACCAGCGCCACGCCGAGCGCGACGATTGCCGTCGATCCCTTCAAGATCAACGCCACAACTCCAGGCACCAGGACGACAGCCGTCGCCACCCTCTTCCAAGTCATTCCCGTTTGTTCCTCATACAGTCAACAAGTGCCGCCGTAAGGCGCGATGTAGCGCGCCCCCTGTTGGCAACCAGCAAATTTGACTGAGTCTTCGAAACAGCTGCGTGCGTTTCAAGGCAGGATATTTTAAACCGAACTATCGCAACTCGAAGCCGCTTTCCTGAAAACTTTTCTTTTCCTCTAAACTTGCAACTTAGGACCTAAAACTCTCTTACTCGCCCGCCGCTCGAACCGGTTTTCTCGACTTCCCTTCGCCGATTCCGCCATAGCGCCGCTCTCTCTTCTGATAATCCACAAACGCTTCCAGCAACCGCGCCCGATTGAAATCCGGCCAAAGTGTTTCCGTAACGTAAATCTCCGCGTACGCAATCTGCCACAGCAGGAAATTGCTTACGCGCATCTCGCCGCTCGTCCGAATCAGCAGATCCGGGTCCGGCAATCCCGCCGTGTACATCTTCTCGGCAAACTCTTCCTCGGTCACCTGGGCCTGGCCTGCATTCTTTTTCTCCTGCAAAATCTGGTTTACCGCGTGGACAATCTCAGCCCGGCCGCCATAGTTCAGCGCAACACAAAGCACCGTGCCTGTGTTCTTCGCGGTCTCAATTTCCGCCTCGCGCGTATCGCGTTGTACCTCTTCAGGCAATTCGTCCGCGCGACCCAAAAATCTCATGCGGATATTGTTTTTCTGCAGCAGCGGCATCTCCTGCCGCAAATATTCCCGCAGCAGCTGCATCAGAAAATCGGTTTCCGCCTTTGGACGCCGCCAATTCTCTACGGAAAAGGCATAGAGCGTCAGCGCCTCAATCTTCAACCGCGCACAAGTTTCTATCGTTGTCCGCGCCGTCTCCGTCCCAGCTTTGTGTCCGGCGATTCGCGGCAGGTGTCTCCGCTGCGCCCAGCGTCCGTTGCCGTCCATGATGACGGCCAGATGTCTTGGCAGCTGATTCAAATCCAATTTTTCAAAGAGGTAGGCTTCTTCAGCGGTGACCGTTCCCAAAGGATGCGAGGCCGCAACGTGCAGAGTCTTGGGTTGGGGAGTGTGCGACACGCGAGGAACGCCTCTATCCTTTACGCCATAAAGTTAACACGCCCTCTTGTGCGCCCGCAAGAAATTCCCGTGAAAATTTCGTGCTGGGCATCACAGCATGGAGGGCGCAATTCCTAACTGGAGGGATGAACAAACAAATCGTGAATCGACGTGTACGCGACAATCAGCGTCAGTACGATCATCGCAACCGTCGAAATCCAGGCTACCCAGTTGAACCCCCGCGTATTGACCTGGTCTCCCATCAAATCCTTGCGGTTCACCAGAATCAGCACGAAGATGAGCACAGCCGGCAGCAAAAACCCATTCAGCACCTGCGACCACAGGAGAATCGCATTCGCGAACTTTCCGAGCGCCAGTACCAGAAATCCCCCGAGGAAGATAATGGCCGTGTACAGGGCGTAGAAAATCTTCGCTTCGCCAAATTTCCGGTCGATGCCGGATTCAAATCCCAGCGCCTCGCAAACGACGTATGAAGTAGACAGCGGCAGAATCGACGCAGCAAACAAAGACGCATTCAGCAACCCAACCGCAAACAAAAGACTCGCAAATTTCCCGGCGAGCGGACGCAGAGCAATCGCCGCCGTGCCCGCATTGTCTACGTCCAAGATGCCCTTGACATGCAACGTCGACGCCGTGCAAACGATGATAAAAAACACAATCACCATGCAACTGATACTGCCCACCAGTACGTCATTGCGGGTCGCAGAGTATTGACGCGGTCCAACGCGCTTTTCCACGACCGCCGCCTGCAAAAAGAAGTGCTGCCACGGCGCGATCGTCGTTCCAACCAAACCGGCCAGAATCACCGCATACGCCGCATCAAATTTTGGAACCTCGACATATGGCTTGATCGTCGGCACATACTGCATCAACTGCGGCGGCAGCAAGTGCAGCAATGCCACAAGCCAATCCGGCTTCGCCAGGAACGCCGAGATTACATACGCAAAATAAACCACGCAAATCGCCAGGAAGATCCGCTCGACTGCTTTTGCCGTTCCCTGCACCACAAGCACCCACACCAAAATCGCCGCAATCGGCACGGAAATATACCGGCTGATTCCCATCGCCTCCGATGCCCAGAAAACTCCGGTGAATTCCGCCATCACGTTTCCCAGATTCACAAACAGGACCGCGGCCATCAGAAAAAATGTCACGCGAAACCCAAATTCCTCGCGCACCAAATCGGAGAGTCCTTTACCTGTAAACGCTCCCATGCGCGAACACATTTCCAGCGAAACGTACAACGCTATGGTCATCGGAATCAGCGACCACAACACCGCGTTTCCATATTTCGCGCCGGACTGTGCGTACGTGTAGATTCCACCCGCGTCGTTGTCCACGTTCGAAACAATCAGTCCGGGCCCCACAACCGCCAAAAACAACATGATCCGCCGCCGGAACGGACGAATGGCGTCGCGCACGCTCTGGACTCGTTCCGTCCAGCGTTCGCCCATCGCTTCCAGGCTTTCGCGGCTCCACATTCCGTTCGGCCTCACTTACTTCAATAATTTCGAAACCACATCGTCCACGGTAATCACGCCCAGCGGCCGTCCATCCTCATCCACCACGGTCAGCATCCGCAGGTTGTACTTGTCGAACAATTCGAACACATCTTTCTCATCCGCGTTCGGTTGTATGTTCAACAGCGGCTCCATCTTCAACTCACTCAGCGATTGCCCCGGCTCAGCCAGCAACAGCCGCGCCACGGACACGGTTCCCGAGAATTGCGCTCCTCCATCCAGCAGCACGATCGTGTCCAGTTGATCCAAATTCAAATCCTGCTCCCTCATCCACTCCACCACTTCATCGCGCAACGATTTGTCACCCACAAAGACAAAATCCGTGTTCATCATTCCACCCGCTGTGGCCGGGTCGAACTCCAGCAACTCGCGCACTTCGTTTGCTTCCTGCCCGGGCATCTCCTCGAGCAACTCTTCCGAGGTCTCCTTGGACAATTCTCCGAGCACATCGGCCGCAGCGTCCGGCGCCATCTCCTCCAAAATATCCGCAGCTTTCCCCGGGTCGAGTTTCTCGACGATCTGTGTCGTCAGCCGCGCGTCCAATTCAGCAAGTACCGCCGCTGCCGTCTCTTCATCCAGCGACGCAATAATTCCCTGCCGCTCCGCCGGCGACAGTTCTTCCACGATGTCCGCCAAATCCGCCGGATGCAGGTCCTCCAGCTTTTCGTGCGTAATGCGCAGCTTCAATCGCCGCAGCGGATCCGGCTCCACCAGGTTCACAAACTCCCAGCGAATCGTCTTCGCCGGCAAGCGATTTTGTAACCCGCGAATCATTCTCGGCGGCGCAATTCCCTGCAGCAACCGCCTCACAGCCCCCGGCAACCCTACGTCCACTTGCGCAATTCGCAGCTCCACATTCCCATTTGTGCGCTGCTCCGTAAGATCCAAATCATTCACGCGCACGACTTTTCGCCCGCTCGTATCAATAATCTGCTGGTCCAGCAAGTCTTTCGTCACCGCCAGCCAGCCTTCGTTCGGCTGATACGGTCCCAGCGCGCGTTCCGGCACGCTCAACTCCACTTTTCCCGCCTCAATCGTCGCCACTTGATCGTGCCTGGCCACCAACGGCTGAAAACTTCCGCGCGCGAGCAAGAAATGCGCCACGCGATTCGGCTGCTCCGCCGGCTCGACAAAAAACTCCCTCACCTTGCCGACGTAATGCCCCTGCGCGTCGTACGCCTTCGCGCCCATCAACTCCGTTGCCGTCAACATCACTCACCTCGCTCCCACATCACAAAAACAAAAGGCCCGCGTGCCGAACTCCTCGGCCGCGGGCAAGAGCCTCATTACAATGGACTTACCGTTAGCCTCGAACGCGCCCTCCCCTGCCCGCTCCGCCGCGCATAGGTCGCGCCGCCAAACTTCGCTCGGCTACCGCGCCCGCAATTCCGCTCCCCGGCTTTCGTTCCAGATTCGAACGACCGGGGCCAGCCTCGTGTTCTTGGGCAAACTTCATCGCCGGGATGGTACTCCGTCCGTAGTAGTAAGCCGATAAAGAATTTAAGTCAAGAAAATAAGACGCTTTTCGATGAAAAAATTCGTTAGAGCCGCCAAAACTTCACTTTGATTTCTCGAACACCATGTCCTTCGGCGACTCGCCTCGCCTCCGGCACTCTTCCAGATAGAGCGCCAGGTAACTCTTCACGATGTAATCCTTCTTCGCATAGCCAAGTTCCTGCGCCGCACGGTCAATCGCTTCTGCTGGTCCTTCCAATTCCAGAAAAGTCCCGATCGGCGTCTCGTCCACTTCAATCACCAAATCCTTCGCCCATCTCGCCGAACCCGGCAGCTTCATCGTCGTTCTGTATTTCTCATACGAAAACCATCCGCTCATCCCCAACCCTTCGAATATCTGCCGCAGCGCGGCGTCATCTTTCACTTCCGTCTCAATTTCCTCGCGCACCTTGTGCCCGTGCCCGTCTCCTTCCGTAACCAAAGCCGGCTTCTTAAAGGTCAAAACAATCCGAGCCTCTTCGCCCTTTCTCGCTCTTCCCGCCGTCGTCTCCTTGCGAATCCTCAACAACTGCCCATGCTTCGCAAGCCCCCCTTGCGGCGTATCGAAAATCACATTCCACTCATGCACCCGCCCGTCGCCCGCCCGGACCGGCTTTGCAGACACGCGCGCGAGCGCCTTCTTCATCGCCCTCTCATCCTCCACTCGCAACTTAATCTCTCGCTCGTTCGCCATCTTCTTTTCGGCTACTCATTCCCCCGATTTGGCTCAGTTTCAAATCTCCGCTAGTATAACTGCAGCACGCTCCGCCCTTCTTTACGGCCTCATTTCGCCGCGCGTGCTCCCTAAAACCTCATGAGCATAGACCAACTCGGTTCCAAACCGGCCTCGGCCGGAGGGCAATCTGCCTCCGCGCAGCCCGCTGCGCCCGTAGCCAAAATCGCCCCCGTCGAGATTGTTCCGCACGGTGATCGCCGCGTGGACAATTACGCTTGGCTCCGTGAAAAAGAAAATCCTGAAGTCCTCGCCCACCTCAACGCCGAAAACGCATACACCGACGCCATCCTCAAACCAACCGAACCCTTCCAGGAAAAGCTCTACCAGGAAATGCTTTCCCGCATCCAGCAAACCGACTTCTCCGTCCCTTACACTCTTCGCGGTTTCCAATATTTCACTCGCACGGAAGAGGGCAAACAGTACCCCATTCACATCCGACACCGCGACGCGGAAGGCGCCTCCGACGAACTCTTCCTCGACCTTAATGGCCTCTCCGAAGGCCACTCCTTCCTCGGCCTCGGCTCCTTCGACGTTAGCGACGACAACCAACTCCTCGCTTACTCCACGGACATCACCGGCTTCCGACAGTACACCCTAGAAATCAAAAACCTCGCCACTCACTCGCTCCTGCCCTTCAAGGTTGAACGCGTTACCAGCGCCGCCTGGGCCGCCGACAATCGCACCCTCTTCTACACAATCGAAGACGAAGTCTCCAAGCGTTCCTACCGCCTCTATCGCCATGTTCTCGGCTCAGCCGAACCCGACACGCTCCTCTTCGAAGAAACCGACGAACGCTTCCGCATCGACGTCGAGCGCTCCCGCAGCGGTGAATATCTCTTTCTCGTCACCAACAGCCACACCACCAGCGAAGTGCGCTACCTCCGCGCCAACACTCCTTTCGGCAGTCTAAGCCTCGTCGCGCCCCGGGAAGACAATCACGAATACTACCTTGACCACCATCCCTCGTTCGAAGACCACGGCGACACCTTTCTCATCCGTACGAACTCCCTCGGCCGCACCTTCCGTCTCATGTCCGTAAGTACCACCAATCCGCAACGCGACAACTGGCGCGAACTCATCCCCAATCGCCCTGAAGTCATGCTCTCCGCCATCGCCGCGTTCCGCACGCACCTCGCCCTCTATGAGCGCGAAGGCGGCCTTCCTTATCTCCGCATCATTCCTCTCAACCACACCTCATCGTCTCTTCTGGACGCCTCGCACCGCATCGAATTCTCCGAGCCCGCCTACAATGCCTCTCTCGGCACCAATCCCGAATTCGATCAATCCCATCTCCGCTACCAGTACGAATCCTTCATCACTCCGCGCTCCGTCTTCGATTACAACGTCGCCACCCGCGAATCCGTCCTCCGCAAACAGCAGCCGGTCCTCGGTGGCTACGATCCCTCGCTCTATGTCAGCCGACGCCTTTACGCCACCGCGCCGGACGGCACGCCAATCTCCATCTCGCTCGTCACGCGCCGCACAACTCCTCTCGATGGCTCCGCTCCTCTTCTTCTCTACGGCTACGGCAGCTACGGCATCTCCATGCCTGTGGGCTTCAGTTCGAATCGTCTCAGCCTTCTCGACCGCGGCGTCATCTACGCTATCGCCCACATCCGCGGCGGCGGCGAACTCGGCAAACCCTGGCATGACGCCGGCCGCATGCGCAATAAACGCAACACCTTCACCGACTTCATCTCCTGCGCAGAATTTCTCATCGCTCAAAACTTCACGTCCACGTCGAAACTCATCATCGAGGGCGGCAGTGCCGGCGGTCTTCTCATGGGAGCCGTCACCAACATGCGCCCCGATCTCTTCCGCATCGTCATCAGTCACGTTCCCTTCGTGGACCTCCTCAACACCATGCTCGACGCCTCGCTCCCGCTCACCGTGGGCGAGTACGAGGAATGGGGCAACCCGCAGCTCGCCGACGATTACTTCTACATGAAGTCCTACTGCCCTTACACCAATCTCGCCGCGACGAACTATCCCGCGCTTCTCGTTAAGACCGGCCTGAACGACAGCCAGGTCATGTACTGGGAACCCGCAAAATACGTCGCCAAGCTCCGCACCATCAAGCGCGACGCCAATCCTCTCCTCTTCAAAATCAACATGGGCGCGGGTCACGGTGGCGCTTCGGGCCGTTACGACTACCTCCGCGAAATCGCCCTCGACTACGCCTTCCTCCTCACTCAACTCGGCATCAACGCATAACCGACAAGCTTGCCATGGTGTGAGCACGCACTTGTAGGGCCCGCTTTCTGAAGCGGGCCGATTTTCGCTCTGTATGCGCAGGGCCGTCTTCATAAGTCCTGTCTCCGCGCTTCTCGGCGCCCTCTGTGTCTCCGCGTTATCTTTTCCTTCCTCGGCATCCTTCGAGTAAAATGCTCGCTTTACTCCCAGCTCCTAACTGACGACTGATAACTGTAAACTGACAACTCTTTCATGTCCGACCCCGCCACACCTCTCATGCAGCAATACCACGCGATCAAATCGCGTTACCCGCACGCGTTGCTCCTCTTCCGCCTCGGCGATTTCTACGAACTCTTCTACGAAGACGCCATCCTCGCCTCGCGCGAGCTCCAAATCACGCTCACTTCCCGCAATCGCGAAAAAGGCCAGCCCATCCCCATGTGCGGCGTCCCCTATCACGCCGCCGACGGCTACATCGCGCGCCTCATTCGCGCCGGCTTCAAAATCGCCATTTGCGACCAGATGGAAGCGCCCGGCCCGGGCAAAAAACTCGTTCGCCGCGAAGTCGTCCGCGTGATCACACCTGGAACCGCCACCGACGTCGCCGTCCTCGACGCTCGCGAAAACAATTTTCTCGCGGCTGTTTCGCAAGACGTCGCAGCATCCATAATCGGTCTCGCCTTCGTTGACCTCTCCACCGGAGAATTTCAAGCCACGGAATTTCGCGGCCCGCGCGCCGAGGAATCCCTTCGCGAAGAACTCCAGCTCCTGCATCCGCGCGAGACGCTCCTTCCGCGGCCGCAGCAGCTTTTCGAGACCTCGAAAATCTCTCTCCTCGACGGCACTGGCGGAGTCGAAAGCCGCGTCGAAGATTGGGCTTTCCAAAACGATTACGCCGCGCGCATCCTCCGCGAACAATTTGGCGTCGCCGAACTCACCGGCTTCGGCCTCGACGACCACGTGCACGCTCTCTCCGCCGCAGGCGCCATCGTTCACTATCTCCGCGAAAACGCCGCCAAAACCACCGACGTCACCGCACAGGCCGCTCTCGGCCATCTCGATCGGGTCCGCTACTACGAACAACACGACGCGCTCATCCTCGATCCCGTCTCCGTCCGCAATCTCGAGCTCGTTGCTCCGATTTTTTCCGAAGAGTCCGGCAAAAACGCGGCCACGCTTCTAGCGACTTTCGATGTCACTGTCACCGGAATGGGCGCGCGCCTCTTGCGCAACTGGCTCCTGCGCCCTCTCATCGACCGCGACTCCATCGAAGCCCGCCTCGACGCCGTCGCGCAACTCGTCCAGCAAACCGTCGTTCGCGGTGAAATCCGCAAAGAACTCAAAGGTATCCAGGATCTCGAACGCCTCACCAGCCGCATCACTCTCGGCCTCGCCACCCCGCGCGAACTCCTAGCCTTGCGCAAGTCCCTCGCACAACTTCCTGTCCTGCGCAATTTCCTCGCGCCGCCTCCCGCTGGCGGCAGCGCCCTTCTCCGTTTCCTCTTCAACGAAATTGACGAACTTTCCGACGTCCGCGACCGCCTCGAACGCGCCCTCTCCGACGAGCCGCCCGCTCTCGCTACCGATCCCGGCATCATTCGTGCCGGCTTTCACGCCGAGCTCGACGAACTGCGCAACCTCAGCCAGAACGCCAAACAAATCATCGCTGCTATGGAAGACCGTGAGCGCAAACGTACCGGTATCGGCTCGCTCAAAATCCGCTTCAATCAGGTCTTTGGCTATTACATGGAGATTTCGAAACCCAATCTCCATCTCGCGCCGTCGGATTACGAACGCAAACAAACGCTGGTCAACGCCGAGCGCTTTACTTCGCCGGAACTAAAAGAGTACGAGCGGAAAATCCTCGCCGCCGACGAACGCATTCTTGAAATTGAGCGCCAGCTCTTCGTGGATCTTCGCTCCGGCATCGCCGCGCAAGCCGCGCGTCTTCGCAAAACCGCCGCCGCCATCGCGCAGCTCGACGTTCTCACTTCCCTCGCGAAACTTGCCGCCGACCGCGGTTACGCGCGCCCCGAATTCAACTCCACCGGTGAACTCCTCATCGTCGGCGGCCGCCACCCCGTCATCGAAGAGCTTCTCCGTCAAAAAGGCGAGCGCTTCGTTCCCAACGACCTCTGCTTCGAACCCGGCCGTCAGCAGCTTCTCCTTATCACGGGCCCGAACATGGGCGGCAAGTCCACCTATCTTCGCCAAGCCGCGCTCATCATCCTTCTCGCGCAAATGGGTTCGTTTGTTCCCGCACGCCAGGCCAAACTTCCTGTCACCGACCGCATCTTTACGCGCATCGGCGCCAGCGATAATCTCGCGCGCGGCCGTTCCACGTTTCTCGTTGAAATGTCGGAGGTCGCCAGCATCCTCAATCACGCCACGCCCGCAAGCCTTGTCCTCCTCGACGAAGTCGGCCGTGGCACCGCCACCTTCGACGGTCTCAGCATCGCTTGGGCCGTCGTCGAGCATCTTCAGAAACACACCCGCGCCCGCACGCTTTTCGCCACCCACTACCACGAGCTCACTGAACTCGCCGATCTCCTCCCCGCCGTAAAAAACGTCCACGTCAGCGTCAAGGAAACGCCCAACGAAATCATTTTTCTTCGCCGCGTCGAGCCCGGCTCCGCCGACAAAAGTTACGGCATTGAAGTCGCTCGTCTCGCCGGCCTTCCCCGCAGCGTCATCGAACGCGCCCGCGAAGTCCTCAAGAAACACGAGCAAAGCGAGCACCAGCTCAGCGAAACGCTTTCTCCCGGCGCCGCAGGCCACGCCAACGGCAATGGCCCTCAAGAAGTTCTCTTCACCGCACTCGACCGCGCCGTCCTCGACCGCCTCCGCTCCGCCAACTTGGACGACCTAAAACCCCTCGACGCCCTAAACCTCCTCGCCGACCTAAAAAAACAAATCTCATGACTGACGCGCGCGAACACGAACGCCAACTTGTTTTGTCGTTTATTCTTCCGCAACGACAAAGCCGCTATCTGGAGCTTTTGGAAAAACCAAAGCGCAGGAAGGAAATCACGGATTCCCTGGCTCACTTCAAACACTTGGACTCGCGTTTCTTAGTGCACATTCCGTCTAGCCAGCAGCACACATCGGACATATTGAAATTGCTGAAAGCAAAAGGTGCACCAGAGAATTGTTACGCTGTGTCTGAAGACGATTCGCTGGATGGAAAGGAGATTCCTCTCGCACAAGCCCTCGAATACATAGTCGGACGCCAAATCGGGACTCTTCTTTCATGCATCCCTGGAAAGCTGGGCTATTTCGAAGATGAGGACGGTCGGTTCATTTTGGAAAGAATGAAGTGAGCCCACGACCCGATAATCGTCCCATGCTCGTCCTTGGCATGATGTCTGGCACGTCCGTTGATGGCATCGACATTTCCCTCGTCCAAATGTCGGGCGCCCCGCCCAATCTCAAAATCAATCTCCTCAACCACGCCAGCGTCGCCTTCCCGGCCGCCGTCCGCAAAGAAATCCTCCGCGTTGCGGAACAAAGTCCCATCTCCTCTGGTGAACTCAGCCAGCTCCACTTCCGCCTCGGCCACATCTACGCCGAAGCCGCCCTCGCCGCCTGCAAAAAATTCCGCGTCTCTACCCGCAAAATCAATCTCATCGGCAATCACGGCCAAACCATTTTTCACCAAGGGAATCCGATCCCTTATCTCGGCGCGCTAACCGCATCCACTCTCCAAATCGGCGAAGGCTCCGTCATCGCCGCCCGCACAGGCATCACCACCGTCTCCGACTTCCGCCCAGCCGACATCGCTCTCGGCGGCAACGGTGCGCCTCTCGTTCCCTTCGCCGACTACGCCCTTTACCGTCATCCCAAACTCGGCCGCATCTCCCTCAACATCGGCGGCATCGCCAACATCACCGTCATCCCAGCCAATGCCAAGCCCTCGCAGGTGTTCGCCTTCGACACGGGCCCCGGAAACATGCTCATTGACGCCCTCGTCTCCCATTTCACCCACGGCCGCCAACGCTTCGACAAAAACGCCGCCCTCGCTCAACAAGGCCGCGCCATCCCCGTGCTCCTCGACGAACTCTTACGCGATGCGTATCTAAAGCTCTCGCCGCCCAAGTCCACCGGCCGCGAATATTACGGCGCCGCCTACGCCAAAAAATTTCTCGCACTCGGCAAGAAACATCACACCAAACCGAACGACCTCGTCCGCGCCGCTACTCTTTTCACCGCGCTCTCCATCGTTGATGCACTGAACCGTTTCGTTCTTCCCAAACACAAAATCCACCAGCTCATCGTCTCCGGCGGCGGCGCACAAAATCCTCTTCTCCTCGCCCAACTCTCCGCAGCTCTTTCGAACATCAACGTCATCACTTCGGATGAACTCAACGTCCCCACCGACGCCAAAGAATCCCTCGCCTTCGCCCTCCTCGCGTACGAAACCTTCCACTATCGCCCCTCCAACATTCCGAGCGCAACCGGCGCCCGCGGCCCAGCAATCCTCGGTAAAGTCTCCTACGCCCCGCCCCGCTAACTCTACTCCGCGCTCCTCTGCGCACTCCGCGTCTCTGCGTTAGGTTCTCTCTTCTTCCTCTTCTCTGTGCCCTCCGTGACTCTGTGGCAAATCTCCCTACGCCACCCCCCCCTCTCCCCCCAGCGCATCATCAATCTCCGCTTCCGTAATCGCTCCCTCGCGCCCAATCCTCCACTCGCGCCCATGCAGCTCCACGATCGTCGACGGCAACGACGCCTTCGTATCTCCCGTGTCAATCACCAGCGGCAATCGCTTCCCCAACTGCTCCATCACTTCCTCCGCGCTCGAGCACGACGGATACCCGGAAATATTTGCGCTCGTCCCCGTAATCGGCCCCCGGAATTCTTCAATCAACTTTGTCACCACCTCATTCTTTGGCCAGCGCAGCGCCACCCGTTTCGTATTCGCCGTCACCTTCAGCGGCACTTGGTGTGACGCATCCACCACAATCGTCAGCGCGCCCGGCCAAAACGATTCCGCCAGCCGGTAGAAATTTCGCGGAACATCCAGCGCCATCGCCGCCGCCATCTCCAGAGAATTCACCAGAATCGGCAGCGCCCGCGCTTCCGGCCTCCCCTTCACGCGATAAATCTCATCCACCGCCGCCAAATTAAAAGGATCCGCCGCCAATCCGTACAGCGTGTCCGTCGGAATCGCCACCACGCACCCGCGCGTCAACTTTTCCGCGGTATACCGCAGCAAATCCTGTTCTGGTTTTTCTGGATTGATATGCAGCAGTTCCGCAATCACCGTTCTGGCCCCTGTCTGGCCCAACGAGCCGCGCGTCCCCTGCTCGCGCACACGCCGCCCTGCGCGGACGCTATCACACGCCTTTCCCCCACGCAATAAATCTCCTTGCACTGTGGCACAGCCATTCCTAGCTGTGCTCCGACGACCCGAGGAGCAACCAGAAGCAACGCTCGCTCTCGTACCTCGATGCCGTTTGTTCTTCTCCGCACTCACAACTCATAACCTAGAACCTACGACTCTCCTCCTCGCCTCCCCCCTCCCAAATTTGCTACCCTCCCCACCATGTCTTCCCCGGGCAAATCCCCGCGCGCTTCGAACGCCGTCATCTCCAGCCGTGACAATCGCTGGCTCAAAGAATTTCGCGTCGCCCTACGCGGCGGCCTTCCAACAGAATCCGGCGCGGTCGGCGTCGAAGGCGTCCGCCTCGCTGAAGAAGCTCTCTCCTCAGGCTGCCGCATGGGAGCTATTCTCTTCTCCGAATCCGGCCGTCGTCATCACGCCCGCCTCGCTCCTTATCTCGACCGCGAAGAAATCGCGTTTCCCGTTCTCTACACCACCGACCGTCTCTTCGAAGGCATCGCCGACACCGAGCATCCGCAAGGCGTCGCCGCTCTCGTCGAACCACGCAAGTTTTCTTTCGACGAAATTCTCGCTCCCGCGCTTTCCGGCGCCGCTCCGCTCGTCGTCGTTCTCGCCGGCGTCCAGGATCCCGGCAACGTCGGTACCATCCTTCGCACCGCCGCCGCCTTCGGAGCCACCGCCGCCATCACCTCCGCCTCCGGCCAAAGCGGCACCGCAAGCCCCTTCTCTCCCAAAGCTCTCCGCGCTTCCGCAGGAGCCGCGCTCCATCTCCCCATTCTTGCCGGCCCCGCACTTCCGGTTCTCTTAGCGCAACTTCACACTTCACAAATCCGCACGCTCGCGACCTCTTCCCATTCCGACTCCGCCGCTCTCGCCCCCTGGGACGTAGACTGGCGCGAGCCCGTCGCCCTTCTCATCGGCAACGAAGGCGCCGGCCTCCCTGAAGAAATCGAGCGCAGCTCCTCTGCCCGCGTCCGCATCCCCATGTCCTCCGGCATCGAATCCCTCAACGCCGCCGCTGCCGCCGCCGTCCTCTTCTACGAAGCCGCCCGCCAACGCAACTCCCTCCCGGGAACGCCGATCTCTTGATCGTCCTCTTCTCTGCGTTCCTCAGCGTACTCCGCGTCTCCGCGTTATCTTTTTCCGTTGCTTTCTGAATCCACATGTTGGCTCTACACTAGACGCTTCATGTCTCTCTTCCCCACACTGCCCGTCGACGATTCCCCCTCGCCCAATCAACCTCTCGCCGAACGCATGCGCCCTCGCACGCTCGACGAATTCATCGGCCAGCAAAATCTCCTCGGCCCTGGCAAACCTCTCCGTGTCCAGATCGAATCTGACAATCTCGGCTCCATGCTCTTCTGGGGCCCTCCCGGCTGCGGCAAAACCACCCTCGCGCGCCTCATCGCCCGCCTCACCAAATCCGAATTCATCTCCTTCAGTGCCGTCCTCTCCGGCATCAAGGAAATCAAGGAGGTCATGGCAGACGCCGAGCGCAAATTCCGCTCAGCGCACCGCACCATCGTCTTCGTGGACGAAGTCCATCGCTTCAACAAATCCCAGCAGGACGCCTTTCTCCCTTACGTCGAAGCCGGCCACATCACCTTCATCGGCGCCACCACCGAAAATCCCTCCTTCGAAGTCATCTCGCCTCTTCTTTCGCGCACCAAGGTCTACATCCTTGAATCGCTCACGACTCCGCAAATCGTCCAGCTTCTCCATCGCGCACTCGAAGACAAACAACGTGGCCTGGGCAACGAAAACCTCCGCGCTTCCCAAGAAATCCTCTTCCGCATCGCTTCATTTGCTAATGGAGATGCCCGCTCCGCTTACAACACGCTCGAACTCTGCGCCCGCAGCGCAAAGCCCAACTCACAGGGCGTCCGGCTCATCGAAGAAAAACTCTTGGAAGATGTCCTCCAGCGCAAACTTCTCCGCTACGACAAATCCGGCGAAGAGCACTACAACCTCATCTCCGCTCTTCACAAATCCGTCCGCAACTCCGACCCCGACGCCGCTCTCTACTGGCTCGCGCGCATGCTCGAATCCGGCGAAGACCCGCTCTACCTCGCGCGCCGCATGGTGCGCATGGCCAGCGAAGATATCGGCCTCGCCGAACCCGGCGCCCTCGCCGTCACGCTCGCCGCAAAAGAAGCTTTCGATTTTCTTGGCGCGCCCGAAGGCAATCTCGCGCTCGCCCAGGCAGCCGTCTATCTTTCTCTCGCGCCCAAATCCAACGCCGTCTACACCGCCTACGGCGACGTTATGGACGACGTCCACCGAACCGAGGCCGATCCCGTCCCGCTCCATCTCCGCAACGCCGCCACTCCCCTCATGGAAAACATCGGCTACGGCAAAGGCTACAAATACGCTCACAATTTCGAAGAAAAAGTCACCAACATGTCGTGCCTCCCCGAAAATCTCTCCGGCCGTTCCTGGTACAAACCCACCGACCAGGGCTTCGAACAACGCCTTCGCGCTCGCCTCGACGAAATCCGTAAGCTAAAATCCCGCGGTGCCTCCCATGCCTAGTTCACGCGTCGGCCTTCTCTCCGTGTTGTCATCCCGCCTGCCCCGCGCCTCCCGGGGAGCGAAGCGAGGAATCTGCTTTTTCACTGCTCTGATATTCCCATTCCTCGCCACTTCGATCTCAGCCCAGACTCCGCCAAAGCGTCCTGTCATCACGGGTATCGACCATGTCCGGCTATATGTAACGGACATCGACAAAGAGCGTGCCTTCTATTCGAAATTATTCGGCGTCCGTTTGGATTACAACAACTGTTATGGCCAATTGCATCCCTGCTTCACGATCGGCTGGAAGAGAGGTCAAAAGATTGCGTTAGAGCAGGCTCCGCCTGGCGAAACCAACTTCGTTGACGAGATTGCATTCGCAACGCACGATATCAATGTAACGCGGGCCTATCTCGTGGGTAAGGGTCTGACCGCAACTAGAATTACGAAGGACAAGTACGAGAAAAGTGTTTTGGACGCCCATTTCGAAGTGCGCGATCCCGAAGGGCATTCAATTTCGTTTATCCAGGTCTTCGGCGTTGCCATCGACGACCCACTTGGCGCTCCCTGGTACGTGCAAATAATCCACACCGGCACCATCGTCCACGACCGCCCCGCCATGGAGCACTTCTACAAAGACATCCTCGGGTTCCGCCCTTACTGGCACGGCGGCAGAACAGACGAGCGCGACGATTGGGTCTCGCTACAAGTCCCCGACGGCTCCGACTGGGTCGAATTCATGCTCAACGTTCCCGACAACGCCGATAAACGCACTCTCGGCGTTGCAAACCACATCGCTCTCGGCGTCACCGACATCCAAGCCGCCAAAGCTCAACTCATCAAGAACGGCCTCACCCTCAACGAAGAACCAAAAATCGGCCGCGGCGGCAAATGGCAACTCAATGTCTACGACCCTGACGGCACCCGCATCGAATTCATGGAATTCACGCCCGTGCAAAAACCCTGCTGCTCCGAATACACTTCTCCCCACCCCAAACCATGACATTCCCTTTCTACTCGACTCTCCGTGGTCTCTGTGTACCCTGCGCGCTCTGTGTAACTTCTTGTCTTTTCTCTTTTGAGGCACATCCGCAAACTCCCGCTCGCCCCAAGATCACCGGCATTGCCTCCGTCCGCCTCTACGCCTCCGACCTCCACGCCTCCCGCGCCTTCTACTCCAGAATCCTCGGCTTCGATTCGGCCACTTCGACTTGCCTTGGCATGAAAAATCCCTGCTACGCCGTCAACGGCCGCCAACGCATTGAACTCCAGCAAATCGCCGGCGGCGCGCCCGACAATCTCCTCGCCGAAATCGACTTCTCCACTCCGGAACTCGCACAAATGCGCGAATTTCTTCTCGCTCACAAAATTGAAGCCGGCCCCATCACCAAGGACGAAACCGGCACGCCGCGTTTCGCCTTCAAAGATCCCGAAGGCCATCCGCTCGCCTTCGTTCAATCCGCCGAACGTTTCTTCACTCCGGCAGCGCACCAGGTTAGCGCACGCATCCTTCACGCCGGTTTCATCGTCAAAGATTTGGACAAGGAATCCGCCTTCTATGAAAAACTTCTCGGCTTCCGTTTATATTGGAAGGGTGGCTTCAAGGATGATGGTCTCGACTGGTATGAAATTCAGGTTCCCGACGGCGAGGAGTGGATCGAATTCATGCTGAACATTTCCCCGCGCGCAGATAAACAAGAGCGCGGCGTGCAAAATCATTTCTCTCTCGGCTTAAAAAGCGCCAACAACGCGGCTTCGCATCTCCGCGTCAACGGCGCCTCCAAATTTGACGGCCCCGAAGTTGGCCGCGACGGCAAAAACGCTCTCGACATCTACGACCCCGACCTCTCTCGCGTCGAAGTCATGGACTACACTCCCACAAAAGCCCCCTGCTGCCACACCTACTCCGCGCCCCACCCCAAACCATGACTTCTCTTTCCTTCCTCCTCGGCGTTCCTCCGCGTTCTCTGCGTCTCTGCGTTATCTTTTCTCTTCTTCTTCTTCCTCTTCCCTGTCTCTCCCAACAACTCGACAAACCCGTCCAATCCATCGACCAAGAACTCACTTCTTTCTCCATCGCCCCCGATGGCCGCATCGCTTACGGCGTCCGCCGCAACGCTCACTCAAAAAAATATGATTTCGAGCACGACGACATCTGGATTCAAGATTCGAACGGCAAGCGCCGCCGCATCCTCGAAGGCAACAAATTTTCCATCAACAAATATTCCGTCTTCATCAACCGCGACAAGAAATCCGTCGCCAGGGAAAAAGGCAAGCTCGATCCCGAACTCGACCTCTCCGATGCAACTTTCTCTTACACCGTTGATTCCATTCGCTGGTCTCCCAACGGCCGCTACATTCTCGCCGAGCTGTTCACGACTTTTATTGTGGATGAATCGGGCAAGACGCAGGACGAACGCATGACGCTCGTCATGGACGACAACGGCAAGGAAATTCGCCTCGGCGGTAACGACCCTCTCATTCACAACGCCGAAGATGCCGTCTTTTTTGTCGACAGCTCCACCATCGCCTACCTCAACGAAGTCACCAAGCCGCGCCTTCTCTTCTCCTTCAAATATTCCACCATCGCCAACGGCGCTGGCGGCGCGCTCTTCGAGGGCCGCACCTTCATCTCCGTTGCTCCCATTCCCAAAACCAATTTCGCCATCGCCGTCGAACGCGACAAAGCTCTCTCCGGCCCGCCTCGTCTTCAGCATCTCGATCTTCTCGCTCAGGAAGACTCCGAAATCGCCACGCTCGACGGCTACGAAGGCGGCCTCACCGTCTCGCCGAGCGGCAAACTCGCTGCCTATTATGTGGACAGGGAAAATCTCGAAATCCGCGACCTGACCGCACCTACGCGCGTCGCCCGCATTCGCCTCGGCCCCGGCGTCGTTCAATGGTCGCCCGATGAAACTCGTCTCTTATTAAAACGCGCTCTCGAACGCAAAACTGCCGAACTCTGCTGGATTCCCATACCGCCACTCGCCACTCCCGCCCCCGGCCACGAAATCCCCGTTGCACAGCCCGACTTCCGCGCAATCCTTCAAGGCAGCGTTGCACGCGACTTCGCCATCTCCCCCGACGGCAAATACCTCGCCGTCATCTTCCCCGGCAAGCGCAACCTCGATCTCTTCCCCCTGCAATAATTCCTCAGTAGTTAGTGCGCCGCGGGTCTTGCCCTTTTTCTGTCATCCCGACCGGAGCGCCACAGTTTTTTCTTCCGCGCGGTTTTCGCAAGCTGGGGCGCGGAGTGGAGGGACCTCTCTTCGATTTCAAATACTACGCGCAATTCGGACAATCGCCTCCGCACTCCTCTCCACGTCCTCCCTCGTCGTCGCCCAACTCGAAACACTAATCCTCATCGCCGTCTTCCCTTGCCACACCGTCCCTCCGCACCAGCACGTCCCCTCTTCCTGCACGCGCCGAATCACTTCCCGCGTCTTCTCTGCACTCCCAAACGACACCAGCGCCTGATTGATCACCACATCGTTCAAAACCTCATATCCCGCCGCACGCAATCTTTCCGCAAATAACTTCGCCAGCTCGCACGTCCTGTCCACCAGCTCCCGCACTCCGCTCCGCCCCAGCGATTTCATCGCCGCCCACAACTCTACTCCCCGCGCCCGCCGCGACGAATCCGGCACATGATGCATCGGCTCGCGCAGTGTCCCCGCATGCAGATACGCAGCAGACATCCCCATCGCCTGCTTCAACGCCATTCCATCCCGCACCAGCACGACGCCGCTGTCGTAGCCCACATTCAGCCACTTGTGCGCGTCCGTCGCCCAAGAATCCGCCATCTCAAGCCCTCGCGTCAACTCGTCGTACTTCGGCAAAACCCGCGCCCACAATCCAAACGCACCGTCCACATGCACCCACGCGCCCGCCTCCTTCGCGCGTTTGCAAATCTCTTCCGCCGGATCGAACGCTCCCGTATTCACATTCCCCGCCTGAATGCACACCACGCTCCGCGCCGAGATCTTCGGCAGCTTGTCCAAGCGCATCCGCCCTTGCGCGTCCGTCGGCACGCGCGTCACGCGATTCTTTCCAAATCCCACCATACTCAGCGCCTTCTGCATCGAAGCGTGATACTCCTCGCCCACAATCACTTCAATCGGCGGCGCACCAAACAAGCCATCGTTCTCCACATCCCAACCTTCGCGCGCCAGCAGCGCCGACCGTGCCGCCGCCAATCCGCAAAAATTCGCCGCCGTCGCGCACGTCACGAGTCCTCCATCACAATCCGCGGGAAGCCGCAACGCATCGCAAATCCATCCCAGCACTACATCTTCCAGCTCTGCCGCCACCGGCGACATCGCCCGCAGCGCGGCATTCTGCCCCCACGCTCCCGCAAGCCAATTGGCCGCCGTCGCCGCCGGCAGCGTCCCTCCAATCACAAATCCAAAATATCGCCCGCCTGTACTTGCCACCGTCGCTGCACTCCCCACTTCATCCAGCATTTCAATCACCCGCCGAGCCTCCGTCGGTCCCTCCGGAAATTTCTCCCGCAGCCGTGCTAACCCCGCCACCGCCTCCGCCGTCGGCGCCACGCTCCTTTCCCCAACTCCCTCGACATACCTCGCCCCTCTCTCCGCCACCATCCCCAGCAATTCCCTCATCTCGCGCATCGCTTCTACCACTTCCTTTCGCTTCATATCCTGATTCCTGCTTTGCCTTTGCCGGCTCCACTGATTGACCCGGCTGGCCCCACGTGACTTGTCCAGCGCCGTAGGCGCAGCATAAGTTAGCCCAAGGCCGTCAGGCCTGAGGCCAAGCCAATAACGACAGAGCCCCGTAGGCGCGTCACATCCCCAATTAACGTACGCTCCCTTCGCCAATCCCAACACAGCCGCTTTGGCCCCCTCTCCGAGTGCTCCCAATATTTACCTTATAGCTATCTAATGCTTGAGGTGTGTTCTCGGTAGGCAAAATTACGCCCGTTCGCGGCCTCGTTCCCCTTGCAAGATAAACCCATTCCACCAACTCATTTCATTTCAATAACTTACGCACACTTATCGCAAACCGTTGCGCCAAAATGCGCCCTAACCGTCCTGCTTTCATGGGCTTCCGCACACTTGCCAAAACAATGGGGGATGGCATCACTCAAAATCCTGTCATCACGAGGAATCAACAACTTACGGAGAGGAATCTATCGGAAGAACGCCGCCGCCGCGGCTTTCAGCGCCGCCACTTCCCTCACCGTCAGCGACCGGTACTTCCCGGGTTCGACGTCGAGCTTCAGCGGCCCGAGCTGCACCCGTTTGATCTTCTCTACATCGAACCCGATCTCTTTAAACATCCGCCGGATCTGCCGGTTGCGCCCTTCAATCAAAATCACTTCGTACCACGGATTCGGCGTGTTCTCCGTCAACCGAATTCTCGCGGGCGAAGTTTTCACTCTTCGGCCATCTTCGAGCGGAATCGAAATCCCCGCGCGCAGCCGCGCAATATCTTTCTCGCTCGGCCGTCCGCTGATTTTCACTAAATACGTCTTCGGCACATGCGACCCGGCTTTCATCAAAAGTTGCGCCAGCGCGCCATCATTCGTCAACAACAGCAGTCCTTCGCTCCCATAGTCGAGCCGGCCCACCGGGTACACGCGCTCAACATTTTTCGGAAGTAAGTCCATCACGGTTGCCCGTCCTTCCGGATCGCTTACCGTGGTCACGTAACCCTTGGGCTTGTTCAGCAAAAAATACAAAAGCCGCTGCCTTTTCCGCAGCGGCTTGCCATCAACAAAGATTTCGTCAACTTCAGGATCGGCTTTCGTGCCTAATTCCGTGACAACGTTTCCATTCACCGCAACGCGCCCCGCCGCAATAATCTCTTCGGCCGCACGCCGCGAGGCTACTCCCGCCGCCGCCAGTATTTTTTGCAGTCGCTCGCTCGCCATCGCGTCGAGGCTCCGCTCAGCGGCCGCGCTTCGGAAAATGTCGTTTCGGGTGTTTCTGTTCCGCGGGTTCTTGCTTTCCGATGAATTTCTTGACGGCCGGTTTCATCGCGAGAATTGTTTGCGCTTCCTCGGCTTGCAACAACCGGTATCGTCCCGCTGCAATTCCTTCAATCGTCAGTGGGCCGAGCGCCACTCGCTTCAGTTTCTCAAGCGGATGTTTTTCTTTGAACAGCACGCGGCGCAACGCTTCCAGCTTCGAGTCGCGCATCGTCACTTCGTACCAGTAATTTGCACCGTGCCCGCGCGCCGCGCCGGGCTGGCGCAACGTCTGCATCTTGACGCCGGCTTCTTTGCCGACGCGATCCAAATCCGCAAGCGTCAGCATTCCTTTGATTTTCACGTAATAAATCTGCTCCAGGTGCTCCCACTTTTTCAAAAGTTCCGCGGCGAGGTCGCCGTCGTTCGTCATGAAAATAATTCCCGAGCTCGCGTACTCCAAATTTCCCACCGGATACACGCGCGAAGGAAATCCGCGCAACAGATTTTTCAACGTCTTTCGCCCTTCCGGATCGGCCAGCGTGGACATCACCTCCGGCGGCTTGTTCACCAGCAAATACACGCGCCGCTCTTCCGCCTCCACCGTGCGCCCCGCAACTTCGACGCGGTCTTTTTCCGAATCCGCTTTCGTCCCAAGCTCGGTCACCACGCGCCCATTTACGCGCACCTGTCCGCTCAGGATCAACTGCTCCGCGTGCCTCCGCGAAGCAATCCCCGCCCTCGCAATAATTTTTTGCAATCTCTCTTGCATGAATTTTTCTGACGGATCGAAACCTATTCCGAACTCTGCGTTTCTCTGTGGACTCGGCGTCTCCGCGTTATCTTTTTACTCTCCGGCGGCCGCCGTCTCTGCTTTCGGCGGTTCTTCATCGAGTTCCCCGGCAGGCATTCCTTCATTCGTCGCGGCAACTTCTTCTTCGATCAATTCCTTGTCTTCTGCCGCATCCTCCGGCAGCGCCAAATTCTCCAGCGTGTCCGCAGTCGGCGCATTGAACATCTCTTCTTCCGTTTGTGTGCCGATGGTAATGCCCGCATCGGTCCCCAATGCTTCGCGTGCAAGTGCCTCAAACTCTTTCAAGCTTGGCAACTCGTCCAAATCGCTCAAGCCAAAGCGCATCAAGAATTCCTTCGACGACTTGTACAAAATCGGCCGCCCCATCACTTCCTTGCGGCCCGCCGTCGTAATCAATCTGCGGTCGAGCAAAGTCGAAATTACGCCGGAAGAGTTTACACCGCGAATTTCGGAAATTTCCGGCGCCGTCACCGGCTGCTTGTACGCAATCACGGCCAGCGTTTCGAGCGCAGGCATCGAAAGCCGCAGCGGAGGCCGCAAACTCTTGATGAACCGCCGCACCACATCGTGATGCTGCGGCTTCGTATACATTTTGTAGCCACCCGCGACGGCACGAATTTCGATGCCGCGTTCCTCGGCGGCGTAGCTCGCGACGGTTTCATCGAGCGCCGCTTGCACCACTAATTTTTCTTCGCCGAGCGCGCCAGCAAGCTGCTCGATCGTAGCCGGTTCGTCCGCCGCGTAAATAATTGCTTCCAGTGCCGCTTTGCGTTCTTCGTTGGTCATGATCTTTGCCGTTGTAGTGGCCGATCTTCAGATCGGCGCTTTACTGATACTCCTGATCAATCTGTTTCAATTCGCCTTTTTCGTCGAACACGGAATCAAACGCTTTTGCCTTGCGCAACAGAATTTCGCCGAACTGTTTTTCCTGCACCATGCCGACCGCCTGCAGTTTCACCATTTCGAGCACGGCGAGAAACGCGACAATCATCGCGTGGCGCGAAGGGCAAGCCTCAAAAAACTGGATCAGGTTTACGCTCGAATCTTCGCTCGCAAGAATCTGCGAGCGAAGATTCGCAATCATCTGCGCCACCGTGAACATTTCATGTTTCAGCTCGATGCGCGCCACTTCCTTGCGCCGCTCCAGCACCTGCTGAAACACTTTTACTAAATCGACGAGCGAGACGACCAGCTCGCCTTCTGTGCCTTCGTCGTTGTAAAGCGATTTGTCCGGCTTCGACCAAACGTTTTCTTCAATCTGCTGCTTCTGATACAAAAGCTGCGCCGCGTTCTTGAATTTCTCGTGCTCGATCAAACGCTGTACCAGTTCTTCGCGCGGATCTTCCGGCTCGCCTTCCGCAGACGCGAGCGGGTCCGGCGGCAGCAGCATTTTGCTCTTGATATAAATCAGCGACGCCGCCATATAAATAAATTCCGCGGAGACGTCCACGTTCAACTCTTCCAGCTTGTGCAGGTAATCCAGATATTGCGACGTGATTTTGGAGATCTGGATGTCGTGAATGTTCATCTTCTGCTGCTTGATTAGGTCAAGCAGCAGGTCGAGCGGCCCTTCGTAGAGCGGAATCTGAATTTTGTACGGCGTCGCCATTCCTTCGTGTTCGCCTTTGTAGGGCCCGCTTTCTGAAGCGGGCCGATTCGCAACTTGCGTCAAGCCAAGACGGCCGGCTTCGGAAAGCCGGCTCTACAACTTCGTTGTTTCCCTGCGCTTCTTCTGCCAACCGAAGACTGCTTCGCGGACGCGCTCCATCGTTTTCTTCGCTTCCCCGCGCGCGCGCTGCGAGCCTTCGTCAATCACTTTCAGTACGAGTTTCTGGTCCTTTTCGTACTTCAAGCGCCGCTCGCGAATCGGCGCAATCCACTCGATCAAGTGGTCGGCCATTTTCGCCTTGCACTCGATACACCCAATTCCAGCCGTGCGGCACCCTTCCGCCGACCATTTTAACGTCTCTGGAGACGAGAACAGTTTATGCCAATCGTAGACTGGACACACGTCCGGATTTCCGGGGTCGGTCCGCCGCTTCCGCGCCGGGTCCGTCACCATCACTTTCGTCTTCTTGCGAATTTCTTCGTCGCTCTCGCTCAGCGTGATGGCATTCCCATAGCTCTTCGACATCTTCCGCCCGTCAAGCCCGGGTATCCGCGGCGTTTTGGTCAGCTGATGCTGCGGCTCGATCAGAGGAGGCTGGTACGGAAACAAACTTGCAATCTCACCAAGTTTCTCGTGCAAGTTGATAACGCCAATTTCGGTCGCCACTTTCCTGACCTCGCCCCGAAACTTGTCGGGGTCATGACGATCCCAGGGTTGTATGCCTAGGAGTCTCGCAGGGCGTCGCGATGCGTTTTCATCAGCGAACAGTTCAGCGCTGACATCCAATCCATAAAACGCGTTGAATCGCCGGACGATTTCGCGGGAGAGTTCGACGTGAGAGACCTGATCTTCGCCGACGGGGACGACAATCGGCGTGCCTTCCTGCGAGTAGATGACAATGTCAGCGGTTTGCAGGCAGGGATAGCCGAGAAAGCCGTAGGTGTGAAGGTCTTTGTCCTTCACGTTTTCAAAAGCTTCTTTGTATGTGGGAACGCGTTCGAGCCAACCGAGCGGCGTGACCATCGAGAGTAATAAATGCAGTTCGGCGTGCTCCGGAACGAGCGATTGCTGAAAGATGACGCATTGTTTCGGGTCGAGGCCCGCGGCTAAATAATCTGTGACGATTTCGATGGTGTTTTGCGCGACGGCGGAAGTGTCTGCGTAGTCGCTCGTCAGCGCGTGCCAATCGGCGATGAAGTAAAAACATTCGTATGACGGATCGTTTTGTAGCCGCACCCAATTTTGCAGCGCGCCAAAGTAATGGCCGATGTGCAGCTTCCCCGTCGGCCGCATCCCGCTGACGACGCGTTTTTTTGCCGTAGAACCCAAGATCAATCCCCCAGAGAAAAGCGCCGCTCTAAAGATCAGCCACTACTTTAGGAGATCCCGCGCGATGATCATGCGCTGGACCTCGCTGGTGCCTTCGTAAATTGTAATCACTCGCGCGTCACGGTACATGCGCTCGACGTCGGTTTCGCGCGAATAGCCGAGGCTGCCATGAATCTGCACAGCTTTGTACGCTACACGGTTCGCCATCTCGCTCGCGTACAATTTCGCTTTCGACGCTGCTGCTCCCATGGCTTTTCCCGAATCTTTCAGCCACGCGGCGTAGTGCGTCAAGCCGCGCGCGGCTTCGATCTCCGTCTGCATGTCCGCAAGCATCCACTGAATTGCCTGAAATTCGCCAATGTTTTTTCCAAATGCTCGGCGCGATTTCGCGAACTTAATGGAATCGTCGAGCGCGCCTTGCGCCAATCCAACCGCTTGCGCGGCAATGCCAATGCGTCCACCATCGAGTGCGCTGAGAGCAATTTTCAATCCTTGTCCTTCCTCACCGAGCCGATTTTCGGCGGGAACTTCGCAGTCATTCAAAAGAATTTCGACTGACGGCGAAGAGCGCTGGCCCATTTTGTCTTCATGGCGGCCGATTTTAAATCCTTTGAAGGACGGCTCGATGAGAAACGCGGTGATTCCCTTCCCACCCGCCGCGGGATCGGTTTTCGCAAACACAATGTAGACGCCCGCGTCGCTGCCGTTCGTGACCCACGTCTTCGCGCCGTTGAGGCGATAGCATCCGGATGCAGAGCCAAGAGTGGCTGTGCTACGCGTGGCCGTGGCTTGAATGCCTGCGGCATCGGAGCCTGCGGCGGCTTCGGTCAAACAAAACGAACCGAGAATTTCTCCGCTCGCGAGGCGTTTCAAATATTTTTGTTTTTGCGCGTCGGTGCCGAATTGCAGCAGCGGCCCTTGCACAGCCGAATTCGTCACGCCAAGCGCCGTGGACATTGCGGTGTAGACGCGCGCGACTTCTTCGATCATCAACACGTACGATACCGTGTCCAGCCCCGGCCCGCCCCATTCTTCCGGCACGAGCATGCCACAGCAGCCCATTTCTCCCAGCTTCTTGATGATTTCGATGGGAAATTTCTCTTCGCGCTCCAGCTCTTTGACGAGTGGCCGAACTTCCATCTCCATGAATTGCCGGACGGTGTCGCAAATCAGTTTTTGGTGATCTTTGAGCGAAAAATCCATCGTGTCGTATACGAAGAATACTAGCACAGTGCTCGCTGGCTCTTTGTGCTGAGGAGAATGAGACAAGAACGAAAAAAGCTGAAACTAAGCGCTCCGCCGTTTTCTTAGCCAGCCGAAGAACTGGCTCCACAATGGCATAAAAAGTCCGAAGAATACGCCGGGAAGGATGATGCGCCCGATGGGGCGCCCAGCGTTGTGAATTTCGATCAAAGCACTTAGTGCGATAAATCCCGACGCGAAGAAAAAGAAAGCGACTATGTAATAGCCGAGAGTAAAAGTCGATTTTCGGGGAGACGCGTTTTCCATGGCAGCGCTCCTTCCAGGCTAGAGCTTAAACAGTTCCCGCAGGCGTTTGGTCTGCTGGCGGCTGACGGGGACTTCGGTTTGTTTTTTGTCGTTCATTTTGAGCATGTAGCTGGATTTGAACCACGGCACAACTTCCTTGATGTGATGAATGTTGACGAGGTAGGAGCGATGCGGGCGCCAGAAAATGTCTGCGTCGAGGGCTGCATGCAGCTCTTCGATGGTGCGGTAATTGGAGGTGCCGTCTGCTTCGCGAGCGCAAACGGAGATGAGGCCGTCGGTGATGGTGGCGAAAACGAGGTCCTCGGCGTCCACAAGCAACATCCGTTGTTGCGATTTGATGAGCAGCTTAACCGGCGCGGAAGATTCTGCGGGCTTCGATGAAGCAAGCTGGTTGACGAGTTTTTCGAGGCGCTCGGCGGGACTGGTGTCTGCTTCCATTTCGCGACGGGCGCGGGCGATAGCTTTGGCGATGCGCGATTTGTCGAACGGTTTTAGAACGTAGTCTACGGCGTTTACGTCGAACGCTTGCACAGCGTAATGATCGAAGGCTGTGGCGAAAACAACGTGCGGAACGCGGGCTTTGCGTTCGACGAGCTTCTTTAGGACGCCGAAACCGTCGAGGCCGGGCATTTGCACATCAAGGAAAACAAGATCAGGAGAATGTTCCTTAATGAGGTTGACAGCTTCAAGACCATTTTTTCCCTGGCCAATCAGGTTGATTTCGGGAAAGGCCTTCAGTAAGAACGCGAGCTCGTCCCGCGCGGGTTTTTCGTCGTCGACGATGAGCGTATTGATGGGCATGGAAGGATAAACTCAGTATAGGCGGGAACCTAGCACAAGAAAAGGCGCGGAAAAAGACAACGCAGAAACGCAAAGAGCGCTGAGGAACGCGGAAAAAGAACAGAAGCGACTCAACACAGAGTTCACATAGAGCACGGAGAGCACAGAGAAGATACGGCAAGGCAAGAAAGCTGCGTTACAGGGTAAACTTCAGCGCATCGAATTTGGGGAGACGACATGGCAAAGGGAAAGGGTGCGGAAGAAAAGAAGCTGGCGCAAGTGTTGAGCAGCGAAATGATTTACGAAGGGCCGGTGTTCGGGTTGCGGCGGGATGAGGTGATCGAACCGACAGGTTTGCGGACGAAGCGCGAGGTAATCACGCACCCCGGGTCAGTAGTGGTGCTGCCAGTACTGCCAGATGGCCGAATCGTGATGATCCAACAGTATCGCCATGCGACCCGCCAGTATCTGTGGGAGCTAGTCGCCGGAAGAATGGAGCCTGGCGAGGATCCGAAAGAGGCTGGCGCCCGCGAACTGGCGGAAGAGACGGGCTACCGCGCAAAAAAAATGAAGATTTTCCTCGAAGTATTCCCTACACCGGGGTTTTTGGAAGAAAAGATGTACTTGATGCTCGCTTCAGACGTCGTGCCGGGGCCAGCATCGCCGGAAGACGATGAGAAAATTATTTCCGCTACCTATACCGCGGCCAAATTGGAACAAATGATTCGCTCGGGAAAACTGCACGACGCCAAGTCCGTTGCCGGATTGCTCTACTACTTCCGCTTTCTCGCCCCAAAACGGCAACGTCGAAAAAACCGTTAATTGAATCGATTTTATGCGGTTCAGAACCTTACACAATTTTTATAGACTTCGTTGAAGTTCTCTTGACGCAGTGACTCGTTCTGGTACACTCCGCACGTTGCACTCACAACGCGAGCGCTAAGGGGTGCTCCGCGAGGTGTCCGTGAAACAACTGAATCTAACTTCAGGAGGCAGATCGAGGTGCAGGGAACCGTAAAATGGTTTAACAACTCGAAGGGATACGGCTTCATCGGGCGGGAAGATGGTCCTGATGTATTTGTCCACTACTCCGCCATAGTTGGAGACGGTTACCGGACGCTGCAGGAAGGTGATCCGGTCGAATTCGAGATTGTGCAGGGACCCAAGGGACCACAAGCAGCAAACGTACAAAAAGCAGGGTGAGGAAAGACGCAATTATAAATAAGGCCGGCTGGACTCTCCCCCAGCCGGCCGTTTTTATTTGGTGTGGAGCGGCCTGATTCCTGACGAACCGCTCCCCGGGCCCTCTCCGAAGACGGCCCCTACAACTGCAGGCAAATCCCTCCTATAATCGGCGCATGGACAACAAACAGATCGCGCGCATCCTGCGGGACACGGCGCAACTCCTCGAAATTGACGGGGCCATCATCGGGCGATACCGGAGTTATGAGAAGGCGGCCGAGCTGATTGATTCCCTGCCCGAATCCATCGAACAGCTGGTGAAAGAGCCTGAAAAACTGAAGGAGCTCCCGGGAATTGGCGACAGGATGGTGGAGCATCTCGAAGAGATTGTGAAGACGGGCGATTATTCGCTGCGGAAAAAACTTTTGAAGAAATATCCGGCGACGATTCTCGACGTGCTGCAATTGCAGTCGCTGGGGCCGAAGAAGGTGGCGCTGCTCTGGAAGAAATTCAAGGCGGCGACGGTGGCGGATGTCGAGAAGATTGCGAAAGAAGGAAAGCTGCGGGAGTTGGATGGATTCGGCGAGAAGAGCGAACAAAATATTTTGAAAGCGGTGGAAGTGTTCAAGAAATCTACCGGGCGATTCCTCTTGAGTACGGCGGAAGAAGCGGCGACGGCGATTATCGCGCACATCAAAAAGGCAGGAAAAACGGTGGAAAGCGTGACGCCGGCGGGCTCGCTGCGGCGCGGCAAGGAGACCGTGGGAGACCTCGATTTGCTGGTGACGATGGCGGATGGCCACACGGCGCAGAAACACGTGGATGCGCTAGCGGAACATATTTTGAAATATCCGGGAATCGATCAGACGCTGGCGCATGGCGAAAACAAAGTAAGTTTCACGCTGGAGAATGGGCTGCAGGTGGATGTGCGCATGCTTGAGAAGGAGAATTTCGGCGCGGCGCTGCTCTACTTTACAGGATCGAAAGAGCACAACGTGGCGCTGCGCGGACGCGCGAACGAAATGGGATTGACGCTGAACGAATACGCGCTGGCGACGCTGAAAGGCGAAAAGCGCGTCGCGGGAAGAACGGAAGAAGAGATTTACGGCAAGCTGAAATTGGATTTTATTCCGCCAGAGCTGCGCGAAAACACGGGCGAGATTGCCGCCGCGGAAAAGCACGCGCTGCCGAAGCTGATCGAACTGAAAGACGTGAAGGGCGATTTGCAAATGCACACGACGGCGAGCGATGGAAAAAATTCCATCGAAGAGATGGCCGAGGCGGCGCGAGAGCTGGGTCACGAATACATTGCGGTGACGGATCACTCGAAAGCAGTGACCGTGGCGAACGGTCTCGATGAAAAGCGAATGGAAGCGCACATCAAAAAGCTGCATGCTGCGAACGACAAGAAACCAGGAATCCGCGTACTCGCCGGTTCGGAAGTAGACATCATGAAAGATGGCTCGCTCGACTACTCGGACGAAATTCTGGCGCAATTGGACGTGGTGGTGTGCTCGATTCATTCGTATTTCAACCTGGACCGAAACGAGATGACGGAGCGGATGTTGGCGGCGATTGAAAATCCGTACACGCAGATTATTGGCCACCCGACCGGACGGCTGCTGTTGCGCCGCGACGCGCTTGACTACGACATGGAGAAAATCCTGGAAGCATGCGCGAAACACGGTGTGGCGATGGAGTGCAATTCTTACCCCGACCGGCTGGATTTGAAGGATGTTTACCAGCGAATGTGCAAGGAGCGAGGCGTGAAGGTGGTGATTTCTACAGACTCCCACAATACTGGGAACCTGGCGTACATCCGGTACGGGGTGACCACGGCGCGGCGGGCCTGGCTTACCAAAGCTGACGTGATAAGCACCCTGCCTGTCAATGAGTTCCTGGAGGCTTTGCGCCCCAAACCGGGTGCAAGCCGCAAGAAGCGAGCCGCCAAAGGTTGATGGGGCCGCCGGGGCCGGTTCGTTGGGGAACATTTCTTCCCCAAGGCTCGTACCTTCCTTCAGACGGGCCAGTGTCGGCCCATGCGAGGACAAAGCGATGAAAATTCCGTTTTTGAGAGTGACCCGCGTGGCAGTTCCCCTTTCTGTGGTCGCGCTTCTGGCGGCAGCCGCGTTCGCTCCGGCAGCCAATGCGGAAGAGTGGACCAAGAGCTATACGGTTTCGGGACGCGCCAACGTGCACGTGGAAACGAACGACGGCAGCGTGCGCGTGACGACGGGCGACACGAAACAAGTCGAACTGCGCGTGATCTACAACGGCTACACCCTCGACAAGAATTTGCGGATTGAATCGAAGCAGGACGGCGACCGCGTGGAATTGAGCGCGCGGGAAACGATGCATTGGAGCTGGGGCGTTCACGTGAATCGCGGCTTGCGGCTGGAAGTGCGTATGCCGAAGAATGGCGACCTGAGCGTGGATAGCGGCGACGGCTCAGTGGAAGCGCAGGCCGTCTCGGGCAATTTGGATATTCATACCGGCGATGGCCACATCAAAGTGGATGGCGCCAAAGGCCAGATTAAGCTGCGGACCGGCGATGGAAGCATCGAAGGCCGCGACCTTGACGGTCAGATTGAGGCCGATTCGGGCGACGGGCACATTACCTTGGATGGGCGATTCGATACGCTGAAAATCCGGACTGGCGACGGCAGCATCAATGCGCACGCGCAGCCGGGGTCGAAGGTGATTAACAGCTGGAATATTCACACCGGCGACGGCAGCGTGGACTTGACGTTACCCGGCGATTTGAACGCGAACATTGACGCCAGCACGAACGACGGGCGCATCAGCCTGGGAATTCCTGTAACCGTGGAAGGCCAGTTCAGCAACTCGCAGATTCACGGCAAGATGAATGGCGGCGGGCAGCCAGTGACGATTCATACGGGCGATGGGTCGATTCGTTTGAATCGCACATAAGCAGGTCTCCAAAAATTGCAGAACGCGCCCCGGAGAGGCACGGCTTCTTCAGGGCTTCTTCTTGCCGGGGATGGGTGCGGGGACGAGCTGACGAAGTGCAAGAAAATGGACACAGTGGAAGGAAGATTCCTGCCAGTTCTAGTATTTTATCGATAGAAAATAAAGGACTTACGGCAATGCCACAATGGGCCCTCGCGTGCCATCTAATAGTTGTTTGGCGGAGGGTCCTGTGATCGTTTTTGTCCTGGGTTTTGCCATAGCGTGCCTCGTGGCTTTCACCGCAGCAAGCTCCATTCTCTCGTCTCAGAAACGCCGGTCATAGCGGCGTGGTCTTCACATCCTGTTCCTGAGGCACCGAAATCCGGGCCGGAGTGCCCGCGGAATTGTGCCTCCCCATTTGCAAGAGCGCTTGGCTTTGCGCGATACTGCTTGTTTGCTTGGGGATGCAAATCGGGTGCCGTGCCCGCTGCACTAAACTGTAAAATTCAAAATCAACGGCCCTGTGGCCGCTTGCTTGAGGGAGCAGAATGGAAAAGCCTGCAAAGATTGCGCCTGCCAAGGGGAAATTGGGAGTCCTGACGCCGGGAATGGGCGCGGTCAGCACGACGTTTATGGCCGGCGTGGAACTAGTGCGCAAGGGCAAGTCGCAGCCTGTGGGATCGCTGACGCAGCTCGGCACGATCCGGCTGGGCAAACGGACCGACGCAAATTCGCCGAAGATCAAGAAATTCGTGCCGCTGGCCGATTTGGACGATTTGGTTTTTGGCGGCTGGGATATTTTCAAAGACGACGCGTACCAAGCGGCAGCAAAAGCAGGCGTGCTGAATTTTCAGGATCTCGAAAAGGTGAAACCTTTCCTGAAGACAATCAAGCCCATGAAGGCGGCGTTCGATCGCGAATACGTCAAGAGGCTGGATGGAACGTACGTCAAGAAAGCGAAAAACAAGTACGAGCTGGCGCTGCAAATCAAGGAAGATATTGAAAATTTCCGCAAGACGAAAAAAGTTTCGCGCCTGGTGACGTGCTGGTGCGGTTCGACGGAAGTTTTTATTCAGCCGCAGGATGTTCATTCGACGGTAGAAAAATTCGTCGAAGGAATGAAGAAGAACGATCCCTCGATCGCGCCCTCGATGCTGTACGCGTGGGCTTCCGTGACGAGCGGAGTTCCCTTCGCCAATGGCGCGCCGAATTTAACCGTGGACATTCCCGCGATTCAGACGCTGGCGCACGAGCACAACGTGGCGATCTGCGGCAAGGATTTCAAGACCGGGCAGACGCTGATGAAGACCATCCTTGCTCCGGGATTCAAGGCGCGTATGCTCGGCCTCGAAGGCTGGTATTCCACGAACATTCTCGGCAATCGGGACGGCGAAGTGTTGGATGATCCGGGTTCGTTCAAGACGAAGGAAGAATCAAAGCTCGGCGCGCTGGAATACATTTTGCAGCCCCAGCTTTATCCGCAGCTTTACGGCAAGATTCATCACAAGGTCCGCATCAACTACTATCCGCCTCGCGGCGACAACAAAGAGGGCTGGGACAACATAGATATTTTCGGATGGCTCGGCTATCCAATGCAGATCAAGGTGGATTTCCTTTGCCGTGATTCGATTCTTGCGGCGCCGATCGTGCTGGACCTGGTTCTATTCCTCGACTTGGCGCAGCGCTCGGGCTTCCGTGGAATTCAGGAATGGTTAAGTTTTTATTTCAAGTCGCCGATGACTCCGGAAGGACTCTACCCCGAGCATGACCTCTTCATTCAATCCATGAAGTTGAAGAACACACTGCGCTGGATGATGGGCGAGGACCTGATTACGCACCTTGGTCAGGAATATTACGATTAAGGATTGCTAGCGTTGGCCGAAGTGGATGGAAACGTCCATGGTCGTTTCTTTTTCGGAAGGAGCGTAGTGCCACTGCTTGACTGCGCGAGTCGAGGCATCCACAAGGACCGCGTTGCCGCCAAGCGTTTGGACGTCCTTAACGGTGCCGTCCGGGCGGATAGTCACGCGCAATTTGACGGTGCCGCCAATTCCCTTGTCGCGCAGGACTGTGGGATATTCCGGTTCGACTTTTTTGACGATCTTGCGCTCTGCGTCCTGTGAAAAAACCACGTTCGAGCCGCACACAAAAACGGCGATCAAGCAAGCAGCTTGGGCCAGTCTGCGCGTTCCGGTTGACTTCGTCATAAAGCCACGACCAATCGGTTGAATGGCAAGAACTGCAGGAGGGCACTCCCACACACCTTGCTTTGGTGGAGAAAGGTGCAAGGAAATGGCCACGCGCGAAGACGAGCCCGAAAGAAGGCACAAACGGTTTCCAGGCAAGCAAGGGGACTAATGTATTGCCTTATCAATACGTTAGCGGCGGCCTCAAACTGACCTGGGGCGAGCAGAGGGTCCGCCAACGAACGGCGGCGCGATTGGCGGTGTCAAATGCCCAGAAATGTGGTCTCACGCTGAGAAGCGACCAGCCCGCTGAGACAATTTGTGGCAATCAACCGCGCGTAACTTGCCCGGATTTGGCTTCGACGGCGTCGAGGACTCGCGACGAATAGACCAGGGCGGCTCCCGCGTTCATCGCTACGGCGACTCCGAGCGCTTCCGCGATTTCCTCGCGCGAGGCGCCGGCCTTCAGGGCGAGGTCCGTGTGAACGACGATGCAGCCATCGCACTGCGTGGTCACGGCAACCGCCAACGAGATAAGTTGGCGGGTTTTCTCTCCAATGAGCGAAGCTTTTGCGTTCGCGTTGGAAAGCGTTTGGTAGCCGCGCACGGTGTCCGGCGAGAGCTTCATCACGTCGCCGATACGCGCACCGACCTGTTTGTGATACTCGTTCCAGTCAATCATCATGGCTCCGTCTCTCCTTCCTGATTTTGGATACCGCAATACTTTTAGCGGGTGAGGGACGAGGTTGCAAGCGAAGTTTTCGCGGAAGCGGAAGAATCGCGCCTGTTTTTCTTGAAATGCCCGTTGTGATATCGTTTCAAATTCGGCTGCGCGCATCGCGGCGGTCAATGCGCATGCAGCCGCGTTTGTTCTTGCTCCGCGGGGGAAACAGCACATGAAGAGTTCTTACAACGGACTTGCCGTTCCGGCAGAAGGGCGCGCCATTGGATATGCGAACGGCGAATTGCAGGTGCCGGACACGCCAGTGATTCCTTTTATCGAAGGCGATGGTACCGGGCGCGACATTTGGAAAGCTTCGCGGCGCGTGTTTGATGCCGCGGTGGAACACGCCTACGGCGGAAAGAAAAAAGTGGCGTGGTTTGAAGTGTTTGCCGGAGAGAAGGCGTTCAACACATTTAAAGAGTGGCTTCCGAACGACACGGTAGATGCGATTCGAGATTTTCGCGTTGCGATTAAGGGGCCGCTGACGACGCCGGTTGGCGGCGGAATTCGTTCGCTGAACGTGGCGCTGCGGCAGATTCTGGATTTGTATTCCTGCGAACGGCCAGTGCGTTACTTTACGGGAGTTCCCTCCCCCGTGAAGGCGCCGGAAAAATTGAATGTGGTCATTTTCCGCGAGAACACGGAAGACGTGTACATCGGCATCGAGTGGAAAAGCGGAACGCCGGAAGCAAAGAAGCTGCTGGAATTTCTGAACAACGACATGCTGAAGGACGGCAAGAAACAGATTCGCTGGGATTCCGGCGTCGGGATCAAGCCGATTTCGCCGACGGGAACGAAGCGGCTCGTGCGGCGCGCGATTAAGTACGCATTGAAGCACAAGCGCAAGAGCGTGACGCTGGTACACAAGGGCAACATTCAGAAATTCACGGAAGGCGGATTCCGCGATTGGGGTTACGAACTGGCAACGGAAGAGTTCCGCGCGCAAACCGTGACGGAGCGCGAGAGCTGGATTCTGGATAATTTGGACAAGAATGCGGGGCTAACCGTCGAACAAAATGCCGCGATGATCGAGCCGGGACTCGAACAAGCAGTGGATTCCTTCAAGAAATCCGTTTACGACGAAGTGAGGCACACGCTGGACGCGATTTACGCGACGCACGGCAAAGGCCAGTGGAAGCAAAAGCTGATGATCAACGACCGCATCGCGGATTCGGTGTTTCAGCAGGTATTAATGCGCGCGGACGAGTACAGCGTCCTGGCTACTTCCAACTTGAACGGCGACTATCTTTCCGACGCGTGCGCCGCGCAGGTCGGCGGCCTCGGCATGGCGCCGGGCTCGAATATTGGCGACGGCTACGGCGTGTTTGAAGCCACGCACGGCACGGCGCCGAAATATGCGGATAAAGACGTAATCAATCCGGGCTCGGTGATGCTCTCGGGCGCCATGATGTTCGAATTTCTGGGATGGACAGAGGCCGCACAGCTGATTGAAGACGGCATTGCGCGGACGATTCAGCAGAAGAAAGTGACGTATGACCTTGAACGCTTCATGCCGGGCGCGACCAAGGTTGGCACGTCGGCGTTCGCGACCGCGATCATTGAAAATATGAAAGGCATGGCAGTAGCGAAATAACAGAGGACAGACTACAAATATGAGCAGAAAAAAGGTGACAGTTGTCGGCGGCGGATTCGTGGGTTCAACGACCGCGCAGCGCATTGCGGACATGGAACTCGCCGACGTAGTGTTGACGGACATTCTTGACGGGCCGCCTGCGGGAAAGGCGCTGGACATGATGGAAACCGCGCCGATTATGCGCACGGACGTGAAAGCGATCGGCATTTCCACGGCGAATGGCGATTATTCGGCGACGGCGGGGAGCGATGTTGTGGTGATCACCGCAGGTTTTCCGCGCAAGCCGGGAATGAGCCGCGACGATTTGCTGAAAGCGAACTACGACGTGGTGAAAGCCGTCGTCGAACAGATTGTGAAGCACTCGCCGAACTGCATCATCATCGTGGTGACGAATCCGCTGGATGCAATGGCGCAGGCGGCGTTCCGCGTGAGCGGCTTCCCGAAGAGTCGCGTGCTAGGCATGGCCGGCGTGCTCGATTCCGCGCGCATGAGCGCGTTCGTGGCGATGGAATGCAAAGTGAGCGTGGAAAACGTGCACTCTTTCGTGCTGGGCGGTCATGGCGACGACATGGTGCCTCTGCCGCGCTATTCAACCGTTGCGGGCATTCCGCTGCCGGACCTGCTGCCGAAAGAGCGCATTGACGCGATCGTCGAACGCACGCGCAAGGGCGGTGCGGAAATCGTGAACCTGCTAAAGACTGGCTCGGCATATTACGCGCCGTCCGCGGCTGCCGTCGAAATGGTCGAAGCCATTTTGAAAGACAAAAAGAAGATTCTTCCCTGCGCAGTTTATCTGGATGGCGAATATGGCATCGAGGGATTGTTCGTCGGCGTCCCGGTAAAGCTCGGTGAAAAGGGCGTCGAAGAGATTATTCAGATTAAGTTAACTGCAGAAGAAAGCGCCGCGTTGCAGAAGTCGGCGGGTTCCGTAAAGGAACTCGTCAGCGTGCTCGGAATTTAAACTCCTTCAAATAAAGAGGGCGCCTGCTCCCGCAGGCGCCCTCTTTATTTGCGGATTACCAGTGAAAGACGCGCTGCGCGCCAAAAACCAGCCCGAGCGTAAAGACAGCGATCGCAACCTCCCCAATTGCTCCGACAGCGAATGGTTTTAGGCCCTGCTTCGCCAGTTCGCGGAAATTCGTGCGCAAACCGACTCCCGCAAATGTGAGCAGGAAGGCCCATTTGGAAAGATTGGCCAGCGCGGTGATTTGATCCTTGTTGAAGAACGCAAGGGTCGCCAGCAACGAAATCAAAAGAAAACCCAGGACGAATTTCGGAAATTTCTGCCAAAGGAATGCAGCTTTGTTGCCGATGGCTTGCGCCTGGCCTCGGCCAGCCCAGTACAGCGCGTAGGCCAGCACAACGAAGCCAATGAGCGCGTTGCGCGTCGTCTTGGTGAGGACCGCGAGCTTCCCTGCTGCGTCCGAATAAAGCGCGCCTGCAGCCGCCGCCTCCGCGGTGTTGTCCACGGCGAGGCCAGACCAGACCCCGTACGCGTGATCGCTGAGATGCAGTGCATGACCAACGAGCGGAAACGTGAAGAGCGCCAAAGCGCCCAGCGCGAGAATTGCAGCGATGGCAAAGGAGGAGTCTTCGTCATCCGCGTCAATCGCACCTTTGGTGGCGATAATTGCGCTGACCCCGCAAACGGCGGAGCCGACTGCGAGGAGCGTTGTGAGCTTTGGTTTCAAGCCAAACACACGACCGAGCAAGGTCATGAATGCAATCGCGACCGCGATTTCGATGACAACGAGCGCAAGGCTCGCGCCGCCGAGCTTTAGTACATCGCCTAGCAAGAACCGCGAGCCGAGCAGTACGATGCCTGCTTTCAACCAAAACTCGTACGTTGCGACACCGGCGCGAAAAATCTGCGGAATGCCGACCGTGTTGGAAATGGCGAGGCCAATCAGAATCGCCCAAAGAACGTATTCAATGTTGGGAAAAGTCCAATGATGCGCTTTGGCGTATTTTCCAACATTCTGCTCGAGCAATTTTCCTGCGTATCCGACTGCAGCAAGCAACAACACGCCGGGAATTACTTTCAGAAACTGAACTGCCGGACGCAACGGCTGGACCTGGGGTAACGCAACTGCATTCGCCATACTTCACTCCTTGTTTCTGTTCGCGTGAGGTTTTTTGCTCACCACGGTACGTGCTTAAACAATCCGGCACGCACGAGCGCCGCCAGCGCGAACGCCAACAGTACCGCCCATCCGTCGAGCGACAACCCACGACGCCGCGTTGTGCCGCGCACTTCTGCATTTGTCTTGCTCATTGCATCCTCCTTGCCACTGCTATTTCCTCAGACTCACTGAACCTAACCGCCGAAACTCTTTCGCCGATTTCGCGCACGTCTTGCGTCGCAACTCTTCCGACAATCAAAAGCGCGGGCGCAGGCAATCTTTGTTCGTGAAACAGGGCGCCGATGTTTGACCAGTGAACTTGCTGGTCAGCGCGCGTGGCCTGGGAAATCACGGCGCACGGAATTTCTGCGCTCAGGCCCGCGTCGAGAAGTCTTGCGGCAACTTCTGCGTAATCCGTTCCCGGCATGTAAATGGCGAGCGTGGTGTCCGCAGTAACTTCGCGCCAGCCCAGGCTCTTGACGCTGTCTCCTCGCGAGAATGTGGTGAACAAAACCTGCGAAGCAACACGGCGGTCTGTAAGGGAAAATCCTGCGGAGGCTGCGGCGCCGAACGCGGCGCTGATTCCCGGGACAACTTCAAAAGGCACGTTCGCTCTTCGCAAGGATTCGATTTCTTCCGACGCGCGACCGAAGAGCAGCGGGTCTCCGCCCTTCAGGCGAACTACAACTTCATATTTCCCTGCGTACGAGACGAGCAGCGAATTGATTTCGTCTTGTGTGAGGAGCTTGAATCCAGCGCGTTTTCCCACATCGACAATCGTGGCGCCGGGAGAAACCAACTGCATTACTTCCGCGCTGACGAGCGAATCGTGCAAAACTACGTCCGCCCGCTCTAGAACGCGCACAGCCTTCACGGTGAGCAATTCGGGATCGCCCGGCCCGGCTCCGACTAAAAAGACTTTGCCCATTATTCGACGCCTTCCGTCGAAGGTTTGCGCCTTGCTTCGCGCAAGTACCGCTCAAACATTTCGCGGCTGGCCAGGTTGTGCAGAACTTCCTTGTTCTGCGCTTGCGACGCGCCGGAGGCGCGAAGCACTTCCCTTGCCGCGCCGAGCCACTCGACCCAGCCTTCGTATTCCGGACCGAATTGCGCTTCGAGTTCCTTGCGCAAACGCTGCGCCAGCGCAGGGCTCTTTCCGTTTGTGGAAATAGCAATTTGCAAATCGCCGCGCTGCACCACGGCACCATAGTAGAAGTGGCAGTTTCCGATGTCGTCCACGGCGTTGCAGAGCAAGCCGCGTTCTTCGGCGGCACGATAGACCGCTTCGTTCACGCTCGGGACAGAAGTTGCAGCGATGACCAGAAACGCGTCTTGCAGATCTTCCGGCGCAAATCCCTTTTCGCGCCATTCGATCTTGTTTTCTTTAACGAGCGAGGCGAGTTGCGAATTCAGGGCAGGTGAAACGATAAGGACTTTTGCGCCTGCCTGGAGCAAGCTATCGATTTTGCCCGCGGCAATTTCGCCGCCGCCGACCACTACGACGCGGCGTCCTTCGAGCTTCACGAACATGGGAAAAAGACTCATGCGTCAGCCCTCCACAGTGTGCGGAACACTTGCCGTGGGTAAATCGCGCGCTACGGCGCCGACAAATTCTCCGGCCAAAATCGTCCGAATCTCGTCGTTGCTATGGCGTGCCAGAAACTCACGCAGCGATTCCGATTCCTCGCGGCCGTTTGTGTAAGTGTCGAGCAGCCGCTCAATTGCATCGGGAACGTCCGTTGCGGCGCAGCGATAGCCGACGGGACGCGCAATGGAAGCAATCTTGCCGACGCTTCCACCAACGCAAAAGTAGTACGCGTCAACCATCTTTCCGTCCGATTTAATCTTCTTGCCCTCGATGCCGATATCGGCGATCCAGTGCTGGCCGCAACTGTTTGGGCAGCCAGTGATGTGCAGTCTAATCTGTCGTTCAAAACCGGGCAGGCGCTCTTCGAGTTCGCGCGAGAGCCAGCGCGCGAAACCTTTTGTTTCGGTCAGCGCCAATTTGCAAAACTCAGAGCCAGTGCAGGCAACAGTGCCGCGCGCAAAAGCCGAAACGGAAACGGGCAAGCCCGCGACGTTCAGTTCGTTGACGACGTGATGCACGCGCGCTTCGGGAATATTGATGAGCAGAATATTTTGCTGGACGGTCGCGCGAACGTGGCCGTCGCCGTATCTATCGGCAAGGTCTGCTACTTTGCGAAGCTGCGCCGGAGTGATGCGTCCGCGCAAAACAGGGGCGCCGATGTAGAAAAGCCCGGATTGCTTTTGGCGGTGCACGCCAAGGTGGTCGCGGTGAACATCGGCAGGAATTTCTTCGATTTCGGCAGGATCGAGCGCGAAACCAATTTGCCGTTCAAGCTCCGCCAGAAAACTCTCGGCGGTCCAGCCATGTTGGAGGAAAAGATATTTCAGGCGAGCCTTGTCGCGGCTCTGCCGCAACACTTCGCTTGCGCGGAAGATCTCCGCAACGCCGCGTGCCACGGCGACCACTTGATCCTGCCGGATGAACGCATTCAGCTTCACGGCAAGATGTGGCTCTGTGGAAAGCCCGCCGCCAATGCGCACGCTAAATCCAATTTCCTTCGCGCCGTTGCGAAGGCGCGTCGTTGCCGTGAACGCAACGTCGTTAATTTCGGGATAGCTGCACCAGGAACTGCAGCCCGTAACGGAAATCTTGAATTTGCGCGGTAGATTGTAGAATTCGCGGTTGCCGCCGAGCTCGCGGTCAATCGCCAGCGCAAACGGTGAAGCATCAATCAATTCGTGGCCGTCGATTCCAGCCACGGGGCAACCCGTGACGTTGCGTGCCACATCGCCGCAAGCGCCCGTCGTGCTCAAACCGATTCGCTGCAGCCGCTCGATCAGATCCGGAATATTTTCAATCGTTACCCAATGCAACTGAATGTTCTGGCGCGTGGTGATGTCCGCCACGCGGCGGCCGTATTGTTCCGAGAGCGAGGCAATTTCGCGCACTTGATCGCTGCGCAACAACCCGTTCGGGATGCGAATGCGCACCATGAAATATTGCGTCGCCTTCCCTTCTCCGTTTTTTCCGCCGACAACGCCCAGGCCGTCGCCCTGCGTGTAAATTCCCCAGGATCGAAAATAGGTGCCGAGCCACTCGGGCGGAATCGAGCCGTGCCCCTGGCGCGCAAACTCGCGGATTTCGTCGAGGTGATCCCACGCGAGCTTTTCGCGCTTGAGCCGCTCGACCTTCTGCGCCTTGGTTTCCTTGACTTCGCTCATTCCCTCTCCAATTGGCTGGATACTTAGGCCCTAAAAACAAAAAACCCACGTTGCCTTGACCTCTGGCACGTGGGCTTCGGAACCTCGAATTTAAGCTGGTACTACGTCCGTTGCAGCCTCAAGCCAGAGATGGATGTCTCGCGACACATACAGCAGTCGCACGGACAACAAATCATCTGGCAAGAAATATTCATGCTTTCTTTAAGTTACGCGAAGGCCCCGCAACGTGTCAACACGAGAATCCGTCACATTGCCGATACTTCGCATCTGTTTTTTGGATGCATGACGGGGCGATTCGGGTACTCGAAGATTTGTGAATTATCCGCGCTAGTCGAGATACATCCACTCCTGCCAACTGGCGGCTAAGGGCTGTTTCGGCTTGCGACATATATATATGGTCAGGTTGTTCTCTTCCGGCATGGCATATTGAGGGCTAATGGTTTCAAAGGGTTGCACTTCGTCAAAGGACCGGCGCAAGCGCTCCGCCGGAAAGCCAATGGCGATAACTACATCTCCCGGATAGCTGCGCGGTCCCCAGTATCCATACTGATTGTGGCCGCTGATGGCTTTTGGCAGGTCGTAGCGCTTGCCGAAATAGTCGATCGCGCCCGCCTCGCCGTAGTTATACGCGAGTAGAGCAGCGTTAGCGCGCTCGGCTTCGGGCAATGAGCGAAACGCGCGCGACATAGCTTGCACTTGCTCTTCCCAGCCGAACATGTCGCCAAAAAGCTGTGGCAAATCTCCGAGTGGAACATTTTCCACGTGCACGGATTTCACGTCCCAGAAGGCGCAATACTTTATTGCCTGCTGCACCGGGAGAATTGGCATCGCCAGCGGGGCGGCGATTGCCGCGCCAATGAGGAGAGGCGCCACAAGTACAGGCTTTAGCCACACACCAGTGCGAGGCAGCGGGCGCTTTTCAATCCAAACCGCGCCGCCCGCAAGGAGCATCACGTAAGCGGGGGCGAGGTAATAGATCTTGCCGTGTAGCACAATCATTTCGGCAAGGACGACGAAATAGGTCCAGGCGAGAAAGGCGTATCTCTTTCCTACCGCGTCACGCAGGAAAAACCACAGGCCCAGCAGCCAGACGGGCGCGGCGAGCGGATGCGTGAGCAGGGCTTGCTGCGCAATAAATTCGAATGGAGAAACGGTCGAATACTTTGTTCCGATCACCGTGTGCAATAGCTGGATCGTCGGATAGTGATTGCGGATCTCCCAGAGGAGATTGGGGAGGAAAATCAAAACAACGATCGCGGCACCGGCCCAAATCCAAATCGAGCGAAAGACCCAACGCGCTCGCGTCAACAGCAGACCCAAGGTAAGCCCCGAGCCGAAGAAGAGCATCGAGTGCTTGTTAAGCACTCCAAGCCCAGCGACGACGCCGAACAACAACCACAAGCGCTCGTCGCCGCCGTTCAGGATACGGAGCACAATCGCCGCGCTCGCCATCCAGAACACGGGCTCAAACGAATTCATGGAGAGGAAATTGTCGAAGGTCAGGTAAACCGGCGCACAGAGCACCGTGAACGAAGCAAAAAACTGCGCGAATTTTCCGCCGCCGACTTCCCGCGCAATCCAGCCACCCAGGAAAATCTTGCCTGCGCTGGCGAGCGCCGGCAAAAAGCGCAGCGCGAAAAGAGAATCGCCGAGCAGAGCGCGAGAAATGTACGAAGCCAATGGCGCGAGCGGCGAATGGTCCACATAGCCCCAGGCGGGATGCTCGCCGCACGCCGCGTAATAGAGCTCATCGCGGAAAAATCCGTATTGGCGATTAAAGAGAAAATGCACCAGAGTGCCGAGGATGGCAAAAATCCACACCGAGCGGCTCAGAGGCGCGCGCTCGCTTGCTGGCTGGGAATCGGCGGTCTGCGCGATTACTGCACCTTCTTCTGGCCAGCCGCGGAAGCGGGAGCTTCCACGATCGTCGCGGAGACAATGTAGTCCAGCTTGGGCCATCCTTTTTTCAAGTAAGGAGTTCCCTGCTTTTCGATTTCGTCTTGATTCGGGCCCGCGGCGTCTCCGTAGCCTTCGTACATCATTTCCACGACGTTCATTCCATTGCCTTCGACGACAGCGAACGGCGAGAAGCCGATGCCGTCAAGGCGCGGATTGTCTTTGAGGTTGATGAAGATTTGAGTGGTGCGCGTGTTCGGTCCCGCAGTAGCGAAGCTCAAAGCGCCGCGCTTGTTGGTTTGCGAGACGGGATCATCCGCAAATTCCGTATGTTTCCACGCCGTCGAAACCGCGGGCTTCGCGCTGATGCCGAACTGGACGACGAATCCGGGCACAACGCGGAAGAAAGCGCCGCCGTCATAGAAATGCGCCTTCACGAGATTGTAGAAGCGGTCTGCCCCGAGCGGCGACCACGCGCGTGTTACTTGCACCGTAAAATCTCCGCGCGTCGTTGCAAATCTCACTTGGTATTTGTCTGGCGCTTTTTCCTGCAATGTTGCGGGCTTCAGCAAATTGCCGGGCTTCGCGGCGAGAGCGGAGGACGCAGCCGGCGCAGAAGTGGCTTCCGGCGCGGCAGGCTTCGTTTCCGCCGGAGAAGCAGCCGGTGCGGGAGTCTCCGTTTTCGCAGTCTCTGCAGGCTTCATTTCACTCGCCGGCTCTTTGGATTTGCATCCAGCCAAGAGCGCGACAACGACAAGTACCGCGCACCACTTTGCAACCTTCATGGCCTTCTCTCCTTGATGTTCTGATACTCAAAATATCGTGCGGCTTATTTCTTCGCGTTCAATTCCCTGCTTACGCGTTCCACTTCGCTCATCACGCGTAACGTATTCTCGCCGAGAATCTTACGAATATCGCTTTCCGAATAGCCCTTCTGCAGCAACGCTTCCGTGACTTTCGGGATCATCGTCGCGTCTTCCATACCGTAAGGCATGTTTGCTCCGTCAAAATCGGAGCCAAGGCCAACATGATCGGCGCCGACTAATTTCACCGCATGATCAATGTGTTCGATGATTTTTGCGTAGTCGACCTTTGGCAATTTTCCGGCGGCAACGTACTCGCGCGTAATTTTGTCGCCCTGAATCAATTGGCAGCCTTCGTTCGATTCGTCCGGGCAGCGCTTTTTCAGCTCAACTGAAATCCCTTCGTTGATGGAAGGATCCTTCTTTTCCGCATCGCGAAATTCCTGACTCAGGAAACCGACGTGGTAATTAATCTGGATTACGCCGCCTTTGGCAGCAAGGACTTTAATCATCTGATCGGTCATGTTGCGTGGCGCATCGCAAATCGCGCGGCAGGAAGAGTGCGATGCGAACATGGGCGCTTTGCTGACGGCCAACGCATCGTAAAACGTCTTGTCGCTCACATGCGAGATATCCACGATCACGCCGAGACGGTTCATTTCGCGCACGACGTCTTTGCCGAAATCCGTCAGCCCGTTGTGGACCGGCTTGTCGGTCGAGGAATCTGCCCATTCGTCGTTGCCGCTGTGCGTCAGCGTCATATATCGCACGCCAAGTGCGGCATAGCTGCGCAGGACGCCGAGATCGCTCGCGATCATATGGCCGCCTTCGACGCCCATGAGCGCGGCAATCTTCCCGTGCTTCTTTGCGGCGCGCACTTCTTCCGCCGTCGTGGCGAGCACAAGTTCATTGGGATGACGGCGAACTTGCTCGCGCACCGCGTCAATCTGGTCCATCGCACGCTTCACCGCTTCCGGCCCGGTCACTTTGCTGGACATCCAGATGGAAAAGAAGATTCCGTCAAGGCCGCCTTCCTCCATTCGCGGAATGTCAATGCTCCCGTCGGAGTGACGGTCGCCGAGATCGAATTTCGGATCGAGCATACGTTGCGTCGTGTCGTCGTGCGTGTCCATCACGATGGACGAAAAATGCAGCTTCTTTGCTTTTTCGGAAATGGAATCGGCCGCCAAGCTCATCACCAGCAGACTTCCACCTGTGACAGCGACCGCCACCCTTCGCATTTTTGTGCGCATCGCAATCCTTCCTCGGGCATAGTTAGTTTTGTGGCTGACATTTCGTGATGAACTTTTCCCATCCGGGCCATTGCACCAAGCAGAACAGACAAACAGCGCGCGTCCGATCCACTCAGTGAAAAATGGCAAGGAGAGTTTACCCCAAGAGCCAGCCGAGCAAAGCCTGTTTCCATGCAGCACGGTTCACTTCGGCGATGGATTCGGTAAGAGGAATTCCCTTCGGGCAGGCCTTCACGCAGTTTTGCGCGTTCGCGCAATCCTGAATGCCACCGGGTTCCATCAAGGCGTTAAGACGTTCTTTCGCGTGCATCGCGCCCGTGGGATGCATATTGAACAGGCGCACCTGACTGATGATGGCGGCGCCAACGAACTTGCTGTTGTCATTTACCTGCGGGCAAACTTCGAGGCAGCTTCCGCAGGAAATGCAGCTCGAAAGAGGGTAGCCCGCTTCCTGCACTTCCGGCGCCATGCGCGGGCCTTCGCCAAGGTCGTACGTACCATCAATCGGAATCCAAGCCTTCACGCGCTTCAGGCTTTCGAACATGAATTGGCGGTCCACCGCGAGATCGCGCACCAGCGGAAATTTGCTGAGCGGCTCGATGCGAATCGGCCGCTCCAGCGAATCCACCAGCGCCGAACAGGCCATGCGCGCTTTGCCGTTGATGAGCATCGCGCAGGAGCCACAAATTTCTTCCAGGCAATTCGAATCGTAGGAAACGGGCGTCGTTTTCTTGCCGTCACGCGTTACCGGGTTTTCCGCGATGTCGCGCAGGCAGATGATGACGTTCATCGAGGGCCGCCACGGCAGGGCGAATTCTTCCCAACGGGCGGACTCCTTCGGCGAAGCTTGCCGCTTGATTCGAACGATGACTTGCTTCTTTTCAGCCATAAATCCTCGCCATCACTTCGCCGCGTCGTAACGGCGCGCGCGCGGTGGAATCTGCGAAATGTCCACCGGTTCATAGGTCAGTTTGATTTCGCCGTTCACGAACTTCGCGCGCGTTGTCTTCAGCCAATTCGCGTCGTCGCGCTCCGGAAATTCCGGCTTATAGTGCGCGCCGCGCGATTCGTTTCGTGCGAGCGCTCCTAAGGTAATCACCCGCGCAAGCAAGAGCATATTGCTAAGTTCGCGTGCAAAGTTCAGCGTCTGGTTCGACCATTTTGTTCGGTCGCTCAGATTCACGCGGCCAAACCGCTCCGCAAGCTCGAGCAATTTCGCGTGCGCTGCTTCCAGATTCTTGTTGATGCGCGTCACGGTCACGTGCTCGGTCATCGTGTCCCCAAGCTCGCGCCAGATGACCATCAAATTCTCGCCGCCTTCGCGCGAAATCAGTTCTTGATTCTTCGCTTCCTGGCGTTTCCGCTCGCGCGCAAAGACACTTGTATCCATCGCTTCGGCGCCCTTGTCTAAATTCTTTGCATATTTCACAGCGGATGGTCCGGAAAGGCCTCCGCCGAAAATACAGCTCACCAGCGAATTTGCGCCGAGCCGGTTCGCGCCGTGATATTGATACTCGCACTCGCCCGCGGCAAAAATTCCCGGTACGTTCGTGGCCTGGTCTTCCGCGTTCACCCACATGCCGCCCATCGTGTAGTGCATGCCTGGAAAAACCTTCATCGGCTCTTCGCGCGGGTCCACACCAAGGAATTTTTCGTAAATCTCCAAGATACCTTCGAGCTTGCGGTCGAGTGTCTCGCGCGGAATGTGGCTCACATCGAGATAAACCGCCTGCTGTCCCTGCAATCCGAGCTTTTCCTGAAACACAACGCGGTGAATTGCGCGCGTTGCGATATCACGCGGCACGAGATTGCCGTATTTCGGATACCACTCCTCCAGAAAATAAAATCGGTCGCTTTCCGGAATGGTTTTTGCCGGACGCTTGTCTGCCGGATTGCGCGGCACCCACACGCGGCCGCCTTCGCCGCGCGCCGATTCGCTCATGAGGCGCAGCTTGTCTTCGCCAGGAATCGCTGTCGGGTGCACCTGAATGAATTCACCGTTTGCGTAATCCACGCCCTGTTGAAACAGTGCCGACTGCGCCGAGCCCGTGCACACCACGGAGTTTGTGGAGCGCCCGAAAATCGCGCCGATTCCGCCGGTGCAGAAAATCACAGCATCCGCCGGAAACGTCTTCACTTCCATCGAACGCAAATCCATCGCGCAGATGCCGCGGCAAACACCAGCATCGTCCAGGACCGCCGACAAAAATGTAAAGCCTTCGTATTTCTTGACTTTGCCTTCGGATTCGTGGCGCCGCACCTGCTCATCAAGCGCATAAAGCAGCTGTTGCCCCGTCGTTGCGCCGGCGAATGCCGTACGGTGATAGAGCGTCCCGCCAAATCGCCGGTAATCGAGCAAGCCCTCCGGCGTGCGGTTGAACATGACGCCCATGCGATCCAGCAAATCAATAATTCCCGGCGCCGCTTCGCACATGCGCTTTACGAGCGGCTGATTTGCCAAGAAATCGCCACCATAAATTGTGTCGTCAAAATGTTTCGCGGTGGTGTCGCCTTCGCCCTTCTGGTTTTTTGCCGCGTTGATTCCGCCCTGCGCACAAACCGAGTGCGAACGCTTCACGGGCACAATCGAAAACAGATCCACCGGAACGCCGGCCTCCGCCACGCGAATCGTAGCCATCAACCCGGCCAGACCCCCACCAACGATGATGATCTTCGGCTGTCTCATTTGTTCACGATGTAGGAAGCAAAGGGATGCCAGTTGAATCGGAAACTAATCACGATCAAGATGCCCACGATGCTGAACGTGACTCCAATCAGCGCGCCGAGCTGTCCCGCCGCTCGCTGCGCTCGGACTGTTGCTGCAAGACCCCATTTGCAGAGAAAATTCCAGATGCCGACGCCAAGATGGAACGACGACGCGACGATCCCAATCACAAAAAAAGTGAGATACAGCGGATGCGACAAATCTTCCGCCACAGACGCGTACGTTGAACGTCCGTGCGTGAGCCAGCGCTCGGTATACAAGTGCCACGCAATGTACGCAAATGCGATCAATCCTGTGTATCGCTGAAACGTGTAAAGCCAGTTCCCTACCCAGGGATAATCCGATACGTTCGACTTGCCTCGTAGCCAGATGTATATGCCGTACCCGCCGTGAAACAAAATCGGCAGAAAAATCGCCGCCCATTCCACGAAAGGCCGGAACGGAATCGTTTGCAGCTCTTGCGAAACGTCGTTGTATTTTTGCGCGCTCACGAGCGCGGCGCTATTGGACCAAAAATGCTCAGCGAGAAACGCGCCCACAGGAATGATGCCGGATAACGAATGAAGCTTTCGAAGGAGGTAACTTGAATCAGGCCGGGTTGCCGGTGCGGACATGCCCTCTCCGCCGCTGGCGTCTCCTTCCGTTCGCTTGCGCGATACCGAGGAAACATTCACCACTCGCGGCACTTCCAGTATAGCAGCCGCTTGCGTCCGCGCAAATTCAACGGTTGTTCAAACATTATGAAACGTTCAGAAATTTGTCTGCTTCCATCCACCGCGAGGCTGGTATCTTAAGGATGTGCCCCGCGGAACCTCTCCTTTTGCATTCTTGCGGCGGAAACTAACTGCAATTTACGGTATCCATGAGCAGCGCAAGTCTTGTCTCTGAACTTGAGCGTCTCGCAAGCGCCGTGGGCGCGCAGAAACCCGGCGAGCAGGAAATTTCCCTGCCGGCGGTCGCGGAGCGCATCGCAAAAACGCTCGGCGTGCGTGCCGAAGAGGTTGCGATTCTCGCGGTCTCCGCAAAATGGCGGCATCTCTTCTTTCTCGTTCCGCAGGCCCTGAAAAATGTCGGCTTCATTCCGCTTTCTAGTCCTTCGGCCCTCGCGGCACGCACTGCCCGTGAAAATCGCGCGGAAGTGGACAACCGTTTTCACGATACGCGGCACGCCAGCGTGTTCGAAGGCGTGAAGGCCGAAACACTCAGCGCCGACGCGATTCAGAAAATCGTCAGCGCTCCAATTGTGTTCGGCGAAAAAGTCATTGGGGTCCTTCAAGTCAGCCGCAAAGGAACGAGCCCTGCCGTCGCGGGACCTGATTTTTCTTCCGAAGACGTCACCAAGATCGTCGCGTTATGCCGCCCGCTCGGAAAACTGATTCAGCATTTCGCCGGCGAGTGATCTTGCGGACACCGCGGCATTCATCTCTCCGTAACTTTTGCTTCTGGCGCCGCGAATGGCGTTGACTCTCCATGTCGTTCTTGCTACTTTTTCTCAGCGCGATTTTTTCGCGCTTACTTCATTTTCGGGAGGCCTCACACCGACACCATGGCGTTCGTCGCTAAGAAAATATTTCTCACCAAAGGCGTCGGTAAACATCGTGAAAGGCTTTCCAGTTTTGAGCTTGCGTTGCGCAACGCGGGCATCGCGGCTTGTAATATTGTCCGCGTCTCCTCGATCTTCCCTCCGAATTGCAAACTAATTTCGCGCAGCGAAGGTTTGAAGCACATTAAGCCGGGCCAAGTCGCGTTCACGGTCATCAGCGAAAATTCCACCAAGGAACCGCACCGCCTTATTGCCGCAAGCATCGGCCTCGCGCTGCCGAGCGACAAATCCATGTACGGCTATCTTTCCGAGCACCACTCCTTCGGCGAAACGGAGGAAGTCGCCGGCGAATACGCGGAAGAACTGGCTGCGGAAATGCTCGCAACGACTTTGAACGTGGAATTTGATCCGGATCTAAGCTGGGACGAGAAAAAGGAAGTCTACCGCATCTCCAACAAAATCGTCCGAACGATGAACGTCACGCAATCCGCCGTCGGCGACAAGCGCGGCCTCTGGACCACTGTTCTCGGCGCAGCCATCCTCATCGGCGAAGACGACTGAACTTTAGCCACTCTTTTCTAAGAACCATTTGGAGGGGGCATGAATCGATTGGCGCGAACCCTCAGCCTCGGCCTATTCCTTCTCTCATTCCTGTGCTCGACTTCTCGCGCGGCGGACAGCGTTACGATCGTGTACGACGCTTTCGGTGCAGACAAACAATTAACTAAGGACTGGGGCTTTTCTGCGCTTGTCGAGCATGGCGGCAAGAAAATTCTGTTCGATACCGGAAACAATGCAGAAATCTTCGAGAAAAACGTCAAAGCGCTTTCGATCGACTTGACGAAGCTCGACTTCGTGGTCATTTCTCACCGCCATACGGATCACGCCTCCGGACTAAAATACGTTTTGAAGATGAATCCGAGCGTTACCGTTTACGTTCCTGCGGATGGCTTCAACGGGTTTGGCGGCGTGGAAATGCCTCCTTCTTTCTTCCGAGCTGAGCCATCTCTTTCTTCGAAGATGCGCTATTACGATGGCGCGCCTCCCGAGCGCAGCCGTGCCGGAAAACTCTACGACACCGGAAATTTCGTCTTGATCGACAAATTGACGGAAGTCGCGCCAGGCATCTTTCTTGTCTTTTCGGTCTCCAAAGTTCAAGGAAGTTTGGAACTCCCGGAACTAACTCTGGCCATAAAGTCTCCAGAGGGCCTGATCCTCGTCGATGGATGTTCCCATGCTGGCATCGAGGAAATCTTGAAAGCCGCGGCAGCAGTTGATCCTCATACACACATTGTCTTCGGCGGATTGCACTTGGTCCGGTCGCCGATCGAGGAAATTGACGGCTTGGTGGATCGGCTAAAAAACACGTGGAAGCTTGATAAGGTCGCGCCCGGACATTGCACTGGCGAGGCTGCGTTTCTGCGCCTGCAGAAGGCGTTCGGCGACGGCTACGTGTATGCCGGCCTGGGTTCGCGTATCGTCGTTAACTGAATTCCGCAATCTTTGTCGCCAGTCTAGTGCTCAATCCAGGTCGTACGCGATCTTTGCCCACTTCTTCACGTCGGCGTCGATCTGTTTCACGTCCGTAATTTCAATGCGGTGCGTGATGCGGTCTTTTTTTGCGATCCCGCCCGTATCAACCAATCGTTTCGGCAATTTTCCCTTGTAGTGCGTGAGCGCCAAACCAAAATCCACACGCGTATTTGTCGTCGGCTTGATCTGCGCAAACACGTGATTTCTGTAAAGCGGCACCATTGTCAGGCACGGGCACGCCTTCACGTCACTTCCAACCGATTTGCCCAGCTTCAACAGCTCATCGTAAATCGGCCGGAGCACTTCCTTTTTGGCCGAATATTGTTTTTCAACGTAACCCGCCGCAGCCGCCAAATATTTTTCGGGCGAATCCTCTTCCGACTCTTTCCCCGCCGCGCGCGCCGCAATCCACCACGCAGAATTCGTTCCGAGTTTGTGTTGAATCTTCAGCCACTCACGCTGGCTCTTCTCGTCCTTCGGCCCTTCTTTCTTAACGAACGCTGTCCACTCTTCTAGCGAGCGTCCCGTTTTCTCCTTGAGTTCTGCAATCCATCCCTGCACCGTCGCCACGCCGGGATGAACGTCGTACAGCGCCTGCGTTTTCGCTTTCGCCACGGCCTCACCTCACTTCGGCAATTTTCTTATCTCTTGAAGTACCCGATGCGCTCAAGCACTGCGCCCACTACCAGTGGCAACGCCACCGTAGCGTCCTCAAATATTTCCGCAAACTTGCCGCCTTCCTCCGGCGGCACAAATTTTCCCCACGACACCGCTTCCGTATAAGTACTCCCGCTCAGTCCGCCCCAATGCACCGGCTCCGGGCAAATCCGCAATCCATAGTTGTAACGCTTCAGCGGCAAATTCTTGTAACCGCGCCGTGCCAGCAATTCCGCATAAACGCCAAACTGCTGCGACCAGTTCCGCGGAACTCCTCCCCCCACCGTAAAAATTCCCATTCGCTTCGTCGCCAGCATTGTTTCCGAGAACTTCTCGAAGTCCTCAAACGGATCGAAGCGCAGTATGGGCCTGTTCTGCTTCTGCCTCGTAATTTTATGCAGGGCAAAATCTATGCCCAACTCCGAATCCGAAAATGCCGGAACAAAAATCGGCACGTTATGCTGATACGCCGACTTCAAAATCCCGCGCCCGGGCGCCGTCTTCTGCAAATACTCGCCGATTCTCCGGTGCAGCTTCCAACTGGACACGATCTCTTCGTCATCCCACTCATCCAGAATGTGATCCATCACGTCTTCGACGTGGTCCAGGTTCGATTCCGGCTCGAGCGAATCGTAAACGCGGTTGTACCCCGCGTGGAATAACTCCTTGTCGTCCATCTTTTTCGGGTCGTAGCGAAAGTGCGAAAGTCCCGTCGCTTCTACAAGCCCGTGCGCCATCAACGCGCCGGTCGAAACGATCGCGTTCACCACGCCGCTTTCGATCAAGTCGCAAAAAATCAGCCCCATCTTGCCGACGGTCAGCGCGCCGGCTAGCGTCATCACCACAAAGCAATCCTTATCGCGCGCCATCGCTTCCAAAACGTCCGCGCCGTCGCCGACTTGCCGCGCCGTGTATGCCGTATCCCCCATCGCGCGCACCAAGGAATCAATCGTTGCGCATTTCGAAAGGTCCAGCGGAAAAATCGGCCGCAGCTTATCGCGCACAGGATCGTGCAACACGCGGCCGGTCACCGTTTTTGCGGAGCTCTTTTTTGTTTTTTTCTCCGTCTTTTTCGCCTTCGCCATTTCTCTCCTGGTATTCCGTGTGAATCGCGCATTACGAATTCATTTCGCGCGCAAGAATCGAACTTCCCTGGTAAATTTCTCTGCGCATCTTACTTTTTCTTCTTCCATTCCGTCAAAGAACTTTCGCCAACGCTCTGCAATTCTTTCCACGCGTGTTACGATACAAAGTATGGCGGACAAATTTACAATCGGCCTCGTGCAGATGAAGTCCACGAAGAACGCCGAAGAAAATCTTTCCCGGGCTATCGCGAAAATCAAGGAAGCTGCCTCGCTCGGCGCGCAAATTATCTGCATGGATGAACTTTTTCGCGGCGAATATTTCTGCCGCACGGAAGATGCCGCACTCTTCGATCTCGCGGAAGCAATTCCCGGCCCCGCAACCGACGCGCTCGCCCAAGTGGCCAAGGAAAAGAAAGTCGCCATTGTCGTTTCTCTTTTCGAACGGCGCGCTGCCGGCGTCTATCACAACTCGTGCGCCGTACTTGACGCCGACGGCAGCTACCTCGGCAAATACCGCAAGATGCACATCCCCGACGATCCTCTCTACTACGAGAAATTTTATTTCGCGCCCGGCGATCTCGGTTTTCCAAATTTCAATACAAAATACGCGCGCATCGGCATTCAGATTTGTTGGGATCAGTGGTATCCGGAAGGTTCGCGTCTCACTGCCCTTAGCGGCGCGCAAGTCATCTTCTATCCGACGAGCATCGGCTGGCATCCCGCGGAAAAAGCACAAGTCGGCGCGGCGCAACTCGAAGCGTGGCGCACGATTCAGCGCGCGCACGCGATTGCAAACGGCACCTACGTCGCGGTCGTGAATCGCGTCGGCTACGAAGGCGACCCGAAAAACGGCGATCCCGGGCTTGAATTTTGGGGCAACTCGTTCGTCGCGGATCCGTTCGGCCAAATCGCCGCGCAAGCCGGCAGCGAAAAAGAAGAAATTCTCGTCGTCGAGTGCGACTCAAAGAAGAGCGAAGAGACTCGCCGCAACTGGCCCTTCCTCCGCGACCGCCGCATTGACGCATATCAGCCAATTCTCAACCGCTGGCTCGGCGAATGACCGCTTCGGACCCGAATACAACCCCACTTCAACTCGGCCATCGCATGCCCGCCGAATGGGAGCCGCACGAAGGCACCTGGCTCGGCTGGCCGCACGAACTCACCGACTGGCCCGGCAAGTTTGCGCCGATTCCCTGGGCCTTCGCGGAAATCGTTCGCCACCTCGCGCGAGTCGAACTCGTTTTTCTTTTCGTTGAGAATCGCGAATCCGAAGCGCGCGTCCGTACTATCCTCAAAAAATCTCACGTCAATCTCGACGCCGTTACGTTTTTCCGCATGCCCACTGATCGCGGCTGGATGCGCGATTCGGGCCCCATCTGCGTGAAAAACGCCGCAGGCGAAGTCGCTTTCAACAATTTCGTCTTTAACGGCTGGGCGAAATACAACAATCACAAGAAAGACGCGCAAATCGTCGCGCGCGCCAACAAATCACTGAAGCAAACTCTCTTCTTACCAATGCACAACGGCCGCCGTGTCGTCCTTGAAGGCGGTTCGATTGACGTCAACGGCCGCGGAACGCTTCTTACAACCGAAGAATGCCTGCAAAGCAATATTCAGGAACGCAATCCCGGTTTTTCCAAGCGTGATTACGAAGAAGTCTTCCGCAATCAATTCGGCATTTCCAACGTGATCTGGCTCAAGAACGGCATCACCGGCGATGACACGCACGGCCATGTGGACGATCTCAGCCGCTTCGTCAACGAAACAACAGTTCTCACCATCGTCGAGGAAAATTCCTCCGACGCGAACTATCCCCATCTTCAGGAAAATCTTGCCATTCTCAAACAAAGCAAAAATCACGCCGGCTGGCCTCTGCGCGTCGAAGAACTTCCCATGCCTGCGCCGGTCTATTTCAACGGGCAGCGGCTTCCCGCCAGCTATGCAAATTTCTATGTCGCCAACAAACTTGTCCTAGTGCCTGTCTTCAACGATCCCAACGACCGCATCGCGCTGAATATCATCGCCAAGTATTTTTTCGACCGCGAAGTTATCGGTGTTTACTGCCGCGACCTCGTCCTCGGCCTCGGCACCATTCACTGCATGACGCAACAAATCCCCGCTGCCGGCTAACTATTGTCCCTTTCGACGCTGACGGGTCCTGCGCCAAACTGAGTCAAAAGCAGCGCCGCTCCAAGCATGGACACGTTCTTCGCAAACATGGCCTGCTGTACGTGAATCTGTGCGGAATCCTGGAGCCTCCAAAAGCCGTGCATCATGAACGTGACCGGCACGAGGAACGCCACAAGCAGCCATGCGCCCCATTTGGCCTTGTAGCCCAGAGCAACACTTAGTCCTCCGGAGAGAGCCATCACACCCGCCAGAGGAACAAGCAAACTGGCCATGGGCACTCCCAAATCCGCGGCATGCTGAATGCCTTCGTGCGTGAAGTGGCGGGGCGCCGCGGCAATAAAAATCAACGCAAAGAGAATTCTTCCGGCCGGATACAAGTAGCGCATCTGCTCTCCTTCTGCTGCGATGGTCGTGAAGACGGTACTCCCGGGGATCACAGTTTATTAGTGGATGTTGCATCACTATAAGTGATATAGATATCATTTATGAAAGATTGCTGTCAAGAGGTCGCCATGACATTTCGAATTGAACGCCCGCTAACGCCAGTGCGCCCCCGGCGCGGTTCCCCGCAACAGACCCGCGACCGGCTGGTCGCCGCCGCCGCCCTCCTCTTTAACCGTGTGGGATATCACGGCACGAATTCCAACCGCATTGCGCGCGCGGCGGGCTATTCGACCGGCGTCTTTTACAAGCACTTCAAAAACAAGCGCGAAATCTTCCTCGCTGCCTACGAATCGTGGGTTGCCTCGGAATGGAAAGAAGTCGCAAGCGTCTTGTCCGCGGGCGGGTCCAATCGGGACATCGCGCGCCGCCTCGTCAGCTTATCCATCGAATTTCATACTCGCTGGCGCGGCCTGAGGGCTTCTCTGCGTGAGTTGGTTTTTGCGGACCCCATCGTGCGGCGGTTTTATCGGAGGCAGAGGCGGCGGCAATTGGACCTGATGGCCGAATTGCGCAAAAAGAGAGGAACGCGCCCCCACCGCCGAGAGGAGGACATCATCCACCTTTACACCACCGAACGTACTTACGACGCCATTGCGCAGGGCGAACTGCACGCTCTGGGACTCAGCCGTAAATTCGTGCTGGAAGCGATGGTCCAGGATGTCATTTCGGTATTAACGTGAGGCCAAAGTCGGCCTAGTTCTCTGCTACACTCGACCGCAGCCCACATTCGAATCACGAAGGAGCTTGCATGCTCTCCGTTGTTCTAACCCTGGCTCACATAGACCAAGTCTTCGGTGTAGTCATCGATCGCGGGCTCGTCAGTTGGATTCTTCTCGGCCTCGTCGCCGGATGGCTCGCCGGAAAAATCGCGCGCGGCCGTGGCTACGGCTGCCTCACGGACATTCTTCTCGGACTCATCGGCTCCGTCCTCGGCGGATGGATTTTTCGCAAACTGGAGATCGGCGCTGGTCACAGCGGCTGGCTCTATTCCCTCGCCGCTGCAACGGTCGGCGCCGTCCTACTCGTCGTCGTCGTCCATCTCTTCACAGGCTCGAAGGAATAGAGGCGCAAGAACCCCGACGCCATCGCTGGTTGGTCTCCGGCGGACGTGAGCGGCTCATGCGAGGGTTCACAGTCCTCTGTGATAACATCGTCTGTCCCGCATTGGAGCTGACATTTCTTTGAGCAAGTCTTCGCAATCGCTTTTCGCAATTCCTCTCGGTGGTCTCGGTGAATTCGGAATGAACATGATGGCGCTTCGCTTCGGCGACGACATCATTGTCATTGACGCCGGCATGATGTTTCCCGAGTCCGAACTCCTCGGCATAGACCTCGTCATTCCGGACATCTCCTATCTCAAACAAAACCGCCATCTCGTCCGCGCCATTGTTCTGACGCACGGCCACGAAGATCACATTGGCGCGCTCCCCTACATCCTGCGCGACTTAAATGTCCCCGTCTTCGGCACGCGCTTCACGCTCGCTCTTGTCAAAAAGCGGCTCGAAGAAGCCGCCCTTCTCGATTCCACAACGCTCCGTGAAGTGATTCCCGGCCGCCGCGTTGAAATCGGCCCGTACGAAATCGAGTTCATTCCCGTCACCCACAGCACGATTGACTGCGTCGCGCTCGCCGTGCGCACGCCTGTCGGCGTCGTCATTCACACGGGCGACTTCAAAATTGACCACACGCCGGTGAACGGCGAGGGCTTTGACATTGCCACGTTTGCGCGCTACGGCAGCGAAGGCGTCCTCGCGCTTTTTTCTGACTCCACAAACGTCGAGCGCCCCGGCTACACTCCTACCGAACGCGCCATAGTCCCCCGCATCGAAGAACTCTGCCGCTCGGCGCCTCGCCGCGTGATTCTTTCCTGCTTTGCATCCTCCATCCAACGCATTCAGCAAGTGATCGACATCGCCGGGCGCGTCGGCCGCAAGGTCGCCTTCGTTGGCCGCAGCATGGTGGACAACGTCGAAATCGCGCACAACCTGGAATGTCTCAACATTCCGGACGGCATGGTTGTTCGTCCGCAGGACATTCGCGGCTTCGAACCACGCAAAATCGTCATTCTCGCCTCCGGTTCGCAAGCCGAGCCGATGTCTTCCCTCTCGCGCATCGCCGTGGACAATCACCGCTTCGTCTCCGTCGACGAAAACGACACGGTCATTCTTTCGTCGCGCATCATTCCGGGAAATGAAAAAGCCATTTTCCGCATGCTCGATCACATGTTCCGCCGCCGCGCCCTCGTCTACTACGACAATTCCGCCGGCGTGATTCACGTTTCCGGCCATGCCAGCCAGGAAGAACAAAAACTTCTTCTTCAGCTCGTGAAGCCGAAATATTTCATTCCCGTTCACGGCGAGTATCGCCATCTCTTCCGCCACGCCGCGCTCGCGCACCAACTCGGCGTTGTCTCCGGCGAAATTCTTCTCCTCGAAGACGGCCACTGCATCGAGTTCAAGGAAGACGGCGCGTTCCGCCGCGAACCCGTTGCCGCCGGGCGCGTTCTCGTTGATTCCGGCTCGCTCGAGGAAATTGAAGAAGTCGTCGTGCGTGAACGCAAGCATCTTTCCGAAGACGGCGTCGTCGTCCCCATCATCGCCATCGACAAACACACCGGCAATCTCGAATCGCAGCCCGAAATCGTCACGCGCGGATTCATCAGCGATAACGGCAGCGACCTCATGACCGGCGCGCGGGACATCATTTTACGAACCATCAACACTTCCAACCCCGAAGAGATGTCCGATTGGTCCGTAATCAAGGAAAAAATCCGCGTAGACCTAAAACGCTACATCAACAAGCAAACTTCGAAACGCCCGCTGATCTTGCCGGTGATTCTGGAAGTTTGAGTTTCCTAAGGCCCTCTTTTTCAGGCACAACCAGCCTTGTTAGCAAGTTTTTTTGATTCGTAACAATCGCTTTTTCTTCTGCAACCACTGTAGCGTTAACTCAAATTTACCGCTCAAATTCGCAACACCGTTTGCGCCTTAACGTCAAACCTTATGTATCACACGCGCGCTTCTTCGGCGGCGATTCAGAATCACCGAAGAAAAATTCTCGCGACGCACACGAAAGGATTCTCATGAACACGAAATTCATTTCCAAGGGTCTTCTGCTGGGTGCTTCTCTCTTCTTCGCTTCCGCCGCTTTTGCAGGCGATAAGGCTTCCGTCAAGTTCTACGAAGACGTGAAGCTCAACGGCAAGACCATTGCCGCTGGCAAGTACAATGTCGAGCTCGAAGGCACCGGTCCCCAGGCTCAGTTCAGCATCCGCCAGGGCAAGGAAACCATCGCCACGGTTTCGGCGACGGTCAACGCAACCAAGGTTGCCCAACCCGCAACCGGTTATGCCACCGCGGAGGCGCAGGACGGCTCCAAGACGCTGACCACAGTCCTGATCGCTGGCAAGAAGTACACCATCGAGCTCGGCCAGGAAGAAGCTGCCGCACCCAGCAAGGCTTCCGAACCAGCCGGCAACCGCTAATCAATCCTCAATCTTTCGCACAAGCGCGCCCTTGCACTGCACCATAGGCAAGGGCGCGTTTTCTTTTCGATTCTTTCCAGTTTTTTCCGATTCTTTTTCACTAGGGCCACGATATATCGTGCCCCTGTGCTTGGCGAGATTTGCTGATTGAGGTCTGCAGCTCGGAGGCTCTGGCGGTTTTTGTGGTTCGACTCTTGTCGGACAGCCCCGGAAATACTTGACAAGATCTCCGATCGAAATATCCCTCACCCCCAATTCATTTCCGTCCGCGCTCCTTCCCCGCTACAATTACTGGTTTAGGAGCCTCCGTGTCGTCTCCATCATCACCGGTTACAGAAAAATCCCCCGGCCGCGCAGTATTCGCTTTTATCCTCGTTATGGTCGCGTTCGATTTTCTTTCTTTCGGCATCATCGCGCCCATCTTTCCCGACCTCATCCGCAGTTTCGAAGGCGGAGATTTTGCGCGCGCGTCCTCCATTATCGGCTGGTTCGGCCTCGCTTGGGCCAGCATGCAGTTCATTTTTTCTCCCATACTCGGCGCGTGGTCGGATCGCTTCGGGCGCCGTCCCGTCATTCTCATCTCCTGCTTCGGTCTCTGCTTTGATTACGTGCTCATGGCGCTCGCGCCCTCTCTCGGCTGGCTTTTCGTCGGCCGGCTCATCTCCGGCATCACCACTTCCAACGTCGCGACGGCCTTTGCTTACATCACCGACGTCACTCCTCCCGAAAAACGCGCCAAAGCCTTCGGACTCATCAGCGCTGCGTTCGGCCTCGGCTTCATTATCGGCCCCGCTCTTGGCGGATTACTCGGCAATGGCAATCATCATCTCCGGTTCCCTTTTTGGGGCGCTGCCGCGCTCAGTCTTACCAACGCCTTTTACGGCTATTTTGTTCTTCCCGAGTCCTTGCCGCCTGAACGACGCGCCAAGTCCGCGTGGCACATGGCCAATCCTCTCGGCTCGCTCAAACTCTTTCGCTCGCACCCGGAACTTAGCGGCCTCGCTGTCGTCGTCACCCTCTACTATCTTGCTCACCAGTCGCTCATGTCCGTCTGGGCGATCTATTCCGAATACCGCTATTCGTGGAGTCGAGGCGCGGTCGGCCTTTCTCTCACCGTGGTCGGTGTCAGCGCCGCACTTGTCTCTGGCGTTCTTGTTGGCCCTTACGTAAAGCGCTTCGGCGAACGCTTCAGTCTCGTCTCTGGCTTGATTTTTGGCAGCATCGGATTTCTCTGCTTTGCCTTCGCGCCGACTGGCCTCATCTTGCTGTGCACCATCCCCTTTATCGCCCTCTGGGGCATTGCTGCCCCAGCCGTCCAGTCACTCATGTCCAGGCACGTAGATCCTTCCTCACAAGGGAAGCTCCAAGGCGGCATCAACTCGCTCCGCGCGATCACTGGCATGGCAGGCCCGGTCTTGTTCACGCAAGTTTTCAAACGCGCCATTTCGCCCGGGGCTCCCATGAAGCTCCCAGGTGCGCCCTATCTTCTCGCCGCCTCGCTACTCACTTTGAGCATGCTGGTCGCCGTATACGTCACTCGCACCCGCCCATCCCAAGTCTCGCTTTCCGCTTCGGATGCACCTGCGGACTAGGCTCTTGCCGTTTCCATCGACTAACCTAGTTTTTATCAACATCTTGCGAAACTGCCTTGTTTGGGTCTCTCCCCAAAGGAAAAAAGACCTATCCTGGGCAGTGCACCAAAGCATCCAAACGGTGCCGAATCAAACTGCTCTTTATCTCCAAGGAGGCCCTTATGGCCAAAAAAGCTTCCAGCAATCCCCAGGCTGGCACGGAACGCGCCCGCCCTATCCTCCATCAGCACTCCCGCGAAATTCAGCCTTTCGGAAAAATCGCCAAGCTTCCCATCGCGCTCGATGAAAACGTCTGCGCCGCCAGCGTCGAAAATCTAAACCAGGTTCTCGCGGACACCATCACTCTCCGCGACCTCTACAAGAAGCATCACTGGCAGGTCGTCGGCCACACTTTTTATCAACTCCACTTGCTCTTCGACAAGCACCACGACGAGCAAGACGAACTTGTGGACACCATCGCCGAGCGCATTCAGCTTCTTGGCGGCGTGAGCATAGCCATGGCCGCCGACGTCGCCGAAACAACCATCATTCCCCGCCCTCCGCGCGGCCGCGAAGAAGCTCCTGTCCAAATCTCACGTCTGCTCGAAGCCCACGAAATTCTTCTTAAGGAAGCCCGCACCATGGCCCGCCAAGCCTCCGACGCCGGCGATGACGGCACCAACGACGTCCTCGTCAGCGACATCATCCGCACCAACGAGCTCCAGGTCTGGTTCCTCGCCGAGCATCTCGTGGACGTCCCGCTCGTCAAAGCCGACGCTCCCGCAAAAACCAAAGCCGCTTCCGCCGACTGAAATCTCTTCCAAAAACAAAAAAGCAGAGGCATCCACCCCTGCTTTTTTGTTCCCACCCTCACCGATTCGCGCCAGACCTTGTTACAAATTTTTCTTAGACGCCGCCCCGTCTTCGTGCCAAACTCCCCCTCATACCGTCCTCACCGAAAGGAGCTACCATCATGGCCACAGCAATGCCTTCTCCATCCCTCGGTTCAACCATCATTCCCGGCATGCGCTACCGCAACGCCCCTGTCGCAATTGATTGGCTCTGCAATGCCTTCGGTTTCGAAAAACATCTCGTCGTCCCCGGCGACAACAACACCATCGCGCACGCTCAACTCAGCTTCGGCTCCGGCATGATCATGCTCGGCTCCATCAGGGACAATGACTCTCGTTTCACCGTCAAGCAGCCGGACGAAGTGGACGGCGCGGAAACGCAATTCCCCTACGTCGTCGTCCCCGACTGTGACGCTCACTATGCCCGCGCCAAAGCCGCTGGCGCGCAAATTGTCTACGACATTCACGACGAAGGTCATGGCGGGCGCGGCTACGCTTGCCGCGATCTCGAAGGTCACCTTTGGTATTTCGGCTCTTTCAACCCGTGGCAGGTTTAAGAACTCTGGCGCGGCATTTCTAGTCGAACTTTTTTTCGCCCGCGGAGTAATAGAGGAATTGCACTCCGACTCCGCACTTGCCGTTTCTTCCGAGCCTGTGCACGTGCGCCACTCGGCCCGTGAAGCACCAGTCCGTGATCTGTCCTGCCATCAGTTGTTCGGGCATGTGCAGGCGGATTTCGATCTCTTCCTTCTCTTCAAATTTCGCGTCCGTCGCAAAATAGACTCCCCGAATGGAAATGTTCATCGATTCGACCACATGCTCCTGCTGCGGCCCTCCCCGCAGACTTCGCACCCGCATGGGCACACGCATGATGAGGCGGCTCGTATGACGCCTTTCTTGGGCCACAGCTTGACTCCTCGGTAGATTTGTCCTGAGTTGCGCGCTGTCATGGAGTTGCACATCGTAAGTCTAAGAACGCTCTAATAAACTACAAGCAGGTAAATCCCTTAGTACTTTTTGCCCGGGCTTCCTCCTGTCCGGATATCCAGTATTCCCCGGGTATCGTACGCCATCGGCAACAAACCTTCTTTCCTCGCCTCTTCTGAGAATTTCCTTCCCTTTCTTCTATTCAAACGGTTCAATCCTGTGTAGAGTACCGCCTGTTCCGCTTCGGGAGCAGGGCCATGAAAAAACCGCCAGCGCCTCGCAGTTCTTCAGGGAATTCCTATTCGCGGCGCAAATTTCTCGCGCAATCCGCAACCACGGCACTTGGTTTTACCATCGTTCCGCGCCGTGTCCTGGGCGGCGTCGGCTACGTTCCGCCCAGCGACAAGGTTAATATGGCCTTCATCGGCGTCGGTGCGCAGGGCTTCCGCGTCATGCTCCACTTCCTGAAAGAGCCCGACGTGCAAGGCATTGCCGTCTGCGACGTCAACAAATCCGGCTCCGACTACCCGCAGTGGAGCACGCACGAATTCTGCAACTCCGTCCGCAAATTGCTCGGCGTGGACTCCGGTTGGGATTGGCTCAGTCCCGATCAACCCATAAAACTCAACCACACTCTTACGGCTACTGGCGGCGTTTCCGGCCGCGAACCCGCACAAAAAGTCGTCGACGCCTACAATGCCACTGGCTCCCACTCCGGAAACTCCCGCGGCTGTGCCGCCTACACGGATTACCGCGAACTCCTCGAAAAGGAAAAAGGCCTCGACGCCGTCGTCGTCTGCACCACGGACCATCTACACGCCTCTATCTCCGCCGCTGCCATGCGCAAACACAAACACGTCTTCTGCCAGAAGCCGCTCACGCACACCATTTACGAAGCGCGCCGCATCGCGGACATTGCCCGCGAAACCGGCGTTGCCACGCAAATCGCTGTCGGCAATCAAGCTTCCGAAGACACGCGCCTCCTCTGCGAGTGGATTTGGGCTGGCGCCATCGGCCCGGTCCGCGAAGTCCACAACTGGTCCAGCCGCCCCTTCTGGCCGCAAGGCATTGATCGTCCAAGAGAAACGGAAACCATTCCTGACGGTCTCGATTGGGATCTCTGGCTCGGTCCCGCACCGGTCCGCCCCTACAATCACATCTATCTTCCCTTTTCCTGGCGCGGCTGGGCCGATTTCGGCTGCGGTGCTCTTGGTGACATGGGCTGCTACAGTTTTGACACGATTTTCCGGGTCCTCAAGCTGGAAGCGCCCACAAGCGTCGAAGCCAGCACCACCGATCGCTATCCGGAAACGTATCCAAACGCGTCCATGATTACTTTCAACTTTCCTGCGCGCGGCGAAATGCCTCCCGTCAAATTCACCTGGTACGACGGCGGCCTGCGTCCTCCGCGCCCCGAAGAGCTCGAGGATGACCGTCCCTTCACCATGGAAGGAGAGGACGGCCAGGAAGGTCTTCTCTTCGTCGGCGACAAGGGAAAAATTCTCTGTGGGTTCAATGGAGCCAAACCGCGCCTCATTCCCGACGCGAAGATGAAAGCGTTTGAGCCGCCTCCCAAAACTCTGCCCCGCTCGCCCGGCAACGAACGCGAATGGCTGGACGCGTGTAAAGGCAGCAAGGACAAACCCGGCGGCAATTTCGAATTCTCCAGTCTCGTCACGGAAACTTTGTTGCTCGGCAATGTCGCTTCGCAAACTGGCCAAAAATTAAGGTGGGATCGCGCCAATCTGAAAGTGACGAATTCCGCCGTAGCAGACAAGATCGTTCGCCCTGATCGCCGTTCCGGCTGGGAGCTTTAGTAGCACAGCCACTCTTGTTTATCCTGAGCTTCGAAGGGGCTGTGCTCTTGGAATGTAGTCCAGGGGATTTTAGTCCCCGGCAGTGCTTGGCAGGATTTCAGGTCGATCGGTTTCGATTTTGCATTCAAATTCCGTGGAGGCCACAAATGTCTAACCAACCTCGCCGTACATTCCTGAAAACCACCGCCGCCGCAACCGCTTCCGCGGCTCTCGCCTCTTCCTTTCCTTTCATCGCATCCGCTAGTCCCCTTGGCCTCCCCATCGCATGCCAAACCTGGCCCGTCCGCAAAATGATCGCCAAGGATTTCCCAGGCACGCTCAAGACTCTCGCCGACGCCGGCTTCCAATCCATCGAACTCTGCTCTCCGGTCGGCTACTCCGACTCCGGCTTCGCAGGCCTCGCCAAATACTCCGGCGCCGAACTCAAAAAAATTCTCTCCGACAACGGCCTCACCTGCGTCAGCTCGCACTTCGGCATCGAGGAACTCAGAAAGGATCAACCGCGCAGCATCGCCTGGGCCAAAGAAGTCGGCCTCACGCAAATGATTGTCCCTAGCCTTGGCGGTCCCAAAAACCCCACGATGGACGACGTAAAACGCATCGCCGACGAATACAACAAAATGGGCGAACTCGCCGGCAAATCCGGCATTCAGCAAGGTTTGCACAACGAAGGCTTCGAGCTATCCAAAGTCAACGGCAAGCGCACTTACGACATTCTTCTCGAACTTCTCGATCCCAAATTCGTCCAGTTCCAATTTCAGGTGTCCACCATCGCCGACGGCTACGACGCCGCCGAATACCTCACCAAATATCCCGGCCACTTCTTCTCCTTGCACGTCCAGGGCTGGGACCTACAGAAAAAAACGTACGCCGCCGTCGGCCAGGACTCCCTCGACTGGAAAAAAATCTTTTCCGCCGCCAAAACCGCCCGCATCAAAAACTACTTCGTCGAAATGGACCTCGACCTCATGAAAGCCAGCGTCCCCTACTTGAAAAGCCTTCAGGTCTGAACGCATGCCGCGTCGCATCACTGTAGTGGCCGATCTTTAGATCGGCCTCGGTCGCAAGCATCAAAGACTCGCCAGCAACCCCTACATATGCGGCCCGCATCTGAGCCCTTCAGAAATTGTTTTGCTTGTCTGGGCTTTTCGCTCCAAATCCCGCCGTGGAGGCCGCAATGAGATTGGAAAAAAACGCTCGTCTGATTCGAAATGGATTCGGCACTGTATTTGTTTTGGCCGCTTTTATCCTGGTCGCATCCTCGGCCTTTCTCGGGTTTGCTCATCAGGTGTCGCAGTCTGCGTCTGTCCCCACCGACATCAACCAATTCATCGGCACATGGAGTGCCGTGCACAACGGTACTTCCTATTTCGTGCTCGAGCTTCACAAAGAAAACGAAACTCTCGCGGGCGGTATCCGCGTTTGCGCCTTCACGATGAACGGAGAAGGCGAACACGGGGACGTTACGATTACCAACGAGAGGCCTTCGGAGAGTCTTCCTATCAGCAATTTGGTTTCTTCTGGAAAATCGCTCACCTTTGATTGGAAAGATCCTGACGGCGACGAAAATCATCTCAAGTTCGAACGAACTGCGGAGAATTCCGGGCGCGTGAGTTGGCTCGATCTACCCGAAGGCGTGAAGATGCCCGTCATACCGCTCAACAGGCAAGCCGCGAAGAACCACTAGCCTTCCCGACGGTTCTTGCAAAACGGACAGCTGTTCTCTTTTCGTTCTTCAGCTCAATTGTTTCGCGCAACTTCTCGATCTACGCTCGATTGTTCGCGCGTCATAAGAAGTCGTTTGCCGTGTTCCTTTTGTTGTTGACGCCGGACTCAAGGACGGTTTCCCTGCGGAACATGCCGCTACAGTTCTCGGCTCCTAAGAGCTTCTCCCCAATCAAAGCTCGACGCTTGCCCGTTAGCCCCGACTCGCTAACCACCTTTAGAATGAACACTTGCAAAAGTGTATCAAAACAAAGGACCTTAACCTGCTTTAGAATGAACACTTACACAAAAACCGGGGAGGGGGTGGGGGCTACTGAAAACGACGTAATCTTCGGCCTTTCTTTTGACGCTGCTTCTTTACCTCGTTGCTTCCGGCCTCCCTCAGGAGTAACCTGCAAAAGTTTGGCCCCACCTCTCTTCTAAGGAGTTACAAGAATGGCTAGCGCATCCACTGCAATCGAACCCACCGTTAAAATCAGCGCCACAAAACTTCTCATCAACAACAAATGGGTAGATTCCACATCCGGCAAATCTTTCCCCACAATCAATCCAGCCACCGGTGAAGTCATCACCAACGTCGCCGAAGCCGACGCCCCCGATGTCGACAAAGCCGTTGCCGCCGCCCGCGCCGCTTTTGAAAAAGGTCCGTGGAAGAAAATGCCCGCGTCCCAGCGCGGCGTTCTCATGAACAAGCTCGCCGACCTCATCGAAAAGCACGCCGATGAGCTCGCGCAGCTCGAAGCGCTCGACAATGGCAAGCCCTATCACGTCGCCCGCGCCGCCGATCTTCCGCTCACCATCGCGTGCTATCGCTATTACGCAGGCTGGGCCGACAAGCTCCAAGGCAAAACCATTCCCGTCAACGGCCGCTACTTCACCTACACCAAGCACGAGCCCGTCGGTGTCGTCGGCCAAATCATTCCGTGGAATTTCCCGCTGCTCATGCAGGCCTGGAAACTCGGCCCCGCGCTCGCCACAGGCTGCACTGTCGTCATGAAGCCCGCTGAACAAACTCCTCTCACTGCGCTCCGTGTCGGTGAACTCATGCTCGAAGCCGGATTCCCGGAAGGCGTCGTCAACCTCCTTCCCGGCTACGGCCCCACCGCGGGAGGCGCCATCGCGCGCCACATGGACGTGGACAAAGTCGCGTTCACCGGTTCGACCGAAGTCGGCCATCTCATCATGAAGGCCGCCGCCGAAACCAATTTGAAGCGCGTCACACTCGAACTTGGCGGCAAGAGCCCCAATATCGTCTTCGCCGACGCGAACATGGATCAGGCCATCGAAGGCGCGCACTTCGCGCTCTTCTTCAATCAGGGCCAGTGCTGCTGCGCCGGCTCGCGTCTCTTCGTCGAAGAAAAAGCCTATGACGAGTTCGTGGAGAAATCCGCCGCGCGCGCGAAAAAGCGCACCGTTGGAAATCCCTTCGACAAAAACACAGAGCAGGGCCCGCAAGTGGACCAAGACCAATTCAACAAGGTCATGGGCTACATCGAATCCGGCAAGAAAGAAAAAGCAAAACTCGTCGCGGGCGGCAATCGCGTCGGCGACAAAGGCTATTTCATCGAGCCGACCGTTTTCGCGGACGTACAAGACAACATGAAGATCGCGCAGGAAGAGATCTTCGGCCCCGTCATGTCTATCCTCAAATTCAAGGACATCAGCGAAGTCGTCGAACGCGCCAACAAGAATATCTACGGACTCGCCGCCGCCGTGTGGACGCAGGACATCACCAAGGCCCACGCCATCGCCGACGGCGTTCGCGCCGGCACTGTCTGGGTCAATTGCTACGACGTCTTCGACGCCGCAGCCCCCTTCGGCGGCTACAAGCAATCCGGCATCGGCCGCGAACTCGGCGAATACGGCCTCGCCAACTACACAGAAGTCAAAACCGTCACCGTCAAACTATGAGCTCCATTTTCGGAAAACTTTCTCGCGAACGGGCGGCCATTTCGGCCGCCCGCACCGTCTTTATCGCTGCAATTTTGCTGTGCCCCGCCGTCCCGCTTTTCGCGCAGGGCTCTTCCGTCGCTTTCGCCCGCGCGCATCGCTTGCGCCACGGCATCAATCTCAGCCACTGGTTCGCGCAGGTTTATGACGAAAAAGGCTACACGAAAGAACATTTCGACACCTACGACACCGCGCAGGACATGGCGCTCATCAAATCGCTTGGCTTCGACCACGTTCGCTTCACTCTGAATTGCGAGCCTATGTTCCGGCGCGGCCAGGCCGACCGCATTCCCGCCGAATATCTCGCCATGGTGGACGACGCCGTGAAAAAAATCATGGCGCAAAATCTTGCCATCATTATTGACATTCATCCCGAGAGCGACTTCAAACAAAACCTCGCGACCGACGACAGTTTCGTTGAGCAGTTTGCGGACTTCTGGCGCGCGCTCGCGAAACATTTTTCTACGCTCGATCCCGAGAAGGTTTTCTTTGAAATTCTGAATGAGCCGGAATTTAAGGACCGCTACCGCTGGATGGGTGTGCAAGCGCGTCTCGCACGCGCAATTCGCGAAGGCGCGCCAAATCACACCATCATCGCCGCCGGCGCAAACTGGTCTTCCTCAAACGAACTTCTCTTCCTCGAGCCGCTCCGCGACACAAACGTCATCTACAATTTCCATTTCTACGATCCGCACATCTTTACCCATCAGGGCGCGACCTGGTCCACGAACTTTCAGCATTATTTAACGAATCTTCCTTACCCCTCGACTCCGGAAAATATTTTCGTCACGGAATCGCAAGTCCCCGACGCCGTCAATCGACAAGCGGTTTCTCGCTATGGACTCGACCGATGGGATTCTGCGCGCATCGAAGCCGAAATCGGTGAAGTCGCCGCGTGGGGAAACCGCTGGAATGTCCCACTCACTTGCAACGAGTTCGGCGTCTACCGTGCCGCCGCAAGTCCAGAAGCGCGGGCCGCATGGATTAATGACGTTCGCACCGCTCTTGAGAAACACAACATCGGCTGGACTATGTGGGACTACGCCGGAGGCTTCGCCGTCGTCACTCGCAAAGATGGGGTCACCGCGCCCGATCCGGTCACGGTAAAAGCCCTCGGCATCACGCCTCCCCCCGGCGCCCCCGGCTTCGGCGCACCTCAAAAACCATGATCACGAATTCCAATCAGAAAAACATTCAAAGGCACAGGCTCCGATTTGGCCCTTTCCTTCTTCTCTGTGCCCTCTGCGCCCTCTGTTAGCTCTGTGTTGAAATCCGACTTAGATCTTATCTCCCTCGTTCCCGATAAAACCGGTTCACTCCCTTCATCATTTTGCGTAACTCTCGCGTCCGCTGGAAGCGCAGCGCGTCGTCCTGCTTCGACTCCAGAAACTCCTCTTCCCTTTGCAGTTTGTGATAATTCGCCAACCGCTCTTCATCCATCGCTTCGCGCACCGCGCATCCCGGCTCGTTCTTATGCGAACAATCCCGGAACTTGCACTGCTTCGCAAGTTCCTCCACATCCGCAAACGCGTGCGCGATTCCTCCGCTCGCGTCCCACAATTGCAGTTCCCGCATCCCCGGTGTATCGAGCAACACACCTCCGCCCGGCGCCACAATCAACTGCCGAGACGTCGTCGCATGCCGCCCGCGATCGTCGCTTTCGCGAATCTCTTTCGTTATTTGAATTTCTTTTCCGAGAATTGCGTTTATCAATGACGATTTTCCCACTCCAGAAGAACCGAGCAGCGCAGTTGTGTCCCCGTTTCGGACGATCTCGCGCAATTCGAGAATTCCTTCACCGTTCAGGACGCTCGCAACAATCGTCCGAACACCCATCGCGGCATGTTCCGCCTCTTCGCGAAGTTCGGCAATGTTTTCGCAGAGATCGGCTTTGTTCAACACGACAGTTGGTCGAGCGCCGCTCTCCCACGCCAGAGTCAGGTACCTTTCCACGCGGCGCGCATTAAATTCGCGATTGAGCGAACTGACAAGGAAGACCGTGCCCACATTCGCCGCGACAATTTGTTCCTCAACTTTTCGTCCCGCGATTCTGCGCGAGAATTTGCTGCGCCGCTCAAAAACAAAATGAATCGTCGCTCGCGTTCCGCTTTCATCCGCAAGCACCCAATCACCAACTGCAGGCAACATCTCCCGCGAAGTGGCCGCATGGCGCAATTTTCCGCGCAACTCCGCCAAGCGCTCCCCGCGCTCCGAAATGATTTTGTACAGCGCGCGATTTTCTTCGCTGACTCTCGCTCGCATCAACTCGTCATTTTGCTTTTGCTGCCGCTGCTTCTCGAAAAACTCGCACCAGCCCAAATCCTCTAATGAATACACGCGAATCTCCTCTGATGGCGCAGAAACGCGGCGCGTTTCCGGCGGAAAAAGGAAATCAGAACGAGAAGGAAAAGGATCCGCGGGGAAAGTCTGCCGGAGAAAAACTAGAGAAGAGACACGGAGGCAGATTCATCCCGGCGGATGACTTCGATTCGCACAGGCGCCTCCTGATTGAAGTAAAAGCCGAACTCTGGCTGGTATGATAGCAAAGTCCCACGAAACCTTTTCTTTTTTCTTTCGTATCTATACGAAGCGATTCGGTTTGCCATTAGAAATTCAGCAAAAGAGAGCGAAATGAAGAACAAAGCCTCGTTGAACTTACGCCCACTCATTTCCTTTTTTGCAGTCATCCTTCTCTTTTCCAGCATCGCCTCGGCGGACGACAACCCTGCGGGCAGCCTCGAACATAGGCGCGAGGAATTAAACGCCCTGCTGAAGGAGCAGTGGGAGTTCGTCATGAAGACGAGCCCCGAGTTCGCGACGATCATCGGTGACAAACGCTACAACGACAAAATGAGCGAAGTCTCGGAAAAAGAGATCTATTTCGAACTTGACGCGACGAAGAACTTCCTAAAGCGCTTCAAGGCGATAGACGCCACGGGATTCCCCGAGCAGGAAAGGCTGAACAAGGTCCTGATGGTTCGCGCACTTGAAGAGCAGGTGGATATCGCCAAGTTCGAAGATTGGCTGATGCCAATAACGCAGTTTGGCGGTATTCATCTGGATTTGCCGCAGTTCGTCCAGCTGATTCCGTTTGAAACGGTAAAGGACTACGACGACTACGTAGCCCGCCTGAAGCAGATTCCGGGGCAGATTGACGGAACGATCGTGCTGATGCGCAAGGGAGCGAGCAAGAAGCTGATTCCGCCGAAAATTCTACTGGAGCAGGTCGTTGGGCAATCAATCGCGGTGGGAGAAGCGAAGCCGGAGGATAGCCCGTTCGCGCAGCCTCTGAAGAAATTCCCGGCGAGTTTCAGCGATGCGGACAAGAAGCGCCTGAATACAGCGATTCTTGCTGCGATCCTGGATGGTATCAATCCGGCTTACAGCAGGTTTACGAAATTCCTGAAAACTGAGTACGTCGAGCAAGGCCGGAAAGAGCCCGGAATGTGGTCCCTTCCCGACGGCGATGCGCGATATCAGGCGAGAGTGAAGCAAAGCACGACCACGAACATGACGCCCGAGGAGATTCATCAACTGGGCTTGCGCGAAGTTGCACGCATCGAAGGCGAAATGCTTAAAGTCGCGAAGAGACTTGGCTACAGCGACCTAAAGAGTTTCAACGCAGCCATCGAAAAAAACCCGGATCTGCATCCAAAATCGAAGCAGGAGATCCTGGACCTCTATCGCAAATACATTGACCAAATGTATGCAAAGCTTCCTTCTCTTTTCGGCCGATTGCCGAAGGCAAAGCTCGAAGTGATTCCGATGGAAGAGTTTCGGGAAAAGCAGTCTGCTGGGGCAGATTACATTCAGGGAACGCCGGACGGCTCGCGGCCCGGCCACGTGAACGTGAACACCAGCAATTTCGAGAAGCGCAAGACGCTTCCCATCGAAACCACTGCCTATCATGAAGGGATTCCCGGCCACCACATGCAGATTTCCATCGCACAGGAGCTCCCAACACTGCCGCCTTTCCGCCAGCAAGCGGGGTACGTTGCATACGGCGAAGGCTGGGCGCTTTATGCTGAGCGTCTTGGCGAAGAGGTTGGGTTCTACCAGGATCCGTACAGTTACTACGGTCATCTTCAGGACGAGATGCTGCGTGCGATCCGGCTGGTGGTGGATACGGGTTTCCACTACAAACGATGGACCCGACAACAAGTGGTGGATTTTTTCCACGACCATTCCGGCATTGATGAAGTGGAAGTGCAGAGCGAAACGGACCGTTATATTGCGATTCCCGGCCAGGCACTTGGCTATAAGATCGGACAATTAAAGATTCTGGCCCTTCGCGAAAAAGCACAGAAAGCGCTTGGAGATAAGTTCGCTATTCGCGGATTTCATGACACGGTCCTAGGCGCGGGGGGCTTGCCGATGGACGTGCTGGAGCAGCAAGTGGACGCATGGATCGAATCGCAGAAAACCACAAAATAAACGCCACTCTGCGAAACGCAAATCGCTGACGGTCAAATCATTAACGAAAAGGGCCTGTCTGGCCTAGAATCGGGGCCGTGAGCATCACCATTCGCCAATCTGACGCGAAGGATTTTCCGGCGCTTTTCAAGCTGGATCAGAAATGTTTTCCAGTTGGAATCGCGTACTCGAAAACGATGTTGAAGCATTTCATGGCGCAGCCGGGCGCGGAGTGCCTGGTAGCCGTGAATGAAAACGAAATCGTCGCGTTTCTTCTTACGGAAGAAAATCCGCCGCTCGGCCACGTGATGACTCTGGATGTAGCGGAAGCGCACCGGCGAAATGGAATCGGTTCCCTGCTGCTGCGCGAGAGTGAAAACAATTTGCGATTTCGTGGCGTGCGCACGATGCTGCTCGAAACCGCAACCACGAACGCAGCGGGCGTTGCCTTCTGGCAGCGCCATGGCTATCGTATCGAAGCAGTTCTAAAAAACTACTATCCCGGGCATTTGGATGCGTACGAAATGCGCAAGCGCTTGCCGGCGATGAAGGAGCGAACGGCTTGAACGAATTTCTGTTGTCGGTGTTGCTGGGAATTGTCGAAGGACTCACAGAATTCTTGCCGGTAAGCTCAACGGCGCATTTGCGGATTTCAGAAGCCCTGCTGCACATCAATCTGAGCGATCCCTACTGGAAGATGTACACGATTGTGATTCAGCTCGGCGCGATTCTGACGCTGCCGATTTATTTTCGCGAGCGCATTGCGAAATTCCTTTCAACATTTCCGAAGGGCGAACGCGGAGATCGCACGGTTCTGACGCATCCGCTGAGCCTTGTGATGATTGCATTCGTCGTGACGGCAGGGCCAGCTTTTCTGATGACGAAAGTTATCGGCAAACATTTGGAGAGCTTGACGATTATCGGAACTTCGCTGCTGGTCGGCGGAATCGTGATGTGGATTGTGGATGCGCTCCACGCCCGCGCGGAAAGAGCGGGAAACGTTCCGGGCAGCGCGATCAAAATCTGGCATATGGAGGAAATGGGATTGGGCGAGGCGATCTGGATTGGCGCTTGCCAGATTCTTTCAGCGTTATTTCCAGGAACATCGCGGTCCATGTCCACGATCGCGGCAGGACAAGTCGCGGGGATGTCGCGCGCATCGGCCCTGGAATTCTCCTTTTTCCTTTCGATGCCGACGATGGCTGTGGCGACGTTGTACGAACTTTTGAAATCGCTCCGCGCCAAAGGGGAGGATGCGCTCGCCGTGGGCCACATGAACGCGCATCAATGGGAAGTGTTAGCAATCGGGTTTGTGGTTTCCTTCATCGTAGCGTACGGCTCCGTTGCGTGGTTCATGGCGTGGGTGCGCAAACGCGGCTTTGTGCCGTTCGCGATTTACCGCATTGTTGTCGGCATCTGCGTGTTGTACTGGGCCTCCCGTTTTGCTTCTTAGAATTGTTGCCTCCCGCAAGAACGAGGGTGGATTGGAAGGACACAGGGCGGAAGATAGGTTTGAGTTGGGGGACGCGTTTGGTATGATTTGGGTGTTCCTCCAGAGCAAGAGCGCAGCGCCCGGCTTGCTCAGCAGCACTCAGCCTTCCCCAAAAAGCTGAGGAGAATCCGTGCGCTTTCTTACGCCAACTGAAAACAAGCGTTTAAACGAACTTGTGGGTTTTTTGTGCATGGTCGCGGGCCTGCTGATTGCAGGCGCGCTGCTTTCGTACCAACCGAAGGATCCATCTTTCAACGTCGCAGGCAGCCCGAATGTCGCCATCCAGAATTGGATTGGGCCGCTCGGTTCGTACGGCGCCGACGCCATTTTCCAGATACTGGGGTATGCCGCGTTTCTCCTGCCGATGGCGCTGCTGGCGGTCGGCTGGAAATGGTTCCGCAGCCGCGCAGTGGAATCGCAAGCGGCCACATTGACGGGATACGCATTGCTGGTGGTTTCCATCCCGACGCTGCTGACGATGATTCCCTTCCCCGAAGTGCGCGGAGCGATTCCAGCCGGTGGCATGTACGGGAATTTGGTCGCGGGAATGCTTTTGGCTGCGCTCAACAAGGGTGCGTACATCGTGGCGGGCGCGCTTTTTGTGACGGCGCTGTTTTTGACCACGAGTTTTTCGTTCGGCGCGACGCATCAGTGGGCGATGAGCTCGACGGGGCCAATCGGTGCGGCGCAGAAACTGGGAATTTTGCGAAGGGTTCAGGCCCGGTGGCAGGCGTGGCGGGAGAATCGCGAACAGGAACGCATGCGGCGGCAGGTGGAAGCGAATCGCATCGGGGGACGCAAGCCCGCTCCGGCGCAATCGGTTGGTAGCGCAGCGATTCTGAACGGAGCGAAAACGATTCCGCTGGCGGAAGAGGGCAACGTGTTTCGCGGCGTGACGAGCGAAGATGCGGAAGAGGACAAGCGTTCGCAAAAGACGCCCATCCTTGTGCTGAATCTGGACAAACCGGAAAAGAGTTCCGCGAAGAAATCGGGCGAGCCGAAGATTGCGAAAGGCAATCCGAATTACAGATTGCCTTCCATCAACTTGCTGCGCGAAGGCGAACGTTCGCAGAAGCTCGATGAAGATGAATTGAAGCAGCGGGCGCGCGCGATTGAAGAGAAATGCCTTGAATTTGACGTGCAGGGCCGCGTGACGCAGATCAATCCCGGGCCGGTGGTAACGACGTTTGAATTCAAGCCGGAAGCGGGAATCAAGTACAGCCGCATTATCGGACTGACAGAAGATTTGTGTCTAGCGCTGCAGGCGGAATCGATTCTGATCGAACGCATTCCGGGAAAATCCACGATTGGCATTGAAGTGCCGAACATCAACCGGCAAACGATTGCGCTCCGGGAGATTCTGGAAGCGCAGGAGTTTATGGGCTCCTCGAGCAAGTTGACGCTGGCGATGGGCCGCGATTTGCACGGGCGGATTCGCGTGACGGATTTGGCTTCGATGCCGCACTTGCTGATTGCGGGTTCGACGGGAACGGGCAAGAGCGTTTTCATCAACTCTCTGATGATGTCCATTCTGTACAAGGCCACGCCCGACGACGTGAAAATGGTGCTGGTAGATCCGAAGCGGCTGGAATTAAATTTGTACGAAGGGATTCCGCACCTGATTGCTCCGGTTGTGACGGACCCCAAAGTTGCGTCCAACGTTTTGCGCAACGCAACGAAGGAGATGGAAAACCGTCTGAAGCTGCTGGCGCAGCGCGGTGTGCGCAATATTGATCAGTACAACCGGACGTTCCAGAAGCAGCATTCGCTTTCGCTCTTTGAAAATACGGAACAGAGCGAGCACAAGCCACTTCCCTACCTCGTGATCATCATCGACGAATTGGCGGACTTGATGATGGTGGACACAAACAATGTGGAAGAGTCCATCACGCGGCTGGCGCAGATGGCACGTGCTGTGGGCATCCACTTGATTCTGGCGACGCAGCGGCCGAGCGTGGACGTGATTACTGGCTTGATTAAGGCGAACTTCCCTGCGCGCATTTCATTCCGCGTGGCGAGCAAAGTGGACTCGCGCACGATTCTGGATTCGAACGGTTCGGAATCGCTCTTGGGCAAAGGCGACATGCTCTATTTGCCGGCGGGATCGTCGAGGTTGCACCGCATTCATGGACCGCTCGTGACGGAAGACGAAATTACGGACGTGTGCAATTTCTGGCGGCAGCAGGCGCAGGCGAAGTACAACGAACAGTTGTTGGAAGCGCCAAAGGATGAGAACGGAAAGGTGGAGGAAGGATTTGAAGGGCCGGAAGGTACCGGCGGCGAAGAAGCGGACGATGAGCTATACCAGGATGCCGTGCGCATCTGCTGCGAAATGGGACGCGCTTCGACTTCGACGTTGCAGCGGCGCTTGCGGATCGGCTATGGCCGCGCTGCGCATTTGATTGACTTGATGGAGAAGGACGGAATCGTCGGGCCACCGGACGGCACTCGTCCCCGCGAAGTGCTCAAAGGCAAAGGCTGGATGAAGGAATTTGATGAATCTCTGCACTAAGCAGAGGCAGTTTCAAGTTCTTAAGTCACAACGCCAGAAATCACCACTCCATTCATGAATGGGTTTCGATGAACTTGCCGAGGAGGGCGGCGGCGTACTCGCAGAGTTTGCGGGCGTCGGGCCGAAGGCGGCGAGGAAGTGGCTGTCAATATCGAGTTCGCCGACGACTTTTCCTTTTGCGAAGACGGGGACGACGATTTCAGACTTTGTTTCGAGCGAGCAGGCAAGATAGCGCGGATCGTTGTTGACGTCGTCCACGACCACGGTCCTGCCGCTGGAGGCAGCGGCTCCGCAGATTCCTTGATTGAGCGGGATGCGGGTGTGGGGCGTCATGCCGCCGCGGAACGGCCCCAGGACGAGCATGTTGGGATCATGTGCGTCGATCATGTAGAAGCCGACCCAGTTGTAACGAGTGAGCTTTTCGTACAGCAGCGCAACGATGGAGTTCATCAAGGCGTCGGCACTGGCCGCGCTGGAGGCAAGTCTGTCGAGTTCGGCGATGAGCGAAACGGATTCCTGCGAAGTTGTAAGCATTCTTCTATTGAACCACGGAACGCAAAAACAAGAAATTTCGCGAAGAATTGACAGCTTGGCGCGGCGCCCCTAAACTAGAAAAGTTGTTTGCGTGCCGGGGTAGCTCACTGGTAGAGCGCCGCCCTGAAAAGGCGGGCGTAGCCAGTTCGATTCTGGCCCCCGGCACCATTCTAACAGCCACGCCTCCGAACAAATCCCACGTACCAGAAGCGATATAGGCTCTTCCCTCCGGGGTGAGGGTGATTTTCTCCACGTGCTTTGCGATCTCCGCACGGACGAGCCGTGCTTCGCCGGTCCACATCGACTGCAGGTTCCTGAGCCGTGCTTCGACAAATCGTCGAGTGTCCCGCAGCTGCAATCTTACAGCCCGCGGTTCGGCGCCGGCGAGCTTTTCGGTAAGCTCCCGGTGCTCTATTTCCAGATCGGTGAGCTGCACCCGGAGCGCACCAGACAGTCCCATGCTCGCGATCGCTCGCGTGCAGTTGCGAATTTCTTTTTCCTTCTCCTCGACGCGTCGACGCAACTGTGCTGTTTGACCACCTTGCTGGGTTAAGAGCCGTGCGAGTTCCTCCTCGAAGCGCCTGAAGGTGAATTCGATGACGTCGCGGTGCAGAACCTTCGTCTGAAGACCTGCGAGCAGCTGCTCCTCGAGAGCCATCCGCGCGATGAGCAAATTGTTCGTGCAGACGTGATCGCCGCGGTAGGCATGCATCGAACAACCGTAGCGCGAGTCGTCGCGCTTTCTCCACTGACCGGACACGATCGTCACACTCCCATGGCAGACGGAGCACTCGAGAAGGCCGGTGAAGAGATACGGCGAGCCCGCACTTCGCGCGCGGCGCGGCCGCCGCCCAGGTCCGCAATCGTAGAGCTGCTCGACGATCTGCATCCGCCGGCGCGTTGCCGTCCACAGCTCCTCGGAGATAATGCGCTGCTCGGGAATCTCCCGCCGGCGCCATTCGTTCGGGAGTTTCCGCCGATAGATGCGCTTACCGGTTTCCTGAGACCTCACCTTTTGCGTCTTTCCCCAGATCACCACGCCGCGATATCGCTCGTTATGCAGAATGTGGCGAACCGACGACGGACACCAACTCCGTGAGACTCTTCCCTTCTGCGGCTGCGGCGAGAGAATACCTTCGTCGTTGAGATCGATGGCGATTCGTTTCATGGAATCGCCCGCGGCGTAGCGCTCGAAAATTCTCCGCACGGTGACCGCCTGGCTGTGATCCACCTCGAGCTTCACGCCAGAGATGATCGGTCGGCCATGGCTGTCGCGTTCATTACTGCTCTCGATCGGCACGCGGCGATACCCGAACACACGGCCACCCGTGTGCAATCCGTTGAGCGCGAGCTGCTCGACGCCGCGGAAAGTGCGCTTCGCCAGATCCTTGAGGTAAAGCGAATCTACGATGCCATGCACGCCGACCAGAAGTTCCGCCTGCTCACTGTTTGTGTCGATGCCCTGGGCGACGAAGATCACGCGGATGCCGAGGAATTGGAGTTGCTCGAAAATACGGAGTGAGTCTGCGAGCCGACGGCTCAAGCGGCTTGTGTCATCGGCAAGAATCACGTCGAACGGCCGCGGTTTTTCTTGCGCGGCCGCCAGGAGGCTCCTCAGGCCGGCGCGGTCGTCCGTCGCTCCAGAGATCGCTTGGTCCGCATAAATGTGCTCGTCCAGGACGCATAAGCTGTGGCGCTCAGCGTATTCGCGGCACTTCCGAATTTGCTGGTCAATCGTGAGAGAGTTCTGCTTCTCGCTGGAGTAGCGAGCGTAGACGGCGCAGTGTGTCGGGTCGGTCACGGTCTCACTGCCCTCAGCTTTCGTGCGGCCGTGCTGCTAACGAAGTGTGCGGCATCGGTGTCTTTCTCTGCAACATCGTTCTCGAGGCCGACAAGGGCGACGTACTGCTTCACGAGAACGGGCACGATCGCGCGGTCGATGAATTCCTTCATCTCAGCCGTGAGAGGTGAGGCTTCGTGCGTTTGCAGACGTGTGCAGGATGCGCTCGCCGTCCGCTTCGATTCGAGTTTGACGACCTTGCCCAACGCCTCTCCCTAAAACATCCGATTCTGGAACGCTCCTGCAGCTCCTCGAGGGTCCCCGAAACTCAACGACTTACGGCGGTCAATTCGAGAGGGTTTTTGGAACGCGCCAGCACCCGCCGGTCTGGACCGTCCAGGACAAACAGTTGGAACGGTGCGAGGCGGCTCGCGATTCGGTCATCCATAGCCTCGGCGATTTTTCCGAGACTCCAGTTGCTCGTGATGATGGTCGGACAAGTGCTATTGATTCGCCGGTCCAGCACCTCCAGCGTGCACCGCCGCTCGAAATCGGAGAGGCTACCGGCGCCCAGGTCATCGAGTACCAAGAGATCCGGCTCTCCGAGCCTAGCGAGCTCGGCTGCTTCGGAACCCAGCCCATCGCGGTAGCCGTCGCGGATCCTGAGATAGAACTCAGCGCACCGCTCGAACAAGAGATTCGAGCGGCCGGATTCGATTACGCGTCGCACGATCGCCGCGGCGAGATGTGTCTTGCCGGTTCCCGGAAGTCCAGTGATGAGGAGTCCCTCACTTGGATGTGCGAGCCAGGACGTGATGGTATTCATCGTCTTCGGAGAGAAGTCTGCGAGCTTCGCCTGGTGATAGCGCTTCGGCAATCGCGACGCAATCCTTCGTTCGACCGCACAGATGCAGGCGTGCATCTTGCCGTCGCGAAACACGTAGCCCTCGCCGGCACAGACCGTGCACGGCTCAGCTGAGACGCTCAGCCGTGAGGTGTTCGTACTTCCTTGCGTCGGAAGGGACCGCTGCACTCGATCTGTGATTTCCGTTACTGCTTCCATGGCTTTCCTCCGGAGGTTTGTTTTTCCACTGCCGGCGCTTTAGGAACGTCGCCGGATGCGGGATAAACTTTTCGTCCTGCCACTGTGTCGATCTCTTCCAGGCCTCGACTCCTTCAAACGCGGCCGCGCGGTCAAGTACAGAGAGCGCAGCCCAAATTCGCTGACTGCCCAACTCGTCGAGCTTTCTGGGGTAGGAATCCCACCAGGTAGCGAAAACAATCCCCTCAAAGAGCGCAGCGCTCAGGTTCTCTCTCTGCGTAGTCTCTGTAGTAGTCTCTGTTCCTTTAAGAGACGAAGGTTTTTCCGCATTCTGGACTGAGGTTTTTTCGACATCTGGAGCAAGGTATTCCCGCAGTCTAGAATGTGGTTTTTCCACATGCTCAGCGATGGCCTCTATCAGCTTTTCGAGGTCAACCCGGTAATAGGACTTTGGGGGGGCGCCGCGTCTTTCGTATTTCCAGAACGGCAGCTTCCCTAAGAGCTTTTTTGCGCCGTCTTGTTCCCATCGGCTCATGCAGACTTCTTCGGTCCACTCTGCCTGTGTTTTGTAGAACCAACCCTTGGCATCCGGATTTGTGCGCTCCAACACCTTGGACCAATAGACCGCTTGGGAGAGCATGAGCCCGGCGGTGACACTTCCGGAGATTTTGGCGAGTACGGGATGGAACGCGATGGGACGATCGAGCATCTCCGCTATCACCGCGAGGATGGCCTTAGAGTCTGCGTTCACCCGCAAACCTCTGGTTCCGCGAGCTCGACCACATGCGCAATTTCCTCGCGGCGGACGACCGCGCCATGCTGCAAACGGAAGACGAAAGTGCGAAGGCTCGCTACCAGTAGGAGTCGCCGCTGCTCATGAGTGAGCGGTTTTTCCTGTTGACTGGTGACCGAAGCCGTGGATACTGACATGCAGTTCCCCCGATAGAAGCGCGCTTCTTCCAAAACAATTCACTCGTCGCGCGATGGCGTCGCGGACGGGTGTTTTCGCTACCTGATCCCAGCGTACAAGGGCCTGCAAGGTAAAAACCCTCCCGCAGCGGTGGAGGTTTTTACGCCGCTCCAGGTGATGACGCTCTAAATTGTTGTGGGAACTGTTCTTATCGAGAAATTTGGGCAGACTCTATCCGCTACACAGAGTCTATTCTGCGTGATGCTGTAGCGGATGATGGTGGGCGAAAAACTGCTCGGCGTCGCGTGGAGATCACAGATTTTGCGGCTTGGATGTCAGCCTTTGTCCACAGGCGAACAGTGCCTCGGCCGCGGACTCCTGCTCTCGAAACGGTGGGCGGGACCGGGATTTTGCCAACTGAGATCCATTTCTTCAAGCCCTGCAGTGTTATGCCGAATTCCCGCGCCGCTTCGCCGGCTGAGTAAACGCCCATGTCCTCTCGCCGATAACCCCGCACGACCCGCGAACCGTCGCGCCACTCGAGGGGCTTCACTTCTAGCGGCCTCAACAAGGCAGCGAGGCTGTAGGCATTAAGCTTCTCCCATCTCCAGCGGAGTTGGGTCAGGCCGGCGAGGAGTTCTTCTGTTACAACGCGCGGACGATCACCTATCAGAGTGCGCATGTCCACCAACAGTTCCCGACGCTTACGATCTTGGGGATCGACGACGCGCACCAGTTTCTTTGCCAGCAATTTCCCGATCGTTTCCTCTGAGACTTGGTACTGCCATGCAAGGAAACCGCGCGCAGCCGTAGCTGGAGGAGAGAGAGCCTGCCGGCTTAGGCTATGCTCGCGCTTCAGCCAGGCCAGAAACGACCACGCCCAGAACAGCAGCAGCGAGACTTTATTCCTTCGGGCTAATTGGCAGAGTAGCTCTCCCGCTTTATCGACAGTGATTCTTGACGCTGTATCTGGAAGCTCCATGTTGAGAGTGCTGATTTCCTTGACCAAGACCCGAAACTTCCAGGGGATCTCCCGCGCTTCGCTTGGCGTCAGCTTCGGCGGTCGGCCACCAATCGTTGAGATGGTCCTGTTGCGTTTCTCTCTGCGGAGGTGGCGGCGCAACTGGAGGATGCGATTGGCTACCTCGACGTGTAGCGGATTCCCTTTTCGCTTCTGCAAGAGCGCCCGCCGGATCCGATGCGTGGGCAATTTCGTCAGTTCAGCGACTTTGACCTCGCTGAGGTTAAAGTCTCGCATCAGGTCGTCAAGTTGCCGATCACTGACCGGCTCCCCTCGCCAGAAGCGGACCTGCCGGCTGGGGAAACGCATACTCTGACAACACCTGTTGACGCTGTTGACCCAGAGATCCAGCTCGAGGGCGATCTCGCGCCGTTCTCTTCCCTTTAAGCAACGCCTCACGATCGGCCAGAGTAGGAGCGTTGATTGAAATCGTTGCGGAGTTTCTCGCGCGAGTCCTCGGCTTTTGATCGCTTCCGGCCGCAGCTTGTGTGTCCTTCCGACATTCGTGCGCCGTGCCGTTGCCGTAGTGAATGGTTTGCCTCCGCGGAGATTCCCAGGGCGCGCCTTCGTCACCCGGAATTCGGCAGAGGTCAGACTGGTGCCGCGATTCAGCCCCCATTTTTCGAGATAGTCTTCGCGCGAGATCTTGTGCGCCTCGCGGAGATGAATCGAGAGCTGCATTAGGTCTTGCCGGCCGCATTCCAGACAAACGGCAGCCTTGAATGGTGCGAGCCGCTCACAATCCGCGCAAACGTCGGACCGCCTCAGCGCGTGCGCCGGCGCCGATCGCAAATGAGCGAGGAGCTCGGCCGACACACGTTCGTATTTGGCTTCGTAAGCCTCGCGCTGCTTGCGGCGGATTGCCGCGTTGAGGTGAATCTGCGGCAGCATTTTAGTGCTGTGCTCCTGACGCCGTCTCGGCGACGAGTTGCGGATGCTTTGTCAGGTATACCAGCGCCCAGTCGACAATGTTATACGGGACGAAGCCCGTCGCCGACGTTGCTGGCGTTTGAGGACGATACAAAATGCCGTCGTCGGTCAGACCTTGCGCAAGTCCGAACTCGCCCTCTGCCACTTGAATACTTCGGCTGGCGTGCTGCACATACCGTCGAAGAAGTGACTTCTCATCCGTCGTAAGGCGATGGAGTCTGAGGTGTCGCTGCCTGTGCTTCCAAAGTTGAAATACTTGTCGTCCCAAAAAAAACAGTCCCGAAACGACTAGCCATCCAACGGCGATCAAAAAGACCAGGCCGACAGTCCAGCGATATGGCCCCAGGATCGGGCTCAATCCGAGTCTTTCAACAGAGTGAGCCGGACCAAAGAGAATCAGTGAGCTGACAACGAAAAGAAAAAGTGACGAAGCGAACGAAAGTGGCTTCGTAATCACTTCGTATAGCTTTGTCCAGTCCAGGGTCATACTCGGCGCACTGTAACAAAATACTTGACAGGTTGTCAAGACATGGGCTATTCTAGTCTCGATGAGTCCGAAGACGTTCACCACCAGTCAGGCAGCGAAACAGATCGGAGTGTCACGGCAGACCCTTCAGGCCTGGATTGCTTCAAGGGGGATTAAAGCTCCCGAATTGATTGGTAGTGGAAAAGCAACACTTCGGCTTTGGACCAATGCGGACGTCGCCCGGGCCAAGAAATTCAAAGGAAGCCTTCGGGCAGGTCGTCCAGCCAAGAAGAACCGAAAGTAAAAAAGCGGGCCACCGCGCAGCGTCAACTGCCCGGCAGCCCTAATCACCAAGGAGGGTGAACTCCATGGCAACTCAGCAAATCGTATCATCCGTCGTTCAGCAGCAAAAATCCGCAGTGGTTTCTTTCCCCGTACCACAAGCAATCACACAGTTCGAGCTGGCCGCGTTTCTGTCCCTGCGTGGCCGTTCCCATCAGCTCCAAGAGCAAGTCGAAGCTGCAGAGCAGTCGATCAAGATCCGCCTCGAATCTGGCGCGGAGCTTGAGACTGGCGATCACCGCGCCGAGTTGAAAGAGAACTTCCGCCGCAATGTCTCGTGGAAGGACGTCGCCACGCGCCTCGCCGATCGACTGTATTTCGGCAAAGGCCTGGGCTACATCGAGAGAATCCTCCGCAAAACCAAACCGACACGCACCGTGTCTCTCGTCGTCGAGTAGCTCCGAAACGCGAGACGGGTCCCGTCCTGCTCGTCCTCGCGTCTGCGGTCGTGGTGCGCTTTGTCGCCGCACTGATGAGGAAATGCGAAGCGCTGGAGGGAAACGTGAACGTGCAAGCGAAGGTCGCAATTCACAAACGCGAGCACCCGGAATGCTACTGCCCGGTCAACCGCTGTCTTTGGCGCACCTTGGTCTGCGACCGCGTAACGCGCCAAATGAAAGCTGCAAATAATTGCGTCGCCGGCTATTGTCCGCGACACAAGCGCGCCGCCACTGTCCGGCATGATGCGCTTGAGGCGATCCGCCGCGCTGCGCGTACCAAGAGCTCGACGTTAATCACCGCACTGCGCGAAAACGGAGTTCTCTGAACAGAAACCGAAACGCGGAGTGCTGCGTTGCTGTAGCATCCGCGTCCACCCGCGCAAATTCAACCAGGCTTGCGGGTGCCGATGAGGCCGGCCTGGCCAAAGGAGAAATGAAAATGCCCAGATGTATCGCTGTCCGACTCAGCAAAACGAAAAGCCGTACCGTTCGACTCACTCTTCCTCTCGACCTGCTCGATGCAATTGACGAAATGGCTCGCGAGGCGCCGAACGGTCCGCGCGAGCGCAAGAACATGATCGAGTGCTCTTTGATGTGGGCTGTTTTCTGCCACAGCAGAGGCCGCGGCCCCGACGCGGAAATGGGACTGCGGGAGCGTGGGTACCACGAATGCACCCTCATCACGCAAGCTCGGCGCGAACGCAAAGAAGTTGAATATCTCGAAAGCCTGTACCGCCTGGGCGAAGGAGTATGAGTGATGGCAACCGGCAAATTGACTGAAAGCCGCAAGATGCATTGCGAGGAAGCAAATGCAGGCCTGCTTGAAGAATTCGTGAAGGATCTGCGCGTTGCGAATCGTTCCGGACACACAATTAGCTCTTACCAATCCGCGGCCGAGGATTTTTTGCAGTTCACCCTCGGCCTCGATGTGCGGCAGGTCACTCACCGCGACGTGCGCGAGTGGCTGCACTGGATTCACGCGCAAGGATCAAGCCCGCAAACCATCGCGCAGCGCAAATACGCTCTGAGTTCTTTTTTTCAATTCCTCCAGAAGATCGGCGAGGTCAAGGACTCGCCCGTCCGTTTCATCGCGAACCACAAGGCCACTAGGAAGCTCCCGCAACCGCTCAGTATCGAAGAAGTTGAGCGGCTCATCTCCGCGACAGAGTGTCCCCGAGATCGCGCCCTGATCGAGACCATGTACGCGACCGGCTGTCGCATCGCGGAAATTCTCGGGATGCGAATTGAAGATATCAATTGGAGCAGCCGCACCGCGCTTGTGACCGGAAAGGGCGACAAGCAGCGCATCGTACCGTTCGGAGGCATGGCCCACAAAAGCCTTCTCGCCTATCTGAATGGCCGCGCGAGCGGTCCTGTCTTCCTACAGGAAGAAATCCAGCAGAACGGCGGTGTGAGCCGGGACCGCTACGGCACCTGGCGCGGTTACTGGCGGGAGGACGGCGTCATGCAGAGTGTGCGACTCGGTGACTACGAGCTACGCACAAAAAAGCAAGCCGAGGCAGCGCTTGCTCGTCACCTTTCGAGTATTCCGACAGTTACGGCGCCACGCCGCATTTCGGAGAAACCGATCGACAAGCACACCGTGCGGCTGGTTCTTGATTCCGCAGCCCGGAAGGCCGGATTACGCCACGTAAATCCGCATTTGTTACGACACTGTTGCGCGACGCATTTGCTCGAAAGCGGAGCGGACCTGCGCTCGATTCAGGAGCTCCTCGGGCACTCAAACATCGCAACCACCCAAATCTACACGTACGTCTCGACAGCCCATCTCCGCAAGACGCTTGAAAAGTGCCATCCGCACGGAAGGAGAATGGACCAATGAAACGAATGAAAGTAGAGGTTCTGCCGTCACCGCAAGAGATTCGCGCAATCCCTTCGCAACAGGCCGAAATCCGCCGCCAAGTCCAGCTACAGGTCGCCGAGATCATGTCTGAACGCGATGCGCTGGTGTTCGAGCCGTTCTTTCGGACTCGCCAAGTCGCGTATGAACTGAAGCGCCTGCAAAGCGTCCCGGAGCAACAGAAATTCACCATCGCCTACGAGATGTACGGTTGCATGAGTTGCGGAACGCATGACACCCCGCACGCGGGAAACAACCTGTGCCACAACTGCCGCTGCAAATGGTTTCGGAGATACGTCCAGATCATCGGTGGAGAAATCAAGGGCGAGCGTCCGCGAAGCGCGCGGCAGACATTGCGCATGGCGCGACTTCTCCCCGAGCACGCGCCGCAGGACGGCGTGCGTCACACTTTTTACGAACGCAGCAGCGAACTGGACAATCTGCTCTACAGCCGCGTCGCCGTGCAGCTCGGCGTCACGAGGCAGCACGTTCGCTCCGTCGCGATCGGCAGCCGCCGATCTGAACCGATTTCCTCGGCGCTCAAAAGTGAACGCGAAAAGATGCTCAAGGAGGGTGAAGAGTGACCTTCCACGTTGAGCAAACAATCGTCGATCACGTTAAGGGCACGACCATGGTCCGGGTGCTGCCAAAGGCCTACAAAACTCGACTCGGGGCCGAGAAAGTAGCTCAGCGGCTTAGTTATGTCGTTTCCCCCGATGGCCGCACGCGCGTTTGTACTTCGGCGGCAAGGGTAATCGAGCGCGAGTCGCATTTCGGAGAGCGGGGGCTTTAACCCACGCGATCCGTGGAGCTACCTATGAGAGTCGTCGCGATTTACGCCAGAGTCAGCACCGCAAACAACGGTCAGGACCCGACGATGCAGACACGGGAGCTCCGCGAGTACATCGAGCGCCGCGGCTGGCAGCTCGCCGGTGAGTACGTCGACGTCGGGATCTCCGGCACCAAAGAGAAACGGCCGGAGCTCGATCGCTTGCTGGCCGACGCGCACCGCCGGCGCTTCGATGTGGTCGCTGTGTGGCGCTTCGATCGCTTCGCGCGATCCGTGAGTCATCTCCTTCGCGCGCTGGAAACCTTCCAGGCTCTCGGGATCCACTTCGTCTCACTGTCCGAGTCGATCGACACCAGCACTCCCGCCGGCAAGCTCGTCTTCACGGTCCTGGGCGCCGTCGCAGAATTGGAGCGCTCGCTGATCGTCGAGCGGGTGAAGGCGGGCCTTCGCAACGCTCGAGCGAAAGGCAAGCGCCTTGGCCGGCCGCGAGTTTTCCCGGATGTTCGCAGGATTGCCGTGCTGCGCGAAGAGGGACTCTCCTGGGCGAAGATTGCCGAGCGTCTTGGAGTTGGAGAGGGAACCGTGTACCGCGCTGCTCGGGCGTCCGCCAAAAACCCACATGATCGCAGACATGCAACCGCCTTTGAATCAGCAGCCGATTGAGCTAGATTTCATCCGCCAGAAAGAACTGATTTTGGAGGCGTCAGCGGCCCCCCGTTTCGCACCCCTATTCCTGCCGTCCGGAGGAATCATGGCGAGCGCTGAGGCGATTATCCACTTTCCGGACGGTGCCGATGAAGCGCATCATGGTGCAATGGCATGGGCACAACCGCACCATCCGAGAGGCCGCGTGGACGCCGCCGGGGACGCGCTGGTCAGTCCACCACATTCTCCCGAGGAAGTGGACATTGCACTGGACGTGATCAACAACTGGCGTTCTTCGCACAGCTACCCACTGCAGGCGTTGAAGATGACCCTGCGCACAAGGGCCCGCAAGATCGACAGGCGTGCGGTGGTGGCTCAGCGATTGAAGCGCTTGTCCTCTATCGCGGCGAAACTAGAGCGCAACAAGAACATGAAGCTCTCGCAGATGCAGGACATCGGCGGATGCCGGGCGGTGGTGAAAGGTATTCCGCAGATCGCGAAAATCCTAAAGCGTTACACGACCAGCCGAGCCAAGAATCCGACCGCGCGCGCCGAGTTCGTGAAGACGTACGACTACATCGAAAATCCAAAGGTCGATGGCTATCGAAGCGTCCATTTAATCTATAAGTACCGCAGTCCCTCGCGTCACCATAAGATTTGGAACGGCCTAAGGATTGAGATCCAACTGCGTACGAAGCTGCAGCATGCGTGGGCGACGGCGGTGGAAACCGTCGACGCGTTCACTGGCCAAGGTCTGAAGACGAGCGGCGGCAGCGGCAGCGAGAAGGTGGACTGGGGTCGCTTCTTCGCCCTGATGGGAAGCTACATCGCGTGCAAGGAAAAGAAACCCATGGTGCCCGGTACTCCCACAAACAGGGATGAATTGATCAGGGAGCTGCGGCAATTGAGCACGCGGCTCCAGGCCGAGGTTAGATTGCGCGGTTGGTCTCTCGGAATGCAACTAGCAGATGAGAGGGCGAAATCGAACGACGCGGTGTTCTTGCTGACGCTCGACACCGTTCAGCGCAGAGTTGGGATACGTGGGTTCAGCGACATGCGAACGGCGCAAGACGCTTATCTTGAGGCTGAAAAGACGCTAAAGGCTGGCCAGCAATCCGTCTTGGTTTCCGTCGACTCGCTGGAGGCTATCCGCACCGCGTACCCGAACTACTTCGCGGACACAGGTTTTTTCGTCGAGGTGCTGGAAGAGGCGGTCGCGGAGAATCAGGAAGATGAAACGGTGCAACGCCTTCACGGGCCAGAACAACTAGCTCCTCAAGGCTCTGAACACTGAATCTTGATTCTGTCGCGTCGCAATTTGCGTGTGCTACACTCCTGCCAATGCCAGCCTCTCTCGCACTTGATCGAAGAGCGAACCGCGCCGCCCTGGCGCGCGACGCGCGGCGCATTGCTGACGAAATCGAAGGTCTCTACATACAACTCGAACAGATCGGCGCGCTCTCCTCGATTCGCCGGTACTTCATCATCCACCAAGAAGGAAACCCAGGCTTCGATATGCTTCAAGCCTCGAAATCACTGCGTTGTTACGCTGGCGTGCTCTCGATGCTGGCAACGAGTCAGTCCACTACGCAGAACCAGCGCTAAATCTAAAAGGGATCGTGGAAGCGTGTGAGCCGGGGATTACTTTTGAGGCGGGTCCGCAACGCTGACAATCAGATACCCGAGCGGATGGTCAGGCATGTGAATCTCACCGTTCGCGGCTTGATGGCCTGCGCAGTTCGGAATGCCGCACAAACACTCGCCCGGCGCCCAGGGACTGACGTTGTCGTCCTTTAGAGCGTCCGGGGATAGTTGCTTTGCTGAATCTTCCATCTCGAAAGCATAGACAATGCGGGCGCGGCCAGCAATGGAACCAAGGTTCCAGGTACTCCCTTGAGGTCCGCTATCGGTGCGCCAGTGTTTTCAAGCGCTGCAGTATGATTCAAGTGCCTTTTTCCGGACGGGCATCGCATCATATGTTCGGCCGTCGAGCAACCGCCCCGTTCGGGCCTTGCGCACGCCACCCCACTGTTTGAAAAAAAAGGGAACGCGAGAATCGCGACACTGCTTCCGAATCGAGATGACCCAGTCACGTTTCATCGGGCGGGCGCCGGCACCACTTTCACCGCCGACTATTACCCAGTGAATTCCTGACAAATCGAGCTGACCCAAATCCTCGAGCAGCGGCTCGATAGAAAGAAATCGGACTGCGGCAGGCGCGGCCCGAAGATGCTCGATCCGGGGGATTCCGCACGCTCTATTTTCAACGCTGACGCCCCACCAGATGTGCGCCTGATCTGCCGCGAATCGCAGGCGTGATTGAAGAAGGTCGCGCATTCGCGAAGAGCGCTTCGTGAGGACCTGGTACGTATGCCAATGAGCCTCGAGCATCACGTCGGCAACCGCGGCGATGTAATCGTCGGAAATCTCTTCATGAAAGAGATCGCTCATCGAATTCACGAAGATCCGTTTAGGGGCTTGCCAGCTCAGGGGATCATGCAACTTGCTCGGAACTAGCCGGAGGTCAAATCCCTGCTCGAAGGGATGTCCTTTGACTCCGCGGAACCTTTCAGCAAATGTTTCCGCGTAACAGTGGGCGCAACCGGGACTTATCTTTGTACAGCCTCTGACTGGATTCCAGGTTGCGTCCGTCCATTCGATCGATGAATTGAGTGCCATGATGCTCGAGCTCCTAGTGTCACAGATCCAGAAGTCGCTGTCCCGAGGGCTGAATTTGAGTAATCTTGCGCCAGAAATCCTGACCTCTGGGGTGCCGGCTAGCCAAGACGATGAAATAGAGCAGCAAGTTGTTCTGATCACTCCGGACGGGGATCTCTCGGTTCTGAACAGTTCCGTATCCAAGCGCCCGCAATTGCTGCATGTACCGGTCCAAGATTCGACGGCCAATCAGCGAGGGAGAACCTCCCTCCTCCACGTCCGCGCGCCAAGAATCGTTGCCCAGAAAAAAAGTGAGCGCGTTACTGTCCGACTGCGAATACTGTCGCAAGTTCATCCTGATCCCCATGCCAAACTGAATCGTCATAAGAAGATCAACCTTGCGATCTTGAACCAAACGCCGAATGGTCCGGAAGTGAATCTGCAGACCTGTCGGGTCGACAAATGCAAGAGTTAAGTGGTCGGCCGGAGCAGCAGCGCGCACGGCTTCGATCTCTTCATTGCAATCGCCTTCAATCAGGGAAACACTCCCCACCTTGGGATGGCTATCCATTCTCTTCCTTAGAGTGGCCAGCACATCCGGTGCGTCCACAAAAACATATCGCGCAAATTCGCACTTCAGCGCAATAAAGGGCGAGCCTTCAACTTCCTCGGCCCCGCCGCGGATGACACTGCGCCCCGGACCCGAAAAGAGATCAACGTAACAGAGCTTCCCATTCCATTTGCGGCCTACACCCTTTGTGAAAATCGACAGATACCGCTCGAGGTAGTACTTCTTGTCGTGTACCCACGCGCCGGTTGATCGTGCCGGCAAACCGTCACTAGCGATCGCGGGGGGTTCCGGCTGGGACATTCCAGGACCTCGCAACGAGAGAGGCGCTACTCTGTAGAGACTATCGCAATAAGTAAAACTCGCTAACCATCCTGGAGAGCCATGTGCCCACCTTGCAATGTTCAACATTTGCTGGAAGAACCTGCGGTGGCCGCGGCGGGCTGAACACGCTGGGCCGCGAATGGCGTTCGCTTCCAATACGCGCGCCGGCAGGCTTCAGAATGGAATTTCTGCCACTTACGGCTCGGTTGAAACTTGAGATCGCAACCGAGACACTTGCGCGCTTCGAGACTTGCGGAGACTTCGGTGACAATCTGGGGGCCGCTAGGAATACAGGGGGCGCATTTGGGATGCATTCCGCGCATTTTTGCTTTGCCGTTCAGCCGGAAGGACGTGACAGGATTTTCCGGCGCTCCTAAGCGCTGCAGCTCGTTTCGCGTCCACCACCGATCCGAACCCTTCTCGTGGTAGATCCGTTCGGGCACGCGGCTCTTGTCTATGACAAACGTGTGCGTCGAGTCAAAGATCGACTGCACCGTCTGGCCGACGCGGAATTTCTTCGCCTTCATCCGACTACCTCAAAATCGTGCACGTGCTCCTTTAGGGTGTTTTGCGGACTGAAATCCCTGGGAAGGATGATCTGCATCAGGCCTTTCAGTTCGCGGCCTTCTGAATCTTGCTTCCCGACCATCCTGAAGGTGCATCCGCATCGAAACGTTCCGTGATCGCCGGATCGGAATCTTCCGGCGGCGATGATGGCACGAGCTGCTGCGCGCGATTCAATCGATCCCAGCGGGAAGTTGCCAGGATGGGGCAACGAATCCGTACCGCCCAACTCCGCGACATCTCCCGTTCGGGGATTCATTTTGAAGCGTTTAGTCATCGTGCTCCTCCGCAAGTGACTGCAGGGGTGTTGCGCCCAAGAATTCTCTGGTCCAGGGAGGCAGCGTTCCATGTTTGGCGTAGAGATCGAGCTCTTCGCGCGACATTCTGTCGAACACGGCCTTCAGATCCACATGCTCAACGCGGTCCACCCATTCACCGTTGGCGTTGATCTTCGCGTAAGCCTGGATCGCGCTCACGACCGCGGCCGAGGTGACATCGACAGATCCGGCCTTTTCGATGATTCGCCCGAGCGCTGCGCGGATGTTGCGGTCGCGCTTCGCGTACAAACCCATCATCTCCGCGTGCCGGTAAATGGAATTCCGCGAGAGGCTGTAATCCTTCGCGATCTGCGTTGTGTCGCCCCACGAGATCCATTCCTGCTCGATCGCTTCCCGCTCTTGGTGTTTGCACACCTTGCAGTCGCGCGCGTGGCGCTCCTGGCTAGTCTGTTTCTTGAAGGGTTGCGTCTTCTGCTTTTTCTCTTTCTTCCCCATCGTCCCTCTCCCCAACGTGCGGCCCCGAGTGTTTTCGGGTGACCGCCTCGCGGAAGTTTTCGATGCTCACTGACCTTCGACGTCTCTCGCTTGCGCCGCCTGTTTCGGTGCCGCTTGCCAAAGGACTCCCAAGGCGGTACACCTATGGCAATGCGCGTTCACGTTTACGAGCATCCGATTAAGAGCGGCGCGCGCCGTTTGGTGAGACAACTCTTTGCGTCCTGGCTGATTGTTGCGCTTGTGTTCTTCATATTTTTCTACTCAACGGATTCCCACCCACAAACGCCCGAGCTGGCCCTGTATTCGCTGTTCATCGGCATACCGGTTGGCCTTGTCGCTTGGCTCCTCTATCGACTCGGCCGCTTCGCGATCGGCTGAAAATTACTTCCATCCTGGTGGCAGTGCGCCTGGCTGCGCTTGCTTCACTCCGGCGGCGGCCGTTGTTCCGCTGTCGATCGCGCTCAGTTTTTTCTTGAGTTCGGCTGTGACCTTTCGGTGCTCGCCGACATCTCCCGCGTGAATTAGAGCTTCCTGGGCTTCGTCGAAAGCCTGTTGCTTTGCCTCAGTTTTGGCTCGGACGGCCTTCAAGATGTCGAGCATCTGCCGTCGCTGTTCGTCTGTGACGCTGAGACCGCCTCCCGTGCGCGGGTCCCACTTCTCGAGCACAGCCTTCAGGTCTTCTAGCTTTGAACGCCCGCCAACGATTCGTGAGATTTCCGCTTCGTTCATGCGGAGGCCTGAACCCATGCCACCGACCATCACCGAAAGCAGCTCCGGCGCGATGAGAGCGTCGGCTTGGGCACTCTTCTGATTAATCGCCTGCTCAACGCGATCCAGCCGTTCGAGCCTTTGATCAACCGGAGTGCGCTGCTTCTCGATGATGTTGTTGTTGTACTGATAGCTGCGATCGAGCCTGGTGTCGTTCGCGCCTGGCTGTTCAGGTTTGATCTCCCACTGCTTGTGCGCGGCAAGCCGATTCGCGGCGTTGTCAGGCTGCTTGGTGTCCTTCAGCCATTGAGCGTAATACTGCTCGAAGTCGTTGCCGGCCGGCGCCGCCTTCTCCCAAATCTTTGCGTTAGGAATCACTGCCCCGTTTTGATCCATGATTTTTGCGGTCGCGATATCTTGCGTGGCAGGAATCGGATTCTTCGGGTCGGTCGGGTCAGCGATCTGCACGAGCCTTGTTTTCGGCGCGGGATTCGCTTCCGCCGCAGCCTTAGCTGCACGCTCTTTTGCCTGTGCCTGCGTATCAGTGATTCGCGCCTGTAGCTCCTGCAAATCGAGCGGCTGTCTCTGGCTCTGCACATAATTCATGTACTTCTGGTGCGCCGTCGCCGCTGAAGTTTCCGGGAAGTGCTTTTCTTCTTCGCTTTTGCGCTCGATGTCGCCGAGATAATTGCGAACTGTCGTCGCGCCCTCGCCCGGACGTCCGAATTCCTGCATGCCGGCGAAGAGCCCTTCGAGCAAGCGATGCTTCAAGTCCGGAGCGACATACGGCGTATGCGGCGCCGCGGGGTTTGCCTTGTTCCACTCTTCTTCCGATTGGAAAGTTGGTAGCGGATGATTGGCGGCATTGGTTGCCTCGGGATCGCTGATGCTCGCCGAACGAGTCATTCCGCCGGGCGCGAGGGATGCGCTTCCACTTTGCGGAGGACTCAGAGGCCTTGCCGCTGGTGATGCGCCTGGTCGCGGCGTCGGCGACGCCGCCGGCGTCATGTCCGTCGGCTGGAAGCCAGGCGACGCCACCAGAGGTGCGTTCGGATCCGCTGGCGATGTGCCGCCCATCAATTTGGCCAAGATCATTTTCCGAATCGCGTCCGGATCCTGCTGACCTTGCTGGTTTGGTTGGATGAAGTCGGCCATGTCAATTTGCTCCTCTAGCTCAGAATTCCGTTCGTTTCGTACGGCCGGTCTATTGGCTCGGCGTGAATCATCACGACGCGCTTGAGTCCGGCCCTTCTAGCTGAGATCACCTCGGCTAAACCTTCCGTCGTGCGAATCGAGGAGTGAAGAGACTCGCTTGCTGCCACGTAGCCTCCTTCGGGCAACCTGAAGCAGTGGTCCGTCTCGCAGACGACCTCGTGTTTCGCGCTTGTTTTCACCCTCACGCACGGGCGCATGGCATATTGAAGTGGCTCCGTCACAAGCGCTGGCTCTTCGCCGCGGTCGCCATACAGATCCGCGCCCTCGAACAGTTTTTCAACCGGCGTGAGTTCCTTCATTCCCGTCCTCACGAGCGTGCCCTCGGCGCAGCTCACTGGATCAAACCTTTCGGAACGCTCAGACGCTCGCGGAAAAACCGGTCCACGTCACTGAAGTCGCCACGTTCAATCCTGCCGAGCGCAGCGACATCACTGCGAATTTGTTGGCAGATTTCCGAATCGACAACCTGCAAGCCGGCAGTGTCCGTAATCCCCGCCTCAGCCCACAGGTTGCGTATCCGTTGCTTCACCGCCTGCATCGCGGCGAGCCGGTATTCCAGTATCGGCGCGAAGGAATCCGCCAGCGTCGTGGCGTGGTCCTGTTGTAGCTCCAGAATCTCCGCGACGGCCTTTTGCAGCCTCGGCCGGAGAAACCTGGCCAGATCAAAAATGACGAGGGAGAAGGCTTCTGGGTCAGCTTTTTTTTCGATGGTGGTCAACAGGTCGCTGAGACGGCTCTTGCCGGCCATGATGTCATACAACGTGAAGGCGTCAGACAACACGCGTTTCAGGGTGTCGAAGTTTTCGATGGAATAGCGGCCGTGCTGCAGGAGCGTTTGGAGTTCTTCGGCGGAAAGGTGGTTCATGCTGCCACATCGATTCGGAAAGGAATCTTGTGGCTGTTACACGCTATCCAGGCCCCCGGCACCAGTTTTGCTTTTTCTTCGCTGCGCGCCTTCCTTCCACCTCGGCGGTTTGAATCCTGTCCAGACAAAAGATCGCGTCAACGCTACGGATGCGGATCAAGGCCCTTGAGGAGTGGAGCCACGAACTGGCCGAACTTCTGGCGTGTGCCTATGCTGTGATCGCCAAGCCCTGAGCCTGCGCTGAGATCGTTGTGACCCACCGACAACAGCGTCACGAGTCGCGTAGACAAATCCTCTGGACTCGATTGTCTTATTATCGAGGATCAAGACATGAAAACCAACCAAGTGCCAATCATCGCCGCATGTGTCGGCTTTGTAATACTCCTTCTCGTGCAACTATCCGTGCCAGTTCACGCGAAGTCTTCGTTCGCGGGAACCTGGGAAGGGAAAATGAATGACCTCCCAATGGTCGATCTCAAGATTGAAGAAGCAGATGGAAAAATCAGCGGCGTGATGATTTTCAATTTCCAAGAGCGCGGCGATGCCAATGCTGCATGGCATGCGAAAGTCCCGCACCTTTGCTGATGCCAAAAGTGGAGGGTAAGACTCTCACCTTTGAAGTCCAGCACCACAAATGCCACACCTGCCCGGAACTCGGCCCGAATATAAAGTTCCGCATGGAGCTTGCTGGCCCAAACGGGGCGCTCCTGTGGAAGCTAGAGAATGAAGGAGAAAAGAACAAAGAGATGGATCCGGACCTGAAGCTCGCGCGCCGAAATGAGTCCCCATCCGGACACAACTAGACTGGCTGCAACGCTTAGGTGAAACGCCTTATTTAGTATAAATAACTAGTCTCCTGAGTCATAAATAGCTTGTATAAATGAAGGAAAGGGGTTATCGTGGATCATGTCGAATCCACGAGGACGTCCTAAGCAGCGAGAACTCGTTGTCACCCCGGAACAGAAGATCGCTTTGCGGCAACTGCTGCAGCAACCGCGGAGTTCGCGATCGCTGGCCTTTCGTGCGCGCATCGTTCTGGAGTGTGCCAGCGGGGAGAGCAACGCCGCGGTGGCCGCCAAGCTGCGCACCACCGGTTTCACTGTGGGCATGTGGCGGAATCGTTTTATCACCGAGGGGATGGTCGGTTTGGGTGACGAGATGCGGCCGGGAGCGCCACGGCAGATCGGCGATGACCGTGTCGAGCGGGCCGTACGCCTGACCCTGGAAGAGGCTCCCAAGGGAGCCACGCATTGGAGCAGTCGCGCGTTGGCAGCGAGGACGGGCTTGAGTCAATCCACCGTGAGTCGCATCTGGCGGGCCTTCGGGTTGCGTCCTCATCGCAGCGAAACGTTTCAGTTATCCAATGATCCGTTGTTGGTCGACAAGGTGCGAGATATCGTCGGCTTGTACCTGAACCCACCGCATCATGCGCTGGTGCTGTGCGTGGATGAGAAGAGCCAGATTCAGGCACTGAGCCGCAGTCAGCCGATTCTTCCGATGCTGCCCGGCCAGGTCGAGCGCCGCACCCACGATTACAAACGCCATGGCACCACCAGCCTATTCGCGGCGTTGGACATCGCCACGGGATCGGTGATCGGTAAATGCTGGCCACGCCATCGCGCCATCGAGTTCCGCAAATTCTTGAAGCAGATCGATCGTGCCGTTCCTGCCGATCTTACCGTCCATCTGGTGTTGGACAACTATGCCACCCACAAGACCAAGGAAATTCGGGCGTGGTTCCTGCGGCATCCTCGGTATCACCTGCACTTCACTCCCACGCACAGTTCCTGGCTCAACCAGGTGGAGCGCTGGTTCGCCTTACTGTCACAACGCCAGATCAAACGAGGTTCGCACTACAGCGTGCGT
>Ga0137403_10000001_pt2 | contig 228586 bp, 203 predicted proteins | sample CZOMad2_1_16fung_FD_122057 | JGI IMG/M metagenome (GOLD analysis project Ga0137403, IMG submission 122057) | Vadose zone soil fungal communities from Angelo Coast Range Reserve, California, USA - CZOMad2_1_16fungal (Hybrid Assembly) | ecosystem: Environmental > Terrestrial > Soil > Vadose... | reverse complement strand
GAGTCTTTCCACTTCTTCCTGCGTGTCGAATCGAAGCAAGTTCAAAACCTGCGGGAGGAACCCCCGCCCAAAACCGCGAGGCATCGCCATGACGTTCAAACTCCCAGAGAACATCGCCACCCGCGCCATCGCCATCCTGGGCGCGGGCACGCTGGGCCGCCGCATCGCGCTGATGCTGGCGACGCGCGGCGCCGAAGTGCGCTTGTATGCCCGCACCGCCGCGACGCGCGATGCGGGCGTCGCCTTTGCCAAAGAGCAGTTGCCTGCCGTGCTGCCCACGCTGCCGGGCAGCAAGGCCGGCACCATCGTGGGTGTTGACGACATGGCAGCCGCGCTCAAGAACGCATGGCTCGTCGTGGAGTCGGTGCCCGAAAATCTTGAACTGAAGAAGGACACCTTCAAGCGGGTCGATGCGCTCTCCGAATCCGACGCCATCCTGCCCAGCAACTCCTCATCCTATTCCTCGAGCGACTTTGCCGACAGCGTGAAGAACCCGGCGCGCCTGTTGAACACGCACTTCCTGATGCCGCCGGGCATCACGCCGGTGGAGTTGATGTCGTGCGGTCAGACCGACCCGGCCGTGATCCAGCTGCTGGTCGACGTGCTGCCCGGCTACGGCCTGACGCCGTATGTGGTGCAGCGCGAGAGCATGGGCTTCATCTTCAACCGCATCTGGGCCGCCATCAAACGTGAGTCGCTCACGGTTGTCGCGGAAGGCGTCTCGACGCCCACGGACGTTGACGAGATGTGGAAGCTCAATATGGGCTCGAAGTCCGGTCCATTTCGATTGATGGATGCGGTGGGCCTGGACATCGTCCTGGAAATCGAAAACCACTATCTCAATTCGTTTCCGAACCTCCCCACAACTGCTCGTGACTTCGTTAAGCGATACGTCGACGCCGGCAAGATCGGTCGCAAGAGCGGCGAAGGTTTCTACAACGATTACCTGGCCAAGCGTCACCCGAACTTCGACGGCGTCTCGGAACCAAAAGCACGCGCGGCTTAACAAATTCTGAAATGTCGATCTTCGAAAACTTGAGGAAGAGGTAAGAAAATATGAATGCGACTGAAACTTTAAAAACAACAAGTACAACCAGCGGCAAAGCAGCGACTGGCCGATTGTTTTATCTCGAAGCAAGCGGCGGCCGGATTCACTCCGCTAACGCCGACGGGTCGGACCGAAAAGTCATTGTCAGCGGAGCTCGAGTCCCTGATGGCGTCGTCGTCGATGTTGAAGCCGGACACATTTACTGGACCAACATGGGCGTTCCGAGCAAGAACGATGGTTCGATCGAGCGCGTCGATCTCGATGGCAAGAATCGCGTAACCATCATTGGCGAAGGCAAGACATTCACGCCAAAGCAACTTCATCTCGAGAAGAAGAGCGGCAAACTTTACTGGTGCGACCGCGAAGGAATGCGCGTGATGCGCGCGAACCTGGATGGTTCAAATATCGAAACCCTGGTCGATACAAGCAAAGGCGACGCGCGTCCTGGTACCGACCTAACCAAATGGTGTGTCGGCATCACTGTTGATCCGGACCGCGGACAAATTTATTGGACGCAAAAAGGACCGGACGACGCCGGCAAGGGCCGCATCTTTCGCGCGAAGATCGACATCCCGAAAGGCGAGACGCCGGCTGATCGCACTGACATAGAAGTGCTATTCGATGGTTTGCCGGAACCAATCGATCTCGAGCTCGATCTGAAGAATCGGTTCATCTATTGGACGGATCGCGGAGATCCGCCGCGTGGAAACACGGTGAACCAGGCATCGTTGGACGCCGATTTCAGCAAACATCCAACACCTGACATTTTGCTTACACATCTGGAAGAGGGGATCGGGATCGCTCTCGATTTCAAAGGAGGTCGGATGTTTATCACCGATTTAGCCGGCACCATTCATTCGGCCAAATTCGACGGCACGGAAAAGAAACCGTTGCTCGTCGCGCAAGGGAATCTCACCGGCATCGCTTATGCAGAAATTCCGTAACCATCAACCATCAACAACTAACTATTAACTACTATGTCATACGATAAACCAATACGTCGCATCGCCATCGTTGGCGCGGGAGTCATCGGAGCGAGCTGGGCGGCTGAATACCTGGCGCGCGGATTCGATGTGGTCGTGACCGATCCTGCACCGAACGCAGAAGCCAATTTACGCAAATACGTTGATGAAGCCTGGAAAGACCTGACGAACGTCGGTCTGTCGAAGGGCGCGTCGCGCGATCGCCTAACTTTCACAAAGGATATGAAAGAAGCGTTGTCGAAAGCGGACTTCGTTCAGGAAAACGGACCCGAGCGTCCCGATTTCAAGATGAAGTTGTTCGCGGACATGGACGATGCCGCTCCGATCGATTCAATCATCGCGTCGAGTTCGTCGGGAATCACGCCGAGCGTGATGCAATCAAAGTCCAAACACCCCGAGCGAATTCTCGTCGGACATCCGTTTAATCCGCCGCACATCATCCCGTTAGTGGAAGTTGTCGGGGGGACGAAGACTTCGCCGGAAGCGATTCAGCAAGCGCTCGCGTTTTACGCGTCGATCGGGAAAAAACCGATCCATTTGAAGAAGGAACTTCCCGGTCACGTCGGAAACCGGCTGCAAGCCGCGCTCTACAAGGAGATCATGTATCTGATTCAACACGACGTGCTGAGCGTCGAGGATGCAGACGTGGCCGTGAGCTATGGCCCGGGACCGCGTTGGGGAGTGATGGGCCCGAGTTTGCAATGGCATCTCGGCGGTGGCGCCGGCGGCATCAAACACTTCATGGATCATCTAATGGATCCATTGACCGCGATGATCAAAACTTTGGGAACGCCTGACGTTACGCCGGAGCTGAAGCAAACGATTGTCGAAGGAGTATTGCGCGAAGCCGGGAATCGTTCAGTGGACGCGCTCGCACAGGAAGAGAACGAACTGCTCATCGGACTGTTGCGTTCACGCGCACAATCGGAAAACCGCACGACAAAGACGAAACAAGCAGCTGCGTAAAGATCGACAATGAACTCGATCTTTAACGATCCGGGCTTTTGGCACCGGTTACAGTTCGGGTTCACGATCGTTTATCACTACCTCTTTCCGCAGCTCACCATGGGGCTGGCGTGGTTCCTGGTTTATTGGAAATGGCGCGCGCTGCGGACCGGTGATGAAAAATACAATCAGGCGGTCCGGTTTTGGGCCAAGATCTTCGGACTCAATTTCGCGGTCGGCGTCGTCACCGGCATTCCGATGGAGTTTCAATTCGGAACGAACTGGGCGGACTTTTCCAAATACGCCGGTGGCGTCATCGGACAAACGCTGGCGATGGAAGGCATGTTCGCCTTCTTCTTGGAAAGCGCGTTCGTCGGCGCCCTGATCTGGGGCGAGAAGCGACTTGGACCGCGCGGACATTTTGCCGCCGCGATTGCGGTCGCACTCGGAAGTTGGATTTCCGGCTATTTCATTCTCGTCACTAACGCTTTCATGCAGCATCCGGTTGGGTACCAGATCGAACCGAACGGTTCGTTAGGCATCGCCAGCATGAGTGCTTATCTCTTGAACCCATGGGCTTGGGTGCAATTCGCCCATAATCAGTTGGCAGCGGTCGTGACGGGCTCGTTTGTCGTCGCAGCAATCGGAGCGTTCTATGCCTTGCGAGGCGTTCATCCAGTACAGGCCAAACTTTATCTGCGTGCCGGAACATTGGTCGGGCTGATTGCGTCACTGCTAGTCGCTTTTCCGACTGGGGACCAGCAGGCCAAGATGGTCGGCAATCATCAGCCCGTAACGCTCGCTGCGATGGAAGGTAGATTCGTAGGCGGAACCATGGCAGGTGTCGCCGTTATTGGGCAACCCAATGTTGCGGCCCGGCGCCTCGACAATCCCATCGAGGTTCCGGGCGCGCTTAGCTTTCTCGCCTACGGCCATTTTGGGAGCTTTGTGCACGGGCTGGACCATTTTCCCGAAGATGCATGGCCCGATAACATCGAGCTCCTCTACTACTCGTTTCACATCATGATCACGTTGGGCACGCTTTTCATTCTCCTGATGGGATTCGCCACCTTTCAGAATTGGCGTGGCAAACTTGAATCCAGCACTCTGCTGCTCTGGGTGTTAATGCTGGCGTTTCCTTTTCCTTACATTGCCAACACGCTCGGCTGGATGACGGCCGAACTGGGACGTCAACCGTGGCTGATCTATGGTCTGTTTCACACCCGGGACGGCTACAGCAAAGTAGTGAGTAACGGCAACACTATTTTCACACTGATTGGTTTTACCGGCCTCTATTTTGTACTCGGTTTGCTATTTCTTTTTCTGGTTGGTCGCGAGATTGGCCACGGTCCGGAGGAAGAGTTGGTTGCCAGCGGTAGAGAGGGAGCACTGCCGTGATCGCCACATGGTACGCCATTGTCAGCTTGATGCTTATCATCTACGTCGTTTTGGACGGGCGCAATTTCGGCGCGGGAATGCTGCACTGGTTTGTCGCCAAAACACCGGAGGAACGGCGGCAGGTTATCGCGGCGATCGGGCCGCTTTGGTCGTGGCATGAAGTGTGGCTGGTCGGTTTCGGCGGCACATTGGTTGCGGTATTTCCACGGCTAATGGCCTCGGCATTCGCCGGCTATTATCTCGCGCTGTTTCTGATTTTGTGGTGTCTAATCCTGCGCGGCATTTCTCTTGAGGTTGGCGGCCATATCAACGACCGCCTTTGGCAACAGTTCTGGGATTTCCTCTTCGTGTTTTCCAATTTTCTCCTGGCCATCCTTTTCGGCGCGGCCGCAGGCAACCTGGCGCGCGGCGTTCCGCTTGATGCCCATGGGGATTTCTCCATGGCATTCTTCACGGATTTTAATGTGCGCGGCAATGTCGGGCTGCTCGACTGGTACACGGTATCGATTGCGATTTTCACGGCTGTCATACTGGCCGCTCATGGCGCGACGTATCTGACGCTCAAGACCGAAGGCCCGGTGCACGATCGTTCGGAAAAATGGGCGAAATATCTTTGGATCGCTGTCGTCCCCCTTCTCTTTGTAGTCCTGGTCGAGTCGCGCGTGGTTCGTCCCGACCTACCCGGCCGCGCCATTTACAATCCTTTTTGGTGGCTGGGATTGCTTGTTACCGTCGTCTCCGCCTTTAGTTTGATTTCCGGCCTGACGAGTCGGCGGGAAATGCGGGCCTTCCTTGGATCGACATTCCTCATCGTCGGTCTGTTGGCCACCGGAGCGGCTACGATCTTTCCAGTGATGCTTCATTCGACGCTCGCGCCCGAGAATTCGTTAACCGCTTATGCTGTGGCATCGAGCCCGACCACTTTGCTTCGGGCGAGCTTTTGGTGGCCGATCAGTTTCGCGCTGGCCGTGTTCTATTTCGTCTTCATCTCGCGACGCTACGCCGGAAAGGTGAGCGTCCAGCGCGACACTCAAGGTTTCTACTAGGGCGCTGCCATGATTTACGTCCACTCATTAGGCCGGGCTGCCCGATATTTTCCGGAACGCACCGCGCTTGCCGCAAACGGAACGCGCTCAACTTTCCGCGAGCTACACGATCGCGTCGGGCGCATTGCTGCGGCATTGACGAAACATGGCTTCAAAGCCGGAGACCGGCTGGCCATTCTTCTTCCGAACGGGCCCGATTACATCGAGCTCGTCTATGCGTGCGCCTGGCTCGGCATCACGGCGCTACCATTAAACACGCGGCTCTCAGTCAAGGAAATTGACGCTATCCTCGACGATGCGAAGCCGGGCGGATTGATTCGCCATTCGTCGCTGCCGGTCCCGACCGTCCAAGTTTCATGGCAGGCGGTGCTCGATCAAGACCCGCTGGACATTCAAAGCGACTCTATTCCGGATCCAATTTACGATCCACACGCCATTCTGGCGCTTATCTACACCAGCGGCACAACGGGCCGGCCGAAAGGCGTCGAGATCAGGCACGCAAATATTCTGGAGAACGTCTATCACACCCACTTCTGGTTCCCGCTTAAGGAAGGTGCGGTGCATTTACATGCCGCGCCGATCTTTCACATCGCGGATTTTCCGTTCATGTTCGCCGCACCGGCTTTCGGCGCCTGTCAGGTCGCGATCCCAAAGTTCAGCCCTGAAAGCTTCTGCGAGACAGTCCAACGCGAACACGTCACGCACACTGTCCTGGTCCCGACGATGATCAATATGCTGACGCAGTCTCCGGAGCTGCAAAAGTACGACCTATCAACTCTTCGGCATTTGGGATACGGCGGATCTCCAATGGCTCCAGAACTCGTGCATCATACCAAGCAGGTTCTGCCAAAGGTTAAACTCGTTCAGGTCTACGGACTGAGTGAAGCCGGGTTCCTCACCGGCTTGAAAGACGACGAGCACACCGAGGACAAACTCACGTCCTGCGGGCGTCCATGTATGGGAATAGACGTCCGTGTTGTCGATCCAACAGGAAAGGAAGTCGAAACCGGGCAAACGGGCGAGCTGGTCGCGCGCGGGGGGAATATCATGCGTGGTTATTGGAACAATCCGGACGAGACAGACGCTGCATTCCGGAACGGTTTCTTTCGCACCGGCGATGTCGGCTATCAGGACGCAAACGGCTACTTCTACATTCTCGATCGTTTGAAGGACATGATCGTCACCGGCGGGGAGAACGTTTACTCCGGCGAAGTCGAGGCCGTGATTTACACGCATCCGGCGGTGCGCGAAGTGGCGGTTTTCGGAATACCGGATCCAAGGTGGGGGGAAATGGTGAAAGCTTTCGTTGTTCTTAAGCCGGGAAAAACCCTAACTGCGGAAGAGTTGATCGCATCTTGCCGGCGATCGCTCGCCAGTTTCAAGGTCCCGCGGAGCATCGAATTCTCGGAGACCGAGCTGCCGAAGAGCGGCTCCGGCAAAATTCTAAAGCGGGTTTTGCGTGACGCCGCCTGGGCGCGCCAGGACCGGGCCGTCGCCTGACGCCTTGTTATTGGTGAGCACACCCGATCGCTATCACAAGCGCCGGTTACACCTAATCCGTCGCTGCTGACTCTTCGTATTCTTCCAGAACATCAGCGGAGAGGTGGTCCAGGTGTTTCTCGTCGCGAAGATGTCTGATGTCTTCGTAAGAAAGGTAGGTGCAGATTTCTGAAAGCGCTCGGCCCTCCAACAGCGAGAAAACCGGCCTTTTTATTTCTTTCAAAACCTTTTCTCGCTTCGTAGCAGGCGCCACGATGTGCAGATTGATGTTCATGTTTGGTTGAAGAGCGATCAGGTCTGCCATGCGCAAAAGTCCAGAATAGACAGACGTGGTGTGTTCAACCTCAAAAGCTCGCACGATTGATCGTTTTCGGAGCCAAAGAACATCGATCTGTTCAATGGTCCGCAGCGTTACGTCGTCGTAGTTAAGCGGCAGCTCGTTTAGGAGAACGCCTTCTCCTGGCTGCCATTTCGTCAAAATTCTGGCTCGATCACTCTTAGGGAGCCAAATCTTCAAGCCCATTCGAGATCCGATTTCGGCGAGCGCTGCCTGGATTTGCAGCGATTCACGAATGGACTCGTCGTCGCTCGACTCAGGTTCTTCTTCATCGGCATTGGAAGGAACAGACACGCTGACGCTCTTATCAATTCGCTTTAGTGTGTGCTCAGGCTTCCACAACGGTTTGACTGCGGGAGAATAGCAAAAGACAGAGACGGTTCGTGCTGAACCGGGAACGCCGGCAGCTTGCAGCGCGGCGTAAAGAATTTGGTTGCTTTGAACAATTTGGGAACCGATCGGAGTCTTCTCCCAATCAAACGGAACAGGAAGTTCCAGAAATTCAACCAACGCGCGTCTGTCCTTAAGCGAAATTACGCTGAGATTATTGAACGGGTCGTACGCTGCGAGGAAGGTATTGATCGTATTGCCTGCCTGGCCGGTTAGGCGATTTTTCTGGCCCTCGTTCATCGCGTAAAGTTGATCGATGAGAGCGCCTTTAGAAACGCTGTCGTCAGTTGTGAAAATACTATCGAGTAATTTCGCGAGTTTGTTGTTGGCACGGAATCCGATGAACATTCTCCGCCAGGCTCCTTGCGGAATCATCGCTCCCCCGGCTACTGCTTCGGAGTCTTTCGTGTTTCCCTTGCCGTTTCTGTCTAGAATGCGGATTACCGCGTCGCATTCTGCCTCAGAAGGAGGAGCAGATGATTCCTCCAGGATGCGAGTCGACCAAAAGGTGCGAAAGGTGTCCCGTTGCTTTTCCCACACTTGATCCTTGGACGCAGCGTCATAGGTCTCAAGAAACTCCTTCGCTAAGCCAGGAATTGATGCCTTTGACATTAAGATCGGAGCTCCCAAAATAATCCTTGAACGAGATCTTCAGTTTTAGCCATTAATTATCTTTCAAAGCTCGCCGTTCACCTGCGCAAATAGGCAATCTTTTTGTGCAAGTCGTCAGTGCAATATGCGACGCCCATGCTTTTGCTGAGGCGCTCGATTGACCTGTGATGGACGTCGCTAAAGTAAAGCTGCGTGGCAGCGGCAGTTGTCACGGCAATGTTAAGCAGCTCCCTCTTCACCTCGTCATTGACGAGGTTCTTCATACCGGAATCGAACAGAAGATTGAAATCTTCGGCATCTGTCAGTCCCTCTACTTCTGCGATCTCTTGGTTGGTCAATATTAGACGATTCGAGGCTTGCGCATAGAGCGTCACTGTATTGTCCACCAGCTGATCGTCGGCAGTTCCCACATGGAAGATCAGAGGCAGAATCCATATTGCCGCGGTCCGATCGCTTTGATTAAGAGCATCGATGCTCGCAAAAGTTGATGCGCGAATCTTCGCCTTCACCTTCGCCCATTTTCCGACAGCGCGGGTCACGCGACGATTGAACCAGGCCCCAAAAGCAGCGTTGGCGACAGGGATCAACCCCATCAAAGCCTTCTCTGATACGTATTTTGCCACCTGTTTCCCAGCGATCTTGGCAACAGCCTGCTGGGCTGCGCGTCTCACTCCATGACGCCGCAGCAGCGCGCGGAACTGCTTCTTGGCTGCTTCAGTGAAAATGAACCGGCCATACGAACTAACTTTTTCAGTCCCGCGCAACCCGAAAGCGGTTTTCAGGATGAGCCAGACATCGTCTTCATCATCTTTGCTAAAAGGGCATTCGTAGATCTCGCCGATCTCAAGCAGTAACTGCATTTGCACTTTCGTGGTAAAAGCAATGTCGGCTGTCAGCAACGCGCCGATTCCTGTCAGGACCAGCGTCTTACTCGCTGGCTCGGGCGAGGCCAAGGTTCCTTCGAGTGCGGTAACGGCTGCCCCATTCCCTGCGCCTTCGATCACTGTTTTTCGCGTCGCGCGCTTGGTCAGAATCTGCGCGAGCGCATCCTTCGGCATACCGGGAAATTTCGTTCTAACAGAGGCGGCCCTCGCAGCTGCTTTGTGTTCGTTTAGCGCAGCCATGACAGCGGTGTGAAACGCTTGCTCTAAATGTTTTCGGAGCCAATTTCTGTCTTTCTCATCCATTCGATTTACGTCGCATCCCGTTATGGCGACGATCCTGTCGTCTATCTCTTGACGCTTCAAGGACGTTCCCGCGATCGCGGAAGCCATGGCGCCGTAAAGATCGGACGGGGCCGGAGGCCGGATTTCCGATCATGCCGTTGTCATCACAAACCTGCTCGTCTGGATGTCCGGCGTTCTGGACGGGGCGCGTAAGAAGAATTCTCACGTTTGTTTGAAATGCGCGGCCTTAGAAGCTTGAGAAAGAATTAGGACAACCAATGAGCACCGCCACGATAACTGAGCCATCGAGTGAGACGAGAGCAGCAACGGATCGATTAACGGAAGCGCTGAAACAGAAGCTGAGTCATCCGGCCACGTCGCCGGATATCGATCTGCACGAATGTGTGAATGGCGTCCTCGCAGATATCGACATGACGACCGATGATTCCGGTGGGGAGCTTAGTTTCTACGGGCAAGATCCGATTCTTCCAAGCCCGGTGCGGTTCGGGACGATGGCCGCTGTCGGTCTGGCCGCACGGAGCGTTGCTCTAGCCGCACTTTGGAGACAGACCACCGGCGAAGGACAGAATATCTCGGTCGACGTGCGCAAAGCGCTGCGACGTTTCTACGGATTCTTTGACGGCAAATGGGAAACGATCAACGGCCGGCCGCCCTCCCCAGGTGGCTATGCCGTTAGTCCGTTTCTGACGGGTCCGTTCTTTCGCGAAACACGAGATGAGCGACACGTCCTGGCCCTGGACATCTATCCTCAGCTCCTCGTGAACACTCTCAATTTTCTCGGCTGCAGCCCGAGCACGGAATCCATTAACAACGCCATCCGCAAATGGGACGCCGTGGAATTAGAGGAGGCTGCGGCAGCCAAGGGACTGGTTCTGGCAATGGTGCGGACGAATGAGGAATTTCGTCGGGAACCACAATACACCGATGTCCTCTCAAAAATGCCGCTGATTACCGTCGAGAAGATTGGCGAGAGCGAGCCCGTTCCGCTCAAGGCGAGCGATAATCTTCCTCTCGCTGGTGTCCGGGCATTGGGAATGGGTCACGTGATCGCCGGAGCCGCCATAGGCCGAGACCTCGCTCTATACGGCGCGGACGCGCTGAACATCTGGAGACCGCGCGATTCGGAGATCGAAGCTTTCGCCTGGGATGTCCAGGTCGGCATGCGTTCAACCGTCCTCGATGATTCGAAGGAAGATCGCGAAAAGTTCAATCAGCTGCTTCAGGATGCCGATGTATTTTTTGCCAATAAGCGCCCGGGATTTTTGAAGAAGCACGACCTGGATGCCGATGCCCTTTGCCAGCGCAAGCCCGGGCTGATTCACGCGACGGTTGTTCTCCACGGGGAGAAGGGACCGTGGTCGAATCGACCCGGTTTCGACGAGATTGGCTCCGCGGTCTCCGGCCTATTTGCCATCGAAGGTTCTCCAACTCAGCCGAAGCAGCCGCCAATTGTACCCATTTGCGATAATGTGGTCGGTTGGTTAGGCACAACCGGAATCCTCGCTGCCCTGCGCCGGCGCGCGATCGAAGGCGGCAGCTATCGCGTCGTGGTTTCGCTGACGAGGACAGTGCTTTGGTTGCTCTCGTTAGGCGTCTTCGACAAGGAGTATGCGAAGGCGACCGCTGGTTCGAGCGATGAACACATGTTGATCGATCCCGATCTTTTCACTGCGGAAACGCCGCTTGGAACTTATCAGGGAATGACGGACCAAATCGTTATGTCCCGGACCCCGGGAGCCTACCGCACGGTCCTGGTCCCGCGCGGCTCCAGCAAACCCGAATGGCTTCCGAACGGAAAATGATCGCACTGATTAATCCAGCAGCTCTTCCTGCTCTGCGAATCGCCGCGACCTTCTTCTTTCTCATCTACCTGGCGGGAGGCGCCTACGTCTTTCGCAATCGTCACCGATTCTTTGACCGCGACGCGAACGTCGACAACGACTTTCCGGCCGCGCGCCACGTGAGAGTCGAGCTGTTTCTTATCCCGTGGTTTGGCATAACAATGCTAATCCTGATTCTACTTATCGGTTTCTGGCTCGATTGATAAGACGGCCGTCTGTTCGCCGCTGACCCGACCATCGTGGTCTGCGAGAACACCAAAGTAACGCAAATGCCGCAGTTCCACAGCACTTGAGAGTATGCCTCCCAGATATGCTGAGGCAAGAAACATAGTCTTTCCCGAAGTGGCCTCGACGGTTCGATGGTTTCCTCATGAAAATGTTTGAGAGAGGAGCCGATAACCTGAGCAGCACCGTTAAAGCCCTTGAGCACGACGGCGCGTCGCGACCGAAGCTTGCAGTTTCGCCAATCCGGCTCGGACTGCACCCCGCTGCGTCTTGCTTCATTGCTGAATGGCAGCAACACGGGCCAGAAACGGTCTCCGGATATGCACTTCGCAAGTTGCGCCTGACCCTTGCACCGGCGCAGCCCGTCATAACCGCGATTCCGGCCGGCTAGGAGGAGCTATGCGCAGAGATCGAAACACTCACCCCGCGCACCAGCAATCTAACAACAAACGATCGCGGTCAGGGAGCGTGCAGTTAATGAAAGCAGTTCGAATTCACAATTACGGCGGACCGGAGGTGTTGCAGTATGAGGACGCTCCAAGCCCAAGACCGGCGCCTGGTGAAGTCCTGATCCGAGTCCATGCAGCCGGCGTAAACCCAGCCGACTGGAAAATTCGGGAGGGACACCTCAAACAGCTTGTTCAGCACAACTTGCCGTTCATTCTCGGCTGGGACGTCTCCGGTATGATTGAAGAAGTCGGCCTCGGCGTGTCCCAATTCCAGAAAGGTGACGAAGTCTTCAGCAAACCAGATACGTCACGCGACGGCGCTTACGCCGAATATATTGTCGTGCGCGAATCCGAAGTCGCGCTGAAACCGAAATCGCTGCATCACGTCTACGCCGCGGCTGTGCCGCTAGCGGGCCTGACCGCCTGGCAGGCATTGTTCGACATTGCGCAAGTGAACCGCGGACAACGCGTGCTAATCCATGGCGGCAGCGGCGGCGTCGGTCATTTCGCTGTCCAATTTGCGAAATGGAAGGGCGCGTACGTTATCGCGACCGCGTCCGGGAAAAATCAGGAACTGTTGCGGGAGATCGGCGTTGATCAGCCAATTGATTATACGAGCCAACGGTTTGAACAGGCCGCCACGGATGTCGACGTGGTCTTAGATACCATCGGCGGGGAGACGCAAGAGCGCTCATGGGACGTCTTGAGGGAAGGCGGATTGCTCGCTTCGGTTGTTCAACCGCCGGATGCTGAGAAAGCCAGGCAGTTCGGAGTTCGCGGGGCATTCGTCTCGAGTCAACCGAACGGCAAGGAACTAGCCGAAATTGGCGCGCTGATCGACTCGGGGAATCTCAAGGTCGTGCTCGACCGGATCCTTCCGCTCTCGGAAGCGCGTCGTGCCCACGAATTGAGTCAAGGCGGCCACGCGCGCGGGAAGATCGTTCTGCGGGTCAAGGAGGACTGAGCCATGATCACGGTTCTTTTGTCATGCGCGCTCATTATCCGGCTCTTCGGCGGCTATGTCGATTCACCTGACCCACCGCCCAGAGACTTAGGAAACTAACGAATCAATCGAAACGACGAGAAATGAAAACCCTAAATACAATTGTGAAACATGAATGGGATTTCTCGACCTTGTTTGTCCTCATCAGTCCTGTCCTTGGGGCTTTATTCGGGTTCCTGAGCTTGCTCATCTTCGCCCGCTAAGACGTTAACACCTCAAGAAAATGAACGCATCCAATCTTACGCATGGAAACGCGAGCAAGCGCCCGCAGTGGTGGACGTTCTTGCTGCGGCGCCGGCGCCGGCACGACCCAATGCTCGTCCTCAATATGTCGGTCTTTAACTTCGAGCCGGGATGGAATCGCGTCTTCACTGCGGTTCCGGACCGCGAGAACGTCTGGTGGTAAAGATGAACACGACCCAATCTTCAAGTACGGCCGCTGAAGTTCCCGCTTACGCGCAGCTTCAGCGCGAGATGCACGAAGCTCTGCTGTCGCAACATCCGGAGTGGATTCTACCAAATGGCGATTGTCCCACCTGCGACGCATATGACGACCGATTCGCGGAGTTACTCAATGTTTCATTAGCGACCGGCCGCTCTCTTTCGTCACACCCTCGCAACCTCGATGATCGCGACGATTTCAGCATGCCCGCGGGATATGCTGAGCCAAGAAACATAGTCTTTCCCGAAATGGTCCCGTCGATGTGAAAGTGCTCTCATGAAAAGTTTGCGTAACAGTCCAAGCGGGGTTGAAGGTCCGGCATCGGGTGCTCTGGATGGCGCACCGCCTGCCCCGCCGTGTGCGATGGTCATTTTCGGCGCCGCCGGTGATCTAACTAAGCGTTTGGTCGTTCCCGCACTCTATAACCTGGTGGGCGCCCGCCGGCTGCCTGGCGAATTTCGGATTGTCGGTGTGGACCTCGCCTCGAAGACAACAGAGGAATGGCGCACTGGGCTTACCGAAACAATGCAGAGCTTTGTTGGCACCGATGGGGAATCGGCTCTCGACCAGCTAGATAATAAAGCATGGGAATGGCTCACCTCGCGCATGAGCTATGTGCAAGGCGACTTGAACGACGCTCAAACCTACAAGCGGCTTGATGATCATCTCGTCGAGTTGGATAAGACTGCGGGCACATCAGGTAATCGCCTCTTTTACCTGGCCATCGCGGATCGCTTTTTCAAAGTGGCAGTTGATGGACTGGGAGCGGCCGGTCTACTGGCGGAAAGAGATGGATACTGGCGGCGCGTCATCATTGAAAAGCCATTTGGCCATGATCTGGATTCAGCGAAAGCCCTGAACTCGGAAATACTAAAACACCTGCAGGAGCATCAGATCTACCGGATCGATCATTTTCTAGGCAAAGAGACCGTGCAGAACATCATGGCGCTGCGATTCGCCAACGGTCTGTTCGAGCCGATGTGGAACCGAGAACACATCGATCATGTTCAGATTACCGCTGCCGAGACTGTCGGAGTCGAGCAGCGGGGAAAATTTTATGAGAAGACCGGCGCGTTACGCGACATGGTCCCAAATCACGTATTCCAACTACTGGCGATGACCGCAATGGAGCCGCCGACCTCTTTCGATGCCGATGCGGTGCGGGCGAAAAAAGCGGAAGTGATTCAGGCCATACGTCCGCTCGATCCCGCGCGAGACGCAGTGCGCGGCCAATACAAGGCCGGCACGGTCCTGGGTAACGCCGTGAGGGCCTATCGGCAGGAGCCCGACGTCGCTCCGGATTCGAATACCGAAACCTACATTGCTTGCAAATTGCAGATCGACAACTGGCGTTGGGCCGGGGTTCCGTTCTACCTGCGGACCGGCAAATATCTGAAGCGGCGAGAGACAGAGATAGCAATCCGAATCCACCAGGCGCCGTTTAGTCTTTTTCGAGACACGGACGTCGAGCGAATGCATCCCAATTGGATGATTCTTCGCATCCAACCAAGTGAAGGTATCGGGCTGGAGTTCGCGGCTAAGCGTCCCGGGCCGACCATGAAGCTAAGCAACGTCGCGCTGGACTTTGCCTACGAGGATTATTTCAAGACCGCGCCGAACACGGGCTATGAGACCCTCATTTATGATTGCATGATCGGCGACGCAACTTTGTTCCAGCGCGCCGACAATATCGAAGCGGGCTGGGCGGCTATTCAGCCGATCCTGGATCTTTGGGCAACTAACCCGCCGTCCTCTTTGCCACATTACAGCGCTGGCAGTGACGGCCCGGCCGCGGCCGACGAGCTACTCGCGCGCGACGGTCGCGCCTGGCGGCCTTTGGACTTGACGAATAATCGATAAATTATGAACGCAACACAACAACTCCACGATCTGGGCCAGAGCCTCTGGCTCGATAATATTACTCGTGATCTGCTGAATAATGGGACGCTCGAGCGCTACATCGCCGAGCTCGCCGTTACAGGGCTGACGTCAAACCCAACGATCTTCGACCACGCCATTAAGAACAGCAGTAGCTACGATCGCGCGATTCGAGATTATGCCAGCAAAGGCAAGAACGGCGAGGAACTCTTCTTCCAACTCGCGATGGAAGACCTTACGCGCGCAGCAGATCTGTTTCGACCCATCCACGATCGGACCAACGGGCTCGACGGATGGGTATCGCTGGAAGTTTCGCCGTTGCTGGCGCATAACACCGCGAGCACTCTGACCGAAGCGAAGCAGTTATTTGCGCGCGCGAATCGTCCCAACCTACTAATCAAGATCCCGGGAACCAAAGAAGGTCTTCCGGCAATCGAGGAAGCGATTTTCGCCGGGATTCCAGTCAACGTGACCCTCCTGTTTTCGCAGGAGCAGTATCGAGCGGTCGCCGAGGCTTACATGCGAGGCGTCGAGCGCCGCATCGACGCTGGACTGAATCCGGACATCGGCTCAGTAGCCTCAGTTTTCGTTAGCCGTTGGGACGCCGCGGTCGCGGGCAAAGATCCCGCTCCGCTGAACAACAAGCTCGGAATCGCGATCGCAAAGCGCACCTACAAGGCATACCGCGAGCTGCTGGGGTCACCGCGTTGGCAGCGGATCTATAATGCGGGAGCTCGTCCGCAACGCTTGCTCTGGGCGAGCACCGGGACCAAGGATCCGAAGGTATCCGATGTCCTATATATAAAGGCGCTGGCTGCACCCTTCACCGTGAACACCATGCCCGAGGGAACTTTGAAAGCCCTCGCCGATCACGGAGATCTTGGCGAAATTATGTCAGCCGATGGCGGCGACTCCGAAGCGGTGCTGGGCCAGTTCGCCGCGGCGGGGATCGACATCGATCAGTTGGCCGTAAAGCTCCAGGATGACGGAGCCAAATCGTTCGTCAGCTCGTGGAACGATCTCATGGAAGTTATCGATTCTAAAAGCGCAACTCTTGCGAAGGCGAGCTGAATACATGGAGCACTCGATGAACGTGCTGGTTGTCGATATAGGCGGCGCCCACGTAAAGGTCCTTGCCACCGGTCACAAGGCTCATCGTGAGTTTGAGTCCGGACCAACTTTGACGCCAAAGCAAATGATTGCTGGTGTTAAGAAGCTCGTCGTGGATTGGAAGTATGAAGCTATTTCCATCGGTTATCCCGGTCCAGTTCTTCGGAACAGGCCGGTTTCGGAGCCATGGAACCTTGGCAAAGGATGGGCCGGCTTCGATTTCGAAGCGGCCTTCAAATGTCCGGTCAAGGTCGTGAACGATGCCGCGATGCAGGCGCTCGGGAGTTATAAGGGGGGCAAAATGCTGTTTCTCGGTCTCGGAACCGGCCTTGGATCCACTATGATTCTCGATGGCATCATCGCGCCGATGGAATTGGGCCATCTGCCCTACAGGAAAGCAACCTTTGAAGACTACGTCGGGATCCGTGGATTGAAGAAGTTTGGAAAGAAAGAGTGGCGGAGCTCTGTCGAAGACGTGGTCAAGCGACTGACTGCTGCGCTCGAACCCGACGACGTCGTGCTCGGAGGCGGCAACATCCACGAACTAAAGAAACTGCCGCCGGGAACGCGTGCCGGTGATAATGACAATGCGTTCAAGGGCGGCTTTCGCTTATGGAAAAATTCAAAAGCGCAGCCCTGATATTCGTCTTTCTTCTTTGGTCGCGAACGGTCGCCGCCCAGGAGAAGATCGACAGTGCGATCCCCGTTAGTCTCCGGCCGTTTCAACTGATTCTCCCGCGCGACCATCTGTTTGGCGACTGGTATGGGCTGCGGTCCAGGCTCGAGGAGGCAGGCGTTAGTCCAACGTTCACTTTCGTCACCGATATCGCCGGCAATCCGGTGGGAGGCAGAGATCAAGGTGTAACCCACGCTGATAATCTTGGGTTAGACCTGCTCTTCGACTTGGACAAGCTGGTTGGCCTCAAAGGAGGATCATTCCTTGTTTCCATGTCGCAACGATCTGGAAGCAGCTTGTCCCGAGAATACATCGGAAACGTGTTCACGACTCAGCAGGTCTTCGGTGGCCAGACCTTTCATCTCATTGATGTGGCCTACCAGCAAAAGCTCCTGGATGAAAAGCTAGAATTCCGTGTCGGCCGGATTGCCACCGGCGACGATTTTTTGGTCTCCGCTTACGATTACTTATTCATGCAAAATGGATTCTGCGGGAATCCAGTAGGCATTTTTTTCAATGCGCCCGGAATGACGGCGTATCCCAACGCCACCTGGGGCGCGCTCCTCAAGGTCAACCCTACTCCGCGTCTGTACATAATGAGCGGTATTTACAACGGCGATCTTTCAATCCGCGACATCGACCACAACGGCGCCGACTTCTCGATGAACGGACCCGCCTTTGTCATCAGTGAGATCGGCTACCAACTGAATGGTTTGCCCGGGGAGTCGCAGTTGCTCGGCAACTACAAAGTGGGGTTTTGGTATGACGACAGCACTTTCACTGATTTCAGGACGGTCGGCTTCGCGAGCGCGCCTGCGACCCACCGAGGAAGCTGGGGCTTCTACGGCCTTTTCGATCAAGTGTTAGTCCCGTTCGGAACGGCGCGCGATAATCGCGGGTTCGGAGTGTTCGGTTCTTTTATCGCTGCTCCCGACCAATCGATCAGTCAATTGCCATACTTCTTTACCGCCGGCGTGGCTTGCCGCGGCATTTTTGAATCGCGTCCCAGAGACGCAGCGGGCCTCGCCATTGTTTACGGCGACTTCAGCAGCGACCTGCGTCATTCGCAGGCGCGCCAACAGCTACTCGATCCGAGTATCGGCGTGCAGAATTATGAAGCGGTCGTGGAATTGACCTATCGCCTTTATTTCCAAAAGACCTCGGTCTTTTTTCAACCGGATCTTCAGTACGTCATCAGACCGGGTGGAACGGGAAAGATCGACAACGCCCTCGTTCTCGGCTCTCAGATCGGCATCAATTTCTGAATCAACTTCTTGAAAGGAACCGCCATGAATCAGCCTTCAGCAACTCAGCGAAACACCGAGACGCGCAACCATTTCTATATTCTTGCGATATCAATGGTCGCGGCGCTTGGTGGCTTTCTTTTTGGCTTCGACAGCGGAGTGATCAACGGAACGGTCGGGGCGCTCAATCAGGCTTTCCATACCTCTAGTCTCGGTTCCGGTTTCAATGTTGCGTCGATCCTGCTCGGATGCGCCGTCGGCGCTTTCCTGGCGGGGACGCTCGCGGACAAATTCGGTCGCCGCGCTCTTCTCATCGTTACCGCCGTCCTTTTTGTCTGGGGCTCGTGGGGCTCAGGCGTCGCGCACGGATCGCTGGAATTCATTTCATATCGCTTCATGGGTGGCCTAGCCGTCGGCGCAGCCAGTATTATCTGCCCGGCTTACATTAGCGAGATCGCACCGTCGGAAATTCGGGGACGTCTCTCTTCCTTGCAACAACTCGCCATTGTTCTTGGATTGTTCTTCGCCTTCTTGAGCAACTATCTCTTCGTCGGCGCCGCTGGCACGGCCGAAAGCACGTTTTGGTTTGGGTTCCAAGCCTGGCAATGGATGTTTTGGACGGAAATCATTCCTGCGATCCTCTTTTTTATCGGTCTGCTTTTCATTCCCGAATCGCCGCGTTACCTGGTCGCCGCGAATCGCCCGGAGACCGCTCAGAACGTCCTGGCGCGATTAGGTCATCCAGACCCGGCAAAGAAAGTTCGCGAGATTCAGGAAACGGTGCGGTCTGACCACAAGCCGCGGATGAGCGATCTTTATGATCGAGCGCACAAAAAAATCCGGCCGATTCTTTGGGTTGGCATTGGCCTGGCCGCGTTTCAACAGCTCGTCGGAATCAACGTCGTCTTTTATTACGGCGAAGTGCTGTGGCGCGCGGCGGGATTTTCCGAAGGCAATGCGCTATTGCAAAACGTGATCAGCGGCACGGTCAACATCGGCTCGACCCTTGTCGCGATTGCGCTGATCGATAAGTTAGGTCGAAAGCCGCTTTTGATTTTTGGTTCGATCGGAATGGCAATCTCCCTCGCCGCCTTGGCTTGGATCTTTGGCTTGGCTGCGCTGGATGCAAACGGCCAGCTCGCGTTAACAGGTCGGACCGGACTCGCGGCTTTGATTGCCGCCAACGCTTACATCTTTTGCTTTGGTGTTTCGTGGGGTCCGGTGATGTGGGTGATGCTCGGCGAAATGTTCCAAAATCAATTCCGTGGCGTAGCTCTCTCGGTCAGCGGTTTTGTGCAATGGATCTCGAATTTCGCGATCACGATGACATTTCCGATTCTCCTCGCCTCGTTCGGTCTCGGCGGCGCCTATGGCCTCTACACACTCTTCGCCGCAATCTCGATCCTGTTTGTGGTGAAGCTGGTTCGCGAAACGAAAGGTAAGCCGCTCGAGGATATGTAAGACGAGGAATATTAATTATGAGACGAGCGAAACAACAATTGGCGCGATCAAAAGCGTGAAGAGCTCTTGAGGCTCATCAGAAGAACAGGACCGGCTGCCCGGCCGGGTCCGGAACGATTTTGTTCTTTACTGCCGCCCGAGGTGGAGGTACCAACCGAAGCAGCAACCGGGTGGAACTCATCACGATGAAATCGCTGGCTCGCACAGGTTACGCGCTAACTGCGGGAGGATGTGATCAGCCAGCGGCCGATGGGCCGAGAAGGGTGAACAAGTAAATGTAAAGACCCGAACATGCCTAGCTCGAATGCTCTGGATCCACAGTCGCCCCTTGCGCGCGCGATTTACGACTTAGGCATCATTTCAAGCGTGGTCTTCGCGCTGATCTTCGTCATTGTCACCGGCGCGATCACTTTCTCGATATTTCGCTTTCGCACGCGCGCGGGTGAACCCGACCCGACTCAGATCCTGGGTAACCGGAAGGTGGAAATCGCCTGGACGATCATTCCGTGTCTGATCGTCATATTCCTTTTTGTGATAACACTCGGCGCGATGAATCGCGCCGATCCGCCGCCGGCGCCTTCGCCCGACCTGGTGATAACGGGTCACCAGTTCTGGTGGCAAGTAGATTACCCGAACTCCGGGGTTGTCACTGCTAATGAAATCCACATTCCAACCGGTAAGGCTTTGTCGGTCCGGCTGGAGTCAGCGGATGTGCTACATGAGTTCTGGGTCCCGAAGCTGACTCGCAAGATGAGCAATGTGCCGGGCCAACCCAACCACATCTGGTTACAAGCGGATAAGGCGGGTGATTACATCGGCCAGTGCTCAGAATTCTGCGGAACGCAGCATGCCTGGATGCGCATCCTGGTTGTGGCCGATGAACCGGCGCAGTTCGAGCAATGGCAACAGGCACAACGTAGACCGGCTCAACCTCCGACCAATAGCGCCGCATTAAGAGGTCAAGAGCTGTTTCGAACATCGAGCTGCATCAACTGCCACGCGATTAACGGTATGGCTGGTGCGGATTTGCGGGTTGCACCGGACCTAACGCATATCGGGAGCCGCAAACAACTGGCTTCGGGCATGATCGATAATACGCCGGCTAACATGCGCCTTTGGCTGAAAAGTCCGCAGCACATCAAGCCGGGAGCGCTCATGCCGGACTTCTCTTTCACCGACGAGCAGCTCGACCAACTGGCAACCTATCTTTCGACACTAAAATGAACGGCAACAATGCCATGGCGGAATTCAAGGACGTGGTCCTCGATCCAGCCAAGCGCAGGCACTATCAGCTCGCCTGGCTTTCGACGGTGGATCACAAGCGCATCGGTGTTCTCTACATGCTGACCGGCCTGTTCTTTCTCATCGTCGGCGGAGTTGAAGCGCTTGTCATTCGATTGCAGCTGGCCGTGCCTAACAATAACTTGGTTGCGCCCGACACGTTCAACCAGCTTTTCACCTTACACGGCACGACGATGATTTTCCTCGTTGCGATGCCGTTGCTGTTTGGGTTCGTCAATTACATCCTGCCGTTGCAGATCGGCGCGCGTGACATGGCGTTCCCGCGGCTGAACGCTTTTGGCTATTGGTGCCAGCCGTTTGGTGGAATTCTTTTGCATTTTAGCATCCTCGCCGGCGGCGCTCCGGCGGTCGGCTGGTTCTCGTATGCGCCGTTGAGCGAGACGCCTTACTCCTCATCGCCCGGCGTCGACTACTGGGCGATCGCGCTCTTCGTTCTCGGTCTTGGGACGATTAGTTTCGCGGTCAACACCATCGCCACCGTGATCTCCTGTCGTGCCCCAGGCATGACCATGCGCCGGCTGCCGCTCTTTACCTGGATGAATTTCATTAACTCTTTCCTTATCCTGATCGCGCTACCGGTGTTGAACGCTGGGCTGGCCATGATCCTGATCGATCGCCGGCTCGATGGGCATTTTTTCCTGCCATTTCGCGGCGGTTCAGCCGTTCTCTGGCAACACATCTTCTGGGCCTTTGGCCATCCGGAAGTTTACATCGTGGCTGTTCCTGCATTCGGCATGATCGCGGAGATGATACCGGTGTTTTCCCGCAAACCGATCTTCGGTTACGAGGCTGTTGCCGCCTCTACTGTCGCCATCGTGGTGCTAAGCTCGCTCGTCTGGGGCCATCATATGTTTACCGTCGGCATGGGTCGGGCCTTGGATCTGTTCTTCATTATCACGTCCATGCTGATCGCTATCCCGACCGGCGTCAAAGTTTTGAACTGGAGCGCAACCATGGTCGGGGGGCGTATCCGGTTTGGTGTTCCCATGCTCTTTTGTATCGCTTTTCTTATTCAATTCACATGTGCCGGCCTGACCGGTATTAGCCATGCCAGCGCCGCGCTCGATTGGCAAACTAAGAACAGCTACTTTCTGGTCGCGCATTTCCACTTCGTTTTCGTCGGGGCCATTGTCTTCGCCATGCTCGGTGCGCTGCCATATTGGTTTCCGAAAATGAGCGGCCGGATGATGTCGGAGTCGTTAGGCAAATGGACATTCTGGCTATGGCTCGTCGGCTTCAACATGACCTTCGTCATCCAGCATGTGCTTGGTCTTTACGGCATGCCGCGTCGCATTTTTACCTACCCGGATATACCCGGCTGGGGTTGGATGAACATGGTTTCCACCATTGGCGTGTTTTTCATGGGGGCCGGATCGCTCGTCATGATTTGGAATATCGCGCAGTCGTTCTTCCGCGGAAAAGCCGCGGGCGACAATCCCTGGGATGCGTGGACGCTGGAATGGGCAACCACTTCGCCTCCGCCGCATGAAAACTTTCTCGCGCTACCACCGATCCACAGTCGTCGGCCACTTTGGGACATCGCCAATCCAGATCGGCCAGATCCGGTTGTTGGCGACGATCAGGTGGTCCTTCCCGATCACAATAAGACGGGCATTCTCGCGTTCCTTTTCTCCGAGGTCGGGTTCTTCGGCGTCCTTATTCTCGCGTACTTATACTTCTACGCCCATCCTCATCCCGGTCCTGGACCGAAAGAGCTCGATGTTCCGCGAACACTGGTTTTCAGCGTGTGCCTGTTCGCGAGCAGCTTCACCTTCTGGCGATCGGAGGTAGCCCTGCACAAACAACGTCGCGGATCGATGCTTGGCTGGCTTGCCCTAACGATTGCGCTCGGCGCGGTTTTCCTGGGCGGCCAGGTGAACGAATACTGGAAACTCTTCCAAAGCGGGGTCGACCTCAGCACCAACATGTTTTCGACCGCGTTCTTTACTCTGACCGGCTTCCACGGTGTGCACGTGCTCATTGGCCTGATTACGCTGCTCATCTTTCTCTGGCTGGCGTGGGAAGGTGATTCCGTCTCTGCCAAATTCCATGCCGCTTTCAAATGCGTCGGCTACTACTGGCACTTTGTCGATGTCGTCTGGATCTTTGTGCTGTTTACCATTTACATCCTGCCGCTACTTCGATGACTACCTACCAATTCTTTACCACGGCCTGGACTTGGAACTCGATTGTTGTGAGCCTGGTTATTCTTTCCTGCCTGGCCTATTGGCTCGCCTTCAGGCGCAGAGGAAGGCCGCTTTATTTCGCCGGTGCAATTGTTGTCTTTCTGCTTGCGTTGGTCTCACCGCTTAGCGCCCTGGCCAACGGCTACGTGTTCAGCGCGCACATGATTCAGCACATCCTGCTCGTGCTGATTATCCCCGCCCTGTTGCTCCTAAGTCTGCCTCGAGCGTTCTCACTTTACTCGTTTTTCGATCGCCTTACTTACCCACTTGTCGGATGGGCCGCGGGCGTCGGTGCGATGTGGCTCTGGCACGCGCCGTCACTCTGTAACGCGGCGGCGACATCACGAATTGTTTCGGCGATTCAAACCATCTCGCTGCTATTGATGGGAAGCCTGTTTTGGTGGCAGGTGATCGCGCCGCGCGAAAAGCAGCGCCTTTCACCGGCGGCCGCCATTGTTTACCTTTTTACCGCCTGCACTGCCTGCAGTGTGCTGGGGATTATCCTGACTTTTGCGCCAGTTTCGATTTGTCCTGTTTACCAACACCCTGTTGATCGATTGGGGATGCTCAGCACGATTAGGAGCGGGTGGGGCCTAACGAGCGACCGCGATCAACAGATCGGAGGGCTGCTCATGTGGGTTCCCATGTGTGCGATTTACGCGGCGGCAATTCTAGCCCAGATGGCGCGCTGGTATTCGCCATCTCAACCAGAGCAATCAAATGCCTAACGAACAATCGACCAACCGACCTTCGGACCCGATACCGCCGGGTTGGCAGCGGTTGCCCGACACGCCGCTGCCACATCCAACCTACTTTCCCGCTGGCGTGGCCATGGGCGCGGCGTTTCTCTTCTGGGGATTAATCACCACGTGGGTGGTCTGGCTCGTTGGTGTCGTCCTCTTTGTCGCAGCACTCGCTGGTTGGATCACCGAACTTCGTCATGAATACAAGTCTCACTGAGTCGTCAACTGCGTCGTTAGCCCAAACTCCAGAGGATATCAGCAAGCGGCGTTTCTTTGAAAAGCTTTCTATCGCGTTGATTGGTCTTTGCAGCGCGATCGTTGGAGTACCATTGGTCGGTTTCATCGTCGCGCCCTTTTTTCGAAAGCCGCCAGAGAACTGGGTAACGATCGGCAAGTCGAATGAGTTTCAAATCGGCAAGACTGTGGCGGTGACGGTGACCGATCCTTCGCCGCTGCCGTGGGCCGGAGTGACAGCGAAGAGTGGTGTCTGGCTGCGACGGGTGAGTGAAGATAGCTTCATCGCTTTCTCAGCTAACTGCACTCACCTGGGTTGTCCGGTTCGCTGGCTTGAGGGTGCCGATCTGTTCATGTGTCCGTGTCACGGCGGCGTCTATTATCGCGATGGCAAAGTCGCGGCCGGCCCTCCGCCGCTTCCGCTGTTTCGCTACGATGTGCGCGTAGCAGACGGCGAGGTGCAAATGAAACAGGCCATCGTCCCGATTTCCACCACGCTGTGATCAAAATATTCAAAACGATCTGGAAGTGGCTCGACGACCGGCTGGGGATCAGCGTTCTTATCTCTCCGGCGCTGCATATCGCGCCGCAGGATGCGAAATGGTGGTACGTCTTTGGTAGCGCCACGCTCTGTGCCTTCATTATTCAGGTCGCAAGCGGCGTCGCGCTGGCGTTTTCATACATTCCCTCGTCGTCACAAGCCTACGAGACGCTTCAGTTCATAACTAACGTCGCGCCCTTCGGACGTTTTCTCCGCGGACTTCATTACTACGGCGCGTCCGCGATGGTTTTGATGATCGGAGCGCACATGGCGCAGACCTTTTTGTTTGGGGCCTACAAATTTCCGCGCGAGATGACTTGGACCACTGGAATTTGTCTCCTGGCCTTCACCCTCGGAATGGGTTTTACCGGTCAGCTGCTTCGGTGGGACTCAACCGCTGCATGGTCGGTCGTGGTCGCGGCGGAACAGGCAGGTCGAGTGCCGCTGATTGGCAATTGGCTGGCGCAAATTATCCTCGGTGGCACCAGCATTGGCGGCGCCACGCTTAGTCGCTTCTTCGCCATCCATGTTTTCGTTCTCCCTGGGATAATGTTTGCCTTTATCGGCCTTCATCTGTGGCTGGTTATGCGCCATGGTATCTCGGAGCCGCCGGTTGCGGGCAAACCGGTCGATCCTGCGACCTACCGCGCTGAATACGAAGAGCTACTTAAGAAAAGTGGCAAGCCCTTTTGGCCAGACCTGGCTTGGCGCGACGTAGTTGTTACCACAGGGTTGGTCATCGCAATCGCGCTGGCTGCATTCTTCGTCGGACCTCCGGCGTTGGACAGGCCACCGGATCCGAGCATCCTGGCGGCCGATCCAAGACCTGATTGGTATCTTCTTTGGTACTTCGGGCTGCTCTCGCTTATCCCGGAAAGGATCGAAGGCTATGTCATGATCGGGTTCCCCATACTGATCGGGCTATGTCTGCTGTTTGTTCCGATTTGGAATCACAAGGGAGAGCGCGCGGCATCACGGCGCCCGTGGGCAATTGCCTCCGTATGTCTCGCCGTCATCATGATTGGTGCGCTATGGTGGGAAGGCCAGCATTCGCCGTGGTCGCCTAACTTCGAGGCCCAGCCGCTGACCGAGAAAGTTGTAGGAGCTACCACCGGCTCAGTCTTCGAAGGTGGTCGACTGTTTCACGACAAGGGATGTTTGAACTGTCACCTCATTCAAGGCAACGGCGGAAGGCGCGGGCCAGAGCTAACCTACATCGCGGACAAGTTGACACGCGACAACCTCGTCATCCGCATCGTTAATGGTGGTACCAATATGCCGGCGTACGGTCCTTCGCTTAAGCCGGGCGAGCTCGATGCCTTGGTTGCGTTCTTAGAAACACGCAAACGCCCGTTTCCTACAGGGGCTCAGACTAACAACGCCGCGTCGTCTGTCAGTGCCACAATGAAATAATCGGGTCTGCGCTTGCGACAGAGGTGATGCCGGTTCGCCCGAAACTGCCCGCAGCATGCCTCTTGGGCATGCTGAGGGAAGAAACATAGTCTTTCACGAGCAGGCAGGTCCGGTCGGATGATAACAGCATGAGAAATCTGAGCGCAGCGCAGAAGACAGCGGTTGAATCGCCTCATGAGAATTGAAGTTCACTCCGATGCCGACGCCGCGGCCACGGCAGGTGCAAAGTTTATTGCCGCGCAAGCCCGCGAGGCCGTTGCCGCGCGCGGACGTTTCGTTATGGCCGTCAGCGGCGGCCGCACTCCGTGGCAAATGCTCCGCGCTCTCGCTAATGAAGAAGTTCCCTGGAAGAATGTTCATGTCGTGCAGGTGGACGAGCGCGTTGCGCCAGCGGGCGACCCGGATCGAAATCTGACTCACCTGCGCGAAAGTTTGCTCTCACACGCGCCACTGCCTTCCGAACAAATCTACGCCATGCCGGTCGAATCGCCCGACCTCGGGGCAGCGGCCAGGCTTTATGCTAAAACTCTCAGCGGAATCGCCGGCATGCCGCCAGTGCTCGACCTCGCGCACCTGGGCCTTGGACCGGACGGACACACGGCCTCGCTCATTCCCGGTGATCCGGTCCTTGATGTCACCGACGCGGATGTTGCGCTGACAGGTATTTACCAGAAGCGGCGCCGCCTGACGTTGACCTATCCGCTGCTCAATCGTTCCCGATGCGTGTTGTGGGTGGTCACCGGGCTTGAGAAGGCGGACATGATAGTGCGCTTAATAAACCGGGATGTGACGATTCCCGCCGGACGGATTCGCTCTGACAACGCGCTGGTAATCGCCGACAAGGCAGCGGCAGCAACCTGGAAGCGGCCGGGATGAACCACAATATATGCGCGTAGGAATAGCAGCAGATCACGGCGGCTTTCCCTTGAAAGAGCAATTGGTCGTCCGACTGAAATCCGCCGGCCACGAGGTTGTCGATTTTGGGGCACACCAGTTGAGGCCCGGTGATGATTATCCCGACTTCGTCATTCCACTTGGGCAGGCAGTGGCCGCTGATACGGTGGATCGTGGTGTGGCGGTCTGCGGCAGCGGCGTCGGCGCATCCGTTTGTGCGAACAAGATCGACGGCGTACGCGCTTGTCTGATTGAAGATCATTTTTCGGCAAAGCAAGGCGTCGAGGACGACAACCTCAACGTCATCTGCCTGGGTGGACGCATCGAAGGTCCGGAACTGGCGTGGGATTTAGTCCAGACTTTTCTCGCCGCCAAATTCACCAACGCCGATCGACACGTCCGACGGCTGCGCAAGGTGGCCGCGCTGGAACACAAAACGACTACGCAAAGACGATAGGAAGGGAACTATGACCGACCAGGAAATGACTCAATTAGCGATCAACACAATTCGCACGCTTTCGATCGATGCGGTTCAGCAGGCGAAATCCGGACATCCCGGTACGCCAATGGCGCTGGCCCCGCTCGTTTACACGATTTGGAATCGCGTCATGCGCTTTGATCCGAAAGATCCGATCTGGCCTAACCGTGATCGGTTTGTCCTGTCGAATGGCCACGCTTCCATGTTGCTCTGGTCGATCCTTCACCTCACCGGCGTCCAGGCGGTGAACGCCGACTATGAAAATCTCGGACAACCTTCGGTCACGCTGGACGACATCCGTCGGTTTCGCCAACTCGACAGCAAAGCGCCCGGCCATCCGGAATATCACTGGGTCTCGGGAGTGGAAACCACCACCGGGCCGCTTGGACAAGGTGTTGCGACGAGCGTCGGCATGGCTATCGCCCAGAAATGGCTCGCCAACCGATTCAACAAACCCGGTTTCGAAATTTTCGACTACAACATCTACGCCGTCGCAGGTGACGGTTGCATGATGGAGGGCGTGGCTTCCGAAGCTGCGTCACTCGCCGGTCATCTCGGTCTCGATAATCTCTGCTGGGTCTACGACAACAATCACATCAGCATCGAAGGGAACACGAACATCACGTTCACCGAAGACGTGGCCGCGCGTTTTCTCGCTTACGGCTGGAACGTCCTTCGCGTCGGCGATGCCAATGACATTGGTCGAATCGAAGAGGCGCTCGAAATTTTCCAGCAGACGAAAGGCAGGCCCACGTTCATCGTTTTGGACAGCCATATCGGATACGGCTCACCGAACAAACAGGATACCGCCGAAGCTCACGGCGAACCGCTTGGTGACGAGGAAATCCGGCTGGTCAAAAAGTTTTACGGCTGGCCCGAGAACGCGAAGTTCTTTGTGCCTGACGGCGTCTATGGCCATTTCAAAGACGGCATTGGCAAACGCGGCGAGGACGCCCGAACAAAGTGGACGCAATTGTTCGCAGCTTACTGCAAACAATTTCCCGATCTCGCGAACGAGATCGAACTAATGCAGCGACGCGACCTTCCGGCAGGGTGGGATCGGAATCTTCCTGTCTTTCCCGCTGATGCCAAGGGCCTCGCCGGTCGCGAGGCATCGAGCAAAGTGCTGAATGTGCTCGCGCAGAATATCCCGTGGTTCCTGGGCGGTTCGGCTGACCTTGGGCCTTCCAACAAAACGCAGTTAACATTCGAGGGCGCTGGACAGTTCCAGCCGGCCAGTCCCGGCGGCAAAAATCTGCATTATGGCATCCGGGAGCACGCGATGGGCGCGGTGGTCAACGGAATGTCGCTTTCCAAGCTGCGGCCATTCGGCGCGACTTTTTTCATCTTCAGCGATTATGTCCGTCCAGCGATCCGGCTCTCGGCTTTGATGGAATTACCCACGCTATTTGTGTTCACCCACGATGCCATGGGCGACGGCGAGGATGGGCCGACCCATCAACCCGTCGAGCATCTGGCGTCACTACGCGCCATTCCCGGTTTGGTCACGCTCCGGCCTGCGGACGCGAATGAAGTGACCGAGGCTTACCGCTACATCGTGCAACTGCATCACAAACCGACGGTGCTCGTTCTCTCTCGCCAACCTCTGCCGACATTAGACCGGACGAAATACGCGCCCGCATCCGGAGTCGCGCGCGGCGCCTACGTCCTCGCGGACGCTCCGGGCAACAATCCGGAATTGATCCTTATTGCGTCGGGCAGCGAAGTCAGCCTCGCTGTGCAAGCGCATGAAAAGTTGATCGTCGAAGGCATCCGGTCCCGGGTCGTATCGATACCGTCCTGGGACATATTCGAACAGCAGACGCAAGAGTATCGAGATGCCGTTTTGCCAGCGCAGGTAACGGCGCGGGTCGCGATTGAACAAGCGTCGACTTTTGGATGGGAGCGATACGTCGGCCAGGCGGGGTGCGTTATTGGAATGAAAACATTTGGGGCGTCGGCGCCGCTAAAAGAGCTTCAGAGAAAGTTCGGCTTCGAGCCGGACCAGGTCGTGACGATCGCAAAAGATTTGCTCGCTGGAAACCAGCGCAGTCCAGCATCAGCGGCGGCATGACTTGCTGAACCACCGGAGCGAACCATGCCTGCGGGATATGCTGAGCCAAGAAAGATAGTCTTTCCCGAAATGGCCTCGGCCATCCGAAAGTGCTCTTATGAAAAGTTTGCGTAAAAGGCCAGGCGGTTCTGATCCGGATGGAAGATCGCTCAAACGGTTGCCGGCTTGGAAAGCCCTTGGCGAACATAGCAGGGAGATCGGGAAGCTGCATCTGCGCGAGCTGTTCGCTAACGACTCGACACGCGGCGAAAAACTGACCGCGGAAGGTGTAGGACTTTTTCTGGATTATTCCAAGAACCGAGTCACTGAAACTACCCTGAAGCTTCTGCGGCAGCTCGCCGAGGACCGCGACTTGCGCGGCAAGATCGACAGCATGTTTGGCGGCGAGAAAATTAACACGACGGAAAAGCGCGCCGTGTTGCACGTCGCATTACGGGCGCCGAAGACTGCAACCATCCTGGTCGACGGCAAAAACGTTGTGCCGGCAGTCCACCAAGTGCTCGACAAGATGGCCACGTTTAGTGACCGGATCCGCAGCGGTGAGTGGGTCGGGCACACCGGTAAACGAATTCGGAACATTGTTAATATCGGCATCGGTGGTTCTGACCTCGGGCCGGTGATGGCCTATGAAGCGCTTAGACACTACACGGATCGCAGCCTTACCTTTCGTTTCGTCTCCAACATCGACGGCATTGATTTCGTGGAAGCGACGCATGATCTCGATCCTGCGGAAACGCTTTTCATCGTTTCCTCAAAAACTTTCACCACGCTGGAGACCATGACCAATGCGCAAACCGCGCGAGACTGGTCGCTGAAAGGACTTGGCGGTGATCCGAAAGCGGTGGCGAAACACTTTGTCGCGGTCTCGACCAATGCCGAGAAAGTGTCCGCCTTCGGCATTGATACCGAGAACATGTTCGGTTTTTGGGACTGGGTTGGCGGACGTTACTCGATGGATTCGGCGATCGGTCTTTCGACCATGCTCGCGATCGGACCGGAAAACTTTCGCGCCATGCTCAAGGGATTTCACGAAATGGACGAGCATTTCCGCACCGCACCATTCGAAAGGAATCTACCGGTGCTGATGGGCCTCTTATCAGTTTGGAACAACGACTTTCTCGGCGCCCATACCGTGGCGGTGCTGCCTTATGAGCAGTACTTGAAACGATTTCCGGCCTACTTGCAGCAGTTGACGATGGAGAGCAACGGCAAACACGTCACGCTCAACGGAAAGAAAGTTGATTACGAAACCGGTCCTATTTACTGGGGCGAACCGGGCACCAACGGTCAGCATTCATTCTATCAGTTAATCCACCAGGGCACGCGGCTTATCCCGTGTGACTTCATCACGTTTACCCACGCGCTGACACAGTTGGGCCGGCATCACGACATCCTGATGGCGAATGTATTTGCTCAAGCCGAGGCGCTGGCGTTCGGCAAGACTCCGGAGGAGGTCAAAGCCGAAGGCACTCCGGATTGGCTGGTGCCGCACCGCGTCTTTGAAGGCAATCGTCCGTCAAACACGATTCTTGCCGAGCGCCTCACCCCGGAAACTCTCGGCAAACTGGTCGCGCTTTACGAACACAGTGTCTTCACTCAAGGCGCGATCTGGAACATTGATTCCTTCGATCAATGGGGGGTGGAGCTCGGCAAAGCCCTGGCGCAACGCATCATTCCGGAGTTGGAAGCCTCATCGGAGCCGGAGCTCAAACACGACAGCTCAACCAACAATCTGATCCGCCGCTACCGGGAGATGAAACAATGAAAACGCCTGAGTTGAACAACGAGCAGTTGCAGACCATGAAAATCCGGCCCGGGTTTGTCGCCGCACTGGACGAAAGCGGTGGCAGTACTCCGCGGGCTCTGGCTGCTTATGGCATTCCACAAGGTTCGTGGTCAAATGACGACGAGATGTTCGCGCTGGTGCATCAGATGCGCACGCGTGTCGTGACCAGCCCCGTTTTTGGTGGCGACCGCATCGTCGGCGCAATTCTGTTCGAAAATACAATGAACAGAGACATCAACGGGAAGCCGTCGGCCGACTATCTTTGGGAGGTAAAGCGCGTTGTTCCGTTCCTGAAAGTGGACCAAGGCCTGGCGGAAGAAAAGGACGGCGTCCAGTTAATGAAACCGATTCCCGGCCTGGCTGCTTTGCTGAATAGAGCGAAAGGCAGTCGGATTTTTGGAACGAAGATGCGTTCGTTCATCCACCAGGCGAATGCAGGTGGAATAAGAGAGATAGTCGCCCAACAGTTTGAGTTGGCTTCGCAAATTAGCACGGCCGGCCTAGTGCCGATCATCGAGCCGGAAATCAGTATCAAGTCTCCGGAGAAGGCAAAAGCAGAGGAGCTGCTCAAATCCGGCATCCTGGAGAAGCTGAACAAGCTGCCGGCGGACGAGCTAGTCTTTCTTAAGCTTACGCTGCCGGAACAGGACGGTTTCTATTCAGAACTGGTCGCTCATCCGAATGTGATCAGGGTGCTCGCGCTTTCCGGCGGTTATTCGCGCGAGGAAGCTAATGATCGGCTGCGTCGCAATCTCGGCGTCATCGCAAGCTTTTCGCGCGCGTTGCTCGCCGGACTCTCCGCAGGGCAAACCGATTCCGAATTTGATGCCGCGCTCGACGAAGCGATCGGTAGCATCTTCGAAGCTTCAACAAAGAAAAATATCACGTAGCTCAACTGAAACGGAGAACAAGTTATGAAACAGGCAATGCAGCTTGGGATGATCGGCCTTGGCCGAATGGGTGCGAACATGGTGCGGCGTTTACTGAAGAACGGGCAAAAGTGCGTCGTGTTCGATCGGTCCCCCAACGCGGTCGGCGATCTGGTCAAGGAGAGAGCGGAGGGAGCCAGGTCATTGGCAGACCTCGTTGCAAAGCTCGAGCGACCGCGAGCCATCTGGCTGATGGTGCCGGCGGCGGTAGTCGATCAGACCATCGGTGAGCTCTCACCGCTGCTTGAAAAGGGCGACACCATTATCGACGGCGGGAATTCCTATTACATCGACGACATCGCGCGCGCGAAAGGACTGCGCTCGTTAGGCATTCACTATGTCGATGTTGGAACCAGCGGCGGCGTCTGGGGACTGGAACGTGGTTATTGCATGATGATCGGCGGCGACACAGAGATCGTTCAGCGTCTCGATCCTATCTTTTCCACGCTTGCGCCAGGTGTGGGAGAGGTGCCGCGGACGCCTGGCCGCGAGCAATCGGGCGGAACGGCCGAACATGGTTACCTGCATTGCGGCCCTAACGGCGCAGGACATTTCGTCAAAATGGTGCACAACGGAATCGAATATGGGCTCATGGCCGCGTACGCCGAAGGGATCAGCATCTTGAACTCCGCCAACGCTGGAAAGCGCGAGAGCGAGGTCGATGCGGAGACGACGCCGTTGCGCGAGCCCGAGCATTACAAATATGAATTCAATCTCGGGGACGTTTCCGAGGTCTGGCGACGCGGCAGTGTCATCAGCTCGTGGTTGCTCGACCTGACCGCATCGGCGCTGGCGGGCGACGCCAAGCTGGCGAACTTTGCCGGCCGCGTTTCCGATTCCGGCGAAGGCCGTTGGACAATCAAGGCGGCAATCGATGAAGGCGTGCCGGTGCCGGTCCTGACAACCGCGTTATACGAGCGTTTCAGTTCGCGCGGCGAAGCGGATTACGCCGACCGAGTACTGTCCGCGATGCGCTTTGGGTTCGGCGGCCACCTCGAGAAACAAAAAGCGAAAGCGGCTTAAAGCATATGAGCACATCCGCGACACCCGCAACGGCTATCAAGGGTCGTGACGTTTCAACGACAAGATCACCTGTTAGGATTCGTCTCCTTGTTGCCGATGTCGATGGTACCTTGGTAACTCACGACAAGGTGTTAACGGAACGCGCGCGCGCGGCGGTCGAGAAAATGCGGAGTGCGGGAATTCAGTTTGCGATCACCAGCGGCCGTCCGCCGCGTGGCATGGAAATGCTGATCGGACCATTGGCCCTTACGACACCGATTGCGGCTTTCAATGGCGGCATGTTTGTGAAGTCAGATCTATCGGTCATCGAGCAGCGCGTGCTCCAGGCCGACGTGATCGAGCCTGCGATCGAGACGATGCGGAAGCATGGACTCGATACCTGGATTTACCGCGGCACAAACTGGTTCGTGCACGACCGCCATGGACCGCACGTCGATCGCGAAGAATGGACGGTGAAATTTCCTCCCACGGTGGTTCCGGATTTCAAGGGCCTGACCAACGACGTCGCGAAGCTGGTGGGAGTGAGCGACGATCTCAAGGCGGTCTGCGAGTGTGAAACCGCGGTGCGTGAGCAATTCGGCGAAAATGTTCACATGAAACAATCGAATCCGAAACGAGAGAACCTCGTTACCGCGGCGCGTTCGCAGCCTTACTATCTCGACGTTACTCACCCGGAAGCGAACAAGGGCCATGTCGTCACCCGTCTATCCCAGGTGCTCGATATTCCCATCGCTAGAATAGCAACCATTGGTGACATGCCGAACGACATTTCCATGTTCGAAAAAAGCGGGATCAGCATTGCAATGGGCCAGGCCGGCGAAGAAGTGAGATCCGCCGCCACCTACATCACAAGCTCATCCGAAGAAGAAGGTTTCGCCAAAGCAGTCGAAGAATTCGTTCTGGATCAACACGACAGACAATGAAAAAGACGAAAATAGTTATTGCAGGTGGCGGCTTTGCCGGTCTCTATGCCGCCAAGTATCTGGACAAGAGATTAGCGCGCCGGCCGGACATTGAAGTGACGCTGATCAGTCGCGAAAACTTTATTCTCTTCACGCCGATGCTGCACGAAGTCGCCGCCGGAGATCTTTCGCCGGGCGACATCGTCAACCCGGTCCGGCGCATTCTTCGTCACGTGAACGTTGTCCAAGCGGAGGTGAACGGCATCGACTTGTCGACAAAGAAAATTCGTTGCGTAGCCGGCGTCCGAGACTTGGAGCTTGAGTTCGAGTTCGATCATCTCCTTCTCACACTTGGTTCGGAAACGAACTTCTTTGACCTGGAAGGCGTGCGGGATTGGGCGGTCACGATGAAAAGCCTTTCTGACGCCGCTCTGCTGCGCAACCTAATGGTGGCACTGTTGGAACAAGCTTCGCTGGAAAACGATGAGGCGAGGCGCAAAGAGCTGCTCACGTTCGTGACTGCGGGCGGCGGTTTCGCCGGTGTTGAAACCACTGGCGCCGTTAATGACTTCGTGCGCGAAACGTTAAAGTTCTATCCGTCATTGCGCGAAGAAGAGATTCGAGTGGTGGTGGTTCATCCAGGCAAGTTTCTTTTGCCGGAACTGGGAGAAGAACTCGGTCGCTACAGCGAAAAGAAACTGGCTCAACGCAAAGTGGAAATCATCAAAGGCGTGCGGGTCGCGGGTTATGATGGTTCGGTCGTCAAGCTGACTGACGGCACGTCCATTCCCGCGACAACTCTCATTTGGACGGCGGGTGTTAAACCAGTGGCGGCCATCGAATCGTTAGAGTGTAAGAAAGAACGAGGACGTATCCTGGTGAACGAATATCTCGCTGTTCCGGGAGTCGACGGATTATGGGCCTGTGGCGATTGCGCGGCGGTTCCGGATGGTTACGAAACGGGAAATTTCTTTCCGCCCACCGCTCAGCACGGCATGCGGGAGGCGATAACGGCGGCGAAGAACATGGAAGCGGCGATTGACGGGCGCGCGCCGAAGCCATTCGTTTTTACTACCCTCGGACAGCTTGCAACGATCGGTCGTCGCACCGGCGTCGCGATGATCTTTGGGTTTAAGTTTTCCGGTCTCATCGCGTGGGGCATGTGGCGCAGTATTTACTTGATGAAGCTGCCGCGCCTGGCCAAGAAGCTCCGCGTCCTGATGGATTGGAGCCTGGATTTGTTGTTTGGCCATGAGATCGAGCAGATGATCACCTTGCGCGATATCCAGGCGTTAAGCGATCGGCTGGGTCGCGTTCGGCATCGGTCTGCGGCGGAAAGAGGATCACCAGTGCTGCGCTCAGCCGCTAGCGATTCGCCGATTGCCGTAAATAACGAAGGGCGCTGAACGCTTCACTCGCGCACTGGCAGAACTTCTCCGCGGCGGGGCTACGTTTGCCTTTCTGTGTAACGATTCCAATGACAACGCGCTTCGGTTCAGGCGTCAGGCGTATGCATTTGATTCCATCGCCGAACAGATAACTGAACGCGGTCGACGAAATCGCTACGCCGAAGCCGGCACTGACCGAGGAAAAAAGTCCGGACCAGCCGTCGTGCTCCTCTATGACGCGCGGTTTTTTATTCACGCTCGCGAAAGTCACATCCATGTATTCATGGTAGCGGGGATATTTCTCCCGCATGAGTGCGATGAACGGTTCGCGCGCCGCGTCCGCTAACGAAACCGATTGTTTTCTGGCGAATGAATGGTCGCACGAAACAACGAGACAAACGCGCACCGACGCTAACTCTTCAAACCGAAGGTCGTGGAGAGTGTTCCCTCTGGGTGGGAGCACCACGATTGCAAGCTGGAGCCGGCCATCACGGACGCCGGCGATATTCGTGTCGACCGACCAGTCGTGCAGCTTGACGTGCACGTTCGGGACCGCTTGCTGATAGGCGCGCAGAAGGCCCGGCATTAGCCGTCCCGTTCCGAGAGGCCAGTCGCCAACACGCAGCTCGGTCTCGAGCTTGCCCCCTACGGCTCGCGCTTTTAGCACGGCGGCGTCAGCCTGCTTCAAAATCGCGCGGGCCTCGTCGAGGAAAGCGCGGCCGGCGTGCGTCAGGCGAACCGACTTAGCGGTGCGCTCGAGGAGTGCCACGCCGACCTCATCCTCGAGGTCGCGGATCTGGCGGCTCAATGACGGCTGGGCAACGTGCAGTGTCTGGGTCGCGGCGCGGGAGACGTTCTCCATCTCCGCGACGGCCACGAAGTAGCGTAAGTGCCGCAGTTCCACAGCACTTGAGAGTATGCCTCCCAGATATGCTGAGGCAAGAAACATAGTCTTTCACAAACACCTGGTGCGGGGCCGATCGTATTTGCATGAACAAAACGGACGCCGCACTGAGCAGATACCTGCGGGACCTGGCACGCATCCCTCTTCTCACACCGGAGGAAGAGATCGAGCTCGGAGTCAGAATTCAGAACGGCGATGAAGCCGCGCGCGAGCAAATGATCCGCTCGAACCTCCGGCTCGTGGTCGCGATCGCGCAGGATTATGTCGATCTTGGCGTCCCGTTGATGGATCTGATCGCCGAAGGAAACATCGGATTGATGCACGCGGTCGACCGGTTCGATCCGAGCAGAGGCGCCAAGCTGGGCACGTATGCGGCGTCGTGGATCAAGCAAACGATCAAGCGGGCATTGGCCGAACAAAGCAGAATCGTGCGCGTTCCGAATCAAATGGCCGTCAAAGTGACGCGCATGCGCCGCATGTCTGCCCAATTGAGCAGCGAGCTGGGCCGCGAAGCCACAGACGACGAGGTCAGCGAAGAGCTCGGGATCGCGGCTGAAAAGATTGCGCAGCTAAAAACGATCGGCTTGCGACCGGCATCGCTGGACGCGCCCGTAACGGACGATGGAGATGAAGCGACCGCGCTTTCGGAAATAATTGCCGACGAACAAGCGCCGACGCCGCTTGAGCTTTTGGGCGAAAAGGATTTTCTGGGCGAGATCGACACCGTCCTTCGTTCGCTGAACAAGCGTGAAGCGGCGATCATCGAACACCGGTTCGGACTGCATGGTCTGGCGGCAAAGACACTGGAGCAGGTGTCGGAGCTGATCGGCGTCACGCGTGAGCGCGTGGGCCAGTTGGAAGTCGCCGCGCTGGGGAAACTGCGTCGCGCTATCACCAAAATCCGCCAGCCCGGCTCGGACCTGTCTCCGATCGAACCGGAACTTCTGGCAGCTGCCTAACGAACAATAGGAAAGGAACTATGATTGCAACCCTTAACGAAGCAGGTCTTCCGGCTTTACGAATCGCCGGAGCGCTGTTTCTCGTCATCAATTTCCTCGCCGGCGCCTGGCTTTGGCGTCACCGGCGACAACTTTTCGGTCCGGATTCGACCGCGACCGGCGACCGGTCGGCGGTTCGCCAGTTGCAGGCGATCGCGCTCGGCATTCCGTGGCTCTTTATTACGTTTCGTCTGCTCTATGTATGGGTCGAACTCTGGATGGCCTAATGATTTCCCCCGCTGATCTGACCATCGTCGTCTGCGAGAAAAGCCAAGATTCTCTGAAATTTCGGGCCTTGGAAGCTTGAGAAAGGATGAATGAACGAGCCCAATCTGAATTCTAGCAATGGCGCGGATGAGCAGAAGTCAAGGACACCGCGCGTAGTGATCGTCGGCGGCGGTTTTGGCGGTCTGGCTGCGGCCAAGGCCCTTGGGAAAGCGCCGGTCGAAGTCATTCTGATCGATCGGACGAACCATCATGTTTTTCAGCCGCTTCTTTACCAGGTAGCGACCTCAGTCCTGGCGCCGTCGCAAATGAGTTCGCCAATCCGCGAAGTGTTGCGAAGACATAAAAATACAACGGTGATCATGGGCGAGGTTACCGGCGTGGATAAAGCGCAACGCTGCGTTTTTGTAAACGATGCGGATCGCGAGCATGTGCCGGTGCGTTACGACTACCTCATTCTCGCCACCGGTGCGCGACACAGTTATTTCGGACACAACGAATTTGAAAAGTTTGCTCCGGGATTGAAAAGCGTGGCCGATGCCGTCGGTATTCGGAACAAGATCCTGAGCGCCTTTGAGCAGGCCGAGGCGGAAGAAGATGTCGAGCTGCACCGCGATTTGTTGACGTTCGTTTTGGTCGGGGCCGGACCGACTGGCGTCGAGATGGCGGCGGCGCTGGCTATTTTCGTTCGAACGTCCTTACGTTCCGAATTCCGCCGGATCGATCCGACTTCAGCACGAATCGTGTTGATTGACGCGTCTCGAAAAGTTCTTGGGACTTTTGCGCCGAGTCTCTCTGAGGCAGCGGAGTTCCATCTCCAAAAACTCGGCGTCGAGATCCACCTGGGCCACGCCGTTGAAAAGATCGACAGCGAAGGAGTCATTGTCGCGGGTGAGCGAATTGCAAGCAAGACCGTGATCTGGACGGCCGGGGTTACGCCTTCCCCAGCCGGAAAATGGTTAGGGGTGGAGACCGATCGCGCTGGTCGCGTTCGTATCCAACCCGATCTTCGAGTTCCAAATTATCCGGAAATTTTCGTGATCGGTGATACGGCCTCGCTCGATCAGGACGGGAAACCGCTGGCAGGAGTTGCTCAGGTTGCAATGCAACAAGGACACTACGCTGGCAAACTGGTTAGCCGCCAGCTTGCCGGCAAGAAGGCGCCAAAGCCGTTTCGCTATTTCGACAAAGGCACCATGGCCGTCGTCGGCAAAGGGTATGGCGTCCTGCAAAGCGGCAAAGTGCAAATCCATGGCCTTCTGGCGTGGCTCGCCTGGGCCTTCATTCACATCACCTTCCTTGCTCAGCTCAGTCAGAAGATCAGCGTCTTCCTGCAATGGGGCTGGTTATTCCTGACCGGGCAACGCGGTTCGCGGTTGATCGTGAATTATCAGCAATCTGAACCGGCACAAACAGCGGCGGCCCCGGTAGCCACGCCAAATTTGGGAACTCAGCCCGTGCAACTCGAAGCCACTTTGACTAAGTGACATGAAACTTTTTGCCGCCGGAGTCAGCCACAAAACCGCGCCGGTGGAAGTTCGCGAGCAACTGGCGGTGCAGCGCAACGAACTTGTCGATCTTGCGCTCTATCTGAGGTGGTCTAGCCATTTCGAGGAGGTAGTCCTGCTTTCAACCTGCAATCGCGTCGAAATTTACGGAACGACGCGACAGTCGATCGATCGCATTAAATCGGCTCTGCGACTCCTGTCCTGTGAGCCGGTCGATTTAGATCCATATATCTACGTTCATCAGGACGCCGAGGCCGCGCGTCATTTATTTAGAGTCACGGCCGGCTTGGATTCGATGGTGCTCGGTGAAACTGAAATCACCGGTCAAATCAAAAACGCCTACGAGATCGCTCGTAATGCCGGACTGACCGGCCGCGTCTTGAATCGTCTGTTTCAAAAGGCGTTTCAGGCGACAAAGGAAATTCGGACACGGACCGGGATCGGCCGCGGGACAGTTTCAGTCAAAGGCACGGCAGTGGAATTGATCGAGAAGAGCGATCTGTCGCAGCAATCGATCATGGTCCTCGGCGCGGGCGAGATGGCGGAATCCTGCGTTCGACTTCTGGTAAAAAAGGGCGCGAATTCGATTTTCATTTCCAATCGTTCGTTCGATCGCGCGCTCGATTTAGCCACGCGCTGTGGCGGCGAAGCGGTCTGCTTCGGTAATGCGCTTTTAGAAATGCGCGAGGTCGATGCCGTCATCGCGGCGACGAGCAGCTCGGAGATGTTACTGAGTCGCGACGACGTGGACAATTTAATGAAGGCCCGGCGTAATCGACCACTGTTGCTCATCGACCTGGCTGTGCCGCGCAACATCGATCCGGCCGTGCGCGGCCTCAAGCCTGTAGCTCTATATAATATAGATGACTTGGAAGCTGTGGCTCGCCGCGGCGTTCAGGCTCGCGAGCGAGAGTTGGCAGCATGTCATCAAATCATCGAGGTGCATGTCGCGTCGCTGATCGAAAAACTCAATGCTGAAGACGAACGGCTTTCGGTGGAACAACGAAAGGATAGGTGGATGCCGGACCCGTTCGCGACTTCCTCAAATCTTCTTCCAACAGCAGCCTAGGAGGTATGAACTATGTCCATGAGACTCATAACTCTGCAGTTTCTCCTGGCAATCGCCGTTGCGAGTGCGCGGAATGATCCTCCGCCAAGCGCTGATCGGACTTGGTCGCCGCCAAACCTGTCAAATTATGAAAGTGAGTTAGCCGGAAAACGTTTCAAAAATGGTGAAGAATCCTCGCGAGTATCGATTAATCCCCGAAAAGTCTATAACCTCGCCGAGTTGATCGACATCGCCGAGCGCAGCAACCCTGAAACCCGGGTCGCCTGGGAACGCGCGCGACATGCGGCAGGTGCGGTCGGGCTGAGTGAAAGCGCCTACTATCCATTCCTCGTCGCGTCTGCCGCTGCAGGTTATGATCGCGCATTCATTCCGTTCCCCACTTTGGCGCTGGATCCAAAGAAACTCCCGAGTCTCGGCGCCGTATCCGTTACCGGTGGCGGTTCGCTTGTAACAGAGGCTCAGGTTTATCGCGCAGAGTTGAGCGCGAAATGGTTGTTGCTCGATTTCGGCGAACGAAGCGCGGTCGTCGCGTCGGCCCGGGAACGACTCATGATTGCCAACGTGGGGTTCAATGCGACGCATCAGAAAATTGTTTTCCAGGTAACCGAGCGTTTTTATCAACTCGGAACCGCTCGCCAAAAAGTCCTCGTGGCGCGGAGTGCGCTGGAAGCTGCGCAAATAGTCGAGCAAGCAGTGCAGGCGCGCGTTGACAATGGGCTCGCGACCAATCCCGAGCTTCTCCAGGCGCAGCAGCAGAGCGCGCAATCCGCATTCGAGGTTGAAGCAGGCACCGGCCTGGAGAGTGACGCGCGGGTGGCGTTAGTCGAGAGCATTGGAGTGTTGCCAACCGTGCCGCTGAACGTGGCCGACCTTGGACAACGATCGACCTCGGGGCAAACGAACGGCTCGGTCGATGAACTGATCGCGCGAGCACTGTCGCAGCGCCCCGACCTGGTGGCAAAGCTCGCAAACATGCATGCGAAGGAGAGCGAAATTCGACGAGTGCGCGCGGAGTATTATCCGAAAGTCGCCATCGACGCGCATGTGAGCGAGACCGAGTTGGATGTGAGCATCGCCGGCTCGAAGTATTTCGGCGATCGCAAGCCAACCTTCGGTGCCTTCCTCACCGTCAACGTGCCGATCTTTGATGGTTTCGGTCGCCGTCACAAAATGGAAATGGCCGAGGCCGAATTGCGCGGCGCCGAGAGCGAGCTCGCCGGCGCGCGCGACTCCGCAGTGCGCGACGTTTGGAAAGCGTACACCGATTTCAAGACCGCGCTCCGCAAACAGGATTCCGCCGCGAAGCTGGTCACGGCATCGCAAAATGCGTTCGACGCGGTCCTCGAATCGTACAAAAGCGGGCTCGGCACTTATCCCGAGATCGTTAATGCACAGCGAAACCTGTCGTCTGCGCGAAGTGTGAGCCACGACACGCAGTCCGCGATTTTTACCAGCGCGGCTGCGCTCGCCTTGAGCACCGGCGACCTGGCGCGGCCATCGGTCCGGCCCCTGCGACCTGGGGTCGTCAGATCATTGGAACGATGAAAACTGCAGTTGCGAAAATTATCGCCGGTGGGCTCGTGCTGCTCGTCCTCTTTTTCGGCGCGTCGCGCCTGGTGAGTCACCATTCGTTAACGGTCGACGTTCTCGGCTCCTATTTTCCGGCTTGGATGGTTTGTATCTTGAGCGGTCTGGCGCTGACCCTCATTGCGCATTGGATTGTCCAGGCGGGCAACCTGGATCCGTACCTTGGCCCGGCGCCGCTCATCTATTCATCTCTGATGATCATCTTCACATTCGCAACCTGGATTCTGTTCTACCAGAACTGACATGCATCAAGCCGCCACACCTTCAAACGAAGAGAGCGTCGCGACCTCGGCGAAGACCGACATCAACCGCCAGGCCGATGCCAGTGCGGCTCGCACCTTGCACCACAAGTTCATTCGCAGGATTGTCTGTCTGATCATCGTCGCCAGCGCGGTGGTGATCACTCTCTACGTCTGGGGAGTCGTCGAGCGGCATCCGCGCACGGATGATGCGACTGCGCGCGCCAATGTGGTGGGCATCGCGCCGCGCGTGAGCGGTCAAATCCTCAAGCTGAAGGTGCAGGATAACCAGGCGGTCAAGGAAGGCGACGTGCTTTTCGAAATCGACCCGGAGGATTACAGGCTCATCCTGGAAAAGGCCAAAGCTGAGTTGGCCGCTCTGGATCACCAGATTGCACAAGCCCATGACACCTTGCGGCGCCTGGAACCACTCCTGCCCCATGGCTTCACGACCGCCGACATCGTCGATAAAGCCCGAACTGCAGAGACAACCCTACGAGCTCAGCGCGAAGGCGCGGTGGCGGCCATTAACCTCGAGGAACTCCATCTTTCCTACTGCAAGGTCATCGCGCCTTTTTCCGGACGAGTCATCAATCTCAACATTTCGGCCGGCGCTCATGTTACGGCCGGGCTTCCCGTCTTCTCGTTCCTCGATACGAGCAAATGGTACGTCGTCGCAAATTTTCGCGAAGCGGAAATTCGATATATGGCTCCGGGCAGCGAAGCGATCGTTTACCTCTCGTCCGCGCCTAGCCAGCGCTTTCGCGGAAAAGTGCAGGGAATCGGATGGGCGGTGAAGCCCGAAGGCGAGATCGATTTGCCGCCCGCCGGTGTGCCTTACGTGAAGCGCGAACTAAACTGGGTTCGCGTAGCGCAACGATTCCCGGTGCGCATCGAAGTCGAGAATCCCGATCCAGACCTTTTCCGGATGGGCGCGTCCGCGGTCGCGATCATCAAAGGTCCGCCGCCGAAATAATTTCATGAGCGCGACATTTCTCGAGGCACGCCCGCTCGATTCCGATTGGTTTGGCTGGTTACGACATGAGCTGGCGCCGACGCGCGCGCGCGGAATCCGAACGGCCATCATCATCGCGGGCGCGGTTTTGTGCGTCATCATTTCGATGACGCTCCAAGTGCCGCAGCTGGCTACCAGCGCCTACATGGTTTTCTTCGCCTCGAAGGAGACGAAGCTGCTCACGAAAAATACGGCCGTCGGTGGAGTTCTTATGCTGACCATCGGCATAGGCGTCACCCTCCTGCTTTATAAATTCACGTATGGTCATCCGGAACTGCGGATTCCCGGAATGGCAATCGCGCTCTTTCTCGGAATGTGGTTGTCCCGCATTTCCGTGATGGGGCCGCTTGGATTCCTTCTCGGCTTTGTCATCGCCGTCTCGCAATCGGTTGGCGAAGAGATTCCCTCCCCTGAACTAGTAGTCCGCGGACTTCTTTGGCTATGGGTGGCACTGGTCTACTCCATCGCGCTCACCCTCGTGCTGAACTTGTTGTTTTTACCGGACACGCCGCCGACCGCAGAACATCCGCCGAAACCGAAGCCCGGCTCGCGCGGGCGTGGCCTCTTTGTGCCAGACGCGTTCACTAATCCGGCGCACGTGCATTTCGCACTCAAAGTCACTTTCGCCGCGATGTTCTGCTACATCGTTTACGAGGCGATCAATTGGACGGGAATCCATACGGCGTTCATTACCTGCACCTTCATCGCGCTCGAGAGCACTGAGGCGACGCTCTACAAAGGAACTCTGCGATTCGTCGGTTGCGTGATAGGCGGAGCGCTCGCGCTTTTCTCGATCGTATTTCTGATGCCGCACATGGAAACGATCGCGTCGCTGGTGGTGCTCGTGGCTTGCGCCGCTGCCATCGCCGGTTGGGTCGCGGCCGGCAGCGAACGAATCAGTTATGCCGGGCTGCAACTCGCATTCGCATTCTTCTACAGCGTCTTTCAGGGATACGCGCCCGATACCGATCTCGATAACGTCCGCAATCGTGTGGTTGGAATTCTCTTCGGTCTCGTCGTCACGGGATTCGTCTTCCGATACATCTGGCCCGAGCGCGCTCGAATCGAATCGGCGAACGCAAGATGAAACGGTCGATCTTTGCGTTCAGTGGATTAATACTCTGCGGATGTGCGCATCTGGCGACGGTGAAAACGACAGAGCCGCACGTTCCAACGATCGCCGCGAGCGATGAAAAACTTGCAGTCGCGACCCAAAAGTTGACCGCAGCGGAACGCGAACAGCCGTTGATCGCACTGGGCCACGATCTCTTGGCCGCGAATTTATCACTCAGCGTGCTCGAACAGCGGCCGAGCGACTTGCCGGCACAAAGCATCTACAATTTTTCCGTTGCGCGAGCAGTTGAAAATATTGAACGCGCCAAGATTCAACCCTGGCGGCGCAAGATCGACATCGTCGGCGATCATACGACTTACACTCTCACGACACCAAAGCCGGTTGATCCGGAACACGATCCCAGCCGCTACGATTTGTTTCCAACCGACAGTTTGAAGATCAGCGGGCCATTTTTCAAGACGCGCTCTTCCGTTAACGGAATTGGCGCGCCGTTGGTTGCAGTCGCTCGTTCAGAAAATCCGGGGTTTCGTCAGCAGTACCGGCTGCCGCGAGTTTATGCACCGGTGACGGCGGCCATCCACTTCTCGGGCCGAAAAGCGGAACTCGAATTTGTCGATCCGATGAAGTCGGAGCGAATCGCATTGAACAAACACACTTTCCCGCTGGCTGTCGACTTCAGTGCGCCGACAGCAATGTTGATCGCGCGAGAGCGGCCGGAGCGGCTCGGATTGTCACGCGTACTGAATCCGCAAAAGTATGCGGACACCGCACGGTTGTGTCAGCTGCAGCAGTACGATCCAGCACGGACGCCGGTGATTTTCGTTCACGGCTTGCAGGAAACAGGCGCGAGTTGGGCGCCGATGATCGACACCCTCCGCAATGAGCCGAAGATACGAGAACATTATCAGTTTTGGTTCTTCAGCTATCCGAGCGGTTATCCCTACCCGTACTCGGCTGCACTATTCCGGCGCGAGCTCGACGGAGTGAAGCGCGCCTTCCCCAACCACAAACGAGTCGTCTTAATCGGTCACAGCATGGGCGGAATGATTTGCCGGTTAATGATCACCGACGCCGGCGACAAAATTTGGCGCAATTATTTTTCGACACCGCCAGCCAAAACGCCACTCGCGAGCGACACGCGCAAATTCGTTGAAGAGGCTCTGGTGTTTAATCATCGCCCGGAGGTTGAAAGCGCAATATTCATCTCGACGCCGCATCGTGGCAGCAAATTCGCTTCGGGTTGGATCGGCCGCATCGGCGCGGGGCTAGTCAGGACCCCCCAGGTCTTCACCTCGATTTACGCTTCAACCAAACCGCTTCTGGTCGCCGATCCGGCAGCCCGATCATTGAACCGAATGCCAAACAGTGTCGACACCCTTGAGCCTCACGATCGATTTGTGGAAGCAGTGAACAAGCTGCCGATCGCGCCTGGAGTTCCTTATCATTCGATCATGGGAGATCGTGGACGAGGCGATACGCCGAATAGCTCCGATGGAATCGTACCCTATTGGAGCTCTCATCTCGATGGGGCGCGCTCGGAGTTGATCGTCAATTCAGGGCACGGAGCGCAATACAATCCGCAGGCAATTCGGGAAGTGGCGCGAATCTTGAAAAGGAATCTCGGTCATTCCAATGAGTAAGAGATTCTGTTCCGCATTGGTCGTTACCATTCTGGTGAGGTCGATCCAACTGGCGAGCAGTGCAGAAACGCCTCCGTTAATTGATCGGCCGAACGCCGACTCCGGCCCAACCGAAATCTCGGTCGGAATGTGGGTCGCCGATATCAGTGGTATCGACAGCGCCCAACAGACCTTCGCCGCCGAGGTCGCTGTCGTGTTGCGCTGGAAAGATCCTCGTTTGGTTCACACCGGCCACGGAGTTGTGCGCTACCCGCTCGAACAGATTTGGCATCCGCGCGTTGGGATTGTGAATGAGACAAATTCCGTCACCCGCAAAATGCCGGACTCCGTCGAAGTCGATCCCGATGGCATGGCAACTTATCGACAACTTTACGTCGGAGCTTTCACGCAGCCTTTGCGGTTACAATCGTTCCCGTTCGATCGGCAAACTTTTCGTGTCCAGCTGGTCGCGGTTCGGTATCAGTCCAACGAAGTAACGTTCGTACCGGACCAGGTATGGATTCAGGCTGGGCTTAAAGAGGCTGGCGGGATCGCCCCCTCAGTTACCCTGCCAGATTGGACTATAGAAAAATGGGAGCTCAAGCCGCTCCTCTACGCGCTGACACCGGGCCAGCAATATTCCAGTTACGCCTTCGAATTCACCGCGACTCGCAATGTGTCGCATTACATTCTAAAAGTAATGTTTCCGCTTGTTTTGATCGTGATCATGTCATGGGCGGTCTTCTGGCTGGATCCAATCCATTCCAGCGCGCAGATCAATATCGCGATCACTTCAATGCTCACCCTGATCGCCTATCGTTTCGCAACCGATAACCAACTGCCCCGTCTGCCTTACATGACTCGGCTGGATGTGTTCATTCTGATGGGGACTGTCCTCATTTTCTTTTCTCTCATCGAGGTGATAACGACGACAATCCTGGAGACAAATCATCGCGCGCCGCTGGCGAAAACAATTGACCGTTGTTGCCGGCTGATCTTCCCCGCAATTTTCGCGACCGCCACGTTTGCAATCTTCGCGCACCCGCGGGGATGATTCGGGTGAACGCGCGCGAATTTTTCACGGAATTGAAGACGCCACGTTACAAAATCCCGGTAATGTGGTTTCAGAGCGTTCGCTCCTAGGCAGCGGCAAGAAGCCCAATAGCGCCCTCTTTTTGGCTCAGCAACCTGCGCAGTTTCGCCAGCGCGATATTCTCCAACTGACGGATCCTTTCGCGGGAGACACCCAATTTTCGGCCTATTTCCTGGAGCGTCTTCCGCTTTCCGCCTTCGAATCCGAAACGCTGGGAAATGATCCTCTTCTCACGATCGTCGAGTTCTTCAAGCAACCCGCCGACCTTGTCCTGGAGGTCCTTGTCACGCAGCAACTCAAACGGTGTCCCCGCCTCGTCGTCCGCGACACTTTCACCAAACTCCGTCGATTCATCTGCGCTGACGGGCGCGTCGAGCGAAGCGGGACGGATCGAAACGGTCTTCAGGTGCGCAATTTTCTCGCTTGGAATACCGATCTCCTCGGCCAACTCGTCATCGGTCGGTTCGCGCCCCAGCTCTTCGCTCATTTGGAGGGCGACGCGGCGCATCTTCAGGATCTTGTCGCCGAGATGAACGGGCAACCGGATTGTCTTGCCTTGATTCGAGAGCGCCCGCTTGATGGCCTGCTTGATCCACCATGACGCATAGGTGCTGAGCTTCGCGCCCTTCGCGGGGTCGAACCGATCCACCGCCGTCATCAATCCGACGTTTCCTTCGGAGATAACATCAAGGAGCGGCAGACCGAGATTTGCGTAGTCCTGCGCGATCGTGACCACGAGACGTAGATTGGAATTGATCATGAGCTCGCGCGCCTGGCGGTCGCCTTTCCTGATCTTCCTGGCGAGGTCGAGCTCCTGCGGCGGCGTGAGCAATGGGGTTCGCCCGATTTCGCGCAGGTAAGCCTTCAAGGCGGTGTCATTGTTGTCAGTATTCATATGGCTTTGTGATAGAGCGGTGGCCGGGTCGTCATTCATCACGTTTCCTAGAAAGGAATGCTAACGAGGGTGATTCCGTTCACTTTTCCGGGAACGTCGGGGTCCACCGAGACGTGCTCGCCCGCTGTGCCGTAATTCGCGGGAGCGAACGGATTGATCATTTGGAGCGGATTGCCGCCGCGGATCGCGCGCGGAATCACGCCAGAAACCGCCGAGCGGGCGAGGATTGCAGGCCGCTGAGCTTGACGCACATGCTGTCTTGACTCAAAAGGCTTGCGAGCAGCCCATGCTGGTTGACCTAGGGTCAGAAGCCCGGCGATCAGGCATGCGATCAAGGTCTTTGTCTTCATGTCTCAGGTTCCTTCCGTTCCCATCGTCCCGCCACGTCGCAATGGTAGGATTTTGCAGTCCTGCTTAAGAACTGACGGGGGTTCCCTCTTTCGAGATAGCGCGAGGGACGCGCCGCGCCAGTCGCAGCCCGATTTTCAACAAGCTAACCCGGAAGCTCGACTCTCTATTTCAGTGTGGTGCTTGTGGAGCGCCGTTTCGATGGCGGCCTTCAGTCCCGCTCCGCTGTATGGTTTGAGGACGTATCCAAAGGCGCCGGCATTTACAGCCCGCTTCATCGTCCGCTCATCGGCATGTGCGGTAAGAAAGACAACCGGCACATGGAAATTACCGCGGATGGCGAGCGCAGCGATGATGCCGTTAATTCCTCCGGAGAGCGTGATGTCCATAAGCACCAGATCCGGCTTGTGTAACTCCACGGCCTTCAGAGCTTCATCAGTCGCGCCAGAAGTGCCTGCGACTTCATAACCGAGTGAAGTAAGCTCGCGCTTAAGGGCTGCCACCGTGATGGCTTCGTCTTCGACAATAAGGATGCGGGCGTTAGTCATAGTTTTGTCGTTGGATCAGGGCGCCGAGGCGCGAGCGAAGGGAAGAGAATCGTGGTCCGCGTGCCGCCTTCCGGGGCATTTTCAATTTTTACTTCGGCGCCAATTTGCCGCGCCATTCCCCGGACTAGGTCGATGCCGAGCCCTGCCTCGCTTCGCGGATCAAATTCCGGCGGTAATCCGCGGCCATCGTCACGAACGGACATTTGATTAGGGTTGCCCGCGCGGAGTTCGACCGTGAGCTTTCCCTCAGAGCGTCCGTCAAACCCGTGCTTGAGTGCGTTGAGAAGGAGTTCGTTGGCGATGAGCCCCAGGGTTACCCCGGTATCCAGGTCCATCGCGACCGGGTCGGCCCGGACCTCGAGCGCCAAACTGCAGCCGGGAGGCGTGTGAGAGTGAACGAGCATCTCAGCCATCTCCCGAAGGTGCGCGCCAAAATCCAAATCGGAAAGCTCGCCACTGGAATAGAGCTGTTCGTGCAGACGAGCCATGGAATAGATGCGATCGCGACATTCACTGAAGACCGCCTTATCGGCGGCGTTGGTGAGCTTCTCGGCCTCGAGCGTCAGGAAGCTGGAGATGATCTGAAGGTTATTCTTGACCCTGTGGTGGACTTCCGTAAGCGACGCGGTGCGGACCTCAATCCGCTTTCGCAGTTCAGCCTGGAGCTGCGCGAGCGCGGTCAAAAGGTGAGTGACGACGCCATAGGTCAACGCTAACATCGCCGCATTCCAATAGGGCCTAAGCAGCTCGCCGCCGCCGTGACTGGCCGTCTGATCAGCGAGGAGCCATGCGGCGGCGCTCAGCAGCCCGATGAACCAACCGGTCGAGCGGCCTGCATACCAGGTGGCGACAACTACCGGGGCGAGGTAGAACACCGCCAGTGAGAAGTCGCCCGTGAAGTAGTCCAGCCAGGCGATCACAGCCACTAGAGCTAACGCCAGCGCCGTGGCCACGCTCCGCGAGATACGAGTGGGTTTGCCGCTCCTATCTAGAATGGCCAGCCGAGCCCCGAGCGCGTTCACGGGTATCCTCCCCGCTGAATTTCTTATCCACATCCCGACGGACTTTGTAAGAGGCTTGATAAATCCAGGAGTGCCACTAGGCAACCTTTCTCCCGATCGTTTCAAAGCTCCGCCCCCGTTCGCCCATCGTGAAATCGTAGATGGCCGAAAAATCCTCCGTCTCGTGTCCGTCGCGCATCGCGAACCGATAGATTTCCTTGGTCAGGTTCGCGACCGGCATTGCGACCCCGGCTTCGTATGCGCTGACCGAGGCAAGATACATATCCTTTTGCATCCAGCGCAGCGGAAACTCGGTTTCGTAACTTCCCTTCTCAAAGTTCGTTCGCTTCGACGCCAGAAAAGGCGGGACCGCCGGCATGCCGAGGAGAGAATCCAGCAGCATCTTTTGCGAAAGCCCGAGTCCTTGACCCAACGCCATTGCTTCAGCAAAGGACGCCATACCGATACCTAACAAGAGGTTGATCACCATTTTCATCGAAGTTCCTGCACCGTGTCCCCCAGCGCGGACAATTTTGCTGCCCATGGACAGCAACAATGGGCGAACGGCTTCCAGATCGATGGCGTCGCCGCCTACCCAGAACACGAGCTTTGCCTCTTTAGCCACGGACGAGGATCCCGTCACGGGCGCGTCGAGAAACCGTATTTGCCGGGTCGCAGCGCCCGTCGCCATCTTCTTGGAGAAGGATGGGTTGACCGAGCTGCAATCAATCCAAAGCGCATTTGGCTTGAGGCGACTTAGAAATCCATTCTCGCGCAGCGCTACCTGGGCGACGGCGTCGGGATGTGCCAGCATTGTGAATAGAACGTCCACCTGAGCGGCTAGTTTAGCTGGGGATTCGGCGAAGGTTGCGCCTTGATCCAACAGCGGCTGGGCCTTTGGGCGGGTGCGATTGAAAACCACAAGGTCGTAACCCTGTTTTTGTAGATTCGCCGCCATGCGGCTCCCCATGATGCCCAATCCAATAAATCCAACTTTCATCGTCATTCCTTTCTCAGGCGGCCGTGACTAACTCCGGCTCGTTTAGATTCTTGCCTTCGATCTCAGCGATTTCTTTGTCCGTAAGACAAAGGTCCGCCGCGCCCACGATTCCCTCGACCTGCCGGGCGCTTCGCGCGCCCACAATCGCGCCGGTAACCGCTGGATTCTGCAGTGTCCACGCAATCGCGACCTGTCCCGGCAAGCGCTCGTAGCGTTCGCCGACTTTCCGCAAGCGTTCCACGAGAGCGAGATTCTTCGAGAGCTTCGGCTCATGAAACTCAAGGTCGCGACTGCGCCAATCGCTGTTAGGAAGACTGGCGGCGCGTTCGCGTGTCATGGCGCCCGTTAACAAGCCGGAGGCCATCGGCGAATAAACGATCGTGCCAATGTCGTTAGATCGGCAATAAGGCAGAATCTCAGGTTCTACTTCGCGCCGAACTAACGAGTAAGGAGGTTGCAGCGACGCAATCCGAGCAATCGCATCAGCCCGCCGCATTTCAGCCACGTCGAAGTTGGAGACGCCTATCCATCGGACTTTGCCCTCCTTTTTGAGCTGAGCCATCGCGGCCCAGCCTTCCTCCAAGTCTTCGGTCGGCCAGTGTATTTGGTAGAGATCGATCGCATCGACCTTGAGCCGGCGCAGACTGTCCTCGCATTCACTCCGGATAGACTTCGCCTGCAGGGAACGATGAACATATCCCTGCTCGTCCCAGCGCAGACCGCATTTCGTGAAAACGTAGGGCTGAGGTCCGGACCAGGTTTTCAAGGCGGCCGCCACGACTTCCTCAGAGTGGCCCATCCCATAGACCGCTGCAGTATCGATCCAGTTAATCCCGAGCGAGAGCGCGCGATGAATTGCCGCGATGGACGCTTGGTCGTTCTGTTCGCCCCAGCCAAATTCCCATCCGGACCCTCCGATGGCCCAGGCGCCGAAACCTATTGGTGTGATAAACAGGTCCGAGGTACCGAGCCGATTCATCATCATGTCCCCGCCTTCGAGTCTTGTCTTCATGGTCCCGTTCTTTCAGACTCAAGGTCGGTTTATGCGGGAAACCAGAAGAACTCGTTGGCGAAATCCAAAATCATCGCCAAAGCACTAATAGCTGCCAGCCCGTAGACGACCATTTCCATGCGCGCACGCTTCTTATCCTCCGAGCGCACGAGGAGTGTGTAGGTAGATTCTTGCCTGCTGCTATTTGGTTCGTTTGTTTTCATAAGGTCCCTTTCTTTTGAGAGTTTCATTCGTTTTCATGTCTTCGGTTCTTAGACTGCCGCCAGATCAATCTCTTTAGCCAATGGAGATGTTTCCTCAATTCGTCGCTACCGACGGCAATCCCAAGGCATGGAGCGTATCGGGCGTGAGACTTCCGGTAACGGTCAAGTTTTGCTTCGCTTGGTAGTGCGCGACCGCATCACGGGTCGTCGGTCCGAATAAGCCGTCGATCGGTCCGCCGTAGAAACCTTGCTGACTTAGCTGCGTCTGGACGGCAGTGACCGTAGGATCAGGCGCGGGAGCCGTAGTTGTTGTGCCCTGGTATTCCGCCGGAACGTCGCTGGAATCATCGCCTATAACGTAATCATACGGGTAATAATCGTAGGTGTAATACGGGTAGTAGTCCCATGGGAAATAATCCGCATCGAGTCCGATCCAACTGTCACCGTTAAAGGCCCACCAGTGATTGCGCTCAAAGTGTGGGCGCCGGCGGTCCCAATCAGGATGGGAGTTGGCCGCCTGGCGTTGAAAGACGTGGTCGGTCCGTCCATTCAGGCCAAGTTGCCGCGGTGCTCCGCCGCCGCGAACGGATGGATTGATCGAGCGATCGGTTGAACCCGAGGCCTGCGTAATACGATTACCAGACGAACGAGTCTGTTGCCGATTAATCGCTGCGCCAGGGCGCATGGACGGAGTTGTCGATCGGTTGGTTACCCGACTGGAACTGCGAGCCGAGGGGAGGGCCGCAGGATTGGTGAGTCGACCGCTACTACGAAGAGACGGGGCGACCGACCGTAGGGCTGGTCTGGAAGAGATCGATGGCCGAAATGACGGACGCGCCCCAAACGAGGACATGCGCGGTGCTCCGCCAAATCGTGGAGCTCCCCCAAAGCGCGGTCCCCCGCCAAAGTGTGCTCCTCCGCCTCCAAAGTGGGCTGCACCCCCACCGCGGCCGAACGCGACGTCACTAAGAGCGATCGATGTGATCCCGATCAGAGTTAGTAATGCTAATGTTTTCATGTCCCAAGATAGTTATTCTCTGGTTTAGCTGCCACGGTGCGTAGGTGGGATTTTCCGCTGACACGTAAGAGTTGACGCTAGCTACCTCTTTCGAGTGAGAGTCAAAAGAGCGGCAGGAACATCGCGGTCAATGCGACCAGTATCGCGATCCCTGGAAGGATAAACTCCCGCAAGCTGGCGCGCTCTTCGGGGGAACGAAAAGCCGGCCGATTCGCGGGACGCCCGAAGACAAGACGCAGACTAACCGGATCGTCATCGAAGATTAGAATTCGGCGCACGGTCTTAGCGGACCCACTTGTTGCCGGCAGACGGCTTGTCTTCCTCATAATGAAGATCCTCCTGCGAGCGCCTGGCTGGCCGGGCAGGGTGAGTGGGAAATTGAGACGGCCGTTCTCGTTATGTTCCCTGATGAATTGGAATGGGGACGGCGTGGGTCGTAGCGGAAAATTATTTCTGTTCATGATTCTTACCGTACCATGACGAATGTTCGTGCCGCCACGACGCGTGCGAGTGATTTACGCATGACTCCCATAGGGAATGCAGAGCTCCTCCTTTCGGTGGATGCCTCATCAGGCGCGCCAAACGTCGATGAGAATCCCAACAACGAGTATTGTTAGTCCGCCCCAAACGAGCGCGATTAGCTCCATGCGATTGTCCCGGGCTTCGCGTCCGTCATTTACTACGGCCAAGTCGCGATCGAAGAGTTGGTGCCGCCGGCGGAAGATTAGAATCCCCACCAACACGAACACGAGGGCCGCGAGGCTGAAGGCTCCGCGCAACGCGGCGATGCCGGACTGCTCAATTGCAGCAATGACTGGTGGTATTTGACAATAGATCAGGGTTTTCATCTTGGGATTAGCGACTGGGAGCGAGGGAAGCCGCGCCCGGTAAATTATTCGATTTAAGAGCGACGAGTTTCGGGGGCGAGATAAGAATAGGGACGAGCACTGAGGCCGCCATGATTCCAGCGATGATGTGGAGTGCTGCTCCATACGAACCGTCTGCCTGTCGCATACGCGCGATAAGCAGTGGCCCGAATGCGCTGGCAGATCCCCACGCCGTTAGCATTAAGCCGTAGATGGGCCCGACGTTCCTGGAGCCAAAGTAATCCGCAGCAAATGCCGGCATCGTTCCGAACCCGCCGCCATAACACATGAGCACGAGGAACGCGATGATCGTCATAAGCGGGATACCGTGGCTGTTTGGCAGGAGCCAGAAAAGAATTGCCTGCACAACGAACATGGCCATGAACGTTGCCCGTCTTGTAATTGAGTCAGATACCCAGGCCCAAAAAACTCGCCCGGCTGCATTACCGATGCTAGCTATCCCGACCATCCCCGCTGCGGCGACGGCCGTCGCAGCGGTCAATTCTTGAAAAATGGGCGCCTCCTGCGAAATGATCGAGATGCCGGCGCAGGTATTGAGAAACAGCAGCAGCCAAAGGGCGTACCACTGCCAGGTCTTGAGCGCTTCGGTTAGGCTGTAGTCGTGTCCGGCTTGCTGGGAAGCCTGCGATCTCTTTGGAGCCCACCCCTCCGGTTTCCATCCGTCCGGCGGATTATGCATGAAGAGTCCGGCAAGAACGGTCACCAGGAGGTAGGCGATGCCGAGATACGCAAAAGTGTTTAGGACCCCAACGCTTTGAATGAGCCGCGTGGCCAATGGCGCCGTGATAAGAGCGCCGGCCCCGAAGCCACCGACGGCCACACCGGTAATAAGTCCCCTGCGATCTGGAAACCATTTCACCAGGACCGCTACGGGAACAATGTAAGCGAACCCCAGACCAATCCCTCCAATCAAGCCATAGGTAAGGTAGAGCCAGGAGAGCCTGTTGGAGAAGCTGGCGAGAAATACTCCAAGCCCGTAAAGCGCTCCTCCTGTCAGCGCGACTATGCGCGGCCCCTTGCGATTCTGCCAAAGACCGCCAAAAAAAGCGGCGATGCCGAGAACAAAGATACTGATCGTAAATGTCAGCGTTACTTCGGAAATGCTCCAGCCGAATCGGTTCGCGAGCGGGACGCGGAAAACGCTCCACGCATAGACGCCGCCCAGGGCTATCTGCATCAGGACTCCGGCAAGGGCGATGTACCATCGATTCCGTGTTTTCATCATTCTTCCTATGACAGCGGCGTTACCACAGCCCCATTCCTGGGAATAGCATCGACTGTCGCCCTATCGACGCGCAGGTGTGCCTGGACTAGTTCCGGTGGAGTATGAGCCAGCCACTCTGAGAGCGAGAGATCCTGATAGTGTTCGCTCTTAAACATCTCGATGAACACCAAATCTGCATCGCCCGTGTTCTCGATGTAATGCAGCAATGTTTTCTTTACGTATCCGACATCTCCCTCCTGAAAATCCATCGTCCGGGCTTTGTTCCCAGTCGCCACCACTGTCATCCGCCCCTTGCCAGCGATGTAGTATTGCCACTCGTCAGCGTTCGGGTGCCAATGCAATTCCCGCATCCCGCCCGGATGAACGGTGACCATCGCCATCGCCGTGGTGGAGGCTTTGAAGTTGTTCGAATCAACGATGCGCACGTCGCCCCCTTTTGTCTGCTTCGTCGGCGGCATCTCCATCGTGCGAAAAACAAAATCCTGCGGTGATCTCCCCAGTGTTCCAGCCGCGTTTTTCTGATCGGCCTCCACTCCTCCTGGGACATCCGTCTGGAAAATGAACAGCTCCTGCTTGGGCACATTTGCGAACGCCTGTTCGCTAACGCCAAAATTCTTTGATAGGACGCCGGGGGGGAGATGCGCCATCGCATCGCTCAACAGCACCGTTTCCGATTCGGAAAATTCACCGTCGTCGAACACGAGCATGAATTCGCAACCGTCGGGATTAAGACCCTGAATCGAATGCGGGATCCCGCTGGGGAAAAACCAAAGATCGTTTTTCTTTATATCGGCGACGAAGCTTTTCCCGTCCGCGTCGATTGCGGTGATCCGCGCTGTCCCGTAAAGCATGAGAGCCCATTCCGCGGACGTGTGCCAATGCAACTCTCGGACGCCTCCGGCGGTGAGTCTCATGTTTACACCCGCCAGGGTCTTGGACACGGGAAGTTCCCGCACTGTCACCTCCCGCGACCACCCGCCCTCATAAGCCCGCTTGTTCGCGAAAGAAAATGGATACTTGAAGTTTTCGACCAGGCTCTTGGAGTCGGTAGCCGGTGGCCAGGTCGAGTCCGGGTTCTGGGCGTCAAGCGGCGGATTGGCTGGACCAGGATCCGTCCGGCTTCTCTCCGCCGCCAGCGCTGGCACCACCACTCCCATCGCAGCCAGCGCGGCAGTTCCGACACCTAGAAATCGGCGCCGGGAAAGATCGTGGTTACCAAGAGAAGAAAAATTCTCAGTCGTTTGTCTGGTTAGGATTGGTGAGTTCATGGCGAGTGGCTTGGTGATTGATACTAATCGTAGCATTGCCATCACCGGAACGGTCCTGCGCGTTGGCAGGATTTTCTTATCCTGCTGAAGAATGGATCGCGGTTCCCTCTTTAGAGATAAAGCGCGGCGGTTCCGACATCATCACCTTTCAAAATTGAAGGTGAAGTAAACGGCCGCCATTATGAGCAGGAACGAGACGACGTTATTCCAAGGCGGTGATCAAGCCCCTCATTTCGCCTCAACCAGCCGCTTAAAATTGTGGAGATACTTGTCGACGCGATGAGAGACGGCGCCTCCGAAGCTCGAGGTTAGCTTCAGCGTCACGCAAGTGCTTTCGTCGAAAAGTGACGCGAAAGAAACGACTCCAGCGGCGAAATGATCGGGAGCCTGGTGATCGGCGATAGTTCGCCAGGCCAGTCTTCGCTCCGGAACGCGCAGCATCACCTCGAGCGTCGCCTCATATTGTTTTCCGTTGAAGCCGAGCAGCGCGATAAAATGGTTCGCGTCCAATTTTCGGACGCGTTTGATCGCGGTAATGAATTTCGGATAATCCTCAAACGCCAGCCAACGTTGGTAGACTGTAGCAATCGGGGCTTTGGCCACGATTGATCCCTTCGCGGCGTCGATCGTCCGCGGGTAGTCCTTGTTTGGCATTGGCTCGTTATGCGCCGGACCGCGCGTATTCCTGTTTCGAAAGCGTGCGGCTCCAGCCGTCGGTGGAATTAAAGATCGATAGGTTAAGGACGAGCATGGGGTCGTGCCTGCGTCCGCGTCGTCGAAAAATCCTGGGTAGCGTGCTTCTGAGATTGTTTTCACGTCGTTTGGTTTTCATTGTTTACGGAAATTCTAGACCCGGTTCCGTTCCTCACCACGAAGCGCTTGCGGGGTTTTTCGGTACCTCTTTCGAGGGAGGACGTAAGTCTGGCGGAGAGAGCGGTCGCCTGTTAGAGTGCTCAGTCGGTTCAAGTCAGACGCGGCCTAACAACGACAGCTTGTCATGAAATCCAGCTCGAGAGCGATGGGTCAACGGTTCATCGGCTCGGAGCCATCTGGAAATCTTTATAGAAAGAAAAACCCCTATGAATCCGACTAAAGACAACACCAAGTCCCGCGCAGAGGACAACCAACCGATGCGATTTGCCAATGCGACGCTCGGCCAACATCGCCATGTCTGCGCGTTTTTTCACAGCGTGGAGGAGGAGTATCGGGTGCTACTTCCGTTCGTGAAGGAGGGGCTCGCGCGCGGCGAAAAGGCGTTTCACATTGTCGATCCAAAACTGCGCGACGAGCACCTGGAGCGACTTTCCTCAGGCGGTGTCGACGTCCCTTCGGTCGAGAAGAATGGACAGTTCGAGCTGCACCATTGGCACGAAGTTTATTTACGCGACGGTCATTTCGATCGAGACCGAATGCTCGCTTGCATGCAGGACGTACTGGAGCAGAGCCAGCGCGACGGCTTCCCCCTCGCCCGCGTCATGGGCCACGCCGAATGGGCTTCAGGCGACTGGCCCGGGGTAGACGATTTCCTCGAATACGAGTGCCGGCTGAACGACATCATACCGCAATATAAGGATGCCGTAATCTGTCTTTATAATCTGACGAAGTGTGGCGGCAATCTTATCATCGACGTCATGCGAACTCACCCGATGATTCTCATCGGCGGCCTCGTCCAGGAGAACCCGTTCTTTGTCCCGCCGGATGAATTTTTGCGGGAATTGCGCGAACGCCGCTCGCCGCGAACTAAAGTAACAGCCTGAAGTTACCTGGCGATGGAAGTGAAAGCGGCACAGCCGGTGGATGAGATTAAGCGCCTCAAAGACTGTAGCAGCAATCTGATTAGAGTTCAGGAGACCTGAGGCGGTTATGGCCGGTCAGAATAGATACGAGAAAATCGCGGAGTCGGATCCAGCCGAGCGGAGCGCATCACAAGAGATTCCTGGTTACCTCCTTTCGGTCTTAGCGGTCGCGGCCGCAACGGGCGTGACCCTTTTGCTCGGCGATTATACGTTCCGCACACCGTTCTTCTTTGTCGCCATTCTGGTTAGTACATGGTTCGGCGGCAGAGGGCCGGGTCTGTTCGCGGTCTTGCTCTCAACTTTGTCGATTAATTTCTTCATCTTTGAACCGAGATTCTCCTTTTTATTCGGTTTTCGCGATGTTCTCCACCTTGCCGTATTTCTTTTTTGCGCCTTGGTCATTAGCTCATGGAGTACCGCGCGGAGACGCGCCGAGCATGCCTTGGAGCGGGCGCGGGACGAATTGGAGAAGAAGGTTCAAGAGCGGACTGCGGAGCTCAGTTCGAGCAACGAACAATTACGGCTGCAGATTAACGAGCGGAAAGAAGCTGAAGAGGAGCTCCGACGCAGCGAAGCATTCTTAACTCAGGGCCAGAGAATCAGCCACACCGGCAGCTGGAGCTGGCATGTTCCCACAGGAAAGGTTGCCTGGTCAGAGGAGCATTTCCGGATCTTTGGTTTCGATCCCGAGAAGACCGAGCCGACGCTTCAGTTATTCCTGGAAACGGTTCATCCGGAAGATCGATCCTTTATTGAGCGAAGTCTCGATGAAGCAGTTCGCGAGAAACGAGATTTTGACATCGAATTTCGGATCGCGCTTGCCGACGGATCGATTAAGCAGGTTCAGGGTGTGGGCCGGCCCGTGGTTGGGGAGTCCGGCGAGGTCGATCGTTACATCGGGACCACCGTAGACATTAGCGAGCGCAAGCGAGGGGAGGCGCTGTTCGCCGGTGAAAAGCGCCTTCTCGAAATGATCGCTACCGGCGTTGCCCTCGAGGAAATCCTAAATCGCCTGTGCGTCATCATCGAAGAATACCGTAGCGGCACGCTTGCTTCTGTTTTGCTGCTTCGTCCCGATGGTCTTCATCTGGATTCGGTGGCGGGACCGAGTCTTCCGAAAGGATGGAGACAGGAGATGGAGAAATTGCCAATCGGACCGTGTGCGGGCTCTTGTGGAACGGCGGCGTATCGCGGATCAGCGGTCATAGTCTCCGACATTGCGACCGATCCGCTGTGGGAAATTCCGGAGCATCGTGCGGCCGCATTAAGTCATGGACTGCGGGCTTCCTGGTCGAATCCAATACTCTCTTCGCGAGGAAAGGTCCTGGGAACGTTTTGCATTTATGGTCGCGAACCGCGAAGTCCGAGCCCACACGATCTCGGGATTATCGAGAAGGCTACCTATCTGGCGCGAGTTGCAATTGAACGCGATCTGGCGGAGGCAGCGCTCCGCACCAGCGAGGAAAAGTATCGGGATTTGATTGACGCTTCGCCCGACGCAATTTGCGTGATCGATGCCGATGGCAAATGTGTTTTGATCAACCCAGCCGCCGTCAAACTGGCCGGCCGTTCGGAAGAGGAACTGATCGGCAGTTCCATTGCCGACACTTATATTGCGGAAGAACGCAACCTGCTGGCGAACCGGCTTGAAAGATTAAAGGCGGAAGGATCTTTCCGCTTCGAACGAAAGTTCGTCCGGAAAAATGGTGAAGTCATTCCAGTGGAAGTTTCTTTGTCAATGCTGCGCGGCCGACATTACCAGGCGATCATCCGAGACATCAGCCACCGTAAGCGACGCGAAGCGCTCCTGGCCGGCGAGAACCGGGTCCTAGAGCTGGTGGCCAGAGGCGATTCGCTTTCCGACATCCTCGATAACTTATGTCTTCTCGTGGAAGAGCAATCCTCCGGTGTCCTTGCCTCCATCCTATTAATGGATCCTAACGGCAAGCAGCTCCGGCACGGCGGAGCACCGCATCTTCCCAAGACTTACACGGAAGCGATCGACGGAGCTTTTATCGGGTCGGCGGTCGGCTCTTGTGGAACGGCCGCTCATCGCGCCGAACAAGTGATCGTGTCCGATATCGCGGTCGATCCATTGTGGGCTGATTTTCGCGATCTGGCCTTGACGCATTCGCTTCGCGCTTGTTGGTCCACACCGATTTTTTCTTCCGAAGGAAAAGTGATCGGGACATTTGCCATGTACTATCGTGAGCCCCGCACACCCAGTCCGCTAGAGCAGGACACGATCAAACACATTACTCATCTCGCCGGCGTCGCGATCCAGCGAAAACTGGCGGAAACGGCCCGCCGCGAGAGCGAAGCGTATTTGGCGGAAGCCCAGCGGCTGAGCCACACCGGGAGTTGGGCTTGGACTCCAGCTACGGGCGAAATCAGGTACTGGTCGGACGAAACATATCGCTTGCTTGGTTTCGATCCGGAGGCCGGGCCGCCGCGATTCGAGAAATTCTTTGGGCGCCTGCACCCTGAGGACCAGGACAGAGTCAGAGAACTGTTCGGAATAGCGATTGCCGAGAAAGCGGATTTCGAAACAGACTACCGAGTGGTTCATCCGGGCGGTGCCGTTAGGCATATCCACGCGGTCGGTCATCCGATTTGTGATGAGGCTGGTCATGTTGTGGAGTTCGTTGGGACGGTCATCGATGTAACGGAAAGCAAGCACGCCGAAGAAGCGCTGCGAGCTTCCGAGCAAGTGGCGCGCGGACAAGTGGAGGCGCTGGCGCAGAGTTTGGATGTCCTGACGACCGCGCCGGATCCGGAAAAGTTCATTGGCCAGATGTTGAATACGATTGGCCGCCTCTTGAACGCGCAAAGCGTGAGCTTGTGGTTACTCGACAGCTCGGATGGCTCACTCATTTTGCGCTCAATGTCAGACGGCGGAAAATTGGGCGTGCTCGATCCGGAGCACCCCTTCGTCAAGGATCCATTGTCGTGGAAACAGAACGCGGTAATCGAGGAATTGCTTTTCACAGCGGGTCCGGTCGTTTCCGACGACGTGGCGACTGATCCGCGTATTAGAGGCGAGTGGGCTGAGCATTTGAAGCGCAGGGGCACGAAAAGATTTCTGGCCGTTCCGATTTTGATCGGCGGGCATGTGAGAGGCTTTGTCGGTATTCGCCATGCCGATCGTGCCTCTTATCGGCCTGAGGAAATAGAATTGACCCAGGCGCTTGCCCATCAAGTCATGCTGGCGCTTCGACTCAACGAGTTTGCCGAGCAAGGTCAGCGGGCGGCGATTTTCGAAGAACGCAATCGGATGGCGCGCGACATTCACGACACGCTCGCACAAGGTTTTACCGGTGTAATTGTGCAACTGGAGGCAGCCGAGGATGCAATTTCCCTGGGTTCTCGTAAGGAGGCGGACGATCATTTGCACCGCGCCGGCGAACTCGCCCGCCGGAGTCTGACCGAAGCGCGCCGCTCCGTCCATGCCTTGCGTCCCCAAGCCTTGCAAGAATACAATTTTTGGGAGGCTCTCAAAGGTACTATCAAGAACACGACCGTCGGCACAGCGCTCCACGCAAGCTTTGAAGCGCAAGGCAACCTACCGGAGCTTCCTCAATCCTGGCAGGTAAATCTTCTGCATATCGGACAGGAAGCGTTGACTAATGCGCTCAAGTACGCGCACGCTCGCAACTTCAAGACCCGACTCACCTACAAGGCAAAAGAACTTCGCCTCGAACTGCGCGACGACGGCGATGGATTCAAAGTGAAAGATCGGCATGACGGTGTCGGTCTCAGTGGAATGCGCGAGCGAGTAGAACAAATGGGCGGCGAATTGGAAATCACCAGCGCACGGGGTAAGGGCACCAAGATCACCGTGGTATTGCCTGGCAACGGAGAATCGATCTCATGAAATCCAAAAAGGAAACAGCGGCGAGTTCCAGGAAATCGGCAAAGAAACCAAGCTCTGCTGCGACAAAAGTGGCGAAGGGTCGAGATACAAAAAAGTCCCGGATCACTGTGGTCATCGCGGATGATCACAGCGTTGTCCGTGAAGGCTTGGTTTCACTGATCACCCGAAAAGCAGATATGACCGTCGTCGGCGAGGCAAGCAACGGACGCGAAGCCGTCGATCTCTGGAAGAAACATCATCCGGACATTACGCTGCTCGATCTGCGCATGCCCGAACTGGACGGCGTCGGCGCGCTCAAAGAGATTCGTGGCAACGACGACAAAGCGCGGATCATTGTGCTAACGACGTTCGATGGCGACGAAGATATCTTCCGCGCGATCCAGGCCGGCGCGAAAGGTTACCTGCTCAAGGATGTGCCTCGGGACGCTTTGATGGATTGCATTCGTCGCGTGCACGCCGGCGAAACTTGCGTCCCCGTGCACCTCGCCATGAAACTCGCGGAGCGCGTCAGCGGCGAGACTTTAAGCGAACGCGAGATCGATGTACTCAAGCTGATGGCGCTCGGAAAAAGCAATAAAGAGATCGGCTCGGCGCTCTTTATTAGCGAAGGCACGGTGAAGTCACACGTGAAAAGTATTTTTGCCAAGCTCAACGTCATCAGCCGCACCGAAGCAGTCGCCAACGCTACGCGGCGCGGCTTGATTCAGCTTTAACCAAAGCCACACCTCGAAGTCGCGAACGGGTTTACTCGACTTCCTCCGAACGGCACGTTTAATCCGGGGCGTTTGCGAAACGCTTCAACGCGCCGCCAACCTAGCTGTCAAAGGTTTACATCTCGACCTAGTCGTTCGCTTCCATCTTTTCAGCCTCAATCGTTTTGACTCCAATCTCTTCATTTAGAGGCGAAGCGCAGCCCTCGACCCCGACGAGTTTCCTTAGCGAGCTGAAGCGGCGTAATGTTCACAAGGTTGCTGCTGCTTACGCGGTGGGCGGATGGGCCCTCGCTCAAGGAATCGCCCAGGTCTTTCCGGTATTTGGCGTTCCGAATTGGGTTATTCGACTTCTTGTCCTGCTGATCATCCTCGGTTTTCCTGGTGCTACAGTTTTCGCATGGCTTTTCGAGCTAACCCCGAAAGGAATCAAACCAACCGCAGCGGCCGATGCCGCCAATGAGCATTCACGCGGCAAGACCTGGATCTATGTGATCATCATCGGCGCGGTCCTCTTGACCGGTTTGTTTTTCCTCGGGCGCTACACAGCTCGTGGACTGCTCGTAAAGGTCCCGGCGTCGGGGGAGGCCGTCCATTTTGACAGGGAAGATAACCACGGCAGCTCGACGTCCCTGTCGGCTCAGTCGATCGCGGTCTTGCCGTTTGAAAATCGCAGCAGCGATAAGGAGAACACGTTCTTCGCCGAAGGCATCCAGGACGAGATCCTTGCGCGCCTGACGAAAATCGGCGCGCTCAAAGTCATTTCGCGCACCTCCACCGCGCATCTTGCCCATGCTCCGAAAGATCTTCCGGGGATCGCCCGCCAGTTAGGCGTGGCCAACATCCTCGAGGGTAGCGTGCAAAAAAAGGGCGACATCGTCCACGTCAATGTCCAACTCATTCGCGCCGCCACTGACGAACACATTTGGGCGGAAAGCTACGATCGCAAGCTTGACGATATCTTTGCCGTTGAAAACGAAGTCGCGCAAAATATCGCTTCCGCGCTCAACGCCAGGCTCACCGGAAGCGAAGAGGCGGTTCTGGCCCAAAGACCGACAAACAATGCGTGGGCTTATGCGGCCTATTTAAGGGGAAGTACGCAGCTATGGCGTGCTAATGAACAATCATTGTTTGAAGCGGCCCAGTCTTACCAAGAGGCCGTGCGTGGTGATCCGCAGTTTGCGCTCGCCTGGGGTGCCCTCGCCAAAGTGCACTCGATTCTTTACTACGTGAACGACAGCACGCCTGCTCGCGCAGCCATGGCGGAACAGGCGATCGCGGAAGCCGATCGGCTGCAAGCGCATGCCCCCGAAACGCAATTGGCTCGAGGTTATTTCGATCAGTTCGTTTTGCATGACTACAGGGCCGCGGCCGATCTCATGGAGCAGGCCCATCGCACCTGGCCCGGCAACTTTGAGATTCTTCAGCTTATGGCCTTTGCCGCGGCGCGCCTGGGCGAATGGCAGAAGAGTGCGGAGGCTTGGGACCAAGCTATCGCGTTGAATCCTCGCGATATGCTGACGCGATTCTGGGCGGCGCAGATTCCGATGAACTTGCGCGACTTCGGCAAAGCAGATCGCATGATCGACGAAGGACTCGAAATTGAGCCTAACAACCAACGATTGCTCGCGGCTAAGGTTGAAATTCTGCAGGCGCTCGGCCAGCTCGACCAGGCTCAATCCATCGTGAGCAAGTTGAATCCGCAACCAGGGGATTTCGAGGTAACTGCTGCCATGTGGTACCAAGCTAAATTGCGGCGCGATTCAAAGTCAGCTCTCGAATTGTTTCGGCGGTTATCACAACCGACCGAGCGCGGTTACGAGTGGCTGGTCAACCGATTTTACTATGGCGAGCTGCAAAATCTTGCTGGGGATCAAATTGGCGCACGCGCCAGTTTCAGAAAGGTTCGTGACGAGGTGAACGCCGGATTGCAGAAACAGCCGGACAACGGACGGCTCGCGCTTTGTGCCATCGATGCGGCGATTGCTTTGCGCGAGCGCGAGGCAGCGTTGCGCCTGATCGAACAACGCTCGGGTGCCATCCGCGGTGATCGACGCCATCTACTCGACAGTGAAGAACTGCGTGCGCGGATGCTGGCTAAGTCCGGGGTTAAAGGCGCGGGCGATGAAGCGATCCCGCTCCTCAAGCATTTATTGCAAGTTCCCTACAATTCACCGCGGGTTCATGTCCCGCTCACCCCAGCGCTTCTTCGGCTCGACCCCGACTTTGATCCCTTCCGCAGTGATCCGCGCTTTCAGAAACTTTGTCGACAATAATTTCGCCCCGGGACATTCAGCTCGCAAAATTCAACCTCTTTCGTTGAGGATCCGCTTCTTGTACGGCTGCTGTGCTAAGCGCCCCACTCATACTACCTCGAACGAGGGAACGAGAGTCGCCTCTGGAGCGGTACTGAAACATCTCCCGCCTGCGCAATGGCGAGGATCGGCCCAAGTGGCATACCTTCCCTGCATGAAAAATAAACTGCTCAAGGAAACAACAGTCATTTTCGCTGTTGCTTCATTGGCCGCCCTCCTGGGTGCGTGCGCGGCTACCACATCACCTAACGCAAGACCACCGTTAACAGCATCTCGGGATAGCTCAGGCCCGGTGAGGAACCCCGACATCATCGATGGTGGCACCAGGATACCGGTCGAGACTTATCACGATTGGCCGCCTTTCGGAGATCAAACCCCACGGTAGGCCTCCCACATATGAGAAAGACATTCCCTAACTTCGTTCTCGGGACGATCTGGGGATGGGCGACGAGCATCGGACTTATTGCCGTTGCCGCAAACGGACAGGATCGGTCGTTACCTGAGCTACCACAAACGACCACGCCAGTAAGACTGGTGGCAGCATCGGATCCAGCTTCCGGGAAATCCGAGTTTCGGTATCGAGGCAATAACACCCCGCCCGTGATCCGGGTTCAGCCGGGTAGCACTCTGAAGGTGGACTATAAGAATGAGCTCGCCGCCCAATCGAGAGAGGATTGCTTTGGTCATCCGTGCATGAACATGACAAATCTTCACTTCCACGGGCTGCACGCCTCGCCCAATGCGCCGCAGGACGACGTCCTGGACATGATGGCTAAATCCGGTGAGACCCTGCATTACTCGGTCCAGATCCCGCCGCAGCAACCTCCAGGACTGTACTGGTATCACACCCACTCGCACGGCGAGAGCTACGTTCAAGACCTCGATGGAATGTCAGGAGCCATCGTCGTGGAAGGCATCGAACGCTACGTGCCTGAGGTTCGACAGATGCGTGAGCGGATTGTGGTGCTGCGCGATCTTGTTCTACCCAACGATGCCACTGAACGAACGGCCGTTATGAACTCAGTAGCGATGCAAACCACGCAATGCGGCACCGCGACCGAGAAGTCGGAGCGAGCCTTCACGGTCAACGGACGTCTCCGTCCCCAAATCGATATTGCGCCCGGAGAGCGCCAGTTTTGGCGAATTGTGAACGCGAGTCCCGATCTCTATGCCGATTTGGAGGTGGACTCGGCGCCACTCGAGGTGGTGGCTCTCGACGGGATGCCCCTGGCCTACCACGATCCTTCAATCCGGACGCGATCAATGAGCCACGTCTTGATTCCACCGGGCGGGAGAGTGGAAGCGATCATCACCGGACCAGCAGCGGATTCGCATGCGGCGCTGCGCTCACGCTGTTTCGATACCGGGCCCGACGGGGACTCCAATCCTGCAATGGTCCTGGCCGATATCGTTTCCGCGCACCCATCGACTCTCAAAGCCCGTTCTGTCCTTGGCGGGGCCCCGGTTTATGCAATTTTCTCGCCGCCCGTCCTTAGACAAGTCGAAACCAGGAAACCGCAGTTCGTCGTCACCTTCACCGAAGACAAACAGGGCTTCTATATAAACGGCCAGAAATTCGAAATGAATTCCGGACCCATGCTGACTGTGGATGTCGGTTCGCTCCAGCACTGGCGCGTCCTGAACTCAACCAAAGAGGTGCATCCGTTTCACATTCACCAAGTCCACTTCCTGGTCTATGCCGTCGGCGGAAATCCAGTGAAAGATCCAACCTGGGTCGACACCGTGAATGTCCCGTATGGCAGCTCTGTAGATCTCGTTATGGATTTCACCGATCCCATCATTCGCGGCATGTCGCTCTTCCACTGCCATCTCCTAAAACACGAAGATAAGGGGATGATGGCGAAGATCCTGTTCCGATGAGTTAGGATCCGGCAGCGGCTAGCTCGAAAGTGGGCGCGCGCGCATTACCTCTTTAGTGGTATCACAAAATCCGTCGGACGCGCCGTGCCGGAGCGGAGGATCACCAATATCGTCGGATCATGAACATGAACACGAAAACTAGATGGAAAAGTCGCGGTTGTGACCGGAGCGTCGAAAGGAATCGGCGCGGGCATTGCCAAACGTTTCGCGGCGGAAGGTGAACCCGTCGTCGGCACCGCTCTCGGCAAAATTGCTGAAGAAGGGCGCACAAAAAACCTACAAAGGCTTTTCGCAGGCATGCCCACCACGCAGACCCCGGGGATCGAGGAAAATTGTTATGTTTGCCATTACTGGAATTACCGGCCGCGTGGGAGGTATTGTTGCTCGCGCTCTTCTGACCGCTAACGAGCCGGTCCGCGCAGTCGTGCGAGATACCGGCAAAGGTGCGCCATGGCTAGAACGTGGCTGTGAGTTGGCACTGGCGGAAATGAATGACGCGGCAGCTCTCGCAGCCGCGTTCGGGGGAGCCGAAGGCGCCTTCGTCCTCCTTCCGCCGATCTTCGATCCGGAGCCTGGTTTCCCAGAGGCGCGGGCTACGGCCAATGCCGTGCGGTCCGCCCTTGAGGCAACACACCCGTCCAAAGTCCTGTGCATCTCGACAATCGGCGCGCAGGCAACCCGCCTCAATCTGCTCACTCAGCTCCGTCTGATGGAGGAGGCACTTGGGGGTCTGGGGATACCCATTACCTTTTTGCGCCCGGCTTGGTTTATAGAGAACGCCGCCTGGGATGTAGCTTCGGCTCGCAACAATGGCGTGATTTCGAGTTTCCTGCAGCCGCTCGACAAGCCATTCCCGATGGTTGCCACTGCGGACATCGGGCGGACGGCAGCTGAGTTGCTCCAGGAAACATGGACCGGCCTACGGACCTTCGAATTGGAAGGGCCACGCCGCGTGAGCCCGAACGATATCGCGGTGGCATTCTCCAGAATTCTTGGCCGTCCAGTCCGCATCGAAGCTGTCCCTCGCGAATCCTGGGAGGATCTATTCAAGTCGCAGGGCATGAAGAACCCGGCACCACGCATCCAGATGCTTGATGGCTTCAATGAAGGCTGGATCGACTTTGAGGGCGACACCCTCAAGGGCGAGGTCGCCCTTGAGACTGTTATAAAGGACATTGTGGAACTTGCTGCATGACCTAAAGCATTTGCTCAACGCTCCGAACTGCCAAGTAGTGGAAGACCAAAAATTCAAACTCAAAGAAAACGAACGGAAGCTAATCAAAATGCGAATCAAATCACGTCCTGGGTCGTTGGAGGTAGCTATGCGAGTAGCGCGAGGAATGTCTCAGTTTCTTTGCATGGTATTATTGCTTTTGACCATCTGCGCGCTCTCAGCGCAGAACGAAGAGCATCGCGTTCGGAATATTGTTCTCGTTCACGGTGCCTGGGCGGATGGTTCCGGCTGGAAAGGCGTTTACGACATTCTTGTGAGGGATGGTTACAACGTCAGCATCGTCCAGGAACCAGAGACCTCTTTTAAAGACGATGTGGCCGCTACGAAGCGCGTCCTCGCTCAACAAGATGGCCAATGCATTCTTGTCGCGCACAGCTATGGAGGAGCGGTAATTACTGAAGCGGGGAACGATCCAGCTGTTGCCGGATTAGTCTACATCGCCGCCCACATGCCAGATGCGGGAGAGAATGAAGCCGACGACGGAAAACGATTCCCGAGTGACCTCAGCAAATCGACGGCGATAAAGAAGACGGCAGACGGTTTCACTTACCTCGACCCCGCGCAATTTCACGAATACTTCGCCGCCGATCTTCCGGCTGAGCAGGCTGCTTTCATGGCGCGATCGCAGGTGTTCAACGCCGCTGACAATTTCAAAGCTGTGATCACGACAGCGGCGTGGAGAAGCAAACCGAGTTGGATGTTAGTAGCGACAAAAGATCGAGCCATCAATCCCGACTTGGAGCGGTGGTATGCCGAGCGGGCCAAGGGTCACAAGGTCGAAGTCGCGGGCGCCAGTCACGCGGTCTACGTTTCCAGACCGAGGGAAGTTGCGTCCCTGATAGAACAGGCTGCATCGCACATTTCTGACAGATGATGAGTTATAAATATATTTTTACAAAACCCCGGCTTGGCCGGATTTAATCGCGTTCGTTGGATCCCATCATCGCGTCGCTAATACCTCGAATGAGGGATCATCAATCACCCCGGTAGCGGGGACAAAAAATCCCGCCCACGCGCTATGGTCTCTCGCTCATCGTGGAGCGAAAATAGAGACATGAAAATGAATCGCTCTCGCATCGCCGCTATATCGTTGGGGGTCGGCGTTGCTTGCTCCCTCCTCGGCGTGGCCATCGCATTCGTAAGTGACCTGCTCGTGCGGTGGGTTCTCTAGCTGGGCGCCCTGATGAACCGATTCTTGTTCAACCTGATGGGAGAAAGATTATGTGGATCATCCGACTAGCTCTTAATCGGCCTTACACATTCGTGGTAGCGGCGCTGCTTCTCATCTTGTTGACGCCGTTTGTCCTGATCAAGACGCCGACCGATATTTTTCCGTCCATTAATATTCCGGTTGTCAGCATTATTTGGAGCTACAACGGGCTGAGTGCGCGCGAGATTGAGCAGCGCATCATTTACACCCAGGAACGGGCGCTGACCACTACGGTCAACAATATCGAGCATATGGAGTCGACCTCGTACGATGGGATCGGGATCATCAAGCTCTACTTTCAGCCCGGCGTTACGATCTCCACCGCTGTCGCCCAGGTCACCGCGGTCTCGCAAACGATCCTGAGACAGCTTCCGGCCGGTGCGACCCCGCCGCTCATCATTCAATACGATGCCGCGACGGTGCCGGTTCTGCAATACGGCATCGGCAGCACCACCCTTTCCGAACAACAGACCTTTGATGTTGCGCTCAATCAGATTCGCGTTGGACTGGTCAGCGTTCCGGGCATTGCCATTCCTTTCCCTTTCGGCGGCAAGCAACGGCTCGTTTCGGTCGACCTCGATGCCAGAAAACTCCAGGAAAAGAACCTGACCCAAACCGATGTAACGAGCGCGATCAATGCCCAGGCACTGGTTTTTCCGAGCGGCACGACCAAGTTTGGCGCGATCCAATACCCAATCGACATCAATACTTTCCCGGGGAAGATCGACCTCTTGAACGAGCTACCCATTAAGGTGGTCGACGGCACGCAGATTCGAGTGGGTGACGTGGCCCAGGTGCGTGATGGCTACGACCCGCAACAGAACATCGTCCGGCAGGACGGTGTTCGCAGCACTTTGATGAGCGTTTTCAAGAGCGGCACCGCTTCCACTCTCAGCGTCGTCTCCGGAGCGAAACAGGCGATGGCCAATGTCCTGAAAACCGTCACGAACGCCGTGCAGGTAAAAGAATTCGCAGATCAAAGCCTCTTTGTTCGCGCGGCGGTTAGCGGGGTGGCAAGAGAAGGTATCATCGCGGCGGCGTTAACTGCGCTGATGATCCTGTTGTTTCTCGGTTCCTGGCGCAGCACGCTCATCATTGCGATATCGATCCCGCTCGCGGTGCTGTCATCGATTGCCGTTCTGAGCCTGATCGGCGAAACAATTAATCTGATGACGCTCGGCGGCCTTGCTCTCGCCGTCGGTATCCTGGTCGATGACGCCACGGTGACGATCGAGAACGTCGAGCGTCACATGAGTCTGGGCGAGAAGCTGGAAGACGCGATTCTCAAGGGAGCGGGGGAAATCGCGCTGCCGGCCTTCGTCTCGACGCTCTGTATCTGTATCGTCTTTGTGCCGATGTTCCTGCTTTCCGGCGTGGCCCGTTATTTGTTCGTTCCGTTGGCCGAGGCCGTCATCTTCGCCGTCGCCGCTTCCTACCTTTTATCACGCACCCTGGTGCCGACACTCATCATGTGGTTCGAGCGCAACCATCATAAGGCGGCGCCGAAAAATGCCGGCGACGGCGGGAATAGCGAAAAGCCTGAGGTTCCACTTTGGATCCGGCCGTTCAAAGTTCTCCAGCAGCTTTTCGAACGCGGGTTCGATCGCTTTCGCACAGCTTATCACAACTTGTTAGGCATTATCCTGACACGCCGCGTTCTTTTTGCCGCGGTCTTTCTCGGGCTCTGCGCGGGTTCATGGATTCTCGTGCCCTTTCTTGGCCAGGATTTCTTTCCCGCGGTGGATTCAGGGTCATTTCAATTGCACGTCCGCGCCGTTGCTGGAACGCGCGTCGAAGAAACGGCCAAACTCGTCGATCAAGTAGAAGCCGTGATCAGAGAGCGGGTCCCAGCCCAGGAACTCAAGGGCATCATCGATAACATCGGCCTGCCTACGTCCGGAATTAATTTGAGCTACAACAACAGCGGTGTAGCGGGCTCAGCTGACGCTGACGTTATGGTCGCGCTGCAAACAAACCACAAGCCGACCGCCGAATATGTGAGGCAATTGCGGCTCGATCTGCACCAGAGATTTCCGGGGGCCGAGTTCTATTTCCTGCCGGCCGACATCGTAACCCAAACGATCAACTTTGGATTACCGGCGCCGTTCGACGTTCAAATTCTAGGCCGCGACCTGACGCAGAATCACAAGATCGCCGGCGAACTCGCGCAGAAGATTCGGCACGTTACCGGAGCAGTCGATGTCCGTGTCCAACAGCCCGCGCATTTGCAGCGGCTCCAGTTCACCGTCGACCGGACGAAAGCCGCTGGCGTGGGGCTTACGGAAAGGGATGTCGCGAGTTCGGTCCTGTTAAGTCTCAGCGGGAGCGGTCAGACGGCGCCGAGCTACTGGCTCGATCCCACAACGGGCGTTCAATACCTGGTCAATGTGCGCATGCCGGAGTATCGGCTGACGTCGCTGGACTCACTCCAGGCCCTTCCGGTGAGCGCGTCGCAGCCCGGCGCCGCCAACGGGCAGCTTTTGACGAACCTGGCTTCGTTTACCCGCACGAACAGCCAGCCGATCTACACCCACTACAACATTCTTCCGGTGGTGGATGTCTTCGGCGGAATCGCGAATCGCGATCTCGGCGGCGTTCTGGGGGATATCCAGAAGATCGTGGCCGAAACGGAAAAGAATTTGCCGCGCGGCACTTCGATCATGGTCCGCGGCCAGGCGTTAACCATGAACTCCAGCTTCATCGGGCTGGGTATTGGTCTGGTGGCGGCCATCGCTCTCATCTACCTGCTGCTGGTGGTGAACTTCCAGAGCTGGCTCGATCCTTTCATTATTCTAACGGCACTGACCGGTGCACTGGCCGGCGTGATCTGGGGACTCTATGTCACGGGAACAACGATGAGCGTGCCCGCCATGATGGGCGCGATCATGTGCATGGGAGTCGCTACGGCTAACTCGGTCCTGATCGTCACCTTTGCGCGTCAGCAGCTCGACCAAGGCCTGGACCCATTGCACGCGGCATGGGAGGCGGGAACAACGCGTTTGCGGCCGGTGCTGATGACCGCCATGGCCATGATCATCGGTATGTTGCCGATGGCGCTAGGTCTTGGCGAAGGTGGCGAACAAAATGCGCCTCTCGGACGCGGTGTCATCGGCGGCCTGATGGTCGCCACGATCGCCACCCTGCTTTTTGTGCCGGTGGTATTCAGTCTTTTGCACCGTTCGTCCCAGGCTCGGGGCAAATCCAAAACAGAAGAAGAAAATGCAGCGGGCGGCCCGATTGCGGCCCTCCCCGCAACCTAACGAGGTGGATGTCTTATGAACGGAATAACTCTCAGTGGTATTCATTTAGCCGGCACCAAGATCGGCTCCACGAAACCCGCGATCGGAAAAGGCAAGCTCCGCCTTCTTCTCATTCTCGGAATAGTCCTGTTGGTTCTCGCCATCGTCGCGGGAGTGCTGCCTCGGTTATCACAGCAACGAGTAGCGACAGCTGATAACAAGCAACTAGCTGTCCAAACTGTCTCCGTCGTTTCGCCAACCGTTGGTGCGCCTCCGGATGGACTAATGCTGCCAGCTGAGATCAAGCCCTGGCAGGAAGCGAGTATCTTCTCACGAGTCAATGGCTACCTCAAAAGCTGGGCGGTGGACATTGGCGCGCATGTCAATCAGGACCAACCGCTGGCCGAGATCGACACCCCTGATCTGGATCATCAGCTCGAGCAGGCCCGTTCCCAGGCCGCGCTCGCCCAAAGAAGTTACGACCTCGCCAAAGTGACGAACCAAAAATGGCAGACCCTATTCAAACAGGGCGTGGTCTCCGAGCTCGACGCCCAAAATACAGCTACCGCGGAGGCGACCAACAAGGCCAATGCCGAGGCCTTCGCCGCCAATCTTCGCGTGCTCGAACAACAGGTCGCATTCAAAAATGTGATGGCCCCGTTTCCCGGGACCATCACGACGCGCAATCTGAACGTCGGCGACTTGATCGTCGCCAACAACACCAGCATGGAGATGTTCCATATCCAGCAAACCAACACCCTGCGGATATATTTCCGGGTCCCGCAGGCGAACGCCACCGACATTCATGCCGACCAGATGATCGATGTCGTCTTCCCGGATCAGGGAGGCAAAACGGTGCAGGCGAAAGTGGCGACAACGTCGGAATCAATCGCCGCGAATTCGCGGACGCTGCTCGTCGAGCTTCACCTCGACAACCCTAACAATCAGATCCAGCCCGGCAGCTACGCGCAAGTGCGACTGAATGCAGGTGAGTTAGGCCAGATTGTTACCGTGCCGAACAACACTCTCTTGTTTCGCGCCCAGGGATTGCAAGTTGGAGTAGTGAAGCCTGACAACAGTGTCGAACTCCGCGACATCAAAGTGGGTCGCGATCTCGGCACCATAATCCAAATCGTCCAGGGCGTTGCTCCCTCGGACAAGCTCATCCTCAATCCCGCGGATTCCCTCGTGACCGGCGACGTCGTTCGTGTCGCCGAGACGCCCGCTGCTTCGCCTTCGGCCCCTCCCGAGGTGGCGAAGAAGTAGTGGTGTCTGATGACTGCGTTAGCTGAGATTAGTGCGACACCGCACCGAATGGTGCCGCAACTTCAGCGGCGTTTCGGACGCGCCGACGGCGCGAATTGAGTATTCAAATAGGCGGCCTTTTCGATAGTCTGGGGGGAGCCGTGGCGAGAAACTTCAAAGACCTCTCTGAACAGGAAATCCTGGCGCTGGCCATTTCTTCCGAAGAAACGGACGCGCGCGTTTACGCGGACTTCGCCGCGGGACTGAAGGTGGATTACCCCGCCACCGCCCAAATCTTTTCGGAAATGGAAGTGGAAGAGAACGAGCATCGCCGCGTCTTGATCGACGAATACCGCCGCCGTTTCGGAGAACACATCCCGCTGGTCCGCCGTGAGGATGTGAAAGGGTTCGTTTACCGCAAGCCGGTATGGATGATCCGGCCGCTCGGACTCAAAGCGGTTCGGCGCCACGCCGAGGTGATGGAGACCGAGACCAAGCGTTTTTATGAACGCGCAGCCGGCAAAGTAAGCGATGCGTCGACGCGGAAGCTGCTCGGAGACCTGGCGGAAGCGGAGCGGAAGCATGTGACCCTGGCCGACGATCTTCAACAGGAACATCTGACTCCGGAAGCAGAGGCAGAGGAGGAGAAAGCGCATCGCCGTTTGTTCGTTCTGCAAATTGTTCAGCCGGGCCTGACGGGATTGATGGACGGCTCGGTCTCAACGCTCGCTCCGGTTTTTGCCGCAGCCTTTGCCACTCAGAGCAGTCACGATGCTTTCGTGGTCGGCCTGGCTGCGAGTGTGGGCGCGGGCATCTCCATGGGATTCGCCGAGGGAGTCTCCGATGACGGCAGCCTGACCGGTCGCGGTAAGCCTCTCCTGCGCGGCATCGTCTGCGGTTTGATGACCACCGCCGGAGGAATCGGTCACACTTTGCCCTTCCTGCTGAAAAATTTTCGAACTGCCACCGCGGTCGCTGTTTTTGTGGTGGCGATTGAGCTTCTGCTCATCAGCTGGATTCGAAACCGCTACATGGACACGCCGTTTCTGCGGGCCGCTTTCCAAGTGATCGTGGGAGGAGTGCTCGTGTTCCTGGTTGGGATCTGGATCGGCAGCTCGTAATTATCTGGCCCAAAAGAATTCGACACATCGTTAGAACAACAATAAGAATATAGATCGGTATCGAATGGATAACCCCGATACTCATTCACCGAATCCGGAGCACTCGGATGACTCCCGGCACGAGCCGCGGCTCGACACGGTGGCACAAAAACCGGGGAGGATGGGTCGCGGAGCGCTCGTGAGCGGACCGGCTGCTGATGCGCATCGGGATTGCCTGACGTCGACTCCGGGCGCGCAACCGCCCGAAGAAACGAAACGCCCTACATTGCGCGAGCCGCATCGCGTGGCGGCGGGGATGCCCGCGCTGACGCAAAGCATTAAGTTCACTATGCGCGAGACTGGTTTCACGCGTGGCATTGGCACGTGGTTGAAGGTGAACAAGAAGGATGGATTCGATTGCCAGAGCTGCGCGTGGCCGAGTCCCGACGATCACCGCCACGTTTTCGAGTTCTGCGAGAATGGGGTAAAAGCGCTGGCCAGTGAGGCGACGCGGAAGCACATCGGACCGGAGTTCTTCCGGGAACATTCGATCGCGGACATAAGCAAGCAAAGCGATTACTGGCTGGAGCTGCAAGGCCGGCTCATTCATCCCATGGTGAAGCAGCCGGGCGCGACGCATTACGAACCGATCACCTGGGAGGAAGCATTCCAGCTCATGGCGCGTGAACTAAACGCACTCCCGACGCCGAATGCCGCGGCCTTCTATACCAGCGGCCGCGCCAGCAACGAAGCTGCGTTTTTATACCAGCTTTTTGCGCGGCAATTCGGCACGAACAATCTGCCGGATTGCTCGAACATGTGCCACGAATCGAGCGGTGCCGCGCTCAACGAAGCCATCGGAATCGGCAAGGGTTGCGTGACGCTCGACGACTTCGAGCACGCGGACGGCATTTTCATCATGGGACAAAATCCGGGGACGAATCATCCCCGCATGATGACCGTCCTTGAGCGGGCGAAACACAACGGCGCAACCATCGTGGCACTCAACCCGATGCCGGAGCCAGGACTCATGCAGGTGGTGAATCCGAATCCGCAGGAATATCTCTACCGCCACCTGCTGCAGTTTCCGTTCAAGATGCTTTTCGACATCGGCACGCCGCTCAGCGATCTCTGGCTCCCGGTCCGCCCGAACGGCGACATGGCGGCGTTGCGCGGGATCATGAAGGAGATGCTGGCCGAGGAAGAGAAGCGGCCCGGCACGGTTTTCGATCTGGAATTCATCGCGAACTACACCGACGGCAGCGAAGCGTTTCTCGAACACATCCGCAACACGCCCTGGGATGTGATCCTTCGCGGCAGCGGCCTGACGCGAGAACAGATCCGCGCCGCGGCGGAGATCGCGATGAAATGCAAACGCATCATCTGTTGCTGGGCCATGGGTCTGACCCAGCACAAGAATGCGGTCGCCTCGATCCAGGAGATCATGAACTTCCTCCTTCTGGGCGGCCACATTGGCCGGCAGGGAGCCGGACCTTGCCCGATTCGCGGGCATTCCAACGTGCAGGGCGACCGCACCATGGGGATTTGGGAGCGCATGAACGACACGTTCATGGCGAAGCTCGGGCGCGAGTTTTCTTTTCCGCCTCCGATCAAGCATGGGACCGATTCGGTCGAAACAATCAAGGCAATGCGGGAAGGGAAGATCCGGTTCTTCCTCGGGCTCGGCGGGAACTTTCTCTCCGCCACGCCAGACACGGAATACACCGCCAAAGCGCTTCAGAATTGCCGTGTCACCGCGCATGTTTCCACCAAGCTCAATCGCTCTCATCTTATCACCGGCGAGATCGCGCTCATCCTGCCGTGCCTCGGCCGTTCTGAAATCGATCGCCAGGAAACCGGCGATCAATTCATCACCGTCGAGGATTCGATGGGTGTGATCAATCCGTCGCGCGGCCATCTCCAGCCGGCGAGCGAACATCTGCTGAGCGAACCGGCGATCATCGGCCGGCTGGCCAAGGCGACGCTCGGCGCAGATACGACGGTCGATTGGAAAGGTCTGGTGGCGAACTACGACCGCATCCGCGATCACATCGAGCACGTCATCGATGGCTTCGAGAGTTTCAACGAACGGATTCGCGAGAACGTCTTTTACCTTCCGAACGAAGCGCGCGATCGAAGGAAATTTAATAACGGCATCGGCAAAGCGAAATTCGTCATCTCCGAGATCGAGCCGCATGATCTTCAGCCGGGCCAATACCTGATGATGACCGTTCGCAGCCACGATCAGTTCAACACCACCATCTACGGCCTGAACGATCGTTACCGTGGCGTTTACAACGGTCGCCGCGTTGTGTTCATGAACGCGGCGGACGTGAGAGAGAACGGCCTTCAGCAAGGGCAATTCGTTGACCTAACGAGTCATTACAAAGGCGAGACCCGCGTGGCGAAACATTTCATGGTCGCTCCCTACAACATTCCACGTGGCTGCACCGCGACCTATTTCCCGGAGGCCAATGTGCTCGTCTCCATCAACGACACGGCCGATCGCAGTAACACCCCGGTCAGCAAGAGTGTTGTCATCACCATCGCGCCTTCCGTGGATACCGTTGAAGCCCTCGCCCAATTGCGGCGAGATATTAGCGAATCGGCTCAGGCCTTGCCGCCTCGAAAGGCCCAAGCTCTCTAATTTCGCTTCGCGGGACGCAGCGCCCTGGCCGTTGGCAGTTCCCGCGGCACCACCATGCGGAAAATCTTTTCCGTTCCGCGCAGGAACATCAGGGGCGAAGGCACTCCGATTTCAGAAGCGACCAGGTTCTTGTGCAGATCGTCGACCGTCGAAATGGGCTGGCCTTTGAACCCGACAATGGTATCCCCCTTTTCCAACCCCGTCACCGCCGCGGGACTACCCGGCTCCACTTCCATCACCAGAACGCCGCGGTCGTTAGGCAGTTTATGAAACCGTACCACGCGTGGATGCAGCGGCACGTTCTGGCCCGCCACTCCGATCGAGCTGCGCCGGATGTAACCGTCCTTGATCAGCCATCCCGTGACGAAGCGCGCAGTGTTGCTCGCGATGGCGAAACAAATTCCCTGGGCCGGCAGGATGACGGCGGTGTTGACGCCGATCACTTCGCCCGCGCTGTTCAGAAGCGGGCCGCCGGAATTCCCGGGATTCAGCGCCGCATCGGTCTGGATAATCTCATCCATCAAACGGCCTGACTCCGCGCGCATGGAGCGCCCGAGCGCACTCACGATGCCGGCGGTCACCGTCTGCTGGAATCCGTAGGGCGAGCCAACCGCCACCGCGATTTGCCCCACGCGGATCTTCGATGAATCGGCGAGGCGCGCATGCTGAATATCCGGCGCGTCGATCCGAATGATCGCGAGATCGGTTTCAGGATCGGTCCCAATCACCCTCGCAGGAAAAACCCGCGAATCGTGGAGGGTCACCTCCAGTTCGCGCGCGCCGTGGACGACGTGGCTGTTCGTCAGGATGAATCCGTCGCGCGCGACGATGAATCCCGAGCCGCCGCCCTGCCCGCGCTCGCCACTAATCACGCGAATGTTCACCACCGTCGGCGCGACTCGATTCACGACCGCGGCGATCGTTCGGGAATAAGAGTCCAGCAGCTCTTCGTCGCCACGGTTCGCCGGCGCGGGAGGCGCACCGGCCAAATCGCCGTCGCTCAGAATCAGCTCGGGATGGAGCGCGTTCATCGTGTTTACCACGGCAGGGTTTCACCCATGTGCACGTAGGCGCCATTCGGCCCGTCCGCGCCGAGGGTGGCGAGCGCCACGCTGGTCTTCGCACCGTCCGAAATTTCCATCGTCGCTCCCTCGCCTCCCATCTCCGTCTTCACCCAGCCGGGATGGGCTGCGTTCACTTTCATCGACGTATCTTTCAACTCATAGGCGAGCTGAACCGTGAAGGCGTTCACGGCCGACTTCGAGACGTTGTAGGCCGCCATTTTCATATCGTAGATGGGCGAACCCGGCGTAGCGTGCAGTTGGATCGACCCAAGAATGCTGGACAGATTCACGATCCGCCCGGCGTCGCTTGTGCGGAGGAGCGGGAGCATCGCCTGCGTCGTTGCGATCAGGCCGAACAGATTTGTGTCGAACGTCTTTCTCCACACCTCAAGGGATTGCTCGCTCGGTTTCTTCTTGGTGTCGTCCAGCATCACGCCTGCGTTATTGACGAGGATGTCGAGACGCCCGTAGTCACGCTCGATCTGGGCAGCGGCTTTCTCGATGCTGGCGGCATCATTGACGTCGATGACGACGCCATGAGCATCGATCGCTTCCTTCCGCAGTTTCTCCGCGGCCCGTCGCGCCTTGGCGTCGTCCCGCGCTCCCACCAGAACGGTGATTCCTTTTTGCCCGAGCTGACGGGCGGTTTCCAATCCGATGCCTTTGTTCGCGCCCGTCACCAGGGCAGTCTTTTTGCTGCTCATAATGGTTTTAATATTGTGGTTGAACTGCGATCCTGATTTGATCTAACTGTAATTAAAACGATTACATTTAAGCCGCCGTGGTCAACCAGCAATTTACTTTCGCGGTTCACATCTTGACCGTTCTGGCTTTTTCGCCCGGCGAAGTGATTGGTTCGCAGATCCTGGCGGCGAGCGTGAACACCAATCCGGTGGTTGTGCGCCGTTTGCTTCTAGCGCTGCGGCGCGCCCGGCTCATCGAGACGTTCACCGGCAAGCACGGAGGCGCCCGGCTGCGGAAGAAGCCGCGCGAAATTTCGCTCATGGATGTTTACGACGCCGTCGAACCGCGTCCGGTGATCCCGGTCAATGAACGGAAAGCGTTCAGGCGATGCCACGTGAGCTGCAACATGAAGAGCATCATGAGCCGCGTCGCCGGGAGCACCGAAGACGCCGTGAGAAATCACCTGCGCAGCATTACCCTCGGGGAACTTGTCCGCGGACTTCACTCGCGTCGTTAACCCAGCCTGAAGAACCAGGCTGATTGCGGCTGGGGCTGACCGGCCTTAGCGTCCGCGCCTATGTTGAGCGCTGGAATTGTGGGATTGCCGAATGTTGGTAAATCCACGCTCTTCAACGCGGTCACGCGCACGCGCAAGGCGCAGGCGGCGAACTATCCCTTTTGCACCATCGATCCGAACCTCGGCGTGGTCACGGTGCCTGATCCGCGGCTCGACGTGCTCGCGAAACTTTCGCATTCGCAAAAGATCATTCCCGCTGCGATCGAGTTCGTGGATATCGCGGGGCTCGTGAAAGGAGCCAGCGCCGGCGAAGGGCTCGGCAACCAGTTTCTCAGTCACATTCGCGAAGTGAACGCGATCGTGCAGGTCGTGCGCTGTTTTGAAAATGCGGACATCCATCACGTCAGCGGCACGATCGACCCGATTCGCGACATCGAGGTGATCAACACGGAACTCGTTCTCGCCGATCTCGGGTCGCTCCAGAAACGGCACGATCGTTTGCAAAAGGAAGTCCGGGCCGGATCGAAGAGCGCGAAGGCGGAAGCAGCGGTCATCGATAAGCTCCTTCCGCATTTGGACGCGGGGGAACCGGCCATCACGCTTGAGCTGACGCCGGAAGAAAAAGAAATTTCGCGTGATTTCTTCCTGCTCAGCTCCAAGCCAACCCTGTTCGCCTGCAACGTCGCCGAATCCGATCTGGCCGCTTCCGCGGAGAACGAAAATCCTTTCGTGACCGCCGTGCAGGAATACGCCCATAATCATTTCGCCACTGAGGCCGTCGTCATTAGCGCGCAGATCGAGAGCGAGCTCGTGGAATTGAGCGAAGCAGAGGCGCGCGAATATCTCCGCGATCTCGGGGTGGAGGGCAGCGGAGTCTCCGCGTTGATCCGCGCCGTCTACCATTTGTTAGGCCTGCGCACTTATTTGACGACCGGCGAAAAAGAAACGCGCGCCTGGACGATTCGCGCCGGGGACAAAGCCCCAGCGGCGGCCGGCGTAATCCATTCCGATTTCGAGCGCGGCTTCATTGCAGCCGAGACCGTTCACTTCGACGACCTCGTTTCGCTGGGCTCTTTCGCGAAAGCGCGCGACGCCGGGAAACTGCGAATCGAAGGAAAGGATTACGTCGTCAAAGACGGCGACGTCGTCGAATTTCGGTTCAACGTGTAGCTCTTTCATTGGCTCAATTTCCGGACAGTTCTTGTCCATTGAATTAGAGCGCCAATTCAGCGACGCTTTCGAGTGATGGCATCGAAAACCCCAGAAACGGCGCAATCCAAAATCGGATTGCATGAGGCCGTGCGCGCAGCTCAAGCTTTTCTAAACGAACTTTATAGCTTCGGTTCGATCGACAATGTTTTGCTCGAGGAAGTGGAGGAAAGGTCGGACCACTGGTTAATCACTTTCGGCTTCGATACTCGAAGGGTGGTTCGTGAATCTCTTCCCGGCTTATTGGCGATACCGCCGAAACAGGAAACAGCACGCGTTTTCAAAACGTTCGTCGTCGATTCTGCTTCTGGCAAAGTGCGCGCGATGAAAATCCATCCTAATGTCATCTCGGCTTGAGCATCGATTTCGATACCCTCCAGAGATACAAGAGTCGTGGCATCCTGGTTGATTCCAGTTTCCTCGTTGTATACCTCGTCGGCTCGTTCGATCGTCGGCATCTCATTAATTGCCGCGCGATAAAGTCTTCATTCACGGATGACGAATTCGAACTATTGGCTAAAATCATCGGTCTGTTTGATGTAGTCGTAACTACCCCTCACCTTCTCACAGAGGTTTCTAATCTTGCCGGGCGACTTCCCTCGAGATTGCACGTCCCGTCCCGGACGTTTTTTGCCGGCGTCATCAAACAACTGTTAGAACAGAATGCATCCGCAACCGATTTGTCGCTGGCTCCGAATTTCGTGCGTTTTGGAATCGCCGACACCGCCATCAGCTTGGTTGCACCCGGCAAATATCTTGTGCTGACGGAGGAGGTGGCGCTTTACTCGCTCTTATCAGCTAACGGAGTAGACGTAATGAATTTCAACCACGTGCGACTCTCCGCGTAGAGAATCCGTGACTACTCCGCGGCGTAGAGAATTCGGCCGCATTGTTCGCAGCTCACGATCTCTTTGCCGTTTTTCACCCGGTGCGCGGTCTGGGTGGTGACCTTCATGTGGCAGCCGGTGCATACTTCGTGTTCGAGCGCCACGACCGCGGCGTCGCCTTTGCTCGCGAAGAGCCGCTCGAACCGGCTCAGCAAATCTTCTTCGACCTTGCCAGACAGCTCCGTGCTTTCAGCGGTGAGCTGATTCAACTGCGCGTCGAGCGCTTTCCCCTTGCTCTCCAGGTCTGCCATCTGGCGCGCGATCGACTCCCGTGCCGCGGCGGCTTTCTGACCCTCGGTCGCCACTTCGCTTTTCAATTTCTCAGCCTGATCCATCAGCTCGAGCTCCTGATCTTCGATCTGCTGAATCTCTTTTTCGTAACGCTCGATCTCGTTGCCCATGGCGCGGAACTCGTCGTTCTTCCGCGTCTCGTATTGCTGGGTCTTAAGCCGGTTAATGCTTTCGCGCCGCGTCCCGGCATCGAGCTCCAGCTTCTTGCGGTCCATTTCGACATGCTGCGCCTTGCTCTTGAGCGCGTTCAACGCCGCCGCGCTCGCTGCCAGCTGCGCCTCGAGATTTTGCCGCTGCTGCGGCATGGTTTTTATCTCCGTCTGGATTTGCCGGATCTTCTGCTGCCGATTTTGTAGAACGAGCAACTGCTCCAGCTCTGCTTGCACGCGCGCATGTTATGGGCGGAGGCAAGTATCGTCAATCGCCTGCGCTTGCCTCGCAGCCGTTGATTCCTTCATAGTCGCGCCCGTTCAAATGGCACGATTACCTCTTTTTCAAGAAATCCAGCGGGCGATGCGGATCGCGTCCTGGGCAGAACGAAAGCAAGTTCGCAGCTCCGAAGCGCTCGAAGGCATCGAGGCCGCGCGTTGGGGTCGCCGGCAATTTCTTAAGACAGCGGTCGCCGCCGCGGCCGGTGCGAGTGTCACCCCGATTTTCCAAGCAGCTGCAAAAGGACCGCAGGCGCCGGCAGTCGTCATCATCGGCGCCGGAACCGCCGGGCTCACCTGCGCCTATCGGCTCCAGCAGAACGGGATCGCGGCGCGAGTTTTCGAAGCGAGCACTCGTGCGGGCGGGCGCATGTTCAGTCTCCGCAATTTCTTTCCGGACAATCAACTAACGGAGCTCGGCGGCGAATATATCGATTCCGGCCACGCCACGATGCGGCGTCTCGTCAAAGAGTTGGACCTCACGCTCAACGATCTCGGCGCGGAAAAAAAGCCGACTGGGGATCACTCCTTCTTTTTCGACAATCGGCTGGTGACGACCGACGCGGAATTCATCGATCTGTTTCGGCCAATCGCCCGCGCGATCGCTCGAGATCTCAAACTGATGAAGGTTCGGGAAAACGGGAAAATGGAAATCAGCTACACGACTCCGCACGGGCGCGAAGTCGATCGGCTGAGCATTCCGGAATGGTTTGAGAAGCGCGGGATCAGCGGCCTGCCGACGAAAATTCTTCGCGCGGCCTACGTGGGCGAGTACGGGCTCGAGATCGACCAACAGAGCGCGCTCAATTTGTTGCTCACGATGGGCGACGAAACGCCGCCCGATGAATTCCGCATCTTTGGGGAAAGCGACGAGCGGTTTCACATCGCCGAAGGAAATGACAGCGTGCCCACGCGGCTGGCGGAACGGCTTCAGAAGCCGGTGGAATTTGGAACGCGCCTGGAATCAATCGCCAGCGACGGGAGCGGATTTCGGCTGGCGCTTAAGCACGACGCGCAAACGACCGAAGAGAAAGCCGATATCGTCGTGCTCGCTCTTCCCTTCACAATTCTTCGCCAGCTCGATCTGCGATTGAAATTGCCCGATGGAAAATCGAAGGCGATTCGCGAGCTGGGTTATGGCACCAACGCAAAATTGATCGCCGGATTTTCACGGCGCGTTTGGGAGGACGCCCACAGCACCGGCTACACGTTTACCGATTTGGAATTTCAATGCTGCTGGGAGACCAGTCGCGGCCAGCCGGGCAGCCACGCAATCCTGACGAATTTTGCCGGCGGAGATCTCGGGCTGCACCTGAACGAAGGCGAAGTTCAGGAACGCGCGGCCGGTTTCGCGTCGCAGGTGGAACGAGTTTATCCCGGCGCGCTGGATGCATTCACGAAGAAGGCGATTCGCCAACATTGGCCTAGCTCGCCGTTCACTCTTGGCTCCTACACCTGTTACAAACCGGGCCAGTATTCCACGCTCTCAGATTTCGTCGCGACGCCCGTCGGCAATTTGTTTTTTGCAGGCGAACACACGAGCGCCGAATTCAACGGTTACATGGAAGGCGCTGCCGAAAGCGGCGAGCGCGCCGCGAAAGAGGTGCTCGCGAAAATCGGCAAGCGACGCTGATCAATACGTCTCGACCGGCGACCGTTTCCCATCTTCCGGGCTCCGCTTTGCGGCTTCTTCTTCGCCAAGAACCGAGACGCGTAAATCTAAAATCTCCGCATCGATTTCCTTGAATCGCGCTTCGGAGAATTGATCGGGCGGCGTCAGTTTCGTTTTCGTCCGCGCGACGCTTTCAAGCGCGCGCTCGATCTGCGAGGCCGGCAACGCGCCAAGAACGGAATGCACTTTCGCAATCTCCCCGACGCGATGACAAATCATCACCCAATCGTTTCCCGCTTCGATTGCCAAACGGATCGTGTCATCGAGCCCGTACTCGTTCAGGATCGCGCCCATGTCGAGATCGTCCGTCATGATCAAGCCTTCGTAGCGAAATTCTTCGCGCAGCAGCTGAGTAACGATCTCGCGCGACAACGAGGCCGGACGTTTCGCGGCGTTGAACGCGGGATACCAACCGTGACAGATCATCATGCTGTCGGCGGTTTCGACGAACTGCCGAAAGACCGCCAGCTCTTCGCCGTCCAATTCTGGGCGGGAGCGCTCGATCTTCGGCAGGTCATGGTGCGCGTCCACGGTCGCCGCCGAATACCCCGGGAAATGTTTGCCGCAACTCAGAATCCCCTCGCTTCGCATTCCGTCATTGAAGGCGCCGGCCAGCCTAACGACTTGTTCGACGGTCTTTCCATAACAGCGACCGCGCAACGAATTGTCCGCCTCGTCGTCGAACGAAATGTCCAGGACCGGACACAAATCCAGATTGAATCCGAAAAGCCGGAGAAGCCGGCCGGTGATTTCACCATGTCGCCTGACGAGGGAAACATCGTTGCGATCGCGAAGCTGCTGCGCGTTCGGCGGCTCGTTTCCGATTAGCCGCAGCCGCGACACTCGCCCGCCTTCCTGATCGATCGTGATGATCGGTTCGATTTCGCTCAGGTCGCGCAGGTCGTCGATCAGCTTCCTCAGCTGCGACGCGCTCTGAATATTCCGGCCGAACAGAATGAAGCCGCCCGGTTGGATCTGACGAAATAGCTTTGCCGTTTCTGGATCGAGTTCAAAGCCGGGAACGCCGGTGAGAATTAATTGGCCGAGCGGAACGTCTTTCACGCCGGTCACTTTACTTTTCGCGTCGAACTGCGAAACAAGATTTCATTGAAAAAGATCGGAATCTTCGGCGGCACGTTCGATCCCATTCATCACGGGCATTTAATTCTGGCGCGTGACGCGATTGAACAGCTCCAACTGGACGAGTTGCTCTTCATTCCCGCAGCGATTTCGCCGCACAAGCTCGATCGCACACCAACACCTGCCAACGCCCGCGTCGAAATGCTGCGCGCAGCCATCGAAGGCGAACCGCAGTTCTGTCTCGATACTCTGGAGCTGGAGCGCCCCGCGCCCTCCTTCACTGTCGACACCGTGGAAGCCCTGCGAATTCGCGAGCCGGACGCGCAATTCGTTTATCTCATCGGCGAAGACAACGTGGCGCGACTCTCCACCTGGCATCGGTTTGCCGAGCTGTCGAAAATGGTCCAGTTCGCTGTCCTGGATCGGACCGGATTGAAAACCGAACATTCATTCCCGACCGTCCGCCGCCACGTCGACATTTCCGCGACTGACATCAGAAACAGGGTTGCGCGGGGCCAATCCATTCGTTATCTCGTACCGCCAGGGGTCGAGAAAATCATCCGCGAACGACAGCTTTACCGGGAGTCTTTGAAATCACCGCCGAAACTTTAGCCAAAGCCTGCGCCAGTTACGCGGACGACAAGAAAGCCGAGGACATCGTCGTCCTCGATCTTCAGGGAATCTCCAGCTTCACGGATTACTTCGTTATTTGCTCGGGAACTTCGGAACCGCATTTGAAAGCGATCGCGGGCGAGATCGAAGAGCGTTTGCGAGACGAGCACGGGATCCGCGCGGTTTCGGTGGACGGATTTCCGGCCAGCCAATGGATCGTGCTCGATTACCTGCAGGTCATCGTGCACGTGTTTCGCCGCGAGAAACGCGAGTTCTACAGCCTCGAGGATCTTTGGGGCGATGCGCCGCGGGTTGCGTGGGAGCCGGCGGAAACCGGCGCCAGCTCTACTTCGGCTTAGGCGACGGCGAAGGCTTTGCCGGCGGTGTCGTCGCGGCCGGTGCCACGGAGACTGACGGTTTTGCCGCCGGGCTCGTCGCCGGACTCGGAGCCGCGGCTCCCGGAGCGACCGTTGCCGCCGGCTCAGGCGGCTTGATGCTCAGCAGTTCGACGTCGAAAATAAGAGTCGCGTTCGGGCCAATGGTCTGACCCGCGCCGCGTTCGCCGTAAGCGAGCGACGCCGGAATAAAGAGCTGATACTTCGCGCCCGGCTTCATGAGCTGTAACGCCTCGGTCCAGCCTTTGATGACGCGATTGACCGGGAAGGTCGCCGGCTCATTGCGTTTGTAGGAGCTGTCGAACTCCGTTCCGTCGATCAACGTCCCGCGGTAATTCGTCACGACCGTGTCGGTTTCCTTCGGCGCCGCGCCCGAGCCTTCCGTCAACACCTTGTATTGCAAACCGCTCGCCGTCGTCTTTATGCCATCTTTCTTTTTGTTCTCCTCGAGAAACTTCTCGCCTTCCGCCTTGTTCTTTTCCGCGGCTTCCTTGCTCGCTGCGATTTGCTTTTCCATCATTTCTTTCTGAAAAGCTTGCAGCGTCTTCTCGCGTTCATCCTTCGACAACGTCGCCTCTTTCCCCGAAAGCGCTTCCTTCAATCCGGCCACGAGCGCGTCCATGTTCAGCTCGATTTTTTGTTTCTTGAATGTCTCGCCGATATCGTAGCCAATGCTGTAGCTGGCTTTGTCTTTTTGATCTTTGAGCTGCGGTTTATCCTGCGCTAAACCAATCGAAGCGATGGAAACTGCGCCGAGGCAAATGATGAGACGTTTCATAGGAATGATGCCGGGCGCGGTTAAGCTTCTGCATCTGGGCGCCGCGGGAACTGCCATGCTAGAGAAGAAACCGGTCGCGTCAAGCTGCCGGGCATGTCTCGCCGTTGTCTTGCTCGCGCTGGCAACACCTGCCTTCGCGGCGATCAATCTTTCTCCCGCCGAGACCGGTCGAATCGGTAATAAAATCTGGCAAAACGAATGCGGTGGCACGGTGGCGGGGCTCACTTCCTGGAACGCCGGTGAGAATTTTGCGTCTCTCGGGATTGGTCATTTTATTTGGTACCCCAAAGGCGTCCGCGGGCCGTTCGACGAAAGTTTTCCGAAGTTCGTCGATTTCGCATCGGGCCGCGGCACGAAGTTGCCGGCAGTTGCGACCGCGAAAGACGGCTGTCCCTGGAGCTCCCGCGCAGAGTTCAACGCGGCGGCTCAAAGCGAGCCGATGAAAGAACTGCGCGCTTTCCTCGCTCGCACGGTCGATCTCCAGGCGGAATTTTTGGTTCACCGGCTGCGGCTCGCGCTTCCCAAAATGCTCGCGGAAGGCGGCGCTGCGAACCACGCTCAGATCCAGGAACGCTTCGATCGCGTCGCCAGCACCGCAAACGGTTGTTACGCGTTGGTCGATTATGTGAACTTCAAAGGCGAAGGTGTTCTTGCCACGGAGCGTTACGCCGGGCAGGGTTGGGGCTTGTTGCAGGTCCTCGAAGGAATGAAAACCGACAATGCCGGCCGCGAAGCCGCGAAAGCTTTTGCCGAATCGGCGAAGATTGTTTTGCGAAATCGTGTCCGCAATTCGCCGCCCGCGCGCAAGGAAGCCCGCTGGCTCCCCGGTTGGCTGAAACGCGTGGACACATATCTTGGAAGTTAGCCCGTGATGTCCCGCCGCGTTCACTATCCATTCGTTCTCGTGCTCGTGCTCATGCTCGCGCTCGTCCCCATCGCGAACGCCCAAGCCATCCGCCGCCAAACTCCCTCCCCCGCGCCCAAAACAAACGCGTCCCAGAATCGACCGAAACCGTTACCGTCCACTTCGCCGACAGCGCCGCAGCCGATGAAGAAAGCGAGCGAGCTGATCAGCAAACAGCCGCCGATCAGCACGAACAACGCGGTTCTCGCGAAGGTCACGCCGGACAACTCACACATCATCGTTTCGCTTACGAAACAGCGCGCCTATTTGATGACCGGCGAAGAAATCGCGATCGACAGCCCAATCTCTTCCGGCAAGCGCGGCCACACCAGCCCGAACGGCAGCTTCAGCGTGCTCGAAAAAGACAAGGACCATCGCTCGAACATCTACGGCGATTATGTTGACTCGAAGGGACGCGTGGTCCGTGGCGGCATCAGTTCACAAATCGATTCGGCCCCGAGCGGCACGCACTATGTCGGCGCATCAATGAAATGGTTCATGCGCCTGACCAGCGCGGGCGTCGGGATGCACGTCGGCATTCTGCCAGGCTACCCGGCGTCGCACGGTTGCATCCGCATGCCGGAGCCGGGTGCCGCGCAGTTCTATTCCCACGTGAAGGTCGGCACGCCGGTGCGCGTCGATCCTTAGGTTTTTTGCGGGTCGAGCAAACGACGCCGCAACATTTCCAGCGCGGCCTGGGTCGTCAGCTCTTTAAACGTCGGCCGATCGTCGGGAAAAAATCGTTTCTGGACTGATACCGGTCGATCTCGTGCGGCGAGTGCAATGAAAACGGTCCCAACCGGTTTCTCCTTACTACCGCCGCTCGGTCCGGCGATGCCTGTTGTCGCTAACGCGAAATCCGATTTTGTGTGCGCGCGCGCGCCTTCCGCCATCGCTTGCACGACCTTCTTGCTTACCGCGCCCTCCGCCTCGATCAAGGCCGGGTCGACTCCAAGCATCGCAACTTTCGCCTCGTTCGAGTAGGTCACGCAGCCACCAAGAAAAATCGCCGACGCTCCGGGAACGTTTGTGATCCGATGCGCCAGATACCCGCCAGTGCACGATTCCGCGACCGCCAATGTTTGTTTGCGTTCCGTCAGCAGTTTGACGACCGCTGATTCCAAGTCGCTCCCGTCCGTCGAAAAAATCGCGGGCCCCAATTTGTCTTTCACGATTCGTTCCGCCTCATCGAGCACGGACGATTCGCCAACCAGCCGCAAATCCATTTCTCCCGGTCGCGCGCAATAGCCGAGCTCGAGACCCGGCAACGCCAAAAGCTGCTCGCCGACTGCCTCTTCGACCAGCGATTCTCCCATGCCAGCGATCCGAAACATCCTGCGGTCAATCGCGCTCTTGGCAGCGATCATCTCGTGCAGGATCGGCAGCACAAAGTCGCGGAACATCGGATGCAGTTCGCGCGGCGGCCCGGGCAGCAGGAACAAATGCGGTTGCATTTTCGTTTGATTGGCCGGCAAATACAGCCCTGGCGCGCTCCCGTGCTCGTTAGGCAAAACGGTTGCGCCTTGTGGAACGTCCGCCTGACGCGCCACCCGGTCCGTCAGCCGAAATCCACGGCGCGCCGCGCGTTCCTGGATCGCGCGCAGGATCTCGGGGTCGTGCTCCAATTTCAGCCCCAACAATTCAGCCGTGACCTCGCGAGTAATGTCGTCGGTGGTCGGACCGAGACCGCCCGTAATGAAGATGATGTCCGCGGCGCCTAAGAATTCTTCGATTCCCGTCCGAATGGCTTCGCCATCCGGTACCGTAGTTTGGCGCTCGATCCGCAGCCCGAGCGGAAAAATCTCGCGCGCAATAAATGCGAGATGGCTGTTTAGGACATCCCCCAGCAACAGCTCGGTTCCCGTGTTGATGACGACGACTCGCATGAACTTCGAAAGGTCGCGAAGGAGCGGCGGTTTACAAACCGCGGACCAAATAAAAAGGCGGTTTGTAAACCGCCCTCCTTGAAGCGCGCGAACCGCGCTGCTGACTACGCCGCGTCCTTGTCCTGCTTCTTTCGAATCAGCGGGAGCTTCTTCCCTTCGACTACGGCGCGATTGATCGTGACTTCCGCGATATCTTCGCGGCTCGGCACATCGTACATGATCTCGAGCATGATTCGCTCGAGCATCGAACGAAGCGCCCGCGCACCAGTTCCTTTTGTGACAGCCTGCGCCGCCAGCGCCTTCAACGCGTCTTTCGTCACGCTTAACCGAACACCCTCCATCGAAAACAGCTTCGTGTATTGCTTGATCATCGCGTTCTTCGTGTCCGTCAGAATCGCGACCATCTCTTCTTCGGTAAGCGCATCGAGCGCGCTGAGCACCGGCAAGCGTCCGATGAATTCCGGAATCATTCCGAAGCTCAGCAAATCTTCCGGCTCAACGTGACGCACCGCTTCTTTCGCGAGCGCGGCTTCGACTTCCAGCGTCGGACTATTGAAGCCCATTGTCCGCTGTCCGATCCGTTTCTGGACGATCTTGTCGAGCCCGACGAATGCGCCGCCGCAGATGAAGAGAATCTTCTCGGTGTTGACCTGGATGTATTCCTGGTGCGGATGCTTGCGACCACCCTGCGGTGGAACGTTACACGTGCTGCCTTCGAGAATTTTGAGCAGCGCCTGTTGCACGCCTTCGCCCGATACGTCGCGCGTGATGCTGACGTTGTCGGTCTTGCGACCGATTTTATCGATCTCGTCGATATAAACGATCCCGATCTCGGCCCGCTTCACGTCGTAATCCGCGTTCTGAAGCAACCGCAAAATAATATTCTCCACGTCTTCGCCGACGTAGCCTGCTTCGGTCAACGTCGTCGCGTCCGCGATGCAGAACGGCACGTCGAGAATTTTAGCGAGCGTCTTTGCGAGCAGGGTTTTACCCGAACCGGTCGGCCCAATCAGAAGGATGTTGCTCTTCTCGATCTCAACGTCCGCGAATGGATCCGGTTGGAACGCTGCGGACGAATCCGCCGGTGCGCTTTGGAGGACACGCTTGAAATGATTGTGGACCGCGACCGATAGCGTCTTCTTCGCAATGTCCTGTCCGATCACATACTGGTCGAGCGACCGCCGAATGTCCGCCGGCTTCGGGACGCGGATCGTCGACGATTGGCGACGCGCGTCTTCGTTCAGCTCCTTGTCGAGGATGCTTTTGCAGACATTGATGCAGCTGTCGCAAATGTAGACCCCGGGACCGGCGATGAGTTTGCGCACCTCCGCGTGGCTTTTGCCACAGAAGGAGCACATGGTGAGGTTGGAAGCGCGCGCCATATCAGGGGACTAAAATAGCAGCTTTTATTCCTCGATTTTGCGCGGTAAAGCGGCCTCCGCGATGGCCGTCGCGCCGTCAGAAGTAGCCCCGTCGAGCAGCTTCGTTTCCTTTCGAGATTTGATCACTTCGTCCACCAGCCCGTAGGTCTTCGCCTCGACGGCGGACATGTAATAATCCCGGTCCGAATCCAGCCGGACCTGGTCCTCCGGTTTGCCGGTGTGTTGCGAAATGATTTTGATCAGGCGCTTCTTGAGCTTGAACATGTACTCGACCTGCCGCTCAACGTCGCTCGCCTGGCCCTGCGCCCCGCCCGAAACCTGGTGAATCATGATGTCCGAATTGGGCAACGCGAACCGCTTCCCTTTCGTCCCGGCGCAAAGCAAAACTGCGCCCATGCTCGCAGCCATCCCGAGGCAATACGTGTTCACGTCGCAGGTTAGGAACTGCATCGTGTCATAGATCGCGAGACCAGCCGTCACCACGCCGCCGGGCGAGTTGATATAGATGCTGATGTCCTTTTTGCCGTCCTCCATTTGAAGGAAAAGCAACTGCGCGATCACCAGGTTCGCGATGTGATCGTCGATCGAGGTGCCGATGAAAATGATCCGGTCCTTGAGCAACCGGGAATAAATATCGTAGCTCCGTTCTCCGCGGCCGGTCTGCTCGACCACCATCGGAATGAGAACCGATTGTGAGAAATTCTTGTTCGCGTAAGTCATGTTTTATGTTGGCGGCGCGTTCTCAACCGCCTTCTCGGGAGTCGCTTCGATGCTAACATTCGCCTTGAGGAAATCAAGGGTCTTACCCAGCAGAATCTCTTCCGCGAGCCCGTTTATGCGGTCGTTTTCTTCCAGTTCCTTCCGCATTTTCTCGACCGAAACGTTGTAATGCGAGGCCTGAGTCCGGATGGCTTCGTCAATTTCTTCGCGCGTAACTTCAACTTTCTCAGCTTCGGCAATTCGATGCAGGATGAAGTTCGTCTTCAATCGATTTGCGGCTAGCGCTCCCGCGCCTTCGATCAATTCCTTCTCCTTGCCTTTGAGCAATTCATCCGGGACACCGCGCTCGCGATTGCGATGCACCAGCTCGTTGAGCGCCCGCCGCGTTTCGTTCTTTAGCAACGGCGGCGGCAAATCGAAGCTGATTCGCTCGTGGAGGAACTTCACGATCTGCTGTTCCTTCGCGCGTTCGACTTCGTGTTCCTTTTCGTGTTCGAGGTTGTGCTCAATTGTGTGGCGTAAATCCGCCAACGTCTTTTCCGGCATGATCTTCGCCGCGAACGCATCGTCGATCGCCGGCAGGACCTTCTCTTTGATCTCGTTCAACGTTACCGCGTAGTCCGCTTTCTTCCCCGCCAGTTCCGTCACCGGAAAATCCGCCGGGAATTCCACCTGGACACTGCGAGTATCGCCCGACTTCATCCCGACGATCTGCTCGCAAAACTTCGGCAGGAAATTTTCCGGCGCGAGATGAAGCCAGAACTTCTTCCCGCCATGAAGATTCTTGCTCGCTTCCGGCACAATCTCGCTGATCGGCACGCCGTCGATTGCGCCCGTGAAATCAAGAACGGCATAATCGCCCATCGCCAGCTCGCGGTCCGCCACGTCCACAAAGTCCGCCGTCTGGTCGCGCAGCCGTTCGATCGCCGTATCCACTTCGGCTTCATTCACTGTCGTGTCCGGCAATTGGACCGGAATGTTCTTGTAATCCGGAAGGTCGAATTCCGGCGCGGTTACCACGGTGGCCTTGAATCGCATCGAACGATCATCGCCAAATTCCACGTCGCCTACGTCCGTCAGCGAAACCACCCGCAATTGCTTTTCTTCAATCGCTTCCCGATAACTTTTCGAAACCAATGCCTTCGTCAGCTCGTCCTGGATTTCCTTGCGAAACTTCCGTTCGATCACCTGCTTCGGCGCCTTTCCCGGCCGATAACCGGGGATCCGAGCATAGCGCGAATAATTGCTCGCGATCGCGTCCCATTCCTTGCGCACCACCTCCGGCGCCAGCTCGATCCGCAGCGTCGCTACGCCGTGCGGTTCGTTTTCCACTTCCACTTTCATTGAGGAAGCGACCCTACGCTCTGCGCAATTGTAGGGCAACCGCTCCGGTTGCCGCCCGAGGCAGGCGATGCGCCCGCCCTACAATACCTTTTTCCCGCTCACGTAGACTGAATGCGTCTGCGAAACGCCAAAGTAGTACGCGATCTCGCGGTAATCGGCGCAATCGTAGAGCGTGAAATTCGCCCGTTTGCCAGGTTCGAGCGACCCGATCTGATTGCCGCGATTCAAACTCCAGGCGGCGTTAATCGTCGCAGCCGTCACGGCTTCCGCCGGCGTCATCTTCATTTGGGTTGCGGCCAGCGATAAAACCATCGGCATCGATGAAGTTGGCGACGAACCAGGATTAAAATCGGTTGCGAGAACCACGGCGAGGCCGGCCTCGATCATGGCGCGCGCCGGCGGGTAACGGGTTTTGCCTAACGCATAGACAGAGCCAGGAAGCAGGACCGGCTGCACGCCAGCTTCGACCAACGCCCCGATCTCCGCCGCGTTAACCTGCTCCAAATGATCGGCGGTCGCCGCCTTCAAACGGGCCGCCAAAAATGCTCCGCCGGAATTCGTCAGCTGATCAACGTGCATCCGCAGCCGCAGTTTGCAGTCCTGCGCCGCCCTCAAGATTTTCTCCGCTTCGGTAATGTCGAAATAACCGCGCTCACAAAACACATCACAGTTTTCGGCCAGTTGTTCCTCCACCACCCGCGGCAGCATTTTGTGGATGACGAGCGAAACATATTGCTCCGGCGCGCTCTGAAATTCATCCGGAACGGCATGCGCGCCAAGAAACGTCGGCACGAATTCGATTGGCGTCTCGGCATTGAGGCGCCGGATTACGCGCAGCATCTTCAGCTCATCGTCCACGGTTAACCCGTAGCCGGACTTCGCTTCGACGGTCGTGGTTCCGCCTCGCAAAAACCACGACGCGTGCTTCTTTGCCTGCGCCAGCAGTTGTTCCTCCGACGCCGCTCGCGTCTTCCTTACCGTCGATCGAATACCGCCGCCGCTTTCGGCAATTTGCTCGTAGGTCGCGCCCTGGGCCCGCATCTCGAATTCGTCGACGCGATCGCCGGCGAAAACCGGATGCGCATGCGCATCGACGAAACCGGGCAGGACCACCTTCCCGTTCGCATCGATCACTTCTGTGCCAGCGGCCAACGCCTTCGCGATTTCATTCGAAGGACCGATCTGCTCGATCCTGCCGTCTCGGATGAGCATGCCGCCGTCGTTAACGATCGCGAGTTCCTTCAGCTCCGCTCCTACCCGCGGACGCTTCGGACCGGCGAGCATCACGAGTTGCGCGGCGTGAAGAACTGCGAGCGGCACTGCCAGTCCTCAGCCGAGCTTACTCTCGACGATTGCGTGGAGCCGTTTGAATTCGCCGTCCGATTCGGCCGCGATGCGCTGCATCTTTTCGCGAAACGATCCGCTGACCGTCTGGTCCTTCAAACCAGAAAGGTTGATCCGGACATTCATCGCGGCGCCTTCGATACAAGCACGCACCGCCAGCAGGCCGACGCCGACGTCGGAGATTGACGCCGGATTTCCCTTCTGCGCCATCTCAGCGAGCAGCGAATAAGCTTTCGACGCCGTCTCCATCACTCGCAGCGGAATTTCTGCCGCGTCCTTGTTCGCCGATTGAATCGTAGCGGAACGTGCCGCCTTTTCTTCCGCTGATTCTTTGGGCAGGCCAAAAGCGGCCATGACTTTGTTGAACGCCGCGGTGTCTTCATCGACGAGAAAAAGAAGTTCGTCCTTGAGCTGCTGCGCCTTCACGGCCCAATCGCTGAAAAACTCAATCTTGTCCTCCCAGCCGCGTTTTCCCGCGGAAAGATTCGCGACCATGCCGCCTAACGAAACGCCAAGCGCGCCCATCAACGCCGCGACCGATCCGCCTCCGGGCGCGGGCGAATCGCTCAACGTCTCGTTGCAGAACTGGCGCAGATCCATTTTCACGAGCGATTTCTTGTCGGCCGATTCCATCTTCAGTTCGATGATCTTCTCTTTCGGATCGAAAGGTTTCAATTCACTTAATCCCATCGAGCGAATCGCGATATCGATCAGTTCCTCCTCCGACGCGCCCTCCGACCATTTTTGTTTTCGCAGGAAATAGCGGCCCGCATCCACCATGCATTTCTTTGGCAGCATTCCGACCAACTCCGACCCGGTCACCCGCAAGCCACGTTTGCTGGCGGATTCGACACAAGCATCGAACGCAGCATGGAGCGGCGTGACCTCCAGATTCGTCAGGTTCATCGAGACCTGCGCGATCCCGTACTCCTCGACATACCAGCCGATCGCTTTCACTTGCTTTAGCATGCCGGGTTCGCGGATTGGTTCGCCTTTCGCGTCGAGCACCGGCTTGCCGGTCGGCGTTCCATCCTCGGTCTTCGCACGGCCATTCTCGCGCACGTCGAAAGCGACGGAGTTCGCGCGACGCACCGATTTCGTGTTCAGGTTTGCGTTGTAAGCGACGAGGAATTCCCGCGCCCCGATCACCGTAGCCCCCGACTTCTCGTTGAATGCCGACGGCCCAAAATCCGGTTTCCACTGGGGCTGCTTGACCTTCTCAAAAAATCCTTCGTATTCGCCCGCGCGAATGACCGACAAATTCGAGCGCGCCGGTTCGCTCGCCGCTTTCTCGTAAAGATAAACCGGAATCTTCAATTCCTCCCCAACGCGTTTTCCCAACTTCTTCGCGCAATCAATCGCTTCGTCCCAGCTCACGTTGCTCACCGGAATGAATGGGCAAACATCCGTCGCGCCCATCCGCGGATGCGCGCCAGTGTGCTTCCGCATGTCGATCAGCTCGGCCGCCTTTTGGATTCCGCGAAACGCGGCTTCCACTGCCGCTTCCGGACTTCCGGCCAAAGTAACGACTGTGCGATTCGTGCTCGCGCCAGGATCGACATTCAGCAAGGAAACGCCGTCGACTGACTCGATCGCCGCCGTGATCTGCCGAATAACTTCTAGGTCCCGTCCCTCGGAAAAATTCGGCACGCACTCGATAACTTGTTTCATACACGTCTTTTTGCGCTGTCATCCTGAGCGCAGCGAAGGATCTCTGACTATTTCTTTTTTTGCCGCGCAGTGCGACCCGAAATGATCAGAGATTCTTCGCTACGCTCAGAATGACAGGCCGCTTTTCAGGTAGCTCATGATATCTCAATCCCGCGCGCGCGGCTCCATCGGGATCCTGATCTTACGCGCGTCCGCGAACTCGATCGCGCGCGAATAACCGGCATCGGCGTGGCGGAGGATGCCCATGCCGGGATCGCTGGTGAGGACGCGTTCGAGACGGCGGCGGGAATTGTCGGTGCCGTCGGCGACGACAACCATGCCGGCGTGTTGAGAATAGCCGATGCCGACGCCGCCGCCGTTGTGGATCGAAATCCAGGAAGCGCCGGCGGCTGTGTTCACGAGCGCGTTGAGCAAAGCCCAGTCGGAGATCGCATCGCTGCCGTCGATCATTCCTTCTGTTTCGCGAAACGGCGACGCAACGGAGCCGGTATCGAGGTGGTCGCGGCCAATGACGATCGGCGCTTTGATCTCGCCGCGCTTCACCAGCTCGTTCATAGCGACGCCGAACTCGGCGCGTTCGCCGTAGCCGAGCCAGCAGATTCGGGCGGGCAACCCCTGAAAATGAATTCGCTCCTTCGCCAGTTTCATCCAGCGCGCGAGGATTTCGTTCTTCGGAAATAATTCGAGCGCGAGTCGATCCGTGCGCGCGATGTCCGCAGGATCTCCACTCAACGCCACCCAACGGAACGGACCTTTCCCTTCGCAAAAAAGCGGACGGATGTACTGGGGTACGAATCCGGGAATCTCGAACGCGTTCTCAACTCCCGCCTTTTTTGCCTGCGACCGAATGTTGTTCCCGTAATCGAAGGTGATCGCGCCTTTTTTCTGAAGCGCGAGCATTGCCTCGACATGCGTGGCCATCGAACCCATCGAACGCGCGATGTATTCGTCCGGATCGCTCGAGCGGAGCGCGAGCGCTTCTTCGAGCGACATGCCGTTGGGCACGTAACCGTTCAGCGCGTCGTGCGCGCTTGTCTGGTCGGTGAGGATATCCGGCACGATATCGCGGCGCGCCAGTTCCGGGATCATGTCGGCACAATTCCCGACGAGACCGACCGAGATCGCGTCGGTGCCTTCGAGCAACTCCAACGCTTCATCGAGCGAACGCGCGGTCTTGTCGCAATAACCGCTCTTCAGGCGTTTCTCGATCCGCGCCGGATCGACGTCGATGCCGAGAAAACGCGCGCCGTTCATCGTCGCGGCGAGCGGCTGCGCTCCGCCCATTCCGCCCATCCCGCCGGAGACAATCAGCTTTCCCGCAAGACTTCCGCCGAAATGTTTTTCCGCGGCGGCTGCAAATGTTTCGAAAGTTCCCTGCACGATTCCCTGGCTGCCAATGTAGATCCAGGAGCCGGCCGTCATCTGGCCGTACATCGTCAGGCCAAGCCGTTCGAGCCGGTTGAACTCAGTCGCGTTCGACCAGTGGCCGACGAGATTCGAATTTGCGATCAGGACGCGCGGCGCCTCCTCGTGCGTCCGAAAAACTCCAACCGGTTTTCCCGATTGAACGAGTAACGTCTGATCGTTCTCCAGCTCGCGCAGCGAACGCACGATCGCGTCGAAGGCTTCCCAGCTTCGCGCAGCGCGTCCGGTCCCGCCATAAACAATGAGCCGGTCGGGGTTCTCGGCCACCTCTGGATCGAGATTGTTCATCAGCATCCGAAGTGCGGCTTCCTGGTGCCAGCCTTTGCAGCTCTTGTCGCTGCCGCGCGCCGCGCGAACAATGCGTCGATCACTCATCGTCGAAAATTCCTTCCCGAATCGCAGCGGCCACTCGAGCGATATCGGACGACATGGAACGGTCGGATTCCACTGCCGGCGAAAGTTTGCGGACGCGTTCGTACGCTTGCTCCACGCCGACTCCACCCTTGAGCGGCCTGCGAAATTCCAAGCCCTCAGCCGCTGCGAGCAACTCAATCGCAAACAAATGTTCCGCGTTTTCCACGATGCCGCGTAGCTTCAGCGCCGAAGTCATCCCCATCGAGACATGATCTTCTTTTCCGCCGGATGTCGGCAGGTTGTCGATGCTCGCCGGATGCGCGAGGACTTTGGCCTCATTCAATAAAGCGACGGCCGCGACCTGCAGAATCATGAACCCGGAATGCGTGCCGGCGTGCGGCGAAAGAAATGGCGGCAGCCCCTCGCTCGTATCCGGATTAACGAGACGATCGGTGCGACGTTCGCTGATGCTCATCAAATCGGTGATGGCGATCGCGGCGTAATCGAGCGCCAGCGCGAGCGGCGCGCCGTGGAAATTTCCGCCGGAAAGAACGTCGGCACCATCGGCGAAGACAAGCGGATTGTCCGTGGCAGAAGCCGATTCGATTTCCAAAATGTTTTCGCAATGGTCGAGGGCGCCGCGCACCGCGCCGTGAACCTGCGGCATGCAGCGAAGGCTGTAGGCATCCTGGACGCGGGGATCGTTCGCGACGTGCGATTCCCGGATCTCGCTGTCGCGCAACAGATCGAGGAGGTGCTGCGCGACCGCCTTCTGGCCGGGATGCGGGCGCGCCTCATGAATGCGCGCGTCGAAAGCGGTCGGCGTGCCCTTGAGCGCTTCCAAGGTCATGGCGCCCGCTACATCCGCAACGTGCGCGAGCCGGTTCGCTCGAAACAACGCGAGCCCCCCAACGGCGTGCATCGCCTGGGTGCCGTTGAGAAGGGCGAGACCTTCTTTTGCTTCGAGCACAACCGGCTTCAGCCCCACCTTTTTCAACGCTTCATCGCTCGGCAAACGCTCGCCTTTGTAAAATGCTTCGCCTTCCCCGATCAAGGTCAGCGCCAAATGCGCGAGCGGCGCGAGATCGCCGCTGGCACCGACCGAACCTTTCTCCGGAATCACCGGCGCAACGCCGTGATTATTCAGTTCGCAAAGCAGTTCGATGACTTCCAAACGAATGCCGCTCAATCCCAGGGCGAGCACATTCGCCCGCAACAAGATCATGGCGCGGACCTCCGCTTCCGAGAGCGGATTGCCGATACCGCAGGCATGACTGCGAACCAGGTTCAGTTGCAGCTGACGCAATTCATCGGCTGGAACATGAACATCGGAGAGCTTGCCGAAGCCGGTGCTAACGCCGTAAACCACCGCGCCTTTGGCCACGATCCCTTCGATCACGCTGCGCGACGCATGGATCTGTTCGTGAGCAGAAGCGCCGATTCGAATCGCTTCGCCCCCGTAAGCGACGGCCGCGATCTGAGCGAGCGAAAGGGGTTGGCCGGTCAGTTCCACGCCTCGCATGTTATGAATTCAGCGCGGAAAAGAAAGCGAGGGAATGCGCCGGCGGTCCTAGACCGCCCAGGAAAAAAGGCCAGGCCGTTGAAGCGACCTGGCCTTTTATGGTTAAAGCTATCCGCAGACGGACAACCTGGACGGTTATTTCGAGTAGGTCGAGGAGGTCGTTGTCGCCGCCTCTTTTTTCTGCGCGCATGCCCCCAGGCTCAGCGCACTGGCCACGACGGCCAAAATCATGATTGCTTTCAAAAAATTCAAGTGTGTTTCGCCCCCTTTCCCTGCAAGTTGCTGCCGTCATTTAGGCAGTTAAGACCCCTGACGCAACGCTTTTCTCGACTTTTTTCCTGACGTGCCAGTTCGCTCGTTAGGGCTTGATCTCGACCGGTGTTCCCTCTTCGACCCGTTCGAAAAGCTCGATGACATCAGCATTGCGCATCCGAATGCAGCCGTGGCTCCGCGGCGTGCCGATTTCGTCCTCGTGATTCGTGCCATGGATATAAACGTAACGCCCGTGGGTATTCGCATTCCGCGACTCCAGACCGTCCAGCCAGAGAATCCGCGTCATGACCAGATCGTCGTCGCGTAACATCTTCCTGGTGGGCTTGACCGGCCGGCGACTTTTGAAAACCGTGCCGCACGGCATCCCTTCCCCGATCTTTTCCGCAACCCGAAATTTTCCCGTCGGCGTCTTGAAACTGCCTTCCTTCGATCCCAGGCCGAAGCGCGACGTGGAAACCGGATAGGCAGTGACCTTTTTCCTCCCGCTTCGTAACGTCAGGCGCTGAGCATGGACCGAAATCTGGATTTTTAGCTGCTGACTTTTCTTCATCCGAAACGGCGGTAGGATGCGCCGTGCCCAGCGCAAAGAAAAGTTATCACGTGGCGATCGTCGGCGCGACTGGCGCCGTCGGCGACGAATTGTTGCGAGTGCTGGAAAGGCGCGCGTTTCCCGTCGAGCGATTGGTGCCGTTGTGTTCGGAACGCTCGGCCGGCAACAAAGTTTCCTTTCGCGGCGAACAGATCACGGCTCAGCGACTTTCGCCCGAATCCTTCGCCGGGATCGACCTGGCCTTTTTCAGTGCGGGCGGAAACATTTCCCGCGAGTACGCGCCGTTCGCGCGTAACGCCGGCGCGGTCGTGATCGACAACTCGTCCGTTTTCCGGATGGAAAGTGACGTGCCGCTGGTGATTCCTGAAATCAACGGCGCCGACGTGCAGCAACATCGCGGATTGATCGCAAATCCAAATTGCACGACGGCCGTCGCGCTCATGGCGCTTTATCCGTTGCATCGCGCGTTCGGGGTTCGGCGCGTAATTGCCGCCAGCTACCAGGCTGTTTCCGGCAGCGGCGCACGCGCGATCAAAGAGTTGCGGTCACAAGTCGAGGCTGCCGCGGAAAACCAGCCGGCCGTTGCAGAGATTTACCCGCACCCGATCGCCTTCAATGTTCTCCCCCACGTCGATTCGTTTTTGCCGGGCGGCTACACGAAGGAAGAAATGAAAATGCAGAACGAAGGCCGGCGCATCATGCATCTGCCGGACTTCCGTGCTTCGGTGACGTGCGTGCGCGTTCCGGTGTATCGCGCGCATTCGGTTGCCGTGAGCGCCGAGTTCGAGCGGCCCGTCTCGGTCGAAGAAGCGCACGAAGTTCTGGCAAAGGCGCCAGGACTCGAGCTCGTCGACGAACCGCAGAACAACCGTTACCCGATGCCGCTTTTCACCGCGGGCAAGGACAATTGCGAAGTGGGCCGCGTTCGCCGCGATTGCGCGTTCGAGAACGGACTTTCGTTCTGGGTCTCCGGGGATCAGCTGTTGAAAGGCGCGGCGCTCAACGCCGTGCAGATTGCAGAGTTACTTTAATCGCGCGCTGTAGTCGCCTCGCTCAGTCGTGGCGTCCTGCGAGCGGCGACTGAGCGCCGCTGCTACAGCGCCGCTGTGGTTACGGTGTCGGCGAGGTCGCCGGCTCGTTTTTCTTTTGCTTCTTGCCCTCGTCGCGCGTTGGGGGCTGTTCCTTCAATTTCGGCGCGACGTCTGCTGGCCGCTCACGCTTCGGTTTTTCCACTGCGCTTTCCGCTTTGGTCGAATCCGGGCCGGACTTGTTAGGCTTGTTCTCCAGCGGCGTCGCTGGAGGCGCCACTCGCGGTGCAGCGGGAGGCGGAACGACTGTCTCGTACTTATGCTTGTCGCCTTTTTCTTTCGATGATTTGGGTGCAACGGTCGGCGGTGCCGCCGCGTCGACGGGCGGGACCGAGGCGCTCGGCTTCATGTTATCCCGTTGCTTATTCTTGCCTTTGTCACGGGTTGGCGCCGGACTTGTCGCCGCGGGAACTGATGCGGATGGCGTTGCCATTGGCGCAATCTTTTCATTCCGTTTGTTCTTATCTTTCGCCGGGGAAACAGATGGACTTGCCGGAGACGCGCTCGTGCTGGCTGCCGCAGCAGGACTGGCCGACGTCGCGGGTGTCGAAGTGGAACCGGTTGCCGGCGGTGTCACCGAAGCTCCCGGACTGCTCGTGGTCTTGTCTGAAGCTTGCACGGTCGGCGGCGGGACGGATTTCGGATCTTCCTTCTTAATCTTTTCTTTCAATTCGGCCTGCGCTTTCTGGTCGCCGACTGGTTCCCATCCGCGTTCCACCGGTGCTTGGGCGATTTTTTCCTTCACGACTTTCGGCACCATAGTTTTCGTCGGCTTCTGGAATTGCTGCGGCGCGGCGACCATCAGCTTGTCGCCCTCCACCTTCATAACCGATTTGGATTTCGCGGCCGTCGCCGGATCAACGTTCGTCTCGCGCTGCAAACTCAACCGCTGGATCGGTCGGGTCGAATAGCGGCTCAGGGTATTGTAATCCGGCCCATAATTGTAAACCGCCGAATTATTGTAGGTGATATTGGTCACGTTCACCGTTTTCGTGATGTAGGTCACGTTCTGTTCCGGAGCGAAGATTCGCTCGCGCAAGACCGGTTCGCCGATGTAGCGAACGTCGATAAAGTTGTAGTAGGCAGGACCGATATCGAGGTCGATGTCCACGCGCGTCGTGATTGGACTTTCGTCCCAATACTCACCGGCTCGTCGCGGCGGCAACGGCGCCCAGCCGACATAATCGCCCCCTGTCCGCCACGAGACCCAGGCCGGCCCCCATTCACGACCTGGGATCCAGACCCAGCCGCGGCCACGTAACCGGATCCAGCGGCCGTAGTGATAAGTCGCCCAGCCGAAGTCCTCGTAGGAAATCCAGGTCCAGCCTTGATCTGTGTAAGCCCAATAACCGTCCGTGTAAGGCCGCCAGCTGGTGTTGCTCACGGCGACGCTGGGTTGCCAGCAATAACCGTAATCGCCCACCTCGACCCAGCTGCCGCCGTCGCTGAGATTATCGTAGAAAAAATCAATCGAGACCTCGACCCGCGCTTCCGCCTTTTGAAGGGCCGAAAGGGTTAACGCCAATATCGCCACCGCCAGAAGCACTCGTTTCATAAGCTTGATTGGTTGAGGAGGTTTAGACCAGCGCGACGCGCCGGTTATTCACCCAAACTCGAATCGAAAAAATGCACGCCGCTGCGGGCTTTCCATTACCGCGCCCGCAGGACCACAAATGAACGCGTCCGATGCCGGCAGACCGAAAGCACCTGCGTGCCGTTCGGATCAAGCGAACCGACGATGCGCTTGTATTCCGAAACGGATGTGACCGGCTGCTGGTTCACTTCTTCGATCACATCGCCCGCCCGCAATTCGCCCACTTCGCCGTCGACTTTTGTCACGAGAACCCCGCGAATCCGGTTCGGCAAATCCAGGCGTTTGACCACGTCCGCCGTTACGTCCGCGACTTCCACGGACGAAAGCGCGTTCGCTTCGTCGGGCTGGTCCTGCTGCTGATCGTCCGGTTGTTGCGGCGTCTGCGGCTGGCGATTGTTGCGCGAAGTCAGATAATCTGCCGGCTGCTCCTTGATCTCGGTGTTCACCGTCATCGTGCTGCCATTCCGGATCAGCTCGATGCCCACCTTTTTGTTCAACTCCACTTGCGAAACAAGACTGCGCAGCTCCGTGAGGTTTCGCACGGTGTGCCCGTTGAATTTCTTGATCACGTCGTCGCGTCTTAAATTCGCGTCGGCGGCGGGCGAATTCGGAATCACGTCGTCAATAATCACGCCATCGTTGTCCGCTACGCCTTGCGTCGTCGGCCGCGCCTGGATTCCCAGATAGCCGCGGATGATTCGCCCGTTCTTCAGCAAACTTTCCAGCGCGGTCTTCACCGAATTGGAGGGAATCGCGAACCCGATTCCCTGCGATCCGCCACTGCGCGAAATAATGGCCGTGTTGATCCCGATGATTTCGCCGCGCAAATTCACCAGCGGCCCGCCGCTGTTTCCCGGATTGATCGCGGCATTGGTCTGGAGGTAATCACCGAAACCGTCTGCGCGATTTGGCCGGCCCTTCGAACTGATAATTCCATCCGTCACTGTTTCCTCGAATCCGAACGGGTTCCCGATTGCGACGACGAAATCTCCCGCCTGCACGGCATCCGAATCGCCTAACTTGAGCGGCTTCAATCCCGGCTCATCGATCTTGAGCACCGCCAGATCCACCACCGCATCCGCGCCGATCAGCTTCGCCTTTTTCGATCTGCCATCACTAAGTTGGACCTCAATCTCGTCCACCTGATCGACAACGTGATTGTTCGTGATGATGTGCCCTTCCGAAGTCACGACCACGCCCGAGCCTAACGAATTCTGAACCAGCGCTTCATCGTTCGGGTTGCGAAACTGGCGCGGGTTCCGATTAAAAAAATCTGACGGATCGAGCTGATATTGCCGGCGAACCGGAACCTTCTTCGACGTCTTGATGCTGACGACCGAAGGAATAACCGAGCTGACGAGCGCCCGTCGTTCCCGGTTCAGGTTTTCCAGGCCGGCCACATCCTTCGGGTCGACGCTCGGCGCGGTCGCCAGCGAATATTTCTCCGCGGTCGATGCGAGAAAATTTAAGCCGCCGGTTTTAAGGCGATAATCGTAGAGCGCGGAAATGCCGGCGCTCACCAGCAACACAAAGAAAAGAAATTTGATCAGGTTTTTCATCAGCTCACGTTCGAAAAGGTTCGTCCCTGTTGTTCGACAATCAATTGCCGAAATCGTTGATTTTCCCGCGACTCGAGGCCGGGATCGACGGCCAGGATTCCGGTGGCCGCTGCCCGCGCCTGCCGCATCAAGTCTGCGTCCTTGATCAGATTTCCAAGTTTCAAGGCCGGCAATCCGCTCTGGGCTGTTCCCAGCAAATCGCCTGGCCCGCGCATTTCCCAATCGGCTTCCGCGACCTTGAACCCATCGATTGTCTTCTCGAGCACGGCGAGTTTCGCGACGGTCTCCTCCGCGGTCTCATCACTCATAAGAATGCAATACGACTTATGGGTGCCCCGCCCGATCCGGCCTCGCAATTGATGCAGCTGCGCGAGCCCGAACCGCTCCGCGTTTTCGATCAACATCAAGGTCGCGTTGGCCACGTCCACGCCCACCTCGATCACCGTCGTGCTGATGAGCACGCTCGTTTCCCCGCGGCGAAACCTTTCCATGATCGCCTGTTTTTCCGGCGCCGGAATCCGCCCATGCAGCAACTCACAGCGGAACGGCCGCAGCCGTTCCCGCCATTCTTCGAACTCCGCCGCCGCTGCTTTTGCCTCCAGCTTTTCGCTCTCGTCGATGAGCGGATAAACCACATACGCCTGCCGTCCCGCCTCGAGTTCCTTCCGCATGAAGATCAGAACTTCCGGCAACTTCTCCCGATTGCGCGCCGCCGTGACGATCTTGCCGCGGTCCGCCGGCATTTCATCGATCACCGATACATCGAGGTCGCCATAGACCGTCATCGTCAGGGTGCGCGGAATTGGCGTTGCCGTCATGACGAGAACGTCCGGCGCCGGCTCCCGCGCCGTCAGCCGCGCCCGTTGCGACACTCCGAACTTGTGTTGCTCGTCAATGACCGCCAGGCCGAGGTTTTCGAACGACACGCCCTCATAAAGCAGCGCATGCGTGCCGACGATAATGTGGGGGGCATTGGTCTGGGGAGCGCGCGCGTCTCGCGCGTGGGCGAACGCGTCTCGCGTTCGCGAACTTTCCTTCTGGTTCTCATCTTCTTGAGTCCAAACCCAGGAATAATCCTCGTTCTGTGCCGCCACTCCAGCGCCCCAAGGATTTCTCAAGATATAATGAAACTTCTCCTGAAAATCGCGGTCGGATCGGACGTATCGATCAAAGCTTTCGCGTTCCCAAACCGCACCTTTCGTCTTTTCGATTGCATTGATCTCGTGCGCTGAAAACGATTTCACAGACTGCAGCAACTCCTTCAGCGACCAAAAGAGCGCATTGTTTTTGTCGTCCGCCACTTTCGGCCACGGCTGGAAGAGAAAGTGCACGTGATCCGGCATGACCGAGGCAGCGAACAATTCGTAACGTTCGTTGTGAAAATGCCGGAGTGCGTTCAGGACGATGGTCCGCGCAGCTGGGGACAAACATCGGCGTAACTTCGTGCTGATTGTTACCGCGTAAATTGCCCAGGGCTTTTCAAAATGCGGCAGACGCCGGCGAGAATACCGCGCGGGTCCCTCTGCGTCGCCTTCGGAAGTTCGCGACGGCGAGACACCGTCGCCCACACGCGAGACGCGTGCGCTCCCCGGATTCTGTTGTCCACCGGCGAACAGAGGCAGCGTTTCCTCTTGGCGCGCGCCGGTCCGCAGAGCGACGCGCAATCCCAGCGGCTCGAGCCAGCGACACAGCACAGCGTAATGCTGTTCGGCAAGGATTTGGGTGGGCGCCATCAAAGCAGCTTGAGAACCGGATTCCACGGCGAGCAGCATCGCGGCGATCGCCACGACGGTTTTTCCGGAGCCGACGTCGCCTTGCAGCAGACGGTTCATCGGATGGGGGGAAGCAAGATCGCGCCGGAGCTCTTCGATCACGCGTTCCTGCGCCTTTGTCAGGTCAAAAGGCAAGGCGCGCAGAAATTTTTCCAGCAACTCGCCGTTACCGCCGTGACGTTGTCCCGCGCGCGAAACTGCTTCGTTTCGGCGGGACCCAATTAACATCTGCATCGCGAAAAACTCCGAAAACACGAGATGCTCCCGCGCGGCATCGCGTTGCGCGGTCGTGGTTGGAAAATGAATCTCGTGCAAGGCGTGCTCGCGCGAACCGAGATTCACATTCTTCGGCAGCAGCGTCGGCACCGAATCCGGGTCGAGATCTTCCAGGGCTTTGAAAATCAACCCGCGAAAAACGCGCTGCGACAATCCTTCAGTCGCGGGATAAATCGGCGTGATCCGACGAAAATGGACCGAGATTTCGTCGTCGTTCTCGATCACTTCGAAGTCAGGATGTTCCATGCACATCCGATTTTTCCGGAGCCGCGGTTTCCCGAAAACGACGAGCCGCTGGCCGGTCGCGATCATTTTCTGGACGTAATGCAGATTGAACCAGCGCAGCACAAGCGGCTGGCTGAGCGCGTTCGCATCCGACTCTTCCAGCGTCGCCTCAAAGATTTTTTTCCAGCCGCCAAAACGAACCAGCCGCGTTTTGACGACTTCGCCGCAGACGAGCAACGGCGTGTCGCTTTCCTCGCGCGGAAACGGCGCGAAATGCGTCCGGTCTTCGTAACGCCGCGGATAATGCGTGAGCAGGTCCTCCACCGTTTCGATCTCGAGCCTGCGCAACGCCGTCAGCTTCGGCCGCGGGATCCAGTCGAGCTCTTCGAGCGATTGCGAATACTCGATCATTCCACGGCAACAGTCGTACGCACGGCTTCCACTTGCATCCGCAACCGCGTTTCGCCTTCGTATTCATCCGCCGTAAGGCGAAAAGCGATGTCCCACGGCGGCTGCGGCAGCGGCGAGGCGGCGCCGTCGAAATAAATCGCGCGGCGAAAATGATTTTGCTGGCGCAGACGCAAGACGAGGTGTTTTTCTTTCAACACCTGCGGCTCGGCGGCGGGTGCAACCTCGCGCGCAAAAAACAGCGGGTGAGGATTTCCGTTCCCAAATGGCTCCAGCGCCTGGTGCCACCGCAGCAGCTCGTCGTTGAGCTGCGAAAACTTGAGTTCGTGATCGAGATGAAGCCGCGGTTGGAGCTGCTCTTCCGTTAACAGATCGCGCGCGGCTTGCTTAAAAGCGGCGGCAAAAGCGTCGTAGTTTTCCTCGCGCAACGCCAGACCCGCCGCCATTTCGTGCCCGCCGAATTTCTCCAAGTGCGCCGCGCATCGGTCCAATGCTTCCACCAGCGACAAACCTTCAATGCTGCGCCCGCTCCCTTTCCCCAGTCCCGTCGAATCGAAGGCGACCAGAATTGTGGGCCGATAATATTTTCGCGCGAGCCGCGACGCCACGATTCCAAGAACGCCCGGATGCCAGTCGCGCGATGCGAGGACGATCGCAGCCTCGCGCTCCGGATCGAAAAGTTTGCCCAACTTTTCTTCCGCTTCTTCGCAAATCTTTCTTTCCACGGCCTGGCGTTCCCGATTCTGCATGTCGAGGAACGTCGCCAATTCCGTCGCTTCCTGTTCGTCGTTCGTCAGCAAAAGTCGCAACGCTTTCTCCGCGGTCGCGAGCCGGCCGGCCGCATTGAGCCGCGGGCCGAGACGAAACCCGATGTGTTCGGCCATGACCGGCGAACGCACCGCGGCGATTTCCATCAATTTGCGCACACCAGGCCGCTTCGACCCGGCCAATTCGACCATTCCGCGTTGGACGAAAATCCGGTTCTCTTTTTCCAGCGGCACGATGTCAGCCACCGTCCCGAGCGCGACGAGATCGAGGTTTGCCCTGAGATCGAAATTCGGCGCCGGGCGCGTTTTCAAGAGGGCGTGGCAAAGCTTGAAGACGATGCCGACGCTGCAGAGATACGCGAAAGAGGAATCAGGTTCTGTTTTCGGATTCACAATCGCGATGCAGTCCGGCAGCGCCGATTTCGGTTCGTGATGATCGAGCACGATGACGTCGACGCCGCGTTCTTTCAGCGATGCGATCTCAGTCAGCGACGACGTTCCGCAATCGACCGCGATCAAAAGCTGTGGTCGATGTTGCTCGCAGCACCGCTCCACGCTCTCCGGACTCAGCCCGTAACCTTCCTCCATCCGGAGTGGCAAAAATAACTCCGGTGCCGCGCCGTAGCTCCGCAAGATTTCCGCGAGCAGAGCGAGCGACGTTACGCCATCGACATCGTAATCGCCGAAAAGCACGACTCGTTCGCCACGGTCGATCGCCTGAAAAATCCGGGCGACCGCAGCCGCCATGTTCGGCAACTGGAATGGATCGCTTAGAGCACGCAGACGCGGCTGGAGAAACGCAGTCACGTCATCCGCGCCGCTGAACCTTTTGCGTTTCAACAACTCGACGATGCACGGAAGCCCGCAGACTTCGCTCCACGTGATGCTGTTGTTTGCCTCTGCGCAGGGCGGCGCAATGATCCAATGTCTATCCAAGTTTTTCGGCGAGCGTTCGGGCATTGAAGGGGGCGTGCACCTTGGCGTCGTTATCGAAGTAAATATACACGTCGCGGTTCCCGGGTGCATTTTTTCGGCCGGAAAATAATTTCGCGTCCGCGGGCTGTTTCCCTTTTCGCCAACGCTCGATCCGGTTCGCCCACCAATCGAGTTCCCTGTCGCTGTAGCCGCTGACGTAAAGCTGCTCGGCGCCGTGGAGGCGGCAGTAAACAAAATCCGCGGTGATGTCTTCGGCGTAGGGCCATTTGCCAGCGGTATCGGCGACGACAAACGCGACGTTGTGCCGCCGAAGGAGCGCAAAAAATTCCGGCACCATGAATGTCGGATGCCGGATTTCGACGCAGTGGCGAATCGGGCGGGTTCCATCCGTCTTTGTCCAGGTGCGGCCTTTCACTTTCTCATCGTGTTGTTTCGCCAACTTCGCGGCCGCGCGTGTGTCGTGCGGAAGTAACTCGAAGAATTCGGTGAACCGCTCGGGGTTCCAACCGAAGTTCGGCGGGAATTGCCATAGAATCGGTCCGAGCTTTTCGCGCAAACACAAAACTCCGGAGGCCAAGAAATTCGCCAGCGGCCCCTCCACATCGCGCAACTTCTTCATATGGGTGATGAACCGCGCCCCTTTGACACTGAAAACGAATCCCGATGGCGTCTCGGCGTACCAGCGTTGATAACTGGAAGGCAGCTGAAGCGAATAAAACGAGCCGTTGATCTCGATCGAATTGAATTCGCGGCTGGCGAATTGCAGCTCGAGCCGGTGCGCGAGTTTCTTCGGATAAAAAACGCCGCGCCAACCGGCGTAGGTCCAGCCGGAGATTCCGATGTGCAGGTCCTGGCGGGGCCATTCCTTCGCCGGCGCCGTCAGATTATCAGCCGCGAGTCGTGCCACAAAATGCTGTGCTTCTCACAAAGTTTTCGAAAGGCCGAAAGCCCTTCTTTTTCCTGCCCGCCGTACTCGTAACGCAAACATTGCTGCAAATAGAATTGGCAGAAGTCGGGGCTGAATTCTGTTTCCGCCGCAATCAGCAGGTCGAGCTCGCGCAGATTATTATCGCGACAGGCCCGAAGCGTGTCCGCGATGGCTTTCGGGGACTGGACTTCCGGCCGGATCAACCAAAGCGCGTAAACGAACGGTAAGCCGGTCCGCTTTTTCCATTCTTCGCCCAGATCCCAAAACTGAAAGGTGCCCTCGGTTTCGTCGCGGAAACGAATGGCCTGGTCGCCGATGAAAAATTTCGCGAGCCGCGGTGTGATCGCGCGCTGCATGAGGCGCGAACGAAAAACAAATTTGGGAGCGAGTCCCATCTCGGCGAGCAGACAGCGCAACAAATTAATTCCGGTCTGCGACGCGGGATCAACCTCGATCTCTTCGATCGCGGTCAGATCGCCGTTGTGCGCGACGAAAACACTGTGGACGGGCCCGTTGGACGAGATCGAAACGCCATCGACCAGGGTGTAAACCGGGTTTCGGAGAAACTCGAAGCTGGAAACGAGCGCGACGTCGAGCTGGCCCGCGGCAAGTTTTTCGCAGAGCGCGCTCGGGTGATCGAACACAACTTCACCGGGCCAGCCGTGGATGAGCGGGCGCGCGTTGAGATACTTAACGCAACCGATCCGTAACAGCCCCGCTTCAGCCACGCGCGTCAGGCGTAAACGAGCTCGGCCTCGACCGCGGGCGAAACCGCCGGCTGCTTCTTCGTTAGATGGCGATAATAACTGTCGCGCTGGATCGGCTCGCGCCCAGCCTCGCGAATCACGTGCTCGAGCGTCGCGACCGTTTGTTCCTGCGGCGTTCTCGCGCCCGCCATGTGGAAGATTTTTTCTTCCATGATCGTTCCGTGTAAATCGTCGACGCCGTAATTGAGCGAGACTTGGGCGAGCGGCAGTCCCATCGAAACCCAGTACCCGGTGATGTGATCGAAGTTATCGAGATAGATGCGGCTGACGGCGAGGTTACGCAGCTGCTCCACTGCGGAGGCCGGTTTCACGTGCGCGAGAACGGTCGTGTTCGGCTCGAAGGCGAATGGGACGAAGCCGGTGAATCCGCCGGTTTCATCCTGCAATTCCCGGAGCTGTCGGAGATGATCGACGCGCTGTTCGAGCGTCTCGATGTGCCCGTAAAGCATGGTGCAGGTGCTGCGATTTCCCATGTTGTGCCAGATGCGGTGGACATCGAGCCATTCCGCCGCGCTCTCCTTGCCGCGGCAGAGTTCGTCGCGCACCTGCGGATCGAATATTTCCGCCCCGCCTCCAGTGAGCGCGCCGAGGCCTGCGTCTTTCAGGATGGCGAGCGTATCCGGAATGGAACGCTTAAAGATCCTCTGGGCGAGATGGCGAACTTCAATAGCCGTAAATGCCTTGATGGTGAGATTCGGAGCGAGCGCGTGCAGCCGCTTGAGCAATTCTAGATACCACTCCTTGTCTAACGTCGGATGCAACCCCCCGACCATGTGGACTTCCGTGATGCCCGTGGCCAACGACTCCTCGACAGTGGCAACGATATCGTCAATGGAACGCTCGAAAGCATGAGCATCCCTCTTTTTCGCCGCGAACGCGCAAAACTGGCAGGAGAGAATGCAGATGTTCGAGTAATTGATGTAACGATTGAGGATGTAAGTGGCGACGTTGCCGTTTTTTCGCTCGCGGACCGCGCTCGCCATCACGCCCAGGGCATTCAGATCGGTCGACCGGTAGAGCTGGAGCGCGTCGGCTTCAGAAAGACGCTGCTGACCCTCGACCTTTTCGGCGATGGATCGAAGATCATTTGGAATGAGCGATAAATTCATCAAACGACGGAGAATGGCGAGTCCATGATGCACATGCTGGTGTTGGCTTGCAACCGAAAGCACCGATGAAGGTTGAATCGGTCACAAATGAAGCTTTCGTCTCTGGCGGTCGAACCGAGTCCGCTTTTTCTTAACATGTCCGGCCAAGAACCCGGCCCGCCAGGCCGCACACCAGAAGATGCCGAGGATATTCGGCTGATGGGTCTTGCCAGCGCGGGCGACATGGCTGCGTTCGAGCAGCTCGTCGAGCGCCATCAACGGCTCGTGGTTGGAACAGTCGGTCGCATGCTGGGCACAAATTCCGACGCGGAAGACATCGCGCAGCAGGTCTTCGTGCGAGTTTGGAAAAATCTGAAACGCTACGAGCCGCGGGCGAAGTTCACTACGTGGCTGCTCAAGATCACGCGCAATCTGGTGTTTAATGAATTGCGGCGCCGCTCGCGTCACCCGGCCGTGCCGCTGCAATCGGAAACAGACGAGGAAGAGCGCCCGCTGAAAGACGAGAATGCCGTTTCACCCGCTGCGACGTTGCTCGAGCACGAACTTCAGGAAGCGGTTGATGCCGCCATTGCTCAGCTTCCCGAGACGCAACGTATGGCGGTCATCCTGCGCCGGTACGAAGAACTGAGTTACGAGGAAATCGCCGAAGCGCTCGACCAATCCGTCTCAGCCGTGAAGAGTCTCTTGTTCCGCGCCCGCACGGAGCTACGGGAAAGCTTGAAGCGCTATCTCTCTTCGTAATTGAGAGCCGCCGATGGGGAAAACAAAGAGGGCGGACCTCTTGCGAGAATCCGCCCCCTCTCAACCCCACATCTATGGTTGGCCTAAAATCCGCGTTCGTTCGCGCTCGTTTTGAAATCGATGGACTTGGTTGTGGTCGTCGTGCTTTCCGATTCCGTCCGCGCCGGCGCAGGCGGTGTTCCCGGCTTGGGATAATCGGCCGCGACATGCCGATTCGAGGTCGGGACTAAGCGGACCGCGCCCTTGGCATTGTTCCGCCAGCCGTTCGGATCTGCGTACTCATCGCCGGTGTGATGCAACCCGCTCACCTGATCTTCGAGACCGGTGCCGTAATGCTGGTCGATAATGGTCGGCGTGACGAACACGAGCAGGTTCCGTTTCACCCGCGCGTTTAGCTTTTCCTGGAAGAGATAACCTAAGACTGGAATGTCGCCCAACAGTGGAACTTTGGTGCGGCTTTTGTTCACCTCGTCCTGAAGCAAGCCGCCAATGGCCAGCGTATCGCCGCTCTTGATCAGAACGTTGGAATCGAGGCTGCGAGTGTCGATGATGGGACTGGCCACGGTGGCGCCGGCAAAGGTGAACGTAGAATCGCCGACCTTGTTACTAATCTCCGGCTTAACCGACAGCGTGATGAAGTTGTCTTTGTTCACTGACGGTTTTACAACCAGCGTGTTGCCAAATTTCTTGTCTTGGAAGCCGCCGAACACGGCCGTAGCGGTTTGTTCATTGAAATTCAACTGAGGCACCGGCTGCGCTCGGATGATTTCGATTTTGGCCTGCTGGTTATCGGCGGTTACGACCCGTGGATTAGCAAGGAACTCCGCATCTGAATCTTCGTTCAACGCGCGGAGCGTGAGGCTCATTTGCGGCACCGTGAGAATGGCGTAGCTGGTGGCGAGGTGGGAAAGGTTCCCAAAAAGGTTGTTATTTTGGCTATTTCCCGCAGCCAGGTCACTCGTAGGCACTGCCGGCGGATTGGTGCCAGTGAAACTTTGAGGGATGACCTGACCATAGCTGAAGTTTTTTGGCGTCGTCGCACCACCAACCACGCCGGCCCAGTTGATCCCGTAGGACTGTTTCGGGTTCGCCGTCACTTCCACGAGACGCGCTTCGATCATTACTTGCTTGGTCGGCTTGTCGATCTGGACGAGCAGCTGCTTGATGTGATCCATGTTCGCCCGGGTCTCGCGATAAAAAATCGTGTTCGTGCGCTCATCGACCTGCGGAGCATCTCTGCTGGAGAGTTGCGCGGCGATCAAGGGCGCGGTGTCTTTCGCCCGCGCATAGCTGAACTGATAGCTGTCACTTTCGGTCGGCTCGGCGGTCCGTTCCGCGGCGGTCTTGATGTAGTAAACGTTGTCGATCTTATCGAGGAACAGCCCTTTAGCTTTCACGATGATCGAGATCGCCTGCAGCGCGGTCACGTCTTCCAAACGCATCGTCACCGTGCCAGCAACGGTTTCGCTCACGACCATGTTGATCTTCGCCTGGCGAGCGAGCAATCGCAGCACCGCGCCAACCTCGTCTCCCTGAAATTCGCGAACGCCCACGCCGCCGTTATCGGCAACGCTGTCGGGTTCGACCGGACCGGGCGAAGTGGTCGTCGTGGCTGTGGTGGTGGTCGAAGTCGCGGGCGAGGGCGAGGTCGCGGCATTCGAGGTCGTAGCTTGAACGAGCAAAAGATTGTCGCTGCTCTTGGTGGACGGTCCGCTGGGGAGCGGAGGAGTCGCCGGCTTGGTTTTCGTTTCGGCCAGAGGAGCCGTCGATGCGGCGGGGCTCGAGCTAGGCGCCGGGGCCGGCGCGTTGGTCTGCGCGGTTACGGCGGTTAGGGCAATGAAGAATGCCGCTCCGGAGCAGACAAAGATTTGAAGGCGATTAGGCATAGATGATGTGAGGTTGAAGAATGCGTCTGCGTTAATTAGCAGAAAGCAGACCAGCCCCCTCGCGGGCTTATGGAACTTCCCCGGGAAAAGACAGGTTTTAAGCCGCGCGCGCCGCCCTGATAAATGCGCGTAACAGGTCGTGGTCTTTACGACCCGCCGAAGTCTCGACACCCGTTGTCACATCAACGCCAAATGGCCGAACGGCCTTGATTGCCTCCGCGATATTTTCCGGAGTCAAACCTCCGGCCAGGATCACTTGCAATTGCGGGTTCGCTTCGATAAAACGCCGCGCCAATTCCCAGGGAAAAGTGCGGCCGCTGCCTCCGAATTCACCTGTCCGACTGGAATCGAGAAGCACCCGGATGGTGAAGAAATCCGGAACGTTGATCAGCGAATCGGATCCGATAACCGGAAGCGCTTTTTCGAATCGGATTCCTTCATCCTTCAATCGCCCGCAAAACTCCGGCTCTTCGTCGCCGTGCAGCTGGAGTCCCGTGATGCCGGGTATTGCCGCGACCCGTCTTGCCTCGTCCCAGCTCGGATTAACGACGATCGCGATCTTCTCCGCGGCTCCTGGCAAATGATGGACCCAATCGACACTTTTCCCGACAAAGCGTTTACTGCCTGGAAAAAAATTGAACCCGATCGCATCCGCGCCGAATTCAATGGCCGCCGCCGCATCCTGCGGCGTGGTGAGCCCGCAGATTTTGACCCGCAACATTTAGGCCGCCGTCGCGAAACCGAGTGCCGGTTTGCTGAAATCAGGCGCGGGCATCTCGTTCACTAGCTTCACGATCCCATCCTGCCATTTGTCGCTGATCGTTTGCAGGTAGGGATCGTCTTCCTCGAGGTGTGCCCGCAGCTTTGCCTGCAGCGAATCCTTTTCGTAACACAAAATGTCGATCGGCGGACCGACCGCCACGTTGCTCGTCATCGTCGAATCGATCGAAATGATCCCGACTTTGACCGCGTCGGCGAGCCCGGTTTCGTAGGTGAAACCACGGTCGAGGATCGGCTTTCCGTATTTCCTTTCCCCGATCTGGAGGAACGGACAATCACGCGTCGCATGGATGCTGTTGCCCTGCGGATAAATCAGATGCACCTCGGGCGCAAAGCCAGCGATCTGGCCCCCCACGATCAGGTGAATGTTGAAATCGAATCCGTCCGCCTCCAGCGCTTCACGATGTCGCTTCTCGACTTCACGCACCTTCGATCCCACGTAGTTGATCGTGTCATAGAGTGTCTGCCGGGTCGTTATCTGTTCGCGCCTCGGCTCGGTTTTTCCGAGATGCAGATCCTCGTCGATCAACGCGATAGTCGCCTGGGTCAGGGACAAATTGCCGGAGCTAAGGATGCAGATCACGCGTTCGCCCGGCTTCTCGTAGACCCGCATCTTCGAGCAGCTGGTGATGTTATCCATACCCGCACTCGTTCGTGAGTCCGAAATAAACACCGCGCCCGCGCGGCAAATCATTCCCAGGCAATAGGTCATCCGTTTCTGCTTTCCGGTTCGATCACGCGACCCTGCACCTGCTTGATCTGGGTATGATGCGTAAGCACGTGGACGCGCCCGTCACTTCCACGGAAAAACGCGCTCAAGAGCCAGCTGATAATCCCGATCACGATCGCGCCCCAGAACGCGCTCCCGTAGCCATCTACGTGAAAGCCGCTCACAATGCTCGGCACCCAGTAGAGCATCAGCCCGTTGACCAGGAGAATGAAAATGCCCAGGGTAAGCAAAATCAACGGCGCCCCGAGGATCAGCAGAAACGGGCGCACGAAGGCGTTCAGAATTCCGAGCAACAACGCCGCCGCGATGAGCGAACCGGTCGTGTCGTAACGGATCCCGGTGATAATCGATGCCGCGACCATCACACCCACGGTTGTGACGAGCCATCGGAATATGAAGTGCCGCATGGCGGGACGTTAGGCGCACTTCGCCGCGTTGCGCAACCATCGCGTTGCAAAATCCGCTTGCGCGGCCGCCGCATGAGGTATTCGGTCTGAAAACATTCACCGACAAAACGACAGTGCCCAGGAAACCGAAAACATCAGTTGAAACGAAGCCGGCCGATGGCGCCACCGCATCTGCCGCCAACGGCAAAACGAGCGCGCCGGAGACGAAGAAAAAGTCGCGCGTCGCTAACGCCCCCGCGAAGAAAAAGAAGGCTGCGCCTCCAAAGAAACCGAGCGCCAAAGCCCCGGCGAAGACTCTCGTCGAACCGACCGACGACCAGATCCGCCTGCGCGCCTATTTCCTGGCCGAGCGTCGCCACAAACTTTCGCTCCCGGGCGATTCAAATCACGACTGGATCGAAGCGCGCCGCCAATTGATCGAAGAGTCCGAGCGTTCGGCGAATTAGCCGGCTGCGATCGTCTCCACTCCCGGCAAACTTTCCTTCACTTTTTCAATTAGCCGATTGATCGCAAACGGCTTCGGCACCAGCCCGCGCACGCCGGCTTCGCGCAATAATTCCTGGGCCCTCGCTTCTTCGCCTTTCGCAGTGACGAGCAAGAGCGGCGGCACGATCCGCGGTGGCGTCGCGTTATCGTAGACTTTGCGGATCAAAAAGAAGAGCATCGCGCCGTCGATCATCGGCATGGAAAAATCGAATAGCAGCAGGTCGTAGGTTTTCTTCAGCGCCAGCTCGAATCCGTATTCGGGCTTCGGCGATGAATCCACCTCGCAGCGCAGCATCGATGTCAACGCCTCACGCATCACCCGCATCAACGCCACGTCGTCGTCCACGATGAGAATTTTCTTTGGTGCCGTGTCGCTCATGACAACGGACGCTTGCGCCAAAGCCCTTCGCGTTTCAAGCTTTTCCGATGACCGCCCCTTTTGCTGAGCTCGCCGCCGCCCTTCGCGAACGCCTAGCCGTCATCTCCGATGAAGACAGTCGCCGGGATCCCGATCGCCATACTGCCCGCCTCCGCGAAGTCTCCGAAAAAATCGAGCGGCTCGAGCAATCCCTCCCCGCCCAAATCGACCCCCAGCTCCGCCATTTTCTCCAGCGCCGCAGCTACACGAAAGCGCTCGAACTGCTGGAGACAATCACGCCCGCTTAAAATACTGCACCGCTCTTTCGTGCTTCTTCGCCGCGGCCCGAGTCTTGAACGTGCCAAGATTTCTCCGTTTCCCGGTCTTCGGATTCTTCTTCCGCGAATACAGCCGATACCCGCCCGACTTTAGTTTTCTGATCACGAAAGATCGAAGGGTCAGTTCGAAGCGATCGCTTCGCCTATCGCGAGTAGAGCTCGACGATCAGCTGTTCGTTGACCATCGGCTGCATTTCGTCGCGGGTCGGGATGCGGGAGACTTTGCCGCTCAACGCGTCGCGGTTGGCGACGAGCCAGTCGGGGACGGGAGCGATCTGGGTGAGCTCGAGATTGCGCAAGGCGAGCTGGCGGGATTTCGGTTTGTCTTTCACGCTGACTTCGTCGCCGGCTTTGACGTTGTAGGAGGCGATGTTGACGTTCTTGCCGTTAACCTGGACGTGGCCGTGGGAAACGAGCTGGCGCGCGCCGCTGCGGGTGTTGGCGAGGCCGAGACGGAAGACGACGTTATCGAGTCGCGTTTCCAAAAGCTGAAGCAGCGTTTCACCGGTGACGCCGCGCTTGCGCAACGCGCTTTGGAAAATGCGGCGGAATTGTTTTTCGAGCAGGCCGTACTGATAACGGAGCTTCTGTTTTTCACCGAGCGCGATCGCGTAATCGGACTGTTTGCGGCGCGAACCTTTGGGGCCGTGCATGCCGGGAGGATAATTCTTTCGCTCAAGCGCTTTGGCGGGTCCAAAGAGCGGCACGCCGTAGCGGCGGCTCACTTTGGTTTTCGGTCCGGTGTATCTGCCCATGAGAAGAAAGTAGAAAGGTTAAAGTATAAATTACTCAGACGCGACGCTGTTTGGGAGGTCGGCAACCGTTGTGCGGCACCGGGGTCACGTCGCGGATGACGGTGAGATCGAGGCCGATGGCTTGCAACGCACGGACGGCAGATTCGCGGCCGGCCCCGGGACCACGGACGAGGACTTCGACTTCCTTGAGGCCATGGCCCATGGCTTGGCGGGAGGCGTCCTGCGCGACCATTTGGGCGGCGTAGGCAGTGCTTTTCCGCGAGCCTTTGAAGCCGACTTTGCCGGCGCTCGACCAGCCGATCACGTTACCCTTGAGGTCGGTGATCGTGACGATGGTGTTGTTGAAAGTGGAGAGGACGTGGGCGATGCCGGTGTGAACGTTCTTGCTGCCCTTCGCTTTGATGATCTTCGGCTTCTCGATGTCGTCGGGATTGAGCGAAAGATTTTCCTTTGGCGGTTCGGGAGCGGCGGCGGGCGCGGCTTCTTCCTTCTTCGCCTTGGCGGGCTTCTTCGCGGGCTTGGCTGGCGCTTCTGCAGCTGCAGGAGCGGGCGCCTCGGTAATCGCAGCGGCCGGAGTTTCCGGAGCGGCGGTCTGAGCCTCAACTTTCGTTTCTTCCGTTTCGGCTTTCGCCTTCGGAGCTTTTGCTTTCGCCGGTTTTTTCTCGTCTGAATCTGCCATGACTAAAATTCTCTAAGCGTTAAACCTTGCCCGCTTTCGCTTCCTTGTTGCGGATCACGCCGACAGTCTTCCGCGGGCCCTTGCGCGTGCGCGCATTAGTGGAGGTGCGCTGACCGCGGACCGGCAGCCCGCGGCGATGCCGGATACCGCGATAACAATTGATCGCCTGGAGCCGTTTCAAATTGCTCTGCGTTTCCCGGCGCAGATCGCCTTCAATCGGGATCTTGTTGTTCGTGATCGCGTGAATGATCTCGTTGATCTGCTGGGGCGAAAGATCCTTCGCCCGCAGGTTCGGATCGATATTTGTCTGCTCGAGCACGCGCTTCGAGGTGCTCGGCCCTATGCCGTAAATATAAGTCAGCGACGCTTCGATGCGTTTGTCGGCCGGTATTTCAACTCCCAAAAGTCGTGGCATAAAATTAACCCTGGCGCTGTTTGTGTCGCGGATTCGTGCAGATGACGCGGACAACGTTCTTCCGCTTCACGATCTTGCACGCTACACAAAGTCTTTTTACTGATGGTCGCACTTTCATAACAAGGATTCGGTCGAGACGAAAAACGCGGAGAAGGCTCCGCGGTTGTCACTTCTGGCGGTAGGTGATCCGCCCCTTCGACAAATCGTAGGGGGAAACTTCTAGCATAACTTTCTCGCCTGGCAAGATACGAATGAAATGGAGCCGCATTCTTTCGGTGCCCTATTTCAATTGCGTCTTTCCGCGCCATGTCAGGATTTCCGGCCCATCTCGCGTAATCAGGACCGTGTGTTCAAAATGAGCCGACGGCATTCCATCCGCCGTGCAAACTGTCCAGCCGTCATCGAGCAATTTGACGGCGGCAGTGCCGGAATTAATCATCGGTTCGATCGCGAGCGTCATCCCCGCCTTCAACCGCGGGCCGCTCCCGCGTCGGCCGTAGTTCGGGACCTGCGGTTCTTCGTGCAATTTCCGTCCCACCCCGTGCCCGACGAATTCGCGGACGACATTGAAGTTCTCGCGCGTCGCGATTTCCTCGATCGTCGCGCATACATCGCCGAGCCGCGTGCCTTCGTGCATGATTTCAATCGCGCGCCCAAGAGCACTTTCGGTCACCCGCAAAAGGCGCTCGGTGCGGTCGTCGATCATCCCGACGGGAACGGTGAAGGCCGTGTCCCCTACCCATCCCTCCTGGACCACGCCGATATCGAGTTTCACGATGTCGCCATATTGAATACGTCGCTGGCTTCCGATTCCGTGCACGATCTCGTCGTTGAGCGAAATGCAGATGTTGCCGGGGAAAACGCGATGCCCGAGCCGGTAACCGAGAAACGCGCTTTGGACGCCCGCTTCCGCCATCAAATCGGCCGCCGCCTGATCGACTTCCTTGGTTGAAATTCCCGGACGAATCAGATCCACGACCCGTTCCAGGACCTCACTCGCGGTGCGGCAGGCCTGCCGCATTTTGTCGATCTCTTTCGGGCTCTTGATCGGGATCATGCCGGCTGCTCAATCAAGCGCGAGATATCTGCGAAAACCGCTTCTCGATCGCGATTGCCGTCGATCTTTCGGAGCACGCTGATCTTGCCGTAGTGATCGGCCAGCGGTTCGGTCTTGGTATTAAACTCGGAGAGCCGCGTTTCCAGAATGCTGGCATCGTCGTCCGTTCGCCGGATCAGGTGGCCATCGCAGTACGGACAAACCGCGCGCTCGGAAAACACCGCCGCGCCTTCACTGGTGGTGAAGCCGCAGGACTGACATTGGAGCCGGTGCGAAATGCGATCCTTAATCGTATCCGCGGTAACGTTGAGCCAGATCGCAAGATCCAACGGCGTGTGATGGCGTTGCAGAATTCCGTGGAGCGCTTCCGCCTGCGGGATCGTGCGCGGAAAACCGTCGAACACAAAACCTTGCGCACCGTGGAGCCGCACCCAGTCTTCGATCAAGTCGATGATGATCTTGTCCGGCACGAGCTCGCCATGCTTCGTTTTTTCGGCGGTCTCAATCCCAAGCAGCGTCCCGAGTTCCACCTCACGCCGCAGGATCGCTCCGGTGGACGTGACCGGGATTCCGAAATGCCGCGTAATCATTTCCGCCTGCGTTCCTTTTCCGGAACCGGGCGCGCCGAGAAGCACGAGTCGCTTTTTCACTTAGCGCCCGTAGAGGAAAAACGCGACGCCGCCGATGGCGATGATCGCGATCCCGACGTAGAGCCACATCAAGGTTGTGCTCCGCGCCGTTTCGCCGCGTGCGTACGCCGCGCGATCGAAGCGAGCGCCGCGGATGCGACCTTTGCGGAGAAAGCCATCGTAGTGGCGTTGAATCAGGTGCGTCTCCACTTGCCGCATCGTGTCGAGAATTACGCCCACGATAATGAGAAGACTCGTGCCGCCGAAGAATTGCGCCGTGATCTGCGGCACGTTCAGCGAGCGACTGAGTAGCGTCGGCAGAATAGCGATGATGGTAAGGAAAACTGCGCCGGCAAAGGTGAGCCGGGTCATGGTGTAATCGAGGAATTCCGCGGTCGGTTTGCCCGGACGCACACCCGGAATGTAGCCGCCGTATTTTTTCAGATCGTCGGCAATTTGCGATGGCTGAAATTGGGTGGCGACCCAGAAATAACTGAAGAAGAAAATCATCACGGCCAGGATGAGGTAATGCGGCCAGCCGCTGTTGAGCGCGCCGACAATGCGCGCCGCGATCGGGCTGTTTTTCCCGACATAGCCAACGATCGTGGCCGGAAAGAGGAGCAGCGCGAACGCGAAGATGATCGGCATGACGCCCGCGTAATTCACCTTCAACGGCATGTACTGCGTCTGACCGCCGTACATTTTCCGGCCGACAACCCGCTTCGCGTATTGCACCGTGATCTTACGCACGCCTTGCGTCACCGCGATGACCGCCGCGATGACCAGGAAGAGGAACGCGACCATTAAGACCAGGATGAATGGGTTCGACGGCGCCGCACCGGTATCCGCCGACGGCACGAACGTCTTCCACGCTTGCGCCAGCGCCGCGGGCAAGCGCGCCACGATCCCGATTGTGATGATGAGCGAAATGCCATTGCCGATGCCGCGCTCGGTGATCTGATCGCCGAGCCACATCAGGAACATCGTGCCGGCGGTCAGCGTCAATGCCGTGATGATGTTGAAACTCAGAGCCTGGTTTTCTACGAGCGGAATCCCGAGCTTCTGGATCGTGTCGTTGATGCCCGGCAGCATCGTTTGATACGACTCTGGATGCTGAAACGAAACCGAGAGGAGCCAACCTTGCACCAAACACAGCACCACGGTCGCGTAGCGGGTGTACTGCATGATTTTCTGGCGCCCGCCATCTTCTTTCGCGAGCCGTCCGAGCTGCGGAATCACCGCGGTCAGCAATTGCATCATAATCGACGCGCTGATGTAGGGCATGATGCCTAACGAGAAGACCGCGCAGTTCTCGAGCGCCCCGCCGCTAAACAGATTGAACATCGCGGCGAGGCTGCCGCCGGTCTTTTCTGTCAGCGAAGTGCGGAACCATTCCTGGATTACCGCCTGGTTTACTCCGGGCGTCGTGACTGCCGCGCCGAGACGAACGATGACGATGATCGCAAGCGTGAACAAAATCCGGCGCCGCAGCTCCGGGATTTTGACGGTATTAAGAAACGCCGAAACCATCTCTGGTCGTTAACCGCTCCGGGTTAGCCTTTCCGCGTTTTCTTTTTCGCGGTGGATTTTGCCGGGGATTTTTTCTTCGCCGCCGGCTTCTTCGCTTTCGGCGCGGCCGCTGCTTCGGCCTCGGACGCAGCCGCTGGTTGTTCCGCATCGCGCGGTCCTTGCGGCGCCGCTTTCTGGCGGAGCGTCACCGTCCCGCCGGCCTTTTCGATTTTTTCCCGAGCCGACGCGCTGATCTTGTCGGCTTCAATCGTGAGCGCGTGCTTCAATTCTCCGTCGCCCAAAATCTTCAAACCATCGCCGTTACCCCGAAGCATCTTCTTTTCACGAAGAAGTTGTTCGTTGATGACGGTTCCTTCCTTGAACGATGCGAGTTCGCTCAAATTCACGATCGCGTAATTCTTGTGGAACGCGGCGTTGTTGAATCCGCGTTTTGGCAACCGCCGAATCAAGGGCATCTGGCCGCCTTCGAACCCGAGGCGGATGCTGCCGCCCGAACGCGCCTTTTGGCCTTTGTGGCCTTTGCCGCTCGTCTTGCCGTGCCCGGAACTTTCTCCGCAACCGAGTCGTTTCACGCGATGGGTCGAACCCGGCCGTGGCCGCATGTTATGGAGTCGGATCATGACTGCGCCGTTTCCTTTCCGTCCGTCGGCGGCTGCGTCTGGCGAATCCCGCGCGACTTCAAAATCTCATCGCGCCGGCGTAACGAGCGCAGGGCCGCGATCGTCGCCTTCACCACGTTCGCGTGATTGCTCGAGCCTAACGACTTTGCGAGCACGTCGCGAATTCCGACCGCTTCCACGACCGCGCGGACTCCGCCACCGGCAATGACGCCCGTTCCTGGCGAAGCGGGCCGCAACAAAACGCGGCCGCCGCCAAATTCCCCAATCGTCTCGTGGGGAATCGTGTTCTCATGCAGCGACATTTTCTCCATCGACTTGCGCGCGGCTTCGGAAGCCTTGCGGATCGCTTCCGCCACTTCATTCGCCTTGCCAAATCCGACACCAACCTGGCCGTCGTGATCGCCCGCGACAATGAGCGCGCTGAAGCTGAAACGCCGGCCGCCCTTCACGACCTTCGCGCAACGATTGATGAACACGACCTTCTCCGTCGTGTCGCCCTTCGCTGCTGAACTTTTATCTGTCTGGCGTTCCTGTCGTCGTCCGCCGCCGCTATGTGGTTGTGCCATGATGTTCTAAAATTTGAGTCCGCCTCCCCGCGCCGCGTCCGCCAGGGCTTTCACTTTGCCATGATAAATGTGACCGCCGCGATCGAAGACCACGTTCTCGACTTTCTTCGAGAGCAACCGCTCCGCGATCGCTTTGCCGACCAGTTCCGCGGCAGCGCGGTTCGCGCCCGCCTTTGACTTGCCGATGATCTTCTCTTCGGTCGTCGCCGCTGACACAAGCGTCTTGCCCGCATCGTCGTCGATGACCTGCGCGTAAACGTGCTTGCCGGAAAAATGAACCGCCAGCCGCGGACGTTCCGCCGTGCCATTGACGCGTTTCCGGATCCGCTTGTGAATGCGGGTGCGAGTAATCTTGCGGTCGAGCAGCGCCATAACTATTGAACTGTCTTGCCTTCCTTGCGCCGGATCACTTCGCCCGCGTACTTCACACCCTTGCCCTTGTAAGGCTCCGGCGGGTAATAGCGACGAATATCCGCCGCGACCTGGCCGACCAATTTTTTGTCGATGCCGTTGATCGCGATCTTCGTGTTTTCCGTGACCGTGATTTTAATTTCCTTCGGGATCGGGAACAGAATCGGATGCGATTTGCCCAAACTCAGATTCAAGATCTGACCTTGAACGGCCGCTTTGAAACCGACGCCTTCGATCTCGAGGTTCTTCGAAAATCCCTCGCTAACGCCCTGGACCATGTTGTGGACGAGGCTGCGTGACAGACCATGCAGCGCTCTTACGCTCCGCGTCTCCGCGTCGCGCACGAGCGACACGCGATTGTCTTTGACGCTCGCCTTGATCTCGCGTGGCAACGTCCATTGCAGTTTCCCCTTCGGCCCTTCGACCGCGACGGCGCCATCGTTGCCGATGTTCACCTTCACCTTGTCGGGAATCTCGACCGCTTTATTTCCAATTCGTGACATAAACCAAACGCGCGCCTTACCAGACGTAAGCCAGCAGCTCGCCTCCCACGTTTTGTTTCTTCGCTTCGCGGCCGGACAGAATCCCGCGCGGCGTGGAGAGAATTGAAATTCCCATCCCGCCGAGAACCCGCGGAATTTCTTTCGCGCCCACATAACGCCGCAAGCCCGGGCGACTCACCCGCTTCAATCCGGTGATCGCACTCGTCCGGTTCGCCATCTTGTTCGTGATCTTGATCCGCGGATGCGCCGCTTCGGTGTCGACCGCGTAGTCGGTGATATAACCTTCGTCCTTCAAAATGCGCACGACTTCCGCCTTGATCTTCGAATAAGGCACAAAGAGCTCAGGCTTCTGCGCCGACGCGGCATTGCGGACGCGGGCGAGAAGGTCGGAAATAGGATCGGTAACTGTGCTCATGGTTAGGCGGCTGGCGCGGCTGCGACTTCCCCTTTGGAGGAAGTCGCCGTGGCGACCTTCTTGGCCCGGTCGCTGAACGGCATTCCCATTTCGCTCAACAGCGATTTGGCTTCCTCGTTCGTCCGCGCGGTGGTGACGATTGTAACATCAAAACCGATGTTGCGCTTGATTTTATCCAGCTCGACTTCGGGGAAAATCGACTGGTCGGAAACGCCGAGGGTGTAGTTGCCGTGGCCGTCGAATGCCTTCGGTGAGACCCCCCGGAAGTCGCGGATTCGCGGCAACGCTGCTTTGATCAGGCGCTCCAGAAATTCATACATGTGCGCGCCGCGCAATGTGACCTTGGCGCCGATCGCCTGCTCCTTGCGGAGCTTGAAGTTCGCGATGCTTTTCTTCGCGCGGGTCTCAGACGGCTTTTGACCGGTGATCAACGCCAGCTCCGCTTTTGCATCTTCGAGCGCCTGCTTCACGTCCTGCTGCGAACCAACCGAGGTGTTGATCACGACCTTCTCCACCTTCGGCACCTGGTGCGGGTTCTTGTAGCCGTGCTGTTTTTGCAACGCCGGCACCACCCGCTCTTTGTAATGATCGTAAAACTCGTTCTTCACTGCCTATTCCTCTTTCGCCTTCTTCGAAGCCTTTTCCTTCGGCGCTTTTTCTTTCTTTTTCGAGGTCTTGCCTTTCGCAGCTTTTTCGCCGCGCTCCAGCACCCGCACGTTCGAGATGTGAATCGGACCCTCGCGCTCCGCGATTTTTCCCTGCGGATTGTCCTGCGACTTCTTCAAATGCTTCTTGATCAGCCGCACGCCCTCAATCAGCACCCGCTGTTTCTTCGGCAACACCTCGAGGACCTTCCCGGAAGAACCGCGAAAGTTCCCCGAGATCACCTCGACGTTGTCGCCTTTGTGGACGTGCAGCTTGATTCGGTTCATAAAACTTCCGGAGCGAGCGAGACGATCTTCATGAAATTCCGCTCGCGCAATTCGCGCGCGACCGGCCCGAAAATTCGGGTGCCGCGCGGATTCAAATCTTTGTCGATCACGACGATCGCGTTGTTATCGAAGCGGAGAACAGAGCCGTCGCTGCGCTTGATTGGCTGACGCGTCCGCACCACGACCGCGCGAATCACTTCGCCTTTCTTCACGGTCCCCGTTGCGCTCGCTTCCTTCACGTTGGCCACGATCACATCACCAATGCCGGCGGACTGCGCGTTGCCTTTGCCGATAACGCCAATCATCGTCGCCATGCGCGCGCCGCTGTTGTCCGCCACGTCGAGTCTGGATCGCAGGTAAACCATAAAATCTTCCTCTACTTCTGCACGACCTCCACGAGCCGCCAGCGCTTGAGCTTGCTCATCGGTCGCGTCTCCATGATCCGCACCGTGTCGCCCGGCTTGGCCTTGTTCTCCTCGTCGTGCGCGTAAAACTTTTTCATCTGCTTCACGATCTTGCCGAACTTCGCGTGCGGCACTCGCGTCACCGTGCGCACCACGATCGTCTTGTTCATCCCGCTCGAGATCACTTCGCCCGTCCGCGTTTTGCGCGTCCCGCGTCCCTCATCCTTCGTAATCGTGCTCGCCTGCCGAGCCGTAGCGTCTTCGCGAAGGCTGGTGCTCGAATCGCTGTTTTGTTCGGCCATAAAATTATTTCTTTTCCGCCTTCGCCGCTCGTTGCGTCAACACCGTCTCGATCCGCGCCACGTCTCGGCGCAGCAAGCGCAGCCGGCTCGGCTGTTCCAGTTGTCCGCTCTGCTGTTGCAAACGCAGATGCAGACTCTCCTGGCGCATGTCGCGCTTCTTCGTCTGCAGCTCTTCGCTGCTCATTTCTGCCAGTTCCTTGAATTTCATTTCTCTTTAGGCCGCTGCCACATGGTGCCGCGTCAAAAACTTCGTCCGCACCGGCAGCTTGTCCGCCGCCAGGCGGAGTGACTCCCGCGCGACGGATTCCGGGACGCCGTCCAATTCAAACAAAATGTTTCCCGGCCGCACCGTGGCCACCCAATATTCCGGCTGGCCTTTCCCCTTACCCATTCGCGTTTCCGGCGGACGCGCCGTGACTGATTTGTCCGGAAAAATTCGGATCCACAGCTTGCCCTTACGCTTCATGCTGCGCGTCAACGCCACGCGCGCCGCTTCGATCTGCGTGTTTGTGATCCAGGCGCGTTCCAGCGTCTGGAGCCCGAATTCGCCGAAATCGATCCGCAGATTGCGCGACGCCGTCCCCTTGCGGCTTCCCCGCTGGGTCTTCCGGTACTTCACGCGTTTTGGCATCAATGGCATGTCAGTCTCTCCTTAAAAAAATTGATTCTAGGCCTGCACAGGCTCTGGCGGCGGCGGTAATGTCGCGGATTGCGCTTCCGCTGCCGGCGCCTCTTCCTTCTTACAAATCCAGCATTTCACGCCGATCTTCCCATAAACTGTGTTCGCTTCCGCAAATCCGTAATCGATCGGTGTCCGCAACGTATGCAGCGGCACCTTGCCCTCGCGATACCATTCTGACCGCGAAATCTCCGCGCCATTCAGCCGTCCCGAGCTGCGCAACCGAATCCCTTGCGCACCGAAATCCATCGCTACCTGCACCGCCTTCTTCATCGCGCGGCGATAGGCGATTCGGCGCTCGATCTGAAGCGCCACGTTCTCCGCCACTAGCTGCGCATCAAGCTCCGGCGTCTTGATCTCCTGAATATCGATCTTGATCTGTTTCCCCTGCGCCATCTTCGAGATTTCCTCGGTCATCTTCTCGATCTCAGCGCCCTTGCGTCCGATCACGATTCCGGGCCGCGCCGTGTAAATCGTCACCCGAATTGAATTCCACGCCCGCTCGATCACGATTTTCGAAACCGCGGCGAACTGAAGCTTTTTCTTCACGTAATCGCGAATCTTGAGATCGCTGTGCAAAAAGTCCGGCATCTCCTGCGGCGACGCGTACCACTTCGACCGCCAATCGCGGTTCACCCCGAGACGAAAACCAATTGGATTAACTTTCTGTCCCATAAATTATTCTTTCGCCTCCGACTTCTCGGATTCCGTCGCCTTGGTTTCCTTCGTGTCCTTTGCGCCCTTGATGTGAGCCTTCTTTTTCTTCGATGCGCCGGCCTTCTTCCCGCCCTTCTTTTTATCCCGCGTCTTGATCTCAATCTCGTCCGTCAAAACGATCCGGATATGCGCGCTCCGTTTCAAAATCCGGCTGCCGCTTCCCCGCGCTCGCGTCATCATCCGCTTCATCGTCGGGCCTTCGCCGACCGTCGCCTCTTTCACGACCAGGGCATCCACCCGCAGGTTCGCGTTATTCTCCGCATTCGCGACCGCGCTTTTCAGCGTTTTCGCGATCAAATGCGCCGCCTTCTTCGGGCTGAACGCCACCACGTCCAGCGCCGCCGAAACCGGCAGACCCTGAATAACGCGGGTGACTTCGCGCACCTTAAATGGCGAAATCTTCGCGTACCGATATGTCGATCTAACTTGCATTTATTTTAAACTCACATCCTTGCGAGCGTCCGCCTGGAGCCGGTCGCCCACTTTTATTTTTTCTTTCTCAGAATCCATTTTTTGAATCACGGCCCCGCAAATCCGCTGGCGCACGTCCACTACTCGCAACGTCGCGATCACTTTGTCGCCTCGCATCACCCGCATCGGCATCCCCATCTTCACTCCCTGCTTTTCCCCGATGTTGCCGACCACCAGCGACCATTCGTCCTTCACGCTGATCACGCTGCCGTCCATCAACGTCGCCGTTTCGGCCGGCGGATTCTCCGCCTTCGCGATCAACTCATTCAGGCTCCGAAGCTGCGTCTCCACTTCCATCCGCGCCTGCGCATCGCCTCCCGTCGAGGTCTTGAGCAGGTGCAGGATCGCCTCGCTCAACCGCAAACTCTGGTCGCGATACTGTTCCCGTTCCTTCTGCAACAATTGCAGATCCGACACCGCGCTCAGCAACCGCTGTTCGAGCTTCGCCCGATCCTTGTCGGCCGACTCCAGCCCCAGCGCGTCCATTCGGAGTTCGAGGTCCGAGTATTTCCGGCGAAAAACTTCGGCCTGCAGATTCGATTCCGCCAGGCTGTCCGTCAACGTCCGCACCGACTCGCGCGCCAGCGACAATTCCCGTCGCAGCGCCTCGTTTTGCGAGAGCAATTCCGCCGCGGTCACCTTCGCATCCGCGTTCTCATTCTTGGATTCTGTCAAAGAACTATTCCCCTCTGCCGCCAGCCTTCCGGCCAGCGTTAAGCAGCCCATTAAAACCACCACCGATTTCCAAATTCCGCTTCGCAATCGAAAATCGAAATTCGAAAATCGAAAATTCACATCACTTCGTCACCTTCGCGGTGTGCGAACCGTGTTTCTTAAAGATTCGTGTCGGCGAAAATTCGCCGAGCTTGTGGCCGACCATGTTTTCCGTCACGAAGACCGAGACGAACGTTTTGCCGTTGTGCACCATGAAGGTGTGGCCAACGAAATCCGGCGTCACCATCGAACGGCGCGCCCAGGTCTTCACCGGCTTCTTCACGCCCGAGGCGTTCATCTTGTCGATTTTTTCGAGAAGATGCCCGGGAACAAACGGTCCTTTTTTCAATGATCTGGCCATAACTAAAAATTATTTCTTCCGCCGATCCTGCATGATGAAGCGATCGCTCGGCTTGTGTTTCGCGCGGGTCTTAAATCCTTTCGCGAGCTGGCCCCACGGGCTGACCGGATGATGACGTCCACCGCCGCCCTTGGATTTACCCTGACCGCCGCCCATCGGGTGATCGATCGGGTTCATGACCATTCCGCGCACGTGCGGCCGCCGGCCCTGCCAGCGCGTCCGTCCGGCTTTCCCGCTGGAGACGTTCATGTGATCGACGTTGCCCACCTGGCCGATTGTCGCGAAACAGGTCTCGTGAATCCGGCGAATTTCTCCTGAAGGCAATTTCACCAGCGCATAGCCAGCTTCGCGGTTGCTCAGCGTCGCCTGCTGTCCCGCGCTCCGCGCGATCTGTCCGCCACGTCCGGGTGCGATCTCAATGTTGTGAATGTTCGCCCCGAGCGGAATCACGCTCAGCGGCAACGAATTTCCGAGATCCGGTGGCGCTTCCGGTCCCGACATCACTTTCGCGCCAACGGCTAATCCGTCCGGCGCCAGGATGTAGCTCATTTCGCCATCGCTGTACTTAATAAGAGCGATGCGCGACGAACGATTCGGATCGTACTCGATCGCCGTCACGTCCGCCGCTACGCCATGCTTGCGCCGTTTGAAATCGATCTTGCGGTACTTCTGCTTGTGACCGCCACCAATGTGTCGCGCTGTGAGGCGTCCGTTGTTGTTGCGTCCGCCGGACCGCCGCTTGATCTCGGTCAATCCTTTGTGGGGCTTTGACTTCGTGATCTCGGTGAAAGCCGGAAGCGACTTAAAGCGAAGGACGGGAGTTAACGGTCTAAAAGTTTTGAGCGCCATAACTTAAAAACTGTCATTCTGAGCGGAGCGCAGCGGAGTCGAAGCCGTAACGCAGCCGACGAAGTCGGCGAGGCCGGGCTTTCCATCTCTGATCATTTCTGCGCGGTGTTGCGTCGCGGCGGAAATAGTCAGAGATCCTTCGCCGTCTTCGCGGCTCAGGATGACAGGTTGAGAATAAATGCGGCGTAACGAGTTCATGCGCGTTGCGATCACACCAAATCGATCTTCTCGCCCTCCTTCAACGTCACGATCGCCTTCTTCCAATGCGCCTTCCGGCCAAAGTCGGCGCGGCGTTCGCGCTTCTTTTTCCCGGCATAGTTGCAGGTGTTCACGGCGACGACCGTCTTGCCGAACAGCCGCTGGATCGCCTGCTTGATCTGGATCTTGTTCGCGCGCGGCGAAACGCGGAACACGTACTTGTTCTGCTTCTCGCTCAAGAGCGACGCTTTCTCCGTCAGCTGGACGGTTTGGATCAAATCGTAGGGCTCGTTCATTTCGAAGTCCTTTCCGCCAGACGTTCCAACGCGGCCGGCGTTACCAAAATCTTGTCGAACGCGAGCAATTGTTCCGCGTTCACATCTGCGGCCGTCGCGAGCAAAACCGGCTTCACGTTCCGAGCCGACTTGTAGGTGTTCTCGTCGAACGAATCGGAGAGCACCAAAACCTTTTGCGCATCCGTCTGCTTCTTCACCAGCGCGACGAACGATTTGGTCTTCAGTTCGCCAACCTCAAATTTGGCGATCGTCAAAACGTCGCCTGCTTTGATCCGCTCGCTTAGCGCCTTCTGAAACGCCAGACGCCGCAACGTCTTCGAAGTCTTCTTTGAATAATCGCGAGGATGCGGTCCGAACACGACACCGCCCCCACGCCAAACGGGCGACGATTTGTAACCGGCGCGAGCACGACCAGTTCCCTTTTGCCGCCACGGTTTCGCGCCGGAAAGATTCACAGTCGCCTTCGTTTTCGTGCTCGCCGAACCCGAACGACGCGCCGCTCGCATCGCCACGACAACATCGTGCAGCGCCTGCGTTCCGCGGCCGGTCTCGATCAATTCGATCTTGGCTTCCTTTGCCGCTGCAACTGTTAAAGCTTTCGCGCTCATTATTTCTTCGCGCCTCCTGCGACCGGTTTCTTGATCGCCGGACGAACCACGACATAACTGCCGTTTGGTCCCGGCACCGCGCCGCTGATCAAAATCACTTTGTCGGCTTCGCGCACCTGCATGACCTGAAGGTTCTGCACCGTCACTCGCTCGTCGCCCATGTGACCCGGCATCCCCATGTTCTTCCAAATCCGTCCGGGCGTGGAACGATTGCCGATCGCGCCGTTCCGGCGATGCGTCTTGGAACCGTGCGCCGCGCCCTGTCCGGCGAAATTGTGCTTCTTCATCACGCCCTGAAACCCCTTGCCCTTCGAGCGACCGATCACGTCAACGAAATCGCCAGGCTGAAATTGCGCGACGCTCAAATCGATGTCGCCCTCGGCCGCATCGCCATCGAGCCGGAATTCGCGCACGAATTTCTTCGGCTCCGCGCTCGCCTTCTTGAACGCGCCCAGCTCCGCCTTGTTCAGACGCGATTCCTTCTGGGTGTCGAACCCGACCTGGATGGCTGAATAACCGTCGTTCTCCGCCGTGATCCGGCGCAAAAGGACGTTATCGCCCGCAGCGATCACGGTCACAGGACGCATCCGACCATTCGCGTCGTAAACGCTGGTCATGCCGATCTTCTGTCCTAGTAAACCGATGCTCATGATCGTGGGTTTGCAAAAGTGTTCGAATAGACTGCGCTAAATCTTGATGGTGATGTCGACGCCGGCCGGCAGGTTGAGTTTCTTTAACTCGTCGACCGTTTTAGCGGTCGGCTCGATGATATCGAGCAGGCGTTTGTGCGTCCGAATTTCAAATTGGTCCATCGACTTTTTGTCGACGTGCGGGGAACGGTTCACCGTGAATTTCTCGATCAAGGTCGGAAGCGGAATCGGTCCCGCCACCCGCGCGCCCGTGCGCTTCGCGGTCTCGACGATGTCGATCGCGGATTGATCCAGCATCCGGTGATCGAATGCCTTTAGACGAATGCGAATGCGTTGGCCGTTCGTCATTTCGTCTCCTTCTGGTCGAGAACCGCGGCGACAAGCTGCTGCGGCACCTGTTCGAAATGCGATGGTTCCATTGAGTAACTCGACCGGCCCTTTGAAAGTGAGCGAATAGCAGTGGCGTAACCGAACATTTCCGCGAGCGGAACTTCAGCCTGGACCATAGTGAGGTTTCCCTTCACTTCGATGCTGCCAATCTTGCCGCGGCGGCGATTCAAATCACCCATGATGTCGCCCTGATATTCTTCCGGCGTCGCGTTCTCGACCTTCATGATCGGCTCGAGCAGGATCGGCTTCGCCTTCTTGAAAGCGTCTTTCACGGCGAAAATTGCGGCGAGCTTGAACGCCATTTCGTTCGAATCGACGTCGTGATAGGAACCGTCCACAATATCGACATTAGCATCGATCACTTCGTAACCGCCGATAACGCCATTTAACATCGCTTCTTCGATCCCCTTCTTGCAGGCCGGGATGTATTCCTTTGGAATATTTCCGCCGACCACCTTGTTCTCGATCGTGATGCCTTTGCCGCGTTCGTTCGGTTGCACTTTAATAATGACGTGGCCGTACTGACCACGTCCGCCTGACTGCTTGATCAGCTTGCCTTCGCCATCTGCGTTTGCGGTGATCGTCTCGCGATACGCGATCTGCGGCTTACCGGCGTTCGCATCCACCTTGAATTCGCGAAGCATGCGGTCGCGAATGATCTCCAAATGGAGCTCGCCCATTCCCGCGATGATCGTCTGGCCGGTGTCTTCGTGGGTATAGACCTTGAAGGTCGGATCTTCTTCGGAAAGGCGCTGCAACGCGATGCCCATCTTCTCCTGGTCCTGCTTCGTCTTCGGCTCGATCGCCATCGAGATAACCGGATCAGGGAATGAGGGCGGCTCGAGCAGGATCGGGAAATCTTCGTCGCAGAGGGTGTCACCCGTCGTGATGTTCTTGATGCCGACGATGGCCGCGATGTCGCCCGAGAAACAGGTATCGATGTCTTCGCGCTTGTCGGCTTGAATTTGAATCAGGCGGCTGATCCGCTCGCGCTTGTTCGTTCGCGGGTTGTAAACGTTGTCGCCCTTGCTCAACGATCCTGAATAGACGCGGAAGAAAACCAGCTTGCCGACGAAGGGATCGCTCCAAAGTTTGAAAGCGAGAGAACAGAATTTACCGTTGTCGTCCGTCGGAGCGTCCATCGGCTCGTGCGTGTCGGGCTCCATCCCTTTGGCCGGCGGAATGTCGAGCGGGCCCGGGAGATAATCGATCACCGCGTCCACGAGATACTGAACGCCCTTGTTCTTGAAAGCCGATCCACCGACGACAGGCACAAACTTATTCGCGATCGTCTGGCGGCGTATGCCTGCCTTGAGCATCTCGGGCGTGATCTCCTTTTCTTCGAGCACGGCCTCGGCGATTTCGTCGTCGATGTTCGAAATCTGCTCTACCAAAGTCGCGTACGCCTTCTCGACCTCTTCCTTGTTCTCCTCCGGAATGTCGCGCACTTCGTAGGTCGATCCCATCGAGTCGTCATCCAGATAGAAGACCGCTTTGCGGTTCACCACGTCGAGTTGCCCCTTAAGATAATCTTCTTTCCCAAGCGGGATCAAAATCGGCCAGGCATTGGCGCCGAGTTTTTTGTGCATCGAGTCAATCGACGCATCAAAGTCCGCACCGACGCGGTCCATCTTATTGATAAAGGCAATCCGTGGGACGAGGTACTTGTTCGCCTGGCGCCAGACCGTCTCCGACTGCGGTTGCACGCCGGCGACGGCATCGAACACCGCGATCGCGCCGTCGAGGACGCGCAACGAACGCTCGACTTCCGCCGTGAAATCCACGTGGCCGGGCGTGTCGATAATGTTCACCCGCATCTTGATGCCTTCGAAAGTTTTGTAGACGCCTTCCTCTTTCTTCTGCATCCAGGCGCAGGTCGTCGCGGCGGAAGTAATCGTGATGCCGCGCTCGCGTTCCTGCTCCATCCAGTCCGTCACGGTCGTGCCTTCGTGCACTTCACCGATCTTGTGGATCATGCCGGTATAAAAAAGAATGCGCTCCGTCAGCGTCGTCTTGCCCGCGTCAATGTGCGCGGCGATGCCGATGTTCCGCGTCCGCTCGAGCGGGAACTTGCGATCGGGCGAATTTGGATTCTTCGTCGTCACGGGTTTTTCTAGAGTCGCAGTAGCCATCGAAAATCCTTACCAGCGGAAATGAGCAAAGGCGCGGTTTGCCTGCGCCATCTTGTGAGTGTCGTCGCGCTTCTTGATCGCGTTGCCCTGTCCGGAAGCGGCGTCTTTGAGTTCAGCTGCGAGCGCCTCAGCCATCGGCATGCCGCGGCGGCCGTCGGCGTATTGGACGATCCAGCGCATCGCGAGAGAAATCTGGCGTGCCGGCGTTACTTCCATCGGCACCTGATAGGTGGCGCCGCCGACCCGGCGTGATTTTACTTCGAGGCGCGGCCGGACATTCTCCAGCGCTTTGTTGACGATTTCGAGCGGATCGACCGCGTCCGAACCTTCGCGCGATTTATCGATCGCGGTGTAAACGATCCGTTCCGCGAGCGATTTTTTGCCCCGCTTCATCACGGTGGAAATAAGGCGGGCGACCGCAGGACTGCCGTAACGCGAGTCGAGCTTCTCCTCCTTTTTGTAAACTTTCCGCCTGCGAGACATGTGATCCGGTTTTCAGTTCTAAAAAATTACTTCTTGGCCTTTTCCTTGGCAGCCTCACCGCCGGCTTTCGGGCGTTTGGCGCCATATTTCGATCGGCTCCGGCGGCGGCCATCCACCCCGAGGCTGTCGAGCGTTCCCCGCACAATGTGGTAACGCACGCCCGGCAAATCCTTCACCCTGCCGCCCCGCACGAGCACGATCGAGTGCTCCTGCAGATTGTGCCCTTCGCCGGGAATGTAGGCAATCACTTCCTGGCCATTCGTCAACCGCACTTTCGCCACTTTCCGCAGGGCGGAATTGGGCTTCTTCGGCGTGCGGGTCATGACCTGCGTGCAAACGCCGCGGCGCTGGGGACAATTTTTCAGGGCCGGTGATTTGGATTTCACCGAGACCTTCTTTCGTCCCTTGCGAATAAGCTGATTGATTGTTGGCATTTCGTTAAATTAAAAGCCGCCCGATCTTCAAATCCGGGCGACAAAAAAACCGCACAGGCCGGCGCGTCCGTCTTCCCACGCACATCCTACGCACCTGATGCGGAGAGCGGGCAATATAGGAACGAATCCTGACCCCGCAACAATATTTTCAGCGGATTTTCGGTGGGAACCGAAAGCCAAACTTTTCGCTTGCAGGGCGCAAAACTTTCTCTAATTTCTGTCTAGACAGAAAAGACCGAACAAATGAAAGACCTGCCGCCAGTCGCCCAAAAATTCATCCTCCATTGGGGCGAAATGGGGACCCGCTGGGGGATCAATCGCACCGTCGCCCAGGTTCACGCTCTTCTCTTCCTCTCCGAGAAGCCGCTGCCCGCGGACGAGATCGTCAAAACGCTCGGCGTAGCCCGTTCTAATATCAGCACCAGCCTGCATGAGCTCCAGAACTGGGGCATCGTCCGAGTCGTTCACGTCATCGGCGATCGCCGCGATCATTTCGAATCGATGAAGGACGTCTTCGCCATGTTTCGGATCATCGCCCGTGAGAGGAAAAGGCGGGAGATCGAGCCGACTTTGCGGGTCTTGCGCGACTGCATCGCGGAATCGAACAAACCGAAGGCCGCGTCGTCCCATACGCGCGAACGCCTGAACGATCTCGTGAATTTCTTCGAGATCGCTACCAACGCTTACGAGCAGATGGAGAAACTTCCCACGCCCGCCGTCCTAAAGCTGGCGAAGCTCGGAGACAAGGCTTTCAAACTTCTGGGGATCAGAGCTGCGGCCTAAAAAAATTTATCCAATGATTTCTGAGCTGACAGAAATAACAGAACCAGCGGAATCGGTTCCCTTCCGCGGCTGGATCTCCTTCGACGAGGACTGCAGATTCTGTCGCGATCTCGCCCTCCGTTTTGAACACCTCTTCGGCAAACGCGGATTTTATTTCGAACCGCTCCAGCGCGAGTGGATCCAGGAGCGACTCAACCTAACTGGAGAACAGGCGCTCGAAGAAATGCGAGTGCTCACCGCAGACCGCCAGCTATTCGGCGGCGCCGACGCCGTGATTTTCCTGGCTCGTCAACTTTGGTGGGCTGCACCGTTTGCATCAATCGCCCGAGTTCCAGCCATTCATGCTTTGCTGGATCGCGGATATCGTTGGATTGCCGCTCACCGCACCTGCGCGATCAACCGGACTGCAACGCCCTCGCTGCCCGCGCGGACGCGCTGGCTCGCTTTGGCTGTCCTTCCGCTGCTCGCGCTCGCCACAAAGCCAATCCTGCCTGGGTGGGGCTTCATGTGGACAATGGCCTTCGCGATTTTCTTCGGATGCAAATGGCTCACCCTCGGGATCGCGGCGAATCGAAACGGACCGGTCTGCCCGTTTCGCAGTGTCGCTTATCTCTTCGCGTGGCCCGGAATGGACTTTTCTCGGTTTCTCTCACCGGATCTCGCTCCTGCGCTGCGCCGTTCGACAATGTTCAAGACTGCTGCCTTGGCAATTTCTCGAATTCTGCTCGGCGCAGTCCTTCTTTTTACGATCGCTCGACGCGCACAGGATCCGATTCTCGTCGGCTGGATCGGAATGGTCGGCATGATTCTGATTCTTCACTTTGGCTTGTTCGCGCTCCTGAGCGTCGGTTGGCGCGCGTTGCGGGTCGATGCTCGGCCGATCATGGACGCGCCGTTGCGCTCCACTTCCGTCGCGGAGTTCTGGGGCCGCCGTTGGAATGGCGCGTTCAACGATCTCGCGCTCGGTCTGGTTTTCCGACCAATGGCGCGTCGAGCAGGAGTCGTCGTGGCTACGCTTTCGGCGTTCGCCCTCTCCGGACTGATCCACGAGCTGGTGATTTCGCTGCCCGCCGGCGCGGGTTTTGGATTGCCGACCGGTTATTTTCTTCTCCAGGGACTGGCTGTGCTGGTGCAGCGAAAAACGGCAATTTTGCGCGGTTGGCTTTTCACGATGCTCGTCGTCGCCGGACCAGCGTTTTGGCTTTTCCATCCACCGTTCGTCAGGCGCGTGATCATTCCGTTTATGCACGCGATCGGAGCGCTATGAAAACGTGGCTGATCATCGGCGGTGGTTTGCACTTCGTAATTCTGATCGCGAGCGCGCTGACTCCGCGAATGCTGGACTGGCGGGCGAATCTTGCATCGCTTCATCCCTTTCTGCGCCGGCTGTTCTGGGTCTACGGGTGCTTCATTGTCCTCGTCATCATTTCGTTTGGAACGCTAACGCTTCTTCGATCTGATGAACTCGCCGCAGCCGGTCCACTTGCCCGCTCGGTCTGCGCGATGATTGCGCTTTTCTGGCTGGTGCGATTGGTCGTGCAGTTTTTCGTTTTCGACGCCGGACCGTTTCTTACCACGATATTTCGGCGCGTTGGCTATCACGGGCTGACGTTTCTCTTCAGCGCGCTGGTCTTTATTTACGGCTGCGCAGCCCTCAATCTGCACCCGCTATGAAACGCATCATTCTCGCGGGCGGCAGTGGTTTCGTCGGGAGCGCACTCGTTCCGGCGCTGCGAGCGAAGGGTTACGAGCCGCTCGTCCTCGGCCGCGGCGCGACGGACCTCCAATGGGACGGAAAGCATGTCGGCGAGTGGGCGCGCGCGCTGGAGGGAGCAGAAGCAGTCGTCAATCTCACCGGCAAGAACATCAACTGCCGGCATACTAAAGAAAATCGTCGCGAAATAATCAGCTCGCGGGTCGATTCCGTGCGCGCGTTGGGCGAAGCGATTGCGCGTTGCGCGGCGCCGCCAAAAGTATTCGTGCAGGCAAGCGGCGTTGGCTACTACGGGGATACCGGCGATCGCGTCGCCGATGAAGACTCTGCGGCGGGCAACGATTTCCCGGCGGAAGTTTGCCGGTTATGGGAAGGCGCGTTCGATGCGCTGGATTTGCCGGCTACGCGCAAGATCGTTTTGCGGCTTGGCGTCGTCCTGGGCCGAGACGGCGGCGCACTTCCGATGCTGGAAAAGCTTACTCGCTGGTTCCTCGGCGGCGCGGTCGGCAACGGACAGCAGTTCATCAGTTGGATCCAGGTCGTGGATATCGTGAGGATGTTCGTATCGACCATCGAACAGCCGGAATTATCCGGCGTCTTCAACGCCACCTCGCCCCGGCCGATAATCAATAACGAATTCATGCGTGAGCTTCGCCGCGCGTTGCATCGTCCGTGGAGCCCGCCGGTTCCGTCCCCCTTCGCGCGAGCCGGCGCGTGGCTCATCGGAACCAATGGTCAGCTCGCGCTCACGAGCACGCGGTGCGTGCCCAGACGATTCGTCAAACACGGATTCGATTTCCAGTTTCCCAACCTGCGTGAGGCGTTCGCCTCTCTTTACCCAAAATGAAGCTACTCAACCTCGTACTCTTCCTGCGCCTCGCCGCGCTCGCCCAGCTTGGGGTCGTGGTGCTCAATCTCTTCCTGGTCCGAATCATGAACTGGCGGCGCGATCTCAACGCGATGCCGTTGCTCATTCGGGAAGTGTTCCAGATCCATGTCTATTTCATCTCGATCACGCTCGCGATTTTCGGCGTTCTGACCTGGCGTTTCGCCGGCGAAATCGCGACCGCTGCCCAGCCGATGTGCGTCTGGCTTGCGATCGGGATCGGATCTTTCTGGGCGATCCGCTCGTTGATGCAATGGACGCATTACAGCGCGGTCCATTGGCGCGGCGACCGCGGGCGGGCGCTGATCCATTGGACGCTTTTTCTCGGCTACGGCGCTTTCGCTGCGGTTTACTTCACGGCCGCATTGACATGAAACGCGCGGTCACCATCTGCCGGCTCTCATTAGGCGCAGTCTGGCTGTACGAAGGCCTCGTTCCAAAACTGATTTTTGTTCGGCCGGATGAAGTCGAGCTCGTTCGGCGATCCGGCATTTATTTCGGGACGCCGGAATTCTTTCTTCAATTACTGGGAGCGGCCCAGATCGCGTTCGCCGTTTGGTTGCTGATCGGCATCGCCCAACGTCTGTCAGTGGCGATCGCGACGCTCGGCATGTGGGTCCTCATCATTCTGGTCGCAATGGCGAACCCGTCGATGCTCACCGATCCCTACGGCGCGCTGATCAAAGATCTTTGTCTGACGGCGTGCGCTTATACCGTCTGGTCCCTCTCGCCATTAACCACGCGACAAGCGCGTTGATCGACCATGGAGAGCGTCGCCGCCAATCGTACTACGTCGAATGACGAAGCGCGGCGGCGGATGCTCGCAATCCGCGGCGAGCCGATGTTTTACGCGCGCTGGGATCGCGCAGTCTTCATCCATTACGAGGCCGATCCAGCTGCACTCCAACTCGATGTGCCTTTCGAACTCGACCTGCGGCAGGGCCGCGCTTTCGTCAGCATTGTCGCGTTCACGTTGTCGCGAATGCGGCCAAGAATTGGCGGTCGTCTCGGCGAATGGCTTTTCAAGCCGATCGCCACCCACGAATTTCTCAACGTCCGCACTTATGTCCGCCATCGCGGCGAACCCGGCATCTATTTTCTCGCCGAATGGCTCTCGAATCCGCTTAGCGTCCATCTCGGACCGCGGACTTTTGGTTTGCCGTACAAGTTCGGACGACTGATCTACGATCACGCGCGCGTTCGCGGCGATATCCGCGGAACGGTCGAGGCACGCGAAGGACGGCTAACCTATCAGGGGAACGTGACGGACAGCTCTTTTGCTCCGAGCGAACCCGGATCCCTGCCTGAATTCATGCTCGAGCGTTACACGGCCTTCACTCAGCAGCGAAAGCGCGCCCGCTTCTTTCGCGTCTGGCACTCGCCGTGGAAGCAAGCACCGGCTGAAATCGAAGTCACTGCCGACACGCTCATGGCCAGTACCGGCCCGTGGTGGAAAACGGCGGAACCGGTCAGCGCGAATTATTCCCCGGGCGCCGAAGTCTGGATGGGCCGGCCGCACCGCATCAATTGAACCGCTTCAAGCTTTCGGCCAGGGAAACGAACGCAAAAAGACGTCGATTTCCGTTTCCGATCGTTCGGCGTGGGCCATCGGATAGGTGATGCGGAATTTCAGAAACCGATCGCCCACCGCGAAAATCAACAGTTGCGATTTCGCGGGCCCCCCTTCCGCCAGAGGTCCTTTTTGAGCAGTGAAGATCGCGCGTCTCCCCCGGTGCCCCGAGACCGAAAATGCCGAATCGGAGATAAGCCGGGCGCTCGGTGAATTGATCTTCACCTGATCTTTACAATCGGAATACTCGCGCTCCAGGGTGTGTCCGCTCGTCCGATAATAATACGCACTCGCGAGCACCAACGATCCAGCCCAGTAGTGCGCGAGCGGATCGCCGGCATTGTCCGATTCGACCCGTCCACGTCGAGCGAAGAGGCCGATACGGCTGGGAAATATGGCGCGAGTATCGGTTACTCGTTGCCGGGTTTCTTTGGCGATCGCGTTGGCTGGGGGTAAGAGGATCAAGAGCGCAAGCAGGATGCTCAGTGCCCTCATATTAGGAACGCCAGCCACGTTACGACTACTTCGACGAGAGATAACGCTTGAGCTCTCCACGTTGCTCCATCTCCGCCATCTTCTCGATGGCCGGTATCTTCAGTTTCGGGTTCTTTCGCTGCAGCTGCCGGTAGGTTTGGATCATTTGCAGATCGCCGGCATACGGTTCGTCCTTTTTCACTCCGCGCAAAAGCTGGGAATCGAGATTCCCTGCCGCAAACGCCGCCAGCAAAAGACTTGTATCTTTTGCGAGACCCCCGGAGCGCCAAATACCGGAAATGCCTTTCTATTCAAGTCCACTACCACGTCAGGACTCTTTTCGACGAAGAGGACGATAATGGCAGCGGCGCCACGGCCATCCTCGGAAAGCGGATCATCCCTGAAAAAGCCGATCGCTTTGAGTGCCACTTCCTTGGTGATGACCGGATCGGCCGAGGCGGCGGTGGAAACGGTCAGGGCAATAGATGCGAATAGGGGGATTGCCAGCCATTTCATAGCGCGGATTTCAGACGTATAGGCCTTCGCGCCCGCGCCTGGCAATCGGATTCTCCCTACCGCGTTGGGCAAGTCAGCCGGAGGGAACCTATCAACGCGTGGTCGCGGTCGCGGCTTCGCCCAGCTCGGCCCAGCGCGCGTAAAGGCGCGCGACTTCATCGCGCGCGGCGCGGAGCTTTTTTTCCAGCGTGGTCAGCTCGGCGGCGTGGGTGACGTAGAAATCCGGTTGCGCAAAGACCGCTTCGATTCGCGCCACTTCATTTTCGGCAGCGAGGATCGCCGACTCCATTCCTGCGAGCTCGCGCTCCTCTTTGTATTTCAGTTTACGCGGCTTCGGACTTTTCAATTGGAGGGCAGGCGCATCGCCTGCCGTCGCGTGATCGGCAAGCGGTGCGCTTGCCCTACAACTTTCGCTCTTCTCCAAATAGTAATCGTAATTGCCGACGTTGTAGCTCACAACCCGCTGGCCTTCGAAAGCAAGGATCGCGGTGCAAACGCGATTAAGAAAATAACGGTCGTGGCTGACCACGATGACGCTGCCGCCGAAAGCGACTAGTGCCTCCTCCAGCAACCTCAGCGTTCCGAGATCGAGATCGTTCGTCGGTTCATCGAGGATCAACACGTTCCCGCCGCGCTTGAGAATTTTCGCGAGCAACACGCGGCTGCGCTCGCCGCCACTGAGCTGGTAAACCTTCGTGTTGATGCGCTCCTCCGTGAACAGGAACCGCCGGAGATATCCGCGCAACGTGATGTTTTCCTCGCCAAGCCGCACGTATTCGCTCCCCTCGCCCACTTCTTCCCAGACAGTCTTGGCGTCATCGAGAAGGAGCCGGTTTTGATCGACGTAATTGATCTCGGTCCGCGATCCGATCTCCACGGCGCCACTCGTCGGCTCCAGCGCCTGCATCATGACTTTGAGCAGCGTCGATTTTCCCAGCCCATTTCGCCCGACAATCCCGAGCCGCTCTCCGGCCGCGAGATTCAGGGAAAGATTCTCAAATAAAGTGCGGCCTCCGAGTTCCATCCCGACGTCGCGCAACTCGATCACGCGATTCGCCAGCTTTGGCGCCGGCGGAATGATAAGATCGACGTCCAGCTCCGCTTCAGGCGCCTCCTGCCCCGCCATCTCGAAGTAGCGCTCCACCCGGTCCACCGATTTCGTTCGCCGCGCGCGCGGCGCTTTGCGCACCCAGGCCAGCTCGCGCTTCAGGAATTTCTGGCGCTTGTGCTCCTGCATCTCCGCCACCGCCTGGCGCTCGGCGCGCGCGATCAGGTAATTGGTGTAGTTGCCTTCGTAGCTGTAGAATTTTCCGCGGGACAATTCGAGCACGCGCGTTGCGATGCGATCGAGAAAATAACGGTCGTGGGTCACGAAAAGGCAGGTGCCCTGGTAGCGCGCGAGAAAATCCTCAAGCCATTCGATCGAGCCGGTATCGAGATGGTTCGTCGGCTCGTCGAGAATCAGGAAATCGGGGCGCGCCAGCAACGCCCGGCACAGCGCGACCCGGCGTTTTTCGCCGCCGGAAAGAGTCGCGACGATGCGTTCCGGATCCGGCGCGTGCAGGTTCGTGATCAAACTTTTGATCCGATGTTCGAGGTTCCACCCATCGAAGTGCGAAATGTGATCGAGCAGGATGCCGCTGCGCGCGCCTTCCGCCGGCGAAGTTTCGTATTCCGCGATCAAATCCAGAATGCGTTGCGCGCCCGAGAGAATGTTGGCATGCACCGTCGCTTGCTCGTCGAGTTCGAACATCTGCGGCATGTAACCGACCACAATCTCGCGGCGTTGAGTGAACTCGCCCGCGTCTGGTTTCATGACCCCGGCCGCGATCTGGAGAAATGTCGATTTTCCAGAGCCGTTGCGACCGACCAACCCCACCCGCTCGCCTTCCAAAATCGTCACGGTCGCTCGGTCCAACACGATTTGGTTGCCGAAACGGACAATCAGTTCGCTCGCGCTCGCAACAGAACTCAGGGTCGGCTCGGACATTCTCCCAGATACCACATTGTCCGCTTGCGATCAGCCAGCAGCGTCGCAAGCTCGTGCGCGATGTTCGAACTGACCGGCAAAGACGCTTCCTCCAGGGCCCGGCGCGGCCGCCTAACGACCGGTCGCGGCGACATCGAGACGCCGGCGTTCATGCCCGTGGGCACGCAGGGAAGCGTGAAAGCGGTCAGTCCGCGGGAGCTGCGTGAGCTCGAAGCGCAGATCATCCTCGGGAACACGTATCATCTGTTCGTTAGGCCGGGACTCGAGGTCATTCGAGCGGTCGGCGGGTTGCATCGCTTCATGAATTGGGATGGGCCGATCCTGACCGATAGCGGCGGGTATCAGATTTTCTCGTTGGCCAGGCTGCGCAAGATCACGGACGAAGGCGTCCAATTTCAAAATCACATCGATGGATCGCCGGCCTTCATTTCGCCCGAGATCGCCATGGAAATCCAGGCCACGCTCGGGAGCGATGTCGCGATGGTGCTGGATGAGTGCCCGCCGTGGCCGTGCGAACACGAGTACGCGGCGCGGAGTTTGGAGATGACGCATCGCTGGGCGAAGAGGTGCAAAACTGTAGCCGCCGCCCTGCGGGCGGCGAGAGAACAGGCGACGAATAACCCTCGCGCCGCGCACAGCGCGGCGGCTACAGAAAGGCAACTGGTCTTCGGCATCGTGCAAGGCGCGACCTTTGAAGAGCTGCGGCGAACGAGCGCGCAAACATTGGCGGCGATGGATTTCGATGGCTACGCGATCGGGGGAGTGAGCGTGGGCGAGCCGGAGCCGGAAATGATGAGCGCGGTCGATTGGAGCGAGCCGCATTTGCCGAAAGACAAACCGCGTTACGCGATGGGGCTGGGTACGCCGCCGCAATTGATCGAGTTGATCGCGCGCGGAATGGACATGTTCGATTGCGTGTTGCCGACGAGGCTAGCCCGGAATGGGACGGCGTTTACCGAAGCGGGCACGTTAAATGTCAAGAATGCCGAGTTCACGTCTCAAACAGGTCCGCTGGAAGAAGGATGCACTTGCGAGGCGTGCCGCGGTTATTCACGCGCTTACCTTCGGCATTTGATCAAGGCGGAAGAAATTCTCGGTCTGCGGCTGCTCAGCATCCACAACCTTCATTTCTATCTCAATCTGATGAAACGGGCGCGAGCCGCGATCGAAGACGGAAGCTTTGCGAAATTCCGCACAGACTTCGTCGCCGGCTATCAAACGCGCGCCACTGATTCCGCTACCGCTTCAAAATCTTGACGGCTTTAAGCCGTCAAGATTTTCGCTCGGTCGACGATGAAGGCACGGTGACGTCCACACGAACTGAACTAGGGATCGCGGAGCCGGGCCGAGATTAATTCCCGGCGGCTTCGTCGCCGGCTATCAGATGCGCGGCGCCTCCTAATTCCCCGCCGCGCCGTCGTCCCGCGAAAAGCTGCTTAGCTTGGCTTCGCGGCGGCTGAGCGCGATCTTAATGTCGAGATCGCGCTGAATGGCGCGGGCCCAGGCTTCGGACGATTCACTATTATAATGAATGCCGTCCCCGCCGGTTTTGCCCATGACGTAATGGGTCACGTTCCGCGAATCAATGATGTCGAAGTTTTTGCGGGAAGCGGACCGGCGCAGGATTTGATGAACGCGACCCTGCGTTTTGCGCAGGCGCGCTGAATCCGGGGGCGCGATCCAGACGATTTTTTCGACCGTGCCGCGGCGCGCTTCTTCGACGAAGCGATTCAAATACTCGTTCATTTGCTCGTCGCTCAAATTGCGATCCATCCAATTGGTGCCGAGCTGAACGACGAGAATGGTCGGCTTATGTTTGCGCACCAAGTCCGCCAGCTTTGGGGTTCGCGTCGGACGCGGTGCGCGACCATTCACCCAATCGGTGAAGATATCGGAATCGCTCGTCCGCTGGCGGTAACCGCACTTGGTGACGAAGTCCGGTTCGCCGGCGAGCCAGTGTTCCGGCGACGAACCGCACGACGCGTAGGCTGCGACGCGATGTTTCAAGGCCAGGTGCATCTGGATCACTTCGCCGAATTTTCCGACGGAAAGCGAATCGCCGATCATGAGGATGCTCGGCGGCGGCCCGTCCGGCGCCGGCTTGGAGGATTTTTTCGTTTTGCCGTCAGCCACGAGGATAAAACTGCCGATGCCGAGAATGAAGGCGAGCGGCAATAGGATCGGCTGAAGTAGTTTCGACCAGTCTCTCTTAACGGGCATGGTCGGGATGTCTCATTTCGTCCTGCACCCGGATGTAGGGCTGGAGATTGATCAAGCCGGAATCATCCTTCGATTTCACTGTTTTCCAAACGGTGTTTTCGAGCTCGTGCAATTGCAGCCGGTAGGTCCGTCCGATTTTCCACCGGCCGAGCCGTTGTTCCTCGAGTTTGATGTAGGCGGGATGCATCACCAGGATTTGTTTTTCCGGATATTCGCCGGCGATGACGTTCTTAACTTCATACAGATAGCCGACGAGAAATTCCTGATAGGGCAGGAACTCTTCCACCGGAACGGGCTGCGTCTTTGCGATTAATTTCGCGCGGACTTGAAGGATCTGCGCCTTTGGTTTTTCCGCGGGCGCACTCGGTTCGGGCACCGGCGCCTGCGCAATCGCTGTCTGGGCGAGCGGCGTCAGCGACGCGATTTGTTGCGAGGAAAGATCGCGCTCGACGATCTCGTAAACTTTGTCCGCCCACGTGTCCATGTCGGCGCCGATGAAGTGTTCCTTGTCCGGCTCCATATGGTGATACGGGTAGGAAACCAGCGTCCGGCTATCGATGATTTCGGCGACGTGGCCGATGTCGTTGCGCGTTTGTTGGAGAAGGAAATCCTGAATTTCTTTCGAGACGCGACCCGAAGTCGGCGACGCAACCCAGTAAATCTTGCGCAGGTTCGATGGCGTGTGCACCGCCTTGTTAATGAAAGGAACGAGAAAATTCCGGAGCTCGGACGCATGCCGATTTGGATTCACGCTTTTGTGATCGGGGAACAAATCGAAGAGGTTCGTGCCGGTCTGCATGATGAGAATATCCGGCTGAAGCGCAGCGAGCAGGTCTTCGAGCTTCGGCACTGGATGCGAGGTCGGGGTGTGCCCGCGGGTCTGTCCGTAAACGTCCTGTAACTCTTTCACATGACCGGAACCTGGATTCGATTCGATGCTGACGAATCCGCAATGCGTCTGAATGTGGGTATAGGGTCGATCCTTCAACCAGCTCAACGGGTTCGTGCCGCAGGCGAGATAAGTGAACGTGGCTTTGACCTGCGAGCTTTGCCGGAATCGTTCGTCGAGTCGTTTACCGAATCCGCACAGCGCGAGCGAATCTCCGAGGATCAGAACGCTGACGCCGTCGGATTGATGCGCGACCGGCTGGGATTCCACGGCCACCAGCTGCGCGACCGACAGGAGCAAGCCTAGGCAGGCCGTGATTACTTGCTTGACGCGATGTAGCACGGCAACGGTTTCCAGCTATTTGCCCGTGGCGTCAAGATCAAGCATCAAGGAGCGGCGGTTTACAAACCGCCGACGAATTTATGGGCGGTTTGGAAAGCGCCCTTCCTTGTTTACTTCGCAACTGGCACCTTGGCCCAACCTTCTGTCGCCTCCGTAAATTCTCGCGCGGCGAAACACCAGACCACCATTTTCTTTTTCGCCAGATAAGCGGGGTCCTTCACGGTACGCCGATACAAATTGATGCGGACCGGCGTCGCGCCCGAGCCACTCGTGCCGATGAGATCGGGCGCGAAGCCCAGCTGCAACGCCAGTTGATCCACGAGTCCCGCGCGCACGGGCAGGAAATCCCGGTCGTGATAAATGAGCGTGTGGCTGTCTCCGAGTAACAAGAGCGGGCTGCTCGGATCTTCCTGAACCGCTGCTCCGGTTCCTGTCTCGCTCACGCTTTGAACCGCAATCTTTTCCGGGGGCAACTTATGCCCGTCGCGCCCGAGCAGAGTGCCAAGATCGCCTTCGCGTTCGGCCTCTTTCCATTCCGCGACACATTTCCTGGCGGTTACCGGTTTCGGAATTTTCCCGCGCACTCTTTCCGCGATCGCTTCCCCGGCGAGAGCGCAACCGATCCCCGACCAATGGCTGTCGGTCTTGCAGAAAACCGGGCCGCGATTGTCATCGCGTTTTTCGATAAACAACTTGCTGAGATCGAGAACGTCCACGCCAGCGGCGCGCAATTCATCATAGAACTGATGCAATACCGGCGCGGGATCTTTTGCCCGCACATCGAAACCGGCAACCATTTTCTCCGGATAAACGGAAGCTTTCGGCGGAACCGGAACCACCAGCAACTCGATCCCGCGCGCCTTCAGTTGCTGCTGGAAATCGAGGATCGCTGGAATCGGGTCCGCAAGATCGGGTTTGTGCGCCCGACTCACTTTCGCGGCGTCATTGCCCCAGAATCGGCTGAGCGAAAGCAGTCGCAGCTCCCCTCCGAAGAAGAGCCAGCCGTCGCTGCCCGCGACTGCCGCAGCCCTGTTCTGCTCCAATTTTTGAACTGTCTTCGCCAGCTCAGCGGCGACGTCCTGGGCCGCGAGCCGGCCCGCGCTCGCAGCGAGAAGAAACAACGCGACGAAAAATCTCATTGGAGTTGAAAGCCGGTAGCGCTAATACGCATTCTTTCAACTGCGCTCGCTGTTTTTAATTCGCAGCGAGGTTTCGGGATGGATCGACCGCTCCGCCGCTCGATGCTTGTTAATCGCGGCTCTTGCCGCCATTTTTGCCATCGCGCGACGGAGCGCGCGATCCACCTGCCGTGGTTTTTAGCTCTCACATTTTCGTTTATTATTTTCTGCCGATCGCGCTCTTCGGCTATTACGCGCTTTGGCGCGCGCGCCAGCGCTGGCGGAACGCGTGGCTGATTCTCACCGGCTACATTTTTTACGGTTGGGCCGAGCCGCGCTTCATGCCGCTCATGTTCGCGACGACATTCATCGACTGGCTCGTGAGTCTGATCATCGCGCACAACACCTGGCAGTTCTGGCGCGTCTGGCACAAGCCGGTGAAACAACTGCCGTATCGCGGCCCGCGTTCGCGAACTCAACGACGCGCGATTCTGATTTCCGTTCTGCTGAATCTCGCCACCCTCGGCTTCTTCAAGTATTTCAACTTCGGGATCGAGAGTTACAACGACCTCGTCCAGGCCCTCGGCCTTGGGCATGCGCAGTTCGACACTTTCTTCCGCGTTGTCCTGCCGCTCGGGATCAGCTTCTACACGTTCCAGGCGCTCAGCTACACGATCGACGTTTATCGCGGAGAGGCCGAGGCGATGTCGAACTTCATCGATTTCTCCTGCTTCGTCTCGATGTTCCCGCACCTCGTCGCGGGCCCGATCCTAAAGTTCTCGTTCCTCGCCGATCAGATCAAACATCGCCGGCTGACTTCCGACAAATTCGCGCGCGGCGTTGCGTTTTTCATGCTCGGGCTCGCGAAAAAGATCCTGCTCGCGAACCCGTGCGGAAAAATCGCCGACGTCGCTTTCAACGCCGGCTCCGTCCACACCAGCGACGCCTGGTTCGGCGCGCTCGGCTACTCATTCCAGATTTACTTCGATTTCAGCGGTTACTCCGACATGGCGATCGGGCTCGGTCTCATCTTCGGCTTCGTCTTCGCTAAGAATTTCGATTCGCCCTATCGATCGGAATCCATCACTGACTTCTGGCGGCGCTGGCACATTTCGCTTTCCACGTGGTTGCGGGAATACCTCTACGTCCCGCTCGGCGGAAATCGCAGAGGCAGGCGGCGAACCTACATCAACCTGATCCTTACGATGCTGCTCGGCGGATTGTGGCACGGCGCGTCGTGGAATTTCGTGATCTGGGGCGGACTCCATGGCGGCATGCTCGCTTTCGAGCGCAGCCAGGGACGCGAAGGGTTCTACCATAATCTTCCGCGGCCGTTCCGGATCGCGTTCACGTTTCTCATTGTCCTACTCGGCTGGGTCTTCTTCCGCGCCGCGGATCTGCCGAGTGCTCTTGCCTACTTCGCCAGTATGTTTGGGCTCGGCCACGCTCAACCCGGCGCCACGCTGCTGAGCGGAATTCTCTACCAACCGTATTACCTCCTCTCCATCGCGATCGCCGCGCTCGTCGTTTGGGCCGGCAAACAGACCTGGGATTGGACGCAGCAGATGACGCTGCCGAAGACGGCGCTCTGTTTCGGGCTCGGCTGGCTCGCCCTCGTTGTCCTCGCGACCCAGGAATACAACCCGTTTATCTATTTCATTTTTTAGAACCTGAATCGTGTCGAACGAACCTGACATTCCAGTCGGCCACGACGAGCCCCTCAAGCCGACGCACTCGCTGCCGCGATACAGCGAGCCGACGCCGGAGACCCATCGCAAAGTTTCGCGCGAAGAAGAGGCCGAGCTTGCGCTGAAGAACTCCGCCTTCGCCGGTCCGTCGCGAATTTTGCTCATCGTTTTCTTTCTCCTCACGATCCTTTTCGTCCCGACGATCCAGTTCGCGTACGAATTGCGAACTCCGCGGACCGAAGCTCGACTCGCAACGTTCAATCTCTACAAAGCGTATCCGGCCTGGAGAAAAATCCGCGCTGCGCGCGGTCCGCGCGATGTCTGGCGATTGCTCCCGCGCGGCGCTGAATTGAAAGCCGCCGAAAAGGAACTTGAAACGGAATCCGTCGTTTCCGAATGGCTCTTACCACGCGTCCAGCTCACGCTCGTGAAACTCGGCGCCGGCAATGAACAGGTTTATCTCGGCCGCAGCGGCTGGCTCTTTTATCGGCCGGACGTCGATTACGTGACCGGCCCGCCGTTCCTCGAACCGAAAGTGATGATGCATCGAGCGCACGCCGCAGCCGTCCAATCAGATCCGGTCAAAACGATCGTCGCCTTTCGCGACCAACTCGCTTCGCGCGGAATCGACCTGATCGTGGTCCCGGTTCCGATGAAGCCGGGCGTGGAAGCCGGACATCTTTCCGCTCGAGCACATCACCCCCCGGTTTTGCAAAATGCCTCGTTCGCTGAATTCAAAGCGCGCCTCGAGCAAGCCGGCGTTCGCGTTTTCGATCCCGCAACTTCCTGGTCGCGCAGCGAGAGTTCGCTTTATCTGGAGACCGACACCCATTGGCGACCGGAAACGATGGAAGCGGTCGCGGAAAATGTCGCCGCATTGATCAAGCAGCCGTCTTCACCCGCGACAACACTTCAAGTTAACAAGCGCGCCATCAGCGGCGCAGGCGACATCGCTCGAATGCTGAAGCTGCCGGAATCGAAGAGCGGTTTTCGACCTGAGACCGTGACGATCCACGAAGTGTCTCCGTGGCGCGCTTCGAAAGATGCTGACATCCTTCTGCTCGGCGACAGCTTCTCCAATATCTATTCGCTCGCCGCCCTGGGCTGGGGGGAATCCGCCGGGTTCGCGGAGCAACTGAGTCGTGCGCTCGGTGGCCATCCCCTCGATTGCATACTGCGCAACAGCGACGGCGCCTTCGCCACCCGAGAAATCCTGAGCCGCGAGCTGGCCCGCGGTCGCGATCGATTGGCCGAGAAGAAATTGGTGATCTGGGAATTTGCAGCGCGCGAGCTCGCGTTCGGCGATTGGAAAATGCTCGAGATGAAACTTGGCGAACCAATGCCCGCAAAATTTTTCGTTCCAAAAGCTGGCGAGACCGCAACAGCGAGCGGAACCGTGGAAGCGATTTCAGCCGTCCCCCGTCCCGGTTCCGTTCCCTACAAAGACCACATTCTCGCGCTTCACCTCACCGATCTCACAGTCGAAGGCCGCGAAGAAAATCCAGGAGTGGAAGCATTCATATACGCCGAGAGTATGCGCGACAATGTTCTCACGCCGATCGCTCGCTTGCGCGCCGGCGATCGCGTCACGCTTCGCCTCCGACCGTGGTCCGACGTTTCCGACCAATACGAGAAGATCAACCGCAGCGAGATCGAGGATCCGGCAGTCCAACTCGAAGAACCTTGTTGGGGCGAAGTTGTCCGGTGAGGCCCCGACCCACAAGACGAATTCGCCCGAGATAGACTTTGTGTTAGCGGTTCTCCCATAAGAAAGTTATAAGCAGCGCATGGCACACGCGGCAGACCCCCAGGCCAGCGACGTAGCTCAAAGTCGGCTAACGCAGGTTTTTAAGTTCCTCAAAGCGCTCAACGAGTTGAGGAATCCCGTCCCGCGTGATCTCTCTGCTTATTCGCAGGTATTGCGGCTCGACGCGTGGCCGCTGCATCCAAACATCATTGTCCGGCGCGGAGATCGCGAAGACGAGGAGGACGATGCAGATACCGACGCCGGGATGGAGCCAACCATTCGCATCCAACGCGCGCGCCTCACGTCATGCCCTAATCCACCGCCTTCACTTGATGGTTGGCTACAACCGAACTGGCAATCTGTGGACACGGAAGTGGAAGTGCTCGAATCGCGGAACTTCATAAATCAGGAGAAAGAAACCGTTACAGTTAGATTCGTTGACGACACTGAGCGGGTCGAAAATCTAAATCTTTGGCGAGCAACGCGCGAGAAATGGGCGGTGGCAGAACGGCCGGCAATCGCAGCGCGCCAACTTTTCGAGCGGATTCACGCCTTATGGACAACGATGCAGCGCGAAGGCGACCGCGTGGAGCTCGTGCTTGCTGAAGGAATGCTTGATGAGGCGACCCAACTGATTCGGCATCCCGTTCTATTGCAACGCGTCAATTTCGAGTTCGATCCAGCCGTTCCAGAATTCCGTTTTTCGCCGGGCACGGAAAAGGTTGAACTGCATCGCGCGTTACTGCGGTTGGTGCCGAGCATCGAAGGTCGAATGATCGCGCATTTTGACAGACAACTCGAATCGCATCCAATCGAGCCGCTCGGAGGCGAAAGCACAATCGGATTTCTTCGATCGCTGGTGCAAGGACTGTTTAATGACGGTGAATTTCTCGACGCCAAGACACACGGTATCGCGATGGACCACCCCATGATCTGGCGCGAACCGGTAATTTTCCTGCGTCCGCGCACCGCTGGATTGAACACGACCCTTGACCTGATCCTTGAGCACCTGGAAGGCGAGGTCGCCGTGCCGGAAGGCTTGTCTGGCATAATGGGTGTTGAAACAGACGGAATCGACGTCACGGGCGATGGCTTGGACGAAGAGACACCGAGGATATCGTCAGCACCAGAGCCGGATATCCTTTTCAGCAAACCCGCGAATCGGGAGCAATACGAAATTGCGGCGCGACTTGCGAAGGCAAGAGCCGTACTGGTCCAAGGTCCACCGGGGACGGGAAAGACGCACACGATTGCGAACCTGCTCGGCTATCTCCTTGCACAGGGTAAAACCGTGCTTGTCACTGCACACACAACTAAAGCGCTGAGAGTTTTGCGCGAGAAAATCGACAAGGGACTTCAACCGCTTTGCTTAAGCGTGCTAGGCAGAGACTCGGAAAGCCAGAGTCAGATGAAAGAGTCTGCACAAGAAATTGCGAATAGGCTCTCAAGTTCCAATGCGGCAAGTCTTCGGAAACAAGCAGCGCTTTTGCGCGACAAAAGACGCAAGCTTCTCGAAGTAGCAGCGGCTTTGCGCCGGCAATTACGCGATGCACGGTTCAGCGAGGTCGAGGAGATTGTCGTTGGTGGCGAGGGCTTAAGTCCTATCGAGGTCGCAAAACGGGTCAAGGCGGATGCGGACCGCGACGGTTGGATTCCCGGACCCCTTCAGAATGGATTACTTTGCCCGCTCTCCGAATCCGACGTCCGTCAACTGTACGCCACCCACGCAGCGCTTACACTTTCCGACGAAGCGCAACTGACAGTGCCCCAGCCTTCGCTTAAGGAAATAGTTTCCGCAGCAGATTTTCGATTGCTTGCTAACGAACGAGCGGGGGCGGGCTCACGCGCAAAAGCACATCGTGCCGAGTTGTGGGCAGAAAATGCCGGCTGTGGCTATTCCGCTGCACAACTTCAAGAGTTGCATCAGCGGGTTTGTACTGCCTCCGGTGTGCTAACAGAAAAAGAAAACTGGCTACGCGAAGTGTTGTTTGCCGGCTGGATGGGAGGTGACCATCGAGGGACGTGGGATGATTTGCTGGTATATATTGATTCACTCGCCGCCGAAGCCGCTACGGCGACACGACTACAAAGAACTTACGGCCCAGAGTTGCCGGAAGGACGCCCAATCGCACAAACAGCAGCGACACTCGACGAAATTATTGGTCATTTAGAAGGCGGTAACTCGCTCGGCCTAATGACAAAATTAAGGCACCGCAATTGGTTCGAGCTTATTGAGCACTGTTCTGTTGAAGATCGTATTCCGCAGACCATCGATGAATTTCGCGCCTTGCTCGCGGTCGCTCGGTTGCAAGAAAGCCGAGATCGCTTCGCCGGACGGTGGAGGCGAGCCGTCGAGTCGTTAGGCGGCCCCCAACTCGATAGTCTGGGGAATTCCCCTGAACGCACGGCACAGGGCTACGCTGCAGAGATTCGGAATAGACTCGAATGGCGTACCGCCGTGTGGGAACCACTCACGGAGGAATTGAGAGCTGTCGGTTTCCGCTGGGAGGATTGGTTGGCTGCGCACATGCCCGTACCGGGTGATCATGGAGAAATCGCGCGGGTGCAGCGGGCGGGCTCGCAAGGGCTGGTCGAGATTATTGAAGCACAAGCGGCGCGTCTCCGGCAGGCAGAATTATCAGCAGCACTGCAATCGCAACGGACGTACCTGGCTGGATTTCCGCAAAGCGATTTGGCTTCAGTGTTACTGAACTCACAAGACGCATGGGACACTGAAAACTATGAAGCAGCGTGTCGCGAGCTGGCTAGGTCAGAAGGCCTGCACGCCGCGTACGACACGCGTTCGGACTTGCTCAACAAGATGGTCAAAGCCGCTCCGGCGTGGGCGCACACGGTTTTCCGGCGCCAGAAGCCGCACGATTCCGCGCAACCTCCCGGCGACTGTGCTGCAGCATGGCGCTGGCGTCAGTGGTGTCAGGAACTCGAACGACGCGCGTCCGTTTCGATGACTGACTTGCAAGAACGGTTAGACAAAACAGAGAACGATCTGCGCGAAGTCGCCGCACAAATTATCGAACACGAGACATGGGCGGCACAATGCGAACGCACCGGCCTTAAGGCGAAGCAGGCGCTCATGGGTTTCGTTCAAACTATCCGCAAGATTGGCAAAGGGACTGGCAAGCGCGTCCCGGAATTATTGCGAAAAGCGCGTGAACTCCTCGCCGACGCCCGTCGGGCTGTTCCCGTATGGATCATGCCATTGAGTCGCGTCTACGAGAGCTTTGATCCTCGCGAAAAAAAGTTCGATGTCGTTATCATCGATGAAGCAAGCCAGAGCGACGTTACGGCTCTGGCCGCTCTATATCTCGGACGCGAGCACGTTGTTGTAGGCGATAAAGAACAGGTTACGCCAGATGCGGTTGGTCAGCGCCTGGATCAAGTGACGCGGCTCATTTCCACCGACTTGCAAGGCATCCCAAACAGCCATCTGTATGATGGACAGACTTCTATTTACGATCTGGCGGAGACCGCCTTTGGTGGCGTCGTCGCATTACGCGAGCACTTCCGCTGCGTGCCCGAAATCATTCAATTCAGCAATCACCTCTCATACAACAACGCCATTCGTCCGTTGCGTGAGCCTTTCTCTTCGCGAGTGCGACCGGCATTGGTCCCGCATCGCGTGCAAGGTTTTCGGAACGAAGGCGCAAAAACCAATGAAGTGGAAGCGGAAGAAATCGCATCCCTTGTTGTCGCATGCCTTGCCGATCCCGACTACGAACATAACGACTTTGGGGAGCCGACGACGTTCGGCGTGATTTCGTTGCTTGGTGATGAGCAAGCTCTGCTGATTGAGAACATGCTTCGAATGCACTTATCGCCTGATGTCTTTGCTCGACACCGACTCCTTTGCGGTAACGCAGCGCAGTTCCAAGGGGATGAGCGGGATATCGTATTTCTTTCGATGGTAGATGGCCCCCCAGATGACGGACAGTTACGAATGATGGAGGCTGGGCCGAACGGCTTGTACAAAAAACGTTACAACGTCGCGGTGAGTCGCGCGCGCAATCAATTGTGGGTTGTACATTCGCTCGATGTTGACAGACATCTTAAGAGTGGGGACCTGCGACGCCGGCTCCTTGATCATGCAAACGACCCGCAAGCGTTACTCAGAGAAATGGAAATTCAGGGCAGCCGGGTGGACTCACCATTCGAGAAACAGGTGATGCAACGTTTGGTCGCGGCTGGTTATCGCGTTCGATCCCAATGGCCGGTCGGCGCTTATCGCATTGATTTGGTCGTTGAAGGCTTGAATAGGAAACTTGCTGTCGAATGCGATGGAGAGAAGTGGCATACACCGGAACAGCTCCAAGACGATCTGGAACGCCAAGCCATTCTCGAACGGCTCGGATGGATTTTTGTCCGTATTCGGGGGAGTCTCTTTTTCCGCGATCCCGATGCAGCAATCGCTCCAGTTTTTGCGAAGCTTGAACATCTCGACATAGAGGCGTTGGGGCCTGCCTCACAACCCGAACCGATGACGGACTCTCCATTGGTGGAACGAATAAGAAGAAAGGCCGAAGATTTGCGCGCGGCCTGGCTCCTCGAAAAGACCTTAGCATCGGAGATCGAGGAATCTTTTCAGCCAGAAACCGACTCGCCTGCTGAATCGAAAGAAGGGCCAGAGCCAATCGCGCAAGACCGGGAGCGAGTGGAGCAGCCCGCGGCGAGTTCAGGAATTGGGTCAAGCATTGAAGTCGGCGACTCGGCCGCATTCACTTTTGTGGAGGAGGAACCTACCGACGAAAATTGGGTTACAATCGTCGCGGAGGAATCAAATCCCAAGCTGGGACTTATCAATAAAGAGACACCGATCGCTCGCGTATTATTGGGCGCGTCAGTGGGCGCGGAATTACTTGCCCAGCTTCCGGACGGCGCTCGCAAAATAAGAATCCTGATGATTCAAAAACATCGACCAACATCCGGGGCCGACGCTGGAAATGGACCTCGCTAAAAGCTGGGTCGAATTCGCACGCTTATTGGTTTTTCAATTTTTCGCGCACCTTGTTGAGCGAGTCTACGTCAAATCGATCCTTCAAAGTTCCAAGTTTTGTGCGCGGATCAACCTTCTCGAACTCTGGGTAATCTTTCGCGAGATTTCCCGCCAAGGAGTCGCTCCTCTCCTTGCGATACCCCGCGTGCTTCGTGTGTTGATGTTTTCCTAATGGCATAGTCGTTCCTCCTTGGGTGTTTACCGCCTCATTACCATTTATGGACACCGAAACTCAGTTCTTCGTTCAAATACCTTCAAATCGCCTTTTCCCTCATGGGAAACCGCCTCGTTTTCGCCGGATTGACGCTCGGCGGCACGAAACGACCTGTCCGCGTCGCGAAAATGAGCTCTCGGTGTCGCGAAATGAGCTTTGCGGGGCCAAAGTGGAAATGACCAAGTCGTCCCTGGATAAGATGACGGCATCGCGCAGCGGAGCGCACGAACTTTGCTGGGCCGAACGCGTCGAATAGAGCGGACTACGTCAGCCAAGGCAGCGGTTTTGCATTCGTCAGCGCTTTCCTGAGGTGCGGGGCCGCGGCGATTCGCCAAGCTTGGCGCGCGCTTCCGCGATTGCATGCGAGATCTCCGGGTCGCGCGGAGACAACGCCCTGGCGCGGGTAAAATCCGCGATAGCCGTCTGATAATCGTCTTTTCCCATATGAGCAAGACCGCGATTGTAATAGGCGTCGCTGTCGTTGGGAAAGAGCTGGATCGCCTTATTTAAATCCGCGATGGCCCGGTCGAACTCGCGAATCTGAAGATAGGAACCGCCACGGTTCACATACCCGTCCAAGGCTTTCGGAGCGCGACGGATCGCTTCGGTGAAGTCCTGGATCGCGAGCCGGGGCTGTCCTTTGTCTGTAAAAACATTGCCGCGATTGTTGTAGAGCTGGGCAAACTGCGGCGCTAATTGCAAAGCGCGGCCGAACTCTTGCAACGCGCGATCCAATTGTTTCCGATGCCGGTAAATACGGCCACGCACCTGGTAGCCTCTAAAATAATTCGGGGCTAGCCGCACCGCGGCTTCGGCGTCGGACATCGCTTTATCCAACTCTCCTTTCTCGACATATACACCGCCTCGTTCCCCGTATATCTCCGCCGCCTGTCTTGCGGTCGGATTCATTGCCAATGCTTTGCTCAAGGTCAGGAGCGCTTCGTCATATTTTTTCTGCTGTACCTGTTTTCGACCGGTGACGGCGAGCATGACGAGCTGCTCGCTCGTGGTTGGGGCAGCGAAGAGTCGCTGTCCGAGCAACGTAACCGAAAGGGCAGAAATCACCGCGAGCTGGGCGAGAGAACGGGACATTTTCAGAATGTTGGCGGATGCTATCGCAATTTGCAATTCGAGCGCGCCCGTGCTCTCTAAGAATCCGCTCGTCCGGCTCTGGACGTGATTGACCGTCAGGGCCACGAACTGACAACCCGTCACCGCCATGCTTTTTCTTTTTCTCGCGCAAACGCCGGCCGCTTCACCGAGCGCTCCTGGCTCCGGCCTTCTCAGCATGCTGCCGTTCGTTTTTCTCATCGTCATCATGTACTACGTGATGATTCGGCCCCAGATGCGGCGGCAAAAAGAACAGCAGAAGCTCGTCACCGCCTTGAAGACCGGCGATCGCGTCGTCACGGCTTCTGGCATTCACGGGCTGATTTCCAACGTCAAGGAGACAACGGTGATCGTGAAGGTGGCCGATAACGTCAAGATCGAGATGGAAAAGACCGCGGTCACGAATGTGGTGAAAGCGAATCCATGAGTCCGGCGGTAATGTTTCTCATCGAGCTGGTCTGGCTCGGGCTTTTCGGTTGGTATTTCGCCACTGATTATGGGACGCGGAAGCGGGTCCTGGCGCTGGCGCTGGTCGTCATCGCCGTCGCGCTGAGCATCGTGATGATTTGGCCGCCGGAAAAAAAGATCCAGCTCGGCTTGGACATCAAAGGCGGCACGTCGTTCCTGATTCGATTGCAGGAGACCGGCGACAAACAAGTAACGCCGGCGACGCTGGACCAGGCGGTCGAAGTGATCCGGAAACGCGTCGATTATTTCGGCGCTTCCGAACCAATCATCAGCCCCGTCGGGAAAGACCGGATCCTGGTTCAGATACCGGGATTGAGTACTGAAAAAATCCAGGAAGCGCGCCAGCAGCTTTCCCGAGTGGCAAAGCTCGAGTTCAAGATGGTGTATCCCGACAACGGTGATCGATTGCGCGCGATCGATGGCGGGACGGACGTGGTTCCGCCCGAATATAAGATCGAAACCTACATACCGCAGAAGGAAGAGAACGGGAAAAAAGTGCAGCCTGAGCGCCTGCTGGTGAAGAAAAAGTCGGATCTCGGCGGCGAGCACGTCAGCGGATCAAACGCGTATTTCGGGAATGAAGGCTGGGGCGTGCAACTTCGTTTCGACAGCGAAGGGGGGAAGACTTTCGGAGACATCACCGAGAAATCGAAGGGCTTCCGGTTTGCGATCGTGCTCGATGGCGCGATCCAATCGGCGCCGGTCATTCGCGAAGCAATTTACGGCGGAAGCGCGCAGATCACGGGTCGCTTTACCGAACAGGAAGCGCGCGGCCTGGCGAGCGTGCTGGAGAATCCGCTCCAGACTCCGGTCAGCATCGAAGAAGAACGCAGCGTCTCCCCCACTCTGGGTCTCGACTCAATTCGGGCCAGCATCATGGCGGGTCTGATCGGACTCGCAATCACGCTCGTCTGCGTGCTGATCTACTACCAGTTCGCCGGGATCATCGCGTGTATCGCGCTTCTGGTGAACATCGTCTTGCTGATTGGCTCCTTCCAACTTGTCCCTGGCGGCGTCGTTCTCACCCTGCCGGGTATCGCGGGTATTGTTCTCACGATCGGTCTGGCCGTCGATGCGAGCGTCCTGATTTACGAGCGATTGCGGGAAGAACTCGCGCTCGGCAAATCGCTTCAGATTGCGTTGCAGGCCGCCTACCAAAAAGCGTTCAGCTCGATCTTCGACGCGAACGTCACGACCTTGATCACCGCGACGATTCTCTTCTGGAAGGCCACCGGCCCGGTGCGCGGATTCGCGATTGCGCTCACGCTCGGCATTCTCGCCTCGCTTTTCACCGCCCTGGTTGTCGGGCGCAATGTCTTTAGCTGGTTCGTCGACAAAGGCTGGACGAAGAAAATCAGGATGCTGCACCTGATCTCGTCGCAGCACATTAACTTCCTCGGCAAAGGCCTGCTCGCGGTGCTTTGCTCGCTCGCGCTCATCATCGCCGGCGCGACCTCGTTTTACCTCAAGGGCGAAAAGAATTTCGGCGTCGACTTCAAAGGCGGCGATTTGCTGACGCTGAGTTCGCCGAAGATGATCGAAATCAGCGAAGTGCGGCACGCCCTGAAGACAATGGGTTACGAAGAGGCCTCAATCCAGGAGTCGGCGCAGGGCGGCAAGTATTACATCACGGTCCGCACGCCGCTGAACACGAGCGACAAAGTCGAGCAGCAAGTCATGCAATCAATGCCCAACTCCCAGTTTAAGATCGAAGGGTCGGAACGCGTCGGTGCGCTCGTCGGCGGCGAACTCGCGAAGAATTCGCTGATCGCGCTGGGCCTGGGAATTCTCGGCATCCTGATTTTTGTCACGTTCCGTTTCGAATTGTCGTTCGCGGTGGGCGCGATCGTCGCGCTCTTGCACGATGTCATCATCACAGTCGGCGTGTTCTCGCTGATGGGGCGCGAGCTGACGCTGACAATGGTCGGCGCGATCCTCACGATCGCCGGTTATTCCATCAACGACACGATCGTCGTCTACGACCGAATTCGCGAAGGCCTCGCTAGCAGCAAACGCGGCTCGATCGAGCAGATCATGAACGACAGCATCAACCAAACGCTGAGCCGCACCATTTTGACCAGCACCGTGACGCTCATCCCGATCCTGTGTCTGTTCTTCTTTGGCGGCTCGGTTTTGCGCGACTTCGCGCTGGCCATCATCATCGGTGTCGTGGTCGGCACTTACTCCTCGATCTTCATCGCGTCGCCGATCGTTCTCTGGTGGACAAGGGCACGCGGGGGCAGCGCCTCGAGCTTGCGCCGCGAAGTCACCGAAAAGGCCGCAGCGGCCACGGGCCGAACGACTTAGATCGGAAAAATCGCACCCCTCCAGTTGCGACCGAGGGCTTCGGTCCGAGGAAAATCGCGAAAGTTATTCACAGTAGTTGACGCCTGCCAGCCGCCCGCTTATCCTCGGCTGCACCGGTTCTGAAACCGGACATTTTTAGAAACGAGGATGACACATGCCTGAAGTGATTGTTCGAAAAGGTGAACCGGTTGACCGAGCGTTGAAGCGCTTGAAGAACAAGCTGGATGCCGAGGGAATTTTGGAGGAAGTCCGGCGCCTGCGCGCGTTCGAGACACCGAACCAAAAGAGCCGCCGCAAAGCCAAGGCGAACGCGAAACGCGGCCGGACGAAGTTCCGCTTTAATCCTTCGTAAACGCCATTTAGGGCGATTAATTTTTCAAGGGCGTCCGCTTCGGCTGGCGCCTTTTTGCTGTCCTACTCACATTCGCAAACGATCCGGAATCCGAGATCGTTGCAGGAATAATTCGGAATATTTGAATTGCGGGTCGTAGCCCGCAAACTCCCAAACCGCGATTTCCAACTGCCGCCGCGAAGCACACGTTTCGCTCCCGCAGTCGGCCCTCGCGGATCTATTTTGGCAATGCCGCGATACGGCTCGAAGAAATCATGGCACCATTCCCAGACGTTCCCGGCCATGTCTTCGATCCCAAACGGACTGGCGCCAAATGGAAAAGCTCCGACGGGCGAGCTTTCCGGATAACCGTCGTCGATCTCGCGGTCACTCCAGGCGAAGACGGTATTGCGGTCGGCGAAATTCGCCAGGTCGCCCCGATGTTCGTGATTGCCCCAGGGATATCTCCGTCCGTCGGTCCCACGCGCGGCATATTCCCATTCGGCTTCGGTCGGTAACCGATATTTTTTTCGTTCGCGGGTCGAGAGCGACTGGCAGTACTTAATTGCTTCGAGGCTGCTGACGTAAACAACCGGATGCTTGTCGCCCGCGCCAGGGGCGCGCTTGTTTTTGTGCGATGGATCGAATTGCTCGTAGTCCGCATTGGTAACGAGATGCCGCGACAGGTAAAAGCGGCTCAAGGTCACTTTGGTCAGGGGACGCTCGGTCGGGCCTGCGTCCGGCGCATCGCTTCCCATGATGAATTCGCCCGACGGAATGAAAAACATCTGCTGGCCGACTGAGTTCACGTAATTCGCAAAGCGCTGGCGATCGTCGGCGACAACTGGCGCAGCAGCGGGCGCTGGCGCCGGAGCGTGACCATTAACCGATGCCGGCGCCGCTTGGCGAACAGCGGTCACCCGTGGCGCGACCATCGCGTCTGGCTCCGCCATCTTGTCGGCTTCTTCGAGATAAAAATCGACCAGCTCTTCGGCTTCGGCGGCATCGAGGCCAAGATTTTCGGCCATGTTGACAAAGGCATCGCGGGTTTCGTCGGCCATGCCGTCGGTGTCCAGCCCGCTCAGCCGCAACATCCGCATGAAATCTTCTTTCGGGTCAACGGACTTCTGCCGCCGTGACCGCTGCGGGCGCGGCGCTTCAACTGGCGGAGGCGCGGGCACTCTAGTGACGCGTTGCGCACCGCTGTCCTTCAGCTCGGCTTCGATGTACTCGACGATCTGTTCCTCAGTCAGTCCGTGTTCGGCACCGAAACGATTCAAACTCTTTTCTTCTTCCGGAGTCAGGACGCCATCTGCGAGCGCAAACGTCAGATACTTGTGAAATTCGATGACCGCCTGCTCGTTCGCCTGCGCGGCCAGCTCTGAATCAACCTGACGCCGCCGCTCGGGATCGAGCAATTCGACGCGCGCCTCAGTCAGGTAGCGTGAAGATTCATCGAGTCCCGGCCGCAAAATCTGGGCGAGCGGATTGCTCGGCTGGTTCTTAAGCGGAAGTTTTTTTTGCCACCACCGCATCAGTTCGCGGCAATGCTGTTCGATCAATTCGTTGCTCGGATTCGCGCGCGGATCGAGGCAGAGCCGCTCATAAAGATTCGGCGACTTGTATTTACTCCAGCCGTCCCATTTGTAGGGATCGTCTGGAAGCGGAACGGGAAAACCTGCCTCCAGTTGCATCATCTCACATCACCGCGATGGCGCCCAACCCTTTGGCCGCACGTTCGACCTCGTTTGGCGCGAGCCCGGTGTTTCGCTCGATCCGCACCTTCGCCTGGTTACCCGACGCGTTGACTGCCACTTCGAGCACCTGGTTGGCGTTGTATTCGTAAGTCAGCTCGACCGGGGAACCTTTCGGGAGGAAGGCCGGCAGTTCGACATCACAAAGACCAAGAGGCGTGCATTCCGCGGGCAGCGTGCTTTCACCTTCGACGATCCGCACCACCGCGCGCTGCATATTTGCACTCGCCGTTCCAAAGGAGTTGCGCGCCGTCGCCGGGATCGCAGTCATCTTGCGGATCATCGGGAAGACGTATTCCTCGAGATGCGCTTCATCCCAAAGCACAACGCCGAGCGTATGCGAGGTGATATTCGTGACCTGAATCAATCCACCGTCGCGTGAAGAAAATTGCTGACGCGTGTCTTCCGAAAGCGTTTTTTCGCCGGTCGTTTCCTCTTCCTTCAACAATGAGAGGATACCCTGGACCGCCGCGCCGACCGCGACCGCTTCGTCGGGATTCACGTCGTCGATCAACGGGAGTTTCGAAAGATCCGCGACCATGTCGCGCACCATCGGCATCCGCGTCATGCCGCCGACCATGAGAACCTTGTCGATCTCGCTCCATTGCATGTTCGCTTCCTGGAGCACCATCTCGCAAATCGTCTTGCACTTTTCGACCAGATGCCGGGTCTTGAGTTCGAATTCTTCGCGGCTCAGCTCGACTTTCACGCTCTTGCCGTTGTGGCTGTGAACGATCGCTGTCCGCGGCCGGCTCGACAGTTGGATCTTCCCGGCCAGCGCCCGGCTTTGCAGGTCCTGGTAGCTTTGCAAATCGAGGAGCGGATTCTCGCCATGCGCGCGATCGAATTCTTCCGCGACGTGATTGACGATCACGTCGTCCCAATCCTTGCCGCCGAGCCGATGATCACCGTTCGTCGCAATCATTTGGATGCCCTGGCCTTCGATCCGCATGATGGTCACGTCGAACGTGCCGCCGCCGAGGTCGAACACAAAAACAGTCTGGTTTTCGTCGAGTTTGTCGAGGCCATACGCGACCGCTGCCGCTGTCGGCTCGTTGATGATTTGAAGAACGTTAAGTCCGGCAAGCTGCCCCGCGGTTATCGTCGCGGTCCGCTCTGCGTCGTTGAAGTAAGCCGGCACCGTGATCACCGCGTCGGTTACCGGTTCCTTGAGATATTTTTCCGCGTCGGATTTCAGTTTCCGCAAGATCAGCGCCGACAATTCTTCGGCCGAATAAACTTTCCCACCAAATTCCCGCTGGAATTGTTCCTTCGGTTTGCCCATTTCGCGTTTCACGAAATCCACGATCCGTTCCGCTTCCGCGACCGCGTTGTTCTTTGCCAGGGTGCCGACGATGACGGTCGCGCCGTCAAACAAGATCACCGAGGGCGTGAGCCGCTCGCTTTCGGTGTTGGGGATAATTTGCGGCTTGCCGTACGGATCGATGTGCGCCATCGCGCAGAACGTCGTTCCGAGGTCAATGCCAACTACTTTTCGTTGCGTCGCAGGTGCAGTCATTTGGCAATAAGGAGAATGTGTGGGTCTAAACACCAAGCGTAGGTGCAATTTCCATGCCTTCTCTCGGCAGCATTCGCCGCAATTTTTCGGCGGCTGCAGACGCGGGTTTTCCCAGCTAACCGAAGCGTTTCGCGACTACTTCTTCCGGCCGCAAAACCTGGTCGCGCCAGAGGAAGCCGCGTTTTACGCGCATCACGATCTGGCCGTCTTCCTCGGCGAAATCAGCCGGCTCGAAACTGATCACCTTGTGCAGCGCCCGGTCGACTGTCTCTTTCGCCTCGATCTCGCTTACTTCCATCCGATGCAGGATTTCCGTCAGCGAATGGATCGCGTTCTCGAGATTATCCCGCCATTGGCCGAGCGGTCCGCGCTTGCCGCTGTTCGCTTCGATTGCCGTCTGGAATTGCGATAGCAAACCGCTCAGATCGTCGAACAAAATCACCAGATCGCGGATGAACGGTTTCTGCAGCGATTCGTGCAGAAAATTATCGCGATACTTGATCATCTCATTGTGGAGCGAATCGAAGAGCCGCTGATTTACCGTCTCGGTATTCCGCAACGCGGCCATGTTTTCGTCCATCTTCCGGAATTGCTCCGCGAAGTCGCTCTGCTCGGTCTTCTCCAGCTTCTCGAGCCGGCCGAGAACGGTTTGCTCGAAGCTCGTCATTCGGCCGTTCAACGCTCGGAATTCGTCGAGTATCTGGGCGAATTGCGCGCCGTTACCCTCCGCATCCCACGCGTTCTCCGGTAGCGTTTTCTCCGCTTCCGCGCTCAGTTGCTGCATCGCGGACGCAAATTCATCAGTGATTTTGATCTCCATCGGACTCTTCATTACGCGGAAAAAAATTTGCGGATCGACTCGACCAATCCGGGAATGTCATGGCGTCGCGCTTCAACCGCGACCTCGAGACCGCGATCGCGCGCCGTCTTCGACGTAATCGGCCCGATGCTCGCGACCTGCATTTTCGCGGGCCACGGCAACTCGAGGGCCAGGAAATTTTCGACTGTGGATGAGCTGGTAAACGTGATCAAATCTGCGCCTTCCTCCAATAACCGGCGCCGCGCGCCGCTGTCGTCGCGCGTCTCGGGGACCGTTCTGTAGGCGAATCCTTCGTCCACAATAGCTCCCAAAGCCGACAGCTCCTTCGGTAGCAAATCGCGGGCCTTCTCTGCTCGCGCGATCAGAACCCGCAAATTCTCGATCCCACCTCCCTTACGAAACTCCCGCACCAGCGATTCGGCCACGAACTCGTCCGGCATCAGGTCCACGTGCAGGTGGAAATCCTTAAGCCGTTGCGCGGTCGCCGGCCCGATTGCTGCGATCCGCGCGCCGCCGATCTCGCGTGCGTCGTCGTAGAGTTTGTAAAACAAATCGAAGAAAGCGTTTACGCCGTTCGGGCTCGTGAAGACGATCCAATCGTAACCGTGCGCGTCCTGCACCAGTTCCGCGAATGCGCGCAGATCGGTCGGAGGCTCGATCCGGATCGTAGGCAGCTCGATTACGTCCGCGCCAAGACCGCGCAGTTGCTCCGTCAACGCCCCCGCTTGTTTTCGCGTCCGCGTGACGACGATCCGTTTGCCGGAAAGCGGCCGGTCCTCGAACCAATTCAGTTCGTCGCGCATATTCACGACCTCGCCAAAAACCGCGATCGCCGGCGCCGCGAACCCTTCCGCGACTACTTTCTGCGCGATATTCTCCAGCGTTCCAACCAGCGTCCGCTGCCGTTCCGTCGTCGCCCAGCGAATCAACGCCACCGGCAAATCTTTCGGCACGCCGTTCGTCATCATTTCGCGCGCGATTGGGCCGATTCGCTCCACGCCCATCAACATGACCTGCGTGCCGCCGAGTTTCGCCAGCGCGGCGAAATCAATCGCGCTTTCCTCTTTCGTCGGATCTTCGTGACCGGTGAAGAACGTGACGTGCGAATTCTTCCCGCGATGGGTCACCGGAATTCCGGCGTAAGCCGGCCCGGCGATCGCCGACGACACGCCGGGAACAATCATGAACGGCAACTTCGCTGCAGCCAACGCCTGCGCTTCTTCTCCACCGCGCCCAAACAAAAACGGATCGCCGCCCTTCAATCGCACGACGTTTTTCCCCTCCCGCGTTTTCTCAACGAGCAGCGCGTTGATTTGCTCTTGTGTCAGCGTGTGCGCGCCCGCTTTTTTCCCGGCAAAAATCAGCTCGGCGGCTTCCGGAGCCCAGCGCAGCATCTCGGGATTACAGAGATAATCGTAAACGATGACTTCCGCGCGTTCGACGCACTCCTTCGCGCGCAACGTGACGAGGCCGAGATCCCCGGGCCCTGCGCCGACGAGAAAGCATTTCCCTTTTTTCTCAGCCATTAATCGACTCCCATAATTCCCTCGCCAACTTTTCCGGCGCCGCAGCGTCACCTTCAACCCGCGCCATTCGTGGTTCAATTCGCGGTGGCTCGAAAACCTGCGCCCACACCCTCATCGTCGAACCGCTGATCGTCGCCAAAACGCCAACGGGCGAACCGCAATCGCCCTGGAGCAAACGGAGAAACTCCCGCTCCGCCTGGAGGCAGGAAAACGTTTCCGCGTGATTGATCGTGCGCAGAACTGAGCGCGCGCCTTCATTCTCCCGCCGAATTTGCAGCGCAATGATCCCCTGCCCGCCGGCGGAGAGAAAATCGCCCGAAGAAAGCGTTTCTGCCTGAAGCAGCGTACCTTCGAATTCGAACGAGCCTCGAGCCACGTCGTAATCCAAACGCTCGAGGCCGGCTCGCGCCAGGACGATACCGCGCCAGTCAATCTCGAGCAGCTTCCGCAGACGCGTCGGAACGTTGCCGCGCAGATCGACAACTTCGACACCGGGAAACTTCCAACGAAGCTGATGCTGCCGCCGCACACTGCCAGTCGCAATCGCTCCAGCCGCCGTGTTCTTGCTGACTAAAACGTCTTCCACCGGCGCGCGGGGCAACAGCGCTCCGAGTTCCAATCCTGCCGTCATCTCGCTCGGCAAATCTTTTGCGCTATGAACTGCTACATCGATTTTCCCCGCCGCCAGCGCGCTCTCAATTTCACCGGTGAAAAGTCCTTTGCGACCAGCGCGTGGATCCAGCGGCTCCGCCGTTCGGACATCGCCGCGCGTGGAAATTATCTCCGTTGCGATCTCAAGATCAGGCCAAGCCTTTTTTAACGCGTCGACCACCATCGCCGTCTGCGCCCGCGCGAGTTCGCTGCCGCGAGACCCGAGAACTATCTTTTGTAGCGGCGGTCTGTGACCGCCGGACGATTTTTCCGACGAATACTCGGCGCTCATAGAGCGCCGCTACAGCTCAGAGGTCAGCGCCCGCGTATCCAGAGACGGCGGCGCGCTGGTCCGTCCGCCAAAACGCGCGGCAAAGTCCGCGACGTGTTCGGCGATGATTTTCTCCGCGGCTGAAATCTGCTGCCGGCGCATGGCGAGTGACTGCTCGGCGATCGATTGCAGCGAATCGATGTCGTAAAGATAAACACCTTCCATCTCGTTCACTTCCGGCGCGACGTCCCGCGGAACGGCTATGTCGATAATGAAGAGCGGTCGATCCGGTCGGCTCCGCAGCATTGGCGACAAAAGCGCCGGCGTTAAAAGCGGTTCCTCGGCTGACGTAGAGGAAATCAGGATGTCGATCTCGTGGCATTGCGCGGTCCAATCATCGAAAGGAACGGCCCGGCCATGGACGAGCTCGGCCAGACTCAGTCCGCGTTCGAACGATCGATTGCTGACGCGAATGTCGGTGACACCCCGCGAATTCAGGGCGCGCGCGGTCCGTTCGCTCGTTTCGCCGGCACCCAAAACGAGCACACTGCACTCGCGCAAATCGCCAAAGATTTTCACGGCGAGATCGACCGCGACCGAACCGACTGAAACCGCGCCGCGCGTGATGTCGGTGCTGCTCCGCACCTGTTTCGCCACGCGAAATGCGCGCTGAAAAAGCCGGTGCAACACCGGCCCCGCGCTACCGGCGGCACGCGCAGCTTCATACGCCTTCTTGACCTGGCCGAGGATCTCCGTTTCGCCGATAACCATCGAATCCACTCCGGCCACAACCCGAAATAAATGCTGCGCGCAGGTTTCGCCGTCGTAGCGATACAAAACGTCGTTGTCGTCTCGGTCAGCATTTGATTGCCACAGCGCCGGTATAATTTCCTCGGTCGCCACCAAGCGGTCGGACGATCCGTAAATCTCGACTCGGTTACAAGTCGACAACACCAGCGCTTCCTTCCAAGCCCCCGACGCGAGCAATTCCTGCTCTGCCGCTCCCCCGGCATATCGCTCCCGCGTTTCGACGCTCGCGGTGTGGTGACTGATCCCGACGCAAAAAAGATTCATCACGTCGGTCGGGTTTCCGAAACGAAGTTGATCGCCCACAGCACGGAGACCGCGGCGGTGAAAGCGAGAATGCAGAGAGTCGCGATCCGTTTTGGCGCCAGCCGGTGCAGATGCCGACCCTGCAGAATCGCGCCATAAAAGATCCAAACGGCGATCGCGCAGATCATCTTCACGCGTGGCAAGGGTTCGCCGGTAAAGAATCCGCTCAGCAGTCCAGCCGTATACAGCGCGAAGCCGAGCCAGAGCAGCCGGATGAGCGCCGAAAACAAATTCGTCAACGGCGGCAGATGATAAAAGATCGAGTGCAACTGATGGGTCTTCAGTTGTCGTTCCTGGACGAGGTACATGACGCCCGCAACGCAGGCCAGCGCGAAAGCGCCGTAAGCCATCATTGAAATCGACGCGTGAAATTCGATCCACGGATTGACCGCGACCCGCACCGGCTGGGCGACATCGATCGGCGCCAGGAGGGCGAAACTTTGGATGAGCAAAACCAGCGGCGCCGTGAACGCACCCATCAAAGAAAGCCGATAGGCGGGTCCGATTAGCAGATAAATCAGCGCCAGCGACCAGGCGAGGAAGATGAACACTTCGAAGAGATTCGTGATGGGACAACGCCCGAGCGCGTGACCGCGAATCGACAGAAACGCGCTTTGGAAAACGAATCCGAGCGCAATCGCGATGAAGTTGAATCGCCGGGGACGAAAGACTCCGTCGCGCAAAGTCGCGAGCGTATGCGCGACCGCGACCAGGTAGCAGAGCGTCGAGAGGAGAATGAATTGGCGGTCCACGGAACGGGTAGGATCAGTCGCGGCCCTGCACCTTGTCCACTTTCCAGGTGCCTCCCTCCTTCACGAGGTGAACGAGGAGCTTTTTCTGCATGCCTTTCGCGCCATTGAGGAGGACGCGGGCGCTGCTTTTGTCGCCATGAGTCTGTAGGTTTGAGACTGAAATGTTCTTCGCCCAGAGCGGGTCGAAATCCTGGGCGTCGACGAAGTAGTCGCCATCCAACCCATCCGGGCCCTTCACCATTTTGTCGATTTCTCTCAGCAACCGTTCCGTCGCGTATTGGCGGATTTCTTTGCGTTGCTTCATCGGGTCGCGACTCGCGACCAGGTTGGTCACGTACCAGCGATAAAAATTCCGGATGCAATCCTCGGGCGTTGCGGCTGATTCGGCGGCTCGAACCTGCCCGAGCGCGAGAAGAGCGGCGGCAACGCTTAAGACTGCGGCGATTCGTTTCATGGGACTGACTTTAACGTTGAAGACGGCGGTTTGCCATCCCGGCCGTTGACCTTTCCAGGCGAGCCGTTAGCGTCCCGCCGCCATGGCTTCCGATTCGCTCGATCAATTGCGCGCCGCCATCCGCGACGTGCCGGATTTTCCCAAGAAAGGAATTATTTTCAAAGACATCACGCCGATCCTCGGCAGCGGAAAACTCTTCCGGATAGCGATCGAAGCATTCCTCGAACAATGCCGCGGCAAAAAGATCGACAAGATCGTCGGGATCGATGCCCGCGGATTTCTTTTCGGCTCGGCCGTCGCTTACGATCTCGGCGTCGGTTTCGTTCCGCTGCGAAAGAAAGGGCGGCTTCCTTACAAGACGGAAAGCGCGAAGTATTCGCTGGAGTACGGTGAAGCCGAGATGGAATTGCACGTCGACGCGATCGAGCGTGGCGAAAAGATCGTGTTGATCGACGACTTGCTGGCGACCGGCGGCACGTCTGCTTCCGCCGCGACGTTGATCCGCAAAGTCGGCGGCGATTTGATCGCGGCGCAGTTCCTCATCGAACTGGAATTTCTCGACGGCCGAAAGAAGCTGGAATCAACGCCGGTCGTTTCGTTCCTGAAGTACTAAACGTCCCCGTCAGTGATCGTGACAGGTGCACGCATCGCCACACCCTTGCTGCCGGACGATCACTTCCATCTTGATGTCCTGGAGCGCGATCTGGTCGTGGATCAAGTTTAGCAATTCGAGCGCACGCTCGTCCGGCATGTGATCGCACCGCAGCTCGATCCGCGCCGGTTTGCCGGCGAGTTCGGGATGCGCGGCGAGCATTTCGCCATCGAGCAGGAATGAAACGTAGGCGTTGAATTTTTCCTGCAGCTCATGGAGCCGCTCGTCCGATCCATCCCATGGCCGCGCCTCGTTCATCGCGAGAACCACCTCGTCCGTCTTTCCATCTACGCCGAACAGATCGATGACGGCGGGACTGGCGACGCCCGTCTGAAGATTTTCCTGCTCTTGCTCCCGCGACATTGGCCAGAATAGTGACACACCATGGTTCGCGCGCCACTGCTCTATCTCCTGCTTGCGAGTTCCGCTTTCGCGCAATTCACCCCGGCGCTGATCCAGAACAACAGCTACTGGGGCGACGGCAAAGCGGAATTCGATATCTACGATGCGCAGATCGTCCGCGAAGGCGCGCCACGGCCGTGCGAAGTCCTTCACGTCCTGGTCCGCGAATCGTTCGACCCGAAACAACTCGTGAAGTCGGACAAACCGAACCAGCCCGAGGCGATTCCGGTCCTGAAACTAAACCAGATCCTTCACGTGCCGACGGGTCTTTACGTTGCTCAGCAAATGCATTCGAACTTCTGGCGGGTGGATAACGCGCAGCTGTTGAAGTTCTCGTTCACCAGCAGCGACAGCTCGGGCAACACCTACAAGGAAGGGCGCCGGGACAACGCGAACCTCGCCTACGAATACCACACCTATTGGGACGGCATGGCGGGCGGAAAGGAAAACGTCGCTGTGCCGGCGAACGGGTATTTTTACGATGAATTGCCCTGGCTCGTGCGGACCATCGATTTCCAAAAGCCGCCGAAGCCGTTCGAGGTCCAGCTGGCTGGGAGCACGATCAATTCGAAGAAGGACAATTTCGTTTTCAAGCCCGCGAAGATTTCCTTCAAATCAACCGAGCGGGAAATCGACGTTGCCGTCGAACATTCGGCCGGCACCGACCATTTCATTCTCGATCGCGATTTCCCAAACCTTCTCCGCCAATGGAACGCCGCTGACGGCAGCAAACTGAAAATGAAACGAAGCCTGAAAGTCGCCTACTGGAATTACAACAAACCGGGCGACCGCGAAAAGGCGCTGGCCGACCCGACGCTGCGGCATCCGGATTAAGAATTGAAGACGCGGCGCGGTCCGAGTTTAGTGAAAGGGTGGCAAAGCGAAAGAAAAGCGCCGGCCTAACGTTGCTCGGCAAGAGTGAGGCGCGGCTACCGAGATCACCCGCTGAAGCAAAACTCGAGACCTTCCCGAATCCAGCCAAACGCAATTACCGGATCCGGTTCGAGACGGCGGATTTCACCTCGCTCTGCCCGGTCACCGGCCAGATGGATTTCGCGCAGATCACGATTGAGTACGTCCCTGCGAAACTTTGTGTCGAAAGCAAATCGCTGAAGTTTTACCTCGCGTCGTTCCGGAACGAGCGCGCCTTCAATGAAGCGGTCACGAATCGCATCCTTGACGATTTCGTTCGCGTCTGTTCCCCGCGCGAAGCTGTCGTCACCGCCGAATTCTCGGCCCGCGGCGGCATCGCCCTGACCGTCCGCGCCGAATTTCCCGATGCGAAATGAAACGCGCCGTCGTCCTAGTCAGCGGCGGACTTGATTCGGCGACAACGCTGGCCATCGCAAACCGCGATGGCTTTCGAGCGCATGCACTCTCGTTCGATTACGGCCAGCGCCATAAAGTGGAATTGGAAGCAGCAAAGCGCGTGGCCCGGTTACTCGGCGCGGCCGATCATCGCATCGCGCAGATCGACCTTCGGATCTTTGGCGGTTCGGCATTAACCGGCGACATGGCGGTGCCGAAGGATCGCGAAACGAAAACGAACTATATTCCGGTTACCTACGTCCCCGCGCGGAACACGATCTTTCTCTCCTATGCGCTCGCCTGGTGCGAAGCGCTTGGTGCCGCCGATATTTTCATCGGCGCAAACGCGATCGATTACAGTGGCTATCCCGATTGCCGGCCGGAATTTATTTCCGCGTTCGAACAGCTCGCGGGTCTCGCCACAAAAGCCGGGGTAGAAGGAACCGCCTTCCGAATTCACGCGCCGCTCATTTCAATGTCAAAAGCGGACATCATCCGAAAAGGAACAGAACTTGGCGTCGATTTCTCGCTCACCCACAGTTGCTACGACCCCACCACGGATGGATTGGCCTGCGGCCGATGCGATTCCTGCCGACTCAGACGGACCGGTTTTCGGGAGGCCGGAATGACTGATCCCCTTCGCTACGCATCGTGAAACAGATCTTCGTTCTTACCCGACCGGAACAACGGCTCATCATTGTTCTCGTCCTGTTGCTGGTCGTCGGCGCATGGTATAAACACCATCGCGATTCGCAGAATTTCCCGCCGTTACAACCCCGGGATGTGCCCGTATCCGATGAAAGTCGGCGTTAAGCGCCCCTCTTCGGTCTTACTCGTGCGCGCGACTTTGAAATCGAACACGCTCACTCCATAACGCGATTCACCTTTGTAGGTTCGTCCGTCGCTCGCACCCACCATGACGCGCTGATTCGTTCCTTTCTCGCGCCCGAGATAAATCATTGCGTGGGTGATCGGCGGATCGCGCTCGATGCTGTAGGTGCCCGTCCAGAAAAGCAGATCGCCCGGCTTGAGCTCCTCCAGTTCGAAAGTGTCGTCATGGCGGCTGTTCACCGACCGAAACGTTCCAGCCTTCCGCAGCCAAACATATTGCTGACTGGAATCACGCGGCACCTCATGGAGCCCGGCCTGGTTCAAAACGTAGAAAACAAATCCCGAACAATCCATCCCTCCGCTGGAAGGATCGGCGGAGCCGTACGTGTAATCGAGATTGCGCGTCGTTAGCTCAAGCGCCGTGTCGATCATCTTCCGGATGTTTTCCGGATAATTGTCGTAACCGGAGATCTGGGCCGACGAAATCGAAGCCGGCGCGCCTTTCTTCTTCGGCGACGCGGATGCCTTGGGCGTTTCGCTCGCCTCGGGCGTCACGCTCGGACTGGCTGAAGCAGATGGCGATTCGTTCGGCGACGCACTCGGCGTCGGCGAACTCTTGGGTTTCTTCTTCTTTTTCGACGACGCGCTCGGAGAAGATTCCGGAGAGGGAGTCGGCGACGATTTTTTCTTTTTGGAAGAAACGCTTGCAGTCGGCGTCTCGGCCGGTGTTGGACTCGGCGACGATTTCTTTTTCGGCGACGGCGATTTCTCGGGAGTAGCGGTTGGTTTCGGCGTCGGCGATTTCTCGGCGGTCGATTTCTTCTTCGTATGTTTCCGCGGCGTGGGGGTCGGCGTGGCCGCGAAGATTTTTTTCATCTTCGTCCCGAACGATTCCGCGGCGGGCGCGTGCACCGCGAAACCCGCGCCTCCGGCGATGGCCGCGACCGCGATCGCCGCCGTGATCCTGCGCCGCATTGGAGAATTACTTCTTCGCAAGCTCGGCCAGGACCGCCTTATTCAATCGAATACCGCCTTCCAAATTCTCGAGCGGGAAATTCTCGTTCGGCGAATGGGCGCGGCAATCTGGCAACGCGAGACCCATCAGCAGCGTCTCGACTCCGAGAATATCGCGGAACTGCGAGACGATCGGAATGCTGCCGCCTTCGCGAATCAGGGCGGGATCCTTTCCGAAAGCTTCCCGTAACGCGCGTTGCGCCGCTTCGCCGAACTGCGACCGCGGATCGGTGAGATACCATGGCCCGCTGTGTCCGCGCGTGATTTCCATCGTCACGCCAGGCGGCAAATGTTTCTTCAGATGTTTCTCGGCGAGACTAAGGATGTCGTCGCCGTCCTGATTCGGCACGAGACGGAACGTGAGCTTCGCCATCGCGTGGCTTGCGATAACCGTCTTCGTTCCCATTCCCTGGTAACCGCCACCGATGCCGTTGATTTCGGCCGTGGGGCGTCCCCAAATCCTTTCAAGCGTCGAGTAACCCTCTTCGCCGAAGAGCGCGGGCGCGCCGGTTTCGTCGAGGATTGCTTTGTCGCCATCGATCGGCAATTCGCGCCACGCTTTGCGCTCCCAATCTTCGAGCGGATTCACCTTGTCGTAGAATCCTCCGATCGCGACGTGGCCCTTGTCGTCGTGCAACGTTGCCAGCAATCGCGCCAGGGCCGTGATGGGATTCGCCACCGAGCCGCCGAAGACGCCGGAATGTAAATCCATTTCCGCGCCGGTGATTTTTACTTCGAGCGCCGTTACGCCGCGCAAACCGTAGCTGAGTGTCGGCACACCTTTTGCGACCATTCCTGTGTCCGACACGACGGCGACGTCGCACTTCAAAGCGTCGCGATTGTCGGAAAGAAACTTTGGCAAATTCCCGCTGCCGATTTCCTCTTCGCCTTCGATTACGAAATGAAGGTTCACCGGCAGATCGCCATCTTTCTCCATCGCTTCCTGAACGCCGAGGATGTGGGAGAGGATCTGGCCCTTGTTATCGGTCGAGCCGCGGGCAAAAACGTAGCCGTTCTTCAGAACCGGCTCGAACGGCGGCGATTCCCAGAGCTCAAGCGGATCAGGCGGTTGAACGTCGTAATGACCGTAGATCATGACCGTGCGCCGCCCAGGTTGCTGTTTGTTTCGCGCCCAGACAACCGGATGGCCCGACGTCGGAACGAGCTGCGTCTCGAGCCCGATCGTTTGCAGCTTCTTCACCAACCAATCGGCGCAGGCGTTTACCTTGTCCTTGTATTGATCGTCGGTGGAAACGCTGGCGAACCGGAGGAACGAAAGATAATCGTCGAGATAACTGTCGCGCATGCTCGCAGACTAAACCGACGAGCGCGGGTTTGGCTACCGGTTCCTTGCGCATTTCGAAAGGCTTGTCTCGTGCCAGAGCAGCGACCACTCTGGCCGCGTGACGCCGGAAAAAACGCAGAACGCTGACGCGCAACTGGAGCGCGCCATTGGCGTGCCGGGACTCACAGCCAACATCATCAACACCACGATCGGCGCGAGCATCTTCGCCTTGCCGGCGTTGATCGCCCAGTCGTTAGGCGCCGCCGCGCCCCTCGCCTTCATCGCGTGCGGCGTGGCGATGACGTTGTTCGTGACCTGTTTCGCGCTTGCCGGAAGTCGCGTCGCGGCGACGGGCGGACTTTACGCCTACGCGGAAGTCGCGTTCGGTCGCTACGTCGGGTTCATAACTGGTTTGTTCTTCTGCACGACCGCCCTGCTAAGCGTAGCAGCGGTCGTGAACTTTTTCGTCAGCACCGTCGTGGCTCTGGTGCCGTCGTTGAATGGATCGATCGCGCGCGCCGGAATGATGGTTCTTGTTTACGCGACGCTGGCTGGAATCAACATTCGCGGAGTTCGCAGCGGATCGGGCGCGGTCACCCTGGTGACCATCGTGAAACTCATTCCGCTTTTTGTTTTTGTCGTGGTCGGCGCGTTCTTTATTGAGCCGAGCGCATTCGAATGGCCAGGCTGGCCGCCGGCGAAAACACTGGGCGATTCCATCCTCCTATTGTTGTTCGCCTTTTTCGGGATCGAAGTCGCGCTCATTCCCAGCGGCGAAGTAACGAATCCGGCGCGCACCGTTCCGCGCGCCATTTACACTGCCCTGGTGTTGACCACGGCGCTTTACATTCTCATTCAGCTCATCGCTCAAGGCACACTCGGCGCCAATCTCGCGCTCCACAAAGAAACGCCGCTGGCCGAAGCCGCGAAAGTCTTTCTCGGCAATCCCGGACGCCTCATGTTGCTCGCGGCCGCGACAGTTTCCGGCGTCGGTTTTATTGCGAGCGACATTCTGAGTTCGCCGCGCATCCTGTTCGCGTTCGGGCGCGATGGAATCCTGCCAAGATGGCTGGCGCACGTGCATCCGAGTTGGCGTTCGCCAGACGTGGCCATTCTCGTTTACTGCGCCATCGCGCTTTTTGTTTCGCTTACGTCGAGCTTCGCCGCGCTCGCCATCATGGCGAACGTCGCGGCGTTGCTGCTCTATATAATATGTTGCGCGGCCGCGTGGGAACTGATGCGGCGCGACGTGCGGACCGAAGTGACGCCGTTCACGTTTCCCGGTGCGCGGATCGTGCCGATCGTGTCGATCATCGCGATCATCTGGATTTTGTCGCACGCGACCGCCTGGGAGTTCGAGGTAAACGGCGCGGTTTTCGTAGTGGGCTCAGCGCTATATGGGATCCAGAGCCTGATCCGGCGGAACAAAGGGTCCGCCGGCTGACTGCGCCATATCTTGTGGTCGGGGCCTCGCCCGACCTCGCTATTTAGTATTATTTGCTTGCCCTGAGGACCTCTGGCACTGTTATTAGGGCCGGGACCGCCCTGCCCGCTGCATGCATCTTCATTCGCTCGAACTCGTCGGTTTCAAATCGTTCGCGGACAAAACGGTTTTCGAATTTCACGAAGGAGTCACCGCCATCGTCGGCCCAAACGGTTGCGGTAAATCCAACGTGCTCGATGCCGTCCGCTGGGTGCTCGGCGAACAATCGGCCAAAGCCCTTCGCGGCGGCGAAATGGCGGACGTTATTTTCAACGGCACCGATTCGCGGAAGCCGGTCGGATTCGGAGAAGTTTCGCTCACTTTTACAAACTGCGGAAGCGAGCTGGGCGTCGATTGGCACGACGTCCGCGTGACACGACGCGTTTATCGCGACGGCAACTCGGAATATTTCCTGAACAAAACGCTCTGCCGGCTGCGCGATATTCAGGCGCTTTTCGCCGACACCGGCGTCGGCCGCAGCGCTTACTCGATCATGGAGCAGGGCAAGATCGATTTGATCCTGAGCTCGCGACCGGAAGATCGGCGCACAGTTTTCGAAGAAGCCGCTGGGATCACGAAATACAAAACGCAAAAGAAAGAAGCGCTCCGCAAACTCGAGGCGACGGAAGCGAATCTGTTGCGCATCGGCGACATCATTAAGGAAGTGAAGCGGCAGATCGGGTCGCTCCAACGGCAGGCGGGGAAGGCACGCCGTTATCAGGCGTTGCACGCCGATCTCCAAGTGCTCGATACGCATCATTCTCGCGCGCAGCTCGACAAGTTGGAAACGGAATTGGAAAACGCGCGGACCGAGATCGCGCGGTGTCAAGAGGCCGAGAATGACGCGCACGCAAATATCCAAACCGGCGAGGACGAATTGGCGGCGAAGCGCCAGAGCCTGGACGAAGTGGATACTGAGATCGGCGATGCCCGGGCCGAAGTGCAGCGATTGCAAAACGAAATCGCGACGCTGCGGAGCCAAATCGAATTCAATCGGCAACGCGGCGAGGAAACGGGCGAACTGATCGACCGCTACACGAACGACATTGCGGCGGCCGAGGCGAAACGGAGCGAGCAAGCGACGCAACTTCAGGAAGCCGACGCGCTGATTGCGCGGACGAATCAGCTCCTCGTTTCGAAGGAGCAGGAAGCAGAGCGGCTAAACGAGGCGCTGCAAGCGGCGCGGAACGAGCGCGCGGAAAAGGAAGAAGAATTACGCGCCTTGCAGCAATCGCTTTCGAAACTCGAAGGCCATATCACGAATTTGGAAAGCGATTTGACCGGCGTCAGAGCGCGACGGGACGCGACTTCCGGACGAATCGCAGAGCTGACGGCGTTGATCGGCGCAGCGAACACCAGCCTCGAGGCAGCGCGCGCAAATCTTGCCGCCGCCAGGGCTGCAATGGAAACCGAGCGGCTGACGGCCGAAGAACGAAAAGAGAATTTGCGCGCGGCGGAAGAGCGTCTGCAGCAGAACCACGCGGCCGTCGCGGCGGCAGAAAAAGAGATCGCGCGATTGGAACGAACAATCGCGGAGAAGCAGGCGCGGCTCGAAGTCCTTCGCCAAATGACAGAGGAAGGCCACGGGTTGGAGAAAGGATCGCAGGCCGTCTTGAAGGGGCTCGATAATCCGGACCGGCTACGGTCGGCGATCGCAGGCGCGCTGGTTGCGAGTCTGAACGTTCAATCGGAATTCGTTGCCGCCCTAGAAGCGGCGCTTGGTCGGAACCTGCATGCGGTTATTCTGCGCGATGCCGATCGCGCTGCAGAAATTTTCCAGCAACTGACCGCGCAGAAACTTGGACAGGCCGCGCTCGCGATCGCCGAACTATCAGCGGCGCCCGAGTCAGCACCGAGCGAGTTGCCGGCAGACGCGATTGCCTGGGCGATCGACAAGGTGGAGGCGCCGGCCGAACTCCAAACGCTGGTCCGAAATGTTTTGCGCGGGATTGCTATCGTGCCCGATCTGGCGACCGCCCTTCGGCTGAAACACAGTGCTCCGAAGCTCCAATTCGCCACGCTTGGCGGTGAATTCATTTCCGCCGCCGGAATTATCTTCGGTGGAATGGCGGCCACAGCCGGCGATTCAATGCTCGGGCGAAAAGCGATTGTCACCAGTCTCGAAGCGGAATGTCACGCGCTCGATAGCGAGCGCGGCGCGGCGATCGCCGCGCATGATCAGGCGAGACAGGCGGTCGAATCAGCGAGCGCAACTGTCGACGAGGCGCGCCTCAGCCACGAGAGCGCGCACGAAAAATCTTCGCGCACCGGGGTTGAAATTCTTTCCGCCGAGCGCGCGGCAAGCGACGAAGAGCGCAAACTCACCCATTTGGAGACCGAGCGGAACACACTCGACCAGCAGGTGGGCCACGCCGATGATCGGATCGCCCAAATCGAACGCGAACTTCAGGCCGACAGGAAGAACCTGGAGAATGAGCAGGGTCTCCAGACGTCGGCCGGGCAGGCGCGGGATAATGCGCGTCTGCGAGAAGAGGATTTCTCGGAAAAACTCAATGAGCTCCGGCTCGCGCTCGCTACGGAGGGGCAACGCCATAAAAGTCTCGTGCAGCATCGAGCCCCGATGGCCGCGCGTGAAGCAGAGCTGGTCGACCTGATTGCCGCTCGGCGCGCGGATATTGCGACGTATCAGGATCGTTTGGCGCGGCAGGCGCGGGAATCCGAAGAAGCGGAAAAGAAAATTACCGGGTACGAATCGGATTTGGATACGGCGGAGCACAACGCTGCAGCGCTGTCCGATCAACGCACGGCCCGCCTCTCCGTCGTGACCGAACAGGAAGCCCAATTGCGGAAGCTGCGCGATTCGTTAAACGACCTCCGCGATTCCCGCGGCAAGGAAGAGGTCCGCCAAACGCAATTGCAATTGCGGATTGAAAACCTGGTCGAGCACGTGACGCGGCGTTACCAGGTGGATCTGCGCGCATTTACCAGCGACACCTTCGCATTCCAGAAAACGCTGAGCGTGATGGCAAAGAAACGCGCGAAATCGGACGAAGGTGGATCGAGCGCTCCGTCGCTCGATGTTGATAATAGCGTCGAAGCATCGTCCGCGGAGCGGCCGATCCACCAAGACCTCGAACAGATCATCGCCGAACTGACCCGCCAGCTCGACAACATGGGTCCGGTGAATCTCGACGCGGTCCACGAATACGACGAGCTCGAGGAACGTTACCGTTTCCTTGAAACCCAAAACAACGATCTCACTGCGGCGCGCCGGGAAGTGCTCGACGTGATCAGCCGGATCAACAGCACGACCCAAAAACTTTTCGCCGAAACGTTCGCGCAGGTCCGGATCAATTTCGGCGAAATGTTCGCGGAAATGTTCGGCGGCGGCCGGGCCGATCTCGCGCTTCAGGATGAAAACGATCCGCTCAACTGCGGGATCGAGATCACCGCCAAACCGCCCGGCAAACAACTGCAAAGCGTCTCGCTCCTCTCCGGCGGCGAACGCACGATGACGGCGGTGGCGTTGCTCTTCGCGATCTACATGGTCCGGCCGAGCCCGTTCTGCATTCTCGACGAAATGGACGCGCCGCTGGACGAGAGCAACATCAATCGTTTCATCAAGGTGCTGGACCGCTTCGTTTCGCAGAGCCAGTTCATCATCATCACCCACAACAAGCGCACCATCGCGAAAGCCGACATTCTTTACGGTGTCACCATGGAAGAACGCGGCGTGAGCAAGCTCGTCGGGATGAGACTCGAGGCCGATCGTGGCAGCGACGGGCAATTGATTCGGCGCTCCTCGAACGGCAACGGCGCCAAGGCGCACGAGACGCCGCGCCAGGGACAGTTCGCCATGGCCGGCGAAGCAGAGGAGCGGCAGCACGCCGCAAGACGGTAGCGCATGATCTTCTGTAGCCGCTTCGCTGTGCGAAGCGTGAGAGCACGCGCTCGGTACAGACAAGACTGAACGCCCCTAAGACGCTTCGCACAGCGAAGCGGCTACAGAAACGCCGCGCAAAATGTCATTTGCTGCGCGAAACCGTTGCTGCCAAAATCCTCGGATGCTTCAGACCGCCGAACGCGGCGCTTCCACTTCCAAAAAATTGCCGCACGAGCGCTATCTCGAAGCATTCCGCTGGATGCTGCTGGCGCGGATTTTTGAGGAGAAACTCGCTGCCATGTATCGCGGTGGAATGATCGTCGGCGGGGTTTACCTCGGCCGTGGACAGGAAGCAGTTAGTGCGGCCTGCGGAATGTTTTTGGACAAGAGCAAAGGCGACGTGTTCGCGCCGCTGATTCGCGATCAGGCTGGGCGCTCGGCTTTTGGCGAACCGCTCATCGACGTAACGCGTACCTATCTCGGTTCGAAATCGGGGCCGATGCGAGGACGGGATGGCAATATTCACCGAGGCCGTCCATTGGATAACCAACTGGCCATGATCAGCCATCTTGGCGCGATGACCTCTGTCATCACGGGCAAATTGCTCGCGAAACGAATGAAGGGCGAAAAAGGTTTTGTTGGTCTAACAACGATTGGCGACGGCGGTATGCAAACGGGCGCAACGCATGAAGGCATGAATATCGCCGCGGTCGAGCACGTGCCGCTCGTCGTGGTCGCGACAAACAATCACTATTCTTACTCCACGCCGAACGATCGCACTTTTGCCTGCGCCGACCTGGTCGATCGCGCGAAAGGCTATGGCTACGAAGGTTACAGCGTTGACGGGACCGACCTGGCCGCGTGTCTCGATGTCATCGAAACAGCGGTGAAGCGGGCGCGGGCTGGTCGTCCACCGCAGCTCGTCGTCGCCGAGACTTTGCGACTTGCCGGTCACGGCGAACACGATGACGCGAGCTACGTCACCGACGAGATCAAACGCGAACCGTTCGCGCAGGATGCCTTGCAACGCACCGAAAAGTTCATCATCGACCAAGGGTTGCTCGATCGCGAGGCATTGCAGCAAATGCGCACGGAGATCGCCGCCGAAGTCGAAGGAGCTGTCGCGACCGCGCAGCAGGAAGATCCGCCGCAGGCGACCGACGAAGATTGGTGCGCGCTGTCGGTCCGCGAATTGGCGGACCGATGGGAATGACAAAGCACGAATGACGAATGTCGAAACAATGACGAAACCCGAATGCCGAAGTCAAAGTGCGGAGTGCAACTCTTCGTCATTCGTCATTCGCCATTCCTTCGTCATTCGTCATTCGTCATTCGTCATTTTCCGGCCATGAGCGTTACCTACCTCGAAGCCATTCGCGAGGCGCAGGCCCATCTTCTCGAGAAAGACGAGCGCGTTTTCATTTACGGGCAGGACGTCGCCGGCAAGTTCGGCGGCGCGTTTAAAGCGACCAAAGGGTTGGCGGAAAGATTTCCCGGGCGCGTTCTGAACACGCCGATCAGTGAGGACGCGATGGTCGGCACTGCCATCGGCGCTGCCCTCGAAGGAATGCGGCCGATCGTCGAGATGCAGTTCGCCGATTTTTCCAGCATCGCGCTCAACCAGATTCTGAATAACGCTGGGACGCACTATTACCGCACGAACGTTCCCGTGCCGATCACGGTGCGATTGCCCTCGGGAGGCACGAAAGGGAGCGGTCCGTTCCACAGCCAAAGCATGGAGGGACTCTACTCCCATTACCCGGGCGTAATCGTGATGACGCCCGCCACCGTCGAGGATGCGTACACGATGTTAATCGACGCGGTCGCGATCGATGACCCAGTGGTCTACTGCGAACACAAGTATCTTTATTACCATCTCAAGGCTGACGCTCTCCCCAAAGACAGGATGCCTATCGGCCAGGCGCGAATCGTGCGGCCGGGTCGTGATCTCACGATTGTGAGTTACAGCGCGATGCTCCACGAAGCGCTCGCGGTCGCGAAGCAACTCAGCACCGAAGGTTACGAAATCGAAGTGGTCGATCTGCGGACAGTGAAACCGCTCGATACGAAAACCGTGCTCGCTTCCGTCGCGCGCACCGGCCGGCTGCTCTGCGTGGGCGAAGCATTTCCCTGGGGTGGCGTTACCGCGGAGGTCATCGCGCGAGTCGCCGCCGAAGGTTTTCATTTGCTCGACGCCGCGCCCGGGCGAGTGAACGCCAAGGACACGCCAATTCCCTATCATCCCAATATCTGGAGCGAACATCGCCCGAACGCGAAAACGATAGCGGCAAAGGCTCGCCAAATTTTAGCTGAATAATTATGCCGCAAGTTCCTATCATCATGCCGCAGCTCGGCGAATCGATGGCCGAAGCGACGATTGTTTCCATCAAGATCAAGCCGGGCGACAAAGTTTCCGCCGACCAGGAAATCATCGAAGTTGAGACGGACAAGGCCGTCATGGGGGTGACGACGCCGTGCGCCGGCGAAATCGCAAAGATCGATGCGGAAGTGAAAGGGACCTACGCAGTCGGCGCTGTGCTCGGTTACGTCGAAGCCAGTGAGGCCGATGCGGCACGCTTCCAGAAACGCGCGCCACAACCAGCTGGCGACGTCGCGAAGGAAATTCCAGGACGACAGGAAGAGTCTGCAAAGGCGGTAAAAACGCAGAACGGAAGCGGCTCGCATTTTCAGGTGGACGAAACCGCGTTACCACAGGTAGCCACCACGATTGGTGATGGCTCCGGTGGCGGATTGCCTGTGCCCGCGAGCGCAAAAGGCGCCGGTTATCTTTCACCGCGCGTTCGGGCGCGGATGCTGGAATTGAGCCTGACTAGCGCCGATCTCGCCGGCATTGCCGGAACCGGCACCGCCGGGCGCGTCACAATTAAGGACCTGGAAAACTTCCTCAACGGAATTGAAGGACAGCCAGCCGAGAAACCGAGCGCGATTCGCATCGGCGTAGCCGATGCGATGCGGCGCAGTTGGACGCGACCGTTGGCAACGGTTGGCCTTTCGGTTTGTCTCGACCCGATCCTGGAGGATCGCGCAAAGCGCGATCCGAAGCCTGGCCCGGCGCTCTATGTTCTTCGAGCGCTCGCGCTCGCGCTCGCGGAACAACCGAACGCCGCCGCGCGATTGATCGGTGGCCGCGCCGTTCGATCGGACTCGATCGATATCGGCGTCGCGGTCGAGGCGCAGGACGGCATCATGGTTCCGGTGATTCGCGGCGCGGACAAAATCCCGCTTGGCGACCTGACGAATCGTTACACGGAGTTGGTGGATTTGGCCCGCCGGCGGCGATTGAGCGCCGAACAAACCTCCGGCGGGATCGCTTCCGTTTCGAATTTCGGCACGTTCGGCCTCGATTGGGGAACGCCGATTCCGCTGCCCGATCAGACGCTGCTGCTCGGATTAGGGGCTGGAAAGAAAGCGCCGGCGTGGAGCGAAGAAAACCAGGCATTCGTCCCGACAACTCAGGCGGAGATGACTTTGAGCTTCGATCATCGCAGCCTAGATGGCGGCGGTGCGGGACGGTTACTGAAGCGGATCGTCGAGCTGCTCGCCGATCCGAGGAAGCTCTGATTCTGGGGAGCGCACGCGCCTCGCGTGCTGGTTTCGGCGCCTCGCCGAAACAATCTTGTCCGGAAAAAGTCCGCGATGGCGAGGGCGCCATCGCCAGCACGCGAGGCGCGTCCGCTCCCCAGACCTTGCGGATTACCTCGCTAACCTTAGGTTGGTTTGCGACATGATTTCCGCGACCGCTATCGATCCCAATATCACGATGAAAAAGCTGTTGGTGCAGTTTCCGGGAGCGCAGCGGGCCCTGTTCCGGAAATATCACGTCGGTGGCTGCGCGAGCTGTGGCTTCAGCCCCGACGAAACCCTCTCCGGAGTGTGCGCGCGGAATGAGAACCTCGACGTGGACGAGGTGATCGAACACATCGTCTCCAGTCACGAAGCCGATCTTGCGATGCAGATCGAGCCGCGGGAATTAGCGGATCGCATCGCAACGGGCGAGCCCATGTATCTGCTCGATGTCCGCACGCGCGAGGAATACGAAGCGGTGAAGCTGCCGAACGCACACCTGTTCACCCAGGAATTAATGCAGGAAATTCTCGGCAACGCGTCGCGCACAAATCTTTTCGTGATTTACGATCACACCGGCGCGCGAAGCATGGACGCGGCCGCGTATTTCCAAGGGCATGGCTTTGAAAACGTGAAGAGTTTGCGCGGCGGGATCGACGCATGGAGCGCTGAAATCGATCCGAAACTGCCGCGGTACCACGTCGAGCAAGCATGAAGGACGATCTGCAGGCGAAGATCGAGGAGGCGGTGAAGAACCCGCGGAATCTCGGCGAAATGAAAGACGCGGATGCGATCGGCACGGTCGGCAGCGCGGATTGCGGCGACATGCTGCGAATGTGGGTGAAATTCAAAGAGCAGGACGGCCGCAAGGTAATCGATCGCGCGACGTTCCAGACTTTCGGCTGCCAGACCGCGATCGCGGTGGCGAGCGTCGCGACGGAAATGCTCGCAGGGAAAACCGTGGCGGAAGCGCAGTCGATGTCCGGCGAGGAATTGGCGGCGCCGCTCGGGCCTTTGCCCCCGGTGAAGATTCATTGCGCGCAATTAGTCGAGGGCGCACTTCGCTCCGCCTTGAGCGGCGAACAGAAACCAGAGAACAGGGAGGTCACGCCCGCGTCAACGTTGCTGGGACAGCTCAATGCTGCGCAAGCGGGCGAAGGCAAGATCAAAGTCGTCCTCGAAAAATAAGAGAAAGCATTATGCACGAGAATACCGAATTCACTTTGTCGCGGGACGTGGAGGCGATTCAGATCCCGAGCGGAACGAAAACAACGATTCCGGAAGGGACGCCCGGCGTAATCACGCAGGCGCTCGGCGGGAGTTACACGGTCGCGACGTATCAAGGACTGGCGCGCGTCGCTGAGAAGGACGCGGACGCGTTGGGCCTTGAAAAATCGGCGGCGAGCAACGGCGCGGCGAAGTCTGAATCGTCGAGCACGGGCGACGTCGACGAAAAAATGGTTTGGGACCAGCTGAAGCAATGTTTCGATCCGGAAATTCCGGTGAACATCGTCGATCTCGGTTTGGTTTACGATTGCCAGCTGACGAAGCGCGCCGAGGGCGGAACCAAAGTGGACGTTAAGATGACGCTGACCGCTCCCGGCTGCGGGATGGGACCGGCCATCGCGCACGATGCGCAAAGCAAAATCCTCACGATCGACGGCGTGGATGAAGCCGACGTGCAGCTCGTCTGGGATCCGCCATGGAACCAGAGCATGATCAGCGAAGCCGGCCGGATGAAGCTCGGCATGGTCTGAATTTTTTCTCGCATTGCGCTTCAAGGCGATCTTTCCCGGACTAGTCTGGTTGTGCGAGCAGTCGCCGGCGTGAACCGAACCCAAGTCGGCCTTTGCCTTGCGGTGGCCACGATCGTCGCGGCAGGGTTTAGCGCGTGGCCGCGCGGTGAAGCGGCCTCTCATTACTTTGAGATCACGGTTCGGACATCGAACCCGGGCACGGCGCGCTTTTATCCTGATATCAATGCGCCCTTGGACGACGCGCATTGCCAGCGGGCAGAAATCACTCGAGCAAATGTCGATCAAACGCTCTCCTTTGCTCTCAAAGACGGCCGCTACCTGAACCTGAGGTTCAGTCCGACAGACACTCCCGCGAGCACCATTACTTTAAGCGCGAGCCGGGTTGTCAGTCGTGCCGATAACATCGTGAGGCTCATCGCGCCTGAGGACATCCAACCACTGCGCAACCTGAATTCCGTGCCAGGACCGGGCGGTCAAGTCACTCTCGCGGCGACACCGGGAAAAGACATACCGCTTGTCGGCATTGAGCTTGGTTCGCCGGTTATTTTGAAAACATACGCGGAACCTTCCGGGCGCACCCTTGCCCGACGTTTCGTCATCTCCTGGTTGATCGTGGGTTTCGCTGCACTTCTCGTGGCACGATGGATTCAATTTCCGGCGCGGCGCGTGGTGAAACGCTTCGCCGAGTGGCTGAGTGCGCGTCCGGCGCGGCTGATCCTGATGACAGCGGCAAGCGCGGTCGCTTTGAGCTGCTATCCAGTGTTGTTCTTTGGGAAGAGTTTCCTCTCACCGAATAATAATAGCCACAGCTGCCTTTTGTACGGAGAAATGCCGACCGTCCCCGCCTCGAGCGACGCGACGGTCGATGTAATGACCGGCGCCGACCTGGGCGCAATCATGTGGTACAGCTGGCCTACATCGGTGGTCGAAAGTCGGGCGCTCTTCCATGACCGCGAGCTGCCACTCTGGAATCGCTACGATTCCGGGGGCCTGCCTCTTCTCGGCCAGGGGCAATCGATGTTCGGCGATCCACTTCATCTGCTTGCCCTTTTTTCCGGCGGGTCGCCTTTCTGGTGGGATCTCAAATATCTGCTGGCCAAATTCATTTTCGGCGCCGCCCTCGGATTTTGTGTTTGGCAGTTAACCAAACATCTTCCCGCGGCGATCTTCGTCACAGCCACATCGGCGTTTATCGGGTTCTTCGGCTACCGCTATTCGCATCCGGCTTTCTTCAGCCTTTGTTATGCGCCCGGAGTTCTGCTGTGCTGGTTCAAATTGCTCGACAGCCCGAATCGCCGGTCGGCCGCGACTTGGTCGGGACTCATGGTGCTGGCGAACTGGATCCTGCTCAACAGCGGCACCGTGAAGGAGGCTTACATCCTTCTCCTGGCCCTCAACGGCTGCGGGCTGCTTACGCTGCTGCTCGCTCGTGACGTCGAGCGCAAGACAGGAAAGATCGCCCGCGGGCTGCTGAGCCTTGTTCTCTTCGCCCTGATTTCGACGCCGGTCTGGTTCATCTTCCTCGATAACCTGGCCAAGTCGTGGACGGTTTACGACGCCGGCGCTGTCTTGCAGCAGCGGCCGAGTTTGTTCGTCGGAATATTCGACGACATTTTTTACCGGCACCTGAGCGCCCAGACGCCCCGCGTCTTGCCTTCCACAAACTTCCTGGTTCTGGCCGGGATTTTGTGGCTCTGCGCCAGCCGCTCGAAATTAGATGGAAGACACCTTTCGTGGGGCCTTGGCGTCACCGGCGTAACGGCGCTGCTCTTCGTCTTCGGGATCGTTCCGGCGTCCATGATCCTGCGCCTTCCGTTCATCAACAGAATTTATCATATCGACAACACCTTCTCCTGCGTCGCGATCGTTTGCCTGCTCCTTCTCGCCGGCTTCGGCGTAAAGGCTTTTTGCCGCGATCTAGAGACCGGAAATTTTCGCCGGAGCTATGCGACAGTCCTCGTCACGGCCGCCGCTCTCCTGGCCTTTTACTTTGCCGTCGCTCCCAGCGCGCAATCTGAGGACCATCAGTCACGCTTTTTTTGGTTTTACTCGACGCTCCTCGCCACCGCGATCGCGATCACTCCGTTGATCGGCGCGCGATTGTTTCGCAAAACTGGACCGATGCTGTGGCCGGTCGTTCTTCTCGCGGCCATTTTTATCGCAACGACCTGGCGGCACGCCATGCACCTCGACAAACCGTCCGGGCCCGACGTGATGAATCCACAGTCGAGGACCGATCTTTTCGCCAGGTCTTCGGCAACGTTGAAACTGATCGGGGAGCGCGGCCCCGGTGAACCATTCCGGACGGTTGGACTCAAATACAATTTCTTTCCGGGTTACGGTGGAGCGATTGCCCTGGAGCAAATTGACGGGCCCGATCCGCTCCTGAATAAACATTACAGGGCTCTGATGGATACGTCCGGCCTAGCGTTGCCCTTTGGCTCCGCGAAGGAGGGTGAAGTGGACGAGCCGCTGGCGGATTACCTCCCGCTTTTTGACATGCTCAATGTCCGCTACGTCCTGGGCTCGGCCGCCGGGAAATCGGCGCTTGCGCCCTCCCTGCGGAAGATTGCTGGACTCGATCTGAACCTTTACGAATCCACGTCCGCCTGGCCCCGCGCGTTCTTCACGAATCACATCGCCTCGTATGGTACGGAAAACGATTTCGTGGCGTTGCTGAAAGCGGGCGATGGCCCCCCGTTTGCGGCCCTCGCCCAGCCAGACTTGGACCGCGAGGAAGCGCTCAGCCGATGGGCCGGTTCGTCTTCACCGCCCGTTCCGCGGACAGTTCGCGCAACGGAGTATGCGCTGACGACCAACACCACGTCGTTCAAGATCAACGCGCCCGGGCCAGGCGTGATTGTTCTGACCGAGCCGTACATCGACGGCGATTTTCAAGTGAGAGTGAACGGCCGGCTCGACCATTATTTTCGCGTCAATTCCGCTTTTCGCGGTCTGTTCGTGTCCGCCGGAGGCGAGTACACCGTCTCGTTTTCCTATTGGCCGCGGCATTTGACGATGTCGTTGTGGATTTCCGCAGTAGCATTGATCGCTCTTTTCCTCTGGCGGGGAATTGACGGGCGCCGATCCGCTTGACATCGAAAAGTCGACTTCTATAGTCGGTGTCCCGCTCCGGGCCGCCTCGTTGTCGAATCAACGCTGCGTCACAGGCTGGGGCGGTTCCACAGATCAGCGAAGCCGGGCGGATGAAGCTCGGCATGGTCTAGCGTGGACCGTCACGTGCCGTAGCCGTTAACAACGCTTTCCCTTGTTAGGCTTGCCTATCTTCCTCCCAGAGGATAAAAACGCGGCATGTCTGCGACGTTCCCCGACGCGGCCACGCGGACGGGTCTATTCACCTCGACGCGCTGGACGATTGTTCTCGATGCCGGAAGATCGCAAGCCCCGTCTCGCGATGCGCTCAACGCGCTTTCGGAACTTTGCCGAATCTATTGGCGCCCGATCTTCTTGTTTCTGCGGCGCCAAGGCTCGAATCCCGACGACGCTCAGGACCTGACCCAAGGATTCTTCGCGCACCTGATAGAATCGCGCGGCTACGCCCGGGCCGATCCTGAGAAAGGACGTTTCCGCTCCTTTTTGCTCGGTGCCCTCAAACATTTCGTGGCCCACGAGCGCTCGCACGACCGGGCGCAGAAGCGCGGCGGCGGTATGATCCTGGGGCAGCTCGACACGGCCGCGATTGCGGAAGCGGATGCCCGAGGCGTGGGAGCACACGGTTTGAGCGCGGATCGGGTTTACGAACGCGAATGGGCGGAAACGCTCCTCCGGCAGGCGCTCAACCGGCTCGCAGAAGAATCTGCCCTGGCTGGCAAAGAAGAGCTGTTCGAGCAATTGAATTCGCATCTCTCAACAGGAAACGACGGGGCCGTTCCTTACCCGGAATTATCACTTCGCCTGGGCCGGCCGGTCGCGACGCTTCGCAGTGATGTCGCGCGGCTGCGCTCGAGATATCGCGCGATTCTGCGCGAAGAAGTCAGCGGGACTGTCGCCGATCCGGGCGACATCGACGCTGAGTTGCGGCATCTCTGCGAAGTGTTGGCCGCCGATTGATGCAGGCGAAGACGGAAACCGTCGTGACGTGTCCTGACTGCGGGACACGCCTCACGGAATCTTTCTCCCGCGAGCTTGGGCGCTGCATGGTCTGCCTGCTGCGGGTCGGGTTCGACGAAGACGAAGCAGTTGAGGAGGAACCTTTCGCGCCGCTCGCGGACCGGCTCGGAAATTACCGGATCGACCGGCGCGACGATGGATCGCCGTGGGAACTTGGCCGGGGCGCCATGGGCGTCACGTATCGCGCGATGGACATGTCGCTGAGGCGGCCAGTGGCACTGAAGTTGATCGACTCGGAATGGGTGAAGCGCGGAGCAGAACCGCGCGAACGTTTCATGCGCGAAGCGCGCACGGCCGCGGCGCTGCGCCATCCCAACGTGGCGGCTGTCTATCACTTCGGGATTCGCGAAGAAAATGGACAATGCTTTTGCGCGATGGAGTTGGTCGAAGGCGAAACGCTGGAAGCGCGGGTGCGCCGGACCGGACCTTTGGATGCCCTCGCCACGATCGAAATCGCCTTGCAGGTTTGCAGCGCGCTGGCGGCCGCGGAAAAACAGGGCCTGGTGCACCGGGATTTGAAGCCGGCGAATCTGATGCTGGTCGAGTCGGAGGCCGAAGCGAGCAGCACGGTTAAGGTCATCGACTTCGGCGTCGCCAAAGCTCTGGCCGAAAAACCCGACGCAATGGGTCTGACCCACGGCGGCTTTGTCGGCACGCCGGCCTTCGCGAGTCCGGAACAATTCACGAACGCGCCGGTGGATGTCCGTTCGGACATCTATTCGTTAGGCGCAACCCTCTGGTATTTGCTTACCGGCCAGATGCCTTTCCTAGGCGCGACCGTGGAAGAGATCCGCACGCGCCGGCAGACGCGTCCGTTGCGAATCGAACAATTGAAGGCTGCCAGCGTTCCGCGTCCGCTCATTTCACTGATCATTTCGATGCTCGCGGCCGAACCAGCCGCGCGCCCCGGAGTGCGGTCACTCACATCGAAGTTGAAAGAGTGCCGCGCCCACCTTCTCGATCAATGGAAAATCGTGCGGCGCAGCGCGCTGACCGCCGGACTAATCGGGATCGCAGCGACGGCCTTCGTGCTGTCTCTTCCGAACCGGAACCGAGTCGCGTCCGAAAACGCGCGCCCTCCCCAGACTTCGGAGAAAAGTATCGCAGTGCTCTCCTTCGAGAGTCTGAGCGAAGACAAGGGCGACGCCTATTTTGCAAGTGGCGTCCGCGATGAAATTGTCACCAAACTCGCGCAGGTGCGCGGGCTAAAGGTGGTGTCGCGCAGCTCGACGAAGAAAAATGAGAGTCGCCCCGCGAGCTTGCCGGAACTTGGCCGCCAACTGGGCACGGACAGTTTTCTCGAAGGCAGCGTACAGAAAATCGCCGACGATCTCTCGATCCAAGTGCGATTGATCGATGCGAAAAGCGGCGCACAGTTCTGGGCGCAGAGCTATCACCGGTCGCACGCGGCTATTTCTGAGGTGGAAGGAGAAGTGGCGCACCAGGTCGCGGACGTTTTAAAAGTGAAGCTGGCCGCGGGAGAAGCGCAGCGGCTCCGCCTGGCCGCCACCAACAACCCGCGCGCCCACGATTCCTATCTTCGAGCACGGGCGCTCAGCGCCTATTCCGACGAGAAGAGCCACGAGAATCAAATCGCGTTATTGCGCGAGGCGGTGGCGGAGGATCCACAATATGCCGGCGCCTGGGCAGAGCTGGCCGGGGCCTACGTCCACATCGGCGATGCGTATCGGGCACCCCGAGAGATTTTGACGCCGGCACGCGACGCGGCGGAAAAGGCGGTGGCGCTGGACGATCAATTGGCGAGTGGACACATGGTGCTCGCGGGAATTGCGCTCACTTATGATTGGAATTTTCCGCTCGCCAAGCGCGAATTCGAAAAGGCCATCGCCCTCGACCCCGATTCATCCGACGCGCATCGCCTCTACGGCTGGTATCTGGCGCGGGCTGAACGCAATTTCGTGGCGGCGCGCCAGGAGATGGCCAAAGCACGCACGCTCGATCCGTTTTATACCTGGCCGCTTTGGGCCGAATCGTCAGTCGCGATCGCGCAGGGCGATCCGGAGAGTGCGCTCCGTTTGGCCGAACGCGTCATTGAAATCAACCCGCAGTTCCTCTACGACGAGGATCCAATTGCCCATGTTTACGTAGCGATGGAACGCTGGCAGGAAGCCGTGAAGCGTTATGAATCGATCCCGCCGGAGAGATTTAACCGCCCTAATTTTGAGCTAGCCATATGTTATGCGCACACAGGGCAGACTGGGCGCGCCCGACAAATTCTCGGGCATCTCGAAGCGCTCGCCCAACAGCGTTACGTGGACCATACCCATCTCGCCGGCATCCATGCGGCGCTCGGAGATAAAGACAAGGCATTCGCGGCTCTCGAGCAAGCCTTGAGGGACCGCTCTGCACGAGTTTACGCGGCGCGCTTTTATCCGTGGCTGGCTCCGCTTAAAGATGATCCGCGGTTCATTGAGCTTGAAAACAAAATCGCGCATTCGCAGCTCCCTTCATCTTCACAATCCGAGGCGCCAGAAAGAAGCATCGCGATCCTGCCATTCGAGAACCTGAGCGACGACAAGAACGACGCTTTTTTCGCTGACGGAATCCAGGACGATATCCTGGCGAGTCTCTCCAAGATCGCTGATCTGAAACTGGCCAGCGGCGCGTCTGTGTTGCAATACCGCAACCCGGGACCAGCCGGGCACAACCTGCGCGCGATCGCAACCAGTCTCGGCGTCCGCAATCTTCTGGAGGGAAGTGTCCGCCGCATGGGCGATCGCCTTCTCGTGAAAGTGCAATTAACCGACGCCGTGCAGGATCGGCTCGTTTGGGCGGAGCGCTATGACCGAAGCATCGCCGATTCGATTACGCTCCAAGGCGAGTTGGCGATGGAAATCGCGAGCTCGCTCCGGGCTCGGTTAAACGCGGAAGAGCGGACTTCGGTGGCGGAAAAGCCGACCCAAAACGCAGAAGCATACGTGGCCTACCTTCGTGGGCTCGAGCAGAAGTCTGGAACAGCGACTTACAAAGGACTGGAGAAACTGCGCATGCAGGAACGGTTCTTTGAGCAAGCTGTTGCGCTCGATCCGAACTTCGCGCTCGCGCACGCTCAGCTTTCGCAAACGCTTGCCTACATTTACCACGATTTCGACCCAACCGAGGAGACTCGGCAGCGCGCGCGCGCGGCCGCGGCAACCGCGCTCCGGCTGCGGCCCAATCTGGGCGAAGGACACTTTGCGGATGCCCTTTGTCTATACTGGACCGAGAAAGATTACGAAGGCGCGGTGCGAGGATTTGCGAAGGCGGCCCAACTGCTTCCCAACCGGGCTGAAGTCGAAGCGTGGGGGAGTTTCATCCGTCGTCGTCAGGGCCGCTGGAAGGAGGCCCTCGAAGGGTTCGAGCGCGGGCTGGAGCGAGACCCGCGAAACAAGGCGATCCTGTCCGGCTACTTCGCGACGCAATATTTCCTGCGCGATTGGCCCGCGGCCCGCCGGGCGAGTGAACGCGCGATTGCGGCGGCTTCGGACACGCCCACCCTGATGCGGATTGAGAAGGGCTACCTGAGCATCTGGACCGCCGGGGATTTGCAGCCTTTGCGCGAATCGCTCGCGGGCGTTCCCGCAGGCATCGATCCCGATGGTGGCGTCACGCTGGCGCGATGGGATCTCGCTTTGATGGCGCGCGATTTTGCCGCCGCTGAACGCGCGATTGTGGAATGCCCCTCCGAAATGGTTCTGGCCAATCACGGGACGCCGGTGCCGAAGGGATATTTTCTGGGCTGCGTTGCCCTCGCCCGTGGCGACGTCGAACAGGCGAACAAGATTTTCGACGCGGTGCGGCCGCTGATGGAGGTGGAAACGAAGACAGCTCCAATCGAGCCATTTCGCCACGCCCAGCTCGGGCTCCTCTATGCCTTCATGCAGCGGAAGGCGGACGCGTTACGAGAAGGCGAGCGCGCTGTCGAGCTGGCTCCGATCGAGAAGGACGCAATCTATGGCGCTCAGATGCTCGGTCTGCTCGCCGCGATTTGCGCGCAGACGGGCGAACACGATCGCGCGCTCGAGCTGGTTGAACGACTGCTCGTCACGCCTGCCGCTGTGTTGCCCGCTTTCGAAGGCAGCATCACGCTGCACGAGCTGCGGCTTCGCCGGCATTGGGACCCGCTCCGCACCGATCCTCGCTTCCAGAAAATTCTCCAAGGGCCGGAGCCCAGGACAATTTACAGGTAATCGATTTCGCCGGCTCGGGCCTAAACCTAGGAGCGGAGGTCCTCCCGTACACCGACACGAAGCTGCCGCGGTGGCAACTTTCTTTGCAACGCCGCGCAAACTTTCGGGAAGGAATGGGAAAACGGACTCATTCCTATGCACCACTTAATTCCAACTAATCACGTCGCCTTCACTTCCTTTGCGAGAGCAACATCCAAAGCTGCGCTCTTCGTGTTTTCCGCTGCCGTGCTCCTGGCGGGCGGCGCGGCGGCGGTGCGCGGGCAAACCGTCCTCGATGGCTTCAATCCGAATCCGAACAGCTATGTTCAGCCCATCGTTGTCCAACCCGACGGCAAGATTCTTATGGGCGGCGCGTTTACGACGCTCTCGCCGAATGGCGGACCGCCGGTCACACGCAATCGCATTGCCCGATTGAACGCGGACGGCACGCTCGACACTGTCTTTAATCCGAACGCAAACGGTCTTGTCTGGTCCATCGCGCTGCAGGCGGACGGCAAGATTTTAGTCGGCGGCTTTTTTACCAGCATCGGCGGACAAACCCGCAATTTTATTGCCCGGCTTGATGCTACGACCGGAACAGCTGATCCGTCGTTCAACCCAGATGCAAACGGCGAAGTCATTTCAATCGCGCTGCAAGTGGACGGCAAGATTTTGGTGGCTGGCTACTTTAATGAATTCAGGGGACCCGATCCGGCTGTTTCAGTGAACAGCATCGGCGGACGGAAGCGCAATGGCATCGCCCGGCTTGATCCCACGACTGGCCTGGCTGATTCGTTCGACCCGAACCTGCAAGGTTGGCCGGAGGTAATTGTCGTGCAGGCGGACGGCAAGATTTTGGTCGGCGGCGAGTTCGCCTCGTACGCCGGGGAGCCCAACATCGGCGGCCAGGCGCGCAACCGCATCGCTCGACTCAATCCCACGACTGGCTCGGCTGATTCGTTCAACCCGAACGCGAACGGTCCCGTGTATTCAATCGCGGTGCAGGCGGACGGCAAGATCTTGGTGGGTGGAAATTTCAAGGAAGTATTCCAGTGGGTTCAAGATGACCCCACATGCCATCCAGGAGATCCCGGCCCTCTCCCGAGATGTTTCACCTCGGAAGACAGCATCGGTGGAGCAAAGCGCAATTACATCGCCCGCATCGATCCAACAACCGGCTTGGCTGACTCCTTCAACCCAAATGCGGAAAATACGGTCTATTCAATCGTGGTGCAGCCGAACGGTAAGATATTGGTAGGCGGCGAGTTCAGGGAAGCCGATCCAGACGGTACCTTCGTCTCGACGGACAGTATCGGTGGAAAGGGGCGTAATCACATTGCCCGCCTCGATCCCATAACCGGCTTGGCTGATTCGTTCAATCCACACGCGAACGTTTATGTCGGATCATTGGCGGTGCAGGGTGACGGCAAGATTTTAGCGGGCGGAGGTTTCGACACGGTCGCGCCCGACAATGGGATGACCGTGGCACGCAACGGCCTCGCCCGGTTCGGAGTCAACAGCCCCGTTATCTTCGTTCCGGGAGTCAGCGGCAGCATATTGGTCGATGGCCCGCCCAACGGAGACGAGATATGGCTCGGCCTCGGTTCCGATCGACTGAAGCTGACTCTTTTTCCCGGAGAACCAGCTTACTCCGGAGCGATCGACGCCACAGATGCAATGCGATACGTGATCGGTCCCGGCATTCCGGGAACCGATAACAAAGTCTATGGTCCCCTTCTCGAATACTTGAGTAAAACAGGTCACTACCGGGAATACGTGGTAGGTAACGACCCTTTTAGGCGAACCTCCAGGGGCTGCGATACCACGCAAAAAAACGATGATCCGAATTTAACTCCCAACTTATTCATTTTTGCCTACGATTGGCGGAAAGACAACAACGCCAACGCCGAGAAGCTTGCAGATTACGTGGCGTGCGTTGAAAAGTTTTATCCCGAGAACAAAGTCGACATCTTGACCCATAGCATGGGTAGCCTGCTAGCACGCCGTTACATTCTTCTCCATCCTTCGGACCATAACGTAGATAAACTCATTACCATCGGCGCCCCATGGCTCGGTGCGCCAAAACTGTTGCAAGTCTTAGAAACTGGCGAGTTCATTACGGCCTTGGGGTTCATCAACATCGCCGCCGGACCTAAGATCCAACAAATTGCCCCATCGCTAATAGCTGGGCATCAACTGCTGGCGAGCCGCGCCTACATTGCCCTTGGCGGCGACCCGCTGCTAGTGGAAGAAGGCTGGAATTACGACGGCAAGGGCTCCGATCACGAAATCTACTCGTATGACCACGTTCTGGATTTTCTGGACGAGAAATATCCCATGAGTATGCCCGGAACGATTGGTCCGGGTTCGACTGCCGACGACTTTCATTCGTTCACGGCCGAACAAGGCGCCCAGGATGATTGGCGCATCGATACGACCGGGGTTAAGTATTTCCACTTTTACGGTGTTCGGTTCGCAAACGACACCATTTCGGGACTGGCAGCAACGAAAGTGAAGGTTTGTGAGCCGCCGGTTGGTTTTATCGAAGTGTGCCGCGATGTGCAGGTTCTTGAGCCGAGATACACCGTCGGAGACAAAACCGTTCCAGCTCGCAGCGCAGGCAGGCGCACGGGATTTGGCAACTTAAATGCCCCCAATGCCCAACTTTTCCGCATGACTAACGATGATAAGGTTCTTGTTGAGCACACTGGCTTAACCTTTAACCCCGAAGTTCAGAGCGCGGTGCTGGCGCTGTTAAGAGGTAGCCCAGTTTCTACCGGTTTTGCCTCTAATTCGGCTCCTGCCGCAGTGCGGACAAAAAAGGAAAGCTATAGACAGGAAGCCCAACTATCTTTTGTTGATAACGACGAGCATTCTTCTGTTCCGTCCTATTATATTTCTATCATTGGTGGCACCTCCGTTGTAGTTAGCGATGCTCGCGGACACAGCACGGCACCCCTCATCGGCGACCTGATGGGCAGCGTGCCCGATGTAGAAACGTCCGTTATGGGCGAGAACGCTTTGGCTATAGTTCTCCCCGTCTCACTCACCGAAGAGTACAGCGTAATTTTCACCGGCACCGGCCAGCCTCTTTCCATCAAGGTGATTAAGGGCGTAGATAACGTCACGCCGACAGACCTCATTCGCTATCAGGACTCGATCGTTCCTTCAGGCGTGCGGGCTCAACTTAGACTGACACCGCAGGGCGCGGAAGACTTGCGTTACGACAGCGACAGGGATGGCACTTTTGAGACTATTGTGACACCGACCATTGTCGCCACCGGCGCGACCGCGCTCGACGTTACCCCGCCAACAATCACTTTCAGCGAAACCGCTCAAGCATCTCCAATGTCTCAAGTTGCTATCACCGCTGCTGACAGCGATGCCGGGGTTCGCGATCTGAGGTACTCCACCGACAATACGCATTTTCAACCGTACACCGGAACGCTCATCCTCAAGCCGGCGATAACTCCCATCCTCTATGCCTTCGCCACCGATAACGTGGGCAATCGCTCGCCCAGCATCGCCTATACACTCAAGCCATCTACGACTGCAACACCGACGCCAACGGCAACCCCGACTCCGACTCCAACACCCACCCCGACTCCGATTCCCACACCAATCCCGACTCCAACACCTACCCCGACTCCGATTCCCACACCAATCCCGGCTCCAACACCTACCCCGACTCCGTCTCCGACTCCCACCGCGACTCCGTCTCCCGCGCCAACCCCAACCCCCACTCCAACATCAATCCCTGCCTACAACGCCCACATCCGGCCTCCGATCAATGCCGACGGAACAAGTGTCTTCCACGTTAACCGTGGGGCTCTTCCTGTGAAGTTCAGCCTCACTCAAGATGGCTCGCCCACCTGCTTCTTGCCTCCAGCAACGATTGCCCTGACTCGCACTGCAGGCGGTAACGTCGGAACAATCAACGAGTCGGTTTATATTATGTCTGCCGACAGTGGATCAGATTTTCGGGTCGAGGATTGCCAATATATCTACAACCTGAGCGCAAGCGCACTCGGCGCGGGCACCTATCAAGTCGATATCACGATCAACGGCACAACCGTTGGTTCTGCTACTTTTAAGCTCAAATAAGCGGAATTGCACAGGGCAGCTCCGCGAATCGCGGCCCACGGGCGGGCGGCTGGCGACACAGGACCGGACCGTCCAATCATCGACCAGGGGCATAGCGCAGCAGCGCCTTCAAACCGGGTGATACCGGTTCCAATTCCGATTCCGATTCCGCTATTTCTTTTGCAACGCCGCGGAAAGTTTCGGGAAGGAATGGGAAACGGTCGGCGGGTTCGGGTTAACCGGGAACGAAGGCCGCAACCTAAAACTAGAAAGAAATCAGACTGTGAAAAATCGAAACATTCAGTTCAAGGCGACAGCGCTTTTTATCCCGCTGCTCGCCTGCGTCGCCGTGTTTTTATCGGGAATCATTCCCGGGAGAGCCGGCAACCTGGTGCCGTTCAACGGCATCGTGTCGGGGTATGTTGCGTCCGCGGAGGCGCCGGTCGGGTGCCTTCAAACGTTGCACGTGGTGAACTTCGGGAACGCAAACCAGCTCGGTGCGTTCACCGGAATCGGAGAGTTCATCGTGAACGGCTGCGATGGAACCTACACCGGGTTCTTTCACTGGACGGCAGCCAACGGTGACAAGTTGGAGGGCACCTTCGACGGTTACCTCACCCCGTCGGCAACGCCGGGCGTGTTCGACAACCACGAAAATGCGGACGTGACCAGCGGCACCGGACGCTTCGCCAACGCCACCAGCCATTTTGAGCTGGGCGGCCAAGTGGACTTCAACACTTACTCGTTCGTGCTCCCGTGGCAGGGGACCATCTCGTCCGTCGGCTCGAATAACAGGCCGTAGGGCGAAACGTTTCTGTCAGCGCTAATTCGCGGATGTTCCTCGCGGACATCCGCGAAAGCGCTTGTCGGCGATGATTTTTCGGTCTGTTTCGCTCGCGCGTCCGCAATTTTTCAGCCGCTTCTTGACACACTCAACTCGGCTTCTATAGTCGGTTCCCCGCTTCGCGCCGCGAACTCGAAATTCGGCGCGGCCGGTCCCACATCATGCCTTCCACCGAAATTATTCTTACTGAAAACATCCCCGGCCTCGGTGCCGAGGCGGATGTCGTGAAAGTGCGCCGCGGTTATGCGCGCAATTATCTTTTGCCGCAGGGCAAAGCGTTCGAAGTCACGAAGCAGAGTCTGCGGCAGCTCGACGCGTTGAAAGCGAAGCGAGCGGCGCGGGAAGCGGGCGAGTTGAATGAAGCCGAAGAGCTGGCGCGCCGAATCAGCAAGCTGCGCGTCGTGTTCACGCTCGAGACCGGCGAGACTGGCAAGGCTTTCGGTTCGATCACGGCGCAGGATTTGGTGAAACGTTTGAAGAACGAGCTCGGCAATGAGATCGATCGTCATCGCGTGGTGCTCGATCATCCGATTAAGAGCACGGGCGAACACGAAGTGCCGATCAAATTGCACCACGACGTGACGGCCAAATTTATTTTCCAAGTTAAACCCTCGAAAGAAGAACCGCCGGCTTCGGCGGCTGAGCCAGCGGGCGAAGTCACCGAAAAGGCGCGACCGTTCCGAAAACGCTCCGACTCCAAATAATTGGCTACTGATCCATCCGTCCGGGGAGGTCAGCAGTCTCGTCGCAAATCGGGCAACGAGCCCGGCCGAGGCTGGCCGGAAAAAAATGGCGGCCCGCGCAACGGGGAGTCACTCACAGGTTCCTCGCAGGATATTCACAGAACCCTGCCGCATTCCATCGAAGCGGAGCAGGGCGTTCTGGGCTCGATGCTGATCTCCCCGCGCGAAATCATCGCGGAATGTGTCGAGAAAATTAACGAGAACTATTTTTACGTTCCCGCGCACCAGACAATTTATCTGGTGCTGGTGGAATTGTGGAATGGCGGACAGGGCATCGACCTGATCACGTTCACCCAGGTCCTGCGCGATCGGAATTTGCTTGAAACAGTTGGCGGCGCCGCGGCGGTCACGAGCCTGTTCACGTTCGTGCCGACGGCGGCGAACGTCACTTACTACCTTGAGATCGTCCGGGACAAATACATCCTGCGGCAGATCATCGCGGCCTGCACCGAAAGCGTTCGGCGTTCCTTCGAAGAGCAGGACGAAGTGCACAATCTCCTCGACGAAGTGGAGCAAAAGATTTTTTCCGTCGGTGAAGACCGTTTCAAAGGTCAGGTCCTCACGATGAAGGACCAGGTGATGGAAGCGATCGAGGCGATCGAGCAACTCTACGAACGCCGTGGTGGCATAACCGGCATCTCGACTGGCTTCGCCGAGCTGGATCGGATGACCAACGGGCTACACGAATCGGAAATGATCGTGATCGCTGCACGGCCGAGCATGGGCAAGACGGCGCTCGCCATGAACATCGCGGAACACGTCGCGATCAACGAGAAATTGCCGGTCGCGGTTTTCAGTTTGGAAATGAGCAGCCAGCAGCTCGTGCAACGGCTCTTGTGCTCTCGCGCACGGGTGAATTTGCAAAAAGTGCGCGATGGTTTCCTGGCGGAGCGCGATTTTCCGAGCCTGACCGCCGCGGCATCGAAATTGGCGGAAGCGCAAATCTTCATCGACGACAGCGCGAGCCTGAGCATTCTGGAATTGCGGGCAAAAGCGCGCCGGCTCAAGGCGCAGAAGGACATCAAGCTGATCGTCGTCGATTATTTGCAGCTGCTCCGCTCCACCACGCGCCGGGCCCAGGACAATCGTCAGCTCGAAATCTCCGAGATTTCGTCAGGTCTGAAGGGTCTGGCGAAAGAGTTGAAGGTGCCGGTGTTAGTTCTCGCGCAATTGAACCGCCAACCTGAAGCGCGGACCGGCGGCAAGCCGCGACTGAGCGATCTGCGCGAATCCGGTTCGATCGAACAGGACGCCGACCTCGTCGGACTACTCGTTAGGCCGGAGATTTACGAAGAAGACGAAGACGCCCGCGCCGAAAAAGCCGGCGAAGCCGAGTTGATCATCGCCAAGCAGCGCAACGGTCCCGTCGGTGAGATCGGGCTGACCTTCCTAAAGGAATTCACCCGCTTCGAAGACCGCGCCCGGAACGTCGCGGAACCGCTGTAGCACAGGCATCTTGCCTGTGGGGCCGATAGGCGTCTCGCCTGTCGGTTTTGGGAAAAACGGGCGGGACGCCCATTTGCCCCACAGGCAAGATGCCTGTGCTACAACGAACGCGCGGCGTCCACGACGTGGGCGGCGTCGATGCCGAATTCCTTCATGACCTGGTCGCCGGGCGCGCTCATGCCGAAGCGGTGCAGGCCGATGACTTTTCCATCGAGACCGACGTATTGCTCCCAGATCTGGGTAACGCCGGCTTCAATCGCGACGCGACGGCGGCAGGACATTGGCAAAACTTCTTCGCGATATTCGGCCGATTGCCGATTGAACCTTTCGAAACAGGGCATGGAAACGACGCGGGTCCCCTCGCCTAATTCGCCGGCCGCTTTCATCGCGTGTTGCAATTCGCTTCCGCAGGATAACAAGATCAAATCCAGTTTCCCGGTTTCGCGTTTTGCGATGTAGCCGCCGCGCGCGACGCCTTCGCGACGCGTTTTCACGTCGATCTCATTTAGCATCGGGACAGCCTGTCGGGTGAGCGCGAGCAGCGTCGGGCCATCGACATGTTGGGCGGCGGCAGCGAACGCGCCCGCGGTTTCCTCGGGATCCGCTGGGCGAATGACATCGATTTGCGGCATCACCCGGACCGAAGTCACTGTTTCGACCGGTTCGTGGGTGGGCCCATCCTCGCCGACGCCGATCGAATCGTGGGTAAAGATGTAAATGTTTGGCAGCTTCGAGAGCGCAGCGAGACGAATCGAGGGCCGGCAGTAATCCGTGAACACCAAAAACGTGGCGCCCGAAGCGCGGAAAATTCCGTGATACGAAATGCCGTTCATGATCGCGCACATGCCGTGTTCGCGAATTCCGAAATGGATGTTGCGGCCGGCGGGTGTCTCGCGCGTGAAATCGCCGCCATCCTTAATGTAATTCAAAGTAGAGCCGTGAAGATCGGCGCTGCCGCTAATGAGAAACGGCATCGCTTCCGCGAGCGGCTGAAGTGCGTCGCTGCCGGCTTTACGCGTGGCGATCTTCGAATCTTTCGGGAACGCCGGGATCTTCGATAAGAGATCGTTGTCGACTTTTCGCTCGATCGCGTCATCGAGCTGCTTTGCCTTCTCCGGGTTTTTTTCTCGCCAGGCGTTATACGTTTTCTCCCAGACATCGTAATCGGCGAGCAGCTTCTTTTTGTGCTCCGCGAAATAATCGGAGGTCTCTTTCGAAACGAAATAATGCTCGTCCGGTAAGCCCAGGCCTTTGCGGCTGGCGTCAACAAACTTCGCGCCCGCCTCCCCGTGCGCCTTGAAAGTGCCGGCGACTTCCGGAACTCCCTTACCGATCAGGGTGTGCGCGACGATGAACTTCGGTCGCCCGTTGTTATTTTCCTTCGCGGTGTTGAGCGCATCGAGGAACGCCTGCATGTCCTGGCCGTTGATTTCCTGGACGTCAAAGCCGTAGGCCTTGAAGCGCATGGCCGTGTCTTCGCTCTGCGTCGCCGTCGCGGGCGCGTCGAGGGTGACGGCGTTGGAATCGTAAATCAGGATCAAGTTATCGAGACCGAAATGGCCGGCGAACGCGCTCGCTTCCGCGGAGACGCCTTCCTGCAAGCAGCCGTCACCCGCGAGACAAATGCAGTGCTGATCGAAAATCCGGTGCTCGCTCGTGTTGAAGCGCGCCGCCGCCATTTTCATCGCCACCGCAATGCCGACGGCATTCGCAACGCCCTGCCCCAGCGGTCCTGTCGTGCACTCGACTCCCGGCGTTTCAAAAAATTCCGGGTGGCCCGGTGTTTTGCTGTGCAATTGACGGAAGCGTTTGATTTCCTCCATCGGCAAGTCGTAGCCGCTCATGTGCAGCCAGGCGTAGAGGAACATGCTGCCATGCCCGGCGGAGAGAACGAAATAATCGCGCCCGATCCAGCGCGGGTTATCAGGATTGTGCTTCAACGCGTATCCGTAAAGGACCGCGCCCATTTCCGCGCAACCGAGCGGCAGACCGAGGTGGCCCGACTTCGATGCCTGCACCGCATCCATGCACAACCCGCGGGCCTCGTCCGCGGCGCGGGAAAGAATTTCCAGATTCAAACTCATGGGATGGTTATAAGCGCACAGGCGCGCGGTTGGAAACGCCGAAATTTGATGCGAGGATCAATGACGAAGCACGAATGACGAATGACGAACAAATGACGAATGACGAACAAATGACGAAGCGCGAATGTCGAATCCATTTGGTGCATTCTTTCGTCGGGCTTCCTTCGTCATTCGACATTCGTCATTCGTCATTCTCCTAATGAATAGGCCGTCGCTTCTTCACATCATCGAACGTCTCGAGGGATTTCTTGGAAGGCTGCCCGAGACAATCAGACGGCCCGTCCTGCATGAGCTCACGCCGTTGAAAGAATTGTTTCTGCAGCAACGGGCGCCGCGTTTTGTTTTGACCGGCGCGAACCGATTGCCGCTCCAGGAAATTGTGGCGACGATTTTCAATTGGGCGCCGCCAGCGGAGTCACACGACCTTTTAATGGAGTTATTCCGCTGGCACGCGATCGAACTTGGCGGGCGCGGCACGGTTTCGTTTCTCGACGCACGCGGGGCGGATACGCCAGGGCGCGTGAAGATCGAGGAGGAATTGAAAACTCAGCCCGCCGACGTTTTCCTGCATTTAGCTGACGATGACGAGCACGAGATTGAGCAACCCGAATTGGATAATCTGGCCACGTTGGCCGCTTTCAATCGCATCGAGCATCCGCCAAAAATAATCGGCATCGTCTGGCCGCATTTGTCGGCCCGTCCCGTTACTCATCATAATGGCGACGCGCCGGCGACTCCCCGTCTGCAAATGCGGATACGCCTTCAGACGGCGCTACGAGAACATCACTCCATCGCTCCGCGCCTGCTCCAAGTCGTCGAAATGCGCGGCGACGCGTCGGTGCAGTTGATGACTCTCCTCTCCGGTAACATGCCGAACGAAGCCCGGGTGGAGATGGCGCGCATCGCTCACGATCGCGGGGTTCAGACCGAGATCGCGCAAACGCTTGTGAAATCGACGACCGCGATTTGCGCGGCGATTGGAGCGCAACCGATCCCGCTGGCCGACCTGCCGATCCTGACCATGCTCCAACTCGTCATGGTTTCGGGGATCATGTATATCAGCGGGCGAGAGCGCAGTCTTCGGGCTGCCACCGAGTTTATCGCTGCTCTCGGCGTGAACGTCGGCGCCGGTATGATCCTGCGCGAGGGAGCGCGCGCCCTGCTTAAGTTCTTTCCCGGTTGGGGCAACGTCGTCTGCGGCGCAGTCGCCGGCGCCGGGACCTATGCGATCGGCCGCGCGGCGATTGTTTATTTTCTCGAAGGTCTCACCCTAACGGATGCGCGCCGGGCTTACCTTTCCAGTCGCAAGAAACGAACGCGACCCGAGGCGCGCCCGATTAAACAAATCGAAGCAGCTCGATGAACCCGGGCGGGCTTTCCGAGGGCGCGGTAATAACTTGTGAATAAAATCCCGGATACGGAGCGTTTTGTTCACAGTTTTTTGTGAACAAGGAGACGCGTTTCCCCGTCGATCCGCGCGACGAAGGATGAAGCTCTCAGAGATCGACGCCACCCTGCGCGAAATCCGCGTTTCTCCGGTTAAAACGCTCGGGCAAAATTTCCTTCACGACCGCAATCTCGCGCGCTGGATCGTGGAGAAAGCGGACCTGGTGCCGGATGATTACGTTGTCGAAATCGGTCCCGGCCTGGGGGCCCTCACTGAGTTCATTCTGGAATCTGGCGCGCGAATCCTCGCGATCGAAAAAGATCAGCGCCTCGCGGAGTTTCTTCGGAAACGATTTGAAACGTCACGACTGGAAATCATTCACGGCGACGCGCTCGAATTCGATTTGCGAGGACTCTTCGCGGAGCCGCGCGTGAAGCTACTTGGGAACCTGCCCTATTACATTGCGAGTCAGCTGCTGCTGAAGTTTACCAAATATCCGAGCCCCATATCACTCTGGCTGTTGATGTTACAAAAGGAGATGGCGCGGCGGATTTCCGCGGCGCCGGGGACGAGCGATTACGGTGCGCTCAGCCTCATCGTTCAATTGCAGTATCGCGTTGAATTTCTTCGCACCGTGCCCGCGACAGTTTTTCTTCCTGCGCCGGACGTCGATTCCGCGTTCGTCCAGATCGCGCCGCGCCGCCCGGATGAATTGCCACCGCACGATCCGGAGACGTTTTTCCAGATCGTTCGCCAGGGATTTTCCCAGCGCCGGAAACAACTCCGCAATCTGTTGCGAACGGAGATCCCGCGCTGGGACGAGGCCGCGGCGACGCTCGGCTTCGATCCGCGGGCGCGCGGAGAAGAACTCGGGCTCGGGCAATGGATCGCTCTCTCGAATATCGCCGGCTCGCCGGCTGAAAAAGCGACGCTCGGCAACGGTTCCGAGCTCTTCCAGGTAGTGGACGAAAACGACGAGGTAACAGGGGCAGCGCCCTGCAGCGAAGTGCATGGGAATAACTTGCGGCACCGCGCGGTTCACGTGTTCATTTTTAGCCGCCAAGGCGAGCTGTTTCTCCAGAAGCGATCGCGCTGGAAAGACCGCCATCCGTTGCTCTGGGATTCGAGCGCGGCCGGGCACGTCGACGCCGGCGAAGATTACGATGAAACCGCCGTGCGAGAACTGCAGGAAGAGCTTGGAGTCGTCGCCAGGTTAACCCGGGTCGTGAAGCTGCCCTGCACAGAGCAGACGGGTTGGGAATTCATCTGGCTTTATCGTGGCGAGCACGACGGACCGTTTCAGCTCTCGCCGAGCGAGATCGAGCACGGCGAATTTTTTCCAGTCGAGATTGTCGACCGGTGGACCAAAGCGCGACCGCACGAATTTGCGCCGGGCTTCCTGGAATGCTGGACGGCATACCAAGGAGCGGCGGTTTACAAACCGCCGAAATCGCAAACCGAAGAGGGCGGTTTGGAAAGCGCCCCTCCTTGAATTCTTATCGGCGTCCGCGCGTTTTCTTTCCGCCGCGCTTCTTCTTCGCCGCTCCTGGGCCACGAAACACTCGGTCCGGCAGATCTCCCAGCGCAGATTTCCGGAACTTCCTTGCCGCGCGCCGCGCGCCGTCCTTCCCGCCATGGCCGTTGTCACTAAACAAACGCGTGACCGTGCTGCCGCCGCGAAGAAAATGGACCTGAAAGCCGTGGGTTTGTTTTTTGGCGCGAGGTTTCGTATCGATGCGCCGGATGTTTTGCTCCGAATCGGGATTAGCTCTCTTTTTCACCGCTTTCACTCTAGGTAGAGCCGGCCAGACTGCAAACGGCTCAATGCTCCGTTTTCCACGAAGTCGGCGGCGGCAAATGCCAGCCCTGCCATTTCTTGTCGTATTCGCTTTGCGGCAGGAGCACGTAACACGGATGCCGCGCCGCACGCATCCACGTGATCAGGTGAACGAGATCCGGTTCGGCCATCGTCGTGCATCCCGTGCTCGGCCGGGACACGCCGCGACGAATGTGGAAAAAAATTGCGCTGCCCCCTCCGGGCACGGGTGGATCGGAGTTGTGTCGAATTTCCACCAGCCATCGATACGCGAAATCGTTGTGCCGCATCTTCTGTTTTTCGAACCAGGGCGGCGGCTTCGCCGGATCGGGAATCGTGACGAAGCGATTGTAATCCGGGCTTTTCACGTCATCCACCCACGCGTCCGCGGTCGTGACCTGATGAAACGGGAAATCGGCGCCCGGCGGTAACTGCGCGTCGTAGGTGTAGATTTTCCCGATCGCAAAAATGCCGGCAGGCGCGCGCCCATCTCGTTCCGTTTTGCGCAACCCGTTTTCATTTTGTCCGGCAATCCCGGAGCCCCAGGCGAGGCCATTCTTGCCGAAAAGAACGGGCCAACGCTGCGGAACCGCGGACCAATTCCCGCCGGGCGCGCGGTCGAACAATTGCATCTCGCCCCGCATCGAATTCGAATCCGGCGCGAGGCCGACGATCAATTGTGTGCAATCATCCGGCACCCCAGCGGCATATCCACTGCTCACGACCAGCGCCACGATGCCGCGCGCCAGGCGAGAATTCGCGATAAACATTTCCCAAACCTAGACGCGCATCTTATTCCTTCTGTCCAACCGAATCGCCACCGTTGAAAAAATTTCTGCTACCGCTCTGCCTCGCTCTCGCGATTTTCGCGGCCTACGCCCCGGCGTTACGAAATGATTTCGTCTGGGACGATACCGCGCTGGTTCTGCGCGATCCGCTGATTCGCAGTTGGCAGCTCATTCCCGAGGCGTTCCAGCATTTTCTTTTTATCGACGCGACGCCGTCTGATTTCTACCGCCCGATTCAACGCCTGACTTACTTGACGGATTACGCCGCGTTTGTTTTCAAGCCGGCGGGCTATCATCTCAGCAGCATTCTTTTCCAGATCGGCGCGACCCTGGCGCTGTTTCTTCTCTCGAACGAACTCCTGCGCGGGTGGGAGATTGACGAACGCCGACGCCGCTGGCTGGCGTTTATCGCCGCGCTGGTCTGGGCCATTCATCCCGTTCACACCGCGGCGGTCGCTTACATTTCCGGCCGCGCCGATCCGCTCGCGGCGATGTTCGGATTTCTCGGGCTTTACTGCGGTATTCGCGTTGCGCCGACCAAGCGCGCTAATCGCTGGCTGCTCCAAATCGCTACGGCGGCGCTGTTTCTTCTGAGCGCCCTCAGCAAGGAAAGCGGACTCATCTTTCCGATTTTGTTGATTGCGATCCTGGCCTTCCGCAAATCGTGGCGGCAGATCGCGCCGGCGAGTGTCGTGCTGGCTTTCGTCGCTGTCAGTTACTTGAGCCTGCGATTACCCGCCGAACATTTTCCCGCGCCGCGGTTGCGCCCGCCGGCGCCACTACTCGTTAGGCCAATTGTCGTTGCTCGCGCCTTCGCTGAGTACACCGGGCTGATTTTGTTCCCCGCGAACCTCCACCTGGATCGCGACGTGGAATCGCATCCGTTCGGCTCGAGCGACGCGAGTGTCCGCGGCGCTGCCTGGCGCGAATTGCAAACCCTCGCCGGAATCGTCCTGCTTGCAGCAGCGATCTATTGGTTGGTTCGGAGCCGCAAACGAGATCCTGCTGTGTTCGCGTGTCTGGTCCTGGCCGCGCTTGCCTACGTTCCGATTAGCGGCGCGTTTTCACTCAACGCCACCATTGCCGAACACTGGATTTATTTGCCGGGCGCATTTGTCTTTCTCGCGGCAACAATCGCAATCTCGCGCCGGGGCATTCCGGTTCGAGCGGCGGCGAGCGTCGTTGCGCTCTTGGTTATCCTCTTGGGCGCGCGGACGTTTCTCTACACACTCGATTGGAAAAATCAGCGGACGTTTTTGGAACGGACGATCGCGGCTGGCGGCGATTCGGCGCGGATGCTGATCAATCTCGCCAGCCAGGAATTGCACGACGGCCAGCTGGATTCGGCGAAAAAACATTTGGACGCCGCCTTGGAAAAAGAGCCGAACCAGCCTTTCGCGGTCATCAATCTCGCCGTGGTCGCGATTCGAAAAGAAGAGTACCCGACCGCCCGGGAAATTCTGAATCGCGCCAGGGATTTGCCGGTCGTGGATGCGCAGGCTCATGAACTCCTGGGAATCCTGGAAATAAAGGAACACGATCGCGTGGAGTTATTGCGGTTTCGGCTGGCCTCGCGCACGGGACCGCCGAATTGGCGCATCGAGCGGCGTTACATCGAAGCATTAGATCAGACTGGGAATACTGCCGCTGCGATCAAAGAGCTGGCCGGCTGCCTTAAAACCCAGTGGTATCGCGCCGAGTCGTGGCAGTTGCTCAGCCGGCTGTTTTCAAAGAACGGTCCCACGCGCGAAGCGATGGAAGCGCTCGAACAAGCAAAGGATTATGACGTCCATCTCCTGGAGCACGCCGAAGTGCCGCAGCCATGACCAACTCCCCGCACGCTCACCCCACTGTCATTCTGAGCGCAGCGAAGAATCTCTGATTATTTCCGTGATCACGCGGTCGAAGCCGGAAATATTCAGAGATCCTTCGCCAGGCTCAGGATGACAGGCTTGAAGGGTTGATGGCTTCGATGAACGCCGGCAAATATTTCCGCGCTTTTACTTCTCCCACTCCACGAATTTTTCTCCCGGCTTCCACCGATGCCGGCTTCAATCGCGCAAACGCGCGCAGGGTTTCATCGGGAAAAATAATGTAGGCCGGCACGTTTCCCTGCTCTCGCGCCAGGTCGAGCCGCAGTTTTCTCAATCGCTCCAGAATTTCAGCGTCGACCGGCAGCATTTCCTCCAGCGACGCTTCTTTCGCCCTGGCTTTTCGCGCGGTTGATTTGTCAGCTCGGCTTCGCTGCGGCCAGCGCAGCTCGTAATCGTCGCGGCCTTTCATCACTTCATCGCCGCGCCGCGTCAGCGTTACCATGGGATATTGGCCGCCGCTCGAGACAAGGATCCCGACCTCCTGCAGTTCGCGCAGGAGCTGGTTCAGATAGGCCACACCCTCGCTCTTCAATAATCCGTGCGTCGAAAGCCGGTCCAGCTGTGCGTTCAGGATTTCCTGGGAACGACTGCCCACCAGCGTCTGCACGATCCGGCCGCGACCGAAGCGTGGCTGCCATTCGCCATCAATCTTCGCCGACATTCGCGCCACGCCGCTCAGCGCCTTGCGAACAATGAGTGCTTCTTCTTCCGTCGGCGATCGCGCCGGGCCCGCTGTTTCCAGGCAAATATCGCAGTTGCCACAACGCGCTGGATCACTCTCGCCGAAGTAACGAAGAATCGCCTGTTGCCGGCATTCGCGCGCATAGGCGAAATCGATCATCATTTTGAGTTTCGCCCGATCCCGCCGCTCTTTTTCGCGCAGCTTGGCGGCGTCGAGTTTCAACTGATGCGCGCGAACGTCAGGCTGAAGGACGCGCGTCCCGCGAACTCGTTTCCCCGGAATGTCGAACCGGTCGATGTAACCTTCACGATCCAGAACATGGAGCGACGAGCTGATCATCATGTCGCTTCGTTCGTCGCCCAACCGCAGCGCCATCTCCTTGATCGAAATTTGAAGCTCGTTCTTCGCGTCCGCTTCGCGCCGCAGCATTTCGTAAGTCTGCGCGATGAAGTCGAGCGGCGGATTGCTCCCTTCGATAAAAAATTCCTGCACGCGCGTATCGGCGTGATTGAAGAGCAGCTCGCAGGTCGCTGCCTCACCGTCGCGCCCAGCCCGTCCGGCTTCCTGGTAATACGCCTCCACGCTTCCCGGGACATCGAAGTGCACGACGAAGCGGATGTCGGCCCGATCGATCCCCATCCCGAACGCGTTCGTCGCCACCACGATGTCGCGCCGGCCTTGCATGAACTCGTTCTGCGCTTTCTCGCGCTCCTCGTCGTTCATCCCGCCGTGGTAAAGAATGCTGGAGATGTTCGCGAGCCGGAGCGTTTCGGCGACGGCTTCGACGCGTTTCCGGGTCGAACAATAAACAATGCCGGTCTTGTGCTCACGAATGAGAGCGTTCAACCGCGCGTATTTCTCCGCCTCGTTCGCGACCTGCGTGATCAGTAGCTTCAGGTTCGGCCGGGCGAATCCGGCCACGAATTCGCGCGGCTCGCGCAACGCCAGATGCGTGAGGATGTCGCGACGCACTTCCGGCGTCGCGGTCGCCGTGAACGCCGCCACCTGCGGACGTCCGAGTGTTTCGAGCACCTGGCCCAGCCGAAAATAATCAGGACGAAAATCGTGTCCCCACATGGAGAGGCAATGCGCTTCGTCCACGGCGAAAAGCGCGATGGTGCTTTGGCCGAGCGCTTCCAGAAACGAGCGGCTCCGGAAACGCTCCGGCGCGATGTAAACCAGTTTGAATTCGCCGCGGGCCAGGGCGCGAATCCGTTCCTGTTGTTCGCCCGGCGTAAGGGTGCTGTTAATCAGCGTTGCCGAAATTCCCCGACGCTCCAGCGCGTCGACCTGGTCCTTCATCAGCGCGATCAAGGGCGAGACGACAATCGTGGTTCCCTCGAGCAAGAGCGCCGGCAATTGGTAACAGAGCGATTTACCGCCGCCCGTCGGCATGACGACGAGCGCGTCCGCGCCGCCGGCAATCGCGGTGATCACTTCCTCCTGGGCATCGAGGAATTCGCGGAAACCGAAATATTTTTCGAGAACGTCGTGAGGGGTCATGGGGATTTCCATTGTGGCGAATCAATCATGCGTGCACAAGTTTTTGAGCGTGATCATCGAATTCGCCAAACGAAAAGATGGCAACACCGTGCTGCGCTGCATCCGGGACGACGGCTCGTCCACCTGGCAACGCAATGAGAACCAGCACGCCCGTTTTTTTCCGCTGCACGACCTCGTCCATTACGCGGTCGAGAGCGAGCTCGGCTTCAGCCAGGGCTTTTTCGGATTAATCACCGCCGGCTGGAACATTGACCAGACAACTGGCAAGAGCGCGCGTGGCGCGTTGCCCGACGAAGCGCTCGAAGTGGAGCATTTCGTTTCGTCGTTTATGGCGGAATGGAACAGCGAGACGGAGTGGACCGCCTCAGATTTCAACGAGCAAGCGGCAGCGTTTGCCGAATCTCGAAGATTGCCCGCGCCGCGAGCGTTGACGAACGAGGAACTCGTCCGGGTCCGCAGTCGCTTCAAAGAGTTGTGCGCTCGCTGGCGTGATTTGCCGGAGGGCGAAACGCTGCGTTTGGAGTTTCCGCGTCCCCACCGCGAATTGTCATCCTGAGCTTGTCGAAGGATCTCTGACTATTTCGGCGCTGATTTCGTTCAGACGCGACAACCGCGAAGAAATGGTCAGAGATCCTTCGACTCCGCTCAGGATGACAAAAAGAATCACGCCACTCTTCCGCAACAGTTCTTGAATTTCTTCCCGCTGCCGCACGGACACGGTTCGTTCCGGCCGACTTTCGGGGTGTCGCGGCGAACCGGCGCCAGGTCGAGTTTCAAGTCCGAGCCGTCGCCGTTTGACGAAACATCGTCGCTCAACGCCGGCTTGCGCTCGCCATGCCGTCCTGGAACCGGTCCGGTCGCAGTCGCGGCACTCGGCGCCTGTTCCTTGAGCAGAAACTGCGGAAGGGTCGACAGAAAATTTTCGAACGCCTGGAGGTTCGAAGTGCTGCGGAAAAGATTGTGCAGGACTTCGTTCTTAATGTTCGACATCAGCTCGACGAACATGTCGAACGCTTCGGTCTTGTATTCGATGAGCGGATCTTTTTGCGCGTAACCGCGCAGGTAAACGCCTTCACGTAACGCGTCCATCGCGTAGAGATGCTCCTGCCAGAGGCGGTCGATCGCGTTCAGGATGATGTAACGTTCGAGACTCTTCACCGCCGTCGGCTCTTCGTGGCTCGACTTGCGTTCGTACGATTCCTTGATCTTGCCGATCAGGAATTGCGCATTCTCCTCCACTGTTCGCGTTTCGAATTGAGCTTTGTCTTTCGAAAGCCCAAGCGGGAAAGTGACGTTCACCCAATTCATCAATCCAGCGTAATTCGGCTCTTCCCCCGCCGCGCCGGTGCCGAGAAATTCCTGGACTTTGGCGGGCACGGCTTCGTCGATGACTTCGAAGACGAGCTTACGCGGGTCGTCGGAATCGATCGTGTCATTGCGATAGGTGTAAACGACTTCGCGCTGATTGTTCATCACGTCGTCGAAATCGAGAGTGCGTTTGCGCGCGAGGTAATTGCGCTGCTCGACGCGCTTCTGCGCCGTTTCGACCGATTTATTCAACCACCGATGTTCAAGCTCCTGGCCTTCCTCGAGCCCGAACCGCTCCATGATTTTCGTCATCCGATCGGCCGCGCCGAAGTTCCGCATGAGATCGTCTTCGAAACTGACGTAAAATCTCGAGCCGCCCGGATCACCCTGGCGCGCGCAACGTCCGCGCAGCTGCCGATCGATCCGGCGCGATTCGTGGCGCTCGGTGCCGATAACAAACAATCCGCCCCGGTCGGCCACGCCTTCGCCGAGCTTAATGTCGGTGCCGCGGCCGGCCATGTTCGTTGAAATTGTAACCGTTCCCGCCTGGCCCGCGCGCTGGACGATCTCAGCTTCCTGCATGTGGAATTTCGCGTTGAGCACGTTGTGCGGAACTTTCTCGCGCTTCAGCATTCGGCTCAGCAATTCGGACGCTTCCACACTCACCGTGCCGACCAACACCGGCTGCTCATTCGCATGCCGTTGTTTGATCTCGTTGATGACTGCGTTGTATTTTTCGCGGCGCGTCTTGTAGATCCGATCGTTCGCGTCCTTCCGCGCAACGGGCCGGTTCGTCGGAATGACATTCACGTCGAGTTTGTAAATGTCGTGGAACTCGGCCGCTTCCGTGTCGGCGGTGCCGGTCATGCCGGCGAGTTTGTGATAGAGCCGGAAATAATTTTGGATTGTGATCGTGGCCAACGTCTGCGTCTCGCGATCGATCTGGACGCCTTCCTTCGCTTCAACCGCCTGGTGCAATCCGTCGCTCCAACGGCGACCCGGCATTTTGCGGCCGGTGTATTCGTCCACGATGACGACCTTGTTGTCCTCGATGACGTACTGGACGTCCTTCTCGAACAGGCAATAGGCGCGGAGCAGACTGGAGATGTTGTGGATCCGTTCCGCCTGCGTGTCGCAGTGATGCTGGCGTTCGCCCTTCCTCTTTTCCTTTTCGTCGGGCGACAAACTGGCGTCGAGATCGATCTCGGTGAACTCGCTGATCAAATCGGGAAGCACGAACGAATCGGGCTCGTCCGGGTTCAGGAAACTTCGCCCCTGTTCCGAGAGATCGGCTTCGTTCGATTTCTCGTCGATCGTGAAAAACAATTCCTCCTTGAGCGCGAAGAGTTCTTCCTTTCGCGCATCCTGGTAAAACTGGAGCTCGGCTTTGTCGACTGCCTTCCGTTTCTCCGGGTCCTCCATCATGCGGAGGAGCTGTTTGTTCCGCGGCTGGCCGAGCTTGACCTTGAACATCGCGAGGCCGCCTTCTTCGATCTCGTCCTTTTCGAAGGACTCCTTCGCTTCGCTGGCGAGCCGGTTGCAAAGCATGTTCTGCTTGCGAACGAGCTGATCGACCAGCGGCTTCCATTTGTCGTACTGATGCGTCGAAACGGTTGACGGCCCGCTGATGATCAAGGGCGTGCGCGCCTCATCGATCAGGATCGAATCCACTTCGTCGACGATCGCGTAATTGTAACCGCGCTGGACCTGCTGCTCGCGCGTCGTGGCCATCCCATTGTCGCGCAGATAATCAAAGCCGAACTCGCTGTTCGTTCCATACGTGATATCCATCCCGTACTGCTCGCGACGTTCGTCCGGTGATTGATCGTGCTGGATGACGCCCACCGTCAGACCGAGGAAACCGTAGAGCTGCCCCATCCATTCCGCGTCGCGGCGAGCGAGGTAGTCGTTCACCGTGACCAGATGCGCGCCTTTTCCGGTCAGGGCGTTGAGATAAAGCGGAAGCGTCGCCACCAGCGTCTTGCCTTCGCCGGTCGCCATTTCGGAAATTCGTCCGCGATGAAGCACGATGCCGCCCACGAGTTGGACGTCGAAATGCACCATGTTCCAGGTCATTGGCTGATCGCACACGGTGAATTCGGCCTGCCGTTCGGTCAGGCGCCGGGCCGCGTTCTTCACCACCGCAAACGCTTCCGGCAAAATCTCGTCCAGCTTCGTCCATCGATCTTCCATCTCTGGAATTTGGGCGAGCTCCGCTTTCCACGCGTCGGTCTTCGCGCGCAGCTCGTCATCGGATAGGGCCTTGAATTGCTCGTCCAATTCGTTGATGCGACGGGCCATCGGCATCAGACGCTTGATCTCGCGCTGGTTCTTCGAGCCCAGTATTTTCTTTAAAATCCAACTGACCATGATGAGCGGCTAATATCGATGGATTTCGCCCGGAAACAACCGCTCTGAACCGTTGTGTGAGGCAATTTTCCCGCTAAGCTCGCCGGATGAAGAAGATCATTTCGACAACCGACGCGCCGGCCGCGATCGGCCCTTATTCGCAAGCCGTCCGGGCGGGGTCGCTCGTCTTTTGTGCGGGACAGGTCCCGCTCGATCCGAAAACGGGCCAGATCGTTTCCGAAGACATAACCGCGCAAACAAAGCGGGTGCTCGATAGCGTGACCGCCATCTTGAAGGCCGAGAACCTCACGCTGGCGAACGTGGTGAAGACGACGGTGTTCCTCGCCGATTTCGGCGATTTCCAAAAGATGAACGAAGTTTACGCGACCTACTTCAGCGAAAATCCACCGGCGCGGTCGACGGTCGGCGTTTCCACGTTGCCGAAAAATACCCGAGTCGAGATCGAAGCGATCGCGTTCGACGACGGCACCGCAGGCGGCGGCAAGACGGCCAGCGACACCTCGGGCTAATGAGCGAGGATTTGCTCGCGCTTTTTCGCAAAACCGGCGCGCTGCTCGACGGCCATTTCGTTCTGCGATCGGGCCTCCACAGCCGGCAGTTCTTCCAGTGCGCATTGCTCCTTCAACACACCGACATCGCCGCTGAAGTTTGCGGGCGACTGGCGGATAAATTGCGGAGCGTTGAATGCGATGTCGTCATTTCGCCTGCCCTCGGCGGAATCATCGTTGGCCAGGAGGTTGGGCGCGCCCTCGGCAAACGGCACATCTTCGTCGAAAAAGAAGCCGGAGGGCTCACCCTGCGGCGCGGTTTTCAGATCCGGCCTAACGAGCGGTTTATTATCGCCGAGGACGTCGTCACCCGCGGCGGACGTGTCCAGGAAACCGTGGACATCGTCCGGGCTCATGGAGGACAGGTTACCGGCATTGGTGTGATCGTCGACCGCAGCGGCGGGCAAAGACCGGACTACGGCTGTCCGTTTGTCAGTCTCGTCGAAATGAATGTCGAAACATTTCCGGCCGATAAAGTTCCGGCTGACCTCGCGACCCTTCCTGCGGTAAAACCCGGTAGCACGTAGCAGCGCCATTCCATGAAAATCCTCATCTCGGGCATATGCGGGTTCGCCGGAAGCACGCTCGCTCACGGTCTTCTCGATAATGTCGCCGCCCGAAAGATTATTGGCCTCGATAATCTGAGCCGGTCCGGCAGCCAGTTGAACATCGAACCGTTGCGAAAACGCGGGATCACCGTCCGGCACGCTGACCTCCGGTCCGCCAGCGACCTGGAGTCGCTTCCGGCCATCGATTGGATGATCGACGCAGCGGCCAACCCAAGTGTCCTCGCCGGAATCGACGGGACAACGAGCAGTCGCCAACTCATCGAGCATAACCTTTATGGAACCGTGAACTTGCTGGAGGTGGCGAAGCGTCACCGGGCCGGATTCACTTTGCTCAGCACCAGCCGGGTTTATTCGGTTAAAGCGCTTTCGGACATTCCGGTCGTTGTCACCGACTCCGCCTTCGCGCCCGATCTCGCCGTACCGCTGCCTGAAGGCGTCAGCTCGCATGGTATCGCGGAGAATTTCTCAACGGCATCGCCGGTGTCGCTTTACGGCGCCTCGAAACTGGCCTCGGAATGCGTCGCTCTCGAATATGGCCAAGCGTTCGAATTTCCCGTCTGGATCAATCGTTGCGGTGTGCTGGCCGGTGCCGGGCAGTTCGGTCACGCCGAGCAGGGTATCTTCTCGTTTTGGATTAACGCTTACCTGCGCCGTCGGCGGTTGCGTTACATCGGATTCGACGGCGCCGGACATCAGTGCCGCGATTGCCTCCACCCGCGGGATCTGCTCTCGCTGTTGGAAAAACAATTCGAGACCTCAAAGCCTGATAAGCCGCGCATCGTCAATTTGGGCGGCGGTCCTGAGAATGCGATGTCGCTCGCGCAATTGAGCAAATGGTGCGAAGCGCGCTTCGGATCGCGTCCGATCGCGAGCGACGAGGCCCCGCGGCCGTTCGACGTGCCGTGGCTCGCGATGGACTCGCGGCTCGCGGAAAAGGCCTGGGATTGGCGGCCAAAAATAAAGCTGGAAACCATTCTCGACGAGATCGCGCGACACGCCCAGGCTCACCCGCAGTGGCTTGAGATTTCCTCCGCGCTATGAACCGCGAAGCCCAGGAGAAAAAACTACAACTGCTCTCGATTGTTATCCCGGCCCGGGACGAAGAAGGATGCGTGGCCTCCACCGTCGAGCATCTGCATATCGAGCTGCGGCTTCGCGATGTCCCCCACGAGATTGTGGTCGTGGATGACGGAAGCAGTGACCGCACCTGGGAGATTCTTCAGGATTTGCGATCGAGAATTCCAAACCTGGTTCCGACGCAAAACCCAGGCCCGCACGGATTCGGCCGGGCCGTCTCGCGCGGTCTCAGCGCAGTGAGTGGCGACGCCGTTGTGATCATGATGGCCGATGAATCCGATGATTGCCGGGACGTGGTGCGTTACTGGCATAAGTTAAACGAGGGATACGACTGCGTCTTCGGGAGCCGCTTCATCAGGGGCGGCGGTGTGATCGATTATCCGAAGGTCAAATTGTTTCTAAACCGGCTTGCGAATTACTTCCTGAAAGCTCTCTTCCGGATCAAACTCAATGACACGACCAACGCTTTTAAAGCCTATCGCAAGGAAGTGATCAATGGCTGCCAACCGCTGATCGCGCCGCACTTCAATATTACAGTTGAGATTCCATTGAAAGCGATTGTGCGCGGATACAGCTGGACAACCATTCCCATTACCTGGCGGAACCGCCGCACCGGCACCGCGAAATTGAAGATCAAGGAAATGGGCAGCCGCTATCTCTTTATCTGTCTTTACGTCTGGCTCGAAAAATACTTCAGCGCCGGAGACTATCGACGTTCGGACAGATCGATTGCCGATAGGCCTTAATCCTTGCTTCTGCCGACTTGATGTTGAATCGATGCCCAGCGACACTATCGGAATGTTTGATTTCCCGTTCCGTAGAGCACGCACAGTTCTATTTGCTTTGCTCGCATATAGCCCTGCATTTCTGACCTTCCGTTTGATTGGCCGTTACGGCGTCGACCTCCCTGTTGCCGACGACTGGAACCTGATGCCAATCTTAGTCAAAGCACACCAGCATTCGCTGACCTTCTTCGATTTTTTTAGTCAAAATAACGAGCACCGTTATGTTTTTCCGAGGCTTATGCTTCTTGTCATTGGGCCGCTCAGCTCAGCAAATATGAAAGCGCTGATGTTTTGCTCGCTCATTCTTGCTGTCCTCGCTTCTGGAGGCATGTGGTATCTCCTGGGCCGAACGACGCAGCTATCGCTAGACAAGAGACTCTTGCTCCTAGGTCTGGTTAACCTCTTTCTTTTCGGTCCGGTTCAGGTCGGTAACTGGACGTGGGGAGGCCAGTTTGTTCTTTTCCTCTCTAACCTTTTTCTGGTCACCGGTGTGGCGGTAGCCATATCACGGCGTTCGCTGTCAGCGAAGTTCGTGATTTGTCTGGTAATTGCGTTGGTAGCGACATTTTCTTTCGGGAGTGGCGCTGTGTTGTGGGTCATAATCTTCCCGGTCGCACTCCTTTTTGAAACCCGCGTCCGGGTAATGCAGCGCTATTGGTGGCTAGCGGGCTGGTTTTTCGCAGGGGCGTTGGCGATGAAGGCTTATTTTTTCCACTACGTCCGAGCCCCCATTCCGCACGCCGCGGCCTTCGATTACCTATTCTACATTTCGATCTTTTTCGGCAACCACCTTTCTAAAGCAGCACCGATATATTCTATTGCCTGGGCAGCGACCATTGGGATTACATTAATGGTTTTTTATCTTGGCGGAGCTCTGTGGACGATCCTATCTCGGGACGCCAGCTTTAGGAGGAAGATGCTACCGTGGCTTGCGATTGGCGCGTTTACGTTCATAAGTGCGGCCTTGGCGGCCGCAACGCGAATTGGCATGGGGGTAAACCAAAGCTTGGAAACTCGCTACACAACCTTCTCGCTCTACCTTACGCTTTCCATCATTGGCATGTTTGCCGTCATAGCCACGAACACTCAGTCGGACCCAGACGTCAACTCAAGGGTGACGACCAGTCTGAGGTGGCTGACGGCGGGCAGCTTGACCTTACTGTTGGCTGGTCACGTGTATGCCTCGGTATGGGGGATCGACCTATTCGACAAAATACAGAAGCAACGACTTCATGCCAAAGCCGCGGTGTTTTTCACTAACGTGCTGGACTCGCAGCCAGCTCATGATGCTTATATCTGCGTCGACCAAGGGCAAGTGCGGGAAAAGGCGAACAGCTTAGATCGCCTTGGCTTCATTCACCCACCACTTGTGCACACTCCGGAGTTATCAAAACTGGCCTCTCGTCCGCAACAAGCAGGATTTTTTGAAAGCGTGAGTTTAGAAGGCCAAGTCTGCAAAGCAGTCGGTTGGGCGATGATTCCCAAAGGCTATAGGCCTGCGGACGCCGTCTTACTAGCTTATGACGATCCGACACGAGGTCCGATTGCCTTTGCCCTAACCGTGCCAACAGGACCACGGCCCGAGGTTGTGCAGGCTACGCACGATGACCGAGTTGGATTGTCGGGATGGAGCTATGAATTCGAGCGCTCCAAAATCCCCGCGGGCGATCATCGGATCACGGCGTGGGCATTCGACGCCGACAAAACCCTGCTATATCCGCTGATCAACACCCAGATGATTCATTGATCGCAACGTCGCAATCGGATGCTCCACGAATGGAGATCGCGATCGGAATTCCTTTGTCGAGAAAGAAGCCGGCGGGCTCACCCTGCGGCGCGGTTTTCAGATCCGGCCTAACGAGCGGTTTATCATCGCCGAGGACGTCGTCACTCGCGGCGGACGGGTCCAGGAAACCGTTGATATTGTGCGTGCGAATGGTGGAAAAGTTACCGGCGTTGGTGTAATCGTCGATCGCAGCGGCGGCCAACGACCAGATTACGGATGCCCTTTCGTCAGCCTCATCGAAATGAACGTCGAAACATTTCCGGCCGATAAAGTTCCGGCTGACCTCGCATCCATTCCTGCAGTAAAACCCGGCAGCAAGTAGTCTCTTTTCAGACTAAGAACGGTGCGGTTTGATCCCGCCCCGCACACCCGCTCTAGATTCTTTGCGCGAATGCGCTCAAGGACGCCTTAAGCCTCGCAATGGCCTTAAAGACGATGGGCTCACGATCAGCAGAGAAAGCCAGCCGGCTGGCAATGTCATCTGCAACGCGCTCAGCTAGACGTTGCCAATCCACCACGACCAAGTCTATCCGGATCTCGGCGCGCGGAGTAAAAAGCAAACTGACCGGGCCGTCCGGGAGCGCCACCCGGCAATTCCGCGACAAGCGATTGAACGCTTCCGGCGCGCGCATAAGAAATAACGTGGCTGCTGAGGACAACAAGATCAACGCCTGGTCTTTCTGCGCCACGACCTTCGCGAGCTGCTGGTCGTTCCATGCGAAATTGACGCCGACAAAACGCCAAGCCAGCGAAGTCTCCAAGAGCATGCTCTGGAGGCGTTCTTCGTCGGCGGAGGATCGGGATTCGCGGCGTGCGATCAGAACGCGCCTTATCCCGCTCGCCACCCAGTCGCGCAATATCACGCGGACGGCTGAGGTGCGCTGGATTTCGTATTGACACGGGATGCTGGGCAATCCGCCGTCACTTATGCCAATGAGGCTAATGCCCAGGTCGCGGAGCCGGGGCGCCGTGATCTGGGCCGCAGCGTCGGGCAGGTACCAAAGCACAAGATCGGCGCGGGCCTGTTGGATTCGCTCTGCGAGGTCCTCCGCGTCAACGCAATCTTCGTAGAAGGCAATCGCAGTTACGACATTGCGCCGCCGAAGTTCGCGGCGAACTCGAATAAGAAAAGTTCGATAATCCTGCAGACCAATGAAACATGAAAGCGAGGCCGGCAATGCCACCACGTTGGACACAAACAATTGCCGGGTCGGAGCAGAGCCTCGCAGAATAGTGCGGGAACCGCGGATTCGACTGATCAAGCCCTCAACTTCCAGCTGCTGGTAATATCGCGCTACCGTCGATAGAGGAAGGTCGTAGTGAGCCGCGACTTGGCGGAGCGAATAGAATAGTTTTGATTCGCGGGTGCGGGCGGACTGAGCCAGCCGTCGAAGAATCTGCAATAAGCCTTCGCCCTTTTTCTCCGTGCGTGCCAAGGATGAAGCGCAGGGGAGCGGTGGCAAAAATCGCAGCCGTCTTGTCCGAGGCATAGAGGAAACAATTCTGTACCAAACTGTTTTATTGTGTACCGAAACTGTCTGTCTAGCCAGGAGTATGTGAGCCGGCTAAATGGGCGCATGCAAAAACCGATCGTCTGCCGTCTCGTCGTCTGCGCCGCGGCGTATCTCTCGATGACAACCGTCGCTCACGTGAAAGCGCAAAATGTTGAGCGCTGGATACACTCGGGCTTTTCGTACGAATACAACAACGACCTCGCGCAGTTCAACAACGAGGGGAATTATCCAACGGTCCTCGAAAACGCCGACGTCGTTCAGATGTTCGTCGACGACGTTATGAACAAAGGATTGAATAATCCTACCTTTGCAGCCCGGCTCGCTCTATATCGCAAACACGGTATTCGCCTGGCTGTCGAAGGCGACCCAGCACTGAATCCGAAATGGGTATACAACGGTGTAGAATACGACTCATACTGTCAGAGCCCTGGCGTGACATGTAATGCTGGAGCAACACCAGGCTCCGTCGCCGTCGGGTCAACGTTTGACGTGACATGTAACGCTCCACCAGCAGTCGGGTCACCCGACGACGTAGCGCGGGCCAGTGCGTGGCGAATGCTCCAGAAGATTCAACCGGTCTATGATGCGGGCGGTGAGGTAAGCTACCTCGCTCTCGGCGGCTTCGGCATGGCGCGGATCCTTGAAAACACAAATCCGGACGGAGAAGGTCCGCGCAATGGTTGTAGCTTCCCCGAGGATGTCGCCGAGGACACGTTGGCGCGTTTCATGAAGTATATCCACGAGGGCGTTTGCCATCATGGCGTTTTTTTACGCGGGCATCCGGAGATCAAAATGGGGCTGATTCTGGCGATGCCTAATCTTTGGTATGCGAACACTCCACCTTATGGTTATCCCCCCGACGCGCCGTCGGCTGGCGGGACAGATTTTGGAACGGTGTTACAGAGGATGGTCGATAGGGTGAAACAAGACGGAGAGACTTTGTGGTTCCTCCACTTGGACGGCGGATATGAAAATGCCATCGATCACTGGTCGCGCATGGCCGCGATCCGCAGCCAATGTGCTGGTCTTAACCTTCGATTCGGGGTGATGCTCTTCGCGAATCAAACACCCGATGGGCCCGACGATGCGACCTATTGTAGCCAAACGCTGAACTATGTCCGGGACCTCAAGCAATACGTCGGCGAGCCGGACAACTACCTTATAGAAACTTACTGGAAGCCGTCGCGAGACTTTCCTGAAACTACGCCAAACACCTTCATGAACATGATTACGAGGATCGCCGATCCGAACAACCCCCAATGGTTTTGGGGCTATGACCATGGATATTTCCGGCGGACCGATCGCGATGTTTTTGATTGGCGCTTCTATCTCTCGAGCTATTCTGATGTCGCTTCGTTTGTGGACCAGGCCTTCGGCAATCAGAAACAGTTCGGTGCCGAGTGGCACTGGCTGAACTACGGCGTAAACGAGGCTAGGCGGGGCGGATGGATGTTTTCGGCCCCAGCATACATGGCAAAGTATCCTGTGGTTGCCGACGCCTACGGACAGGGCAACTGGGCGGGTGGTATAGACCACTACTTTCGCTGGGGCCGGACTTTTGATTGGCGGAGCGCGCGCCAATCCAGGATCTCAGGCGGCTTGATGCATAGCCTGGTGCAGCGGCAGTTCTATGCGCCGATGGCTGCAGGACAAGGTGCCTTCGGACAACTTGGAAACAATGGAACGGACAATTCCAGCACGCCAGTGCAAGTCGCCGCCCCATTCCAAACCAGCGATGTTGCTTCCGGTTACTACGACAGCCTTGCGGTGGGGACAGACGGGAACCTTTATGCATGGGGATACAATGCTTATGGGCAGCTTGGCAATAATACCTCCGGCGGTCAGGCGAACACGCCGAGTGTCGTCCCGAATTTCGGCAATGTGACCACCCAGTCCGGCGACGGGAACCGAATCATTACTGCCAATTGGGGGGTCTGTGCCGCGGTAGATAACAGTGGGCGCGAAGAGAGCGGGCAGTTCACAAATGGCCGAGTATGGATGTGGGGTATTAATTACGACGGCCAGTTAGGGGATGGCACGACTAATCCACATTACATGCCTCAGCCGGTCCTAAGCGGGCCGGGCACTGCTTTAACCGGCGTTGTTTCTATCGCCGCTGGCTCTAGCCACACGGCAGCACTGTTGCGGAATGGCACCGTGATGTCGTGGGGCACAAACGTTAATGGTGCGCTCGGCAACGGCGGCGGCGCGAACAGCTCTTATCCGGTCCAAGTCCTAACCGCGCCGGGCGAGCTACTAACCGATGTCGTGCAACTCACCTGTGGAGGATCGCGCTTCTGTCTCGCGGTCCGCAATGACGGAACGGTTTGGGGCTGGGGCGCGAACGGCGCCGGCCAGCTCGGTCTGGGCGATACCTCCGATCGTTATTATGCGACGCAGATTCCGAACTTTGGCTCCATCGACAAAATTGCGGCAGGCGAATATCATGCCGTGGCCCATTCATGGGGAAATCGCGCAGTTTTTGCCTGGGGTTATAACGGATACGGACAACTGGGACTTGGAGGGGGCGCGGTTGTTCAAACGTCGCCAGCTCAAATGGTATCAGGACCCGATAACATGACCGAAATAACCGACGTCGCCGCCGGTGGCTATTTCAGCATGATGATTCGCGGTCGAGACGAGAAAGTGTTTGTTGTCGGGGACAATCAATCGGGCCAGTTAGCCATTAACGACACCACTGCGCGCAACGTGCCTGTGTTAAGCTTGTATTAGCCTAGAGATGAAAGAAACTATGAAAACGATTATATCGATAGTGTTGAGCGGTTTTCTGGCAGCCAGCCTGTACGCCCAGGAGCAATCGTCCGCCAAACCGTCGCTCCCAATTGCCAATGCTCCTGCTATTCCTCTTACCGCTGCTGTGGTCGTCCGGTATGAGCAGGATGGAATCATTGAGTTGCAGGAAACCGGTAAGAAAGCGGAACGCGTGAAGCTGGCTGTGCATCCAGTGTTTATTGATCGGGACGGCCGATTACTCAATCCGGCATTGGCTTCAATTAAACCCGGAACGAAAGTGCTCGTTCACCTTATGCCCGATAGATCTCTCCAGATCGTCGACAGAATCATTATTGAATAAAAGCCGCTTGGAAACAACGTCAGGCGAAGGTTTCCCCGTTTCTCTGCAGCATTAACCCCGTCACGCAAAGGACCGTTCAAACTATAAAACCGTTACCAATCATCTCATGCTACACGACGTTTCAGACACACGACGCCGAGTGGAAAACTCTCAGCCGAAAAACTCGATAGTCCGACCTATGCCCTCGGCTATTCCATCGAACAGGTAGATGAACTCACTCGCTCAACGGGGCTGAGAGGAGGGAACGGAACCTTTGCCGCGGAAACGGAGCTTGGGGTCAACCGACTCGAAGTGAACGCCGGATTGTTCGGCTTTTCTGATAACCAGATTTTTCTCCAGAACATGAATAACCTCTATCCACAAGACCCGCATTATAACGGGTTGGTTAGAACGGTTGTGAGCGACAGAAATGGAACGCTCCTGATGTACATGAATACCGCTAACGAAGTTCGAAATGTCGCTATTGAAAATAGCTCGACGTACGCTCTCGATACCTGGCCACACTTCATGGTGAGCCAGGACTTCAAAAAGTTGATAGACCTCGCTACATTCAGTCAGGTTCTTTTATCTCTGAATGTCCAGGTTTGGCCCGTTAATATAATTGCGAATCCCATTCCGGGCAGCTATTTTTCGGATGCTACTTACAACATCACTTTTCTCTTGAGACGCAAGGACAACCCTTATGTCGTGCTTTTTCTCAGGTACACGCCTTACAGCATTCATACCGACACCAATTCGCCTCCTGAATACGATGAGTCGTTCGGGGGAGAACAGTGGGGCCAGGCCTCTTATCGCGGCGCCGTGGCCGATCTCGGTGGGCCATTGAGTCCGGACGGGAGCGCGCGCAATATTACCATCGATTTGGGTGAACTCCTGAACAAGGCGATCGTAAAAGCACAGAATAGCTCGCCGCCGGTGTCTCTTTCGTCCCTGGCCGACTACTATCTGGCTGGAGTCGGCTTCGGTTGGGAGACTATGGGGTATGAGGAAGTGGAGTCACAGATTTCGAGTCTTTCCTTTTACGGCTCGCCGAAGATGATTTTTGATTCCGAGGTCTACCAGGATTCTGTCTACCAAGCTTATAATGGCGACTTGCCATGGAGCGGTGACTGGGCCGCTGGTCAAAGACGCGCGCACTGGGTGGAATACGGATGCCACGAGGGTCGTGCCGCGAGCACGACTTTCGACGTAAAAATCTACATGGAGCGGTCGGCGATCCCACAACGGGGCACAGCGTGAGCTATTACAATTATATGCCGCAGTGTTATAACCCTGATGGAACGCGCAATTATGAATGCGCCATTGATCACTATGTCATTTGCGGGCGCGACGCGGGTCATCCCGGTCATTGGTAGTGCTCGGTTTGAGATTCCGAAGGGTGGTGCTTGCCTGTTTCACGAAATGGGCCAATCTTCTCTTTTCCTGCTTTGGATGTGTCCGTTTCTAATCTCAGTTACGAACCGGTCCGCGATATCTTCGCGGCGATGCGGAAGGAGCAGATCAACGGCGTGCCGCTCTCTGACGTGATCGGAGGCGGCGATCCGGAGCGTGTCGCATCCGAGATCATCTTGGTGTTGGCGAAGCACGTCGATCTGACTGCGCAGCGCTCCGTGCTGGATGTAGGGTGCGGCTGTGGACGGATCGCCACGGCTCTGACTCAATACTTGGATGACACGAGTGATTACGTTGGCGTAGATATCATACCGGGACTCGTTCAGTTCGGCCGGGAATTCATCACACCCCGATATCCGCACTTCAAATTTCTCCTGCTCGATGAAGGGAATCTTACTTACGACGCGTGGCGTCCAAAGGGGAGCGCGGTTGATCTTACGAGACTTTCCGAAGCAAAACCGCCCGGCTCTGTGAATCTGGCAATCTCGATCTCGCTTTTCACTCATCTCGATTATCCGGCGGCAGTCGATGTGCTCCGAGCCATCGCTCAAATGTTGGCACCCGAAGGCCAAGCCTTCATCACGTTCTTTGTGGTAGATGCCGAAGCGAGGCAGAACATTGAAAGCGGTCGAACCGGTTTCAGCTTCAGACGCACGACGCCGAGTGGTAAACTTTCAGCCGAGAAATCGGATGACCCGACCTACGCTGTTGGGTATTCCATCGAACAAGTCGACGAACTGGCACGCTCAATTGGCCTGAGGCGAGAACGGTGGATTCGCGGTTATTGGTCACAAGGAAATGCCGGAGAAAGCTTCCAGGACGCTCTCATATTAACAAAGATCGGGAATCAGAGTCCGCCATTACCTCCACCTTTATGAGATGGCAGGCATGGTTGAGTGCTTTGTTCGACTCAAAAGCCGACACCGTCCGCAAAAGCCTTGTCTCCTGTCTGCCGCTTCTTGCGGCCATAGCGCCAGCAGCAGTAGCGTTGCGAATCCAGGTTAAGCATTGGATCAATATCCCGATCTGGGACGAATGGGATACGCCGGGCGGTGCGCTGTTGCAATATGCGCAGCACAACCTCACCTGGGCGACTTTGTTTGCCCAGCATAATGAGCACAGGCCCGTTTTCCCGCGCCTTGTTAACCTGGCTATTGCGTCAGTAGCAGGTTGGGATGCGAGACAGGGGATGGTGTTGGATTTTCTTTGCGCGGCGGTGGCTTCGGGATTCGTCCTCCGCTACCTATGTTTTCGATCTCGGATTGCCGGGCGCCAGGTCTTTTTTGCCTGGTTACTCGTTAACCTTCTTCTCTTCGCGCCTTCTGAGTATGAAAATTTTCTCACCAGTCTGGCCTTCTATATTTTTATCCCGGTGCTCTGCCTTTTGGGTTGCATCGAAGTTAACCTGTCGGAGTGGAATCTACCAGCGAAAGTGGCGTCTAATTCGCTTCTGGCACTCATAGCTACATATTCCTTCGCGCACGGGCTGATACTTTGGCCGCTAGCTATCCCGATTCCAAATAAGAACCTTCCCGCAACTCCCAGGAGAAAGCGTGTTCTTATCTGGTGCTACTTAGCATACGTGCTGAGCGCGGCCGTTTCGATAACGTATTATTTTAGAGGATACTTCTGGCCACAAACCGCGCCCCCTTCAGCAAGGATGAGCCAGTTACCGCAGATCATCGACTTCATGACCGTCTGGTTGGGCGGCGTTTTACGCTCGGATACTGTCCAGGCACGCATCCCGGGAGTTTGTGCAGCCGCGGCCGTCTGCGCCGCGATCACGCTGAGTCTTATTTTCGTTTATCGGAGTCGCGCGTCATGGAAGGCATATTATCCCTGGTTTATGCTGGCCGCTTTTAGTCTGGGGACTGGATTCGTCATAGCGGTCGGACGGGTGAATATCGGTATCGATTTGGTCTTCAATCGATGGTTCGACGGTTATTCCGGGATGAAGTATAATATCAATGCCGTCTTCACCTATGTGGCCGTTATTGGTTTGTTCTGGAATCTGTATCGAGATTGGATTCACATCCGCGCACAGTGGCGACTTCGTTTCATCATCATCCTCACGGTTTGCTCTACGTTATTGGGTGAAGCGTGGGCGTATCAGTTCTCCGAAGAGCTAACCCGCCTCCATTGGTTTCAACAGAACCGGCGTCGCGCGCGCACTGCGGTCATCTGGGCGAAC